>Ga0316204_10000516_pt1 | contig 141108 bp, 133 predicted proteins | sample 6monrhotite_MG_2_FD_205661 | JGI IMG/M metagenome (GOLD analysis project Ga0316204, IMG submission 205661) | Microbial mat bacterial communities from mineral coupon in-situ incubated in ocean water Damariscotta River, Maine, United States -... | ecosystem: Environmental > Aquatic > Marine >... | reverse complement strand
AAGCATCTAAATGAGTGTTTATATACCCTCCTCGGTCTTGTACGATAAGCTCAACATGAGCAGTTGCATCATTGATAATGTCGTGAGCATCTACCCTATCCTTACTTATATCTAATTGATTTTTTTCCAGCTTAGAAATGCGCAACACATTCTCAACTTGGGCATGCATTCGTTTGTTTTCATCTCTAATCATTCCCAAATACCGTAAAACTTTCTCTTTATCCTCTATAGACTTAGGGTTGCGAATTGCTTCAACAGCTAAGTTTATAGTTGCAATAGGTGTCTTAAACTCATGGGTCATATTGTTAATGAAATCTGATTTGATTTCTGAAATCTGTTTTTGCTGTATTAGTTGATAAATAGCACTCGAATAAGCAACTACTATAACCAATGTAAACAGCAGAGACAAAATTGCCATTGTCATGATACTACTCAACAAAAATTTCTTCTTCTTAGGAAATGACATCAAAAGTGAAAAATCGGTATTACCTTCACTGTCTCTAAAAATTTTAGTTTCATATAAAGTATTGTTCGCAAACTTGAACCGTTTTGACTTTACCTTAGTAGGAAAACCTCGGCTATATAGTCCGTATTCAAAATCAATGTTTATACCCCTATTTTGAAGTTCACGATTTAATAATAGTTCCAGCTCTTGTTTAGAAACCCTCTTATGGATTGGTCTTTGCTTGGCCATTTCCATAAACAAATCATCAAACTGAGCTTTTTCCATAGCAGAAAGATTACCTATCTTTTCAATCTTTTGAATAGGCGTTAAAGCATATCTTTTACCATCTAAGCCATAGTCTTCTTTAAAAACTGTGGTTGTTCGCTTACTTGTGAAATTTTTGATTGTGGTAGAATCATCACCACTATCATTGTCAAAGAACATTGAGGAGATACCATAATCTTCCTCTAAAATACCGTGTTGGTAAAACTTTATTTCGTCAGAATTTAAATCACGATCAACAAAAAATATATTACTGATTTGTGATGATTTCGGACTTCCAACACTATCTACCAATGCTGCAATACGATCTGAATAGTCCTTTCGTTCCCTACTCTCAATTCTATCTGCAACTTTATCCAAAACATCTTCAACCGCATTTGAAAATTGCTCTTTCTTATCGTCTACCGATTTCTGAATCCAATATACTTGAACAGATATGATACCGATAAGCGAAAGGCTCATCAAAATGACTAGAAGAACAAACCGCTTCTTGTTCATTATAGTAAAATTAGAAATTTAACATTTAGGAGTTTTACCGTTTAACCAAACCTTAACAAAAATGTTAAAATTTTAGCCCTCAGTACTTTTGCACAATAGCTTTCTATGAATTTCATAAACCCTTTCTTTTGTAATATTCAAATCAAGGTTTTCAATTACATAATCTGCTAAATTTATTTTTTTTGAATCCTCTAATTGATTTACCATTCGGTCTAAAACCTGTTCCTTATCCACTCCATCTCTATTTACAACACGCTGTATTCTTTGTGCTTGGGGGGCGGTTACTAAAATAATGGCATCGTAATTAGCTTGTGCAGTATTTTCGAAAATTAGAGCTGTTTCTTGAATGACATATTCGGTATTTTGGTTTTGTGACCATTCAAAAAAATGGTTTTTTACGGCTGGATGAACAATTTCATTCAATTGATGAAGTAAACCGGCGTTATTGAAAACTTGGTTTGAAATGAAAGTTTTGTTTAACTTTTCTTCTAAATAGGCCTGTTCTCCTAAAAGCTTAATAATATCTTTTCGCAATGATTTTGAAGACACCATTAGTAATTTGGCCTCAGTATCAGAATCATATACGGGTACACCCAAGTCTTTGAACATTCTTGCAACAGTACTTTTTCCGCTTCCTATACCCCCGGTAAGACCAATTAGTTTCATATTTTTTCTAAAACAAATTCAATTTGGTCTTCCAACAATCGTACCGCATATACATTCTCTGGTGAATTTACTAATCGTAGCTTAAGCTGATTGTTAGATTGGTTTATATCATCGCAGTCAACAATAACTTTAAAATCACTTGTATCAATGTTTTTTAAAGCCGTTACACTAGCTTTACAAACCAAAGAAACCTTGTCAGGAAACATTTTTATGCGAAAACCTACGGGTAAATTTATTGTAGTAATAGGAACTATATATTCTTTTTCAGAAAAACGAACTATTTTTCCAGACAAAACCACTGAACTTACTGATATTTCACCATTGATTAAACCACTAGGCTTGACTACTTCAACAGTATTCAAAAAATCTTCTGAAAGGTTATTTAGTATTAACTGTTCTGTTCTTAAGGCATCAATATCAGCGATTTCATTTGAAGGTCCTTTTAAAATAACCGTTTTAGGTTCTATTTGCAATTCTCCCTCAAGCAAATAATTCTGTTCCAATTGAAGTGAAATATTGGGTGTAATAGGTACTTCTTTATGGATAACTTGGTATAAATCAACAACAAGTTTATCTCCTTCAAGTTCAATAATTGAAACAGCATTTGGCAATTGCTTTTCAAATTGCAACTTCATGTCCTTCGAAGGCATATAATAGTTTTCTTCAGAAAAAAGCACTTCTTTTAAATCTAATTTAAGCTTCTTGGGGCTTATTCCATAACTCAAAAATTGAAACCCACTAGCTCGTAACTTAGCATTAAAAAAGCCTTTCTGCGAAGTATTCAGCAAAAGGGAATCGGGTAAATTGACAAAGGCAAGCTCAAAAGCAGCCCTTGATTCGTAGGTTTCTGATAATTTACTAACGGACCATGCCATAAAGGAGCAAAGCAGGAATAGTAAAAAAACTTTTACCTTTCTCTGATTTAGATTTGTAATCAACTCCTTAAACACCACTATTTTTTTGAAAAGAACAACCCTGGAAAAAGTTCTTCTGCTGGTTTATTGTTAAAGTTAAGCAAGATGGTGGACTTTAGGAAACCTATTCCATAACCCAAAAATTGAGTGCAGGCTGCAAACAAAGATAATAAGGCTATTTTAACGCTCTTATTTTTAGATAGGGATTCAAAAAATAATAATAAAAAATATACCACATAACAAAGTATAAACTGAAAATATCCAAAACTGAGAAGTATAATGCTAGTCAAAAAACCTATTAGAAAAATTGACGGAAACCAATAGGTTAACTTTTTAGTATGTGGATGCCATTTATTTAGAATAGGGCGAACAGATCCAAACTTATTCACTTGTTTATAAAACTTTTTCCAATCAATTCGGCGTTTATGATAAACAAATGCTTTAGGTAATAATCTAGTGCTATATCCTGCCTTCCAAATTCGAAAAGTTAGATCCGGGTCTTCACCCGGATGAATATTGCCAAAACCCTTTGTGGCCTCAAAAGCTTCTTTTGAAATGCCTAAATTAAAACTCCTTGGCTGAAACTTATCTACTGATATTTTGCCACCTCTAATTCCACCTGTCGTCAAGGTTGAAGTCATAACGTAATTGATTGCTTTCTGTATATTAGAAAACGATTTATGAGCGGCGTCAGGACCTCCAAAGCAATGTACTAACTCATTGGTTAGTTCTTTTTCAACTTCTACCAAGTAATGAGGAGGAATAATACAGTCGGAATCAAGAATAATAAAATAATTACCTTTGGCTCGTCGCATGCCATAATTGCGTGAATCTCCAGGACCAGAATTTTCTTTATAGTAATAGGATATTTGTAGTTTCTCCTTAAAAGATTGCACTATCTGTTCAGAACTATCAATGGAACCGTCTTCAACCAAAACAATTTCAAAGGGTTTGTCATACTCTTGAATAGATAAACTTTTCAATAGTTCTTGAATTTCATCAGGTCTATTGAAAACAGGAATAACAAATGAAAAAAATAGTTTGTTCATGGCTATAAATACGAAAGCCATCCCCAAAAGGATGGCTTTAAAGCTTTTATCAGAGGTTTATTCCGTAAACTCATCAATTACTTCTTGACTGACACCTGTATTAGAGAAACCACCATCATGAAATAAATTTTGCATGGTTACTTTCTTAGTTAAATCAGAGAATAGCGATACGGTATAATCAGCACAATCTGAAGCAGTAGCATTACCTAAAGGTGACATTTTCTCTGCGTATGATATAAAGCCATCAAACCCTTTTACACCTTGACCCGCAGTGGTTGGTGTTGGTGATTGTGAAATTGTATTTACCCTTACTTTTTTCTCTTTCCCGAAGAAATAACCAAAGCTACGTGCAACGGACTCTAAATATGCTTTGTTATCAGCCATATCATTATAATCAGGAAAAGTACGTTGTGCCGCCATATACGTTAGAGCAACAATACTACCCCACTCATTCATTGCATCAGCTTTATATAAAGATTGCATTACCTTATGAAAAGACAAAGCGGATACATCCCAACCCTTGGTTGTAAAATCATACTTTTCATCAGTATAGGCACGGCCCTTTCTAACATTTACTGACATTCCAATGGAATGGAGTACAAAGTCAAGTTTACCACCCAATATTTCTGTTGATTTAGCAACCAAATTTGCCAAGTCTTCTTCGTTGGTAGCATCAGCAGGAATAATTTCTGAACCTGTTTTTTCGGCAAGTGCATTAATCTGTCCCATTCGCATTGCAATCGGAGCATTTGTCAAAACAAACGTTCCTCCTTCTTCATGCACTCTTTCAGCGGTTTTCCAAGCAATGGAATTTGGATCTAATGCTCCAAAAATTATTCCTCGTTTACCTTTTAATAAATTATAAGCCATTTAATATAGTGTTGGTTTAAGCCACAAAGATATTTAAAATTAGTGACCTTTATTATTGTAACAACTGTCGTGCATGCGCTAGTGCAGAATCTGAAAGGGTTTTTCCGCCTAACATCTCTGCCAATTCGTTTATTCTTTCTACCTCTGTTAATTTCCGCATGTCAGTTCTGGTCGATTCACCTAACTCTTCTTTAAAAACTTTATACTGTTCTTGACCCTTGGATGCTACTTGTGGCAAATGCGTTATAGAAAAGACTTGCATAGAGCTTCCCATTTTTTTCATAATATCTCCCATTTTAGAAGATATTTCACCTGAAACACCAGTGTCTATCTCATCAAACATTAAAGTTGGTAGTTGCTCATAATTGGCCAAAATGGCTTTAATTACAAGCATAATTCTTGAAAGTTCCCCGCCCGAAGCAACTTTCTTCAACTCGCCATAATCAGAGCCCTTATTAGCTGAAAATAAAAAAGCTAACTCATCTTTACCGTTCAGTTTAAAATCTTCAGATGGATCGAGAGCAATCTTAAAGGTAGCAGATGGCATCCCTAAATCCTTCAAACGATCTTCAATCATACTTTTTAGCTTGGGTATAACTGCATTTCGGCTCTTTCGAATTTCTGAGGATAGCTTAGTCAATTTAGACATTGCGTTCTTAACTGCAATTTCCTTATCCATTATTTTTGTATCGATATTAATGGAAATGGTAACCTTTTCTGCTAAAGAACTTTTAAAGTCTAACAATTCTTGAACAGAATTGACTTGATGTTTTTTAAATAAATCATGAAGTAACTGTAATTGCCCATTTACTTCTTCCAAACGATTTGGGTTGGCTTCAACTCCTTCTTGCAACCTTTCCAATTCGGTAGAAATATCTGTCAGTTCAATAGCCAATGATTGAACTCTAGTATTTAAGGATAGGAAATCTTTTCCATAATCACTTAAGTTTTGTGAAGCCTGTTGTAAAATAGAAGTACTGTTCAATAAACCAACTTGTTCATCCGTCAGCACTTGATTTCCTTTAGAAAGCAACTCCATAATCTTTTCAACATTAGAAAGCTGTTCATATTCTTCTTCTAATATTATCAGAATACCTTCTTTTAAAGGCGCCGCTTCAAGCTCTTGAAGGAGAAAGCTATTGTAATCCAATTCTTTTGAAGCATTTGCTTGAAACGCCAAGAGCTCATCAAGGTCTCTCGATAAATTTTTGTAATTCTTTAATTCAGAAGTGTAAGCCTTCAATGATTCCTCATTTCCTGCCAAGGCATCAATCACCCTAAATTGAAATTCATTCTCAGTAAGCTTTAATGTTTGATGTTGCGAATGAATATCAACTAGTCGAGAACCCAAACCTGATAATATATCAAGCGTAACAGGTGTATCATTTACGAAGGCTCTTGATTTACCACTTGGTAGAATCTCCCTTCTCAATAAGGTTGCACTTTCGTAATCGAGGTCGTTATTTACAAAATAAGGCTTTAATCCATAATCTGAAACAGAAAATTCAGCTTCTATTATACACTTTTCATCCTTGTTTTTTAAGGAGGATAAATCGGCCCTTTTTCCCAAAACCAAAGAAAGTCCTCCTAATAAAATAGATTTACCCGCACCAGTTTCACCAGTAATGGTTGTAAACCCTGAACTGAACGATACGTTGAGTTCATTAATTAGCGCATAATTTTTAATCGAAAGATGGGTAAGCAATGCTATTTATTTAGAATCGCAAATATATATCTTATAGAGGTAAAAAATCAATACTTTATATCATTCCAAGTACTGGAATAAAAAGGGGCAACCCTATTCAAGCTTTCTTTTAGCTTTATGATATCTACTTTAGGGCCATCAGAGAAGATATTTTGAATCTCTTCAGATTTCGCATCAAAGAAAGTCTGGATTAAAAATGCATTCGGACGACGCTTTATTAAGGTTTCAAATAGTCGAATGCTCCCTGCAATCACCTGTTTTCCATTACTATTATTATCACCTAGAATATCCATTCCTTTTCTGTGATAGTTATACATAGCTATTCGGTACTCACGAAATGTATTGGAGAGTAAGTCATCAACAATATTGAATCTTGTTCTATTCTCAGTGGCAGATGGATTCCATCCACTAAAATTGGTGCCCTGTGCTTGAGTAACTATATTTTGTGCAATTCTGTAATACTCATCACCTCCTTGCAGTGTGAAAGTATCAGCATCTAACCCTAACATGATATAAATATAATATGAAATCACACCAACCAAATTGGAATCGAAAGAATTTGGATTATAAACCAAAGGTTCAAACTCTTGATATTGAAAATTAAAGGCGTTGTCTTTATAATTAAAAACAGGTGTTTCGTATGACGTGTTAAAAACGGGTCGTGAAGATTGTAGTTGAATATTCGCCTCAAAACGATCCGATTCATACTGCGTAACCGTAATAAACATTCTAGCGTTTAGGCGCTCATTCTCTTTATAAACTCGATTCGTCCATTTATTCTTATTCACGAAATCATTCAAAGAACGCTCTAGCGTTTTAAATATCTGCTGATTGGTCTGCCCTACTTGGTCAGAATTGACTGTGATAACAGAGTTCATTTCTTGCGACGATAACGTCAGCGATAAGAGCACAAAAACAAAAAACAAAAAAAATCTATGCATTACTTTTAGAGATAATTTCTTCCCAAATGTCTGTAGCCACCTCAGCCTTGGTCTTTAACTCAAACGCTTTTACATTAAAATTCTTGTCTATAAAAGTAACTTTATTCGTGCCTTTACCAAATCCTGCTCCTTTATCTTGTAATGAGTTTAAAACAATTGCGTCGAGGTTCTTGTTTTGTAGCTTGTTTTTGGCATTCTCAAGTTCATTTTCGGTTTCTAAAGCAAAGCCAACCAAAAATTGATTTTTCTTCTGCTCACCCATTGATTTGAGAATATCTTTTGTTCGCTCCAATTCCAAACTAAGAAAATCATTAGCTCCCTTTTTCTTTATCTTCTGTTCTGAAACCTTTTTTGGTCTGTAATCTGCAACTGCCGCTGCACTTATTGCATAGTTCACTGATGGGTAATACTGATGAACTGTTGCATACATTTCTTGGGCAGATGTCACGCGAATCAGTTTAATTCCGTTGTGATGAACATTCAAACTTGTAGGCCCAGAAATTAAAATTACTTTGGCACCCAAATTGGCAGCTCTTTTAGCCAATTCAAAACCCATAGAACCTGTTGATTTATTCCCTAAAAATCGCACAGGGTCGACGGCTTCATGTGTTGGACCGGCAGTAATTAAAACCTTCATTCCAGATAAAGGCAAGCCTTTTGCCAAATGGCTTTCTAGAAAAGTGACGATATTTTCTGGTTCTGCCATTCTACCTTCACCGCTCAAACCACTTGCCAATTCACCAGATTCGGCAGGAATCATAATATTACCAAAAGATGCAAGCTTACTAAAAGAGTTTTTAGTAGATGGATGCTTATACATATCCAAATCCATGGCGGGTGCAAAATATACAGGACACTTTGACGAAAGATAAGTTGCCAATAAAATATTGTCACAAGTGCCGTTGGCCATTTTGGACAACGTATTTGCCGTCGCGGGAGCAACAAGCATAACATCGGCCCAAAGTCCTAATTCTACATGATTATTCCAAGAGACACTTCCATCTTCTTCATTTACAAAATCCATTACAACTCGATTCTTCGAGAGTGTTGAAAGGGTAAGTGGAGAAACAAAAGAGCTGGCACTTTGGGTCATTACAACTTTGACCTCAGCACCAGCTTTTATTAATAAACGAACAAGAAAGCTTGTTTTGTAAGCAGCAATCCCCCCGGTAATGCCCAAAAGGATATTTTTTCCGCTTAACATTTAGGCGTCTTTCTCTGTGTTTCTATAATAAATCTTATCTTCTAACCATTCATGTACGGCAAGTGCATGAGGTTTTGGGAGTTTTTCATAAAACTTAGAAACTTCTATTTGTTCTTTGTTTTCGAACACTTCTTCTAAGCTATCACTGTAAGTCGCAAACTCCTCTAGTTTTTCCAACAATTCTTTCTTGATTTCAGAATTGATTTGGATTGCTCTTTTAGAAGCAATTGAAATTGCTTCGTAAATGTTATCCGTCTTCTCGTCAAACTCGTTTTTATTATGAGTTACTGTAGATACAGAAGCCTTGGTGTTTTTTAAATCGTTCATACTTGTGAATTACTATAAATTATTTTGATAAGGTCTCCTCAACCTTATTAAGTTGTTTTGTTATTTTTTCATTGAAGTTTTCTGCCTTCTTCAAGAATTTTGTTTCCGGATATGATTTCATCAGGGCCTCATAATAGTCTTTGGCTTCATTATAACGCTCTGGTTGACGTCTTAGCGTGCTATTCTCTGCTAAATTAGTAGCAGCTTTCAATCGATAGTAAAAAGCATCTTCCCGATAAACCGAACCAGGGTTATCTGAAATGAAATTGTCCAAAGCGGCTATTGCAGAAACTAAAATTGGAAAATTGAATTCGCCCAATTTATCAAACTGCTTTGCGATTTCTATTTCTTTCTTTTGCTTTTTGATGGTCAACTCTTGTGCCATAGTATTAGCATCTTCAAAAAATTCAGACTCAGGGTATGTATTGATAAAGGTCTGTAATCTACTTAATGCTTTGTCAGTATCAGTTTGGTCAAGAGTATACTTCGGAGAAAGTTCATAATAACTTTTAGCACCTAGATAAACAGCCTCTTGCAGTTTATCGCTTTGTGGATATGATTTTATGAATCGCTCAAACTGGTATCCAGATAAATAGTAATCACCAGATTTAAAATAAGAATCCGCAAAAAAGAACATCACTCTTTCACCTTGTGGCTTACCAACATATTTGGGTGCGACTTGTTCGAACAAACGCTTAGCACGCTTATAATCGCCTTCATTATAATACTTTTCAGCTAAGTCATACTTTGCCTTAACATCCGTGTTTTTAAGTGCCTTCTGGTACTCATTACATGAAACTAAAAAGAAAAGTGAAAATATTACTATGACAAAAAGAGGTCTCATTTTCAAAAACATCCTGCAAAATTAGTGATTATCAATGGATTTCAAAATTATTACATGAAATAAAATTAGCCTACTTGAACGCCAGACACAACCCTTTTGGGCAAAATTTAACGCAGTTATACCTCTATAGAAAGCAATGCACTCAAAAAAATACCAATTTTCTGTTTTAAACCATCACTGGCTTCGACTAATGGTAATCTCACTTTTGAGCCGCAAATCCCTAAATGTTCAAAAACGTATTTGATACCCGCGGGATTGCCTTCTTCAAAAATTAAATGCATCCCATTTAATAAAGATTGATGAATTTCATAAGCCAGTTCTGAATCGCCTTGCAGACCCAAGGAAATCATATTTGAAAATTGATTCGGCACCCCTTGTCCCAAAACTGAAATCACTCCAGAACCACCTGCTAGAACAGTAGCTAAAGCTGTAAAATCGTCACCAGAAATTACATGAAAATCTTTAGGTTTTTCTTGTAAAATTTCATCAAGCTGTAGCATATCTCCACACGCTTCTTTAATAGCTATTATATTTTCGAAATCATTTGCCAAACGCAATGTGGTTTTTGGCAGCATATTACTACCCGTTCTAGAAGGTACATTGTAGAGAATTATTGGCAAGGGGGAAGCCTTCGATAAAGCTTTAAAATGTTGATATATGCCTTCTTGAGTCGGTTTATTATAAGCTGGCGAAACGGACAGTATGGCTTCATAATCCATAAAATCAGTTTCTTTTAATTCTTTAACCAAAGCAAGAGTATTATTGCCCCCTACTCCAATTACTAAAGGTAAGCGTCCCGCATTGACCAAAGAGACAGTTCTCATAACCAATTGCTTTTCCTTTTTTGTCAAGGTAACAGATTCCGCAGTAGTTCCTAAAGCCACCAAATAATCAATCCCGCCTGCAATCTGATACTCAATAATTCGCTCTAAAGCTTTAGTGTCTATAGTACCCTCATCATTAAAAGGTGTTACCAAAGCTACTCCTGTTCCTATAAACTGTTCCATTACTCCAATTCTTTTAAAACTTTTAAATATTTTTTTAGCTCAGATTTAAAGGTTGTAAAGTCTTTCAACTCGGTTGCAAACATTAAATCGTTAATGTTTGCATCAATACCTGTAAAACCCACTCTGAGTCGAGCGTGCACTTTTGCAGTTAATAGCTTTAAAAGGAGTTTATCTTCTGTATAATAGTTAATGAGCAAATCATACTCTCTGCTTATGAACTCCTCTACATGGCTATTTTCAATTGAACCGTTCCAACCCAAATCTTTATCAGTAAAAAACTGTATCGAGAAAGGCGTGTTTTTATCTTGCCCTCTCTTATAACCAATAATTTGAATGGCATTTGGTGGCAATGAAAATTCTTTTAATAATTCATTGAACACCTCGGCATTCGGAAAATTATCCATGTCAACAATACAGGCAATAGCTCTAATTCCTTTTTTTCGATTCTCCGGAATTTTAGACTTTTCCAGTTCATCTTCCAAGTATTTAAGACTTGACTTAACTTTAAATTTATCTTGGATTGCTCTTAATATCATCTATAATCATCCATTTTTACAAATGTAATTAATATACTTGCTTTCCGATTACGAAGATAAAACGGTTTATGATTTTAAAAATAAAACACTTTGTTGTATTTATAACAATATGCGGTATTTCAGCGTGTAGTAAAAAGCAACACCATCCAATTCAAATATCAGCAAATCAGATTTCTATTGATTCTAAAATTAATGAAGTAGACTCTCTTGAGTTCTTTATAAGTCCTTATCGCAAGAGAATTAACACTGTACTTGACAGCACGCTTGCTTATGTTTCAAATGATTTGGTAAAAGATGATGGTGCTTTAAATACTTCTGCAGGTAATTTTTTAGCTGACTTGGTTTATGAGCAGGCCAATCCAGTATTTGAATCAAGAACAGGAAATTCCATCGACTTTGTGGTCTTGAACCATGGAGGCATAAGAGCTATCGTCTCTAAGGGCTATGTTAATGCACGAACCGCATACCAAGTAATGCCTTTCGAAAATTATATTGTAGTTGTAGAAATGGATGGTACAGCGGTTAGAGACCTCCTTTCTTTTTTAGCTAAGTCAGGCAGGGCCCATCCAATTTCAAACATGGAACTGGTTTTAGACAAAACAGGTAATTATACCAAAACTGTTATTAATGGTCAACCTTTTGATGAAAAACGAACCTATTTTGTAGCTAGTAATGATTATTTGGTGCAAGGAGGCGACGATATGGGTTTTTTTAAAAACCGTACTTCTATAATCAATACAGATTACTTAGTACGAAATGCTATCATAGACTATTTTAAAAAGATGGATACCATCACTTCAACCGTTGATAACCGTTTTATTCAATTAAACTAATATGCAAAGACGTTCATTTCTAACAAAAACTGCAGCTACAAGCACTTTCTTAGGATTAGGAGGGTTAACATTGAATTCTTGTAAAAAGGATAGTAAAAAACACATTACTGTACTACATACCAATGATGTTCATAGTCATATTGACCCTTTTCCAAATGACCATTCTCGTTATGCTAATTTAGGTGGACTGGCACGAAGGGCAACCTTAGTTCAACAAATAAGAGCTGAGAATCCGAATACATTGCTCTTTGATGCTGGCGATATTTTTCAAGGCACTCCATATTTTAACTTTTATGGTGGTGAACTAGAATTCAAACTAATGAGCATGCTAAAATATGACGCGGCCACTATTGGAAATCATGACTTTGACAATGGTATTGATGGGCTTTTGGCACAAATGCCGCATGCAAAATTCGAATTACTTTCAGCCAATTATGATTTTACCAATACCGTAATGGACGGCTTTGTAAAACCATATCAAACTTATATTAAAGATGGTATTAAGATTGGAGTTTACGGATTGGGTATTTCACTGGACGGATTAGTGACCAAAAAACTCTACAAGGAAACCAAATATGAAAATCCATACAATGTGGCATTAGATACAGAACGTATTCTAAAAGAAGAAGAAAAATGTGATATTATAATTTGTCTTTCTCACCTAGGGTATGATTATGAAGGTAACCCCAATCGCCCAGACGATGTTCGTTTAGCTGCCAAGACCTCACATACCAATTTAATCATTGGCGGACATACGCATACTTTTTTAGATAAACCAGATGTCATTTTAAACGCTAATGAGATGCCTGTTTTGGTGAATCAAGTGGGTTGTTATGGTTTAAATGTGGGGCGAATCGATTTTTATTTTGATAAAAACAAATCTGTTACTGCTGACGGTATTAGCATTTCAGTATAATATAATTGCAATTCATACACTATTCTAAATACTTCTTACAATTTTTTAAGAAGCCATAGTTTTGTTTACTAGCTTGTATTAATTAAAATACAAACGATGCCCTATTACTATAAGCTTAGAACAAAAGAAACCGATAAAAAGGAAGAAGTAGATGGAAAAGGACGAACCATTGAAAATTTAAAAAAACTTCGTAAATATTTACAATCAAATATCCCAAAAAGTCATTTAAATGAAAATCTTTTACTAGCTACTTGGAATATTAGAGAGTTTGATTCCAATACCTATGGAATTCGTTTAGAGGAATCCTTTTATTATATCGCAGAAATGATTGCCGCTTTTGATTTGGTCGCCTTACAAGAGGTTCATCGTGATTTGGCCGCTTTGGAACGATTAATGCGTTTGTTGGGGAGTGATTGGAGCTATGTAATTTCTGATGCTACCGAAGGTGACCAAGGTAATGATGAACGCATAGCCTATCTGTACAATAACAGAAAAGTACACTTTGGCGGTTTGGCTGGGGAACTGGTTTTACCCAATGCAAAAGAAGTGGTTGACGACCCAGATAATCCTGGTAAAAAGAAAACCATTTATAAACCCATTTCACAATTATGGCGAACACCTATGATTTGCGGATTTAAAGCTGGGTGGGCAAAATTCATGCTTTGTAATGTACATATTCAATGGGGCAAAAGTGAACTAAGTCGTAAAAAGGAAATTGACCATATCGCTAAATTCATTAAAAAACGTACCGAAGATAAAACAGCTTGGGCGCGAAAATTAATTTTGTTAGGTGACTTTAACATCGCTGATGTTAACAGTGAATCTTATAAAATGCTAAAAGAAGCGGAGTACGAATGTCCTACCGCCCACAAAACGATAACAACTACGGTAGGAAAGAAAAAAGCACAATACGATCGTATTTTTGTTCGAGAACGTAAAGATGGTATCAAAATAGAAGCCGGTGGCACCATTCCAATGTTTGATTTATTGTTTACCGATGCAGATGAACCTATTTACAAAAGTATGATGAAAACCTTGGCTGGAAAACCTGCTAAAAGCTATAACCTTTGGCGTACACACCAACTTTCTGACCACCAACCGCTTTGGGTTGAATTTAAAATTGATTATGCAGATGAGTATTTAGCGAATTTGAATACCGATTAGACCATTTCCTTTTTCATTCTTACTTTTAGGCCTCTAAAGTAAATCGGGTTATGAAAAAACTAGTTCTTAAGATATCAGCAATATTCTTAGTAGCTTCAATCGGAAATGCTCAATCCACTGAAAAAGCTACTCCTATATTTAAAAATGGCGAAGCACAAATCGTCGAAGCTTTTACAACCCCCTCAGAATGGCTACGCCATGATTTATTTGTAGAAACTGAGTTTGATACCGATGGTGATGGAAAGTTAGATAGAATGCACGTATCCGTGACAAGACCGAAGCAAACAGAATCTGAAGGGCTAAAATTACCTATAATCTATGTTTCAAGCCCATATTTTGCTGGAGTTGCACCAAATGTTGATGGCTTATTTTGGGATGTTAAACATGAACTAGGTGAAATGGCCAAACCTCGGGTTCATCCCGAAGTTACCCGAATTGGAGAACGACCAATTATCTCAAATTCCCATATCAAAAAATGGGTTCCTAGAGGTTATATTGTTGTACATTCCTCATCACCAGGTACAGGGCTTTCACAAGGTTCGCCTACCGTGGGTGGTGATAATGAATCACTTGCCCCAAAAGCGGTAATTGATTGGTTAAATGGCAGAGCAAAAGGGTTTACAGAACCATATGGGAATGAGCCTGTTGAAGCATATTGGTCCACCGGAAAAGTTGGTATGACCGGAACTTCGTACAACGGAACCATTCCTTTGGCAGCAGCAACTACTGGTGTTGATGGTTTAGAAGCTATCATTCCTATTGCGCCAAACACTTCTTACTATCATTATTACCGCTCAAATGGATTAGTTCGCTCTCCGGGTGGATATTTAGGCGAAGATATTGATGTACTATACGACTTTATCCATAGTGGAGAAGAGACCAAACGTCCATACAACAACAAAACCGTTCGCGATACTGAAATGAAAAATGGTATGGACAGAATTACGGGTGATTATAACGATTTCTGGGCTGGTCGTGACTACTTAAATGATATGAAACCCATGAAAGCCGCCTTATTAATGTCTCATGGCTTTAATGACTGGAATGTAATGCCTGAACACAGCTACCGTATTTACAAGGCCGCCAAAAAGAAAGGCTTACCTGTTCAAACCTATTATCATCAAAACGGACATGGAGGACCACCACCAATTACCTTAATGAATCGATGGTTTACACGTTATTTACATGGTGTTGAAAATGGCGTTGAAAACGACCCAAAATCATGGATTGTTAGGGAAGCAGATAAACAAGAAAACCCTACTTCTTACTCTGATTATCCGAATCCAGATGCTGAAATGGTTTCTTTATATTTAGAACAAGGAGGTAATTTTATTGGAAGATTAAAAAATGGTCAATCAAAAAAACAGATCAAAGAAAAAATTATTGATGATTATACTATTTCAGGAACCGACTTAGCCCAAGCGGAAGCTTCTGATAACAGACTTCTCTATGTCACTCCAACACTAACTAAAGATTTACATATTTCAGGTGTTGCCAATGTAACTATAAAGTTGTCTAGCAGCAAATCTGCGGCTAATCTTTCTGTCTGGTTAGTTTCCCTACCGTGGAATGATGATGCCAAATCAAAAATTACGGACAACATAATAACTCGTGGTTGGGCAGACCCTCAAAATTATAAATCAATAACAGAAAGTAAACCTTTAGAAGCTGGAAAGTTTTACAACGTTTCTTTTGATTTGATGCCAGATGACCAGATTATACTATCAGGGCAACAGATAGGACTTATGATATTTTCAAGTGATAAAGAATTTACGTTACATCCCAAACCGGGAACTGAATTGACCATAGATTTAGATGGAACAAGTTTAGATCTGCCTATTGTTGGAGGAAAAGAGAAGCTAAAAGCTTCAATCAAATAGTTTCAACATATAAAGCTTCTCCCCTTGAAAAAGGGGAGGTGATTTTTCCACTTTAGTGTGGAAAAAGCATAGGAGTAAACGACAAATTTTTATAGCCCTTAACTCAAAAAGGCCCCTACTATTTCTTTGACCTCATCACCAAAAGAAGTATTACAATACGGTTTTCCAGCTTGCGAATACCAATATTGAGCATTGAACTTGTCACCTTCGACACGGTGTAAATGGGCATGTATCCAACTTCCAATTTGAGTATGTAAATCTTGTGCAATAGTATGAGATGCTTCCCAATCATTATTTGCAGCATACCACAATGATTTTAGAGCTGATGGCCAATTATTTTCTGGGGCCGAATTAAATAGCGTATTATCAAATGCTTTGAAATTTTCAGGAATCATAACAATTATTTTAAGGTCTTAACCATTTATCAGGATTCAGGTAAAACATTTTTTTCCAACCCTGTACCGCTTTATCATCTTTTAAATTGAAATACGGAAACGGGGTGGTTATTGCATAATGTAAATGCGCAGGTTTACCCTTGGCATTCCCGGTATCACCAACAGTACCTAAAACAGAGCCCCGTTTTACAGGTTTTAAAGGAAATGTTTGTATTTCATCCAAATGCGCATAATAATGAAAACGCCATTTAGGACCCAAAACCATGACAGACTTCCCTCCTTTTCCGCCTTCAAAAGTATAAATTACGATTCCGTTTGTAGAAGCAATAACCCGATTACCCTTGTCTGCAAAAATATCAATGCCTTTGTGTGTGATTGAACTGCCCCATGGATAAGCCCAGAAAGAATCTTTTGACCAAGCGCTGGTAGCCGCCCCTTCAACAGGGATTATCATTTTTTGAGGAATAAAAAAACCTATAATTAAAATTGTAAATGGCAACCAAAACCATTTTTTGAAATAGCGATAGCGTACTAAAAAGGCAAAACTAGATAAGAGTAAAAACCAAAACCGTCTTGTAGTGTTTGTTATCATTTCTTTTTCTAAATTAGGCATTATGAATAAATACCTACTCTTTATCTTTCTGTTTTTAACTATTTGCTTTTTTTCTTGTAAATCTTATGGCCCTACTACCTCTTTTCAAAATACTTCTCTAGAGGAAATTGAGTATGGAAACCTCGCAAATTGGGCTTCACATCCTGACAAACGAGACAATGCAGATTTGATTCCTGGCTCAGATGCCACACCAAGCCCAAATGTACCCGCAGATATTTTTTTTATCCACCCAACTATCTACAATAACAAAGGAAAAGACTTAGCATGGAATCCTAGTATTTCTGATTCAGTTTTAAACAAACGTGTAGATAATTCTACGATTAAATTTCAAGCTAGCGCCTTTAATGCTGCCGGAAGGGTCTTTGCTCCAAGATATCGTCAAGCACATTTGGTCAGTTACAGCACAACAGATAAAACCTCTGCAGAGAAAGCTTTTGCTTTAGCCTATGCTGATGTTAAGAATGCTTTTGAGCATTATCTAAAATATTACAACAATGGTAGACCAATTATCATTGCAAGTCATAGTCAAGGGACAACCCATGGCGCTCCATTAATAAAGGAATTTTTTGATGGTACTCCTTTACAGCAACAATTAGTTGCAGCTTACCTAATAGGGTTGCCTGTACCTAAAGATTATTTTGAAAGAATCTGGCCTTGTGAAAGTGCCGAAGGTCTTAATTGCACCATTTCGTGGCGAACTTTTAAACGTGGCTATGCTCCTGATGACAGACCCCTAGGAGATGATATTTTAGTGACAAATCCCCTAAGTTGGAAAATTGATACTATATACGTTTCTAAAACTAGAAATAAGGGTGCCGTATTACGAAATTTTGATAAGGTACTACCCCGAAGAGTTGATGCACAAGTGCACAATGGAATACTTTGGGCCAACAAACCACGTTTTCCATGGAGCTTTTTATTTCGAAGAAATAACTACCATATTGCCGACATCAATTTCTATTATATGGATATAAAATTGAACGCTAAGCGTAGAGTTGATAAGTGGTTGGAATCTAGAAATTAGTTGCTCGTTGCTTAGCGCAATTAAAACTAAACCATACCCAAAAACTCCTGCTCTGAGATTATAGGAACTCCTAAATCTTCGGCCTTGGTGCGTTTACTAGGGCCCATTTTATCACCAGCAACCAAAAAAGAAGTTTTTGAAGAAATAGAGGAACTTACTTTACCCCCATTATCTTCTATCAATTTTTTAAGTTCTGTTCTTCCTAGGCTTTCAAATACTCCTGAAACCACAAAAGTTTTATCCTTTAACGTATCTGATTGGTTTTGTAATTGTTCTTCAGATAAAGAAAATTGTAATCCGTAGCTTTTCAATCGAGAAATGATTTCTTGATTGGCTCCTTCACTAAAAAACTGCACTACACTTTCCGCAATTCGCTCCCCAATTTCATCAACAGCTACCAACTCTTCTTGTGATGCAATCATTAAAGCATCTATATTTTTGTATGATTTTGCCAACTTTTTAGCAACTGTTTCACCAACGTATCGTATGCCCAATCCGAATAAAAGGCGTTCAAACGGAATTGCCTTTGAAGCCGCTACCCCATTGACCAAATTCTCCGCAGACTTTTCAGCCATACGCTCTAAAGGCATTACTTGTTCTTTGGTCAGGGTATACAAATCGGCATAATTGGCAATCAAACCCTCTTTAAAGAGTAATTCTACGGTTTCACCGCCAAGACCTTCAATATCCATGGCCTTTCTTGAAATAAAATGCTGAATTCGTCCCGTTATCTGTGTTGGGCAGCCTGTATCATTTGGGCAAAAATGTTGTGCTTCGCCTTCTTTACGAATAAGTTCGCTTTTACATTCAGGGCAATGGGTTCTATAAACAGTAGGGCTAGAATTCTGGGGTCTTTGGGGAAAATCAACCGCGATTATTTTTGGGATGATTTCACCTCCTTTTTCCACAAAAACAGTATCTCCCTCACGGATATCCAGTTTCTCTATTTGGTCAGCATTATGCAGCGAAGCCCTTTTAACAGTAGTTCCAGCCAATAAAACAGGTTCTAAATTTGCAACTGGTGTAATTGCACCTGTTCGGCCAACTTGATAGGTAATTTCATTTAAAACGGTAGAAACTTGCTCTGCCTTGAACTTATAGGCCATAGCCCATCTTGGTGCTTTTGCGGTATAGCCTAATTCTTCTTGATGCCGCAAGCTATTAACTTTTACAACAACACCATCCGTTTCATAAGGTAAATCGTGACGTTTTACATCCCACTCTTCTACAAACTGCATGACGTCATCAGTAGTTTTACACAATTTTGACACCTTAGGCACTTTGAAGCCCCATGATCGAGCTTTTTCAAGCATATCAAATTGAGTGTCAAAATTCAGATTCTTACCAACCACAGAATAAAGAAGACATTCTAAAGGTCGTTTGGCAACTTCTGAACTATCTTGTAATTTTAAACTTCCAGAAGCAGTATTTCTGGGGTTCATATAAGCTTCTTCACCATTTGCCAAACGCTCTTGGTTCATTTTAGCAAAGCCTTCTAGCGTTAAAATCAATTCCCCTCGAATATCAAATTTATCAGGATAATCTCCCTTCAATTGTAATGGGACCGATTTGATGGTCTTAATATTTACAGTGACATCATCACCATGAAACCCATCTCCTCGAGTTACCGCTCGAACCAACTTTCCATTTTCATATGTTAGGCTTATGGATGCTCCATCATACTTCAATTCACAAGTAAATTCAACCAAAACGTCACCTAGAATTCGTTGCATACGCTTTTCCCAATCTTCCAAATCTTCTTTGGAATACGAATTATCCAATGAATACATTCGCGATTCATGGGACACAGTCTTAAAATTTTTAGTGACCGCACCACCCACTCGTAATGTTGGAGAGGTGGCATCAAAAAACTCAGGATGAGCAGCTTCCAAACTCTGTAATTCTTTGAGTTTCATGTCAAAATCATAGTCTGATATACTAGGTTTATCCAAAACATAGTATTTATAATTGTGTTCCCTCAATTCCTCTCGTAAAACCCCTATCTTTTGCTTAATACTCATTTAAGTTTGATCTTTAGTTATCCATTTTGGCACAGGGATGGGCTCATAGTTTTTCATTTTAGTCAATAATGAATTTACATCTTGATCTACTAGTAACATATCATAATTGATTTGTTTTACAAAACCCTGTTGAACCATATGACGTAACATCTGAAGCAAGGCATCGTAGAATCCATTAGTATTTAAAATTCCGATGGGGTATTGATGCAGGCCCAATTGTGCCCAAGTAAGCATTTCAAAAAACTCCTCCAACGTTCCATAACCCCCAGGCAACATGATAATGCCATCTGAAAGTTCATGCATTTTCATTTTTCGCTCATGCATATCCTTTGTAATAATGAGGTCTGTCAAATTTGGATGAAAGACTTCTTTTTTCATCAAGAATTCAGGAATGACCCCAATAACCTCACCTTGAGCTTCGGTCGTCCCTTTTGCAAGGGAACCCATAATACCAATTTTAGCACCTCCATACACTAACTTGATTTGATTTTGAGCTAAGGTTTTTCCTAATTCAAAAGCATCTTCAGCATATTGGGCTGTTACGCCTTCACTACTTCCACAAAAAACTACAACACTATTCATTCAATTCATTTTTGACATTTTATCATTCTGTCATTTTCAAAAATATCTTTTTTTAGCTCTATTTTACTAAAATTTTGATACTCAAAAAGTGATTTCGTTTCTAAACCAAGATATTGGTTGATTTCCAGATATAAACTTCCCTTTTCTTTCAAATAGGTATTGGTAAATTCACCAATCGCTTTGTAAAATACCAATGGATTATTATTAGGGACAAACAACGCTAGAGAAGGTTCGTACTCTTTTACATTATTATTTATTTCTATTTTTTCTTGTTCCCGCACATAGGGCGGGTTTGATACGATGATATCAAAGCCTGTACTCAGCGCAGTTGAAACATTCAAAATATTTGCTTCAATAAATTCTATAGACACGCCATTCAATTCAGCATTCTTCTTGGCTACTTGCAAAGCTTCTTCTGAAATATCTAATGCAAATACTTGAGCATTGGGCAAGTACTTTGCCAGTGCAATTGCTATGCATCCACTACCAGTTCCAATATCTAAAACTTTTAAATCTTGATGTGGCCTTTCTTTAGCGGATTCGAAAGGCTCAACCTGATAATCATTTATAATCCATTGTACGAGCTCTTCTGTTTCTGGTCGGGGGATTAGGGTGTACCGATTTACTTTAAGAATTAAGTCCATAAAATGGGCTTCTTCAAAAATATATTGCAGTGGTTCTTCATTTTTTAATCTTGACAGCGCTTCAAATAAAGGTTGTTCTTCTTCTTTGGTTATGGTATAATTTGGCTGCATCACCAAAACAAATCGTTCCAATTTCAAAAAGTGTTCTAGGGATTGGTAGAAAAAACTATCTACTTCTACTTTTGGATATAAAACTGAAAGCTCTTTATGAAAAATAGCTTTAATCTCAGCTAACTGCATAAACTATAATTTTTTAAGCATATGAACCGGACATGCCGAATGCCCTGTGCAACCCATAGGGCCATTAATATATTCAAATCCGTTTTTTTGATATAAAGCCTGAGCTGTTTTCATATAAGGCATAGTTTCTAAATAGCAATTTTCATAACCATATGCTTTTGCTTGTGTTAAGCAAATTTTGATAAGTTCTTTGCCTAAACCCCGACCCCTTGCAACCGGTAAAAAGTACATTTTTTGAAGCTCGCATACATTTCCTTCAAAATTAGCCAATGGTGCAATACCTGCACAACCAATAATTTGACCTTCTTCTTCAATTACATAATAATCGGCTTTGGGCATAGCTTCAAAAGCTTCAAACATGCCATAAAGTTCTTTATCTTGATAAGCCGTTCCAGTTTTTGGCACTCCCAACTCTTCAAACACTTGGTGGACTATCTGCACAATTTTTTCATTGTCGCTGGCTCTTATTTTACGAATACTAGCAGTCTCCATTTTGCAATTTATTGTGGTATTTTTACAATGTGAATATAGATGAAAAATACCTTTTAAGATGCATTGAATTAGGCAAAAAAGGATTGGGTACTACTGCACCAAACCCTATGGTTGGTGCAATCATTGTTCACAATAAAAAAATAATAGGTGAAGGATATACAAGTCCGTTTGGTGGGGCACATGCTGAAGTAAATGCGATTGATTCCGTTAAGGATAAAATGTTACTATCTAAAGCCACACTCTATGTCACACTAGAACCTTGTTCACATCATGGAAAAACACCCCCTTGCTCCGATTTAATTATTGAAAACAAAATACCTAAAGTTGTTATTGGCATTATAGATCCAAACGATAAGGTAGCTGGCAAAGGAATTGAAAAGTTGCGTAATGCTGGTTGCCAAGTAGTTGTTGGGGTGTTAGAAGAACAGTGTCGTGAACATCATAAACGATTTTTGACTTTTCAAGAAAAAGAACGCCCTTATATCATTTTAAAATGGGCTGAAACTGCAGATGGATACATAGCACCCGATGTTTCAAAAAGAAAAAAAAAACCTGAACCTTATTGGATTACCGATGCCTATTCAAGACAATTGGTTCATCAATGGAGAAATGAAGAACAAGCTATTCTGGTTGGCACTAATACCGTGATTCAAGATAATCCTAAGCTTAATATTCGAAATTGGACTGGAAAATCACCAATTCGATTTGTATTAGACTCAGGTTTACGATTGCCACATCATCTTAATGTTTTTGATAATTCTGTGAAGACAATAATAATTCATGATAAAAGTATCTATAAAAATAAATTAGGGTCAATCAATTACGAAGCCATTGATTTCAAAAAAAATGTGGCCGGACAAATATGCCAAGTGCTATTTAAACAGCAGATTACAAGTATAATCATTGAAGGAGGGTCAAAAACCCTGCAAAGTTTTATTGATATTAATTTATGGGATGAAGCTAGAATTTTTAAAGGAGTATCACTTTTTAAAGAAGGTATAAAAGCCCCGAAAATTGCTAGTAAGCTTATAGAAACCAAAACTATTTTAACAGACACCTTAACCATACTTAGAAATGATTAAAAACCTCATATTAGATTTTGGTGATATCTTCATTAATCTTAACAAAACAGCTACGCCAAAGGCCATGAGTAAATTTGGGTATACACAGACTACCCATCAACTTGAAAAGCTCTTTAATACCTATGAAAAAGGCCTAATCACTTCTAAACAGTTTCTAGAAACAACAGGGAGTCTATTCCCAAAAGCCACAGAACAAGATTTAATTGATGCCTGGAATGCCATTCTATTAGATTTTCCTAATTATAGATTGGAATTTCTGGAACAACTAGTAAAAGAAAATGAATACCGCCTTTTTCTATTAAGTAACACCAATGATATTCATATTGAATATGTAAAAGCAGTTATGGGGAGGGAGAAATTTAATCGGTTTAAAAATGCTTTTGAGGTTTTCTACTTATCCTATGAAATGAAAATGCGTAAACCTGACGCTGAAATTTTTGAATTTGTATTAAAGGAAAATCAGCTTACTGCTGATGAAACGCTATTTGTAGACGATACTAAAGAAAATACAGATACTGCTGCATCTCTAGGGATTCATGTTTGGAATCTTCAAGTAGGAAAGGAAGATCTTATCGAACTAAAGAAACATCTTTAATGATAGATTTAGCATTAAGTGTACTTTGTTCATCACTCATCTTTGTGATATTCAAATTATTTGATACGTATAAAGTCCAGACTTTATATGCTATTATTATCAATTACATTGTGGCGTGTATCACTGGCTTATTTTTTTACGAAAAGACTGTCAGTTTTAGCGAAATTCCACAAAAATCATGGTTTTGGGGTACACTACTTTTAGGAGTGCTTTTTATATTTATTTTTAATATTATGGCTAAGACCGCTCAAAAAGTTGGAGTTTCAGTAGCGTCAGTAGCCACAAAAATGTCTTTAGTAATCCCTGTATTATTTGGAGTTCTTGTATATCAAGAAAAGCTTTCCGTATTAAAGGTGATTGGTATTGTTCTAGCATTGGCCGCCGTATATTTTGCTTCAATAAAGCAAAAGCGGTTAACTGTTTCTAAACGAGATTTTATCTTACCATTATTGGTTTTTTTAGGTTCAGGTGTTATAGATACTTGTATCAATTACTTTAGAGAAAGTAAACTCAGTACTGAGGAGTTTCCAATTTTTTCAGCAACTGTATTTGCCGCTGCTGCTAGTACAGGGTTCATATTCATTGGGTATAAATCTTTTAAAACTCCCTTAAAAATTAATTTTAAAAATGTTTTGGGAGGCATTGCGCTTGGAGTTCCAAATTATTTTTCTATTTACTTTTTGTTGCGGGCTTTACAAAATGAAAAATGGAACAGCGCTTCTATTTTCACCATAAACAATGTAGCAATCGTTATGTTCTCAACCCTATTCGGTATACTACTATTTAAAGAAAAACTTAGTTCAAAAAACTGGAGTGGTGTTGTACTAGCTATTATAAGTATTCTTTTGGTAGCCCTATTTTGATGGAATTGAATAGTACTGATACATACCGAACTCTTAAAAATCCTTCTAATGAAATTCTATTTAAGGATAAAAAAAGTAAATTTTATGGCTATGCCTTTCCTATAAGCTCAGAAGATGAAGTAAAATTAATTATTGAAAGTTTACGTAAAAAACATCATACCGCAGGGCATGTATGCTATGCTTGGCAACTTGGTGTTGAAAAGCTAACTTATCGTGCTAATGATGATGGAGAACCAAACAATTCTGCCGGAATGCCGATTTATGGACAAATAAAAGCATTTGAAGTAACAAATGTATTGGTGGCTGTACCGCGTATTTATGGAGGTACCAAATTAGGAATTGGAGGATTGATACAAGCCTATAAAAACGCTGCACAACTTGCCTTAGAAAGTGCAATTATTCTTGAGAAAACTATCGAAATCTTTTTTAATATAAGCTTTGAATACAGTGAAATGGACAGGGCAATGCGAATTATCAAACAACATGCTATAAAAATAAACTCACAAAAAATGGATTTAAATTGTGTGTTTCAAATTTCATGCAGAAAAAGCATGGGTAATACAGTTTTTAATGCCTTTGATAAAATCCATACCATCACCATAGCGCAAATGGAAGTCTAACTCAATTTATCTAAAATATATTTTGGACATTTAATTGGTCTATTGTTCTTCTTATCCATAAATGCCAAAACTGTATTTGCCTCTGCCAGCAATTCCCTATTTTCATTATATATTTTATAGTCAAATTCTATTTTGACCAAAGGAATTTTTTTTAAGTAGGTTTCAACAGTAATCAAATCATCATAAAGAGCAGATTTTTTGTACTCAATTTGTAAGTGAATTACAGGTAAGATAATTCCATTATCTTCCATACTCTTGTAAGTTACCCCAAAAGACCTTAACCACTCCACCCTGCCTATCTCAAGATATTGTGCATAATTGGCATGATAGACCACACCCATCTGGTCAGTTTCGTTATATCTTACTCTAAAAGAAAAATTGTTAAAATTCATATAATTTGATGAAAAAGTATATATTTATAGGCTTCGTTTTTGTAAGCATATCATGAGAAAAAAAAAGTATAAATTCAACCCTTTAATCTTTTTTTTTTAGGTTTTTTGTTCACATATTTGTTGCACCAATAACAAAGGATTTATATTCAATTTTGTTATAACAAACTTAGCATAATTACTAACCAATAAACAAGGAAAAACTTTTATGAGTGTTACTGCTGCTTCCGCATGGAATAACTGTTTGGCTTTTATCGAAGATAATATCCAACCGCAGGCATTCAAGACTTGGTTCCTTCCCATCAAACCAGTTCGTCTACAAGACAATGCACTTAGTATTCAAGTACCAAGTAAATTTTTTTATGAGTGGCTTGAAGAGCATTATGTAAAATTGCTAAAAGTTGCTCTTAGAAAAGAATTGGGAGCTAATGCTAAGTTGGTTTACATCATTAAGATGGAAAACAAGTACGGAAACAATGAACCATTTACTGAAAAAATTCCTAGTTCAAACCGTTCTGCAATGGCTCCGCAAGAATTGGACGTTCCTATAACATCTAAGAATCCTGAATTAAAAAATCCTTTTGTAATTCCTGGGATTAGAAATATAAAAATAGAGTCACAGCTCAACCCAAATTATAATTTTGAGAATTTTCTCGAGGGAGATTCAAATAGATTAGCTCGCTCAGCTGGTATGGCGGTTGCTAATAAACCCGGAGGCACATCTTTTAACCCGCTTTTAATTTTTGGGGGTGTTGGTTTAGGTAAAACACACTTAGCACATGCCATTGGTGTTGAAATTAAAGATAAATATCCCGAAAGGACAGTTCTTTATATTTCGGCTGAAAAATTCACACAACAATATATTGAATCGGTTAAGAAAAATACTCGAAACGATTTTATTCATTTTTATCAATTGATTGATGTACTTATTATTGATGACGTTCAGTTTCTATCTGGCAAATCTGGTACACAAGATGTATTCTTTCATATTTTCAACCACTTGCATCAAAACGGCAAACAAGTAATTTTGACCTCTGATAAGGCGCCCGTAGATATGCAAGATATTGAACAACGCTTATTGTCAAGGTTCAAATGGGGCCTTTCCGCTGAATTACAGGTACCTGATTACGAGACAAGAATATCGATTTTAAAAAACAAGTTGTATCGAGATGGTGTTGAAATGCCCAATGAAATCATTGAGCACGTAGCAAAACACATCAAATCAAATATTAGAGAACTTGAGGGTGCTATCATTTCTTTAATCGCACAGTCCTCTTTTAACAAACGTGAGGTCACTTTAGAACTGGCACAACAGGTTGTTGAAAAATTTGTAAAGAACACCAAACGCGAAGTATCTATCGATTATATTCAAAAAGTGGTTTCTGACTACTTTGAAATGGACGTTGCCACACTTCAATCAAAAACGCGTAAACGTCATATCGTACAAGCAAGACAATTGGCAATGTTTTTTGCAAAAAAGTTTACTAAAGCCTCTTTAGCAAGCATTGGCTCCCAAATTGGTAAAAGAGATCATGCTACTGTTTTACATGCCTGTAAAACAGTTGATAATCTTGCAGAAACTGATAAACAGTTCAGAAAATATATTGAAGATCTCAATAAAAAGTTCACCTAAATACTATTTTAACAAATGACCAAAGTATTAATGGTGTGCCTAGGTAATATTTGCAGGTCTCCATTAGCAGAGGGTATTTTACGCTCTAAAGTGAACCAATCATTAGTATTTGTAGATTCTGCTGGCACTGCAGGTTATCATATTGGAAACCCGCCAGATTCAAGATCAATATCCGTTGCGAAAAGCTATACCATTGATATTTCGCAACAAAAATGTCGAAAATTTACCCCAAAAGACTTTGATGCTTTTGATGTAATCTATGCAATGGACAAGAACAACTTTGCAGATATTCTAGCTCAAACCAAAAAAGAGTCTGATATTAAAAAAGTGAAACTGTTACTTGATGAAATCTCTTTGAATAAAAAAGAAGTACCAGATCCTTATTATGGGGGATTGGATGGTTTTGAAGCTATTTTTCAAATGATTTCAAGTGCTTGTGAAGCAATTGCAAAAAAACTAGAAAAAAATGATGGGTAATACATTAGATAAAAAAGGGAAACTATACCTAATTCCTACCACTTTGGGAGATACGGCCCCTCTTGAAGTCTTACCAATTTCGATAAAAAGAGCAATTGAAAATATTGATTATTATATTGCTGAAAATGAAAAAACTGCACGTCGTTTTATAAAAAAAATTAATGCTGCTAAATCTCAACCAGATTTACATTTTCAACATCTTAATAAATTCACGGAACGTTCCGAAATTCCAACGTATTTAAATCCATGTTTACAAGGGTTTAACGTTGGTTTATTATCAGAAGCTGGCTGCCCCGGAATTGCGGACCCTGGCGCAGACGTAGTTTTAATTGCACATCAAAAAAGAATACATGTAGTCCCTTTGGTTGGCCCTTCTTCTATATTGATGGCAATGATGGCAAGCGGAATGAACGGGCAAAACTTTGCCTTTAATGGATACTTACCTATTGACAGTTCAGAAAGAAAAAGTGCAATTAAAAAATTTGAAAGAAATTCTCGAGAACTTGGACAGTCCCAAATTTTTATCGAAACACCGTATCGTAATGATAAACTCTTGGAAGAACTCAAAAAAACCTTACAACCAAATACCCTGCTCTGTGTGGCATCAGATATCACTTTACCCACAGAATTTATAGCAACCAATGCGGTTTCAGCATGGAAAAAACAAACTGTTGACCTTCATAAAAAACCAACTATCTTCATTTTTCAAGCATAAGAAACCAGATTCTTATCTTGTTTTTATTGATTCTATTATTTATGATTTTAAACCTTCGGGTTATGCTTAGCCCTTATAATTGAAATGTTATAATCACCAAATTTTTTCATGTAGTATGCAATTGAACTGCCATATGCATCTGAAAAATCAGTTCTACCATATGACCTAAGATATTTTTTAACATTACCGGCACCGGCCAAGTGAGCTGCGGCCACAATACCTGATTCAGAAATAACTATGTCATTTATTCTTTTACCAACAAAACGCTTAATATCCCTTCTTAAAATCCATTTATTTCTTGATACGTTCAATTCAAAAATTCTTTCTTGTAAAACTGGGTCATTAAGAAAAAATACTGTGTTTGAAACTCCCATTAATCTCAGGGTTGATGTACCAAATTGATATTTTCCTAAATATCCTAATGAATTAACTACGGAGTAATCTCCTTGTGATTCTTTAAATGCTAATGCCTCTTTAAAACCTATATAGGAATTCCCTAAAACAACAGGACTATTCATAATGATTTTATTTTCAAAATCACTTAAAGACCAGGCACCAACTGAATATGTAGAAGTTACTTTTAACTCCTCAGGTACTTTTACTTCGCTATCATTCTTGAACGAATATGTTCCAAAACTAGTGAAGATGATGATTATTGCTAGATGACCTAAAAATCCTATCCATCTTTTCATAACTTATAAATTTTGAATCTGAACACCAGATTTTAATTTAAGCGGACAAATATAGTGGGGGATTTTTTAGAGGGAAGAATAAAACTCCTAAGAATTTCTTAATCATGTGATAAATTACGTTAAACTGCAATAAATACCCGTTGAAGTAACCTTATCTATTGATATTCTGCTGATTTAACCACCTGATGTACTGCGCTTTATTTCGGTTGTGTTGCGCCAAGGTCTTCGCAAACATGTGATAACCAAAATTAGAAACGTTAGCTACAAAGAATAAATAATCATGTTTTTCAGCGTTTAAAACTGCATTAATTGATGAAATATCTGGCATTGTAATAGGTCCTGGTGGTATCCCAGAATATTTATAGGTGTTATATGGCGAATCCATTTCTAAGTCTTTATATAAGACCCTTTTAATAATAGTGTCATAATTACCCGTCTCTCTCTTAATAGCATAAATGACCGTTGGATCCGCCTGTAACAAAATACCTTGTCGTATTCTATTCAGGTAAACACCCGCCACTCGAGGGCGTTCATCAACTTTCACGGTCTCTTTTTGAACAATGGCAGCTAATGAAATTACTTCGGTTTGCGATAAGTTCAAGGCATCTGCCTTAGCTATACGTTGTTTATTCCAAAATCTATCGTACTCTTTTTTCATTCGCTCCCTGAATTTTTCTGCATTGGTATTCCAAAAAAACTCATAAGTATTGGGTAAATACATACTCAATTTGGTGTCATCATCAAAACCATTACTTGATAGGAAATTCTTATCATTCAATACATTCAACAAGTTAAGACTGTCAGCTTCAATCTGCTTAGAAATTCGCCCTGCTAAAGCAGGTAGGCTTTCTTGATTATTGAATGATACCTTGACAGGTAGATTTCTGCTTCGAAGGGTATTTACGATATCATTATTATTCATGCCCTTATTAATGGCATATTTCCCTCCTTTAATATTATTGACATAAGCCTTTCTTTCTGCTACTGATTGAAAAGTTGATATGTCCTTTAACAGTGGCCCTAGTTGTTCAACAACTTCACCGATACTAGCATTGGAAGGAATAAAAACATATGCTTTATCATTTTCAAAGGCAGTATTGGGCGAGAAAATCGCATTATATATAGTGTATGCAAAAAAGCCACAAATAAATAGTCCCAATATGGAAGTGGCCCAAAGTACTTTTTTAAGATTCTTCAAGGTCTAAATTTTTGATATAAAAGTTCATTTTTAAAAGTATTTCCAGATAGTATCCAATCTTTTTTGATTCCGGCTTTTTGAAAACCTAATTTCTCAAATACATTTATACTTTTAATATTCTCTTCAAGAATATTTACATAAATCTGGTGAAGATTTAACGTTGAAAAAGCATACTCATAAAAAATGGTAATAGCCTCCGAACCATACCCTTTATTCCTATTTCTCTCACTACTAATAACAATACCCAAGCCTGCTTTTTTGTTCTTCGGATCAAAATCAAACAAATCAATTAAGCCAATAACTTTATCTGATTCATTACAAATACAGAGCCTAAGTTGTTTTACTTCGTAAACATCACGATGGGCATTTTCTAAGTAAAACTCTAAAACAGCTTTCGAATATGGTGTCTGGGTACCACTGAGCTCCCAATTATCAGTATCGTTCTCTAACTGATATAAAAAATCTATATCAGATGGCTCCAATGCCCTTAGATAGATATTTTTTCCTCGAAGGTTTAGCATTCAATTTCACCTTTAAAGACCAAAGTTGCATCTCCTATTAATTTTATATTGGTGTAGCTCCCTTTATCAGAGGTAAAAGAAACCTTTAAATTTCCTCCTTTTGTAATAATGGAGACCTTGTTACTATCTGTTTTATTATTATAGTGCATAGCAAGAGCAACGGCAGTTACCCCAGTTCCACATGAAAGCGTTTCTCCTTCTACACCCCGTTCATAGGTTCTAATATCAAAAGTTTTATTGTCTAATTGATTCACAAAATTGATGTTACTTCCCTCTTGTCCATAAAGCCCATATCTAATTTTTGCTCCCTCTTGCTGCACCTTTAAATTTTCTAAATCAGCAACCAATTGAACATGATGGGGAGAACCGGTGTTTACAAAAAAGTATTTCTCCCTTGAGTGAATTTTATCAACATCTATCATTTGTAAAGTCACTAAATTATTATCGATAGTAGCATGGTGTAAACCATCAATAGCATTAAAAACAGTGTTCGAATCTATCATACCTAGTTTCTTTGCAAATGCAACAATACACCTACCCCCGTTACCACACATGGTACTCTGATTGCCGTCAGAATTATAATACACCATTTTAAAATCGGATGTTGTATCATCTTCTAATAAAATCAATCCATCTGCACCAATACCAAACCTTCTATCACATAAAAAAAATATCAATTTAGCATTGTCTTTCGGAAAAAACCCATTGCGATTATCAATGAGGATAAAATCATTACCGGTACCTTGATATTTATAAAAAGTAAGCTTTATCTGCTTGTTCATCGCACAAATATAATGTATTCTTTAAGGTTTTTTTCACAGTTAAAAAGGCGTTAAACTGTTAAAACAAGATATTTAATTCGACTAATTTTAATGTGCTAAATGTTAATTAAATAAATTTTAGAATATGAAAAGAACGGTAAGTTTATTCTTAGTGGCCCTTTTTGCAGGCGTAATTACATTGGGAGCTTATAAATTATTATTTGAAAAGAATACAATTGCGTATGTAAATCAGGAACAAACCCCTTTTCTAAAGGCCAATAATTCCCCGACTTCTGCTAGGTCGGCTACCATAGGGGATGCTGATTTTACTTTAGCTGCAGAGAAAACGGTCAATGCTGTGGTGCATGTAAAGAATATGACGGTTGGCAAAAGCAACCCTATTACAGGGTTTTTCTATGGTTTTGAAAGTAATCAAAGACCGCAAATAGGAAGCGGTTCAGGAGTAATAATTTCTGCTGACGGTTATATTGTAACCAACAACCACGTAATAGATAAATCTGAACGATTAGAGGTAGTACTGAACAATAATAGAAGCTATGAAGCAGAAATAATTGGTGCTGACCCTAATTCTGACATTGCTTTACTCAAAATTGAAGTGGAAGAGCCTCTGCCCTATTTAGTATTCGGTGATTCTGATGGCACAAGAATCGGAGAATGGGTATTGGCTGTAGGAAATCCTTTTAATTTGACTTCAACTGTTACTGCAGGTATTGTAAGCGCAAAAGCACGTTCAATATCCAGTAGAACAGATCAATCATTTATTCAAACTGACGCAGCTGTAAACCCAGGAAATTCAGGAGGCGCATTGGTCAATACTAATGGTGAGCTTATTGGTATTAATACAGCAATAACGTCACAAACTGGTTCTTATGTAGGGTATTCATTTGCAGTACCTAGTAATATTGCTAATAAAGTTGTTGGTGACCTTCTAGAATTTGGACGGGTTCAAAAAGGAATATTAGGCATTTCGGCCGCCAATGTTAACTCCCCTTTTGCTAAACAAGAAGGCCTAGATGAGATTGAAGGAGTTTATGTCGCAGGTATTGAAGAAGATTCAGGTGCCGATGAAGCAGGAATTGAGAAAGGGGATATTATCAAACAAATTGATAATGTTAAAATTAGGAAGTTCTCGGAATTAACAGGATATCTTTCAGCTAAAAGACCAGGAGATCAAGTTGAAGTAGTCATTAATAGAGACGATGAAAAAATCATAAGAGAAGTTACTCTAAAGAAACAACTTACTGTACAACTGCCTGTTATGGGTCTAACAGTGAAAGATCTTTCCGAAAAAGATGAAAAATTATATAAAACCAATAAAGGGGTTAAAATCACTAGTGTTCCTGAAAGATATAATGATTATGGACTTAAGGATAAGGTCATTATAAAAGTAGATGACAATGAAATCGGCAATATTGAAGAGGCCAAAAATAGTTTTAGTCAAATTTCAAGGTATGGTCGAACAAGCATTACCCTTCTCGGAAAGGATGGAGAGCGGGAGAAGATAATTTTTCAATAAAACATAATTGCTAAAACGCCTCAAATTTGAGGCGTTTTTTATATATCAAATTGTTTTACGAAAACGTTTGAAATAACTAATTTTGCCCAACTTTAAAACAACCCTTTAATACCAATCATGAGCGATATTAAGTCTTACGAAAAAGAACTTGCGTTTCAAGCCGATAGAAGAAAAGCCACTACAGAATTTGTAAAAATTATCAGTGATCTTTGGTATGACAAGGCCATTGAGGTAGTTCTGTTTAAAAATCAAGTAATAGATAAAAATGTAAGTGAAATTATCAATTTACATGAATACGCTGGTGAATTTGTACAGAAACCAATATCCATATTCGATTCGGTCGAATTATTAAGGGCAATAAGCGACATTCATTTACCCCCAGCAAAACTCGATATTGGAAAATTAACTTATGAATTTCATTCGCAAAACACAGAACACCTTAATGTTAAGGCTTTTGTGGTTGACAAATTGAAAGAAGCCAGTACATCAAAAGAAATTAAGCCTAAAGATGTGGTCTTATATGGGTTTGGCCGTATTGGGCGATTAGTTGCACGAGAGCTTATGGCTAGAACAGGCAAAGGAAATCAGCTACGTTTAAGGGCAATTGTAACCAGAGGAGAAATCACTCCGGAAATATTAGAAAAAAGAGCCGCCTTATTGCGCACAGACTCCGTTCATGGTCAATTTAGTGGTACAGTTGATATTGACGCTGAAAAAAAAGCCCTATTGATAAATGGTACTACGGTTTACTTAATTAATGCAAATCAACCAGAAGATGTAGATTACACCAAATATGGAATTTATAATGCATTGGTAGTAGATAATACCGGCGCTTTTCGAGATAAAAAAGCTTTATCAAGACATTTAGAGTCAAAGGGTGCTAATCGAGTTTTACTGACCGCTCCTTGTAAAGAAATACCTAACATAGTTCATGGAGTAAATCACCGACAATATCATCCTGATAAAACAAAAATCTTTTCCGCAGCATCATGCACTACTAATGCGATTACCCCGATTTTAAAGGTTATTGATGATTCTTTAGGTATTGAAAAAGGCCATTTAGAGACTATTCATGCCTATACTAATGATCAAAATTTAGTAGATAATATGCACAGTAAATATCGCCGAGGCAGGGCTGCTGCAGTAAATATGGTGATAACGGAAACCGGAGCAGGCAAAGCGGTATCAAAAGCCTTACCAGCATTAGAAGGTAAATTGACATCTAATGCAATTCGAGTTCCTGTTCCCAATGGGTCCTTGGCTATTTTAAATCTTGAAGTAAAAAACAAAACTTCAATTGAAGCCATCAATACAATTGTTAAAAAGTACGCCCTTGAAGGTGATTTAGTAGAACAAATCAAATACTCTTTGAGTAACGAGCTAGTATCTTCTGATATAGTTGGTACTACTGCCCCATCAATTTATGACAGTAAAGCAACCATAGTTTCTACTGATGGCAAAAATATTGTTTTGTACATATGGTATGATAATGAGTATGGTTATTCTCATCAGGTGATACGCCTAGCAAAGTATATTGCCAAGGTAAGAAGATATACCTACTATTAAATTATTAAAAAGTAAACTACCAAAAACAAATATGGGAGCTATTAAAACGAATATCTATTTATATTTAGACATAAGTGTTTGTGGATTCTAATCTTGATTATCGGGTAAATTTTTGGTTCTAATCATTATTGATGTAAATTCGTCAACCTCTAAATCGATTTAATTTTAAGAATGAAACCTATGAAAAACTTTATCATGTTTTTGGGCTGCGCAGTTTTGTGTTTCAAGCTTGTGAATGCCCAAGAAGGACAGCAAGCTACTTCAGACGACACCAGTATTAAGGGTCAATTTGAAACTTTAGTTAGAAAATCTACCAACTACCGTCAAGCAGGAAAAAGATATGAAGTGGTGCGCTTACTAGAATTAGAAGCTTTCCAAAAAAATATTTTAGATACCATAAATGCTGCAAATAGTAATATTGGCGAACTTCAAACTACTATTGCTGATAATGAGGCAACACTAAGTTCTTTAAATACTAAATTAGATGATACTACCAAAAAGTTAACGGAACTTACAGCTGAAAAAGATAGTATGTCATTTTTTGGTGCAATGGTTTCAAAAGGTACTTACAAACTTATCGTATGGTGCGTTATTTTCGGGCTATTGGTATTTTTAATATTGTTCATTTATAAATTCAAGAATAGTAATTCACTAACGCAGCATGCAAAATTGGCATTGGCAGATGTGGAAGGGGAATTTGAAGAGCATAGAAGAAGAGCTTTAGAAAGAGAACAAAAAATAAGCCGAAAGCTTCAAGATGAAATAAATAAAAACAAAAAAGGAGCATAAGTAATATGCTAAAAGTAGAAAGGGCCAATCATCAAAACCTTTATATCCTATCACTCCTTTTTGATTCATATCGTGTTTTTTATGGGCAGCCTTCAAATAGAGACGCAGCCAAATCATTTTTAACGAATCGTTTGACCAATAAAGAGTCTGTTATTTTTTTAGCATTTGAAAATGATGTACCTGTAGGATTTGTTCAACTCTATAGCACCTTCTCATCAGTTTCATTGGAGCAATTCTATATTTTAAACGATTTGTTTGTAGATGTTAAATATAGAGGAAAAGGGATTGGTAGTTTATTATTGGATAGAGCCAAAGAGCATTGTGCTTCTGCGGAATATAAAGGATTGGCATTAGAAACTGCTAAAGACAATCCCGCGCAAAACCTTTATGAAAAGTTGGGTTGGAAAAAAGACACCGAGTTCTTACATTATTTCTGGACTTGCCCTAAGAATGAATAATCAATTACTTTTGCCTTGACAAGTTCAATCAGATGCGTATAGATATTATTACGGTTTTACCAGAACTACTTAGAAGCCCATTTGAAGCCTCTATTTTAAAACGTGCCATTGAAAAAGGTTTGGTCGAAGTACATCTTCATAACCTCCGAGATTTTTCAATAGGCAATTACAATCAGGTAGATGATTATCAGTTTGGTGGTGGGGCAGGAATGGTTTTAATGATTGAACCTATTGATAAGTGTATATCAACACTAAAAAAAGAAAGGGACTATGATGAGGTTATTTATCTTACACCTGATGGAGAAACTTTAAATCAAGGAATTTCTAATTGGTTATCACTTAAAGGCAATCTCATTTTTCTTTGTGGACATTACAAAGGAGTTGATCAGCGGGCACGCGATAAATTCATCACTAAAGAAATTTCTATTGGAGACTACGTGCTCTCGGGCGGTGAATTAGCGGCAGCCGTATTGGCTGATTCAATCATTAGGCTTTTACCTGGAGTGTTAAACGATGAAACCTCAGCATTGACAGATACATTTCAAGATAATTTGTTGGCGCCACCCGTATACACTAGACCTTCTGATTATAAAGGAATAGAGGTTCCTGAAATTCTTTTAAGTGGAAATTTTCCGGAAATTGAAAAATGGCGTGAAGACAAGGCCTTGGAAAGAACTAAAGATAGAAGGCCAGATCTTTTGAAATAATAATAACAATAAAATTTTCTCAAACTACTTGCCAGTATCAAAAAAGCAACTAATTTTGCAAACCATTAAAGTCAACCTCTGACGAAATACGTGAATGTTGGTTTTAAAGAAATCCATAAATTAAATTATAATGGAATCTTTAATAAAATTTGTAGAAGACGAATTCGTATCAAAAAAAGAATTTCCTCAATTTTCATCAGGTGATACCGTTACTGTGTATTACGAAATTAAAGAGGGTGAAAAAACACGTACACAGTTCTTTAAGGGAGTTGTAATTCAACGTCGTGGTAGTGGTTCAACTGAAACTTTTACAATTAGAAAAATGTCAGGTACTGTAGGTGTGGAACGTATTTTTCCAATAAACATGCCTGCACTTCAGAAAATTGAAATCAATAAAAAAGGTAAAGTCCGTAGGTCAAGAATTTTCTACTTTAGAGGCTTAACAGGCAAGAAGGCCCGTATTAAAGAGGTACGTTCTTAAACTGAGAAAATATAATTACAAAAAGCACCTGTTTTGCAACAGGTGTTTTTTTATGAACAATTGTTAATAACATAAGTTCATAAATTGTTGATTACAAATCAGTTACAATTATTGGAATTCTCTTGAATTATTTTACTTTTATAAAAGAAGAAGTAAAAAGAGCAATCGGATTCTAACTTCTTTTTAAAGCTTACGTTCTTTAGAATATTGTTCAAATTATTTTTAGATGGTAACACTACTAATCAAAAAGTAAATTCAAAATCATAAATGCTTAGCATGGTGATAATGATGCGTATTGTGTGCGGGTAAAAGAGCAATTTTTTATTCTGACAATGTGTAAAGAACAGTAACCAAGTTTATTCAAGTTATTTGATTGAAAGATTAAGAACATGAATTTACCTAAACGTTGAAAGATTGCGATGGATGTGGCCCAAGGCCGAAACCAAGTGGCAACACAAAGTTTAAAGTCCGTGCGAAATTTCTAAAAAAGCCATATCAATGTACTTGTACGATGATATGGCTTTTGTCTTTTTTGACATAAAACTTAGCAATCTTGTATTATAATAACTTCTCTAACTTAGTCAAGAACAAGCTTAAATCGTATATTTGCACCGCTAAAATTTTTCACTTAAATGGCAAAAATACGATACACCCAGACCGATGAGGCCCCAGCATTGGCAACCCAATCTTTTCTTCCTATTGTAAAAGCATTCACGAAAACTGCTGATATTTCAATTGAAACCAAAGATATTTCATTGGCAGGACGCATAATAGCTACTTTTCCAGATTTTTTGAAAGAGGAACAGCATATTCCAAATGATCTTCAAGAATTAGGTCAAATTGCAAAAGATTCTGAGGCCAATATTATAAAATTACCAAACATAAGTGCTTCAGTACCTCAATTAACCGAAGCAATTGCTGAATTACAGGCTAAGGGTTATGCCTTGCCTGATTATCCTGCGGACCCAAAAAATGATTCTGAAAAAGAAATTAAAAGTCGATACGATAAAATAAAAGGTAGTGCTGTAAACCCTGTCTTGCGTGAGGGAAATTCTGATAGAAGAGCACCAAAGGCGGTTAAAAATTATGCCAAAAAGAACCCCCATAAAATGGGTGAATGGTCTTCAGATTCTAAAACCCACGTCGCAACAATGACTGCAGGTGATTTTAGGTCTAATGAAAAATCATTGACTACTAAAACTGCTGGTGAAATAAGCATCATTCTTAAATCATCGAGTGGCGAAAAGACTTTAAAAAGTGGTATCGAATTACAAGTAGGGGAAATCATTGATGCTACGGTGATGAGCAAAAAAGCCTTAATCAATTTTTTGAATAAAGAAGTAGCTGATGCCAAGGAGAAAAGCTTACTGTTTTCATTGCATATGAAAGCAACTATGATGAAAGTTTCAGACCCTATCATCTTCGGTCATGCATTAGAAACTTACTTCAAAGATGTTTTTGTAAAGTATTCTGTTTTATTTGAAAAGATTGGAATAAACTCAAACAATGGTCTGGAAAGTTTACTTGAAAAAATAGAAAAATATCCAGAAGCTGAAGAAATTAAATCTGCTATCCAAAAAACCATAAAGAATGGTCCAGACTTGGCCATGGTAAATTCTGACAAAGGTGTTACTAATCTTCACGTGCCCAGTGATGTAATCATCGATGCCTCCATGCCTGCAATGATTCGTAATTCAGGAAAAATGTGGGATTTTGAAGGAAAATTACAAGATACCAAAGCCGTTATACCTGATAGCAGTTATGCAGGTATTTATCAGGCTACTATTGATTTTTGTAAAGAAAATGGTGCTTTTGACCCTACTACAATGGGTACTGTGCCAAATGTAGGACTGATGGCGCAAAAAGCCGAAGAATACGGCTCACATGACAAAACTTTTGAAATTTCTGAAGAAGGTCTTGTTCAAATAGTAGACCATAATCATCAGGTTCTTTTAGAACATAATGTTGAAAAAGGCGACATCTGGAGAATGTGCCAAGTTAAAGACGCTCCTATTCAGGATTGGATAAAATTAGCTGTCTCAAGAGCAAGAGCAACCTATGTGCCAGCAGTTTTTTGGTTAGATGAAGAAAGGGCTCATGATGCCGAGCTTATTAAAAAAATAAACCAACACCTACCAAATCACGATACTTCTGGTTTAGAAATTCATATTCTTTCTCCAATAGAAGCGACCCATTTTACATTGAAAAGAATAAAAGAAGGAAAAGATACTATATCTGTTTCCGGTAATGTATTAAGAGATTATTTGACAGACCTTTTCCCCATTCTTGAAGTTGGCACTAGTGCTAAAATGTTATCTATAGTTCCTTTAATGAATGGTGGTGGGCTTTTTGAAACAGGTGCAGGAGGCTCTGCACCAAAGCATGTGGAACAGTTTTTAGAAGAAGGACATCTTCGATGGGACTCTCTTGGTGAATTTATGGCTTTAGGAGTTTCTCTTGAGCATTTTGGAGAGAAAAATAACAACAAAAAAGCACGTGTGCTGGCTGAAGCTCTTGACAATGCTACTGAGCAATTTTTGGATAATGATAAGTCGCCCTCTCGTAAGGTAAATGAATTAGATACTCGTGGAAGTCACTATTATCTAGCAATGTATTGGGCTCAAGAACTAGCAGCACAAAATGAGGATTTAGATTTAAAAAAGACTTTCTCACCCGTTGCAGACGACCTCACTAACAAAGAAAGTCTGGTTTTAAAAGAACTGATTGAAGCACAAGGCAAAATGATAGATATTGGTGGCTATTATCTGCCTGATGCTGAAAAAGTTGCATCAGCTATGCGACCAAGTCAAACTCTAAATAGCATTTTGGCGAAAATAAAATAGATTAAATGTTGGTATTATTTCTAGGTATTTTTAAGTTGAAAGCTTCGTTGTAATCTTTCGGCTAAAGTTTGTATCTTCAAGATTATTATTCGTCAAAATCAGAAAACCAAAAAAATGCCAAAAACTTTGAAAGCACCTTTAATGGTGCTACTTCTTTTTTCATCAATTTTTACTTTCTCACAACAACGATTTACTATTAGTGGCACCATAACCGAAGCTGCAAGCAATGAAACCATGATTGGGGTTACTGTTGCAATCACCGAATTAAGAACCGGTACAACTACCAATGAGTATGGATTTTATTCATTAACCCTGCCAAAGGGAGATTACGAAGTAGTTGTTTCGTACTTAGGATTCGGTGACATCAAGCAGTCTTTATCATTAAGTTCAGACAAGAAAATAAATTTTAAAATGGTTGAAGAGGCCGAGGCACTTGATGAGGTCGTGGTTACGGAAGACATAGAAAGGGTAGATATACGAAAGCCCCAAATGAGTGTTAATGCGCTCAAAGTTCAAACCATCAAAAAAATACCCGTGGTTTTGGGTGAAGCAGATGTTATAAAATCACTTTTATTGCTACCAGGTGTTACAAGTGCCGGTGAAGCTTCTTCGGGCTTTAATGTTAGAGGTGGTGCCGCAGATCAAAACCTAATCCTATTAGATGAAGCAATCATTTTCAACTCATCGCATTTATTCGGTTTTTTCTCCGTATTCAATCCTGATGCTATAAAGGATATTAAATTATTTAAGGGAGGGATTCCCGCTCGTTATGGTGGTCGGGTATCTTCTGTACTGGAAATCTTTCAACGTGAAGGAAATAGTAAAGAAACCAAAGTTACAGGAGGGATAGGTGCAGTTGCCAGCAGATTGCTAGTAGAAGGGCCTATAACAAAGAATAAAACCGCTTTTTTAGCAGGAGGTAGAGCATCTTACGCTCATCTTTTTTTACCCCTTTTTGATGTAAACAACAAAGCATACTTCTACGATGTAAATACTAAAATAAGCCATAAGATTAATGATAACAATAGCATCTTTTTATCAGGCTATTTTGGTCGAGACCTTTTTAGTATTAATGATAATTTTGTAAACGTTTATGGTAATGCTGTTGGTAATTTTAGGTGGAACCATCTTTTTTCTGACAAGCTCTTTTCTAATCTTTCACTTATCTATTCTGACTATTTTTACGGCTTAGAGCTTGATTTTGTGGGTTTTGAATGGGATTCTGGAATTCAAAATTTTAATTTCAAATATGATTTAAAACACTATTTAAGTGATAAATTACAAATCAATTATGGTTTGAATAACATCTACTATGTCTTCAATCCAGGTAAAATAATACCCAATAGCGAAGATTCTGGAATTTTAGAAGATCAATTGACAAAAAAATACGCTAATGAAGCTGCAGCTTATGTTGATGTAGAACAAAAAATAACGGATAATTTCAGCGTTAATTATGGATTACGCGTAAGCATGTTCAATAGATTAGGACAAGATGAGTTGTTTGTTTATGATAACAATCAACCTGTATTATTTGATCCTTTTCAGTTAATTTATAGAGAAGCAACGCCTATAGATACTATAAATCCTGGACGAGGGACTAACCTATCAACATTTACCAATTTAGAACCAAGATTGTCAATGGCCTACACAGTTAACGACAAAAGCTCAGTAAAGGCTAGTTATACCAGATTAGCGCAATACCTGCACCTGCTTTCAAATACCAGTTCTCCTACACCTTTAGATGTTTGGGCACCTAGCGGACCTTTTATTGAGCCCCAACTTTTAGATCAGTATGCCTTGGGTTATTTTAGAAACATTAATAATGGTGAATATTCACTAGAAATGGAAGGTTTCTATAAAGACATTCAAAATAGAATTGATTATATAGATGGTGCAGATTTAATTGCCAATGATGCCATAGAACAAGTTATATTAAACGGAGAGGCAAGAGCCTATGGTCTTGAATTTTTATTACGAAAAAATGAAGGACGTCTTACGGGTTGGTTAGCTTACACGTTGTCAAAATCTGAACAACGAACACCAGGTCGAGAACCCGTTTTAGATAACGGAAGGTCTAATTTAGAATCTGGGATTAATTTTGGTGAATGGTATAACACGCCATTTGATAAAACCCATGATATTGCGCTCTATGGTAATTATGAGTTGAACGATCAATGGAGTTTTAATTCCAACTTTATATTTCAAACAGGGCAGCCAACGAACTATCCAGTAGGTCAGTTTGAATTTGAAGGATTGTCAGTTCCATTTTTCGGGCTAAGAAACCAAACCCGACTACCCGACTACCATCGATTGGATATAGCCGCAACATTCAAACCTAAAAAGAATAAAAACCGAAATTTTCAATCAGAATGGATATTTAGCGCTTATAACGTTTATAATAGAATGAATGCCGCGGCAATTAATTTTAGGCAGAATCAAGATACCGGTAGAAATGAAGCTATAAGAACAGCAATATTCGGAGTGGTGCCCTCTATAACCTATAATTTCAAATTCTAAACATGAGAAAAGTAACATACCTTTTACCGATACTTTTTTTGATACTTTCATGCGAAGATGTGATTGATGTAGAGTTACCGCCTACAGAATCAAAATTGGTTGTTAATGCCGTTTTTAGAGTAGATGTAACACAACAATTCATACCCGTTTCTTTGAAAGTTACTGAAACAAATGGCTTTTTTGAAGAAAACACGATAACACAACTTGATGACAACGCAACTATTGTTTATGGAATTCCTAATCCAGATGCTCCTGAAATTCTAGAAGGTGGCGGAACTTCTTCTTTAGCTGAAACAGAGCCTGGGAGTGGTGTATACGAACCAGACCCAACTTTTGATGAAGACCAACGAATAGGTATTCAATTCGCTAGACCAGACATGGTCTTTATACTTTTTATTCAGCATAAAGGAAGGCGATATGCTGCCAGAACACCTTATTCACATGTAGTACCTATTGACAATTTAGAGCAAGGTGATGAAACGCTATTTAGCGAAGATGATATTGAATTATTAGTTACCATTACCGATAGAGAGGAAGAAGATAATTATTTTGTATTTGACTTCGATTTTAATGAATTTTTAGCTCTTGATGACCAATTTATTGATGGTCAACAATTTGAATTCTCTTATTTCTATGATAAAGAGTTGCAACCAGGTGATGAAGCTGAGGTTAGTATTTTGGGTGCCGACCTACAATTTTTCAATTATATGGATTTGCTAATTGAGCAGGCTGAAGGAAGTGGAGGGGTTTTTGAATCTCCCGCTGCAACAGTGAGAGGAAATGTCTTTGATGTTACTGGTATAGATAATAGTGAAATCTTTGATAATGTAGAGCGACCAGATAACTTTGCATTAGGTTACTTCGCTGTGGTACAAGAGTTTAAGCAAGGCATTGTAATAGAATAATAGTATATGCTTACCATTTTTGAATTCCTTAAAATAAGAATTATCCTGGTTTTGGGGACTTTGGCTGTAATACTAAGCTCTTGTGAAGATATCATTGAGGTTGACCTACCAGAAACAGAAACGAGATTGGTAGTTAATGGTCTTGTCCGCGTTGATGTTACACAAGAATTTGTTCCTGTCGAAATAAAGGTTACTGAAACCACAGATTTTTTTAGCGAACCAACCATAACAACGTTAGAAAGCGCCGTAATCCTAGTTGGAGAGCGTGACCCTGAAGATCCTTTTAGTATGAGTTTTGGCACCTCAATTCTTAAAGAATATGTTCCAGGGACAGGCATTTACGAACCAGATACTGTGGGCAATGATGTAGATGAGAGAATCAGAACTGAATTTTTGAACGAAAACAGCGTATTTTTTTTGATTGTAGAACATAAAGGAAAAAGATATGCAGGTCAAACAGCTTACGCCTCAACAGTACCAATAGATAATTTAGAGCAAGGAGATGATACTTTATTTAATGAAGATGATACTGAAGTAAAAATAACCATAACCGATATTGCCGAAGAAGAAAATTACTACATTTTTGATTTTGGTTTTGGTGAATTTCTGGCATTAGATGACCAATTTATAGATGGGCAAGAATTCGAATTCTCATATTTTTATGATAGTGAAACAAAAGTTGGTAATACCGCAGAAATAAGTATTTTAGGTGCAGATCAACAGTTTTATAACTATATAGATTTGCTTATTGAACAGACTGAAGACACTGGTGGTGTTTTTGAAACGCCAGCAGCCACAGTAAGAGGAAATATGTTTGATGTAACGGGATTGGATAATATTGAAATCTTCGATAATGTTGAACGCCCAGGTTCGTTTGCACTAGGTTACTTTGCCGTCGTTCAAGAATTTAAAGAAAGTTTATTGATAGAATAAGTAAGGACAATTGAAAACAGATAAAGAACTATTGATAAAGGGCGTGAAATCTTTTGCTTATACCGCTTTGGTAATGTTTATAGCTCCAATACTTCTATATCAAGCTTTTAAAAATACCGACAAACCATTATTCATTCCTGTTCTTATTCTTGGGATTTTAATGGCTGCACTTGCTATTTATTTGGGCTTTCGCTCCATAAACATTGTAATGGACTCCGTTTTTGGTAAAAAGAAATAGTTATTGTTTCTGCTGGCCTGTCTGCTTCCACTTATTATTCAAAGAAGCATAATCATAGTCTAAAACAGATTTTTGTCGTTTCAATCGGTTTGATGCAAAGGCACGTTGTAAAATATCTTCAATAAGATAATCTTCGTGAACCTCGGTAGGTAAAAACTCTTCCTTCAAACTTATCTTAAATGCTTTAGCTGTAGTGTTATACCAAAATGCACGCCAACCACTGCGAAGCTCTTTAACAAGATTAAAAGCGGTAGCACCTGTTTGCCTATGAATTAACTTTATTAGAATTTGACCCTCTGTTCTGGTCAATTTTTTGAGTTGATCTGAGAACTCGCCCTCAATATACTTTTGGACTTTTTTAGTGTAACGCTTTTGTTGACGCTTCTTTTTAATCTTAGAAATACTGTCATTAAGCTCGACAAGTTTCTCAGCTGCCAATTTTGCATATGGGTAAACCTTAAGAGTCTTTCTTCGTAAAATATAATAACGTAGCTTTTCTTTCTTATCAGTGAATTCAAGTTTTCCAAATATATATACTTCATCAAGGGGTATCGAGCTCAACAGAACCGAGTCTCCTTGCATTCTTACATAATAATCGGAAATTGAATCAAGAGGTTGCTCTTCTTGTGAAGAACCAATAGTTACTGAAAGAATGCAAAATATTGAAATGACAAGTTTGCCCATAAATAAGATAGGTCATTAATCATAGCAAAAGTAACCATAAAGGACAATTCTTATTATTAAATAAAAGTGAATATTGCTATGTTTGTACCCTAAAACATACTCATGCCCAATACTAAAATCATTACAGATAAGTCTATCAAATTTTTTGAAAAGTACCTAAATAATGCTTCACCTACGGGTTATGAGTGGGAAGGTCAAAAAATTTGGATGAACTATCTCAAACCTTATGTTGACGATTTTATTACCGACACCTATGGTACGGCGGTTGCGGTAATCAATCCAGAAGCTGAGTATAAAGTAGTCATAGAGGGTCATTCTGACGAAATATCATGGTATGTAAACTACATTACCGATAACGGTTTGCTCTATGTGATTCGTAATGGTGGTAGCGATCATCAAATTGCACCATCAAAATGGGTAAATATTCATACTAAGAATGGTATTGTAAAAGGTGTTTTTGGATGGCCAGCAATTCATACTCGTAGAAATGGTAAAGAAGAACCACCAAAAATCGATAATATTTTCATTGATATAGGCGCAAAAGACAAAGAAGAAGTTCAAAAAATGGGAGTTCATGTAGGTTGCGTAATCACCTACCCTGATGAATTTCAAATTCTAAATAAGGATAAATTTGTTTGTAGAGCTTTAGATAATCGCGCTGGCGGATTCATGATTGCTGAAGTAGCAAGATTACTTCACGAAAACAAAAAGAAGTTGCCATTTGGCCTTTATATTACCAATTCTGTTCAAGAAGAAATTGGTTTACGCGGGGCTGAGATGATTACTCAGACCATAAAACCAAATGTAGCTATTGTTACTGATGTAACACATGATACCACTACACCCATGATTGAAAAGAAGACCCAAGGAGATACCTCTATGGGAAAAGGACCCGTTATTGCATACGCACCCGCTGTTCAGCAAAAATTAAGAGAGCGTATTATTGAAACTGCTGAAGCTAACAAAATTCCTTTTCAAAGAACCGCCAATTCCAGAGCGACCGGAACAGACACTGATGCCTTTGCCTACAGTAATGGCGGTGTAGCTTCAGCTTTGATTTCATTGCCGCTACGTTATATGCATACCACAGTAGAGACCGTTCATAAAGATGACGTAGAGAATGTAATTCGTTTGATTTATGAAACGCTTCTAACCATTAAATCTGGAGAGACTTTCAGTTATTTCGATTAAAAAGCCTCGGTCCAAAAAGTATAATTTTAATATTATTGTCATATTAAGCGCAGTCGAAATACTTTAAAATTCAAGTAGTTGAAGTTCTCGATTTCAGTTTATTCTGAGCTTCTCGAAGGGCTCGAAATTACATCGACTTTGACTTTTCACCCTACCGTTTATACCTATGGACGAACTAATTGACATTTTAAATGAAGATGGCTCACCAACCGGGAAAACCGAATTAAAGTCGGTTGCTCATGCAAACGGGCTTTTTCACTCAACAATACATCTTTGGTGTTATTCTTTAGATGGCTGTCTACTTTTACAGCAACGTGGAAAATCAAAAGAAACCTATCCTCTAAAATGGGATGTCTCCGTGGCTGGACATATTGGTGCAGGTGAAAGCCCTGAAATTAGCGTTTTTCGAGAATGTCAAGAAGAAATAGGAATTACTATTGAGACTGAAAACCTTAAAAAAATCACGGTTTACAAAAAAGAAAAGAAACACAACAATGGCATTTTTGATAGGGAATATGTTCATGTTTTTATCTATGAGTTGGATAAAAGCATAGCACTTACCAAGCAAGAAAGTGAGGTGGAAAGTCTAGTATGGATTTCGATTAAAGATTTTGAATCTTGGATTACTCAAAAACATGAAGGTTTAATACCTGGTTCCGAAAAACGTTTTGAATTTGTCATTTCTGAAATACAAAAACGCTTGATTTCTTCTAGTTAAAAAGAGCTTTGGGTGTTTCGTCTAGCTTATGTGCTTTTTGCTCGCCAGAAACCATATCCTTTAATATAAATTCCCCATTCTCCAGTTCTTTTGCACCCAGCAAAATCACAAAAGGCACACTCCGTTTGTCAGCATATTTAAATTGTTTTTGAACTTTCGTTGTTGACGGATACAAATCAGCTTTAATACCTTTTTTCCTGAGTCTTGAAACCAGTTTTAAAGCTTCTAGACCTTCTTTATCTCCAAAATTTAGACATAGCACTTGCAATGATTGATCAATCGCTTTAGGGAATAAGTTCAACTCTTCTAAAACCAAATAAATTCTATCTAGTCCGAATGATATTCCAACGCCGCTAACATCTTTTAATCCAAAAATACCAGTAAGGTCATCATAACGACCGCCACCTCCAATGGAACCCATTTGTACACCTTCTGGTGCCGCAACTTCGAATATAGCCCCGGTATAGTAGTTAAGTCCCCTGGCAAGAGTCACATCTAACTGCAAGCTTGCTGATATTAATCCGAGTTCGGTTACCGCACTTATGATTACATCTAATTCATTTATTCCAGCCATTCCCATTTCAGAATCTGACAATAAATTTTTTAGCTGAGCTAATTGCTCTTCTACATTCCCGTTCATTGAAAATAATGGTGATGCCTTTTCAATGGCCGTTTCAGAAATACCTTTACTAAGCATTTCTTCTTTGACCTTTTCCTCCCCTATTTTATCCAATTTATCCAAAGCAACAGTAAAGTCAATCAAAAGTTCTTTTGCTCCTATAACTTCGGCAATACCAGATAAAATTTTCCTGTTATTGATTTTAATAGTCGTACCCTTTAAACCCAATTCGGTAAAAACGGCATCATAAAGCTGAACCAACTCTACTTCTTGTAACAATGAGTTCGCACCCACTACATCAGCATCACATTGATAAAACTCTCTAAAACGACCCTTCTGAGGTCTATCAGCTCTCCAAACTGGTTGTATTTGATACCGCTTAAATGGAAAATCTAATTCGTTCTGGTGCATAACCACATATCGAGCAAAAGGCACGGTTAAATCATATCGAAGAGCCTTTTCTGTAATCCTTGGGGCTATAGTAGTAGAATTTTTTGAACTGTAAGTAACATCATCCACTTTGGATATAAAATCCCCTGAATTCAAAATCTTAAAAATCAATCGATCTCCTTCATCTCCGTATTTTCCCAATAAGGTTTCTGAGTTTTCAAAACTTGGTGTTTCAATAGGTCGAAAACCAAAAAGCTCAAACTGCTTTTTAATTATATTGAAAATATGGTTTCGTTTTGCTATTTCAGAAGGTGAAAAATCACGAGTTCCTTTAGGGATAGATGGTTTTTGTGCCATGAATTATTTAATGTCCTACAAATATAATGGTTTGTGTTTTCTAGGTTTGAAACAGTTATTGAAATAGTTATTCAATCATTTCATCAAACCATTGGTAAAGGGAGCCTTTAGTGATTACAGCTCCTTGTTTGATTAATTCGAATTTGTCAGCGTTCTTATCTTCAGAATATTTTTTTGATGCCGTTAGGTATTCTACGAAATCTGACTGAAAATTCCTTTTAAACCAGCCAAAACCTACTTCTGAACGCAAATCGATTTCTGGATTTAATACTTTTACAGAAATCAATTTCATCTCTTTCTCTTTCAATTCAAAAAGATGCATATGACGCTCTGATATGTTTTCTAGGTATTTTACCTTGGTCAAAACACCTTCCCAAATCAAGTCACTAAAAACCTCTAATTCATCTTCAGCTACTTCTGGCTTATCTTCTTTCATTTTCGCCCATTCTTCTGAGGTAATAGACTGCGTAGCCAAAAAATTGATAAACTCTTGGTGCAGTTCTTCAAACTGTTCTTTTGATAATCGACTGTATTTCATTCTGTTGAATAAAAAAAGAGCTATGCGGGCATAGCTCTTTAAAAGTTATATACTAAAAAGTATTGTTTACTTAGCCTCAGCTACTACTTCAAAAGGAAAATCAACAATTACTTCTCTATGCAATCTAATTTTAGCATTGTAAGGACCCGTTCTCTTAACCGTTCCACCTTGAATGGTTACAAACTTTCTATCTATAGTTTGGCCTGCCTTCTCTAAAGAAGTTGCTAAGTCAATATTGGATATCGATCCAAATAATTTATCTCCAGCTCCAACTTTCGCAGAAATCTTAATTTCTAACGCTTTTAGATTGTCAGCAATCTTTTGAGCTTCGTCAATTACTTTCTTCTCTTTATGTGCTCTTTGCTTTAAATTTTCAGCAAGCACTTTTTTAGCAGACGGGGTAGCTAAATCAGCTAAACCTTTAGGGATTAAAAAGTTTCTACCGTAACCATTTTTGACAGTAACGACATCATCTTTAAAACCTAAATCTTGTACATCTTGTTTTAATATAAGTTCCATTTCTCCGTCTTTTATTATTTTAACATATCACCTACGTATGGCATCAATGCCAAATGACGTGCTCTTTTTACAGCTTGGGCTACTTTTCTTTGATACTTTAAAGAAGTACCTGTTAATCTTCTAGGTAAAAGTTTCCCTTGCTCATTAACCAACTTCATTAAAAAATCTGGGTCTTTATAATCAACGTACTTGATACCAGACTTCTTGAAACGGCAATATTTTTTTTGCTTATTGGTCTCAATGTTCAAAGGGGTCAAATACCTGATTTCACCGTCTTTTTTTGATTTTGCTTGTTGTTCTATTGATGACATAACTATGCTTTTGCTTTTAATTTAGTTCTTCTTCTCTCTGCCCAAGACACAGCATGCTTGTCTAATTTAACAGTTAAAAATCGCATAATGCGTTCATCTCTTCTGAACTCTAACTCATAAGGACCAACAGCCTCACCAGGAGCAGCAAATTCAAACAAGTGATAAAAACCACTTTTTTTGTTTTGAATTGGGTAAGCCAATTTCTTTAGCCCCCAGTTTTCTTTGGCCACCATTTTGGCACCATTCTTAATTAAGAAATCTTCAAATTTCTTAACTGTTTCCTCTATCTGGGTTTCAGACAGAACGGGATTCAAAATGAAAACAGTTTCGTAATGATTCATATTATATATTTATTTAAGGAGCGCAAAAGTAAACATTATTAAAAGTATTCACAAGAAATATAAGAATTGTTCGTTATCCGTTTAAGAAGTTATTAACAACTAAAATCAAAATAAACCCTACATCGCGCCTAATGCTAATTACACAACAGAATAGACCATGTTTACATCTTTTGTTGCACTTTACCGTTGTTTTTATGTAATTTGCCGATGATTTAACCCCACAAATCACCCCATTTATGAAACTTAGAAGTATAATTGTAGACGACTCATCAATGCAGCGCATGGCTGTTGCGAAGTTAGTCAACAACCACCCACATCTTGCTTTAGTTGCTGAATACAGCAATGCTATTGAAGCCAAAAATGGTCTAAAGAACCATGAGGTAGACCTTATCTTTTTAGATGTTGAAATGCCTATTATCAGTGGCTTTGACCTTTTAGAAGCTTTGGACAACCCTCCACAAGTAATTTTAATCACAGGTAAACCTGATTATGCACTAAAGGCATTTGATTATGATGTTACCGATTACCTACACAAGCCTATCACATTAGCACGTTTTGAAGCCTCGGTTAAAAGAGCTGTTTCAAAATACGAGCAAATCAATAGAGTTGATGAGGACGAAGAGCATATTTTCGTGAAGAGTAACCTTAAAAAGCGTAAGGTTATCCTTAATGATATTAAATGGATAGAAGCCTTGGGTGATTACATAAAATTAGTTACTGATGAAGCTAATATTGTCATCTTGTCTACCATGAAATCTTTTGAAAAGCAATTACCTCCGGAGAAATTCTTAAGAATTCATAAATCCTACATCGTAAATCTTGAAAAGATTGAAAAATTCAACAGTAAGAATGTTGAAGTAGGTGGAAGACAAATTCCATTAAGTAGAAATAAGAAAACTGAACTAGCCGAAGCGCTAGCAAACGTATAGTTAGATATGGTCTACATTGTAGACCACTCTAATACTTCGATATTGTGAAATAGCATTAAAGGATTTTTCAATTCTTTTAATGCTATTTTTTGTTTTTGGCACTGATTCAGAGTTACTTACTTTAACGAGAATATTTTTTAAATACTGATTTCTAATTCTTGCAACCGCAGGGTACTCAGGACCCAAAACTTGTACTTTCAAAACATTACGTAATGATGAAGCAAACCAATCTGATGCCTCGTTCAATTTATTATAATCTTTATCTTTTAAAGTAATTCGTATAATACGAACATGAGGTGGATATTTAAATTGTTCTCTTTCATATAATTGCTCAAAAAACATTTTCTCATAATCATAATTCGAAACTTGATGAAGGATTTGATGATAAGGATTATAGGTTTGAATAAGAACTCTTCCTCTTTTTTTCGTTCTCCCTGCCCTACCTGAAACTTGTGTCATTAATTGAAAACTGCGCTCATGAGCTCTATAATCAGGAAAGTTCAATAGACTATCGGCGTTCATAATACCAACAAGAGCTACGTTTCTAAAATCAAGGCCTTTTGTTACCATTTGGGTTCCAACCAAAATATCAAACTCGTTATTCTCAAAAGCACTAATAATTTTTTCATATGCATACTTACCCCGCGTGGTATCTAAATCCATCCTCCCTATTCGGTGTTCTGGAAATAGTTTCAACAGTTCTTCTTGAATTTGCTCAGTACCAAACCCCTTAGTATCTAAAGTACTATTTCCGCAGGCTTGACAACTCTGTAAGAGCGACATATGGTAACCACAATAATGGCAACGTAATTGATTTCTATGCTGATGATAGGTCAAACTTACATCGCAATTGGGGCATTGCGTCGAATGGCCACAAGTGGTACATTCAACAATTGGGGCAAAACCACGTCTATTTTGAAAAAGAATCACCTGTTCTTTCTCTTCCAAACAGTTTGATACTTCTTCAATAAGCCTTTCAGAGAAATGCCCTTTCATTCTCTTTTTTCTAGTAGCCTCTTTAATATCTACTAATTCAATTTCAGGCATCAGTACGTCTCCATAACGTCTAAGTATTTTCGCAATACCATACTTTTTTGATTTTACATTAAAAAGGGTTTCTACACTAGGCGTTGCAGAACCTAAAAGACAATTTGATTTATGAATGTTTGCCAATACAATGGCAGCGTCGCGAGCATGGTAGCGCGGAGCGGGATCAAATTGCTTAAATGATGATTCATGCTCTTCATCAACAATGATAAGACCTAATTCAGTAAATGGTAAAAACAAAGCGGACCTCGCCCCAATAACTATTTGGGCTTTATCACTTTTTTGTAAAACATTATTCCAAACCTCCACACGCTCATTTAAGCTATATTTTGAATGATAAACAGCAACTTTATTACCAAAATAAGCTTTAAGCCTATTTATTAGTTGAGAAGTCAAAGCTATCTCTGGTAATAGGTACAATACCTGCTCACTTTTTTTAAGCACATTATTTATAAGTTTTATGTAAACTTCAGTTTTACCAGAGGATGTTACCCCGTGTAATAAACAAACTTTGTTTAGCTCAAAACTTGATTTGATATCTGCAACTGCTTTTGCCTGAAGCTGATTTAAATTTATTTGGTCAACCTCTTTAGAATTTTCATCAAATTGAACTCGATCAGTTCTAATTTCATAAGTCTCAAAAATACCTTTATCAATAAGTGCTTTAATCACAGCCTTAGATATGCCACTTAACTTTACAAAATCAGTGATTTTTATAGTTGATTTTTGCTTGGGGCTTAGCTGAAAAAAAGCTAATACCGCCTGACTTTGCTTCTGTGCCCTGGTCAAAGACTCCAATAACTCTTCAAGCTTAGTTTCAGATTCATAAATGGCAGCCATTTTAATAAACTTTACCATTTTTGGGCGATACTGCTCATACAAGGTTTCATTTAAAACTACGACTTGCTTTTTAACCAATTGGTTAACAATGGGCAGCACATTTTTTCGATCAACTATTTTAGAAATCTCATCAATCTTTAAACTAGACTGATGTCGCAAAGCTTCTAAAATCAAAAATTCATTATCAGAAAGTAAAGTCTCGTCCGTTTCTTCTATTTTATTGGGTAAAACCATGGTTTCACTTTCCAACAAAAAAGAACCCGGTAAAGCTCCGCGCATAACTTCACCAAGCGTGCACATATAGTAATCTGCAATCCATTGCCAGTGTTTGAATTGACTTTCTGTGACCAAGGGCTGATTATCTAGAACTTGATCGATTTCTTTTGCCTCATAAACTTCTGGAGCTTTATTATGAATCTCAAAGGCTAAAGCGGTAAATATTTTTGATTTTCCGAATGGCACCGCAATACGCATCCCTTTTTTTATAAAGGAAGCTTGTTCAGCAGTAAGACGGTAAGTGAAAAACCGTTCTAATGGTATGGGTAGGACAACATCTAAAAAAAAGTCCATACTAGCGAATTAATCAACTACTCGAAGCCAAGTTTGTGTACGATATAAAAATGCTAAATAACCTCTTACTTTTAATTGATCCGAGTTATCAGGATCAATCCATATTTTTCCACGAAAAGTCATAGCTTGCTCTGGGTCAAAAAGCTTTTTGCCTTTAAAAACCCCATCCCCATCATTTTTGAAACCATAAATGATTTTCATTCCTTCTACGGGTTTATCTTTTAAATCACCCTTACACTTAATACAAAGTGCATTTTCTTTTCCCTTTTCTACAATTTTGACAACTTTTCCATGTAAAAGTCCATCTTCTTTATAGAGTTCAACTATAGCTTTTGGTGTTCCATATCGGTCATCTATAGTTTTCCATTTACCAACGATTTCTTGGCTGAAAGCGTTTGAGGAAATTAAAAATAATACTATTAAAAAAAAGAGAACTTGGGGGTGTTTTTTACGCATTCTTAAATTTATTACATCAAAAACAACAACGAATTAATTTAAGGCTGTTGCTTTAATTTACTGCCATTATTGGCCTTTATTTCATTTTTTCTTAAGGAATGTAATGTTGCATTCAATTCAAAACCCAACAACAATATGTTAGAATTGAGCCATATGAAAACCATAAGTATCAATAATCCTCCAAGCGCACCATATAATTCATTATACCTTGCAAACTTTTCTACATAGACCCCAAATAGATATGAAGTAACTACAAATAGCAACGTTGTCATCAATGCGCCTGCAGAGAAAAAACTAACCTTTCGTCCTTCGGCCGTGCCAAAATAATATAATATTGCGGTAGTTAGGTATGACAATAGCATAAAGAATAAAATTTTGGTTAACTGCAAACCAATATCATCGCCTCTCTCAACATCATAACCCAAGGTCTTACCTAAATATTCACTGGTATATTCAACTATATAAAACTCAAAGTAGACAAAAACTACAGCGCCAATGATCAGCAAAATAGACAACAATAAGCCAACCATTAGGGCATATGCATATTGTCTAAAAAAATTTCTTGTCAACTCAATATGATAAGAATTTTCAAATGCACTAAATATTGCATTCACACCATTGGCAACCAAAAAGATTGAAATAATGAATGCCGATGACAGCAGACCTCCTCTTTTTTGGTCTTTAATTTGTTGAAAAATTTCTCCAAAATAATCACTGGTTGCAGAAGGCAAGAATGACTCTAGAAACAATAAGAATTGAACATCAAAATTCTCATTACCAACGCTTACGTAAGGAATTATAAAAGGAATTAGGGTAACCAAGAAAATTAGAAGTGGAAATAATGCCATAAACAAACTAAACGCAATTGAACTAGCCCTGCTTGATAATGCCCCCTCAACAATACCAACAACGTATATTTCGACTAAATCATAAATTGAAAGCCCTTCAAAACCAGGAAGTCGAATAGACTTTAACAACCTGACCAACCAATTTACTACTGGAATCTTTTCTAGGCGTTCTTCAATAATTTCAGACATCTAAACTGCCTTTAAACTTAGGTCCATATTATAAACGGAATGTGTCAAAGCACCAGAAGAAATATAGTCTACTCCACATTCTGCATAGGCTCTGATAGTTTTTTCATTGATACCACCTGAAGATTCAGTTAAACACCTATCTGCAATTAACTTAACTGCAGTTCTGGTATCGTCGTAATTAAAATTATCAATTAGAATTCGATACACTCCCTCAGACCGGAGTATTTCTTTTATCTCATTAAGATTTCTTGCTTCGACAATAATTTTTAAATCTCGATTATTAGTTTTTAAATAATCTTTTGTTTTCTGAATGGCATTTGTAATTCCGCCTGCAAAATCAATATGGTTATCTTTTAGCATAATCATATCATAAAGGGCAAAACGGTGATTCTCCCCTCCTCCTATCTTAACGGCCCACTTCTCAAGAGCTCGAATACCAGGGGTCGTTTTACGAGTATCCAATATTTTAGTGCTCGTCCCTTCCAATAATGTGACAAAACTATTAGTCTTAGTGGCGATTGCACTCATCCGTTGCATGGCGTTGAGTACTAACCGTTCTGCTTTCAAAATATTCTGAGAGCTGCCTGAAACAAAAAAGGCAATATCACCATATTTAACATAGGCACCATCTTCTATAAGTGTTTCGATGACTAAGTTTGAATCCACATATGCAAATACCTGTTTGGCAAATTCTACTCCTGCCAAAACTCCTTCATCTTTAACCAACAACTTGGCTTTACCCATAGTTTCTTTTGGAATACAAGCCAAAGAACTATGATCACCATCACCGACATCTTCTCGAATGGCATTAGCAATAATCAAGTTTAACTCTTTTTTAAATTGAGTTTTAGAAATCATGATAAACTATTGTGTTTTAGCTAAAATACTAAAAAGCTATACCATCATTCCTAAATCATCAGCAAATACTACATTTGAATAAATATTTTATCAATGACCATAAAGCTTATCGCAATTGGTAAAACAGATAGCAAAGAATTGCAAAGCCTAATATTGAATTATAGTAGCCGATTGCAGCATTATGTTAAATTTGAATTAATCATTATTCCAGATGTCAAAAATTCAAAAAACTTATCTGAATCAGAGCAAAAAAGAAAAGAGGGCGAGGCCATATTAAAACTAACAAAACCTTCTGATGTATTAGTTTTAATGGACGAAAAAGGAAAACAATTTACAAGTGTCGAATTCTCTGAAGTATTGCAAAAAAGAATGAATAGCGGAATAAAGAATTTACTTGTGGTAATTGGCGGTCCTTATGGTTTTAGCAATGAAACCTACAATCGAGCAAACCAAAAAATAAGTTTATCAAAAATGACTTTTTCACACCAAATGGTACGATTATTTATTGTTGAACAATTATATCGTGGATTTACAATTCTTAAGAATGAGCCTTACCATCATCGATGAGTTCTTCAGAAGGCATGATATGATATTTCTCTAGAAGTCCTTCTACTTTCTTAATTACGGTATGGTGGGGCATTTCAGTTTCGTCATTCTTTTTAAGGGCTTTAACCATAGTTTTAGAAACCTCTTTAAGTTTATCTAGCTCTTCCGATATGAATTTCAAAATCTCTTGTTGCCGTTCAGGAATTTTCTCTACTCGTAACACGTACTGTAAATCTTGAATATTTTTCATATGAGAACTGAATACATGAGACTGATGCCAAGCAATTTCCTCCAATTTTTTCTTTTGTTTCATAATCCGATTAATAATCGGGTTAACAATAAAAAAAATTTCAAATAATACTATAAACACAGAGAAAATAGCCAACTCCATTTCTATAATTCGCATTCCCTTGATATCTTCTTCTGACTTTTTTTGAAATTGGAGCACAATCTCATCCATGATTGTTGTGAATCGGTCCACACGATAACGCATATCATTGAACTTCACATCATTTATTACACGTAAATCACTCAAATTCCATTTGAACCAATTTACATGAGGTTCTAATTTTTTGAAATTGTCTAAAATTGCTTCGCTATCCAAGGGGTCAATACCTAGGTTAGTACTTCCTACCTGCAAAATTGTATTCATCTGATACAATTTGTTAAGGGTAAGTTTTACTTCAGCATAATCACAGTTATCATATTTGCAGGAGTAGGCTTCATTCAATAAACGTTGACTCAATGAACGTTGTCTACCAGCCAAATTTACAATCATAGCGGTAGACCGCTGTTTAGCAAGTGAATATTGTATGATGGATTGTATGGCCAATGTCAATACAATTATTGACACTACCAATAAGTAGTAGGCTCTAAATCCTTTTTTAAAAACTTCTTTATTTCCGATTTTCAACTGTAGGCTTCTTTAATATATTATAAGAATTTACCTACAATTTAAATTATAATATTGAGCGTATATTAAAAATGTTGTGAAAGGGATATAAATGCTTGTGAAAACCTACAATGTTTATGCTATGATAATTTGAAAGTTCTAATAAAGTACTCTGAATTTGATGGTATTTTCCACATTCTTTAGTGCCATAATAACATCTTTGTTATAATCTTTATCCAAATCTGAAATCACATACCCCACATCACTATCCGTCGATAAATACTGACCCGTAATATTCATCTCGTATTTTGCTAAGACTTCATTGATTTTAGCCATTACCCCAGGGACATTCTTATGAATATGGAGAAAACGGTGCGCATTATTTTGTTTTGGTAGTCTAATATTCGGAAAGTTAACCGCATCTACAGTATTACCTGAATTGATATAATCCATTATTTTATTTGGTACAAAATCAGCGATATCACGTTGCGCTTCTTCTGTACTACCTCCAATATGAGGTGTTAAAATAACATTTTTAAGTCCCTGAAGTTCCGTATAAAAATCGCCATTACTTCTTGGTTCTTCAGGATAAACATCCACTGCCGCCCCGCTTAGTTTACCATTTTTAAGAGCCGTTACCAAAGCAGTAATATCAACTACAAAACCTCTTGAAAGATTAATTAAAATGGAGCCATCTCGCATTTGATTGATTTCGCGCTCCCCAATAAAGTTTTTGTTTACCTTGTTATCATCGATATGCAGCGTAACCACATCAGAAACGGATAACAAATCTTCCAATGTTGAACATTTTATGGCATTACCTAAGGCCAAGCGGTCGGCTACGTCATAGTAATATACTCTCATACCAATAGCTTCAGCTAATACTGAAAGTTGTTTGCCAATATTTCCATACCCTACTATGCCTAAGTTTTTACCTCTAACTTCTTGAGAGTTCAAGGCGGTCTTAAACCATTTTCCTTGATGGATTTCAGTACTGCGTGCAAAAATGCTACGCTTTAGCATGATGATTTGGCCTAACGCCATTTCAACCACTGAACGCGTATTGCTGTAGGGCGCGTTAAATACTACTACACCTTCTTTTTTAGCTGTTTCTAGGTCGATTTGAGTGGTTCCTATACAAAAAGCCCCAACAACTAATAATCTATCAGCAGCTTCCAAAACTTTTTTGGTCACTTGGGTTTTTGAACGTATTCCTAAAACATGTACTCCTTTGATTCTTTCAATCAGTTCCTCTTCAGGAATGGCATGTTTAACCAATTCTACCGCAAAACCTTCTTCCGATAAATTATCAAAAGCATCTGGATGCACATTCTCTAACAATAGAATTTTAATTCTATTCTTTGGATAGGATATTTTTCTTGGTAAATCGTTCACAAATAAAAATTCATTTAAGTTAGGTGCAATATGGTCGGCATTATTTGCCGCTTTATCTCGATGTACGTTTTCTGTATAGGCAAAAAACTTATCTGCAATACCTGCTTCTCGCATTACGTAGTCGCTATACCCATCACCAATTACTTGAACTTCTCCATCCAAGTCCATTTGTTTTAAACATTCTATTTTTCCGTTATGCTGAGAAAGTGGGTTTTCTTCATCAAAACCAATAATATTACCAGCTTCATCAAACTTAAATGTGTTCGCATAAACTCGTTCTGATGGAATATCATAGGCAGCCACTATAGGATCTATAAACTCTTTAAATCCGCAAGAAATGACATAAATATCATCTGCATATTTCTGGAAGAACTCTTTGTTTTCTTCAATCGACTTAGAAATCTTCTGTTTCAATTCAGTGACAAGACCTTCTAAATCATTTTTATGAGCCTTTAATAACTTTATCCTCCGTTCTAAAGATTCCGTGAAAGAAATGTCTCCATCAATACCAAGGTTTGTTATATCTTGTATTTCCTGAAGGACTTTATCTTTAGTATTGCTATTTTTAAGGGTCATTTCTGCCAGCACATCTAAAGCTTCCACTCTTGTTAGCGTACTATCAAAATCGAATACATACTTCCTACCTACCTCAACCATTATTGGTGAAAATTAAGGGCTAAAAATAAACATTATATCGCTTGACAATTTTTAGGTGAAGAAAAAAAGTGTTTCAAATCAATTTTGGCTTAAAACGATATAAAATCATCACAGAAATGAACAAAAAATTCAGGATATGATATTTTTGAAATTTAGAACTTTAATCTTTCAAAAAATCTAAAATCTTATTTGAGAAGACACTTGTTTTATACGTTCCGTTGTGATCACCCGGTATTATTTTTAAAACAGCCTTAGGAATTGCATTTTTAAGTTCTACTGGATTTCCATTGTCTAAATCCTTATCGCCAGCAATAACAAGTAACTTTAAATTCAATTCTGCTAATTCGTCAACAGTGGTAACTGGTTGAAACTTTTGTTGCAAATGAAGCGAACGCAAATCAGCACCAATTGACTTTGCATAGGCTACCGCTCCTTCCGTCATTTCATTGGCTTTACCATTAAAAGCATCAGCAAACTGAAGCCTTCTGCCCCAATTAGGATACGTAAAATCAATTCCCATACCGCCCAACACCGCTTTTTTAATTCGCTTGTCTTTAGTCAATAGTTTAGCCAATACGATGCTTCCACGTGAGTAACCAATAGCTATATAGTTTTTAATTTCTAATACATCCATTAAAAGCATTAAATCTTTTACTTCAGCATCATTATTGTAGGCTTTATCGCTTTGTGGTTTATCAGAATCTCCATTTCCTCGTAAATCAGGTACTATAACTTTATACCCTCTTAATATTAGCGATTTCTTCAATTCCGTTTTATCCCAAGACTTCCCATTTTGAATGAAACCGTGTAACAATAGAATTGGGACTCCTTCTCCTTGCACGGTATAGGCAATTCTGGTGTTATCGTATGAATTTAGATAATTTGTTTGTGCCTGAATTTGTAACACTAAAAAGAAAAATATACCCAAAACTAATTTCAATTTTAAAACCATCTTCTAACCGCTTTACAATATAATTTGTATTCTTTGCCGAATAAATTCTCAAGGGCTTCTTCTTCCCTTTTTATTTGAAAATGATTCATAAAATAAACAAACCCAGCAGCCGTAATGGTATTAAAGGCATTACCAAGTTTTAACCCGAAGCCTATCAAAAACAAAAGCATGGCAAGATACATAGGGTTACGAGTATAGCTATATATACCATTGATTACAAGTCGTTTTGCTTTTGATGGTTCAATTGGGTTTGCGGTAGTTCTGGCCTTAAAAAACTGTATGAACGAAATCAATAGTAACAAAACTGCCAGACTCCAAACAACATATTTCAAAGTTATCCTACCAAAAAAGTCAAACTCGCCAACTGGTAAAATTCGGTCCAGAAAGAACATTAAAACGGCAAAAAATAGCATCACTAAAGGAGGTGGAATTTTTAGATTCATGACTACTAAAATACTACTTTAGCCTCCATAATTTATTAGAATACTATGAAACTGGTTTTCGCTACTCACAATGTCAATAAATATGAAGAAGTAAAACTTCTCATGCCAGAGCATATTGAATTGGTCTCTCTTGATATGATAGGATGCCATCATGAAATACCCGAAACTGGTGAAACTCTTGAAGAAAATGCTCAAATTAAAGCAGATTTTGTTACCTCGAATTATGGCCATGCCTGCTTTTCAGATGATACAGGACTTTTGGTTGACGCATTGAATGGAGCTCCTGGGGTTTACACCGCGCGGTATGCTGGCGAGGAAAAAGATGCCGAAGCCAACATGGATAAGCTCCTTAGGAACCTGACTCAATCGACAAATCGTGATGCGCATTTTAAAACTGTAATAGCCTTGAACATTGATGTCAAAAATTACATTTTCGATGGAGTCGTAGAAGGTACAATACATAAGGGCAAGCAAGGAAGTAAAGGATTTGGATATGATCCTATTTTTATACCTAATGGCTATGATAAGACCTTTGCAGAATTACCCCTTTCCATAAAAAATAAAATCAGCCATCGTGGTCGAGCTATCCAAAAGTTGATTGCCTTCATATCTTCTCTTTAAGTACCTGAAATAAAGTAATCTACTATAAATAATGCCACATAAATAATTAGCAGTACCTTTGCCGCTTAATTAACGCCGCCGGTATGGCAGGTGCTGCGCTGAGCAAGGGTTTATAAGTTAAAATCGCTCTATGCAACACACATATTCGCGATTACTTATAAACATACATGTCAAAATTTGAAAGTTTAGGGCTCCAAAAGTCCTTGTTATCAGCTGTTGCTGATTTAGGATTTGAAACTCCTTCTGAAGTACAAGAAAAAGCAATTCCTATTTTATTAGAAGATGAAACTGATTTGGTCGCCTTGGCTCAAACCGGTACTGGTAAAACCGCAGCCTTTGGTTTTCCGCTCATTCAAAAAATAGATTCAGCAAGTAGAACCACACAGGGTTTAATTCTATCACCAACTCGTGAACTTTGCTTACAAATCACAAACGAAATGCAGCTCTACTCCAAATATGAAAAAGGAGTAAATATAGTTGCTATATATGGTGGTGCAAGCATTACCGATCAAGCAAGACAGATAAAAAGAGGAGCACAGATTGTTGTTGCTACTCCTGGTCGTATGAAAGATATGATTGGTAGGGGTCTTGTTGATATCTCGAAAATTGATTACTGTATCCTTGATGAGGCAGATGAAATGCTGAATATGGGCTTTTACGAGGATATTAAAGATATTCTCTCAAATACTCCAAAGGAAAAATCTACTTGGTTGTTTTCTGCTACCATGCCCAAAGAGGTTTCTACTATTGCTAAGAAATTCATGCATAATCCGCAAGAAATAACGGTTGGTGCGAAAAATGCAGGAGCAAGTACAGTGCAACACGAATATTATGTGGTTAGTGGACGTGACCGCTACCCAGCACTTAAGCGCTTGGCAGATGCCAACCCAGGTATATTCTCAGTTGTTTTCTGTAGAACTAAACGTGATACCCAAAGAGTAGCCGAAAAACTAATTGAAGATGGGTATAATGCAGGCGCCCTACATGGTGATTTAAGTCAAAATCAACGTGATTTAGTTATGAATTCGTTTCGAAAAAAACAGATTCAAATGCTTGTTGCCACTGATGTTGCAGCAAGAGGTATTGATGTTGACGATATTACACATGTTATCAATTACCAATTACCTGATGAAATTGAAACCTATACGCATCGAAGTGGTCGTACTGGTAGAGCTGGTAAGTCAGGTATTTCAATGGTCATTGTTACCCGCAGTGAATTACGCAAGATAAATGCCATTGAGCGAAAGATTAAGCAAAATTTTCTTGAGGTAAAAATTCCTACAGGAATACAAATCTGTGAAATTCAATTATATCACCTGGTTAATAAAATCAAGGATACCAAAGTCAATGAAGAAATAGACGTATATATTCCCGCCATTAATAATATTTTAGAAGGAATTGACCGGGATGAGCTTATAAAAAAAATGGTGTCTGTAGAATTTACAAGATTCTTTAGCTACTATAATAAAACAAGGGATTTAAACTCTGATGACCGTTCAAATAAAAGAGAGCGCGAGTCTAGATCAGAATCAGGTGAAATTCCAAAAGATGGCTCAGTGCGTTATTTCATTAATGTTGGAGAGCGAGACAATTACGATTGGATGTCACTCAAAGACTTTTTACGAGATACTTTGGGCCTTGACCAAGACGATATCTATAAAGTCGATACAAAAGACACTTTTTCATTTTTCAATACTGAAGCCAAATTTACACCGCTTATCTTAGAGACCTTTTCAGATTTCAAAGTAGATGGCAGGTTCATAAATGTTGAGGTTTCTAAAAATCCTGGTGGTGGCAGTCGTGGTGGACATCGTGGGGGAGGCGGAAGAAGAGATCGTGACCGCAATAAAAGTGGCGGTGGAAGAAGAGACCGTAATTCATCCTTCAAAGGAGGAAAAGGAGGGTCTGGTGGATCTAGAAAACCAAAAGGGAAAAGAAAATCTGGCTTTTATTAGTTAAGATGTTCCTAAATCATAGGGTTTAGCCACTTTGTTTTCTTTGTTTTGTATTTTTAAGATTGAAAATTGCTACATGAAGAAAATTTTACCTCTAGCTTTTATGCTCTTAAGTGTTCTGGGCATTTCTCAGAATGAAGAAAATTCACAGGTAATTCAAGAGTTTAGGGCAACGGTAATCAACGCACAGACTAAATTTCCCCTAGAAAGCGTGCATGTCATTAATCTCAATCAGGTTAAGGGAACTATCACAAATCAAGATGGAAAATTTCAAATAAACGCTGCCGTTAATGATACTCTTTACCTCACTTATTTAGGGTTTAAGCCTCAAAAAGTAAGGGTGACCAATGATATGTTCAAATTTGAAGATACCAAAATTTCACTCACAGAGTTGGCCTATGCATTAGAAGAAGTCATCGTACGACCTTATCAACTTACAGGGTTTTTAGATATTGATGTAAAGAACCTTCCTGTAAATACTTCTTACCAATACAGTATTTCAGGGCTTAATAAGAGCTATGAGGGCGGAAATAGAAACCCAAGTGCAGTCACCAAAGTCTTAGGCGCCATTCTAAATCCAGCTGACCTACTGCGTAATTTGTTTGGTAAAAAACCTTCTCAAATGCGAAAATTACGACAGATGAAAGAAGACGATGATATTAGGGATTTGTTGGCTTCAAAATTTGATCGCGAAACCCTTACCCAATTGCTACAAATTGAGAAAATGGACATTGAAGACATCTTAAATAATTGTAGTTACTCCAAATCATTCATCCAAACGGCTAACGACCTTCAAATTCTTGATGCTATTAGCAGCTGTTATGAAGAGTATAAAGTGCTGAACAGAAGGTAGTTGTTCATTTGCAAAGAATTCATATGCTATACGTATTCCATAGAATTTAAATCTGCAGAAATAAATTTTATATTTCAAGATGCATTTTATAGTTTTAGAGAAATTCCTCAAAGATGAAAAAACTACTTATCGCTATGTCGATATTGACCTTTCTTTTGGGTTGTAAAAAATTAAAAAAAGAAAGTATTTCTAAAGAACCAATTACCATAGCACAAGAAAAAGAAGTGAAAAAAGATGTCCCGTTTTACTGGGAAGGAGCTAATATCTATTTCTTACTTACTGACCGATTTAATAACGGTAATCCTGATAAAGATGTCAACTTTGAGCAAACAGACTCTACAGCTGTTTTAAGAGGATTTGAAGGCGGTGATATTGCAGGCATATCTAAAAAAATTGATGACGGTTATTTCACTGATTTAGGTATTAATGCAATTTGGTTCACCCCTGTTGTAGAACAAGTTCATGGTGCTACAAACGAAGGAACAGGTAACACCTATGCATATCATGGATATTGGGCAAAAGATTGGACGGCAATAGATCCAAACTTTGGTAAACGTAAAGATCTTGAAGATTTAGTCAGAAAAGCACATAGCAACGGAATTCGCGTACTGTTGGATGTTGTGCTGAACCACACAGGCCCAGTGACGGAAATAGACCCAGTTTGGCCTAATGAATGGGTACGCACAGACCCAACTTGTGAATTCACGACCTATGATAATACTACCGCATGTACTTTGGTAGATAACCTACCTGATATTTTAACCGAATCTGATGAACCTGTTGAATTGCCTGATGCCTTATTGGCAAAATGGAAAGAAGAAGGACGATTAAGTCAAGAGCTTGATGAATTAAATTTATTTTTTGAGCGAACTGGTTACCCGAGAGCACCAAGGTTTTATATTATAAAATGGCTTACCGATTACATTCATGAATTTGGAGTTGATGGGTTTCGTGTAGATACTGTTAAACATGTTAATGAAAATGCATGGTCAGAACTACAAAAAGAATCTGAATATGCCTTTCAAACTTGGAAAAAGAAACACCCAAACCAAGTATTAGACGACAACCCATTCTATATGGTTGGTGAAGTATATAATTATGGTATTTCAACAGGACGGTTGTTTGATTTTGGAGATAAGAAAGTAGATTTTTTTGACCATGGTTTTAAAAGTCTTATCAATTTTGAGTTAAAGTACGATGCTCAAAAAGATTATGAAACCATTTTTAAAAAATATAATAAGCTACTGAATACCAAGCTAAAAGAAAAAAGTGTTCTAAACTATCTTACCTCACATGACGATGGTAGTCCGTTTGACAAAGAGCGTAAAAAACCATATTATTCTGCCAACGTACTTTTGCTGACACCTGGCGCATCACAAGTTTATTATGGAGATGAGACGTCACGTCCACTTATTATTGAAGGAACAGAAGGTGATGCTACATTACGTTCTTTTATGAATTGGGAAGATTTGGATAGCGTCCCAGAAGTTCAGAAGATACATAAACATTGGCAAAAATTAGGACAGTTTCGCGCTAATCATCCTGCTGTTGGTGCCGGTAAGCATAAACGATTGGCTAAATCACCATATGTATTCTCTAGAATGTATGTCAATGGAGAGTATAAAGACAAAGTGGTGATTGGTTTAAACCTGCCCAAAGGAAAAAAATCGCTGTGGGTAAAAGGTTTCTATGGTAATGGCACTAAACTTTACGATACCTATTCTGAAACCGAAGTCATGGTTAAAAATAATAAGGTAATTCTTGAAAATGATTTTGACATTGCCCTGCTTGAACTCAAGGAATAGCAAAGAGCCTTATAATCAATTCACTTTTAAAGTAAACATTGATGAAATTTTTATGTACGCTTTTGTTTTTATTGGCGATAAGCAATGGACTCATCTCGCAGACAAATTATTATAAAATATCTTTTGAAAACGCGATACACCATGAAGGTGTCTTTTCCATGCGATTTTCTCAAGTTAAATCGGATACTTTAAATGTCAGAATGGCTAATAGCTCGCCAGGTCGTTATGCCTTTCACTCTTTTGCAAAAAACATTTATAATTTTAAGGCATTTGATTCCAACGGAAAACCCTTATCCTTTGAAAGGCCAAATCCCTACCAATGGAATATTCATGGACATAATGGGGAGGTTTTCATTCAGTATACCTTGTTTGCAAATAGAGGAGACGGCACTTATGCCCAAATTGATGAAAGCCATGCGCATTTAAATATTCCTGCAAGTTTCATGTTCGCTCCTAGTTTAAAAGATAGGCCTATTGACATTGAGATTATAACGCCAAAAGGTTCTGATTGGAAAGTTGCTACGCAATTAAAAAAGAAAAATGATTCTGTGTTTTGGGCACCAGATCTTTATTATTTTATGGACAGCCCAATTGAAATCAGTGATTTTGATTTGCGTGAATTTCAAATTAAAGAAAGTGGTAAAACAAAAAATATCCGATTTGCGTTGCACCATAAGGGGACAGAAGAAGAATTGGATGAATATTTTGAAAGTGTCAAACTCATTGTAAAAGAGCAACAAAAGGTTTTTGGCGAATTGCCCAACTTTGACTTTGATGAGTACATCTTTTTAGCCTGCTATATGCCAAATGTAAATGGCGATGGTATGGAACATCGAAATTCTACTATACTTACTTCGACCCGAAGTTTAGCCAAAGAAGGCCTTAAAAGAAATTTAGGAACGGTATCCCATGAGTTTTTTCATGCATGGAATGTTGAGCGTATTCGCCCATTGTCATTAGAACCATTTGATTTTGACAGGGTAGATATGAGCGGTGAACTTTGGTTTGCAGAAGGTTTTACATCGTATTACACCAACTTAATTCTTTGCAGATCCGGTCTTAGAACCCCAGAAGAATATGTGAAATCATTAAATGGGAACTTTAATTATGTTTGGAACTCTAATGGAAGAAAGTTCTTTAACCCAATTGAAATGAGCTATCAAGCACCATTTGTTGATGCTGCTACTTCTTTAGATCCCCAAAACAGAAACAATACTTTCATTTCTTATTATTCATATGGCAGTGTGCTTGGACTTGCTCTAGACCTCTCGTTAAGACAACAAGGGCTTAATCTGGATGATTACTTCAAAAAGGTTTGGCAAGTTCATGGCAAAATTGAGAAACCATATACCATAACCAACTTAAAAGTAATTTTGGCCGATTATGCTGGAGCGGATTTTAGCAATCAATTCTTTGATAATTATATTTATGATAGTCGAATGCCTAATTATCAATCATTATTTACTTCAGTCGGATTAAATCTTACCCAAAGTAATGAGACTGGTTATTTTGGCGGAAGAGTTAAACAGAATACGATAACTACAAATACCTTGGTTGATTCACCAGCCTACAATGCCGGACTTGAAAAAGGAGATGTGATTATAGGTGTGAATGGGTTCATTTTTAACGATGAAGATACATTTTCAACTTTTTTAGAAACACAAAAAGAAGGAGCAACTCTTGATATTCAATTTGAAAGGTTTGGAAAACAGAGAGAAACTCAAGTAACTCTGAACAAAAACCCGAAGTATACCATCACTCTTGATTCTGATGCGAACAAGTCTGTCATTGAAAGTAGAACTCGTTGGTTGAAACAATAAAATATGTTTATTTTTTGGAGTGTAAAGCTATTCGATTGCCTTCAGAATCATGAAAAAGGGCCATATAGCCTATATCAGGACTAATCTGTGTTTTTAATTGTAAAATTCTACATCCAGCTTCTTCAATACGATTCAATTCATTTTGAACATCTTCACACGAAAAGTAGATAAGAACACCTTCTTTACGATTAGGTATGTACCATTCTGGCGATTGAATCAAAGAACCTGAGGTACCTGGTTTTTGGTCATCACTCGGAAACCAACCCATTAAAGTTCCTCCAAAATCAAGGACTTCAATCTTTATATTAAAAACTGTTTCATAAAATATTTTGGCACGTTCCATAACAATAACAGGAATCTCAAACCAACCGACCATATTGTTCTCTATTTTAGTTTTCCATCAAAACTTTAAGGCTTGACAACCCTTCTTCAAAATCTTTCCCGACCATTTTATCCATGCTCATAAAAAGCATCATTATACTCATAGGAAACTTATTTTTACCCGAAAATCCCCAAGTTACTTTAGTGCTATCAGCAGAAACTTCATCAGTAATAAAATAACAATCAGACTCTGATTTAAAAGGTTTCATAAAACGAAGCTGACCTTCAATACGTTCACCTTCAATAATTTTAGTGATTTCTTGTTCACCTTCTCCTACATCTTTATTACCCAACCAATAACTTATCGCGCCTACTTCTCCATCAGTTCCTTTAAACTCTTTTTTCATATTAGGGTCTTTCTTTGCCCATGGTGACCATTCATCTTGTCTTTTAAGGGAACGTAAAACCTTAAAAACATCACTTTTAGATTTTTTAATTTCGATAGAACGAGAAACATCATAAGTTTTAGGGGCTAACATAGCTAATAGCAATACAAGAAAAACTACACCTGCAATAATGTATAATACTGTGGTCATCTTATTTATTTTTAATTGGTTACGATTAAAAATACAAAAATCTTATTAGGGTTGGTAACAGCCGATGATTAGTTCCACATCTTTGATTGCTATTTTTTCAACCAAAATTCTTAATTTAATTTATACATGAGTAATATGAACTTTATAAAAAAAAGAATTGTAGTACTAACAGGAGCAGGAATGAGTGCTGAAAGTGGACTCAAAACCTTTCGTGATGCCAATGGATTATGGGAAGGTTACGATGTTATGCAAGTAGCTTCACCACAAGGTTTTGCAACTAACCCAAAATTAGTATTCGAATTTTATAATCAACGTAGAAGACAGCTTTTGCAAGTTGAGCCAAATCAAGGTCATAAAGCTTTGGTAACCCTTGAAAAATATTTTGAAGTAAGTATAATTACCCAAAATGTAGATAACCTCCATGAGCAAGCCGGAAGTTCAAAGGTATTACACTTACATGGAGAATTACTTAAAGTAAGAAGTACGGTAAATGAAAATTACGTTTTAGATTGGCGAGATGATTTAAATTTAGGTGATTTGGATAATGAGGAAAATCAATTAAGACCCCATATTGTCTGGTTTGGTGAAATGGTGCCTTTATTGGAAAAGGCTATTGAAATTACTCAAACTGCCGATATTTTGATTATTGTCGGTACTTCAATGCAAGTCTATCCTGCCGCAAGTTTAGTTAATTATACGAAATCTGATACTCCAATTTATTTTATAGATCCAAAACCGAATGTCAGTCAAAATGATTTTCAAAATTTAACTATTTTATCAACCACGGCGAGTATTGGAGTACCCCAACTTGTCAAACAGCTTATTTGAATTTTTACAATTGAAAGAAAAACAATTACATAGTAGACTCAATTCCGGTCGGTTATCTAAAACAAAGATTACTATTTTAGTTGAAGAACTTATTGAGTACCCAGAACTGGTTGGAGCGTTAATAAATGAGATTCATATAGAAGATAAAGCAGGTACTTTTAATGCAAGTTGGGTATTTGATCATTTGATGCGTAAAAAATTGGTATATCTACTTCCTTTCATTGAAGAATTTACCTCTAGATTAGATAATTTAACTTCAGAATCATGTATTCGCCCAATGGCCCATGTTTGTGAAATGCTATGTGAGTCATACTTTGTGAATAATGACAGTATTTTTAAAAACTCTATGAAGAAAAATCATCTAGAATATTTAGTAAATGCTTGCTTTGATTGGCTCATTGGTGAACATAAAATGGCAGCTAAAGTCTTTTCCATGACCAGTTTGCTTTATTTAGGTGAAAAATTCGAATGGATACACCCTGAGTTAAAAATGGTTTTAGAAAGCACCGTTCCTAAAGGAAGTGCTGGATATAAAAATCGAGGTGAAAAAACGCTGGACAAGCTTGCGTCCTTAGGTCACTAAAACATTAAGATTAAGTATCTTTGCCCTTTCTTAAAATTAAGTAAAATGTCTTTGAACCCACTGAACGCAATTTCACCTATTGACGGCCGTTATCGCAATAAAACAGAAGCTCTTGGAAACTATTTCTCCGAAGAGGCCTTAATTAAATACCGAGTGCAGGTTGAGATTGAGTATTTTATTGCTCTTTGTGAAATTCCGCTACCACAATTGGTTGATTTTGATATTACTTTGTTTGAAGCCTTACAGAAAATTTATCAGAATTTTTCAGCTACTGATGCACAGTCTATTAAAGACATTGAGAAGACTACTAATCATGATGTAAAGGCGGTTGAATATTTTATTAAGCAAAAGTTTGATGACTTAGGTTTACAGCAATTTAAAGAGTTCATTCACTTTGGTTTAACCTCTCAAGATATCAATAATACGGCTATTCCATTCTCTATTAAAGAGGCGATGAATGCAGTTTATGTGCCTCTTTATTTTGAAGTTTTTGAAAAATTGAAAGCTCTTGCGGTAGAGTGGGAAGAAATTCCAATGTTGGCTAGAACTCATGGTCAACCAGCCTCGCCTACTCGATTGGGCAAAGAAATTGATGTTTTTGTAGAACGTTTGAAACAACAATTTGATTTATTGAATGATATTCCTTCAGCAGCTAAATTTGGTGGGGCTACTGGTAATTATAATGCCCATAAAGTTGCATACCCAAATACAGATTGGAAGACATTTGGTCAAAAGTTCGTTCAAGAAAAATTAGGGTTATATCATTCTTTTCCAACCACTCAGATTGAGCATTATGACCACATGGCTGCTTTGTTTGATTGCCTTAAGCGTATCAACACCATTATCATTGATTTGAACCGTGATATGTGGACATATATTTCTATGGATTACTTTAAACAAAAAATCAAAAAAGGAGAGGTTGGCTCCTCTGCAATGCCCCATAAGGTAAATCCGATAGATTTTGAAAATTCTGAAGGTAATCTTGGGCTTGCAAATGCCATCTTTGAGCATCTTTCTGCTAAACTACCGATTTCGAGACTACAACGAGACTTAACAGATAGCACCGTACTTCGTAACGTTGGCGTTCCTTTTGCGCATACCGTAGTGGCATTTCAATCCACTCTAAAAGGGTTGAATAAATTAGTATTAAACGCTAATAAGTTTGAGCAAGATTTAGAAAATAATTGGGCCGTTGTTGCAGAAGCCATTCAAACCATTTTAAGGCGTGAAGGTTATCCTAATCCCTATGAGGCTTTGAAAGGATTAACACGAACCAACGAGAAAATTAATCAAGAATCTATTGCCAGTTTTATTGAAACCCTTGAAGTCTCTAATGCTATTAAAACAGAACTAAAACAAATTACTCCAGCCAATTATACGGGTATTTGAAACTATTTTCACAATAAAAAAAGACCGCTAAATAGCGGTCTTTCAATTTCTAAAACTTTAAATCTCTACTATTTATTAATCTGCACTTCGTGAGGAAAGGGTATTTCAATTCCTGCTTTATCAAGAGCCGCCTTGCTACCTTCAACTGTAGCAAAGAAAACATCCCAATAATCTTCTGGTTTACAAAAAGGTCTTACGGCCATATTAACGGAGCTATCCGCTAATTCAGATACATTAACAGATGGAGCTGGGTCTTTCAAAACCTTCGGATTAGACACCAGCATTTCTAAAAGAACTTCTTTAGTCTTTTTGATGTCCGAACCATAATCAACACCCACAACAGTGTCTACCCTAATTTTACCTTCAGCTGTATAGTTTACGATATTACCATTGGCCATTGCACCATTAGGTACAATAATCAATTTGTTTTCAGGCGACACCATTTTTGTTGTGAAAATTTCAATTTCTTTAACTACACCTAGTGCTCCTTGGGCTTCAATTAGATCGCCAATTTTATAAGGCTTAAAAATCATAATTAACACTCCACCAGCAAAATTACCAAGAGAACCTTGTAATGCTAGGCCAATGGCCAAACCTGCTGCTGCAATTACAGCCGCTAAACTAGTTGTTTCTACACCAAGAGTTCCGATGACTGTAATAATCAAAAATATTTTAAGCGCCCAAGTGACCAAGTTCATTAAAAACCTTTGTAAGGACTCATCATAACTACCTTTAGCCATGACCTTTCTTAAAACGCCTACTAGTTTTTTGATAATCCAAGAACCAATAATGTAGATGAGAATTGCCTTTAAAACTGGCAAACCATAGGTTTCTATATAGCCCATAATTGCTTCCATTGATAAATTTTCCATTTGCTAATTATTTAAATTGTTAGTGTTTTCAAAAATTGAGACACTAATATAACAATAAGGTCACGATCTTCTTTTAAGAAATCATAAAATCTAAGGCATAAAAAAATCCTGAACCACAGTTGCAATTCAGGATTCCCAAGTTTAGTTGAGTTTGATTTAACCTTTTAAAAACTTGCCTATTTCGCCTAGACCTTCACCTTTATAATCTGATTTTTGAATAGCCTGTAGTAACTGAACAATATGAGCAGGGTTCATATCCTTACCTAATACCCTAACTAAAGCAAAGCCTTCTTCATCACTCGCTCCATAAATGATAACTTCATCAATGGCATTTTCATCACCAAGGTATTTAACAACTCCCTTTCCGTACTGTGAGTTAATTTTCATTAACTCTACGAAATCATCATCTTTTAAAATCTCTTTTACTTTTGCCTGTTCTAGTTTAAAATCAGTAGAATTATCGGCTGTTTTTTTAAAAGCAAGCAGATTAAACTTTTTCAATGATTCCATGGCTTCTTTTTGCCCATTGGTTAAATCAACTTCGTCCATCTTTAAAATACTCGCGGGTATGTCTAAAGAAATAAAATTCGGATTCTCTTGATTGTCTATATAATATTCCTGAAGACTCTGTTGTGAAGCACATGAACCTAGCAATACAGCTACTAGCAATACCACACTTTTAATTAATTTTTTCATTGTTATATATTTTTTGATTGACTTATTTAATAAGTCATCATTTAAGTGGTTTTGTTACAACTTAATACCTTTAATTATTTACCTCTTTTCGCTTTTTTAAGCTCTTTTGGTAAATTCATTTTGTTCGTTAATGATCCTATTTTACTTAGGTCAATATCACCGGTCATGGTTAGCAAAACAGTTTCAAAATGAGGTCTATCTTCTCTGTTTTCCTTATCGTCGATGCCAGTTACAAACATGAGTAATTCTGTTACCCGATTTGAGTTACGACCATTTTTAATATAAAACCGAACATTGGTATCACCATCTTTTACTCGCATCATCTCTTCAAGTGATGCCGACTTCACATATTTCTTCATTGTTGCAGCCATATCAGCTGAGGCTGAATCATCTTCAGAAACAAAAACCTTGATATTATCAATGCTTTTTGCCAACTCTATAAATTCTTGGGTTTCTTTATCTTGCTCATCGGCAGACATACTTGCCACAATACCCAAAAGACCTTTATTAATTACTAGAGACCCTACGTTTTCAGAATCTTGATATTTATCAAATACGGATTGTGAAAAACCTAAGACAGGCATAATAGCCGTAAATAAAACTAAAATTACTTTTTTCATGATGTTGTTTTTGATTGATAAAACAGTGAGCGAATTAAATACTAATCGCTCACTGTTTATTGTTGATTGATGATTTTTAATTTTTTTTACCTGCTTTGTTTAACTCGTTAGGTAAATTCATTTTATTAGTCAATGAACTGATTTTATTCAAATCAATATCGCCCGTCAATGAAAGTAATACAGTTTCAAATTTTCTATCGTTAACTTCAAGATCAACATCTTTCAGACCTGTAACAAACATTAACAGTTCACTGACATGGTCACTATCCTTACCTTCTTTGATATAAAATTTCACATTAGCGTCTTTGTCTTTAATGCGCATCAACTCAGTTAAAGAAGACTTCTTTAAATACCCATTTACAGAAGCTTTCATATCAGCTCCGATTGACTTATTATCTGTTGTAAATACCTTTAGGCTTTTCAAGCTCGTGGCAATATCTACAAAGTCCTGTGCTTCTGGGTCATCAACTTCAACATCAATCTTTGCCAATAGGTTAAACATACTTTGGTTCACCACGACAGATGTGACATCATCCAACTCTTCGTACTTATCAAAAAGTGATTGTGAAAAACCTGAAAGTGGTAATATCGCTACTAATAGAATTAAAATATTCTTTCTCATTTCTTTATTATTAATTATTACTATAAACTTTTTGTTTTGCTACTTCAAACTCATTTAACAAAGCAACCTTTTGAGTGCCTTTATTAAAATTTTCTGCTAAAAGGTTTAAAGCATCTTTTGTTTGTTGATAGGCAATTCTTGCCGCTCTTTGTTCTTGGTAATTTTGATACGTATTATTACCGAAATACAAACCAAAGGTCAACACTACTGCTGCCGCAACGGAAACCCATCTGTAATTGAATTTTCTTTTAGGTTTTACAGGCTCCGCAAGGGGCGTTGTTTTTGTAAACTGTTCTTCTTTGGCTTTAGAGAAATAGGTAAACATAGGTTGGTATTGCTCAAGATGCGATGCTACGCCCTCTTGATTAAAATACGCTCGTAATGTTTCTTCTTCAGTAACCGTTGTGGTTGCCTCAAAATACTTCTCTAATAATTTTTCTATGTTCTTATCCGATTCCATAGCTATGCTTTTGCATTAATTTTTCTCTAACTGCTTTTCTCGCTCTTGATAATGTTACACGAACTGCTGTTGGTTTCATACTGAGCATATCTGAAATTTCATCAAAATCATAATCCTCAATATCTCTCAATTGCAAGACCAATTTTTGTTGCTCTGGCAATTCATCCATTATTCGTTCTACCCAACTAACACTATCTTCAATTTCTAATTGTTTCTGTAAACTGGTATTTTCATCTTTATAATTACTATGAACTAATTTTAAATTACCAGCTTGTTTTGATTTTAAACGATCTAAACAAAAGTTTTTGGTCATGGTCATCGCAAAAGCTTCAATACTTTTATATTGGCTCATTGCCTCATTTTTTGACCATAGTTTTAACAAAATCTCTTGAGTTGCATCTTCAGCTTCTTCTCTTGACACAAGCAATCGCTTCGCCAGTCTAAACAGCTTATCCTTAAAGGGCATCACAAGATTTAAAAACTCTTTTTGTTGCATTAGGTGGTTGAATTGTTATAAATCATTTACTGACCTACAACTTGAAGACGAAACATTCCTAATATTGTTACAAATAACATTAAAAATTTATTAGATGTACCTATTTTAGGGTTTTTGAAACTAAAGTTGTTATAGTACAGAAGCGACTTTGGAATATTAATTGCTATTGAAATTAAAAAACGCTATGAAAAAACTTCTTTTATTTTTTGTTGTTCTAGGTTTTCTAGTCATTTCTTGTGATAAAAATGATGATGGCTTAAACCCGACCTCGGGCGATGTAACTGTTCAGAATTTTATGTGGCAAGCCATGAATGAATGGTATTTTTGGCAAGAAGATGTGGCCGATTTATCTGATGACCGATTTTCAAATAATCAGGAATATACAGAATATCTTCAGGCTAGTGGAGACCCAGAAAATTTTATAGAGAGCCTACGTTTTTCTGAAGACCGATTTACATTTTATAATGAAGATTTTGAAGTGTTGTTGAATTCACTTTCAGGAATTCGAAAAAGTAATGGCCTTCAAACATTCTCTGTTGATTTATTGTCAGATGATAGTAATGAAAACCGCTTTTTATTCGTGCGTAATGTAATTCCTGGTTCTGATGCTGCGAATCAAGGAATTAAAAGAGGTGATGTTTTTTATGGGGTTGATGGAGTTCAATTCACCTCTCAAAATATTTCTGATTTACTTAGTCCAGATACGTATACTTTGAACAAAGGTGAATTGGATGTTCTAAATAGATTGGTCAATACAACTGATGAAGAAATAACTATTACTAAAGAAGAGAATTTCTTAGAACCACCAATTAGATTGTCTACTACATTGGATATCAATGGGACAAAGATTGGATATCTATTATACCAACGCTTCAATAGCGATTTCAATGAGGAATTGAATGATGTTTTCGGGCAATTTATAGCAGATGGCGTTACGGAACTTGTGCTCGACATGCGTTATAACCCGGGTGGTTCTGTAAACACATCACGCCTTTTGGCAAGTATGATTTACGGTACGAATACCAATGACCTTTACATTAAACAACGATGGAATGATAAACAACAAGAACGTTTTTCAGATTCACAACTTGAAGATTTCTTTGCTAATCAGATACGTTCAGGTGTACCTCTGAATTCTTTAAACTTAAATAGGGTATTCGTTTTAGCCACTGGTAGTTCTGCTTCGGCAAGCGAATTGGTCATTAATGGTTTAAATCCATATATCGATGTAATTCATATAGGAACCACCACAAGAGGTAAAAATGAATTTTCTATTTCTCTAGTGGATGACCCTGACAATAGATATAGTTATAGTCCTTCAAGGGAGGATAATATTAATCCAGATAACAAATGGATTATTCAACCTCTTGTAGGTAGAAATGAAAACTCAGCTGGCTTTATTGATTATACAGCAGGTTTTTCTCCAGATTTTGAATTAAGGGAAGATGTTTTTGACCTTGGCACTTTTGGTAACCCTGATGAGCCTTTACTTGCACGAGCTATTGATGAGATTACTGGAGTCAGCAGTAAGAGTTTAAGTAAGCAACAGTTGAGTTCTTCTCCAAATGAGATTATTGAAATCGATTTTCAAGAAAGGGGAATTATGATTTTGGATAAACCAATGCAATAAATTCTAATTTTAATTAATAAAAAAGCAGCTTATTGAAACAAGCTGCTTTTTTACTATAAACTAATATTCAAGCCCAAACTATAGTTTCTACCCCTGGTACTATACCCAATAATTTCTTGATAATCTTCATTAAAGATGTTGGTGATGTTAACAAACAACTTCAGTTTATTGTTTTTAAATCGATGGCCTATGTAAAGGTCTATTAAGGAGTAAGCATCAAGTTCTACATTTTGAAAGGTGCTAAAATCAGTATCTTCTCTACTACCAACGTATTGATAAGTTAAAGAAGCATTAGTCTTATCTGAAAACTGGTAATTTAAATTTGCGTTAGCCCTATGTTTTGGCAAGCGAACACGATTACCTTCTTTTAACTCCGTGAACGTATAATTTGCTGAGAAATTTAATCCTTCGAATACTTGAGTGGTAATTTCAAATTCTGCTCCTTGAACTTCAGCTTCTCCTTCCGCATTTATGTATTGTGAGATAAAATTAACCGGGTCAATTGTTGTAAAAAGCACTGTACTTGTTTCATTTCGGTTAAAATACAATCCGCTAAAACGAAACTTCTTTCCCAAATTCCATTCAAATCCGCCTTCAAGGGTTCGGTTTTCTTCAGGTTGTAAATCTTCATTACCAAAAGACCCGTCAAATAGTTGAAAAAGACTAGGTGCTATGAATGAAGTACTGTAAGACCCTAAAAACTTACCGTATCCTTTTCCCAAACTAAAAGTATATGAAGGATTGAAATTATAAGTTAACTGACTACCATACTCACTATGATTATTTAGTCTTGTTCCAACATTCAAATTCAGACCAAAGTCTGACACATAAACCACATTGGCATAAGGGTCATTATTGGTATAGCTGACTTCATTGGCAAAGAGGGTTTCATTCTGTTGGTAATTGAAACCTACAATGGTGTAAAAAGTATCATTAAAGACATACTTATTGAATAAATCAACCAAATAACTGCTAGATTCAAATTCTGACGGAAAATCGGAAATTGTTTCTCGGTCAATATTTGTCCTACTCGCATTTAAATGTAAGCTGCCATTTTTATATTTTAAAGTAGGTGCAATTCCAAATCTAAACTGTTCTGAACTTGATTTATCATTGGTATCTGCAAATACGAATGCGGGTGCTGGAAAACCATCGATATCGGTTTTGAACTTATCAAAACTTCCAAATACCTTTATCTCAAAATCTTCTGAAAACTGATAGCCTAACTTAATGTTCGTGTTTATTCTTGAAAAGGGGTCTTCCTCCGTATTTACTCCTGAGGCAGCTGAGAGACCATCAGTATATTGATTGGCAAAACCTACTGCATAACTAAACTTGTTCAATGTTCCATTCAAGTTTACAGCATTGTTAAAATTAGAAACAGTTTTGTTATCATCTTGGTTGGCATTTGTTCCCACGAGAGAACTAACACTCAAAGCAATTTTTTCTTCAGAAGCGTTTTTCGTAGTTATACTGATTACACCCGTTGCGGCAGCATTGCCATAGAGCGTACTGGCAGCTCCTTTAATAATTTCAATAGATTCAATTGTGTTCAAATCAAGTAACCTTAAATCAAAATCATTGGCTATCTGTGAAGGATCATTCACTTGTATTCCATCTATTATAATTAATACCTGGCGGTTGTTACCTCCACGTATAAAATATCCTAAATTTTGACCAGCTACACTCCTACTTCCATTAATTTCAATTCCGCTCTTAGAATTGATAAGTTCTGCTACAGACCTACCCTGATTCTGGGCAATTTCTGCCGCTGTAATTTTAATTACTGTTTTACCAGAATTTTCACGTTTTAGTGCAAAACGCGAATCACTTACCACAACTTCATCCAATTCTTGAATTTGAAGCGAATCTTTTTCTTGTGCGACTAATTGTCCGCCACATAGAACTAGAGTTAAAAACCCAACTACTGAATTTTTCATTTTAATTTTAATTACTCGGAAGAGCCATAGGTATCCCTATGCAAACTTTTATCCCGAAAGTTTAACATTCGTCGTTTAAATCTGGCAGGTCTCCTGGCTCGTAATTTATATTCTACCTTCCCACTAGAAATCTACTAGCAGTGGTTTGAAGTAAATACAACCCTCGTATAAAGAGGGATACTGAATTATACTCAGTATATACTCACAGTTGCGGGAACAGCCCTAGTCTCTAACTAGATTCCCTTTTAATCATATAAAATGAATTATATGAACCAAAATTCGATGCGAAGCTAATGATTTTGTTTAACCTTTCAACATAAGTTAAATACCCTATTTTTGAAAACATGAAAAGAATGTTCATAACAACAGTTTGTTACGGTCTATTGTCACTAACTGTGATATCCTGTAAAAAAGAAGCTAAATCATTTGATTCAACAATTAAACAAAACAATACAAACGTTCAATATGCTAAAGGTTTTACTATTAATACTGACGGAGACTTTCCTGTAGTTCATGTGAAAAATCCTTGGCCAAATGCAAAGCGAAGTTTTAGCTATGCTTTTATTCCAAAAGAAACCCTAGCTAGTATAACTTTTCCAAAAGATGCATATGATGCGGTTATAGTTACACCAATTGAAAAACTTGTGGTTACCTCCACAACACATATTCCAGCATTAGAAGCATTGGGTGGATTAAGTAAGCTAAGTGGTTTTCCGGATACACAGTATATATCGTCAATGCCAGCAAGACAGTTGATTAATAAAGGTAAAATCAAAGAATTAGGGAATAATGAATCGCTAAATACCGAAATGGTTCTAGAAATGCAGCCCGATGCCCTAGTGGGCTTTGCCATAGATAATCAGAATTCAACTTATGACCTAGTACAAAAATCTGGAATACCCGTACTCTTTAATGGCGATTGGACTGAGCAAACACCTCTTGGTAAAGCTGAATGGATTAAGTTTTTTGGTGTGTTGTTACAAAAAGAAAAAGAAGCGGACAGCATTTTTAAATCGATAGAAACTACTTATAATCAGGCAAAAGAACTGGCTAGAATAGCTAAAACCAAACCAACTGTTTTGAGTGGTGCACTTTATAAAGATATTTGGTATTTACCAGCTGGAGAAAGTTGGGCTGCACAGTTTTTAGCGGATGCCAACACCAATTACATATGGGCGAAAACCGAAGGTACAGGCAGTATTTCTTTAAGTTTAGAAACCGTGCTTGAAAAGGGTTCACTTGCTCAATATTGGGTTTCTCCCTCTCAATTTACCACTTATGATGATTTAATTACTGCCAATAATCATTATACCGAGTTTGATGCTTTTAAACAAAAGCAGGTATTCACATTTTCTGCAACAAAGGGACCTACTGGTGGGTTGTTGTATTATGAACTTGCTCCCCAGCGACCTGATTTGGTACTTAAAGACCTAATACATATTTTTCATCCTGAACTACTGCCTAATTACACTGCTTACTTTTTCAAAGCTTTAGAATGACAAAAGTTTCAAAGTCATATTATTTATGGTTTTCGGTACTAGTAATTGTTCTAGTATTCAGTTTGCTTTTAAACATCAGTTTAGGAAGTGTTTCCATTCCTTTCAAAGCTACCTTAAAGGTTCTTTTTGGTGGAGAATTAAAAACGACTTCTTGGGAATATATCATTTTAAACTATCGCATTCCTAAGGCATTTACGGCAATTTTAGTTGGTGGCGGATTAGCAGTTAGTGGTTTACTAATGCAAACGCTATTTAGAAATCCGCTGGCAGGGCCTTTTGTCCTTGGCATTAGCTCTGGCGCAAGTTTAGGAGCTGCTTTGCTACTCATGGGAGCTACCCTACTATCAAGTTTGACCGCATTTCAGTTTTTAAATGATATTTCATTGGCCATTGCAGCCAGTTTAGGCAGTTTTATAGTATTATTCATTGTGATGCTAGTTGCTAATCGGGTGCGTGACACCATGGCACTATTGATTATTGGTTTGATGTTTGGCAGTATTACGGCCGCATTCGTTAGTGTTTTGGCCTATTTTTCAGAGGCAGAACAATTGCAACGCTTTATTTTTTGGTCTTATGGTTCTGTTGGCAATCTATCTTGGAACCAACTCGCAATTCTTGCTGTTATAGTTTTCAGTGGAATGTTCATTGCTATGTTATCTTTAAAAAGCTTAAACGCCCTTTTATTAGGGGAGAGTTATGCTAAAAGTTTAGGAATAGCGATAAAAAAATCAAGATTCTTGATAATTATAGCAACAGGTTTACTTGCAGGTTCTATTACCGCTTTTGCTGGCCCTATCGCTTTTATAGGTTTAGCTGTTCCGCATTTGACAAGGCAGTTTTTTAACACTATGGAACACCGTATTCTATTACCAGCTGTTTTTCTTTATGGTTCAATTTTAATGTTGCTCTGTGACTGTATCGCACAATTGCCCTCATCAGCCAATGTGCTTCCCATTAATGCAATAACTTCACTAATTGGAGCGCCTGTTGTAATTTGGTTATTGGTCAAAAAACGTAAATTATTTTTTTAACATGATAGAAGATAAAACCAATATCGCCGTAAAGAATTTGACCATTGGTTATAAAACCAATACGGTAGCAGAAAACATCAATTTTTCATTGAATTCTGGTGAACTATGTGCGATTATAGGTATTAATGGTATTGGAAAATCTACTTTATTAAGAACACTAGGAAATATTCAAAATAAATTAAGTGGAACTATTGAAATTCAAAATAAAGATTTAGACAAGCTTACTTCTAATGAAATTGCCAAACAATTAAGCCTTGTACTAACCGAAAGCATCGCTTCAAAAAACCTAAGCGTAAAAGAACTCATTGCGTTGGGAAGACAACCGTATACCAATTGGATAGGATCTTTGTCAAAAGCAGATGCTAGTTTTATAGATGATTGTATTGCTTCATTTAAATTAGAGCTTTTAAAAAACCGCAAATGTCATGAATTAAGTGATGGGCAATTACAACGTGTTTTAATAGCCAGGGCAATGGCTCAAGACACTCCCTTAATTTTATTGGATGAACCCACTACCCACTTAGATTTATACCATAAAGTGCAGATTTTAAAGTTATTGAAGCAAGTAGTTCTAGAACATCAAAAGATTGTTGTTTTCACAACACATGAAATTGAATTGGCCATTCAACTTGCTGATAAGATTTTAATTATTGACGGTAAAGAAAATCCTTTTGAAGAGCCCTGTAAATTAATAACAAATGGAGCTTTTGAAAATCTTTTTCCCGATGACATGGTTTCCTTTGACCCCACTACTGGTTCTTTTAAAGTTAATAAGTAGTCAGAGCCGATGACTATTCTTTGCTATTGAATCTATTATCTTTATCCTTAGAAAATTTATTATGAGTCCGGAATTAATTAATACACTTATTGCACTGCTATGCCTTGGTGTAGGAGCATTTTTAGGAATATACATTCAAAAGCTCAAAACAAAGTCTGGTCTAAGTGAATTAGAAGCAGAAAATAGACAATTGAACACTTCTGTTAGTACTTTGAATGATAAGATATTGGCTAATGATGAAGAAAAAAAACAACTGCAATCACAAAAAGAGCAGTTAGGTCAAGATTATGTAAGGCTCGAAGCGGCCAATGGTAATTTACAACGCATAAATACGGAACAGAAACAAGAAGTAGAAAAGTTACAAGAAAAATTTACCAAAGAGTTTGAAAATTTGGCGAATAAAATTTTAGACGAAAAAAGCACCAAATTTACTGAGCAGAATCAGAAAAATATCAAACAAATATTAAGTCCACTACAAGAAAAAATTCAGTTGTTCGAAAAAAAGGTTGAAGACACTCAAAAAGAAAATATAACTATTCATTCCGCTTTAAAAGAACAATTGTTAAACCTTCAGAATCAGAATCTTAAAATCACCCAAGAGGCGGAAAATCTTACTAAAGCCCTAAAAGGAGATAGCAAAATGCAAGGTAATTGGGGGGAATTAGTTTTAGAACGTGTGCTAGAAAAATCAGGTTTAGAAAAAGACCGTGAATACAGCGTTCAACAAAGTTTTCAGCGAGAAGATGGTTCTCGTGTTCTGCCTGATGTCATTATCAATCTACCTGATGGTAAAAAAATGGTGGTAGATTCCAAGGTTTCCCTTACCGACTATGAACGCTATGTAAATGCTGATGAAGAGTTTAAAGAGAAACATCTAAAAGATCATATCAACTCGCTACGACGACATGTAGAGCAACTTTCAGCAAAAAAGTATGAGGATTTGTATGAAATGGAGAGCCCGGATTTTGTGTTGCTCTTCGTGCCTATTGAGCCAGCTTTTGCTGTAGCAATCAATCAAGATAATTCTTTATACAATAAAGCATTTGAACAAAATATTGTCATTGTTACCCCTTCTACATTACTAGCTACTTTGCGCACCATTGATACGATGTGGAATAATGAAAAACAACAAAAAAATGCTATTGAAATAGCGCGCCAAGCGGGAGCGCTTTATGACAAGTTTGAAGGCTTTGTTTCTGATTTGACCAAAGTTGGCAAAAAGATGGACGAAGCTAAAACTGAATATCGAGGTGCCATGAATAAATTGGTTGACGGACGAGGGAATATTGTCACCAGTATTGAAAAGCTAAAGAAAATGGGGGCGAAAGCTAAAAAATCAATCCCGGAACCCATATTAAAAAGAGCTGAAGAAGACGATTTTGAACAATCAAAACTAGAAATGTAAATGCGAAAATTTCTATTTATTTTAATTATTGTGGTCATTTTGGGTATAGCCGGTTATTTTACCTTTATCTACTACGTACCCTTTAGTGAAGGATATCGCTCTGGCGAATTGATAAAGTTTAGCAGAAAAGGGGTACTGGCTAAAACTTGGGAAGGTGAAATAAGTCAAGGTATTTCTGGAGCTCAAATTTTTGAATTCTCAGTAGAAGACAGTAAAGTAGAGGTCATTCAAAATTTGAAAGATTTACAAGGTAAATATGTCAAAGTAACTTATAAAGAACGCTACTCTACCTTCTTTTGGCTGGGTGATACTAAATATTTTATTATTGAAGTCGAACCAGAAAAATCACCACATTTTGGAAACTAATCATAAGACATATAAAACCTCTAAAGAGTCAAGAGTTTCCATAACAGAACTCATGCAACCCTCTCACTCCAATTTTGGTGGTAAGGTACATGGCGGGTATATTCTCAGCTTAATGGATCAAATTGCTTTTGCTTGTGCCAGCAAGCATTCTCAGCGCTATTGTGTAACTGCATCAGTAAATAGGGTTGATTTCTTAAACCCCGTTGAAGTGGGCGATCTAATTACGCTAAAAGCCTCTATTAATTACACAGGCAGAACATCAATGGTTATTGGTGTTCGTGTTGAATCTGAGAATGTGATTACAGGGAAAAAGAAACATTGTAATTCCTCTTACTTTACAATGGTGGCAAAAGATGAAAAAGGGAAAAATATTGCCGTCCCGGGTTTATTAATTAAGGATAAAGAAGCAATGCGTCGTTTTGCAAGAAGTAAAGAGCGTAAACAATCGGCTTTTAAAAGAGATACCAAGTACGATACCAAAAACTTTAAAGTAAATGAATACTTAGCGTACTTAGATGGTGAAAATGTGAAAATGGATTTAGATTAAACGTGCAGCATCCGCATCCATAAACCAAACTAGATTTTCAGAATCAGGATTCACCAAGGCCGCCGGATATTTTTTATAATCATCTTTTTGACGATGTATCTCATCAATCTTTTCTGCCTTATTACTTCCTGTAACTAAAAATACTACCTCTTTAGCTTTATTAATAATCTTCCCATTGATGGATACTCGCTTTTGCCCAGAATCAGGATGTGTCGCTACAACACAATGGTCATCAGAATTCCATAAGTCAATTTCATGCGGAAAAATAGAAGCGGTATGCCCATCATCGCCCATACCCAATAAAACCAAATCAAACTGCGGAATGCCCTCTATACGATTCAAATTAATCTCTAATAAATTCGCATAACGCATGGCTTCACCTTTAGGGTCATTCTCCCCTAAAACACGATGTATGTTTTCTTTCGGTACATTAATTTTAGAAAACAAATGGTCAACAGTCATTTTGTAATTACTTTGTTCATCTGTTGGTGCGACACAACGCTCATCGCCCCAATAAAAATGAAGTTGCCGCCAATCAATTTGAGTACCATACTCTTTGGCTAAAAAATCGAATATCAACTTAGGGGTACTACCGCCAGAAAGCGCTACATGAAAAGAATCTTTTCCTTTAATTAAATTGGCAAAGTAGCTTGAAAATTGTTGGGCCACCTCTATTTTATCCTTATATATTTTTACTTCCATTTTTTTAAAATCTAATTGATATTTCGAAAGCACTTTGACAAGCTTAGCGTGACATAATAAACTAACTCCTAACCCTGAAGATTAGCAAATAACGCAATAGCCTGGATCGTCGGCTAAGTTTGAACTTGGGTTACGCCAATATCCTATACCCTCAATCAACTCATCGGCATTTTCGGGTCCCCAAACTCCAGCGGCATAGCCATACATTCGAACATCATCTGCAGTTTCCCAATACTTTAAAATTGGATCAACGAATTCCCAGGCGGCTTCAACTTCGTCAGCGCGTGCGTACAAAGTGGCATCACCCTGCATACAGTCTAATAAGAGACGTTCATAGGCTTCCATTACGTGTGTTTGCGCCAAACTAGAATAATAAAAATCAAGATTAGCGCGCTCCACTTTAAAACCTTGCCCTGGAACTTTAACTCCAAATTTCATCAAAATTCCTTCGTCAGGTTGAATGCGTATAATCAACTTATTGTCTTTATTATTTACACCTGAATTCTGAAAAATATGATGATGGGGTGATTTAAAATGTATGACAACTTCAGTAACTTTAGTAGGCATCCTTTTTGCGGTGCGTACATAGAATGGTACGTCTTTCCAACGCCAATTATCTACAAAGAATTTAATCGCAGCATAAGTTTCAGTGGTAGAATTAGCATCAACGCCGTCTTCTTGTCGATACCCCTTTACTTTTTCACCATTAATGGTAGAGTTCATGTACTGAGCTCTTATAGTATTGTTATGCAGCTCTTTATTATCCTTCATAATACGAAGTGACTTCAGCGCTTTAACCTTTTCATTTCGTATTTCCTCTGGTTCATCACCTATAGGAGGTTCCATAACAATTAAAGACACAATTTGTAAAAGGTGATTTTGAAACATATCTCTTAAAGCACCAGATTTGTCATAATAACCTCCTCGTTTTTCTACCCCAACACTTTCGGCATTTGTAATTTCAACATGGTGAATATAATTTCTATTCCATAACGGCTCAAAAATGGTGTTTGCAAATCGTGTTACTAAAAGATTCTGGACGGTTTCTTTTCCCAAGTAATGATCGATACGATAAATTTGAGATTCTGAGAAATGTTTTTGCAATCCCTTATTCAGAGCTTTAGCGGTGTCTAAACTATATCCAAATGGTTTTTCAACAATAAGTCGTTTCCAACCTAAATTTTCTTTATTCAATTCTACCTCAGCCAATCTACTTGCTATAGTCTCGTACAAAGTTGGTGGAGTCGATAGGTAATAAATTATATTTCCTTCAGTATGATATTTGTTATTTAAATCTTCTACACGTTTTCTCAAGCGGTCGTAATACGTATCGTAATCACCGCCCAAATCTTCATAAAAAAACTTGTCGGAAAAGCCTTGAATATAGTTTTCTTTTAAATCTTCAAGCCTTGGTTTTAAATATTTGCTTTCTAAAACCACTTTATTACGAAAGTCCTTATCTGTCATATCACTACGACTAGCGCCTAATACTATAAAGTTTTCAGGTAACTGCCTCGCAATGTACAGGTTAAATAATGACGGAACCAATTTTCGGGCAGTCAAATCTCCTGACGCACCGAAAATCACAAGAAGTTGATTAGCTGTTTTTTTCATGAGTTATGCGCTCCTTAATTTGAGCATAACGAATATAACGTTTATTTTAGGTAGCTCTTAATAGAAAATGCGTACTTCGCATTGACTTTAATTTAGATACAATTATGGCACATACATATGATTTTGGACTAGTAGGACTTGGAGTAATGGGGAGAAACTTTATTCTTAATGTCGCTGACAATGGTTTTACCGCATTTGGTAATGATTTGGATGATGACAAAGTAAATGCTCTAATTGAAGAAGGTGGAAATACTGCTAAAGTGAATGCTACTACAGATGCCAAAACCTTTGTCGATGCTCTAAGCATACCAAGAAAAATTATGCTTTTAGTACCTGCTGGTAAAATTGTTGATGCGGTTATAGAAAGTCTACTTCCCATGCTTGATGAGGGAGATATTATTATTGACGGTGGTAATTCCTTTTTCACTGATACTGATAGACGCGAAGCCTACTTGAAAGACAAAGGAATCAACTTTTTTGGTGCCGGTGTTTCTGGTGGTGCCAAAGGTGCTCGTAAAGGGCCGAGCATCATGCCAGGTGGCTCTAGAGAAGCTTATCAACATGTAAAACCCATATTTGAGGCAGTATCTGCGAAATATAATGGTGAGCCTTGTGTTACCTATCTTGGCCCCAAATCTGCAGGAAACTATGTAAAAATGGTTCATAATGGTATTGAATATGGGCTAATGCAATTAACTTCTGAGATTTATGATTTGCTTAAAAAAGCGGGAGGATTGACCAATGAAGAATTACATCAAACTTTTGCCGAATGGAATCAAGGACGTTTACAGTCTTTCTTGGTTGAAATTACTTCAGAAATTCTATCCCAAAAAGATGAATTGACTGACGGTGACTTGGTCGATTTGATTCTTGATAAAGCCAAACAAAAGGGCACGGGAAAGTGGACTTCTCAAAATGCCATGGATTTGGGTATCCCTGTTCCGACTATTGATATTGCTGTAAGCATGCGTGAAATCTCTGCTTTGAAAGATGAACGCATCAAAGCCGATGAATTATATGACCGCCCTACCCCAGAAACAGTCGTAAAAGGTTCATTGGTTGCAAAAGCAGAGAATGGCTTGTATTTCGCTTTTATAATCGCGTACGCGCAGGGTATGCATCAACTAGCAGATGCTTCAAAAGAATATGGTTACGAACTAGAATTAGACGAAATTGCTAAAATATGGAGAGCTGGGTGTATCATTAGAGCTGCACTTTTAGCGGATATTACCGATGCTTTTAAGGCCAATAAAAACTTACCAAATTTGTTATTATCAAATGCTTTTGTTGATAAAGTGCAGAACACAGTAGAGGCGACTAGAGAGTTAGTAGCTTACGGAGCAACAAATGGTATTCCATTACCTGGGCTTTCAAATTCTCTTACTTATTTTGACGCTTACACATCTTCTAGGCTTCCTTTAAACCTAATTCAAGGACAACGTGATTATTTTGGTTCCCATACCTATGAACGTATTGACAGAGAAGGGGTGTTTCATACAGAGTGGGAAGATTAAATTAGCTAACAAAAAAAATGTAAAATATCAAGAAGTATCATTATTCTGCTAACCCTTTTTTCAGTCAGTAATATTTTTGCACAAGACGATTTTCAAAAAATTTTTGAAGATGAATCAAGACCTATAAAAGAAAATTTTCGTGTACCATTTAGCGACTCTCAAAACAACCAGGGATATTTGCCAATATCTATTATTAAAGGCAAAAATAAAGGGCCAATTTTTACAATTGTTGCTGGGGTGCATGGTTATGAATATCCTCCTATAATAGCTACCCAAGAGCTGTTAAAAGAAATAGACGCAAATAAACTTTCTGGTACTTTGATTGTTGTTCCTATTGCTAATATTGGCTCATTTTTTTCTAGAACTCCGTTAATGAACCCTCAGGATAAAGTGAATTTAAATGGTGCTTTGCCAGGGAAATCAAATGGTTCTATTACCTATAAAATCGCGGACTATTTTAAGACAAAAATTATTCCAGTAAGTGATGTTTTTCTTGATATTCATGGGGGTGGTGCTGCTGAAGACCTGATGCCTTTCATTTGTTATTATAGAAATGAAAAAAAACCTGAACAAACAGAAAGAGCTAAGCAACTTTCAGAAACAAGCGGATTTGAATATGTAGTTTCTTACCCTTACACCTTAAAAGACGATCAACCTGCAAAATACGTTTTCAAGCAAGCAACACAAGATGGTAAAATTGCGCTAAGTATTGAATCGGGTAAATTGGGTAACGTACAAAAAGATGCTGTCGTCTTAATAAAAAAAGGAGTGTACAATATGCTGACCCAGATGGAAATGTATAAAAGCACAATTGAACCTATAAAGAACATTGTCAAATTAAATAATCAGACTTACATTAGGTCAAATAACCAAGGAATTTTTTACAGTCCTTATAACGCCGGAGATTCCGTTAAAGAAGGTGAAACTGTTGGTCAAATTACGGACGAATTTGGAGTAGTCCTTTCCGATTTAAAAGCTCCTACTTCTGGAATTATCTTATATAAAATTTCCACACCGCCAGTTAATATTGATGATACTATAATGTGTATTAGTAATAAATTGTAAAAGGTTATTGGTTCGTGGAAATTCATGGTCTAGACATGGTAGTTAATAATTTGATAATCTAAATTTTATGTCGCTAAGCCCCAAAACATTCAAGTCCATCCTTAGTCGCGCTCTAGAGGGTAGAAGCACCTGCTAGTAAGGAGGAAGTCACACGTGCTTTAAAGCCATTTTTAATATAAAAAAATCCTAGAGAATAGTGTTCATAAAATTCAATTTCATAAATTTTTTTAATATATAACATATTAAATATAAATAATAGTTTATGAATATTTTTTCTAAGCTTTGTACAACTTTAAAAATAAAGCAAATGAAAAATATTCCTGTATTAGAGTTAAACAAGAATTCCAACTCGGTTCAAACTACTAAGATTGCCATAGCTCAAGGTGATGGTATCGGCCCCGAAATCATGAAGGCTACTTTGAAAATCTTGAAAGCGGCTGGAGCAAAAATTGAAACCGAACCAATGGAAATTGGAGAACAGGTCTATTTGTCTGGCAATAGTTCGGGTATTACCGATGCATCTTGGGATGCTATTTCTAGAAACAAGATTATTTTAAAAGCCCCTATCACTACACCACAAGGTAAAGGATACAAGAGTTTGAATGTAACCTTAAGAAAGTCATTGGGCTTATTTGCAAACGTAAGACCAGTAAGCGCTTTACACCCTTTTGTAAAGACCAACTTTCCTAATATGGATATTGTGGTCATCAGAGAAAATGAAGAAGACCTCTATGCAGGTATTGAGCATAGACAAACAGAAGATGTGGTTCAGTGCCTTAAACTGATTACTAGACCTGGTTGTGAAAAAATTGTTCGCTATGCTTTTGAATATGCCAAAGCCTATAATAGAAAGAAAGTCACCTGTATGGTAAAAGATAACATCATGAAATTAACTGATGGTCTTTTTCACACCGTATTTAAAGAGATTGCTTTAGAGTATCCTGAGATTGAAAGTAACTCACAAATTATTGATATAGGATCTGCTAAAATTGCTGCAGCTCCTGAAAATTTTGATGTTATTGTCACTTCAAACCTTTACGGGGATATCATCTCAGATATTGTTGCTGAAATTGGCGGTTCTGTTGGCATGGCTGGTTCAGCAAATGTTGGGAGAAACGTAGCTATGTTTGAGGCCATTCATGGTTCTGCCCCTGATATTGCAGGACAAAAGATAGCCAATCCTTCAGGTTTACTTAATGCTTCGATAATGATGTTAGCCCATATCGGACAAACTGATGTTGCTGACAATATAAAAAATGCTTGGTTGAAAACTTTGGAAGATGGTATCCATACTACTGACGTATATCAAGAGACAATAAGCGCCAAAAAAGCAAACACTGAAGAATTTGCTGATGCTATTATTGAAAGACTAGGTTCTACACCAGAAAAATTACCAATTAGCACGTTATCTGAAGGTTCCGGAAATATTGAGATACCAGAATATAAAAGACAAGAGTCTATAAAAGAATTAGTTGGAGTTGATGTCTTTATTGATTGGAAAGGTAATGACCCACAAATTATAGGAAAAGGTTTAAGTGAAATCAAATCACACAACTTAAAGCTTAAAATGATTACCAACAGAGGTGTTAAGGTCTTCCCCAAGGGATTGAAAGAAACGTATTGTACAGACCACTGGAGATGTCGATTTGTAGCAACTGCTGCTAACATCAAAACCAAAGAGCCAGTATATGAAAACGTAGAATACGAACAAGTAATCGCCTTATTATCAAAGCTTCATCAAAACGATTTTGATGTAATCAAAACTGAGAATTTATATGAGTTTGATGGAAAAAGAGGTTTCTCTTTAGGTCAAGGAGAATAAAAAAATATTGAGTTAGCTGATAAAACCCATTCTTGTGTTCATACAGAATGGGTTTTATTTTTAGTTCAATATATTTTATTTACTCAAATACATCTTACGTCTAGAGTACAAATTGTAGAACTCATCATCTTTTAAACTATCAATAAACAAGATGCTTTCACCGGTACTCTTCATTTCAGGACCTAAGTTCTTATTCACATTAGGAAATTTATTGAAAGAGAATACAGGTTGCTTAATGGCATAACCTTCCAATTCTGGTTTAAAATTAAAATCTTTAACCTTCTTCTCCCCTAGCATTACTTTTGTAGCATAGTTCACATAAGGTTCTTTGTAAGCTTTAGCTATAAAAGGAACTGTTCTAGAAGCTCTTGGGTTCGCCTCAATAATGTAAACTGTATCATCTTTTACCGCGAACTGAATATTAATCAAACCAACTGTATTAAGTGCCAAGGCGATTTTTTTGGTATGGTCTTTAATTTGTTGCATTACATATTCCCCAAGATTAAAGGGTGGTAGTGTCGCATTAGAATCGCCAGAATGAATTCCGCATGGTTCAATATGCTCCATGATTCCGATGATATAAACATCTTCGCCATCACAAATAGCATCAGCTTCGGCTTCGATAGCACCATCCAAATAATGATCTAATAACAATTTATTGTTAGGGATGCTACGTAACAAATCAACTACATGAGCTTCTAAATCTTCTTTATTGATAACGATTTTCATTCCCTGACCGCCTAAAACATAAGAAGGTCTTACCAAAAGTGGGAATCCTAATTCATCTGATAGCTGTAAAGCCTCATCGGCACTTTCGGCCACGCCAAATCGAGGATAAGGAATATTGTTTTCTTTCAATAAGGTAGAGAAACTACCGCGGTCTTCAGCTAAATCTAAAGACTCGAAAGTCGTTCCTATAATCTTAATTCCGTATTTAGATAACTTCTCTGCTAATTTAAGAGCAGTTTGTCCCCCTAACTGAACAATAACACCTTCTGGTTTCTCATGAAGAATGATATCATAAATATGTTCCCAAAAAACAGGTTCAAAATAAAGCTTGTCGGCGGTATCAAAATCCGTTGACACAGTTTCCGGATTACAATTAATCATTACAGTCTCATAACCACATTCAGCAGCAGCCAAAACCCCATGCACACAGCAATAATCAAACTCAATACCTTGTCCGATACGATTTGGTCCCGAGCCTAATACCACAATTTTCTTTCTATCAGTTACCTCACTATCATTTGCCACATACCTTTTACCATCAGCTGTTTCAATTTCTTCTTCAAAAGTGGAATAGTAATATGGCGTCATTGCTTTAAACTCGGCTGCGCAAGTATCTACCAGTTTATAAACACGATTAATGTTTAGAGCAGTACGTTTTTTATGTACCTCGCTCTCATAACAATCTAGCATATGAGCAATCTGACGGTCTGCGAAACCTTTTTGTTTAGCCTCTAAGAGCAAAGATTTAGGCAAACTCTCTATAGTGTATTTTGATATTTCTTGTTCTAAAAAGTGTAGCTCTTCATATTGTTTTAAGAACCACATATCAATTTTTGTGATTTCGTGAATTCGTGCTAAAGGGATTCCTAATTGTATGGCATCATAAATAACAAAAACCCTATCCCAACTTGGAATAGTCAATTTGCTAATAATCTGCTCATAGTCCTTATAGCCTTTCCCATCGGCTCCTAGTCCATTTCGTTTGATTTCAAGAGATTGTGTGGCCTTATGCAAGGCCTCTTGAAAAGAGCGTCCAATACCCATGACTTCTCCAACAGATTTCATTTGAAGCCCTAATGTTCTATCAGAACCTTCGAACTTATCAAAATTCCAACGTGGAATCTTAACAATTACATAGTCAAGAGTTGGTTCGAATAATGCAGAAGTTGATTTTGTAATTTGATTATCTAGCTCATCCAACGAATATCCAATCGCCAATTTCGCAGCTATTTTCGCAATAGGATAACCTGTTGCTTTTGAAGCTAATGCCGATGAACGAGAAACCCTTGGGTTAATTTCAATGGCAATAATATCTTCTTTCTCATCAGGACTAACAGCAAACTGTACGTTACAGCCGCCAGCAAAATCACCAATACTTCGCATCATATGTATTGCCATATCACGCATACGTTGATAGGTTCTATCAGATAAGGTCATCGTTGGCGCGACGGTAATGGAATCGCCTGTATGAATACCCATCGGATCCATATTCTCAATGGCACATATAATAACTACATTATCATTTTTATCACGCAATAACTCTAATTCATATTCTTTCCATCCCATTAAGGCCTTATCTATCATCACCTCATGAATGGGAGAAACCTCTAAACCATGACTCAATAAGTCATCAAATTTTTCCGGTTCATAAACAATTGATGCCCCAGCACCCCCTAGTGTAAATGAAGCACGAATAACCAAAGGAAAACCAAACTCTTGCGCAATCTCTTTCCCTTTTAAAAATGAAGTTGCCGTGGCTTGTGGCGCCATACCGATACCAATCTTCAACATTAGCTCACGGAATTTCTCTCGATCTTCTGTAATATTGATGGCATCAATATCAACTCCTATAATTTCAACATCAAAATCTTCCCATATTCCTTTTTCATCTGCTTCAATACAAAGATTCAATGCGGTCTGCCCTCCCATTGTTGGAAGTACAGCGTCAATTTGAGGATGCTTTTTAAGAATCTCAATAATCGATTTGGTTGTGAGCGGTTTTAGATAAATATGGTCTGCCATAACAGGGTCCGTCATAATCGTGGCTGGATTGCTATTTATCAAAATAGTTTCAATTCCATCTTCACGTAATGAACGTAAGGCTTGGGAACCAGAATAATCAAACTCACATGCCTGACCAATGATGATTGGGCCAGAACCAATAATTAAAATCGATTTAAGATCTTCTCTTTTCGGCATTCTATATAGGGTTACTCGTTAACAAACTTTTCAAAATTAGGACAAAAAAAAGGTGCTAAACTTGAAAAAGTAGCACCTTTATTAAAAAGTTATTTACAGTCATTATTTTTTATGACGAGGTTCAGAAGAAACAGTTAATTTTTTTCTTCCCTTCGCTCTCCTTCTAGCTAGAACTTTTCTGCCATTAGCAGAAGCCATTCGCTCTCTGAAACCATGTTTATTTCTTCTCTTTCTTTTTGAAGGCTGATATGTTCTTTTCTGTCCGGGCATTTTTTAATCCTTTTATTATAATTTTGAAATCACGAAGACCTTCGCAAAATCTGGGCGCAAATATACAAAGAGTTTTTACTTTGACAATAAGATTCAAAAATAATTTCGAATAGTTTTTACTAGCTTTGCACGTCAAGAAAAACTGCATTTCTTTGTGCAGCAAAAAATCATAAAAGCATTACAAAATGTTCAATAAAAATATAAAACTAGTTATCGCTGGCCTTATTATTGCCTATGCAGTTTATCAAATCATAGAAGGTTATATTGGTAACGGAATCTTTTTAATTCTACTTTCACTCATATTTATCTTTTTATATTTTAGAAATGAGGTGATTTTATTGGCATTTCTAAGAATGCGAAAACAAGACATGGTAGGCACTGAAAAATGGCTGACAAAAATCAAAAACCCTGAAGCTGCCTTGACCACAAAACAACAAGGTTACTACAATTACTTACAGGGTATTATTTTTTCTCAAAAGAACCTTACTACCGCCGAGAAATACTTTAAAAAGGCTTTAAAATTAGGTCTTAACATGGATTATGATGTAGCCATGGCGAAATTGAGTTTAGCAGGCATTTCAATGCAAAAACGTAGAAAACGAGAAGCCACCACCCTACTTCAAGAAGCCAAAAAATTGGATAAAAACAATATGTTGACGGATCAGATTAAAATGATGCAACAGCAGATGAAGAAGATTTAGTTATCTGTTTTCAGTTTCAAGTTGACAATTACGTGTACGGTTCTTAAGTGAAGTTCTTTATTTTGACTGCCTATAATATCCCTTATTCGGAATTTCAATTGTATATTTTTTCTTAGAGTTGTTATTCAAATACGGTTCACGCAACCATGGGTTATGTCGCTTTAAAATCTTATAGTTGATTTCATATTCATTGGCAAAATCTGCCCAATTGGCTACAGGCTCATCTACTTCTACAGAAAAGGTTGGTACAGCATTATAAAAGTCATCATTTTTAACATCGAAGCCATATTTATCAGGGTTAGAAATAATTTCTTTTATGGCCATTATTCTAAAAAGATAGCGTCCGGTCTCTTCACCCAATAACAAATCATAATAATCATTTACTTTTTGAATGTTCATATATTTTTGAATTCCACCGGGTCCTGCATTATATGCGGCAGCAGTTAACGTCCAACTGCCAAAGCGATTTTTCCATTTGTTTAAATATTCACAAGCCACTTGGGTAGATTTTTCAACATGGTAACGCTCATCTACATTAGAGTTCACCTCTAAACCATACTCTTTACCGGTAGCTCTCATAATCTGCCAAAAGCCAGTTGCGCCAGCAGGAGATACCACATTTTGCAATCCGCTTTCAGCTACAGCCAAATATTTGAAATCATCAGGTATGCCATTTTTGGCCAGAATTGGTTCTATTATTGGAAAGTACTTGTTTGCTCGTTTCATTAATAAAAGTGCGTTTGACTGCCAGTACGTATTTACCAAAAATTCGCGATCAACACGCTCCATTACCTCAGGGTCATCAAAAGGTACTTTTTCATCAGCAAAATTTAAATCTTCAGGAATATCAATAGCACTAATTCTATAACCATCATTAATATTTTTTTCTTCTTCTTCAGACTGTTGAGATACTTCAATGCCTGGCTCGGCACTATCTTGAACCGCATAGATTAAACTGCCTACAACCACTACAAAACCAATAATTGCCAATATGTTCTTTAAATACTTCATTTCTTTTCGTTTTCTATTGCAAGATAGTATAGAATTTTAAACTCTATTAATTTAAAATTAGTGTAGGCAAGTGCTCATTAAACCATTTTGCTCTATGTATAATCATTGTATGCGTACCATTTTTAACCTTTATACAATCAGAAATATTGGTTATTGGGAATACGGCATCTTTTTCTCCTTGAATATGAATCAAATTTGAGAGCACTTCTTTTTGTTTCCAATTCACAATGTTATCAATAGACCAATCAATATAATACTTATCTCGAATAGATAAATACATCTCGTACAATTCCAACCGTTTCGTAACGGTTTCGCCAAAAGCGTACTTGGCCAAAAGCTCTACATTATTGACCAAACCGGTGGGCAATAACTTATGCACCTTGGTATATTTTGCAAAAAGCATGCGTTTAGGAAGCTCTTTTTCAGATTTCACACTAGAGACTACTATGACTTTTTTTGTTGTAATATGACGTGCCATTTCCTGCACTAAAAGCCCTCCGAAAGAAACGCCCAATAATACTGGAACATCTGCATTAATCTCTTTACACATTTTTTTTGCATAAGCTTCAAAGCTCATTCCCTTATCGGGTTGAAACCATTCTAAACGATGCACCTTAAAGAGGGATTCATCTAATTTAATTCCATTAAAAATAGATGGATTTGCAGCCATCCCTGGCATAAAGTAAACATGGGTTCTCTCATCGGTCATATCGTGCAAATGGTCTGTTCCACTAGGAATTTAGCAAATTTTTAACTACTTTTGTCTCCCGTTTATAATAAACCTCACTCATTTATAAACGAATTTTTAATAGGATGAAACAAAATTACGATATAATACACAGTCGTAATTTTTTTGTCTATTATACTTAGAAAACTATAAACTATATGATAGAGATGGAAATTAATGATAACAGTTTCTTGCGCCAGTTTGAGACCAAAGTTGACGGTCATTTAGCAAAAATCGAATACTCTTCTCAAGAAAGAAAAGTGTTTTTAACCAAACTTGTAATTCCTGAAGAAATCACACAAGAAGGTTTTAAAGAGTCTTTTATCAAAGCGGTTCTTAACGAAATTCAAGAAAGGAATCTTAGAGTTGTTCCAACAAGCCCTCATATTGCAGGCTTCTTAAGAAAGAATAGGCAGTACAAAGAAATGTTGCCAGTCGGTATTAGAATCTAATAAAATTAAAACCTCTCAGTTGAGAGGTTTTTTTATGTCTTGTTGCGAACGCAGTGAACCAACCCTTTCAAACTTCTATGGATTCTCTAATCAACTCAAACCGCACCAATCCATCTTCATCAATTTCGGTAAGTTTTACTTTATGCAGCGTATTTACCATATCAGGATCCCACGGTGCTTTTACTTTTACATAATTTTCGGTAAACCCATGAATATAACCCGATTTATTCTCCCCTTCAAAAAGCACAGTTCGTTGCGTGTCCAATTGACTTTCATAAAAAGCACGTCTTTTCTTAACTGATAAACCGCGAAGCATTTTACTTCTTTTACTTCTTATATTTTTAGGCACTACCACAGGCATCTCGGCCGCAACTGTATTATCGCGCTCAGAGTAGGTGAAAACATGCAGGTAAGAAATATCTAATTCATTTAAAAAATGATAAGTTTCTAAAAAGTTTTCATCGGTTTCTCCTGGGAAGCCAACAATCACATCAACACCAATACAAGCATCAGGCATAACCGTCTTTATCTTTTTAATTCTATCTACATATAAATTAGACAAATACCTGCGGCGCATTAATTTTAAAATGGCATCGCTTCCACTTTGCAGGGGAATGTGAAAATGAGGAACAAATGAATTACTCTGTGCAACAAAATCAATAGTTTCATTTTTGAGCAAATTTGGCTCTATAGATGATATTCGTAATCTGTGAATACCATCAACATCATCTAAAGCTTTGACCAAGTCTAAAAAAGTATGTTCATGCTTTTTGTTGCCAAACTCCCCTTTTCCGTAATCACCAATATTAACCCCGGTAAGCACGATTTCCTTAATGTCTTTTGACGCAATCTCAGCCGCATTCTGTAACACATTTGATAAGGAATCACTTCTAGATATACCTCTTGCCAAAGGAATAGTACAATAGGTACATTTATAATCACAACCGTCTTGCACCTTCAAAAAAGCCCTTGTTCGATCGCCTAGCGCATAACTACCCACGTAAAAATCGGCATCTTCAATTTCACATGAGTGTACCTCGCTATGGTCATTTTTAGAAAGATCATTGAGATAATCGGTAATCTTAAACTTTTCAGTAGCCCCAAGTACCAAATCAACGCCATCAACAGCTGCCAATTGTTCGGGTTTTAATTGCGCGTAACAACCTACGGCAGCAACAAAAGCATCAGGATTCGATTTTTGCGCCTGTTTTACAATCGTCTTAAAACGTTTATCCGCATTTTCGGTGACAGAACACGTATTGATGACATAAATATCAGCCGTTTCAGCAAAATCAACTCGATCAAAACCCTCACTCTCAAAACTTCGCGCAATTGTAGAAGTTTCAGAGAAATTAAGTTTACAGCCTAAAGTGTAAAATGCGACTTTTTTGTTCATGACCTACCCATTTAGGGATTGCAAAGATACTAAATAGTGAAAATGGTGTCTACATCATTTACATAACTAATTAGTTAGCCTCTTGAAAACAAATAAAAAATAAACGAACTTCGTTATCAACCGCTATATGGAATTTAAACTGCACATAGCGCTGCGTAACGAAACACTAATATTTACGCCACTTTTTACTAACCTCAAAAACATGGTTTAGAATATCGGCCTCAACGTCATCAAACTCCACTCCTCTTCTAGCCATCATCACTTTTGCAGCTTCAAAGGCTTTCTTAGGCATATATGTACTAAAACCAGAAGCGCCACCCCAACTAAAACTTGGTATAAAATTTCGAGGAAAACCAGGCGTATAGACATTAACGTTTACACCGATAACAGTGCCGGTATTGAACATGGTATTGATAGCCGTTTTACTATGATCGCCCATCATTAGGCCACAAAATTGCAATCCTGTTTGGTCAAATTTTTCAGTAGCATAGTTCCAGATTCGAACTTTTGCGTAGTTGTTCTTTAGGTTAGAATTGTTAGAGTCTGCACCAATATTGCACCATTCGCCCAATACCGCATTGCCCAAATAACCATCGTGACCTTTACTAGAATATCCGAAAATCACTGAGTTGTTGATTTCACCACATACTTTGCCCTGCGGCCCAATAGTTGTAGCTCCATAAATTTTAGCACCCATTTTTATTACTGCTTTCTCACAAAGAGCAAGTGCACCACGAATCATATTTCCCTCCATAACCAAAGAATCTTTTCCTAAATAAATAGGACCTTCTGTAGCATTTAGAATACTATATTCTACTTGTGCTCCATCTTCTAAGAATATATTTTCTGGAGCAATTACTCGGTTGGTTTCTGAAATACGAGCACTTTTTCTATCCTTGGTAATAAAATCATAATCACTTTGAAGTGCTTCGCCATTTTTTGAAAAAATATCCCAAGTATTTTTTACTGTAATGACCTCTTCACTAAATGGAACGGGCTTAAAATCATTAAGGTCAAAAGCTTTTTGTGGCTCTGCAGTAGCATATGCAATGACTTCGCCATCAAAAATTAATGCTTCGCCATCTTTTAATTGATCTAACGCTTTTACATAACTATTGTTTGGAAGGAAAGAAGCTACGATGACTATGTTTTTAGCCTCTACCGTAAGGGGAAACTTTACTGACAAATAATTTTCAGTCAAAGTACTTATTTTACAATTAAGCCTTTGTTCCCACTTTTCTCGTATGGTCAATATTCCTATTCTAATATCTGCTACTGGTCGCGTAAAGGTAAACGGAAGAAGATGCTCTCGGTAATTACCATCAGAAAGTATATAGTTCATCAAAGAAGAATTTAATACAAATTTAATTATTCCACACTTTTAGAGTGGCAAGGGTAGATTAAATAAAAAACGCCTTCGCTATAAAACGAAGGCGTTCAAAATATATTTTGAAGATAAAGGCTATTCTGACTTCTCTTCTTTCTTGAACTTCTTGTACTTGTTCTTGAACTTATCAATTCGACCAGCAGTATCAATAAGTTTGGTCTTACCGGTATAAAAAGGATGTGATGTTCTAGAAATTTCCAACTTAATCAATGGATATTCGACACCATCAACAGTAATGTTTTCTTTAGCCTCTGCAGTTGACTTTGTAATAAAAATGTCTTCGTTTGACATGTCTTTGAAAGCAACTAATCTATAACTTTCTGGGTGTATACCTGTTTTCATTATTTCTAAATTTTACGCACCCATTCCGACAGGCACTCATTTAAGGCTGCAAATTTAGTTATTTTTTAAATAAACACAACTTACAAATCCTAAAAAAGAAAAAAATGTACCTTTAGATGTAACATTAACCCACTAATGTTAACTAACAAAACGTAATCAACTAAATATTTTAATAAAATGGAAGAAAAAAAACTTAAAATCGGCCAATATGCATTGAAATTTGGCCTAATAGCAGGCGCCATTTCTCTAGTCTTTAGTCTAATGCTATTTTTTCAAGGCATGCATTATGAACAAAGCACTGTTGCTACTATAGTCGGAATTTCAATCGCATTTGCAGTAATCGCTTTTGGTGTCAATCAATTTAAAAAAGATAATGAAGGTTATCTTAAATTAGGGCAAGCCCTTAAAATAGGAACTGGAATTGCACTAGTAGGAGGCCTTGTTGGGTTAGTATATTATGGTTTATTATCTAACGATATCTTAGAACCAGGGTATATGGACAAGGCAACGGCCATAGCAAAAGCAAAAACCTTTGCAGAAAATCCTAGTCTTACTGAAGAACAATGGGATCAGGGATTAGAGATGCAAAACAAATTTAAGTTCTTAGCATATCCTTTTATCCTAATCTTCAACGCAATTTTAGGACTTATCGGAGGTTTAATTTTTGGCCTTATCATGAAAAAAGATAAATCTGCTTACTAAACAAAAAGTATTATTTTTGAAGGGAATTCCAGAAAACAACAATGCAATTATCCATTGTAATCCCTTTACTTAACGAAGAAGAGTCATTAAACGAACTTTATGGTTGGATTGCAGAAGTCATGCAATCCAACCATTTTTTGTTTGAAGTCATTTTTATTGACGATGGTAGCACTGATAGTTCATGGGATATTATTCAACAGCTTTCTTCAAAAAACAAAAACGTCAAGGGAATACGTTTTCCAAGAAATTTTGGAAAATCACAAGCCTTACATGCGGGTTTCAGAGAAGCGATTGGTGAAGTCGTTATTACTATGGATGCTGACCTACAAGACAATCCTGAAGAGATTCCCGAACTGTATGAATTAATTTCTGAGGGTGAATTTGATATCATATCGGGTTGGAAGAAAAAAAGATATGATTCCGTTTTAGCCAAGAACCTACCTTCTAAGCTATTTAATTGGGCAGCTAGAAAAACCTCTGGGGTGCAACTAAATGATTTTAATTGTGGGTTGAAAGCTTTTAAAAATGAGGTTATAAAAACTATTGAAGTTTCTGGTGAAATGCACCGTTACATTCCTGTTCTAGCTAAAAATGCTGGTTTTCACAGAATAGGGGAAAAAGTTGTGCGACATCAGGCGAGAAAATATGGCACCACTAAATTTGGCGCAGAACGATTTATCAACGGCTTTCTTGATTTACTGACCATATGGTTTGTTTCAAAATTTGGAAAAAGACCAATGCACTTATTTGGCGCCTTAGGCGTTCTCATGTTCTTTATAGGCTTTGCTTTTTCGATTTATTTGGGGATTGATAAATTATTTCTTAACCCTACAGGGCGTTTGATTACCGATAGACCTCAATTTTATATTGCCCTAGTTAGTATGGTAATTGGCACACAATTGTTTTTAGCGGGTTTCTTAGGGGAAATTATGATACGTTCCAAAAAATCAACCGAGCATTACAAAATATCAGAAACTTTGAACGGCTAACGTTTCAAGGCAAAAAATCCTTTTACATCCCTACCGTCAACAAGCTCAAGATGATACCAATAATCGTCTGCGGGCATTGCTTTGTTTTGATAGCTTCCGTCCCAACCAGACTGTCCTGAACTAAATGAAGTAATCAATTTTCCATAACGGTCAAAAACGGAAACTTTATAATTTGGAAAGTAGCTTGCGTTAGTTAACGCCCAAACATCGTTAGTACCATCATTATTTGGCGTAAAAAAAGCTGGCGTACCTCCTACAATAATCTCTTCCTTATAAATAGAGCAGCCGTTATCCAAAACCAAATCATAGATACCCGGTGATACATTGGAAAATGTATTGTTATTTTGAAAACTCTGTCCGCCATCAATAGAAAAATTGAAATTCTCAATAGATTCATTTACACCTAATTGCACTCTAACGTGATTATTACGATTAAAATCTTCAATAACAATTTCTTCCACATCAATTCCGATCTCAGGTAATATTTCTATCGTTTGTAAGTAAGCACAGCTACCTGTAGAAAATAGAACCTCATAGATACCTGGCGCGTTGACCGCTGTTTGTTGCTCTTCGATTCCAATATTCCATAGGTAAGAACTATAACCATCTGGTGCTATCAACTCAGCCTTGCCATCACATAAATATGTTGTTTTATAAAGTTCGTATTCAGGTGCCTCTATTATCACCAATTCAACATTACCAATAAATGCACATGTATTGTTTTCTTCAATTCTAAAAAACAATTCCGGGGTAATCATAGAGTTAAAACTATACTCTTGAAGTGCTAATTGATTTAAATTTAGGAGCGCATCTTCAGCAGTTGTATAAAGTGAAATATTACTATTCGTAAAATCTTCTGAAAGTTGCTCAAATACACGACTTAGGTTTGCAACACTGGTACTCTCTTTAAAACTGCCATCACATATATAGAGGGTATCGTAAAATCCTAAATCAGACATAGGTTGGGCAACCAATTGAATCTCAACCAATACAAAACATTCTAAATCCATAAAAACTCTTGCAAAGACTGTTTGGTTTATGCTACTATTTCGATATCCAATTGGCTCTATTTGGTTCTCATTTATACTTGCATTTTGTTCAGAATCAAAGAATAGCACATTTAAATTATCATCTCCATTATTAAATAGCGGTATACTTTCTAACAAATTAAATGAGGTTATACCATCGTCAGCACCGTCAATATCACATTGTATAAGGTATATATCCGTTAAAACATCGGGTATTTTTCGAATATCAACATATTCAATAAACTGTCTAGTAATACCGTTGGAATATTCAACATCAATCGTAATTGCAAAGGTGCCAATATTAGAAAACACATGTTCGCCGACCAAACTATTGGAAAAATTTGAAAGACCAGAATTAGAATCGCCATAGTCCCAAGAAATCGAGGTTATACCACTTGCGTCCTCTGGGGTGAAAGTAGTCACATCACCAAAACAAAAGTTATCAATTTCAAAAATGGTTTCAAAAAAAGATTGCACAAAAGTTGGCAGACCAAAAGCAGCTTCACGGTCGCCTAAATCTGTGTTAAATTGCATTGTTTCGGTAAACTGAGCTTCTGCGTTGGGCTTTTTAATAACAGAAAGTTGTAAACTGGGTATTGCATGGTAAATTCTTTTATCCATTCCTATTTGTAATGCTCCTCCCAAAAAGAAACTAGATTCATTTTCAAAACTCAGCACCACCTCTTCAAATGAAAAGAAATCAGTTGTTTCTAAATCAAACTGCAAAATATCAATAGCTCCCAATTCATTGCCCCTAAAAAAATTCACTCCAGACGCGTATAACTTTTTAGAATTTGAAGAAAATTCCAGCCCATAAAATACCCTTCTCTGTCCAAGAGCTTCAATGGCATTATTTACAGCCCCGGTATTGGCATCAAAATCGAATAAAAACAAACTTGGCCCATATTCTGGAGTTGTTATGCTGTAAGACATAGCTAGTTTAGTTCCATCAGGTGAAAGCTTTAAAAAACCACGACCGTTTTTAAAATCTGTTATTGAAGGACCCACAACAGAAACAACAGGATTATTATTTACTCCATTTTCATCTACCCTAAAAGCAAAAAATCGGTCAATATAGTGTGTAATGACCCAATAATAATTTCCGGCTTCATTTTTAATTGCACTTACTTTCTCTGAGCTTTGCCTTAAAAGCTCATTATTCTTTTGGGAAACACTACCAAGAGTATTGTTCAGCGTCATATCTACAACACTGTAATTAAATCCGTTAAATTCTCCTGAACCTTCTGATAAAACATCATCTGTGGTAAAAACATAATAAATGTTTTCATCTGTTGGATTAGGTACAATTATAGCTGCCTGAGAACTCGAAGAACTCCCTTTTATTCCTTCACCATTGGCCATTACCTCATGCCTCCTATTCCAAATGGTTGTGCCATCAGTGTAAAACAATAAATTTCCATCTTTATCTGATATCGTTGCGCTACCTTCAACACTATTTACTTGGCCATCATTTTGTGGTCTGGGTTGTCCAGAATTGAAGTCAAGACCTGCATTTTTGCCAAAATACCAGTTCGCAGCCTCTCTTTGGGAAAAACCAAAAATGGTAAAGAGTAATGTTGCCGCAACAAAAATGGTCCTCATAACTTTGAAACATAATAAAAAAAGGTGCCATTACCCAATTTACCTGTCATTTTAATATTTTTTTACTTTGTACGTTATTAACTACGAATATTCTGATGTAATTTTAGTTTAAATTAAAAGAAAACAATTTTATGGATTCTATTACCGCAACCGCTAAGTCTTGGTTAACTGATTTCTTCGATACAAACACAAAAAAGGAGATTGAACATTTAATGCTCAATGATACCGAAGAGCTGAAAGAACGGTTTTATAAAAACATAGAGTTTGGCACTGGTGGTATGCGCGGTGTTATGGGAGTAGGCACCAATAGAATCAATAAATATACTTTAGGTAAAAGCACCCAAGGGCTGAGTAATTATTTAAAAAGAACATACTCCAATCAAGAAATCAAAGTAGTAATTGCCTACGATTGCCGTCATAATAGCGACACTTTATCACAATTGGTAGCTGAAGTTTTTTCTGCGAACGGAATCAAAGTGTATCGATTTTCTGCTTTAAGAACAACACCTGAACTTTCTTTTGCAGTACGACATTTAAACTGTCATGCTGGCATCGTACTTACCGCTTCTCATAACCCGCCAGAGTATAATGGATACAAGGTTTATTGGGGTGATGGAGGACAAATTGTACCTCCTGAAGATGGAGAAATTATTGCCGAAATTGATTCGCTCTCTTTTGAAGATATTAAGTTTGACGCAAATCACGGTTTAATCGAATCGATTGATACTGAAGTTGATGAAGCCTTTTTCAATGAATCTGTAAAAAACGGAAACTTTAATGCTGCGGGCAAAGACGACTTTAAAATTGTTTTCACCTCTATACATGGTACCTCGATTACGGCAATTCCAGAAGTTTTAAAGCGGGCTGGTTATAACAATGTAACCGTAATTGAAGAACAAGCAGAACCAGACGGAAATTTTCCAACAGTAAAATCTCCAAATCCGGAAGAACCTGAAGCTCTTGCCATGGCTATTGCAAAAGCTGAAGAGATTGGAGCTGATATGGTTGTTGGTACTGATCCAGATAGTGATCGTTTAGGTATTGCCGTTCGTAATTTAGATGGTGAAATGGAACTATTGAATGGTAATCAAACTATGGTTTTGATGACTAAATTTCTGTTAGACCAGCATAAATCAAAAGGTTTTAAAGGAAATGAATTCATAGCTTCAACAATTGTATCAACGCCAATGATGGCGCAAATGGCAAATGCTTATGGTGTAGAATGCAAAACTTCATTAACCGGTTTTAAATGGATAGGTAAAATGATTAAAGACTTCCCAGAATCAACATTTGTGGGTGGTGGCGAAGAAAGTTTTGGCTACATGGTCGGTGATTTTGTTCGTGATAAGGATGCTGTTACCTCTACCCTATTGGCATGTGAGATTGCTTCGCAAGCAAAAGCAAATGGTAGTTCTTTTTATAAAGACTTGATTGACTGTTATATTCAATTCGGATTTTATAAAGAGAAACTTATTTCTATTACTAAAAAGGGAATGAGTGGTGCTGATGAAATCAAACAAATGCTAAAAGATTTTAAAGAGAATCCTGTGGATTCAGTTCAAGGTTCTAAAGTTTTATGGATTGAAGATTATAATACTTCTATCTCAAAAAATGTTCAAACTGGCGAAGAAAAACACATAGACTTGCCTAAATCTAATGTTCTGATTTATGAAACTGAAGATGGAACAAGAATAGCAGCAAGGCCAAGTGGAACTGAGCCAAAGGTTAAATTTTACATGAGCACTAACACAACTTTAACCAAAGCCGGGGATTTTAAATCCGTAAATTCGCAGCTAGATTCTAAATTAGAAGGAATCGTTGCTGAATTGAATTTATAGTGAATGAACTACTTTAAGAAGATTTTACGGTTTGCGATACCTTATCGCAGATTCGGATTTCTAAATATTTTCTTTAATATTCTATATGCTTTGTTTAGTGCTCTTTCTTTTGCGGCATTAATACCAATGCTTGATGTCTTATTTAAACCTGAACAAAAAGTATACAATGAACCTATTTATAAAGGCTTTCCAGGATTAAAAGATTATTTACAAGAATACATCAACTACACAGTTACGGTGTACTCCGGTGATGATGAAATGAAAGGTCTAATCTTGGTTGTAGGTTTGGTTTTGGTGTTATTTCTTTTGAAAAACGTTTTCAATTATTTAGCGATGTTTTTCATTACCTTTCTTCGTAATGGTGTTCTAAAAGATATTAGGAACAATATGTACAAGAAAATAGTGGATTTACCCATCTCATATTTTTCAGAAAAACGAAAAGGTGATGTAATCGCTAGAATAACATCAGATGTTCTTGAAATTCAACATTCTTTTTTATCTGTTTTAGAGTTAATCGTCCGGGAACCTTTGACGATACTTTTTACAATCTTAATTATGTTTGGTATAAGTGCCAAACTGACCATTTTTGTTTTTCTATTCATTCCTATTGCTGGAATGATTATTTCAAGGGTAGGTAAATCTCTTAAAAAGAAATCGGATAGAGTTCAAAAAGAACAAGGAGAATTTCTTTCTATTGTTGAAGAAACTTTAGGAGGACTCAGAGTGATTAAAGCTTTTAATTCAGAATCAAGATTTTATAAAACATTTGAGAAATCAACCAATAGGTTTTTTAGATTTTCAAATAGTTTACTCAATAGAAAAAACTTGGCTTCTCCAACAAGTGAATTCTTGGGAATTTTAGTTATTGGCGTACTATTATGGTATGGAGGTAAAATGGTTTTAGTCGATAAAACCCTAGATCCATCTTCATTTATAGCTTATATGGGTTTAGCTTATAATATTCTCACTCCGGCAAAAGCTATTAGTAAAGCCTCTTATGGGGTAAAAAAGGGAAATGCTGCTGCTGAACGTGTTTTAGATGTTTTAGAGACTGAAAACCCAATAAAAGACCTTTCAACTTCAGTGGAGAAAAACAGTTTTAACAATAGTTTGAACCTGAAAAATATATCATTTAAATATGAAGACGATTATGTACTTCAAAATTTCAATCTAAAAGTAAATAAAGGTCATACTGTAGCATTGGTTGGGCAATCTGGCAGCGGTAAAAGTACCATGGCTAATTTGGTTACACGATTTTATGATGTCAATGAAGGTGAAATTTTAGTTGATGATGTAAACATAAAAAACATAAAAAAGAAGTCTTTACGAAACCTTATGGGCTTGGTAACTCAAGATTCCATCCTTTTTAATGATACTGTAAAAAGTAATATTGGTTTGGGGAAAGAAAATGCTTCTGATGAAGAAATCATTGAAGCTGCTAAAATTGCCAATGCACATGATTTTATTATGGAACTTCCGAATGGCTACGATACCAATATCGGCGATAGTGGAAATAAACTAAGCGGCGGACAAAAACAACGACTTTCCATTGCTCGTGCTGTTTTAAAGAATCCTCCAATCATGATTTTAGATGAAGCTACTTCTGCCTTAGACACTGAAAGTGAGCGTTTAGTACAAGATGCCTTAGAAAAAATGATGCGCAATAGAACTTCCATCGTTATTGCTCATAGACTTTCTACGATACAAAATGCAGATTCGATTGTAGTTTTAAATAAAGGAAAAATTATTGAACAAGGCACTCATGATGAGCTCATGAAATCAGCAAAAGGCTACAAAAAATTAGTAGAAATGCAGACTCTCATATAAAGAATAGAGCGGTGGTAGTTCAAATAACTACTATAAAATAAGTTACTCTTCATTTAATTTTTACTAAATCTGCCTTGGGCAGTTAAACCTTTATTTAATTTAGTGGTCAAAGTACCAAACACGTCTTCATTTGATTGCTGAAGAAACCTTAGTCAACGAACTAAAAAATAAAGAAACACAAGCAAAGGCCTTTGAGGTATTAGTCAATACCTATAAAGAACGCCTGTATTGGCATATTAGAAGAATTGTATTAAATCATGATGATGCGGATGATGTATTGCAAAATACATTTATAAAAGTATTTCGTAGCATAGACAAGTTCAAGGGTGATAGTAAACTATATTCATGGATGTATCGAATCGCTACGAACGAATCATTAACATTTTTGAAGCAAAAATCCCGAAAACTCGGAGTGACCAATAATGAATTACAAGAACGATTAGTTGAGAATTTACAGGCAGATGTTTATTTTGAAGGAGAAGAAATTCAATTGAAATTACAAAAAGCCTTGGCAACTTTACCTGAGAAACAAAAGTTAGTCTTTAACATGAAATACTACCAAGAAATGAAGTATGATGAAATTTCAGAAGTACTTGAAACATCGGTAGGAGCATTAAAAGCATCATATCATTTGGCGGTAAAAAAAATTGAAACGTATCTTAGAGCAGATTAAACCTTTTAAAAAGTTGAAAGTCAAAATAGTATAATGAAAAAGAACCACAAAGATAAATTCAAAACCCCAGAAGGTTACTTTGAAAGCTTCAATGAAAGGTTGATGGATAAAATCGTTAAGGAAGAGTCTATTATTCCTTCTAGCGATGGCTTTTCCGTTCCCAAAGATTATTTTGACAATATCTCTACTTCAATTCCAAATTATACGGAAACGAAGGTTATTGGTTTGAACAGTTATCGCAAATATTATGCGGTTGCAGCGACAATAGCAGTTTTAATGGCCTTGACATTATTTTTTACTCAAAACAAGGAAACTGAATATGGTTTTGAAGATTTGGCAAGTGCTGAATTAGATGCCTATTTTTTGAATAATGACATGGACCTTAGTTCTGATGATTTAGCACAAGTAGTTAATATTGAAGAAATTACCATGCTTGATATCATAGAATCAGAAGACCCACTTGGAAGTGAAATGATTTTAGAATATTTGGATGAAAATGTTGACGAAATTGAAGAATTAAACTTAGATTATGAAGAATTTGAATAAAGTAGGAGTTATTTTATTATTACTACTACTATCGTATAGCGTTACAGCACAAGGGCCTGCAAGAGATAAAATTAAAACTCTTAAAGTGGCATATATCACCGAACAATTAGGATTGACAACTAATGAGGCTCAACAATTTTGGCCCATTTATAATGATCATGAACAAAAATTGAACCGTATAAGAAGTACTGAAAGGGAGCAATTTCAAGGTGTTCAAACAGATATGTCAATAGTTTCGGACAAAGAGGCCGATAAGCTAATTTTGAAATACTTGAGTCTTCAAACTCAAAAAAACGAAATTGAGCAAAAGTTTATAGCAGATTTAAGGCCAGTACTTTCTTCTAAAAAAATTATACTACTATTTAGAGCGGAGAGTAATTTCAAAAAAAGATTATTACAGCAATATCGAAACAGGCGTGGTCAACGTTAAAAATCCGTTTTTCGATGAATAACACTAAAAAGGAGCCAAATGGCTCCTTTTTTTATTAAACCCTAGTTCTAAAACGTAGTCATAGATATAGAAACCCAATTAAAATCTACGTCATGAAAAATTTAAAAACATTTTTAGCAGCAATCGCAATTATAAGCGCAATGTTCATCTCGAACGCTCAAAAAAAAGTAGTTCGAGTGTACCCCAATCATGGAACGGTTGTAACTACTGTTACGAAACCTAAAATTATAGTTCATAAAAACACCAACTTCTATTTTGCTGATGGTGTATGGTACAAAGCAAGAGGTAGAAAATATGTGGTGGTTGGAGTTCCTGTTGGCCTGAAAGTGAGAAAATTACCTAGAGGAAAAAAACTTGTAGTAATTAACGGCAGAAAACTCTATAGATATAAAGGAGTTTGGTATAAAAAATCAGGTCGTAACTACGTGATTGTAAACGTATAATTCTTATGTGTCAAGGAAAACATAGAGGAGCTATTTTTATCGCTCCTTTTTTTATTCAGTGTCCGTAGTTAACGCAAACCAAAAGTCTAAAAGAACATCTTTTGATGGGTTATCATTTGGTGGTCCACCCTGACCACCGTCTCTTTGTCCACCTGCTCTTTGTCCACCTGCTCTTTGTCCACCTGTTCTTTGGCCACCTGCTCGTTGACCACCACCTCTTTGACCTCCGCCTCCAAGGCTTATTCCGCCTAGGCTTCCATTTAAGCCTCCATCATTATCTCTTTCAACTTTCTCTCTAATGGTTTTAATACCAATTGTTAACTTTTCAAAATTCTTTTTTGAGTCTTTATTTAATAATGTTTTTGGAACAACCAGATTATAAAATAACACATCTTGATCTTCATTAAAAGTAAATTTCGGTGTGATGTTTAGCGTATTAAACATTACATGAAACTCTTCCGAATCATTGAAATAGCTATATTCTGCCTCTTGAGGATAATCATTTTCTAAAATCTCTTTGACTTTATTTTTGATATCATTACTTTCTTTTTTAGAATCTTCTCCTCGAGGTTTTTCATTAGGCCTGACTCCACCTCTTTGACGTTTTTCTTGCTTACCAAAACCACGCTTTAAAGGTTCTGATGGATACTTCACATAAACGTTTTGCTTCTTTTTTCCTTTGATATCAAAAAAAGTAGTGACGCCTAAGTTGAGCATAGCCATCATAGTTTTAGGGTCTCTAGTATTTATACTTAGATAAAAATTAGTTTCATCTTGACTTATCTCATAAGTCACTTTATCGTTTTTCAACTTAGTACTATCATTACTAAACATAACATTGTAATTCGAAAAACTAGATAAAATTCCTCCGATTATACTTAAAATTACAAAACACTTTTTCATCATTCTCATTATAGTAACTGGTTACCTTTTTGGCCTACTATCATAATCAATAAGATGTTTTTTTAATTCTTCTTTTGATAAAAAATCATCATTATCAATATCTACCGTTTTAAACATTTGTTTTAATGGACCTTCAGCTTCTGCCACTGTAATTTTATCATCTTTATTGACATCCATTTTTTCAAATAATTCATTTAAGTCTTGTTTTCCTGCTGGCCGATTCGGCGGTGGACCTCCTCTTTGGTTTGACTCAAAAGCACCCATTAGGCAACGACTTACATATGGAAATTCTGAAGTGACTAAATACATATATTCATCATCTATTGTAATTCCATTACACTCATCTAAATCACCTAAACCATCAACAAATTCAAAATCAGAATTAAATGTGCCGTCATGATGTCCTCCATCTGCAACCTCAACTGAAATACCAGGTCGTTCATATGAACAATCTTCACCTTCTCTAATACCTTCAACTAAACGATAGCTAGGTTTATATTTATCACTTCTAGAATAATAAATAGGAAAACCATCATGCGCGAAACCAATATGTACCAAATCTTCCAAATTCTCCATCGTTTCAATGATACTAACGGGTGCGCCATGATAATGATAAGCGCCAGTTGGCTGGACATGAGCATTGTTAAAATCAAGACCTAAATCAATGATATCTTGAAAAGCTTCTACTCGATAATTTTCACCAGATTCGCATTGAACAACCTCCCCTGTTCCGGGTTCAAACTTAATGCCATTAATTGCAATACCTGGCTCTCTAATCCATGTTGGCTTACCAATAAAAACTGGTTTTAACGGAAACTCAAATTTTCTATTTTGAGCGGCAATCGTATTTGGATTACCTTCATTTGGAAATTTCCCTATATTATGATTTGGTAAAGAATTAGTAACCATAATTCGTTTCGTCTCAGTAATGGTTACACTAGTCTTGGTTCCATATACTTCATCAGATAGCATATATTCATCAAAATAATTTTGATTATCTATATTGCTTGCCTCGTTATGAACATGAGTATGTTCGCCATGTTCATGCTTTTGGTCTTTGCAGGCGCAAAAACAAACAAAAATAATTAAGGTTAAAAGAAGGTGTTTAGGTTTTATCATCATACTTTTTTTAGTTCAGTTGCTTCTTGATGGATAAAAATCTTAAAGAAAGCTTCACGATTTCTCATGAAGCCTTTAACTCCAACCAATCAACCAAACCTTAAATTTTTATTGGTTTAAGCGTAACTTAAACCATTGGAAATACTATTTATTTCTTTCTCTTCTTTTAGGCATTGGTGCTTTTTCCATTTCTTCTTCTGTGATAAAACCGTCTTCATCCGCATCAATCTTTTTAAAATGATTTTTTAAAGGACCTTTTACTTCATTCTCCGCAAGTTTTCCATCCTTATTTTCATCCATCATTTCTAAAAGCTCACTAAAACTTGGTGGTTCTTGTCCTCTGTCTTTATTATTTGATTGTGCGCAAGCATTTTGAAAGGTAATCATGGTAATTCCGAATACTATCGTGGTTATTCTAAGTATATTACTTTTCATTTGTCATTAAATTTATTGGGTTTGCTCTTTTTTAGATGTTCTTCTATTTTTAAACTTGCGCGATAGTATGTTAAATAAAAACCAAAAAAATGGCATACCACTTTTCAAAAAGTTACTTTTTTGACTTTCTTAAAAATATTTTGAATGAGATTAATTGCACTCCTTCGATTAAATGCACGCAGTTTCGGTTAAGTGTAAAAGTGCTAAAAAACGTTTGTCGAGGATAAAATACACTTCATCTAGACTTATGTCAGTTAACGATTATTTTTAATCGCTAAACGACCAAAATCCCTTTGAGAATAGGGCCTGGGTTAATTTTACAATGTAAAAATAACCCAAGACATGAAAACAGTTATAACCTTTATCTTCATCTTCATCTTAACAATTGGAGCAATGGCACAAAGTACTTCTAAAGAAGTTAAGGTTGAAACTATAACAAATGGTGTTGAGTTAACAATAACAATTGAAAAGTCTACAACTGAAACTAATAAAATTGCTCGTTTGTATATGTTTAAAAACTCTAGAGTAAAGAAAGCTTTAACTTTTAAGACAAAAAGAAACAAGTCTAAAATGGCTTAATTTGTTATTCTCATTTAAAAGTAAGTTTCGAAATTCTATTTCTACCAGCCGCATAAGCAACACTATCATTTAAAAACCGAATTGTATAAAATCCCTCTTCACTCAAGGTCTTCCAAGAAGAAGAATCACCATCATTTGAATAAGCAATACCAGTAAAGCCAACTGCAACCAAATCTTCACCACCTGAATTAGGAATATACTGTACACAGCTTTTATAACCTGGTGCTTTATTGTCAGCGATTACATTCCAAGACTTTCCTCCATCCCTAGTTCTTATTTTGTTAGAAATATTTGCTTCAGGTTCCGTAAAATCTCCACCAATTCCAAAACCTAAATTTTCATTGTAAAAATCAATAGAATAAATTCCTTGAGTCGACTTTTCGCTAATAATCGGGGTCTTTATGCCCGACCAAGTATTCCCTTTATCATCGGAGTATAATATCCGACCTGAAGTTGTTGCAATCCATGCCTTATTCCCAATCAACTCAATATTTGTATTGCTAGCTGCAAAAGCACCTTCACGTTCAATACTTTTTGGTAATTCATTACAAGTAGTCTTAACCCATGTTCTACCACCATCCCTGGTAATTATGATTGACAAACACCCTTCAACCGTATCGCCGACAGCTATTCCTTCTTTATCGTTCCAAAATTTCATAGCATCATAAAATACTCCCTCACCTTCTTCCTTATAAACTAATTCCATTTGGCCATTATCACCGGTCTTATACAATAGCGCAGGATCAACTACGGAAAGCATGAAGAAATCAGTTTTTGTATGTGCCACAGCTCTAAATTCAGGTGTTACCGAATCATGAACCATAATATTAGTTCTAACCTTATTTGTAGTAACATCAACAGTGCCATATATACCTCTGCTTCCTGCAAAGGCCAAGGTATTACTATCTAAGAATTCAATCGCTCTAATATTCACTGAATCTTGAAATACCGTTTTAATACTAACGGAATCGTATAGATGGGTCTTGGACTCTGATTGGCAACTTAAAACCAAATAGGCGAGAGCCCATAAAAAGAAGTATCGTTTCATACTATCAAAAATAAGCAACAAACCCTACCTTTGCCATCTTATTTAAAAACCATGCGTTTACATAGAAATTTGGTCTTTGCTGTTATTGATGCCCTAGGCATGATTTTCAATGAAAATGAATATGCTGATAAGGTCATTGAAAAAGTATTGCGATATGACAAGCGATGGGGCGCTCGAGATAGGGGTTTTATTGCAGAAACCACCTATGATATTGTTAGATGGAAAAGGCTTTATACCGAAATTGCTGAAGTTAATGCACCGTATTCCAGACAAAACCTTTTTAGACTTTTTGCTGTATGGTGTGTTTTAAAAGGAATACAATTACCAGATTGGAAACAATTAGAAGAAACCCCTGAAAGACGGATTAAAGGTCGTTTCGATGAGCTTTCAAAAATTAGAAAATATCGTGAATCCATCCCTGATTGGATTGATGATTTAGGTGAAAAAGCATTAGGTAATAAACTTTGGACCAAAGAAATTGCTGCCCTCAATGCTCAAGCAGAAGTAATTCTAAGAACGAATACCCTTAAAACTACCAAAGAAAAACTACGTGAGGCTCTTAAAACAGAAGAAATTGAAACGGAAACAATTTCAGGGGTTAAGGATGCATTAAAACTGGTGGTTCGCAAAAATGTGTTTGTGACACAAGCTTTTAAAAACGGATGGTTTGAGGTACAAGATGCTTCGTCTCAATTAGTAGCTCCTTATTTAGAAGTAGCGCCTGGTCAACGTGTTGTTGATGCTTGTGCCGGTGCAGGTGGTAAAACATTGCACTTGGCTTCTTTAATGGAAAATAAAGGTCAGCTTATTGCCATGGATATTTATGAAAGTAAACTCAAAAAATTAAAAGTCCGTACCCGAAGAAATGGAGTTCATAATGTTGAAGGTAGGGCCATTGAATCAACTAAGGTTATTAAAAAATTACATAATTCAGCAGATCGCCTATTGCTAGACGCACCTTGCTCAGGATTAGGGGTTTTGCGCCGTAACCCTGATTCAAAATGGAAATTACAACCGGAATTTTTAGAAAAAATTAAAGGTGTACAACACGACATTCTTCGTCAGTATTCAAAAATGGTTAAACCAGGCGGAAAAATGGTGTATGCCACATGTTCTGTTTTACCCGAGGAAAATTCAGATCAAGTGAGCTCATTTTTAGCATCCGAAGAAGGTAAAAATTTTAAATTAGACAAAGACCAAAATATTTACGCATCAGAACATGGTTTTGATGGCTTTTATATGGCTCTAATGGTTAAAAATTAATCTTTTTTAACCGTAGGATACTCAACCCCTATTTGCTCTAAATAACTATCAAACTTAGTTTCATCATAATAGAATTTCTCTAATTCTGCCCGGAATTCATCTTGTTTATCCTTATTTAAATAGATAGGTGGCATATCAGATTCAGAAATCATAGGTTCAAACTTAGTTTCTTTAGTCTGTTCATTATTAAAATAATCCCATGCTTGTTCCAATAAAACTGGTTTGGTTAAAAAATCAATAATAGTCATAGCCTCCGCTTTAGCACCAGCAACAACACCTTTATGAGCTATTGGTGTTGCCATAGCAATGGCATTACTCCAATGATGCCCTTGTAAACCCGGAATATTAGATGGAAAACGCATAGTAACCGTAGGCACCTTCCATGAAATGTCACCAATATCATCAGAGCCTCCACTTACCGGATTAACTACAGGCAAACCAATAGGACTTAATTTTGTTGCTAAACCTTCTATTTTTTTAGAATTGACTTCTGTTTGAACAGCCTTAGCTAAAGTTTGGTCTGCTTCAGACCAAACAGGTAAGCCTACAGTTTTAATATTTTCATACATGGTCTCAGCAATCACTTTATTGAAATGTCTAGGCCATGCCGCACCTAAAACTTTAGAGGTCATTTTTGTACTTGTCATTAAGGCTGCTCCTTTTGCCATATCATTGGCAGTGGCATACATATCCATGATTCCTTCATACTTTATATCCCTAAAGTAAAACCATATGGAAGCTTTTGAAGGCACAACATTAGGTTGATCACCTGCATCCGTAAAAATGGAATGTGAACGCCGTAATGGGTGTAAATGTTCTCGTTTATAATTCCATCCAATGTTCATTAACTCAGCAGCATCTAAGGCACTGCGACCTCTCCAAGGAGACCCCGCCGAATGTGCAGCTTCACCTTCAAACGAATATTCAACTGAAATAAGTCCGGTACCCCGTGCTGGCCCATAACTAACACTAAGGTTACTACTAACATGTGTAAAAATACACATGTCAATATCATCAAAAAGGCCATCGCGAACGTACCATGCCTTGGCAGCAACAAGTTCCTCAGCAATACCAGGCCAGACAAGCAAAGTACCACCGATATTTTCGCGTTCCATAATTTTTTTCACAGCTAACACAGCAGAAATATTTAAAGGTATTCCAGCATTATGTCCCTCTCCATGACCAGGTGCTCCGTCAACCATAGGTTTGTGATATGCAATTCCAGGATATTGAGAAGCTTTTGGGATACAGTCGACATCACTTCCAATGGCAATGGTTGGCCCATCACCATTGCTCCACTCTGCAAACCAAGCTGTTGGAATACCAGAAATAGAGTTCTCTATTTTAAAACCATTTGATTCTAAGATTCCGGTTAAATATTTAGAACTCTCTACCTCTTGAAAACCGAGCTCCGCAAAACTGAATATTTTATCCACCATTACTTGAGCCTGTTTTTTATCAGCTTCAACTAAATCAGCAACTTCGGATTTTATTTTGGCTATCTGTTTTTTAGAATACGATTTTTGTGCAGTAACATTGGTGACAAAACTCACCAATAAAAGGGTGAGAAACGATTTAAAGAATTTCATAAGGTTGGTATTTGAATTAGCACAAGAAAGATAGTAAAAATACTCGGGTCAAGCCCTGTAGATATTTTGAATGAAATGAGTTCAAAGAATCATTATAAGTATTAAGGGGTTTAAATCTGAATTATAGCATGACTGATTTCGTTTTATTTTTAAAATTTCTTTAAGCCTTAGTCCAAAGTATATATGATATCTTTGGTATACAACCCAACCAAGGAAAATTCATCAATATGATAAAGAAGATACTACTCCTTGGCATTCTGTGTGCAATTTCAATTTCGCAAATAGTTGCACAAAAAAATCATTACAGCTACAAAAAAGGCGACTATAGCGGCATTGGTAAATGGTATGAGGGTCGAGAAATAGCCCACGTAATGGGATATCGAGGCATGTCTTGGTTAGAACGCGATGAACGTGAGACGGAAGAGAACACCTCAACCCTATTAACCAATATGAATATTTCAAGAATTGATGATATTGCCGATATAGGTGCAGGTTCAGGCTATCATGTGTTTAAAATGGCCAACATGGCTTCGGATGGCACCATTTATGCTGTTGATATTCAAGATGAAATGTTGGATGCTATGAAGACTAAAAAGGCAACGGGTAAATTCAACAATGTAGCGTTAGTAAAAGGAAGTGAAAAAAGCGTAAATCTTAAACCAAATTCAGTAGACAAAGTACTTATTGTTGATGTCTATCACGAGATGAGTTTTCCCTATGAGATGATGTTATCCATTAAAAAGGCCATGCGCCCAAACGGAAAGCTCTATTTGATAGAATATCGTGGTGAAGACCCTAATGTACCTATAAAAAGATTGCACAAAATGACTGAAGCCCAAGCCATAAAAGAGATGGAAAGAGCTGGGCTATATTTAGAAAAGAATATCGCTAATCTTCCCTGGCAGCATTGTATGGTATTTGTAAAGAAAAAATGAAAAATATCATATTATTATTGAGAACAACCATCATGAGCGCACAAACTATCATCAACTTTAAAGAAAAATCAACCACGGAAAATTGGTATGTTGTTGATGACGTAGTGATGGGCGGTCGTTCTTCCGGTAAATTTGAGATTACAAAAGAGGGCTATGGAAAATTTTCAGGTGATGTATCTTTAGAAAACAATGGCGGCTTTTCTTCGGCACGATATGACATGGAGCCTTTGAAGGTAAGTCTGGATAACAAAATTCGTATCAAACTAAAAGGTGATGGCAGCTCATATCAGTTTCGTGTAAAAGCGAATAAACAAGATTACTACAGCTATATCGTTAAGTTTGATACTACGGGCGACTGGCAAACCTTAGAATTCGCTTTGGCGGACCTTTATCCTACTTTTCGGGGTAGAACTTTAGATTTGCCCAATTTTGATAAAACCACCATAGAAGAAATACGTTTTTTGGTTGGCAATAAAAAAGAACAGAAGTTCGAAGTAGTAATGAATTATATTCAATTAATAAAATAATGGATGTATACCCAAATAGAGTCTTTGTTTTAAAAGAAATCACTTCTAATCTAAAAGTAAATTAAGTTTTACTCCGAAGAGTAAGAAATTTTAATTTACTTTTAAATTAGAAAAATCTCATTAAACATAAGTGATGCCAATTGAAACAGTTATTGCTGAATTGATTAAATTATTAGGTCCAACATTTGTATCATATCTTCTTAGAAGATTTCCAGACCCAAGTCATTTGTTGTCTTTATTAACAAACAAGAATCTTATTCAGCGTATGAAATTGGTTGACGTTAAATCATTAAATCTTGAAGAAAATAACCAAAGACTAGCTGTGGCGAAATCTTTTTATCCATTATTAGAGCATCCATTAACTGAAAACCTAAAAAGACGAAGAGGAAATTCCAACATGGAGTTTTTGCATGGTTTGTTTTATGAAAACGAAGTAATTGGACATCAAGTGACTTATCCTATTAATATGAATTGTGTTAATAAGTTTTTAAGAAATGAATACAAGAGTGGTAGTGATATAAAAAGTAATGATGTCGCGAATACTATTGAAAATGCTGCGGGTATATACATTGCCTATTTGATTTCATATCAAATAAAGCATAGACCTCTTGTCATGTTAAGAAGTGAAAAATTTATCTCAGAGTTTATCGATAAGAGCAAAAGAAAAAACATTTATATAATAACAAAACCCTCCAAAAACACTTACAAGAAAGTAAAACAACTCTTTGTTCAGACACAAAAAAACCTTCCTCAGGAAGATTGTATATACTTTCTCAACAGTAACTCATTGTTATCGAACAAATTTGGAATTATTCGCTAGCTATTAAAACTTCATTTCGAAAATACTCCTTTCCTTCTTCTAATTCCATAACTGAAAGATTCATTATATCTTTCCATTCCAACTGAAAGTGGTGATAATCAATTCTATCATTCCAAGTTCCTCCCCATATCTTAAAACCATTCTCAAGAAATAAATTAACAACTTTTTCAACCATAGCTGGATGACTGTTAATTCTGTTTATGTAGTTCATTCCCTCTAAGGGTAAGACTTTAATAATACCGCTCTTAAAATTCGCAACTAAGTAAGGGTTTTGTATAGGATTAATATCTATTGCCATTCCATAAGCGTGACTTGACCATTTTTCTGAATTCATTATTCTTCTACCATTAAATGCAGAAGAATTATTATCATCCATTGATTTATCATCCGAACCATAATAATTTTGCATTGGATTTATTTTTTCTATTGGAAAACCAATTTCATAAATACTCTTAAATATTTCGCAAACACTCTCTGCCAAAACGTCAAAAACCAAAAGCTCTCCAGATTTACGATTACCTTCAAAATCAATGTAGTCAACATTTATCTTTTTTAAACGAGATAATGGCACAGGGCAATCTATAGACCAAATTTTTTTACTTTTTAAGCTATCGACATCCTGTGAAGTAAGGTCTATTATCTTATGTGAAAAATCCATAAATCCAAAACTACTAAATACTATCAACAATAGTCGTTAAAAACTGTTTGTTTAAGCAATAAAATATCACCTCTAAAATCGTAAATTTGCATTTTCCATTTTGCAAAAGACAGCTATTCTATGATTCATTTCTTCGGGGATACGGCAACCAAGGTTTTTGCCGTCCAAACTGCTCAAGAAATTACAATTGAAAACGAAAAAAAACTAAGCTGGTTGTTTGGCTACCAACCTAAAATAAATTTGGCGTCTCTAGACGCCTTTTTTGTTGGTCCAAGGGCCGCTATGGTTACGCCTTGGAGTACCAATGCCACAGAAATTACTCAGAATATGGGGATTGAAGGAATCATCAGAATTGAGGAATTCAAAGCAATCTCAGAGGACAATACGGATTTTGACCCCATGTTATTTCAAAAGTATACTAGTCTAGGGCAAAGTATTTATACCATTGAGGTTACTCCTGAACCAATTCTAGTTATTGATGATATTGCTGCCTACAACCAACAAGAAGGTTTGGCACTAAATACTGATGAGGTAGGGTATCTTGAAAACCTTTCCAAAAAACTGGGTCGCGAACTTACCGATTCTGAAGTGTTTGGGTTTAGTCAAGTAAACTCAGAACACTGTCGCCACAAAATATTTAATGGCACTTTTGTCATCGACGGACAAGAAATGCCAAGCTCACTTTTTAAGTTGATTAAAAAGACCTCGGCTGAATATCCAAACGACATTGTGTCTGCATACAAAGACAACGTTGCTTTTGTAAAAGGACCAAGAGTAGTTCAATTCGCTCCAAAAACTGCCGACAAACCAGATTTTTATCAGGAAGAAGAATTCAATTCCGTACTTTCTTTAAAAGCAGAAACTCATAATTTTCCGACTACAGTTGAGCCTTTTAATGGGGCAGCTACGGGTTCAGGTGGAGAAATAAGGGACAGATTAGCGGGTGGTAAAGGTTCCTTGCCTTTAGCTGGAACTGCGGTTTACATGACCGCATATTCTAGACTCGAAGATGGCACAAGAGAATGGGAGCAAGCTTTTCCTGCTCGTCCATGGCTGTATCAAACCCCGATGGATATTTTAATAAAAGCGTCAAATGGAGCTTCTGACTTTGGAAACAAATTTGGACAACCATTAATTGTAGGCTCAGTCCTCACTTTTGAGCATCAAGAAACTACCGTCACATCGAGCGGAGTGGAGATGCACAAAAAGCTTGGTTACGACAAAGTAATCATGCAAGCTGGGGGTATTGGCTATGGCAAAGCAGAGCAAGCACTAAAAGACACCCCTAGAAAAGATGATAAAATTATAATCCTAGGTGGCGACAATTACCGAATTGGTATGGGAGGTGCCGCGGTATCTAGTGCTGATACAGGAGAGTTTGAATCAGCTATTGAATTGAATGCGGTTCAACGTTCTAATCCGGAAATGCAGAAGCGAGCGGCGAACGCCATTCGCGGTATGGTAGAAAGTCATGATAATCCTATCGTTTCCATACATGACCATGGTGCTGGCGGACATTTAAATTGTCTATCAGAATTGGTCGAAGATACAGGTGGTCATATAGACTTAGACAAATTACCTTTAGGTGACCCTACCCTATCGGCTAAAGAAATTATTGGTAATGAAAGTCAAGAACGAATGGGCTTGGTTATTGGTAAAGAAGATGCTGCGCTACTTAAACGCATTGCTGAGCGAGAACGTGCTCCAATGTATGAAGTAGGTGAAGTTACTGGTGAACATCGTTTTACATTTGAATCGGCAACCAAGGGCGACAAACCTATGGATTTAGCCCTTTCTGATATGTTCGGAAGTTCACCAAAAACCATCATGAAAGATTCAACCGTTGAGTTCGAATTTAAAGAAGCCCAATATTCTTTAGAAAACTTCCATGAATATTTAGAAAAGGTATTACAACTAGAAGCGGTGGCCTGTAAAGACTGGCTTACCAATAAAGTTGACCGCTGTGTCGGTGGTAAAGTTGCGAAACAACAATGCGCTGGTCCACTACAATTACCTTTAAATAATGTCGGCGTTATGGCGCTTGATTATAAAGGCAAAGAAGGTATTGCAACAAGTATTGGCCACTCCCCAGTTTCTGGTTTAATAGACCCTGTTGCTGGTAGTAGAAATAGCATTGGCGAAGCACTAACTAATTTGGTTTGGGCGCCATTAAAAGACGGTTTACAATCGGTTTCGCTTTCTGCAAATTGGATGTGGCCTTGTAAGAACGAAGGTGAAGATGCACGTTTATATAAGGCTGTAGAGGCTATTTCAGAATTTTCAATTGCTTTAGGTATCAATGTGCCTACTGGAAAAGATTCGTTATCTATGAAGCAGAAGTACAAAGATCAAGAAGTTATTGCTCCTGGTACTGTTGTAATTTCTGCTGCCGCAAATTGTAACGACCTTACTAAAGTCATTGAACCAGTATTACAAAAAGAAGGTGGTTCCATTTACTATATTAATCTATCTCAAGATGGTTTTAAATTAGGTGGTTCTTCTTTTGGTCAAATTTTAAACTGTATTGGAAGTGAAGCACCAAGCATAAAAAATGCAGCGTATTTTAAAACCGCTTTTAATACTCTGCAACAATTAATTAGTGAAGGGCATATTATTGCGGGGCATGACATCGGTTCTGGTGGGTTGATAACGACACTACTAGAGTTATGCTTTGCTGATAACAACTTAGGAGCGTCACTTGATTTAACTGCCTTAGGTGAAAAAGATAGCATTAAAGCCCTTTTTTCTGAAAATATCGGCGTAGTTGTTCAATCTAAAGATGATAATATTGAAGCTCTAATGAGCAAATTTGGTTTAGAATTTTATAAACTTGGTGATGTCATTCAAAAAGGAGAATTACAAATAAAAAATCATGGGGTTGAAATAGGGCTTAATATCTCGTCATTGAGAGATACTTGGTTTAAAACATCTTATTTATTAGATCATAAACAAACGGCAAATGACTTAGCTAAGGACCGCTACGAAAATTACAAAACTCAAGAATTGAGTTATAGTTTTCCAAGCAGTTTTAATGGTTTGATTCCAGCCGTTTCAAACGGAGCAAAGAAGCCAAAAGCCGCTATTCTACGCGAAAAAGGAAGCAACTCTGAACGTGAAATGGCAAATGCGATGTTTTTAGCTGGTTTTGATGTAAAGGATGTGCACATGACCGATTTAATATCTGGTCGTGAAACTTTAGAAGATATTCAGTTTTTAGGAGCCGTTGGTGGTTTTTCAAACTCCGATGTTCTTGGAAGTGCAAAAGGTTGGGCGGGTGCTATTAAATATAACGAACGTGCCAATAAAGTAATCAATGATTTCTTTGCCAGACCAGATACGCTATCCGTTGGCATTTGCAACGGTTGCCAATTGTTCATGGAATTGGACCTCATCAATCCCGAGCATACAACCCATGGAAAAATGACCTATAATGATTCGGGCAAACACGAAAGTAACTTTACTTCGGTGAAGGTTCAAAAGAATAATTCGGTGATGCTTTCTTCCTTAGAAGGAACTACTCTAGGCGTTTGGATATCGCATGGTGAAGGAAAATTCAGCCTGCCTCATGCCGAAGACAAGTATGATATAGTAGCTAAATACGGGTACGAAGGTTATCCTGCAAATCCGAATGGAAGTGATTTTAATACGGCCATGCTTTGTGATAAAACAGGTCGTCATTTAGTAACTATGCCACATATGGAACGTTCAATTTTTCCTTGGAATTGGGCTCATTATCCAAAAGATAGACAAAACGATAAAGTTTCTCCTTGGTTAGAAGCTTTTGTTAATGCTAGGCAGTGGGTGGAAGAGAATTCGTAAATTCAAGGTTCTAATTAAGAACTATGAATGAACAAACACCCAGTGTAAACAGAAGAAATTTTATTAAGAAGTCCTCTTTATTAACTCTGGGAGCTTTTGGCACTGCAGGTTTAATGGCTGCTCCTCATTTACAACCTTTATCCAATTATACTCAAGATAGTGATGTCAATATTGTTGGTCCCAAAGAAGGGTATACACCGCAAATAGGCACTTTAGTTTCCATGATGAATTGGATGCGCATGGTTATTCTTTCACCAGTGCGAGGCATGAGCGCTTCTGACCTTGATTACTTAGTAGATGATGATGCCAACAGTATTGGAGCTATGCTTATGCATTTAGCAGCTACTGAACGTTTTTATCAAATACACACTTTTGAGAATAAAACGTGGGGAGATTGGTCTAAGGAAGATTCCGAAAAATGGTCTGTAGCTTCTGGTTTAGGAGCTCAAGCACGTAAAGAGATTAAAGGAAAACCTTTTGACTATTATCTTGAAGAAATGTCCAAGGTTCGTGATTATACCCTTGCAGAATTTAAAAATAGAGATGATGAATGGTTAATGTCCATTGATAAAAATTTTCCTTGGGGACCCACAAATAACTACTGCAAATGGTTTCATGTTTGCGAGCATGAATCAAATCACAACGGTCAATTTAAATTTATAAAATCAAGAATTTCTTAACAAATGACTATACGCCGGGCGATTAAATCTGATGTTTCTGCTGTAGTCCAAATGATCGCAAACGATAAATTGGGTAAACTCAGAGAAGATTATCAAAATCCTTTACCTGACAAGTATTACGAAGCATTTCAAAATATTACAAATGACCCTAATCAAGAATTAGTTGTCATTGAAGATAATGATAAAGTCATTGGAACATTGCAGCTAACATTTATTCAATATCTAACTTACCAAGGTGGTATAAGAGCTCAAATTGAAGCGGTGCGTGTTCATCAAGATTATAGGGGAAAAGGGATTGGACAAAAATTATTTAAATGGTCTATTTCTAAAGCTAAAGAAAAAGGAGCTCATGTGCTACAATTAACAACGGATAAAAAACGACCAGAGGCATTAGTTTTCTATGAAAAACTAGGTTTTAAAGCTTCTCATGAAGGAATGAAATTGCACCTTTAAAATTATTATGGATTTTTTTGTTCAAGGACTAAAAAGTGATTATCCATTACGTTACCTAAAACCATTAAGTTATCATAAATGGCTGCTACTGTTGAAGCGGACATTTGTTTACCATCATCAACATAAATTGACTGCACTGCGAAATCTCCTTTTTTGCGATAGTTAATTTTAATGATTTCCGAAGGAGAAAATTCTCGATTGCCTTTGGCATAGGAACTAAAGGCTAATAAGTTTGGATGGCACCCTATCCAAAGATTACCTTCTTTATCAAATTCAATATTGTCTACACCTGTACCACAATCAATGGATTCTATATAATCTAAATCACCATTTTGTAAACGATTATAAACATTGATTTTAAAACTACGAGGAGAAGCTATAAACATTAAATCTCTGTTGCTGTCAAAATTGATTCCATTAGCATAGGATAAATCATTGTCCACAACACGATAATCAGAACCATCAAAATAAATTGTTTCGCATTTACTAATCTCCAGATAGTTTTCGGCCAACCGTCCAATGGTATTGCTATAATAGTGATCATTGGTTACATAAAATTTATCCTCAGAAATAGCTACTATATCATTTGGAGAATAAATCAGTTCGTTGCGCATAGTTCTGACATGTACCAAACTATCTTTATGAAATAAATCGTATACCTCAATACTTTCGCCTTGAGCATGATTAATTACAAACAAGCGATGTTTTGTACTATCTATTTCAATCAAACTAATACCATGAGGTGATAGTTTGATTGAATGCTTTTCAGAAAGTAGGTTTGTACTTATAGCCCCATCCTTAAAGTAAATTGCATAAATACCACCATTTTTAGGCATACCATCGCGTTCTGAAGCACGGTCATAAGATATAAAAACACCGAAATCATTTTCGGCATCAATGGTAATATCTTCAACCCCAGCAATAGCTATTTTTTTATAAATGGTATCATTGTTTTTATTTTCAATAGTTCTAAAAAATCCCGTTGTCGAAAAAATGTAAAGTATAAAGCCAGCAAGTAAAAGAATTATAAAAACAAAAATCTTTTTACGTTTTTTCATTGAGCTATTTTTGAAATTAACCTATGACTTAAAGGTATTGGAATTAATCAAAAAACCCTATTTTATCACATTATCAATTATTTAGCATTTATTTTGCATAACCCATTTTAGAATCCGGCTTCCTTTCCCTATTTTGCAATTACTTAATAGAAACTTACTATGCAGACGGTAACTAGGTTATTTGATTTTCCTTACTATCAAAAAGAACATTTTAACCAACAAAAAGCACTTACATCAAAAAAGAATGGTAACTGGGTTAGTATATCTACACAAGAATATATTGACCAAGCAAATGCTATAAGTCGTGGGTTACTTAAAATGGGGGTAAAACCAAATGACAAGATTGCCATAATATCTATGACCAATAGAACAGAATGGAATATTTGTGATATTGGCATTTTACAAGTTGGCGCACAAAATGTACCAATTTATCCTACTATTTCTGAAGACGATTATGAATACGTATTAAATCATTCTGAGGCAAAGTATTGCTTTGTTTCTTGTCAAGAAGTATTAGATAAAGTACTCTCTATTAGTGGTAAATTAAAAAAATTAAAAGATGTTTATTCTTTTGATGATTTACAAAATTGCAATAGTTGGACCCAAGTTTTAGAACAAGGAAAAGACGCTAGTAATCAAGATAAAGTTGAAGCACGAAAAGCAGACGTAAAACCTGAAGATTTAGCAACTTTGATATATACTTCTGGTACGACAGGAAGACCAAAAGGCGTAATGCTATCTCATAATAATATTGTTTCAAACGTAATTGCTAGTAAAGAGCGCGTTCCGTTTGAAGCGGGGGCAAGCGCTTTAAGTTTTTTACCTGTATGCCATATATTCGAACGTATGATTCTGTATCTATATCAATATTGTGGTATTCAAATATATTTTGCAGAAGGATTGGATAAAATCAGTGATAACCTTAAGGAGGTTAAACCAGAAGTAATGACAGTAGTTCCAAGGCTTTTAGAGAAGGTATACGATTCTATCATTGCCAAAGGTACTGCACTTGAAGGCATTAAAAAGAGACTATTCTTTTGGGCCGTTGAACTTGGTTTAAAATATGAACCTTATGGAGCAAACGGTTGGTGGTATGAGAAAAAGTTAGGGCTAGCGCGTAAATTAATTTTCAGTAAATGGCAAGAAGGCCTTGGGGGTAACCTCAATACAATGGTTTCAGGTAGTGCTGCCTTACAACAGCGATTAAGCAGAATATTTGGTGCGGCTGGCATTCCTGTAATGGAAGGCTATGGCCTTACGGAAACTTCTCCGGTAATATCGGTCAACCAAGAAATTAATGATGGCTGGCGTATTGGCTGTGTAGGTAGGGTGATTAAAGATGTTGAGGTGAAAATTGCTAGCGACGGTGAAATTCTCTGTAAAGGGCCAAATGTGATGATGGGTTATTATAAGGATGAAGAAAAAACAGCTGAAGTAATCAAAGATGGTTATTTCCATACAGGTGATATTGGGGTAATTGATGCTGATGGGTTTTTGAAAATTACTGATCGTAAAAAAGAAATGTTCAAAACATCTGGTGGAAAATATGTAGCGCCACAATTGTTAGAAAATCGCTTTAAACAATCTCGTTTTGTAGACCAGATTATGGTCGTTGGTGAAGGTGAAAAAATGCCAGCTGCTCTAATACAACCAAATTTTGAATTTTTATATGACTGGGCGGAGCGACATAATATTACCCTGAGTGAAAACTCAGATATTGTTGTTAACGAAAAAGTATTAGCCAGAATTCAAGAAGAAGTTGATATGGCAAATGAAGACTTTGCAAAATGGGAAAAAGTGAAACAGTTTCGACTAACACCTGATGTTTGGACCATTGATGATGGACATCTTACCCCTACCATGAAATTGCGAAGAAAAATTGTCAAAGAGAAATATATGGACTTATACAACGATATTTACGGACATTAATGGCTTTTGAAAAATATACTACTGAACAACTTAAAAAATACCAAAAGATACTTCTTGTTACTTCTATTGTGATGCTTGGAATTATGTGTTTTGCGCTAGGCATAGCATTATATGTAATAAGTAATCAAAAAGATTCGAATATAATATTTCTTGTTCCAACTGTGTTTGGTCCTCTGGCAATTTTTCCATCACTCTTCTCTGCTAGTATTGGAAGTGAATTAAAAAAGCGCAATAAGAAAAATCCTTAAGTGTCTAAAACTTCTTTTTTCATTAAACTGGGCTTCAAATTTATTATGCATGCATAATAAATTTTCACTATATTTGGATTCGAATTTTTGTTATATGAAAGATTTGACCATTGACTATGCCTTGCGAGCGACCTGGCAAGCAGTTATAAAAATGTACAATGAAGAAGCTAAAAACTATGGCCTGACCATGGCAATAGGTTTCACTTTATTGAGTATTGACCCAAAAAAAGGTACACCAAGCACATCTTTAGGACCTAAAATGGGTATGGAGTCAACAAGCCTTTCTAGAATTTTAAAAAGTATAGAGGAAAAAGGATATATCGTTAGAAAACCAAACCCTAATGATGGCCGTGGTGTTCTGATTCACCTTACACGACTTGGTTTAGAAAAAAGAAGAGATTCAAAAGAAGTAGTGCTGCGCTTTAATGACGCTGCTAAAGAACACATCACACAAGAAGACCTAATTGGTTTTTTTAAGACGGTAGAAGGAATTAACAAACTGATTCTAGACAAAAATATTTATTCAAAAACAACAACTAATTAATCCAAAGCATATTCATGAAGCGACATATCAATAAAGTTGCCGTAATAGGTTCAGGTATCATGGGAAGTGGTATAGCATGCCACTTTGCCAATATTGGCGTTGAAGTTTTATTGCTTGATATTGTTCCAAGAGAATTGAATGATAAAGAAAAAGCAAAAGGACTTACCCTTGAAAATAAGGTAGTAAGAAATCGCCTTGTAAACAATTCATTGACGGCCGCGCTGAAATCAAAACCTTCCCCTATTTATCATCAAAAATTTGCAAGCAGAATTACTACAGGGAATTTAGAAGATGATATTGCAAAAATTGCCAAGGTAGATTGGATTATCGAGGTTGTTGTTGAACGATTAGATATCAAAAAAATAGTTTTTGAGAGTATCGAGAAGCATAGAACTCCAGGAACTCTTATTACCTCTAATACTTCTGGAATTCCTATTAAATTTATGAGTGAAGGCAGAAGTGATGATTTTCAGAAACACTTCTGTGGAACGCATTTCTTTAATCCCGCCAGATATTTAAAGCTTTTCGAAATTATTCCTGGCCCAAAAACGGATGCAGGTGTTCTCGACTTTTTAAATGGTTATGGAGAACAGTTTTTAGGTAAAACTTCTGTAGTCGCAAAAGACACTCCGGCATTTATTGGAAATAGAATTGGAATTTTTAGTATTCAAAGTCTCTTTCACGCTGTTAAGGAAATGGGAATGACGGTTGAAGAGGTAGATAAGCTTACCGGGCCAGTAATCGGTCGTCCTAAGTCTGCAACTTTTAGAACTGTTGATGTTGTTGGTTTAGACACCTTGGTACATGTAGCAAACGGAATTGCTGAGAATTGTAAAAATGATGAAAGGCACGCCTTGTTTTCATTACCTGATTTCATTTCCACTATGATGGATAACAAATGGTTAGGGAGTAAAACAGGACAAGGGTTCTACAAGAAGTCTAAAGATGCTAAAGGTAAGACTGAAATTCTAACGCTTGATTTAGATTCGATGGACTATCGTTCTAAAAAAAGTGCAAAATTTACTACCCTCGAATTGACAAAAACTATTGACAAAGTTGTCGACCGTTTCGCGGTTTTAACAGGTGGTAATGACAAAGCAGGAGAGTTCTATAGAAAAAGTTTTGGTCAGTTATTTGCGTATGTTTCTCATCGAATTCCTGAAATAACAGATGACTTATACAAGATTGATGATGCCATGAAAGCCGGTTTTGGATGGGAACACGGTCCTTTCCAAATTTGGGATGCCGTTGGTCTCGAAAAAGGATTAGAATTTATAGACTCAGAGAATCAAGAAGCAGCCAAATGGGTTGCGGAAATGAAAGAGGCTGGAGTTTCTTCATTCTATTCTGTAAAAGACGGTGCAACTTATTTCTATGACATTCCTAAAAAGGAAATGGTCAAAATACCAGGTCAAGATTCCTTTATAATTTTAGATAATATTCGTAAATCAAAAGAAGTCTTTAAAAATTCTGGAGTTGTAATTGAAGATTTAGGAGATGGAATTTTAAATGTTGAATTCCAATCCAAAATGAATACGATTGGAGCAGATGTTTTGTCAGGACTTAATAAAGCAATTGATTTAGCGGAAAAAGACTACCAAGGTTTAGTCGTTGGTAATCAAGCTGCGAATTTTTCTGTTGGAGCGAATATTGGAATGATTTTTATGATGGCCGTTGAACAAGAATATGATGAGCTTAATATGGCCATCAAAATGTTTCAGGATACCATGATGCGAATGCGTTATTCATCAATTCCTACAGTTTCGGCACCTCATGGCATGACATTAGGTGGTGGTTGTGAACTTTCACTGCACGCAGATAAAGTTGTTGCTGCCGCTGAAACCTATATAGGCTTAGTTGAATTTGGAGTTGGTGTCATCCCTGGCGGAGGTGGTTCTAAAGAATTTGCATTAAGAGCGTCCGATTCTTTCAGAAAAGGTGATGTTGAATTAAATGTTTTACAAGAGTATTTTCTAACAATTGGTATGGCAAAGGTTTCGACCTCTGCTTATGAAGCGTACGATTTAGGAATACTTCAAAAAGGTAAAGATATTGTGGTGGTCAACAAGGACCGACAAATTGCAACGGCTAAAGCACACGCCAAATTAATGGCAGAAGCTGGTTATACCCAACCACCAACTCGCAAAGATGTAAAGGTATTAGGTAAACAGGCTTTAGGTATGTTCTTAGTTGGAACAGATTCTATGGAAGCTAGCAAGTATATCAGCGAACACGATAAGAAAATTGCAAATAAACTGGCTTACGTTATGGCTGGTGGCGATTTATCTGAACCGAGCTATGTTTCAGAGCAGTATTTATTAGATATTGAAAGAGAAGCTTTCTTATCACTTTGTACTGAGCGAAAAACATTAGAACGCATCCAACACATGTTAAAAACTGGTAAACCTCTTAGAAATTAAAAAATGAAAACAGCATATATAGTTAAAGGATATCGTACAGCAGTTGGTAAGTCTGGTAGAGGTGGATTTCGTTTTAAAAGAGCTGATGAACTAGCTGCAGAAACCATTTCTCATTTAGTAAATCAACTTCCTGAATTTGACAAAAAACGTATTGATGATGTAATTGTTGGTAACGCTATGCCTGAGGGGTCTCAAGGTCTAAACATGGCTCGTTTAATCTCATTAATGGGATTAGATATAGTGGATGTACCTGGCGTAACCGTAAACAGGTTTTGTTCTTCAGGTCTTGAAACAATTGGTATCGCCACAGCTAAAATACAAGCCGGAATGGCAGATTGTATAATTGCCGGCGGTGTAGAAAGTATGAGTTCTGTGCCCATGACGGGTTTTAAAACGGAGCTAAACTACGATATCGTAAAGTCAGGTCATGAAGATTATTACTGGGGTATGGGCAACACTGCCGAGGCTGTAGCCCAAGAATACAAAGTATCTCGCGAAGACCAAGATGAGTTTGCTTTTAACTCCCATACCAAGGCATTAAAGGCTTTGGCCGAAGACCGTTTTCAAGACCAAATAGTACCAATTGATGTAGAACAAACTTATGTAGACGGTAATGGCAAAAAAGCTTCAAAGAAATATACGGTGACTAAAGATGAAGGACCAAGAGCCGGAACATCTATTGAAGCATTAGCAAGACTTAGACCTGTATTCGCAGCTAATGGCAGCGTAACGGCAGGTAACTCTTCGCAAACAAGTGATGGTGCTGCTTTTGTTATGGTTATGAGCGAAGAAATGGTCAAAGAATTGAATCTTGAGCCAGTGGCGCGTTTAGTAAATTATGCTGCGGCTGGTGTACCACCTAGAATCATGGGAATTGGTCCTGTTGCCGCTGTACCAAAGGCGTTAAAACAAGCAGGGCTAAAGCAAGAAGATGTAGAATTGATTGAATTAAACGAAGCTTTTGCTTCACAATCATTAGCTGTAATTCGAGAGTTAAAACTAAATCCGGAAATCATTAATCCAAATGGCGGAGCAATTGCATTAGGTCATCCCCTTGGTTGTACTGGTGCGAAATTATCAGTTCAATTGTTTGATGAGATGCGTAAGCGAAATATGCAAGGTAAACATGGTATGGTTACTATGTGTGTTGGCACAGGACAAGGTGCGGCCGGAATATTTGAATTTTTAAACTAAATAGAAACTAGATTTTAGTAGTGAGACTCCAATCAAAACTCTCAATACTGATTACTTAATACTAATTACTTATAAAATGAGTACTGAAACATTACAGAAAGATATTCTTAGAGGAGGCCAATTCCTTGTTAAAGAGACAAATTGTGAAGACGTCTTCACCTTAGAAGATTTGAATGAGGAGCAGCGTATGATGCGTGAGAGTACTAAGGAATTTGTTGACCGCGAACTTTGGGCTCATTGGGAACGTTTTGAAAATAAAGATTATGGTTTTACTGAAGAAACCATGCGTAAAGCAGGTGAACTTGGTCTGTTAAGCGTTGCCGTACCAGAATCTTATGGTGGTATGGGCATGGGGTTTGTTTCTACCATGTTGGTTTGTGATTATATTTCAGGAGCAACTGGATCATTCAGTACAGCTTTTGGCGCACATACTGGTATTGGTACTATGCCAATTACACTATATGGCTCTGAAGAACAAAAACAAAAATATGTTCCAAAATTAGCCTCTGGCGAATGGTTTGGAGCGTATTGTTTAACAGAACCAGGTGCAGGATCTGATGCTAATTCTGGTAAGACCAAAGCTGTTTTATCAAAAGATGAAAAACACTATTTCATTTCAGGGCAGAAAATGTGGATTTCCAATGCAGGTTTCTGTAACCTATTCATTGTTTTTGCGAGAATTGGTGATGATAAAAATATTACGGGATTTATTGTTGAGAATAATCCTGAAAATGGTATCTCGTTAGGTGATGAAGAGAAAAAACTAGGAATTCACGCATCATCTACAAGACAAGTCTTCTTTAATGAAACTAAAGTGCCTGTTGAGAATATGCTTTCTGAACAAGGTAATGGTTTCAAAATCGCTATGAACGCTTTAAATGTCGGTCGTATTAAATTGGCCGCCGCTTGTCTAGATGCACAACGTAGAGTTGTCAATGAAGCTACTAAATATGCCAATGAACGAATTCAGTTCAAAACGCCTATTATAAATTTTGGAGCCATAAAAGCTAAAATAGCAGATATGACTACTAATGTTTATGTAGATGAATCAGCTTCTTACAGAGCAGCAAAGAATATTGAAGACAGAATTGCAATGCGCGAAGCTGCTGGAAATACACATCAAGAAGCAGAGCTTAAAGGAGTTGAAGAATATGCAATTGAATGTTCTATTCTTAAAGTGGCAGTTTCTGAACATGTGCAACAAACTACCGATGAAGGAATTCAAATATTTGGCGGCATGGGCTTTAGTGCGGATACTCCAATGGAATCAGCTTGGAGAGATGCTCGTATCGCTAGAATATATGAAGGAACCAATGAAATCAATAGAATGCTAGCTGTTGGCATGTTGGTTAAAAAAGCTATGAAAGGTCATGTTGATTTATTGGGTCCTGCAACAGCAGTAGGAGAGGAATTAATGGGAATACCATCTTTCGATACCCCAGATTTTTCAGAATTATTTGCTGAGGAAAAAGAATTGGTAAAGCGCTTGAAAAAAGTGTTTTTAATGGTAGCTGGAAGTGCAGTTCAAAAATTTGGCCCTCAATTAGAAGAGCATCAACAGTTATTGATGGCAGCTTCTGATATTTTAATTCAGGTATATTTGGCTGAATCTGCTATTTTACGAACTGAAAAAAATGTGAAAAGATTTGGAGAAGATGCGCAAATGACTCAAATAGCAATGTCTAAACTTTATTTATATAGAGCTACGGATATTGTAAGTCAAAAAGGAAAAGAAGCTATTGTTTCCTTTTCTGAAGGCGATGAGCAAAAAATGATGCTTATGGGCTTAAAACGTTTTACGAAATATACAAATCAACCTAATGTTGTGGCTTTACGAACGCAGATTGCCAATAAAGTAGCAGCTGATAATGGGTATACCTTTGACTAATTCAAATAACTGCTTCTTTTAGAAGTGTAATTTGAGAAACCGTTCCTTTTGGGAGCGGTTTTTTTGTTTGTCTCTTTGTCATTTTTAATCAAGAGACTAATTTTATAAAATGGATGACAATCTTTTAAAAAGTATATACTCTCCAGAAGAGTTTGAAAAAAACGCATCAAAACTATCAAAGGAGATTAAAAATCATCTTCAAAAAACTACTACTGCCAAAGCAACTAAAACCCTTAATTGGAATGAGCCTGAAAAAGAACTAGACTTTTGGAAAACGTTTTTAGAAAATGGTAAAAATGAAGATTTCTTTTCTGAGGTTGTAAAGCGTACGACACATACCCATCATCCGAAATATGTAGGACATCAAGTATCTGCCCCTGCTCCAATTACCCTTTTGACAGCAATGGCTAGTGCTTTACTAAACAATGGCATGGCAGTTTATGAAATGGGCATGGCCCCATCTGCAATTGAAAAAGTGGTAACCGACCACTTATGCGAAAAGATTGGATATACATCTAATTATGGTGGTTTATTAACTTCTGGTGGCACCCTTGCTAATTTAACAGCGCTTTTATCAGCGCGAAAAGCAAAAATTGCTCATGACGTGTGGAATGAAGGTTACTCAGAACCTTTGGGGATTATGGTTTGCGAACAAGCGCACTATTGTATTGACCGAGCTGCTAAAATTATGGGGCTAGGCGAAAAAGGAATCATTAAAGTTCCAGCTCAAAATAATTTTTCCATGGATACTTCCGCTTTAGAAGAATCTTATCAAAAAGCTGTTTCTGCTGGAATTAAAATTTTTGCCATTGTAGGCAGTGCTCCATCTACTGCTACCGGAGCTTATGATGATTTAATAACCATTTCAAAATTTGCAAAAGAAAAAGACCTATGGTTTCATGTAGATGGTGCTCATGGAGGCGCTGCTATTTATTCCGATAAATACAAACACCTACTAACTGGTATTTCAGCATCAGATTCAGTAGTTATTGATGGTCATAAAATGATGCTAATGCCTACAATTACCACCGCCCTACTCTTTAAAAACAAGGTTCACGCCCAACATACGTTTAGCCAAAAAGCCGATTATTTATTAAGCGACATTGAAGAAGAGGATTGGATAAATAGTGGTAAAAAGACCTTTGAGTGCACTAAAACTATGATGTGCATGCATTGGTATATTTTACTAAAAATTTATGGACAAGAGGTTTTTAATCAGTTTGTAACACGCCAATACGATTTAGCAAAAGACTTTGAAAAACTCTTAAGTATAGACGCTAATTTTGAACTCGCCTCCTCACCTATGTCAAATATTGTATGTTTTCGATTTATTGAAGAACACTATACAGACCGTCAGCTGAATCAAATCAACATGAATATTAGGCAAGAACTACTCGAAGAAGGTGAATTCTATTTAGTTCAAACCAAGCTAAATGAAAAGAGCTTTTTAAGAACTAGTCTCATGAATCCTTTTACAACAATTGACCACCTAGAACTTCTTACATCAAAAATTAAAAACAAGGGGGTACGACAATTGACCCACTTAAAAGATTAACTAATTGATTCCAAAATTTTTGCTTCGCTCTGTTTACGTGAAAAATTAATAGCACATTCAATTAAGGCAAGGTGAGAATAGGCCTGCGGGAAATTACCCAAGAGACGTTTTGTTTTAAAATCAATATCCTCACTAAATAAACCTAAATGATTGCTATAGCTTAATAATTGTTCAAAATGGGCTAAAGCTTTTTCTTCCTCCCCAATCTTGAATAGGGCATTAATAAACCAAAAAGTACAAATTGTAAATGATGATGATGGTAGTCCGAAATCATCTTCATTTTTATATCTGTAAAGTAGACCATCATTACTCAAATCTTTCTCAATAGCTTTTACAGTGCTCACAAATTTGGGGTCGCGGGCATCAACAAACCCATAAGATTCCATTAATAATACAGATGCATCCAAATCATATGAACCATATGATTGCACAAAGGCATTTACGTCTTCGTTCCAAGCATTCTCATGAATATCTGCTTTGATTTCTTGTTCAATTGAGGTCCATTGTTCTATTTTTCGGTGCTTACCAAATATCTTAGCTACTTTAATTGCACGATCAATAGCTACCCAGCATAATACCTTTGAAAATGTAAAGTGACGGTCTTCTCCCCTAAATTCCCAAATACCTTTATCCGGTTCTTGCCAGTGTTTATTTACTATCCAAACGATACCCTTGGTAATACTCCAAAGTTCCTCGCCATTTTCAATATCGTTACTAAATTTATTTAACTGCTCATAAATCACATCCATCAAAATCCCATAGATATCATTTTGTTTCTGCTTATAAGCGGCATTTCCTGTTCTTACAGGTTTCGAACCTTTATAACCATCAAGATGTTCTAAGGTTTGCTCTGTGAGTTTTTTCTCTTTATTGATACCGTACATAATTTGGAGCTTTTCATCTTTATCGGGCATCAAATCAATAATGAACTGTAAATATCTTTTGGCTGAGTTTTTATGTCCTAACTCAGAAACTACTTTGATAACCATGGAGGCATCACGAATCCAGCAAAAACGATAATCCCAATTTCTAACCTCACCAATAGTTTCTGGCAGAGAAGTGGTTGGAGCTGCTAGAACAGCCCCCGTTTTATCATAAGTAAGCATCTTTAAAGTCAAGGCACTTCTAATAATTTCAGGGTTGAACTTTTTATATGTTGGCGTTCTATCTACCCAGTCTAACCAATAAATTTTTGTACGCTCTAATTCAAGCGACATTTTCTCCGTACTAGGTTTAAGAATTTTTTCGTTGTAACAGACTAAAAAATACCCGTCTTCTTTTAGCGTTATTTCCTCTCCGCTAATAACATGATTTTTATTGAAAGAGGTATATAAAAAGAGGGTGTCAAACTTTTGCTTATTGGTAAGACTGACAATGAAATTATTTTTTACGTGATTTGCGGTCTCCCCTTTGGCATACTCCAACTTAGGATCATATAAAACAGAAAATTTAGGTGCGCCAGAAATATATTTTATATAACGTACTATTTCAGGCGGAGCGTTGTACTTTCCGGTTAATTTATGATACCTCGGCATGAAATCATGAAGCTCAAAAGCATTTTCACCATCTGAATAACGTGTTACTAGAATGGAAGTATTAGTATGATATTTTTGAGTGATTTCGTAATTGTATTTGGTAATGATTTCAAAGCTTCCGCCCTTTTTATCATCTAATAATTTTGCAAATACCGAAGTGGAATCAAATTGGGGCAAACAACACCAATCCAACGATCCTGTGTTAGAAATCAAAGCTGCACTTCGACAGTTTCCAATTATTCCGTAATTTAGGTTATCCATAGTGGGATTCTTATTTTTTGGTGGTTATTGTAGGTTTTTTCTTTCTTATTAATCGAAAAAACACCACTTTTATTACATTTTTGTTCTAAAATTTATTTATGAGTAAAACTATAATTATTTCTAATAGGCTGCCAGTACAATTGCAAATAAGTGATGGTGGGTTATCGGCAATTCCAAGTGTGGGCGGTTTGGCTACGGGTATGAAATCGGTTCATAGCGGTGGCGAAAGCCTCTGGATTGGCTGGTCAGGACTTACAGATGAGGACATTCCTGATGGCTTATCTGACACTATTGACAACGCTTTAAGAGAACATGGTTGTTCAAAAGTAAAACTTACCAAGAATGATGTTGACGGGTTTTATTTTGGGTTTAGCAATAGAACTGTTTGGCCATTATTCCATTATTTTTTAGAATATTCTGAGTTTGAATTGGATTTTTGGGACAGTTATAAATCTGTAAATCAGAAGTTTGCAGACGCTATTTTAGAAGAAGCTGGTGATGATGACATTATTTGGGTTCATGACTACCAGCTGATGCTGGTCCCTCAAATGGTTAAAGAAAAAAGACCAAATGCTACAATAGGTTTCTTTCTACATATACCTTTCCCATCTTATGAGATTTTTAGAACACTACCTTGGCGTGAAGAAGTACTTGAAGGCCTTTTAGGGGCTGATTTAATAGGGTTTCATACGTATGACTATGAAAGACACTTTTTAAGTTCCGTACGAAGATTACTGGGGCTTGATGTAAGTTTTAATGATATATACCTTGAAAATAGGGTTATCAAGGTAGATTCTTTTCCTATGGGAATCGATTATGATAAATTTCATGAAGCAGCAAAAACAAGTAATGCGTTAAAAGGAAAGCATCGTTCTGACCTTCAAATCAAATTGGATGAACATAAAAAATCGGCTCCAGATACTAAATTGATTGTTTCTATTGACCGTTTGGACTACAGTAAAGGAATTGCCAAACGAATCAATGCCTTTGAATATTTTCTAAATAAATATCCTGAATATAAAGAAAAGGTTCGCCTTATCATTTTGGCAGTACCTTCAAGGTCCAACGTTCCGCAATACATGTTGCTAAAACGTGAAATAGATGAATTGGTTGGTCGCATAAATGGAGAGCTTTCTACCGTTAACTGGACCCCCATCTGGTATTTTTATCGATCTCTTCCTTTCGAAAACCTAATTGATTTATATACTTCTAGTGATATTGCTTGGTTAACTCCATTGCGTGATGGTATGAATTTAGTGGCAAAAGAATATATTGCCACAAGAACAGATAAAACCGGAGTACTAATTTTAAGTGAAATGGCTGGTTCAGCTTACGAAATGAATGAAGCCTTACTCATTAACCCCAATAATTTTGAACAACAAGCAGATACCCTAAAACAGGCAATTACAATGCCAAAAGAAGAACAGATTGCTCGAAATATGTTCTTGCAAAACCGTTTAAAACGCTATAATGTTGAAGTTTGGGCCAATGAGTTTATGAATTCATTAAAAGCTCAAAAACAAGGAATTGGAGCTTATGTCTCACAAAAAATGAACAGTAGTATTTTAGAATCTGTTTCATCAAAATACAGCGCCGCTAAAAAAAGATTATTATTTCTAGACTATGACGGTACCTTAGCAGCTTTTCATAAAGACCCTCAAAAAGCTTCACCAGATGAAGAATTGTATCAATTACTTGACCAATTGCATCATCAAAAAGGCACTACCCTATTTTTAATAAGTGGCAGAGATAAAGAAACTTTCACAAGATGGTTTTTACCAAAAAAATACAATATGATTGTTGAGCATGGCGTATGGATTTCAAGAGGTGGTGAAGAGTTTAAACTGTTGGAAAAGGTAAATGGTGATTGGATGGGGAAAATTCAACCCGTACTAGAATCTTTTGTTGATAGAACACCTGGTTCATTTATTGAAGAAAAGAATTATTCCCTTGCTTGGCACTACCGCAATACTGATCCCGATTTTGGTGAAAAACGAGCAACGGAATTAAATACCGTACTAACAAGCTTAATAGGCAATGATGATATTAGCGTACTCAACGGCAATAAAGTCATGGAAGTAAAAAGCAGTAATGTCAACAAAGGAAGGGCCTCAGTGCGTATCTTGAGTGAAGACGATTATGATTTTATCTTTGCTATTGGCGATGATTGGACTGATGAATTTATGTTTCAAGAACTACCTGATAGCAGTATTACGATAAAAGTAGGACTACAAAAAACTCAGGCAAAATATCATATTGATGGTACTAAAAAAGTTCGAGAATTATTAAAACAATTTGTAAACCTGTAAGACATTGAAAAACTATTTATTAGTACTCGCTGGTATTTTGTTCTCACAATTTACTTACTCTCAGGCTGATACTGAGATTTATCTTTTTGATTTAAATCTAAGCATTGAGGGTATTCAGCTTACTAACCCAAAAAATATTTCAAATAACCCTGGCTACGACAACCAACCTTCTTTTTTAGGAAATCATACAGTACTATTTGCTTCAACAAGAGATGACCAAACTGATGTTGTAAAGTTTGATATACTGAATGGTAGTATCAAGACATGGTTAACTGATACACCAACGGGTGGAGAATATTCACCTCTTAAAATACCAGAAAAAGAAGCATTCTCGGCAATAAGACTAGATTTAGATGGCCTGCAACGTCTATATCAATATGAGTTAAAAACTGGAACATCAGAGGTGTTACTTAAAGATTTAAAGGTAGGTTATCATGTATGGTTCAATACAGATATTATTGTATGTACCGTACTAAAAGAAAACAGAATGGATTTAGTAGTTGCTAACCTTAAAAATGGTAGTACCTATACCGTTCAAAAAAATGTGGGGAGGTCGTTACATAGAATACCTAATTCAAATTTAATAAGCTATGTAAGTAAAGAAAAAGAAGAGTGGACCATTAAATCAATTGACCCAATCACTGGAAGCACCAATTTTATTAGCAATACTTATG
>Ga0316204_10000515_pt1 | contig 141187 bp, 133 predicted proteins | sample 6monrhotite_MG_2_FD_205661 | JGI IMG/M metagenome (GOLD analysis project Ga0316204, IMG submission 205661) | Microbial mat bacterial communities from mineral coupon in-situ incubated in ocean water Damariscotta River, Maine, United States -... | ecosystem: Environmental > Aquatic > Marine >... | reverse complement strand
GCCGCTGGTCAGTGCGATGCGAACCGCTTCAGCGCGGAATTCGGGTGTGGATCTCGATGCCATTGTTGTTCTCCTTTGTGGCAAATTACCAAGTCAAAGGAGCGGAACAATTCCGTGACAGGTCCACTTTGAGATTAGCAGAGACTTATTGCTGCTCACTTTGGGCGTCATTGGCACGAGCCTGTCGATCTACAACCTGCTCGAATCGCGAGGGCGGGGTCTGCGGTGCGTGAGGGTATTCATCGAAACCGCCATGCACACATACGACAATGGCGAGATCGGACCACCTTTCCTGAAAGTCGTAGCCACCAATTCTGGCCACAGGGACGTTACCATTTCGAACCTTGGCTTGGAAGTTCCAGGCAAGCGGGTGCTTGCAACGCTCAATCGTGACGCCTTTATCGGAGTTCCGGACACCCGAACACCTACAAAACTAGCCGACGGCGATTTGGCACACAGGTTTTACGAATACGCTGCAATCAGTCGCGCGTGTCGTGATGACGGTCTTTCTGGCAAAGTTAAAATCCGTCCCTTCGTTGTCGATACTGCAGGTAAGCGGCACTATGGATAGGCGATAAAGTGGGATGCTTCCTCAGACTGGACTAACTAATGCGCGAACACGCCGCATGCACCGGGGGCGTTATTACAGACCTTGATGCCGCGCTCAGGCGAAACAAGCGAGACAAAGCACCGCCTGCGCCGCGTGGGTTGGAACGGCTTACAGCACTTGGCGCAGGGGCGTGGAGGTCTATCCAGCTCAGGATCGCCCCCGGTACCGCCGCCGGAGCCGTGTCGAGATCAAGATGCACTGTGTGATACTTCCGGGCCAAGGCATCTTGGCGCTTGGGGTTTGAACGGCAGGTCGCGGAAATCCAGGTCCACATCGCCGTCCTCAGCCGTTACACTGCCCTCGGCATACCCGTCACAAAGGCCATACAAAAAGGCTGTCCCGGACAAGGGCAAGCATGTTCAAACCCGGATCCATGCAACAGAGCCCGTTGTGGCGGTTGCAGTTTTCTGATCCGCGCCGCACAGTCCATCGGCGACGGTCCGGCCGGTTCGCACAGATGCGGACGGGATCGACACGATGACTTCAACACCAAGCGCTCCAGCCGGGCATGACGGCAATGTCCTCAAGGCCGCCTTGTGGATGACAGGCTCGATTGCGTCGTTTTCAAGCATGGCCGTGGCCGGGCGCGAGGTGGCCTCCAGCCTCGATACGTTCGAAATCATGATGTACCGCAGTGTGGTGGGCGTGATCGTCGTTTGCGCCCTTGCCAGCGCCACCGGGGCGTGGCGCACCATCCGGACGGCGCGCATCGGCACCCACCTGATCCGCAACCTTGCGCATTTCACGGGCCAGAACCTGTGGTTTTACGCGGTCACGGTCATCCCGCTGGCACAGGTTTTCGCGCTGGAGTTCACCTCGCCCATCTGGGTCATCGTGTTGAGCCCGCTGGTGTTGGGTGAACGCCTGACACTTGTGCGGGGCTTTGCCGCCGTCATGGGCTTTATCGGCATTCTGATCGTTGCGCGCCCGGACATGGCGGGGCTGAACGCAGGCGTGATCACCGCCGCCTCTTCGGCCATCTTCTTTGCGATAACCATCATGCTGACCAAACGGCTGACGCGGCACGAGGGGATCACGTCGATTCTTTTCTGGCTGACGGCCATGCAGCTGGTCATGGGCGTGATCATGGCCGGCTGGGACGGGGATATTGCGCTGCCCGATGCACAAACGGCCCCTTGGGTGTTTCTGATCGGCTGTGCGGGGCTGCTGGCGCATTATTGCCTGACCAATGCCCTCGCAATCGCGCCCGCCACTGTCGTGGTGCCCATCGACTTTATCAGATTGCCCACGATCGCGGTGATCGGGATGCTCGTCTATGGTGAAGTCATTGATATCTGGGTCTTTGTCGGTGCCGCAGTCATTTTCGCGGGCAACTACCTTAATCTGTGGGTCGAAACGCGCCGCGCCTGAGGCTGTGACCGCAAAGTCACAAATTTGTGACGCTTCGTCAGATGCCCGATTGTGCCCTAGGGTCATTATTGACGCAGTCCCCTTGAAAATCGCTTACCTTTCCCCAAGGGATGCGCACTCGAAAACCTGTTGCGCGCTTTGGGAGGAAGAAAATGAAAAAGTATCTGTTGGCGACGTCCGCCATAATATTGGGGGCGAGTGCGGCTTCGGCCGCAGGAATCGAGCGTACCAATCAATCCGTCGGAGTCCTGTTCGAAACGGGCCGCTATCTTGAGTTCAGCTATGCAACTGTCAGTCCCAAAACCACCGGTGTTGGCGGGCTGGTTACGCCGGGTGCCCAATCGGGCGACATGACGCCCACCTACAACCAGTTCGGTTTTGCCTACAAGGCGGATATCAACGAACAGCTTTCCTATGCCCTGATCTATGACCAGCCTTATGGCGCGGACGTCGATTATCCCGATGCCACCGGATACTTTGCCCAAGGGTCGACTGCCGCCTTTGACTCCAACGCCCTGACCGCGACCCTGCGATACAAATTGCCCAATCGCGTCAGCGTCTATGGCGGCCTGCGCTATCAGGTCATCTCGGCGAATGCGTTCGTACCCTTCGTGACCGGGTCGGCCGGACCGCTGGCCGGGACGCCCTATCAGGCCACCGCGAACAGTGACGGCGGCGTCGGCTACCTTTTCGGGGCGGCTTACGAAATGCCCGACATTGCCTTGCGCGTGTCGCTGACCTACCAGTCCTCGATCAAACACGAACTCGACACTGTGGAAAACAGCGTTCTGGGACTCGGCGTTCCGTCATCGACGGATATCGAAACACCACAGTCGCTGGCGCTGGAATTCCAGACAGGCATCGCCAAAAACACGCTTCTCTTCGGTTCGGTGCGTTGGGTCGACTGGTCTTCTTTCGAAATCGCGCCGCAGCAATATGTTAATCTCGTTGGCTCGCCACTGGTCTTTTTTGTTGACGACAGGATCACCTGGACGTTGGGTGTGGGCCGCAAGCTGAATGAACAATGGTCCGTTGCGGGTGCGGTCAGCTACGAGGAAACCACAGGTTCGCCGACCGGCAACCTTGGACCGACGGATGGCCTGATCAGCCTCGGGCTGTCGGCGATCTACACCCAGGGCAATACGAAAATCACAACCGGTATCCGGTATGTCGACATCGGCAATGCCCGGACACGCGTCGGCGCAGCGGTGCCGGGCGGTATTTTCCAGGACAACAAAGCTATCGCCGTCGGCGTCAAGATCGGTTACAGCTTCTGATCCCTTTGATCCTCCGAACATCCCAACCCCTGCGGCATCCGCTGCGGGGGTTTTTCTTTGCGCAACATTCGGGTGGCACGTGGTGCCGCCCCCTGCCATTGATCCCGCATGACTGAACAAAAGACGATGACGGGCCGTGCCTGGACCGAGATGATCCTGCTGGCCGCGATCTGGGGTGGCTCGTTCCTGGCCATCCGGGTCGCACTGGACGAAATCACGCCACTGACATCCGTCGCACATCGCACCGGCTGGGCCATGCTGGTCCTGTGGGGTGTCGTCGCCGCCATGCGTCTTCCCCTGCCCCGCGATCCACGTGTCTGGGTCGGGTTCCTTGGCATGGGCCTGCTCAACAACGTCATTCCGTTTGGGCTGATGGCCTGGGGGCAGTTGCATATCGAAACCGGCCTGACCTCGATCCTGAATGCGGCAACGGCCATTTTCGGGGTGATCATGGCCGCCCTTTTCCTCGCGGACGAGCGGATGACGGCGCGCAAGGCCATCGGGGTGACATTGGGGTTCCTGGGTGTGGCCACGGCCATCGGTCTGGACAACTTCGCCAGCTTCGATCTGCGCAGCCTTGCCCAGCTTGCCATTATCGCCGGCACGCTTTCCTATGCCCTCGCAGCCGTCTGGGCGCGGCATTTTCTGGGCGCTCTGGCCCCGCAGGTGGCCGCCGCGGGTATGCTGACAGGATCGACTCTGATCACGCTGCCGCTGGCGTGGATCGTTGACGGCCCGATCACCCTTGATCTGGCCCCCGCCACGATTGCAGCCATCGGGTACTATGCGCTGATCGCCACTGCCGGCGCCTATCTGCTCTATTACCGCGTTCTGGCGGTGGCCGGATCGGGCAACCTGATGCTGGTCACATTGCTGATCCCGCCCGTCGCCATCACGCTTGGTGCGGCCGTGCGCGGCGAAGCGCTGAGCCCGAATGCGTTTGCGGGCCTTGCCCTGCTGGCCCTTGGCCTGTCGATCCTGGACGGACGCATCTGGGCGTGGTTGCCGCCCAGACGTTGACCGGGGTGACGCGCGCGGCTAGGACAACCCCGGGGACGAACACGGGGACCGCCATCATGCTTTATCGCGACGCCGATCACTGGCGCGGGGCCGCGCACAAACGTGTGCTGGTCTATGGCATGTCCGGCCTGGGCAAGACGCATATGTCCTCGATCGTGCGGACGAGCGGAAACTGGTTCCACTACTCGATAGATTACCGCATCGGCACCCGCTACATGGGCGAGTTGATCGCCGACAATGCCAAGGCCGAAGCGATGAAAGTGCCGTTTCTGCGGGCGCTTTTGATGTCGGACAGTATTTATATCGGGTCCAACATCACCTTCGACAATCTGTCCCCGGTGTCGACCTATCTGGGCAAGCCGGGCGATCCCGCTCAGGGCGGCCTGCCCATCGCCGAGTACCGCCGCCGTCAGGAACAGTTCCGCGCCTCCGAACTGTCGGCGCTGAACGACACGCTTTATTTCGCCGAGCGGGGTCAGGCGCTGTATGGGTATCCGCATTTTATCTGCGACACGGGCGGGTCGATCTGTGAGTGGGTGGACCCGAATGACAACAATGACCCGCTGATGACCACCCTCAGCGCCACCTGCCTGCCGCTCTGGATCAAGGGCAGCGAAGCGCACACACAGGCGCTGATCGCGCGTTTTGACAAGGCCCCCAAGCCGATGGCCTATCAGCCCGAATTCCTGCTGGCGTGCTGGCAGACGTATCTGGGCGAAACCGGGCTGGCCGAGGACCGTGTCAACCCGGACGCCTTTGTGCGCTGGACCTATGCGCGCGCCCTTGCCCACCGCCAGCCGCGCTATGAGGCGATGGCGCGCTGGGGCGTGACGGTGACAGCGGACGAGGTCGCCTCTCTCAAAGGTGAAGCGGATTTTGTTGATCTCGTGGCCGGGGCCCTTGAGCGGCGAATGGCCTGAGGCTATCTGCACCCTTCACGCGTTACATGCGACCGGAAAGACCATCATGCCCCTGAAACTGCCCCGCACCCTGCCCGCCTATTCCGTCCTCGACCGCGAGGGCGTCATGGTGATGGATGACGAGTTGGCGGCCCATCAGGACATCCGCCCGCTGAAAATCGCGCTGCTCAACCTGATGCCCAAGAAGATCCAGACCGAAACGCAGTTTGCGCGCCTGATCGGCGCCACGCCGCTGCAGATCGAACTGTCGCTGATCCGCATGTCCGACCACGAGACCAAGAATACCGCCGCCGAACACATGGAAAGCTTTTACCGCCCGTTCTCGGAGGTGAAGGGCGAAAAGTTTGACGGATTGATCATCACCGGCGCACCCATCGAGCATCTGGATTTCGAGGATGTCAGTTACTGGAGCGAGTTGCGCGAGGTGATGGACTGGACGCAGACCAACGTGCATTCGACCTTTGGGGTCTGCTGGGGTGGCATGGCGATGCTGCACCACTTTCACAATGTGCCCAAACATGTGCTGAACGAGAAACTGTTCGGCACCTACCGGCATGCCAACCTGGCCCCTGCCTCGCCCTATTTGCGCGGGTTTTCAGATGATTGCGTGATCCCTGTCAGCCGCTGGACCGAAGTGCGCAACGACGAGGTAACGGCGGCGGGTCTGCCGATCCTGCTGGGCTCGGATGTGACCGGCCCCTGCCTGATCGAGGATCCCGATCACCGCGCGCTCTATATCCTGAACCACTTTGAATATGACAGTGACACGCTGAAACAGGAATATGACCGCGATCTGGCCTCGGTTCAGGTGCCGGGGGCACAGATCGCGATGCCGGTTGGCTATTTCCCCGACAATGATGCCAGCAAACCCCCGCTCAACCGCTGGCGCAGCCACGCGCATCTTCTTTATGGAAACTGGCTGTCAGAGGTCTATCTGACCACCCCATATGACATGCAGCGGATCGGACAGGAACGTACCGACCTGCGGGGGTAAGGTATGAAGACCACACTGTTGTTTCTGCTTGGCGTGCTGGTTGTGACTGTGGCCCTGGTGCAGATATTCGCGTTGAAACGCGACCGCGCGGCGGCCCGGAGCTTTCCCCCCACCGGACAGTTGATCGAGGTCGATGGTGTCACCGTTCATGCCCAACAGATGGGCCGGGGGCCTGACCTTGTGCTGCTGCACGGTGCCTCGGGCAGCACGCGGGATTTCAGCTTTGCCTTTGCCGATCTGCTCAAGGACCGCTATCGCGTGACATTGCTGGACCGTCCCGGCCTTGGCTGGACGGAACAGATCGCGCCGGCGCACAAACAGGCATGGTCGACCGCGCATGCCAGCCCGCGCGAACAGGCCCGTCTGCTCAAGGCGGCGACCGACCAGTTGGGTGTCTCGAATCCGATCATCCTTGGTCACTCCTTTGGCGGCATTGTCGGGTACGCCTGGGCGTTGGAATTCGACGATCTGGCCGGGTTTGTGTCCGTGGCGGGGGTCGCCAACCCCTGGCCGGGCGATCTGGGCTGGACGTATCGCCTGAACGGGTCAGCCTGGGGTGGAGCACTGGCCGTGCCGGTCCTGTCGGCCTTTGTGCCGCAGACATATGTCGAAACCACGCTCGAAAGCATATTCGAGCCGCAATCCGCACCTGACGGGTATCTGGCGCATGTCGGTGCCGCCCTGTCCCTGCGCCGTCATTCCCTGCGGGCCAATGCCCGGCAAGTGAACTGGCTACGCCCATATGTCGTTGAAATGTCAGCGCAATACGGGGACGTCAAGGTGCCGGTCGAAATCGTCCACGGGGATGCGGACACCATCGTCCCGCTTGCGGTCCACTCGGCCAGGGTGCCGGGCCAGATCGCGGGGGCCAATCTGACCGTCCTGCCCGGTGTCGGACACATGCCGCAGCACACCAACCCGGATGATGTCATCGCCGCGATTGATCGCGTCGCGATGCGTGCAGGTTTGCGTTAGACGCCAACCTCCCCCATATTGCATGTTAAGAGCAGTAACTTGATCGGGATCTCCATGACCCTTCCCTTTGACGGCGCCATCACCGAATTTTACGAAACGGGCGCGCCCGACGATGTGCGCCGCACAATCGCAAGCGCCGACAAGCGCGACATCCTCACACCGACCTACCCGCATTCCGAACGGATGAAGCGCAAGGCATACGAGCGCGAGATGGAGGCGCTGCAGATCGAACTGGTCAAGATGCAGAACTGGGTCAATGCCACGGGCGCGCGCATCGCCTGCGTGTTCGAAGGGCGCGATGCGGCTGGCAAGGGCGGCACGATCAAGCGGTTCACCGAGCATCTGAACCCGCGCGGTGCGCGCGTCGTCGCCCTGTCAAAGCCGACGGAAACCGAAGATTCGGAATGGTATTTTCAGCGCTATATCAGACAGTTGCCGTCGGGAGCTGAACTTACCTTTTTCGATCGCAGCTGGTACAATCGGGGCGTTGTCGAACATGTGTTCAATTTTTGCGAACCGGCCGAGCGTGATCACTTCTTTGCCCAGGTGAACCCGTTTGAATCCATGCTGGTCTCTGACGGTATCCATGTCTTCAAATTCTGGCTGAACGTGGGCCGCGCCGAACAGTTGCGCCGGATCATGGCGCGCGAACGCGACCCGCTCAAACAATGGAAACTCAGCTGGATCGACGTGGAGGGCCTGCAAAAATGGGACGCCTATTCCACCGCCATCCGTGAAACGCTGGACCTGACGCATTCGCAGCACGCACCCTGGACCATCGTGCGCTCGGATGACAAGAAACGTGCGCGCCTGAACGCGATCCGCACCGTTCTGCATGGGTTGGACTACACGAACAAAGACCCGCAAGCCATTGGAATAATAGACAAAGGAATCTGTGGCGGTCCGGAAATCTGGGATGCCTAAACGCGGGTATCACCATGGCAACCTGCGTCAGGCCCTGATTGATGCGGCGCTCAAGCTGATCGAACAGAAGGGTCCAACGGGCTTTACGCTGTCCGAGGCCGCCAAACAGGCGGGCGTGACCCCGGCGGCCGTCTATCGCCACTATGAGGGCCGCGAAGACCTGATCGCGGAATGTGCGCGGCAGGGGTATGGCATTTTTGCCGATCTGATGGAACATGCCTATCAATCCGGCCAACCGTCCGCGCTGGCCGCGTTCGAGGCGACGGGACGGGCCTATCTGGCCTTTGCACGCCGTTTTCCCGGGCACTATATCGCCATGTTCGAGTCCGGCATTTCGGTCAACCGCACGCCGGAACTGGCGGATGTCGCGAACCGCGCCAATGACGTGCTGGAAAAGGCGGCCGGTGATCTCGGCCAGCACATCCCCGAAGACAAGCGCCCGCCCGCGTCCATGTTTTCGGCCCATATCTGGGCAATGAGCCACGGTGTGGTCGAGCTGTTCGCGCGCAACTCCCCCGGTCGCGCCTCGCCCTTCCCGCCCGAGGATTTGCTGGAGTCAGGGATCGGGATTTACCTGCGTGGGCTCGGGCTGATCAAGCCGGACAGCTAAGCCCGCACGCCGGAGCCGTCCGGGAGGCTCAGGTCGGCTCGGGTTCGGCCTCGACGACGGGATCTGGCCTGCCTTCGCCGATATAGAGTTTCTGAACGTCTACAAACGGACTGTCCGCGAGGAACTGGGCCGTCTCTCCCCACGCGTCCATATGATCCTGAATGTGGGTGAGAAAGCCCATAGGCACAGCAAGCTGGTCGATGACGGCCTCGTTCTGTGCATCACGCAACTGGAACACCAGGGTCTCTCCGTCATCGGTAACGCCGTGCAGACGCAGTTCACGTCCAACGCTCAGCTTCAGGTCAGGTTGTGTGCGGATGAGCGCGGCCTTGGTCAACTCGACACCGAGATCATCCAGACCCAGATCGCGCAGCACCAGCTTTTCGCGCAGGGCCGACCAGCCAAAGGTGACGCGCGGGCGCAGGTTTGCCCCCACCTCCTGTGCGGCGGTCGAGGCCCCGGATCCATAGGACGCCGCCATCAGGTCACGCGCAATGATCTCTTCTTCGGGCCAGTCCCCCAGCGCGGCACTGGGGCGTGCCGCGATCCACTGATCCCGCCCCACGTCCAGATAGACAAAGCTGGGATCAAGGCGAAACGTCGCCTTGCAGCTGATGCAGGTTTCAAACTGAAATGTGTCATCCAGAATGGCATCGCGGTAATCGGGCCGTCGATCTGCGTTGACCGAATGCACCGCATCGAACGTCAGTTCGGCGCCGCAACTGGGGCAGGATACGGCAGCAGTTCTGAATAGTGACATCTCAGGAGGCCCCCTCGTTTTTCCCGGTCAAGTCATCCAGCCACTTTCGTGCGGGATGCTTTTTTCCCATCTTTTCCGTCATGTAGGCGGCGTAAAGTTCGGAAAACCACTCACCCGGCGCGCGGAACTGATAGCCCGTGACGCCCTGTCGGCGGGCGTCCAGCGGATAGGACACCCACCAGTTCGTATAGGCTTCGTGGATGACCCGGTTGTCGAATGTGAATTTCTTGCAGGCCGCTGCATTGCCCCACATTTGCGATTTCTCCTTGGCAGCCTCGAACCATTCCTTGCACTTGCGCCGCCCTTCTTCCCATGTGTCCGGGTTGGTGCCGTCGGGCACTTCGGGCACCTGTGGCGAATCATTATTGGACATCAGTTCCTGCACATAGGTCGGATCGTAGCCAAATTTGTCCGCCACGATCTTGGCGACCGCGACGATGTTGCTGCCGAACTCTTCCCAAGCGCCAAATTTTGTATTTGTCGCACCCAGTCGCGAGGTCATGTAGCGTTTCTGATCGTCAACCGCGTGACCGACTTCGTGCTGTGACGTCCAGGTGAAATAGTTCGTCTCCTTGCCGCCTTCGGGCAGGCATTCGGTATCGATGACGTCCAGTTCGGACGGGTTGGCGAGGGTCTCCATCTCGCGCTGGTTCGCGCGTCCGCAACTCAACACGATCTTGCGTCCCATGTCGTCATAGCTTGATCCGCGCGCCTCAGATACGTCACCGGCCTCGATGTCGCTGTGGCGGTCGATCTGATGAAGGAATGGGTTGTCGAGCGTCAGGCTGTCGGGTGATTGCGCGCACAACTCGTACAGTTTCTTGATGTTTGGCCCGCGCTTTTGCATCTCGGCCGCAGACAACGCGCCGCTGGCCAGTGGATTGCCGTCTGCGTCCAACCCTGCTGAGGGTTCGAAGTTGTCCAGTGTGAGGTTGAAACGCGCCTGCAGGATGTGGTTCAGCACGTCGCGCTGTGCGCGTGGATCCAGATCCCTGACAATCATGTCCAGTTCGCCGGTGCCGCCCGGCATCTCGATCAACCGCTGGATATCGTCATCTTCAGGCTTGACGTTCGATGACATGACCGCAGTGATCTTTGCCGAAAGCGTCCCGGTGCGGGCGTCCTTTGCCATGGCAAGGGCATCGCCAAATTCACTGTCGGCTGCGTATTCCGCGGCGGCCTTCAGGCTGCCTTCGATCATGCGCAACTGAATCGTGATCGCAAACTTGCCCGGATGCGCGGCCAGTACCGCGAACTCATCTTCGGCCAGTTTACGTTCGGCCCGATAATCGCGGCACAGATCGAGGTTGATTGCCAGAACGTCGATGGACCGGGATTCTTCGGCCAGCATGACGGCGGCCTGATCAAAGTTTTCGATACGTACCGACGCCACGGCAAGCGCCATCACCTTGCGAATTGTTGAAAAATCATCCGCCAATGCGGCAGCGCAGGCGTGAGTGCCCAATGCGACCAGCCGCGCCTCAAGACGGCCCTGATGTGCCAGCGTGTTGGATATGGCAACCAGCACCGCCTCGGCCTCGGCCAGTTCGCTCAGCGCCTGTGCTGTCAGTTCCGTCGCATCCTCGCCCGATGCCACGGCTTCGAGCTTCTTGACGGCGGCATCGACGCGGCTGATGCGCTGGGGCGCCCGGCCCGCGTGTTCGTGGGTCGACAGAACCTCGAACGCGGCGCGCAGTTTGCCCGCATCAGCATCCGGAACGCCCGCTGTCAGCCTTTCGGCCTGCGCCAGCGTCGAGGTCAGCGATGCCAGAATGTCATCGGCCAGTGTCTTGGCGTCTTCGGGTTTGTCCTTGACCATCGCGGCACTGCGTTCCAGGCGCTGGCTTGAATCGGTGCACGCGGATTCGAGCATTTCAAGCAGCGCATAGCCCCCATCGGTGGATTTGATCAGCGCCGCAACCTCGTCACGCTTGGCGATGGCGGCGGTCTGACTGACGTTCCACGGCGCCCATTTGGCGGCATAGGCAATCAGGTCGTCACAGCGTTTGACCAAGGGTTCGATCAGCGCAAACGCCTTGGCGTACTGACGATCCTTGTCGTTCTGGTCCGCGTCCCTGAGGATTTGCTCGATGGCTTCACGGTCCGCCCTGACACCCTCGTTCTCGGCCGTTTTCAGGGCTGCGACCTTGGGTGTCACATTCGGCAATTCGTCGCGGTACTTTTCCCGGCGTGCATAATCCAGGCCGACACGTTCGTGCCATTGCATGGCTTCCACCAGTTGCGCATAGGCCAGATAGGGGCTTTTCTTTTTCTCCAGTTCCGCCGCGCCGCGTTTCAGAAGATCATTGGCCAGATCCACGTTGGTCTTGTGGGCCTTGGTGCGATCCGCATCGAAGTTGAAAACGACATTGGGCAGGGTTCCCGTCACCTCGCCCTCGACCGTGCCCGCATAGTAGTCGTAGTTTTCGTTGTAATCCTCAAGCAGCTTGGTAAGCCGGTTGCCGTCGCGTTCCACCGCCTGCAGGTCCTTGAGGCACCCGTCGGGATCGCCGGTCAGCTTGGCCCAAGCCGTGGTGCGCGTCCCTTCCCATGCGTCGATCTCGGTCTGGCTGCGGGCCGCGTGGGAATAGTTCGAGGTGTCCTCGAAAAAGGCCTTCCACGTTTCCAGTTCCTCGTTCAGGACTTGCGCATCGACCTTGGTCTGCGCCTTTTGCGCGATGGCTTCGCTGGGTTGCAGGTCGGCAATGGCCCCGTTGAAATCCGGGTCCGGAGCGGCCGTCGCCTTGGTATTCGCAGCCGTCAGATGGCCATCCAGTGCCGCGATATCGCTGTCCAGCACCGCGTTGTAGTTGATACCCTCCATTCGCAGCTTGTGGGCCTCGACCTGCGCCTTGAGTTGCTGATAGGTGGCGTTCTGCATCGCGGATTCAGCGGCTTTTTTCTGTTCGATCTCCTGCGGCGTGGTCGCTTCGGCCTCCAGCGCGGCCTTGGAGGTTTCAAGAGACCCGGCCAAGGACACTGCCTGCGCAATCAACGTATCAGCGGTGTCAAAATCGCGTGCGCCAACCCGGCCATCGGCCGCCGACAAGAATCCCTGGGCGACACCGAGGCTTGTGGCCATTTCCGCGATGGCGTTCATCGTGGCCAGCTTTTCCCGGCATTCCTTGGCTGCTTTCTTGGCCGCCCCGCTGCGCCGCCCGATTTCGAATACGTCGTCACGCCGCGCGTCGATTTCGTCCAGAAGGACCTTGGCCTTGCTGAACACCCGGCCCTTGGCGACGGCTTCGGCCTCTTTCAGCTTGTTTTCCAGAACCTTGACCTCGGCCTCGATGCATTCGATGTCAAAGTCGGGGCCTTGGGTGCGAAACTCTGCGACCTTGGGTTTGGTGACGGCCAGTGCCGTCTGGTAGGGTTTGCAACTGGCTTGTTCGGCAAGGCCCAACGCCAAAACGCTGTCCGCTGCCTCGAATGCGGCGATCGAGGCGTTGAACTTGCCTTCGTCATATTTGCCATAGGCCGTCACCAGCAATCCGTTGGCCTTGGTGATCTCCGCGGCAAAGGCGGTCTTGGCCTCTGCATCGACAAAATACTGGTCGCAGGTACAGACAACGGGGCTTTGCCAGGAGTTGTCGATCTGGGCCTTGCACGCGTCATGCGACGTCCTGAGGATTTCAAACGCGTCGCACAGCGGCGTCATTTCGTCCAGCTTGGTCATCGCCGCGACGTATTTGTCATCATCCGCCGCGTCATTTGCGTCTTTGAACGTGTCTTTGATCTCTTGCATTTTTTCGTCGAGCTTGGCGTTTGTCGTCATGACATACCCAAATCCGTTCATGCGCTTTTCGCGCGGCTCCTTGACAAAATCATAGCGCGCCGCCGCATCCGCCAGGCGGGTGGCGGTGCGGGCCTTGGGGATTTCGATGGCGCACAGATCACTTGCGGCGCCGTATTCATGGGCCGTGATATGGGCCTCGACCGTCTGGTACGCGCCCTTCAGACCCGCCAGTTCCTGGGTCACCTTGGCCTTGTGCGAGTGGCCATCCAGCAAATCCAGCGCGGTCTTGAACTCGCTTGCCAGATCCAGCGCGGGTGCGCGCTGCCTGGACAGCGCAACCCCTTCGTCAAACAGGGCGTCGGTGGCGGTCTGGACGATGTTCAGACCAGACTGAACCTCGCCGGCATTCGCCTTTTTCCGGGTGGCCGCCAGCGCGGCTTTCAATTTAGTGCCACGGGTATCCATCCGGTCAGGCACCCCGCCACCCAGCAAGCCCGCGATCTCTTTCAGCATCCCGTCGATGATGATTGCGTGACGGTCACAATCCGCGCGCGCCGCCGCAAGCGCCAGTTTGCCCGCCACGCTTTGTGCGTCTTCGGCTTCGCTGCCCGCCAGTGCTGTATTCAGCAGCCCTTTCATCTCGGTCTGGACGGCAATTGCGATCTTGCGGATGTCGGGAGGGGACGTCATTGCCCTGGCGCGGTTCAGATCGGTGGCCTGCGTGTCCAGCCGCGTTTGTGCATCGGCGGGTACGGGATCAAGCAATTCCGCCAGCTTTGCGGCAAGCGCCGCCTGACTGTCAGCCACGCGCTGCAGCAGTGCCAATGCGTCCGTCAACTGACCGCCATCGGCTTCGACACCCTCCGGCAGAGGTGGCAAATTCAGGATTTCGCGTAAACTGGCCATGTTAACCTCTTGGAATAGATCAAAAAACAGGTCGGATACGGATTACGAACCGATGGCAGCCGAAATCCCGTTCAGCCGTGCCTTGGCGGTGGCGATGATCGACATGTCGGGCGCGAATTCGTTGCCATCAATGGCGGACACGACCGGGTTGGACTCGCATTCGCTGAGAAACGCATTCGTTGTGGAAATCGCCCGTGCCGCCAGCGTCTTGCGCCGCTCTGCGTCGCTCTCGTTCAGCACCGCATCCAGTTCGTCCTCCAGGCGTGACGTGAACTGACCCAGCGCCGTGTCCAGCAGGCTGAGGCCGCCATTTACAGATGTGGCCAGTTCGGGCGCCGCGGCATAGGCCTGCCCCACCAGACCCTTGAGCTTGCGGATTTCCCCGATCATGCGGGCCCGATGCGACGCCCATTCCAGTCGCGCCTTGCCAAGTTTGACAAGCGATATCCCCGATTGGCCTGCATCGCCGGACGCGCCGGACGCGGCCTTGGCCACGTTCAGAAAGTCGCTCAAAAATGCCATTTGAGCCGGAGAAAGTCGGGTATCGGTCATCAAAATGGCTTCCCGTCCAAATACGCGCCTGCGCAAACCCTAGGTTGCAAACCGGCACACATCAATAATTTTCGCAGGCCCCCGCGATCCATCCACGTGCTGCACCGACGCCAAATCCGCGCCACAATGCCGCCATGCATCTGGGGTATTAATCAGTGAAATACCCCCTGCCCCATATCCGTTCGCCGGGTCGATGGGTGGGCCATGATTGCCAAAACCAGAGGAACACAACGTGTTTTCCAAATTGAACAAAGCACTGGCCGTTGCCGCCGCTTTGACCATTTCAGCCAGCGTCGCGCAGGCGCTCACGGTGACATCGGTGTCGTATGGCACGGCCTTGCTTGACGGGCTCGAATCCGTGGCAAACCCGTCTGCAACATCGACAGTTGTCGGATCGCGCAACCGCGCAGGCGTGTACGAAGGGGTGACGGGAAATGCCGTGCGCCTCTATCGCTCTCCCTGGGCGCAGGTTTCGGCATCGAGCGGAAAATTCGGCATATCGACCTTCACGGCTGTGCGCGACTCGACAGCCGTTTATGACTTTGGCGCCGATCAGATTGGTTTGTCGGTGCTTTGGGGCTCAACGGGGGGGCGCGATACGCTGTCGCTGTTTAACGATGGCGCACTTGTGGCCGCGATCTCTCCGGGTGTGGCCAATCCCGGCTCCGACACGATATCGCGGGCGGGCAACGGCGCATATCTGGTGACACTCACCGACACCGTTTTTGACGCACTCAGCTTTTCCAACAGTCGGGGCGCATTCGAATTCGCCAATCTGCAGGTGGTCCAGGCGCCCGCCCCGGTGCCGCTGCCGGCAGGTGCCGTCCTGCTGGTGACAGCCTTCGGGTCGATTGGTCTGATGCGTCGCCGCAAGAATCAGCGCCCGCTATCCAACCCTGTCCGCTTCAATTAGGCGTTTATAGGCCGCGCGCAATTGCATGAACACGGGGCCTGCCACGCCGCCGCCGATGCGGCGTCCGTCGATCTCGAAGACCGGGGTTTGCGCCCCGAACGTGCCGGTCAGAAACGCCTCGTCCGCTGAATATGTGTCGACCAGCGAATAGTTGCGTTCGAACACCGCAATCCCTTCGCCGTGGCACAGGTCGATCACCTTCTGACGGGTGATCCCGTTCATGCAGTAATCCCCGGTCGAGGTCCAAACCGCCCCTTGTTTCACCACAAAGAAGTTGCAGGCGTTGGTGGTGTTCACAAACCCGAACGGGTCCAGCATCAGCGCTTCGTCCGCACCGGCACGGATGGCGTGGTTCAGCGCAATGATGCAGTTGAGCTTGGAATGCGAATTCAGCTTGGCATCCTGCGTCAGCGGCAGTCCACGGTGATGCGGCACGGTATGCAGGCGGATGCCGCGCGCAATCACGCTGTCATCGGGTCTGGAATGTTCTGCAATGATGACGACGGTCGATCCGAACAGGCTGAGATGGGGATGCTGGAACGGCTTGGATTTGCGCCCGCGCGTCACCATGAGGCGGATATGCACATCCGTCACCATCCCGTTGGCCGCCAGCGTGTCCCAGACCGCCTGTTTCAGCGCGGCCCGGTCCATGCCGATGTCGATTTCGGTATAGGCCGACGCCTCGAACAGCCGGTCAAGATGGTCATCGAAAAAGGCGATGTGCCCGTCATAAAGGCGCAGACCCTCCCAGATGCCGTCACCCAGCATGAAACCGGAGTCATAGACCGACACAACCGCGTCGGCGCGCGGCACGATTGTGCCGTCCACATAGATCAGGATCGCGTCGTTGCGCGTGTCCGCCGCGGCGTCATGGGTGGAAATATGGGCGTCGGGCATGTGCGGGTCTCCTGCCGGGTGGGGCCATCAAGGGGGCGGAGCGTGCGGGCGTCAAGGTCAAAGGCTGGTGCCGGTTGCACGGGCCTGCCATGCTGGGCCCATGTCGGATGCCTGCACCATAGAAACGAGCGACGTGTCGGCCACGATCTCGCCCTTCGGGGCGCGGCTGGAAACGCTTGTCCTTGGCGGCAGGCACGGGTGTGTGCTGCACGCGGACCCGGCTGTGCATCCCGGCTGGCATGACACATATGCGGGGGCGATCGTCGGCCCCGTCGCCAACCGGCTGCGCGCGGGCCGGCTGGTGATCGACGGCCAGCCATACCAGATGCCCTGCAACGAAAACGGCAATACCCTGCACAGCGGGCCGGCGGGGACCGACAGGCAGATGTGGACAGTTACCTGCCACCACCCGGCGCGCCTGTGTCTGCGGCTGTGCCTTGGGGACGGTCAGCTTGGCCTGCCCGGCAACCGGACCGTGGAAGCGGAGTACAGCGTACACGGATCGACCTTGCGCGTGGACATATGGATGACGACCGACCGCGCCACACCGGCCGCCTTTGCGCACCATCCCTACTGGCGCCTCGGAGACGCGTCGGCGCATCGCCTGCAGGTGGAGGCCGCCCATTACCTGCCGGTCGATGCGCTGAACCTGCCAACCGGAGCCATCTGCCCGGTTGCGGGCACCGCGTTTGATCATCGCACGGCAAAACCGCCCGACCCCGGAATTGACCACAACTTTTGCATCGCGCGCGCCCGGCGTCACACCCCGACGCGGGTCGCGACACTGACGGGTGCACACGGCCTGCGCCTCGACATCGACAGCACCGAACCGGGCCTTCAGGTCTATGCCGGGGCGTTTCTGCCGACAGTGCCCGGAACGGATATCAAACCGCTGGCGGGTGTCGCGCTGGAGCCGCAGGCCTGGCCCGATGCGTTCACCCATCCGGGCTTTGCGACCGCGCTGTGCACCCCGCACCGGCCCTATCACCAGATCACCTGCTACCGCCTGCACAACGCCACATAATCACCTTACCGCGGCCCCGCGTTCGGCAAGACCATATGCTGAGGTACCGGGGCCGTCGCCAATGGCGGTGATTTGCAAAGGTAGAAGGACATGCCCGCCCCGCCCCGTTCTCCGGCCCCCGCGCCGCAGCCCACCAAAAAGCCCAAACCCCCGCCCCCGATCATCACTGATTACGCAAGTCTGTGACGGGTGACAGGCGGCGCGCGGCGCACTAGGATCGCGCCATGAGCACGCCTGTTTCGACGATCCGCAACCTTGGCCCCGCGATGGATGCGGCCTGTGCCAGGGCGGGAATATATGATGCCGAAACCCTGCGCGCGCTCGGGCCGGACGCCACCTATGCCCGGCTGCTGCGATCCGGCACGAAACCGCATTTCATCGGCTACTATGTTCTGGTCATGGGCCTGCAGGGGCGGCCCTGGAACGACTGCAAGGGCGACGAGAAAAAGGCCCTGCGCGCGCGGTTCGACGCGCTCAAGCAAGGCAATTTCGATGACGGCTTGTCGGCCTTTGAACGCAAGCTTGACGAGATCGGCGTGATCGAGAAAGGCACCTAGCACGCCGGATTTGGACAGGTCGGGTCAAGGGCGGGATACGGCACAAAGCTGGCGCTCGCATCAACCGTCCCAACAGCCGTTTTTTGCGGTGCCCGGGTCAATACCGCTGATCCAGAAGACAGCGTTTATGCACTCTGCCTGTCGGGGACGCACGTCAACGTCAGGCGTGTCAGAACGCTCACGCCTCTTGGATCACGTGTGTCGCGCCCCCTCTTAAAGGGCGCGACTGGGATCAACCGGCGAGATAGGTGCGGAACCACGCAACCATACGTTCTTCGGCCAGGGTCGCGGCGGCCTCGTCATAGCGGGGCGTGGTGTCATTGTGAAAGCCGTGATTCACGCCCGGATAGATGTGCGCCTCGTACACCTTGTCGTTGGCTTCCATCGCCTTCTGGAACGGGGGCCACATCGCATTGATCCGCTGGTCGAGCGCGGCAAGCTGAACCATCAGCGGCGCCTCGATCCCTGCGACCTGTTCGGCATCCGGGAATGATCCATAGAACGGCACGCCCGCAGCCATTGCGGGATAGGCTGCGGCCAGTCTGCTGACCACACCACCCCCGTAGCAGAATCCGGTTGCGCCAACCTTGCCATTCGTGCCGTCGAGCGCCTGAAGATACTCAAATCCTGCGAAGAAATCGTTGAGCAGGGCCGCCTGATCCAGCGTCCGCTGCATTTCGCGGCCTTTGTCATCCGTTCCGGGATACCCGCCAAGCGATGAGAGGCCATCCGGTCCCATGGCGACAAATCCCGCCTTTGCCAGCCTGCGAACCACGTCGCGGATGTAGGGGTTGAGCCCGCGGTTTTCATGGATGACCAATACCGCCGCTGGCGGGCGGTTGGGGTCGATTTCGGTGGGGCGCACCAGGTATGCGGTGATCTCACCTGTACCGTCCGGGCTTTGATAGGTGATGTCTTCGCCTGTAATATCCGGGTCATCTTCCTCGACCTGCTGGGCGAGCGCGTAGTTCGGCGAAAGCGTGCCAAGGATCGCCGCAGCCGTAAGACCACCCACGGCCCATTTGCCTGCCCGGTCAAGGAACTCGCGCTTGGAAATCTTTCCGTGCGCATAGTAATCGTAGAGGTCCAGAAGGTCCTGATCAAAGTCTGCCGCTGTCAGGCGGCGTGGTGGAGTGTGTGTGTTCATTGGGAAATCTCCATGTTGCCTTTGTTTACAATAGCGCGTTTTTGACGGACGCCGAACAAACATTCGAGACTGTCGCGGCATGTGTCAGAATCCGCTCAGACCTCAGAGCTTTCCCGCCCAACGAAAAAGGGGCCGCAGCATCTGCCGCAGCCCCTCATCATCTTCGAAGGCGTGTGCGCCTCAGCCCACCAGCTCGAGGCCCGAAAAGAAATACGCGATTTCAGCGGCTGCCGTGTCGGGTGCGTCCGAACCGTGTACCGAGTTTTCGCCAACGCTTTCGGCAAATTCGGCACGAATGGTGCCGGGGGCCGCGTCTGCGGGGTTTGTGGCACCCATGACTTCGCGGTTTTTTGCGATGGCGCCGTCGCCTTCCAGAACCTGACACACGATCGGAGCGGATGCCATGAACGCGCACAGTTCGTCATAGAACGGGCGTTCCGCGTGGACGGCATAAAACACACCGGCCTGCGCCTTGGTCAGTTGAATCCGTTTCTGGGCGACGATGCGCAGGCCAGCTTCTTCGAACTTGGCGTTGATCGCGCCAGTCAGATTGCGGCGGGTTGCATCGGGTTTGATGATGGAAAATGTGCGCTCAAGGGCCATGGAGTCACTCCGGTCAGCTGCGCACGGGACCGTCCCGCGCGCGAAATTCATCGGCCCACTATCATGGGGTTTTGACGTTGGAAACCCCTGTCTCTTCCGCCTCCCACACCGCTGCGGCCATGGCCATGGCCAGCGCGATGCCCAAAGCCGCAAGCATGAGCAGCAACAGCGCCTCTGGCGTGGCGGACGCCCCCGTGCACGGCTGTCGTCATTCAGCTTGACCCCGCCCCCAGGCCACGGGCCGCGGCAGCGTTCACTCCCGACGCACCGCCTGCAAGGCCCGGGCGCACCGACAACGCCCCGGCATTGGCGTTGGCCCGCGACCGGCCATTGCCGATGCCAACGGTCACCGTGCTCAGAAACAGCGAGGCTACCAGATTGCCGCCGCCTGCGTCGTACGCAAGGGCCGCACCAAGACCCCCAATCGGCAGCATCCAACCGACATGGATCATGTCGCATCGGTCCGACCCGCTGGACCAAACGCGCCGACAGCCCGGCACCCAGCATGAAGCCGACCGTGGTCGCTCCAAGCGCAACCCCGATCTGCGCCGGCCCAGGTCCAAAGACATCCGCCACCACAAAGGGCCGCGCGCATCGCCGGCAAGGCAGGCAGGAACATGTTGAGCGTCAGCACCGTCAGCGCCGTCAGCAGCGCAAGGGTGACAAGATGGGGCGCAGGCCGACTCATCCACAGGGGCTGGCACGCCCCGCAACCCTCTGCTAGAGCGCGCCCATGTTGCGCATTTCAGACATCAGCTACGCCGTCGCGGGCCGCCCCCTTTTCGAAGGGGCGTCCGCCGTCATCCCCGAGGGCCACAAAGTCGGCCTTGTCGGGCGCAACGGCACGGGCAAGACGACGCTGTTCGGGCTGATCCGGGGTGACCTGGTGCTGGAGGGCGGCACCATCTCCCTGCCCTCGGGCGCCCGCATCGGCGGTGTCGCCCAGGAAGTCCCGGCATCCGCCACCTCGCTGCTTGACACCGTGCTTGCCGCCGACACAGAGCGCGCCGAATTGCTGGCCGATCCCTCGGACGACCCCGCGCGCATTGCCGAAATCCAGACCCGCCTTGCCGATATCGACGCTTGGAGCGCCGAGGCACGCGCCGCCACGATCCTCAAGGGCCTCGGCTTTGACGATGCCGAACAGCTCATGCCCTGCTCGGATTTCTCGGGCGGCTGGCGGATGCGCGTGGCACTTGCCGCCGTTTTGTTCGCCCAACCCGATCTGCTGCTGCTGGATGAACCCACCAACTATCTCGACCTCGAAGGGGCGCTGTGGCTTGAAAATTATCTCGCCAAATACCCCCATACCGTTGTCATCATCAGTCACGACCGCGGCCTGCTGAACCGCGCGGTGGGGGCGATCCTGCACCTCGAAGACCGCAAACTGACCTACTACTCCGGCCCTTACGACCAGTTCGCGCGCCAACGCGCCGAACGGCTGGCCAATGCCGCCGCAATGGCCAAGAAACAGGACGCCCGACGCGCCCACCTGCAATCCTACGTGGACCGGTTCCGCTACAAGGCCGACAAGGCGCGCCAGGCCCAGTCCCGGCTCAAGGCGCTGTCGAAAATGACGCCGATCACAACACCGCAAGAGGCCGGGCTCAAACGCTTCGACTTCCCCAACCCCGAGGAACTTTCGCCGCCCATCATCCATCTGGACGGGGCCAGCACGGGCTACGGGGAAACCACGGTGCTGTCGAAACTGAACCTGCGCATAGATCAGGACGACCGCATCGCGCTGCTGGGCAAAAACGGAATGGGCAAATCGACCCTGTCCAAATTCCTGTCAAACCGGCTGCCCGCGCTGAGCGGACAGTTCACCAAATCCAGCAAACTGCGCATCGGCTATTTCGCCCAGCATCAGGTGGACGAGCTGTTCATCGACGAAACCCCCCTCGACCATTTGCGCCGCGAACGCCCCACCGAAGGGCCTGCACGCTGGCGCGCGCGCCTGTCGGGCTTTGGTCTGATGGCCGATCAGGCCGAAACACTGGTCGGCAAGCTTTCGGGCGGGCAAAAAGCACGCCTGTCGCTGCTGCTGGCCACGCTGGATGCGCCGCACATGCTGATTCTCGACGAACCCACCAACCACCTCGACATTGAAAGCCGCGAGGCGCTGGTCACCGCGCTGACAAACTACACCGGCGCGGTCATTCTGGTCAGCCACGACATGCACCTGCTGGAACTGGTGGCGGACCGGCTCTGGCTGGTGTCAAACGGCACCGTAAAGCCCTACGAGGACGACCTTGAGGCTTACCGCAAAATGCTGCTGGCCGACAGCAAGCCCGCCAAACCGACACCCGAAAAACCCAAACCCAGGCGGCTCACCCGCGACGCGATCCTCACCCTCAAATCCGAAGCCCGCAAATCCGAAGCGCGGGTGGAAAAACTCAACGACATGCGCAACAAGCTGGCCAAGAAACTCGCCGATCCCGACCTCTACGAAGATGCCAAGATCGGTGAAATGGAAGTCTGGCAAAAGAAATACGCCGAAGTGATGGACGCGCTGGACCGTGCCGAAACCCTCTGGATGAAAGACCTCGAAAAACTCGAAACGGCCCAGACCGCCTGATGCTTCTTCTGACTGAAAATACCACGGGGGAGGCCAAAGGCCGGGGGCAGAGCCCCCTGATCATCGCATGCGCCGCAGGGCGCTCATTTGGAAAACAACCATGATCGACACGGCCTTCCTCATCACCGCCTTCGTGACCATGTTCGTGGTGATCGACCCGATTGGCCTCGCACCGCTGTTCGTGGCCCTGACCCAGGGCGTGCCCGAACGACAGCGCCGCCGGATCGCAGTTCGCGCCTGCGCAACCGGAATGGTGATCCTGGTCGCGTTCGCGCTGTTCGGCGAGGCGGTGCTGGGCTTCATCGGCATTTCCATGCCCGCCTTCCGGGTGGCGGGCGGTATCCTGCTGTTCCTCACCGCGCTCGATATGCTGTTCGAACGCCGTACACGGCGGCGCGAGGACCAGACCGAGGAAGATCACAACGACCCGTCCGTCTTTCCGCTGGCCATTCCGCTGATCTCGGGGCCCGGCGCCATCGCCTCGGTGATCCTGCTGACGGGTCAGAAACCGGGGGTCGAAGGGCTGGCTCTCGTACTTGCCATCACCGCACTTGTCCTGTGCGTCTGCCTTGTCCTGTTTCTCGCCTCCGGCCTGCTGGAACGTGCGCTTGGCAAGACCGGGATCACCGTTGTCACGCGATTGCTGGGCATGTTGCTCGCGGCCCTTTCGGTTCAGTTCGTGCTGGACGGCCTCAGCAATTTCGCCCTGCTTGCGGGCTGACATGGGCCCCGCGCACCCTATATTGACGCCATGAGCAGCGACAACATTGCCCAACTGGTCTATCTCGGCGCACTGGCCCTCGTGCTTGGCGGTGCCTTCCTGCTGACATCCAGACTCAAGCTCGGCCAGACCCTGCAAATGGCCGCGGTCTGGGCGTTGATCTTTGTCGGGGCCATCGCCGTGGTCGGGATGTGGGGTGACATCCAGGATGATCTTTACCCGACACAGACCCGATTTGACGACGCCGGCACCGTCACAATTCCACGCAACCGTGACGGGCACTATTACCTCACCCTCGACATCAACGGCACACCCATCGACTTCATCGTCGATACCGGTGCCACGGACATCGTGCTGACCCGAAGCGATGCGACCTTGGCCGGGCTTGCGCCTGAAACGCTCAATTTTCTCGGCCGCGCCACAACCGCGAACGGAGAAGTGCGCACCGCCGCCGTGCGCCTTGATACGGTGGCCATTGGCCCGCACACCGATTCCAATGTCCGCGCGGTCGTCAACGACGGAGAGCTGTGGCAATCCCTGCTGGGCATGGGATACCTGCAAAACTGGGGCCGGATCGAAATCGCGGACGGAGAGATGCGCCTGAGCCGCTAGGCAGAGGTCTGCGCCTTCATCTCCCAGGCCCCGCTTTCCTCGGACCAGTATTGCGCCGCAGCGCCCGCGTCCTTCAGCGTCTTCCACTGACGGCGCGCCACGTCCAGCGCCGCCGCGTCATTGCCGTCAAACAGCACACAGACCCGTTGCATCTCCGCAACCTCGCCGACACTGATATCCGCGCCGTGCACGCTCATCAGGCACGCAGCACCATTGCCTGCATTCCCGGTGGTCAGCAGCACCGGCTGATCGCCGTCGTGCCCGGTTCCCGCAAGGCCATGGGGCAGAAACGCATCCTCCGCACCCAGCCACAGACGCTGATCCAGCGCCGCCATGCGGGCGTGATCGGTGCCACGCACGGCCACCCGCCATCCGGCCCCCAATGCCTTGCCCAAAAGCATCACCAGGGTGTCTTCCAGGGGACGCCGGGTCAGATGATAAAAATAGGCAACCCCCATCGCTCTCAGGCCTCGTAAGCGTCCGCCACCAGCCGGTTCAGCGCCATCACACCCCACCCTGTCGCGCCGGCAGGCGCCAGGGTCGTGGCGGATTTCACCGACGCCACGCCCGCAATATCAAGGTGTATCCACGGGGTTTCGTCCTTGACGAAACGCTTGAGGAACTGTGCCGCCGTGACCGACCCCGCCGCGCGGCCCCCGATATTCTTCATGTCGGCAATGCGCGACTTGAGCAGATCGTCATAGGCCCGGCCCAGCGGCATCCGCCATGCCCCCTCGCCTTCGGCTTCGGCCGCCTTCAGAAAGGATTTGCAGAACGCGTCGTCATTGGAAAACACGCCCGCGTTTTCATGTCCCAAACCGATGATGATGGCCCCTGTCAGGGTCGCCAGATCAATCATGCCCGCAGGTTTGAACCGTTCCTGCGCGTACCACATCACGTCACACAGCACCAAACGCCCTTCGGCATCGGTGTTGATCACCTCGACCGTGTCGCCCTTCATCGAGGTGATGACGTCACCGGGGCGCACCGCGTTGCCCGAGGGCATGTTTTCCACCAGACCGACAAGGCCCACGACATTGGCGCGGGCCTTGCGCAGCGCCAGCGCGCGCATGGTGCCCGCCACCACGCCCGCACCGCCCATGTCCATGGTCATGTCCTCCATGCCCGCACCGGGCTTGAGGCTGATACCCCCGGTGTCAAACACCACACCCTTGCCCACCAGCGCCAGCGGGGCGGCGTCCTTTTCGCCCCCCTTCCACTGCATCACGACAACCTTGGACGGGCTGTCCGACCCCTGCCCGACACACAGCAATGTGCGCATTCCGAGCTTTTCCAGATCGCCCTCTTCCAGCACCTCGACCTCAAGGCCAAGCGACTTCATCTCGACCAGACGGGCGGCGAATTCGGTGGTGGTCAGGACGTTTGCCGGTTCATTGACCAGATCGCGGGTCATGAAGGTGCCCGTCGCGACCGCCAGCAGCGGTGCGGCGGCTGCGGCTGCGTCCTCGGGCCGGGCGCACATCACGGTCACGCTGGTGTCGTGGTTTTCGGCATCGCTCTTGTGATCGCTGAATTCGTAATCGCGCATCACAAGTCCAAAGGCCGTCTGGGCCACCCGGCGCACGCCGTCCGCGGCCAACAGCATCGCCTTGCCCTTGCGCAGTTTGGCCAGGTTCGCACCCGCCTTGCGCGCCTCGGCCACGGACGGATTGCGCGGCAGACATACGATATCGAGCGCCTCGGCCTGCATGCCCGCAGGCCACGCAAAGGTCGTCACCTGCCCCATCTTGACCTTGTCGAAACCGTCAGAGGCCACAAACCGCGCAATCGCCCCCTTGCTGAGCCGGTTGGCCCGCCGCGCGGCCTGCCCCATCTTGCCGTCGGGCGTGACGATCACCGCCACGCGCCCGGTCTGGTCCGCGATGGCATCAAGGTCGGTTTCAACAAAGGAAAGAGGCGTAGGGGCGGTCATGGCGTGCTCCGAAAGGTCAAATCCCGACAGAGGTAACGCGCCAGCCGCCCCCTGACCAGCGCACAAACATGAGAATAAGAGTTTTCCCGGCCCGCGCCATCGGATAGCCTGCGCGCAGACGTGCGGGTGCAAACACGAAAACAGGCAACACACCGGAGGGCACCTTGGTCAGATTTGACCGATACATGCTGTCGCAACTGATGCGACTGTTTGGCTTTTTTGCCCTTGTTCTGGTGGCCGTGTTCTGGATCAACCGGGCCGTGCGCCTGTTCGACCGCCTGATCGGAGATGGGCAGACGGCGCTGGTTTTCCTTGAATTTTCCGCCCTTGGCCTGCCCCGGCTGATCACCACCGTGCTGCCCATCGCAACATTTGCCGCCGCCATCTATGTCACCAACCGGCTGAGCAACGAAAGCGAGCTGACCGTCATGATGTCCACCGGCACGTCGCCGTGGCGCATGGCGCGCCCGGTGGCCGTCTTTGGCCTTGTCTCGGCGCTGATGATGTCGCTGCTGTCGCATCTGCTGGTGCCCATCGCCACCGAACAACTGGCCGAACGCGAGGTCGAGATTTCCAAGAACATCACCTCGCGACTGCTGAGCGAGGGCGAATTCCTCAGTCCGGCGCCGGGCGTGACATTCTATACCCGCAGCATCGGGCAGGACGGGGTACTGCGCGATGTGTTCCTGTCGGATCGGCGCACCTCGGATGAACGGATGATCTATACTGCGGCAGAAGCCTATCTGGTGCGCAACGCAGACGGCACTTCGCTGATCATGGTTGATGGTCTGGCACAACGTCTGACAAACGAGAGTCTCAGCCTGTCCACCGCCAAGTTTCAGGATTTTTCATTCGATATCACAACGCTGATCAAGACCGACGAAGAGATCGCAGTGCGCCTGCCGTTTCTGACCAGCGACCAGTTGCTGTCTGACTGGGCCAGCATCGCCGCACGTACCGAAACCAGCACCGGCGCTGTGGCCGAGGAACTGCATGGGCGGATCGCCCGCGCGACGTTTTGCTTTGTCACCGCCCTGATCGGCTTTGCCACGCTTCTGGTGGGCGGCTTTTCGCGCTTTGGCGTGCGGCGCGAGATCATCATCGCCTTTCTGGTGCTGATTGCGCTGGACGGGATGCGCGGCAGCCTTTCGGGTCCGGTTCTGGCCAATGCGGGTCTGTGGCCGATCCTCTATGCACCTTCTGTACTGGGCGGCCTGATCGTGTGCGGATTGCTGTGGCACGCGTCCGGGGGCCGGGTGTTCAGGCGTAAAACAGCGGGGGCGGCATGATCCTTCACCTCTATTTCGCGCGCCGCTTTGCTGTATCGCTTTTGGTCGTTACCGCCGTTCTGACCGCACTGGTGATACTGGTGGATCTGATCGACCAGACACGCAAGTTTTCAGAAGTTGAAATCAGTTTTGCCCAACTCGGTGCGCTGACCCTGTTGCTGTTGCCCGAAACGCTGGATCAGATCCTGCCGCTGATCGTGATCCTTGGGACGGTCAGCCTGTATCTTGCATTGGCGCGGTCGTCGGAACTGGTGGTGACGCGGGCGGCGGGGAGATCGGCCATGCGTGCGCTGGCGGCACCGGTGGGTGTCGCGCTGATCATCGGTGTGTTTGCCACGACCATGCTGGGCCCGATTGTGGCGGCGACCTCCAAACGCTACGCCACGCTGGCAAACAACTACCGCTCGGGCGGCATTTCGGCGCTGTCTGTGTCCGAGGACGGTCTGTGGCTGCGTCAGGGTGGCGCGACGGGGCAGACGGTGATCCGGGCCGCACGTTCGAATGCGGATGCATCCGTGCTTTATGATGTCACCTTTGTCGCATATGCCCGCGACGGAGGACCGGCCCGTCGGATAGAAGCACGCAGCGCCGCCCTGCGCGACGGCGCATGGTCGCTGCGGCAGGCCAAGGTCTGGCCGCTGGTTGCAGGCCTGAACCCCGAGGCCAACGCCGTCGTGCACGAATTGCTCACCGTCGAATCCACGCTCACCCTCGACCGGATACGGGAAAGCCTGGGCACCCCGTCAGGCGTGTCCATCTGGGACATGAACGAATTCATCGCCCAGCTTGAACAGGCCGGATTTTCAGCCCGCAGGCACGAGGTCTGGATGCAGTCCCAGCTGGCGCGTCCCGTGTTCCTGATGGCCATGGTTCTTGTTGCCGCAGCGTTCACGATGCGCCATACCCGTTTCGGGGGGACCGGTACGGCGGTTCTGGCAGCAGTGTTGTTGGGGTTCAGTTTGTATTTCATTCGCAGCTTTGCGACAATTCTGGGTGAAAACGGGCAAATTCCCGTGCTGCTTTCAGCATGGGCGGCACCTCTGGCGGCGGTCCTTCTGGGCGTTGGCCTCTTGCTGCGGACCGAAGATGGATAACGCACCTCCCCTTGTTCGTCACCTGTGCGCTCTGCTGGCGATGGTGCTGACGCTGTGGATTGGTGCGCCCCCTGTCCAGGCCCAGAGGGCAACCGCCCCCGGACCGGCTGTGCTGGTGGCGGACGACATCCAGATCACCAGCGACCGCCGCCTGATCGCGACAGGCAATGTCGAGGCATTCCAGGGCCAGACGCGTCTGACCGCGGGGTCCATCACCTATGATCCGAACACCGGCAGCCTGACGCTGACCGGCCCGATCACCATCGACGACGGTGACGGCGTCAGAATTCTGGCGGATCAGGCGGAACTTGGTCGCGACATGCAAAACGGGTTGTTGCTGGGGGCACGTCTGGTTCTGAATGAACAGCTGCAACTGGCAGCCGCGCAGATAAACCGCGTGAACGGGCGCTACACGCAGCTTTACAAGACGGTCGTGTCCTCGTGCAAAGTCTGCGCAAATGATCCGCGCCCGCCCCTGTGGCAAATCAGGGCCAAGCGCGTTGTGCACGACAAGGAAGCCCGGCAACTCTACTTTGACGAAGCGCAACTGCGCATCCGCAACGTGCCTGTCCTGTACCTGCCCCGCCTGCGCCTGCCCGATCCGACACAAGACCGCGCAACGGGGTTTCTGATCCCCGAACTCCACTCGGATTCGCGCCTCGGCACCGGCATCAAGGTGCCTTACTTTATCCGCCTTGGCGCACGGCGCGACCTGACGCTGGCGCCGTATCTGTCCAACAACACCCGCACACTGGAATTCCGCTATCGCGAGGCCTTCGGGCGGGGGCGGATTGCCATCGAGGGCGCGATCTCGGATGATGATCTTCAGCCCGATGACAGCCGGGGATACCTGTTTGCCGGCGGGCGCTTTGACCTCAACCGCGACTTTCGTTTGCAATTTGATATCGAAGCCGTGTCGGATGACGCATATCTTGCCGATTACGACTATTTCGACCGTGACCGCCTCGACAGCCAGATCCAGATCAGCCGGGCGCGTCGGGACGAATTCATTCGCCTGTCCTACATCAACTACAAATCCCTGCGGGATGACGAAGACGACGATGTATTGCCCACGGACGTTGTCGAGGCGCTGTACGAACGCCGGTTCTTTCCGCGCGCCCTGGGTGGCGAAATCCGGTTGTCGAGCGAGGCCCACGTCCATCAACGAAAGTCCAGCCTGGACTTTGATGCCAACCTGGACGGTGTCGTGGACGGGCGCGACGTGCTGCGCCTGAACGTCGAGGCCGAATGGCTGCGGGCCTTCCAGATGGGCGGATTGCAGATGCAGACACGGCTGGGCATCATCGGCGGCGCCTACCAGATCACCGATGACGCCACGACGCCGGACAATGACAGCGAACTGGTCCCGACCGCCGCCGTGACATTTCGCTATCCGCTGGTCAAACGCGGCAACGGGCGGGTGCGTCACGTACTGGAACCGATTGCGCAACTGGCATGGATCGGCGGCGATTCCCTGAACATCCCGAACGAGGAAAGCACACGCGCCGAATTCGACGAGGGAAACCTGCTGAGCCTGTCGCGGTTTCCCTCGACCGACCGACGCGAACGCGGCTGGAGCGCGGCCCTGGGCGCAACATGGTCGCGAAGCGATCCCGATGGTTGGTCCCTCAGCCTGACGGGCGCGCAGATACTGCGGAGGGACGCCGAACCCGACTTTACCGTCAGTTCCGGTCTGTCCGGCTCGAATTCCGATTTTCTGCTGGCCGGTCAGATGCGCCTTTCGGGTGGTCTTGCCGTGTCGGCCCGCACGTTGTTTGACGAACAATTCGACATCACCAAGGCAGAGCTGCGCGGCGACTGGAGCAACAACCGGGTCGATATCGGTGGCAGCTATGTCTGGATCGACGAGGATCCGGCCATCAATCAGTTGGCCCCCATCGGCGAGATCACCCTGGACGGGGCCTACCGGATAGACCGGTTCTGGACGGCCAGCCTCGATATGCGCTACGACATCGAGGAAAAGCGGGCCGCGACGGCCGCCGCCGGTCTTACTTATGAAAACGAGTGTGTGCGGATCGGGGTGTCGATCAATCGCAGCCTGGCAGACTCGACAACTATTGAGCCCTCCACCAGTCTGGGGTTAACAGTGTCCCTGCTCGGGTTCTCGGCCAATACCGGCGAGCGCACCGAGGTACGGGCATGCGGAAAGCAGGCGAAATGAGCAGTATGAAACGAGCAAAGACAATCGCGCTGACCTGCGCTGCGGGCGCACTTGCGCTGGCGACCCTGCTGGGGACGGCACAGGCACAAAACCCGTTTGCCCCCGTCGCGCAGGTCGACGATTCCCTGATCACGGAATTCGAGGTCCAGCAACGCATCCGGTTCCTGCAGGTGCTGGGCGCACGCGGCGGCACCCGCAACGAAGTGATCGAAGAACTGATCCGTGAACGCTTGCGCGTATCTGCCACCCAGCAGGTCGGCATCACCTTTACTGAAGACCAGTTGCAGGAAGGACTGTCAGAGTTTGCGGCGCGGGCAAACGTGTCGTCGGAAGAATTCGTGGCCGGCCTCGAACAGGCAGGGATCGCTCGCGAGACTTTGCGCGACTTTATCGCGACCCAACTGATCTGGCGCGACTATATCCGCGCGCGGTTCGGCGCACGGGTGCAGATCAGCGACCGCGAGATCGACCGTGCCGTTGCCGGGGCAACCGCCAACAGCGGCATCGAGGTGCTGCTTTCCGAAATCATCATTCCGGCCCCCCCCGAAAGCGCACAGCAGGTGTTGGCACAGGCGGAACAGATCGCCCAGTCGTCATCCCAGGCCGAATTCTCCGGCTTTGCCCGCCGGTTTTCGGCCACCGCCACGCGCGATGCCGGTGGCAGGTTGCCCTGGACCCCGCTGAGTGATCTTCCCCCGGTTCTGCGCCCGCTTCTGCTGGCACTTGGACTGAACGAAGTCACCGCACCCTTGCCGATTCCCAATGCCGTGGCGCTGTTCCAGCTGCGCGATATCCGGGAAACCGACGCACCACAGCGTCAGTATGCCGCCATCGAATACGCCGCCTACTACATCGCCGGTGGGCGCAGCCCCGAAGCGTTGAGCCGCGCACGCGCCATCGCCGCGCGCGTGGATCAGTGTGACGACCTTTACGGCATAGCCCAGGGCCAGCCCGAATCCAGCCTTGATCGCGGCAGCCTGCCTCCCGAAGAGATCCCGACCGATATCGCGATGGAACTGGCCAAGCTGGACCCGGGCGAGACATCGACGGCCCTGACACGCTCGAACGGGCAGACGCTTGTGCTGTTGATGCTGTGCGGACGCACACCGGTGCTGCAAGAGGATCAGGAGATCGACCGCGATTCGATCTCTGCCCAGTTGCGCAACCAGCGTCTGAATGCCTTTTCAGAGAACCTGCTGGAACAACTCGCAGCAGAAGCGACGATCACCGTCTTCGAATGAAGGGTCCACTGATCGCCATCAGTTGTGGCGAACCGGCCGGGGTCGGCCCCGAAATCGCCGCCGCGGCGTGGGCCGCGCTGCGCGATGAGGTGGCGATGGTGTGGATCGGTGATCCACGGCATTTGCCCGCTGGAACGCCCGTCGCGGACATCGAGGATACATCGCACGCCGTGCGCCACTGTCGCGATGCCCTGCCCGTCCTGCGCCACGACTTTGCCGCACCTGCCCGTCCCGGTGCGCCCGATCTGCAAAACGCGCAAGGCGTCATTGACGTGATTGCCCGCGCCGTCTCCCTTGCCCAATCGGGCAAAGTCTCGGCCATCTGCACCGCCCCGATCCACAAAAAGGTGCTGATCGACGGGGCCAGGTTCGCCTATCCCGGACACACGGAATACCTTGAGGCACTGACGGGCGCACCGCGCGCGGTGATGATGCTGGCATCAGAGGCGCTGCGCGTCGTACCGGCCACCATCCATATCGCGCTCGAGGATGTCCCGCGCGCCCTCACCCCTGACTTGCTGCGCCACACGATCGAGATCACGGCACATGGCCTCAGGACACAGTTTGGTATCCCCGCGCCTCGTCTGGTTGTCGCCGGCCTGAACCCGCACGCCGGAGAAGGCGGCGCCATGGGCCATCAGGAAATGGACTGGATAGGACCGCTGGTCAGCGCGATGGCGGCCCAAGGGATGAACATCACCGGACCATGGCCCGGTGACACCCTGTTTCACAGTGCGGCCCGCGCCCGATATGACGCCGCCATCTGCATGTATCACGATCAGGCCCTGATCCCGATCAAGACGCTGGATTTCGACCGCGGTGTGAACGTGACGCTGGGCCTGCCGATCATCCGCACCTCGCCCGATCACGGCACCGCCTTTGACATCGCAGGCCAGGGGCGCGCCAATCCCACCAGCATGATCGAAGCGATTCGCCTTGCCGCCCGCATGGCCGCCTCATGAGCACCATCGACGACCTGCCCCCGTTGCGTCAGGTGATCGCCGATCACGGGCTGAGCGCGCGCAAGTCACTGGGGCAGAACTTTCTGCTCGATCTCAACCTTACCGCCAAGATCGCGCGGCAGGCGGGTGATCTGAGCGGCACGGACGTGCTGGAAATCGGCCCCGGCCCCGGTGGCCTTACCCGTGGGCTGCTGGCGCAAGGGGCGCGCAAGGTGCTGGCCATCGAAAAGGACGCACGCTGTCTGCCCGCGCTGGCGGACATCGCGGCGCGCTATCCGGGACGGTTGCAGGTGATCGAGGGGGATGCGCTGGACATCGACCCGCTGGCGCATCTGACCCCCCCCATCCGGGTGGCCGCCAATCTGCCCTATAACGTCGGCACCGAATTGCTGGTGCGCTGGCTGACGCCGCCGGTATGGCCGCCCTACTGGCAATCCCTTACCCTGATGTTCCAGCGCGAAGTGGCCGAACGGATCGTGGCCCGGCCCGGCTCCAAGGCCTATGGGCGGCTGGCGGTGCTGGCGCAGTGGCGCTGCGAGGCGCGCATTGCGATGTCCCTGCCCCCCGAGGCATTCACGCCGACGCCCAAAGTGTCGAGCGCGGTGGTGCATCTGACCGCCCTGCCCGCGCCCAAATTCGAGGCCGACCCGGAGGTGCTGAGCCGGGTGGTGGCGATGGCGTTCAACCAGCGGCGCAAGATGCTGCGCGCCGCGCTGAAGGGCTTGGGGCCGGATATCGAAGACAGGTTGATGTCGTCCGGCATCAAGCCGACCGAACGGGCCGAACAGGTGTCGCTGGAAGGGTTCTGTGCCCTCGCAAGGGCCGTCGCGGCGCGCTAGGCGGTTCTATTCCGCGGCTTCCGGGGCTGGCCCTTTGTCACCATCGTCAGGCGCTGCCTGCGGGGCATCCGCGTTCGGGTTGGGCTTGTTGCGCGGCTTGCGGCTGCGCGGGGGTTTCGGCTTGGGCTGGCTCTCGGGTGTCTCAACCAGATTGCTGTCTGCCCCGGCGTCCACGACATCGGGTTGCGGTGCGTGGGCCGGATCGGACGGGGTGTCGCCCGCGTTGTCCTGCCGGTTCGCATTGCGCTCGCGGTCGCGTTCGGCCTGGCGGTCGCGATCGGCCTGACGTTCGCGGTTCTGGCGCTCCTGCTCTTCGCGGCGGGCGTCGATCTCGCGCTGCGCCTCGCTCAGCAGACGCAGATAATGTTCGGCGTGTTGCTGGAAATTTTCGGTGGCGACCCGGTCGCCTGACACCTGCGCATCGCGCGCAAGCTGATTGTACTTGTCGATGATCTGCTGGGGCGTGCCACGCACTTTGCCCTCTGGACCCGAACTGTCGAAGACGCGGTTGACGACGTTACCGCCACCGCTGTTGTTGTTGCGGTTGCGACTGTTCTTGGACCGTGACCGTGATCTCGAAGATTTCATGGAGTTATATTCCGCTCTTGGCGTGTGTTTTGTGGATCAGCCGCAGTGCGTGTCAGCACCAGTTCACAATGTCTCGGCGATCTTGTGGATGGGACGCCCGCACAATGCGCGGCCAGGGGCCAAGGCGTCTGTGACATGAATAAGCACGGGAATCGGGCCACGACAAGGGCAAAAGGCAGATTTTCGGCATTTTTGAACGGCTCACGCCGGATTCCGCGCAACGATGACACGGGGTCGCCCGTCCAGATCGGGCAAAATGTGCACATCGCCCCAGCCTTCGTCCTCGAAGATCGCCCGCACATCGCCACCCTGCGTGGCCCCGAATTCACAGATCACGCGGCCCTGCGATGTCAGGTAACTGCCTGCCAAGGCTGCAATCTCGCGATAGGCCGACAGGCCGTCCCCCTCGTCCGTCAGCGCCATGCGTGGTTCGTGATCGCGCAATTCCGGCGCGACCTCGTCCATCTCGAAGGCCGCAAGATAGGGCGGGTTGGCCACGATCAGATCAAAGCGCCCCTCGACCGGATCAAACCAGCTGCCGTTCACAATCTCGGCGCGCGCGGCAACCTCGTGCATGACGGCATTCGCACTGGCCTGCAGGCAGGCCGCCTCGCTCAGGTCCACACCCACCCCGTGCGCGTCAGACCGCTCGGCCAGCAGCGTGACCAGCAGGCACCCGGACCCGGTCCCGAGGTCCAGTACCCGTTTGAAACCCTCGGTCAGCGCGGCCTCGATCACGGTTTCGCTTTCGGGACGCGGGTCCAGCACGTCCGCGCTGACCCGGAACGCGCGGCCATAAAACCCGCGCTGGCCGATCAGGTGGCTGACCGGCACGCGCACCGCGCGCAGGGCGATCAGGTTGTCATAGCGTTCGGCAATGTCGGGTGCGATGTCTTCGGGCGCGATCAGGGTAATGCGGGCCGCATCGACCTGTGCGGCATGGGCCAGCAGAACGCGCGCGTCCCGCGCCGGGTCCGGCACGCCGGCGGCGCGCAAACGGGCCGTTGCGGCCACCATCGCCTCGGCCGCCGTCATGTGCCCATCTCCGCCATCTGGCGGGCCTGCGCATCTGCGGTCAGCGCATCAATCACTTCGTCCAGATCGCCCTGCATCACCTGATCCAGCTTGTAGAGCGTGAGGTTGATGCGGTGATCGGTCATCCGCCCCTGCGGAAAGTTGTAGGTGCGAATGCGTTCCGAGCGATCGCCCGAGCCAACCTGCGCGGCGCGGTCGGCACTGCGTTCGCTGTCGACCCGACCGCGTTCCAGATCGTAAAGGCGCGCGCGCAGCACCTGCATCGCCTTGTCGCGGTTGCGATGCTGCGATTTTTCGCTGCTGGTGACGACAAGGCCCGTGGGCAGGTGCGTGATGCGCACGGCAGAATCGGTGGTATTGACGTGCTGCCCCCCCGCCCCGGAGGACCGCATGGTATCAATGCGGATATCGCCCGGATTGATCGCGATATCGACCTCTTCGGCCTCGGGCAGCACGGCGACGGTGGCGGCAGAGGTATGGATGCGCCCGCCGCTTTCGGTGCTGGGCACACGTTGCACCCGGTGCACACCGGATTCGTATTTGAGCCGCGCGAATACATCCCTGCCAGTGATATGGGCGACAACTTCCTTGATGCCGCCCAGTTCGGTCGCCTGCTCTTCTATGATGTCCACGCTCCAGCCATGGGCCTCGGCGTAGCGCATATACATGCGGAGCAGATCCCCGGCGAACAATGCGGCCTCGTCGCCACCCGTACCGGGGCGTATCTCCAGCATCGCGGGGCGGGAATCGGCGGCATCCTTGGGCAGCAGGGCGATTTGAAGCGCGGCCTCTGCCGCAGGCAGTGCCGATATCAGGCGCTGCATCTCTTCCTGTGCCAGTTCCGCCATATCGGCATCCCCAAGCATCGCCCTTGCCTCGTCGATGCCATGGACAAGGCCCAGGTAATCCTCGATCTGATCAACGACCGGCTTGAGGTCGGAATATTCCTTGGCCAGGGCCGCGATGTCGCCCGATCCATCGGACATGGACGCCTCAAGGAACTGAAAGCGGTGTCGTATCTGAAAAAGTCGGTCCTGCGGGATCATGGGGGCGGGTGTGCGGCAAGGTTGCACTTTGGTCAAGAGGCACGCTGTGCTAGACTGCGGGAATGAAACGCGCGATCCTTCTTTCCCTGCTCGTGAGCAGCCCTGCGCTGGCAGATGTCACCGCGCCGTCCGGCAAGACGATTGATTGCTATTGCACTGACAAGCAACGCAACCGGGTCGAACTGGGTGAAACCGTATGCCTGCAGGTCGACGGGCGCATGTTCATGGCGCAGTGCCAGATGTCGCTGAACGTGCCCATGTGGCGCGAAGTGAAGGAAGGCTGTGCAAGCTCATCCCTCGACGGCGCGCAGCAACCGCTCCAGTCGTTCTCGGTTGACGCCAAGATCTGAGCCGCCAAAGCGCAGGCGGGCATACATTTTCAACACACCGTCGCTGTATTCGATTGTCGTGTAGTCCGGAAACCCGAAGGCGGCGGAGCGTGTCACATAGGTGATGCGCCCCCCCTCTACCGATCCGGCCAGAACACGGGTGCGCGGCAACGCGCGCGCCGCTGCGTCCACCCGTTCCAGCGCCGCGGGGTCGGTTTGTGTCACCCGGATCGCCCCACCGGTCAGATCCGCACTGCTGTCGGCCGCGACAGGCTGATGCCAGCGCGCGACATCCGTCGGGGCCAGCCGCACGTAAGCCAGCAGCGCAACGACAATAAGTACCACAAAGACAAAGAGATACATGGCGATCCTCATGTCTGCTCCTATCGGTAGGCGACTCCGGGCAGGATGCACAACATCTCGAACAGAATATTGGCCCCGGTCAGCGCCGTGTTGCCCGAGGTGTCATAGGGCGGCGACACCTCGACCAGATCACAGCCCACCACATTTAGCCCCTGCAGGGCACGGATCAACTGCAGCGCCTGCGGCGTGCTCAGTCCGCCGATTTCGGGCGTTCCCGTGCCGGGGGCAAAGGCGGGGTCCAGGCTGTCGATATCATAGCTGATATAGGTGGGTACGTCGCCAATATCGCGCCTGATCTCTCCCCCCAGCATGCTCAGATCGCGCCCCCAGAATTCATGCGCGGGAAACTGCTGAAACCCCCACCCGGCGGCTTCGGTGAAATCCTCGGCGGAATAGCCCGACCCGCGCAGACCCACCTGATAGGTCTTGGCAGGCTGGATCAGCCCTTCCTCATAGGCGCGGCGGAACACGGTGCCATGGGTCTCGCGCATCCCGAACATTTCATCGTTCACGTCCGCATGCGCATCCACATGGATCAGCGCAACGGGGCCGTGACGCCTGGCAATACTGCGCAGAATCGGCAGGGTGATCGAATGATCACCGCCAATTGCCAAAGGCACGGCATCATATTGCAGGATATCGTCGTAACTCTCTGCAATGATACGCAAACTGTCCGCCAGCGAAAACGTGTTGATGGCCAGATCGCCGATGTCGGCCACTTGCAGACTGTCAAATGGGGCCGCGCCCGTGGCGAGGTTGTAGGGCCTGATCATCGCGGATTCGCTGCGCACCTGTTTGGGGCCGAACCGTGTGCCCGACCGCCACGATGTCCCGATGTCCATCGGCACGCCCAGCACCGCCACGTCCAGTTTGTGCAACGCGTCGCCCGCGGGCAGACGCATAAAGGTGTTGGGCCCCGAAAAACGGGCCAGATCGTTGCCGCCGATGGGCTGGTTCCTAGGCGCCACCGCGCATCCTCCATCCCAAAAGCTGGCAAATCTCGACAGCCACATGGGCACCGGCGATGGCCGTGGCACCGGTGGTGTCAATAGGGGGCGAGACCTCGACCACATCACCGCCCTGAATGTTGATGCCCGCCAGCCCGCGCATCAGGGCCGCCGCCTGCGCCGATGACAGGCCCCCCCAGACGGGCGTGCCGGTGCCGGGGGCAAAGGCCGGGTCCAGCCCGTCAATATCAAAGCTGAGGTAACAGGGCCGGTCCCCGACGATCGCGCGCGCCCGCGCCGCCGCAGCCTCGGGCCCGATGCGATGAAACTCGGGCGCGTCGATGATGTGCACACCCAGCGTGTCGGCGTTGGTGGTGCGAATGCCGATCTGCACGGATGTGGCCGGATCGACCAGCCCCGATTTCACCGCCTTGTAGAACATGGTGCCATGATCGACGCGATCCATGTCATCATCGGCCCAAGTGTCGGTGTGCGCGTCAATCTGGATCAGGGAAATAGGCCCGAACTTTTCAGCATAAGCCTTCAGAATCGGAAACGAGATATAATGATCCCCCCCCAGAACAACGCTGGCCGCACCGGCATCCAGAATGCCCGCGATATGCCGCGTCAGCGTGTCGGGAAAGGCCGGGATGTCCGCATAATCAAAGGCCAGATCGCCATAATCGACAATCACCCGCTCGCTGATGACGTCAAAGGGCCAACCATAGGGCGCATCCGGTGCCTGCAGGCACGAAGCCTCGCGGATGGCGCGCGGACCAAGCCGCGTGCCGGGCCGGTTCGTCACCGCCTGATCAAAGGGAATGCCCGTCACGGCAATTTCGACACCCGCCAGATCCTTGGTGTATCGGCGGCGCAGGAACGACGTGGCCCCGCCAAAGGTCAACTCAAAGGACGGACCCCGCAAATCCTCGCGGGTAAAGGCATGATCCATCTGTGTCTTGGCATCTTCAAGGGCCATCGCTCAGGCGTCCTCATCTTCTCTGATTTAAATAAATCCCGCGGGAGTCCCGCAAGGGACAGGGGCAGAGCCCCCTATCGCACAGGCTGGGCCGTCTCGACCAGACGCGCCAGAAACGACGCTCCGATGGGCGCAATCTCGTCGTTGAAGTTGTATTTCGGGTGGTGCACTCCGGCGCCCTCGCCCTGCCCCAGCATCAGGTAAGCACCGGGGCGCGCCTCAAGCATATAGGAAAAATCCTCTGCCCCCATCACGGGCGTCACCGCATCCTCGACGCCTGCATCGCCCGCGACACCGGCCGCGACCTCAGCGGCAAAGGCCGCCTTGGCCGCATCGTTGACCGTGGGGGGATAGCCGTATTCGATCTCCAGCGTGGCCTCGCAGCCAAAGGAGGCAGCCTGTCCCGCCACGATCGCCTCCATCCGCGACACGGCCATCGCCTGCACCTCCTTGTCAAAGGTGCGGATGGTGCCGTTGATATAGGCGGTTTCCGGGATCACGTTGTCGGTTGTGCCGGCGTGGATCTGCGTGGCCGAAATCACGAGGCTGCCAGCGGTGTTGTGATTGCGGCTGGCAATGGTCTGCAATGCGCTGACAATGCCGCAGGCGGCGACCACCGGGTCCACGCAGTCATAGGGTCGTGCGCCGTGACCGCCCTTGCCCGTCACATGAATGTGGAATGTATCCGCCGCCGCCATGATCGGCCCTGCGCGCGTGTGAAACTTGCCGAAATCCTTGCCGGGCGCGTTGTGGATGGCATAGACTTCGCGGATGTCGAACCGCTCCATGATGCCCTCCTGCACCATGACTTCACCGCCGCCCCCTGCCTCTTCGGCGGGTTGAAAGATCAGCGCCACCCGGCCGGTGAAATTCCGTGTCTCGGCCAGATATTTCGCCGCACCCAGCAACATCGCCGTATGCCCGTCATGGCCACAGGCATGCATTTGCCCCGGATGGGTCGAGGCGTATTCGACCCCGGTATCCTCGGTGATCGGCAGCGCATCGAAATCCGCGCGCAATCCAATCGTGGGCCCGTCCCCCTGCCCGTCGATGATCGCCACGATGCCGGTCTGGGCAATGCGATCATGGATTGCATCCACCCCGATCTCTTCCAGCCGTTCCTTGATAAAGGCGGAAGTCTTGGGGCAATCGAACGACAGTTCGGGAATCGTGTGCAGATGCCGGCGCCACGCGGTCATTTCGGGGCCCAGGTCGCCGATGCGGTTGATGATTGCCATGTCTGGACTCCTGTCGGTGCGATGCGTCACATGGCACCAAACCTGAAACGGCAAGGGGCTGCAATGGCTGACGATCTGATCCATGACCAAAGTGCCGGGATTGAGCGGTTGCTGGAGATCATGCGCCGCCTGCGTGACCCGGAATCGGGCTGTCCCTGGGATATCGAACAGACCTTCCGGACCATCGCGCCCTACACCATCGAGGAAGCCTATGAAGTCGCGGACGCGATTGAGCGGCAGGACTGGCCCGAGCTTGAGGGCGAATTGGGCGATTTGCTGCTGCAATCGGTCTATCACACCGCCATCGGCGAAGAGGCCGGGCATTTCTCGTTCCAGTCCGTGGTGCGCAACATCTCGGACAAGATGGTGGCGCGCCATCCGCACGTCTTTGGCGAGGAGTCGCGCGACAAATCCGCCGAACAGCAAACCCGCGACTGGGAGGCGATCAAGGCAGCTGAGCGTGGCGCAAAGGCGCAAAAAGGCACGCTGGAAGGGATCGCGATGAACCTTCCGGCCCTGCTGCGTGCGCTCAAGCTACAAAAACGCGCCGCGCGCGTCGGCTTTGACTGGCCTGACGTGTCCCATGTGCTCGACAAGATCGTCGAGGAAGCGGGCGAACTGGTCGAGGCGCGCGCGCGCCTGAGCCACGACGAGATGGTGGATGAAATGGGCGATCTGCTGTTCGTCATGGCCAACCTTGCCCGCCATCTCGACATTGATCCCGAAGAAGCCCTGCGGCGCACCAACGCCAAGTTCACCCGCCGTTTCGGTGCCATCGAGGCCGCCCTTGCGACCCGTGGCAAACGCCCCGAGGACAGCACGCTCGAAGAAATGGATGCGCTGTGGAATGACGTGAAGGCGGCAGAAAAACTGCCCGAAACCTGACAATCCTCACCGGCAAATCTGGACAAGCAACGGCGCAGCCGTCACCTTGCCATCACCCGAGCAGGAGACCCCATGGCACCCCGAAAAATCATCATCGACACGGATCCCGGTCAGGACGACGCGGTTGCCATCCTGCTCGCGCTGGCCAGTCCGGAAGAGATCGAGGTGCTTGGCATCACGGCGGTTGCGGGCAATGTTCCGCTTGATCTTACAGCAAAAAATGCGCGCATTATCTGTGAGTTGGCGGGCAAGGTTGATGTACCTGTCTTTGCCGGATGCGACCGCCCCCTTGGGCGCGATCTGGTAACGGCCGAACATGTGCACGGCAAGACCGGCCTTGATGGCCCGAACCTGCCCGACCCGACCATGCCGCTGCAGGACGGCCATGCGGTGGATTATATCATTGACACCTTGCGCAGTGCCGAGCCCGGCACGATCACCCTGTGCCCGCTGGGTCCGCTCACCAACATCGCCATGGCCCTTGAAAAGGCCCCCGATATCGCCGAACGCATTCACCGGATCGTGCTGATGGGCGGGGCGTATTTCGAGGTGGGCAACATCACCCCGGCGGCAGAATTCAACATCTATGTCGACCCACAAGCTGCTGATATCGTGTTTAAAAGAGGCGTCGATATCGTGGTGATGCCGCTGGACGTCACGCACAAGGCGCTGGTCACCAAAGCCCGCAATGACGCGTTTCGGGCGCTGGAGACCCCGGTGGGCATTGCCGTGGCGCAAATGACCGACTTTTTCGAACGTTTCGACAAGGAAAAATACGGCTCGGCGGGTGCCCCGCTGCATGACCCCTGCGTCACCGCCTATCTGATCCGCCCTGACCTGTTCACGGGTCGGCGCGTGAACGTGGAAATTGAAACACAGTCCGAACTGACCCTTGGCATGACCGTCGCCGACTGGTGGGGCGTGACGAACCGCACACCAAACGCCCTGTTCATCGGTGATCTGGATGCGGCGGGGTTCTTTGCCCTGCTGACCGAGCGTCTGGGGCGGTTGTGAGCCGTCCCGTCGCCTATGATGACATCTGGCCGCCTGCACTGGCAACGAGGCAAGCACAGCGCTTGCAACCCCGTGTCCGGGGGTATGTCACCGTCCATCATATCGGATCGACGGCCATCCCCGGCCTGCCCGCCAAACCCATTCTTGACCTGATCCCCGTATTCGAAAGCGACGCCGCCGCCGCAGGTGCAGATGTCGAGGCCATGGGCTACGAATGGATGGCCGCGTCGGGGTTTACGGGGCGGCGCTCTTGCCGCCGATCTGATCCGGAGTGCGGAAAACGGCTGGTTCATGCCCATCGTTACGTGCAGGGGCACGCAGATATCCGCCGTCATCTGGCCTTTCGCGATGCCTTGCGCGCCAACACGGCCTTGCGGGTCGCGAACTCTGCTGTCAAAGGCGCCTGTGCGGCCCGTCATCCCGGAGGCGGTGACACCTATGGCACCTGCAAATCCGCATGGATCGTCAAGACCGGGGCCAAAGCATTGGAGCGTGAACGATGAGTGCCGTCCTGACCCTTGCGACGATTGATCACTACGACCGCTTGTTGCCGCTTGTCACCGCCTTTCATGCCGAGGCCGGGATCACCCTGACAGATGCGCAGCGCGCCGCCGCGATTGCCCCGCTGCTGGAAGGCAGTCCGCATGGCGCGGCCTATCTGATCGGCCCGCCACGCGCGCCCATCGGTTATATCATTGTATCATTCGGGTGGGCGGTGGAATTCGGCGGCATGGACGGGTTCGTGGACGAGCTTTTCGTGCGCCCCGGCGTGCGCGGACGCGGCATTGCCAGCGAAGTGCTGATCGCCCTGCCCCGCGCCCTGTCCGGCGTCGGCCTCAAGGCGCTGCATCTTGAGGTCAGCACCGACAACAGTGGCGCGCAGCGGCTCTACAAACGCGCCGGGTTTGCCTTGCGCGAGGGTTATCACCTGATGACGCGCACCTTCTAGGAAATCCGCGCCACGCGGCCTATGTAGGGCGCATGAGCATGCACATCCCCTTTGACAACAGCTATGCCACCCTGCCGGGCGCGTTCTATACCCGGCTTGACCCCACACCGGTTTCGTCACCCCGGATGCTGGCATGGAACGACGGGCTTGCGTCCGACCTGGGGATCGGCACGGCGGATGCGGATGTGTTTGCAGGCAACACCGTGCCCGACGGCGCCGCGCCCCTGGCCCAGCTTTATGCCGGGCACCAGTTCGGCAGCTACAACCCGCAACTGGGCGACGGGCGCGCGATCCTGCTGGGCGAAGTGATCGACCGAGGTGGCGTGCGCCGCGATATCCAGCTCAAAGGTTCCGGGCCGACACCCTACAGCCGCATGGGCGACGGGCGCGCATGGCTGGGCCCTGTTTTGCGCGAATATGTGGTGAGCGAGGCAATGCACGCCCTTGGCATTCCCACCACGCGCGCACTGGCGGCTGTGGCCACGGGCGATCCGGTGTACCGCGAACAGGGCGCGTTGCCGGGGGCCGTGCTGACCCGCGTGGCCGCCAGCCATCTACGCGTCGGCACGTTCCAGATATTCGCCCATCGCGGCCACGTGGACGAGTTGCGCACACTGACCGACTATGCCATCGCGCGCCACTGGCCGGATGCCGATGGCCCCATGGGCCTGCTGGCGGCGGTCTGTGCGGCACAGGCCGACCTGGTGGCGGGGTGGATGGCGCATGGTTTCATCCACGGGGTGATGAACACCGACAATTGCACCATCTCGGGCGAAACCATCGACTATGGGCCGTGCGCCTTTATGGACGCCTTTGCCGAGGGGCGGGTGTTTTCCTCGATTGACCAGACCGGGCGCTATGCCTATGGCAACCAGCCCCGCATCGCCGTTTGGAATATGGCGCAACTGGCCACCGCGTTGATCCAGTTGTTCGAGGACAAGGACAAGGCGGTCAAGGAGGCGACGGCAATCGTGCACGCCATGCCGGGCCGGTTGCAAACCGCGTGGTTGCGCCGGTTCGGGGCCAAGATCGGGCTGGCATCGCCCACGCCCGACGATCAGCCCCTGATCGAAGACCTGCTTGCCATGATGCAGACGCAAGGCGCGGATTTCACGAACAGTTTTGCAGCCCTTGGCACGGACAGTGCGCGCGATCAGTTCACCGACAGGGGCGCCTTTGACCAGTGGGCCGCACGCTGGAAGGCGCGCAAACCCGACACCGACCTGATGGCCGCCACAAACCCCCGGATCATCCCGCGCAACCACCGGATCGAGGCGATGATCGCCGCCGCCGTGGCGGGCGACATGGCGCCGTTCGAACGCCTCATGGCGGCACTTTCACAACCCCGCACGGCGACTGACACCGATCTGCACCGCCCGCCCACGCAACAGGAAATCGTGCCCGCCACCTTTTGCGGCACCTAACGGCGATTGATCAGAACAAGCCCCGCGGCGACCAGCGCCAGGGCCACCCAGATGCTCAGCCCGATCTGTTCGCCAAGGATCAGCCAGCCCAGCAGCACCGAAAACACCGGCGACAGAAAGCTGAACGAGGCGACGCCCGAGGCCGGGTAAATCTTGAGCAACCAGAACCAGAACAGAAACCCAAAGCTGGCAATCGCGAGTATCTGATAGATCAGGCCAACGATATGGACCGGTTCAAGGTCGCGGATCAGATCTCCGAAAAACAGCGACGCAACCAGCAAGAGCGGGGCGGATATCAACACCTGCCACACCAGTTGCTGCGCTGCCGGTACGTCACTCAGCGGGGTTACGCGCACGCAAAGCGCGATCCCGGCCCAACACATGCCCGCCGCGAGCGCAAACAAATCGCCCAAAAGGTTTCCCTGTCCGGACCCGCGATCCGCCACGGCCAGAACCACACCGCCCATGGCCAGCGCCATGCCGGCAAGACGCATCGCCGACAGCCGTTCGCCCGGCAGCAGCACATGCGAGGCCAGCGCCAGCCAGATCGGCATCGCGTAAAACAGGATCGACGCGCGTGACACGGTGGTGAGGTCAAGCGCATTGAAAAGCAGAAGGAATTCAACGGCAAAGAGGATACCTGCCAGCACACCGCCCGGCACACTCGCGTGCGGCAGGCGCAATGGAATGCCCCGCGCCCGCATCCATATCACCAGCACCACCCCCGCCCCGACGGATCGCAGCGCGGCCATGAACACAGGCTGAAACCCGCCATTCGACACCTTCACCACCACCTGGTTCAGCGCAAGGTTGAGGGCAAAGGCGGTCAGCGCGACAGCGCCGATCAGATCAATGTGGGGTTTGCGGATCATCGGCGCACTTGGCCCGGGCTTTGCGCGCGATGTCAATTCCTTGCAAACATTCCCCGTCGCGGCACGGCCAATTTGTGCAAGGCTTGGGACGCAATGATTCTTGAGATAGACGAAAGGGAAACCCGTGAGCTTGATGAAAACACTGGCCAAAGTGGCCATTGGCGTGGCTGTGGCCAAGGGCGCCAGTTCGATTATGAAAAACCGTTCAGGCGCACAGACGGTCGGGGCCGGTGGCGGCCTTGGCGGCCTGCTTGGCGGCCTTGCCGGAGGCGGTCAGACAGGTGGCGCGGGCGGTCTTCAGGACATGCTTGGCGGTCTGGGCGGCGGCGCGGGTGGTTTGCAGGACATGCTGGGCGGTCTCATGGGCAGCGCGCAGGGCAGCGGCACGGGTGGCCTTGGCGGCTTGCTTGAAAACCTTGGCGGGGCGCGCGGCGCGGGTGGCGGCTTGCAGGATATGCTGGGCGGCCTTGCAGGCAGCGCCGGAGCGGGCGGCTTGCTGGGCGCGCTTGGCGGGGCCATGGGCAAGCGCCCCGCATCCAACAATGCAAGCTTTGGCGAGGTTTTGAATTCTTCCTTTGACCAGACCCCTCAAGATCCCATCGAACCCACCGCCGATCAGGAGGCCGCCGCCGCCCTGATGCTGCGCGCGATGATCCAGGCCGCGAAATCCGATGGCAAACTGGATGACGGCGAACAGGAAAAGCTGATGGGCCAGCTTGGCGGTGATGTGGACGCCGAGGAAGCGGCATTCCTGCGCACCGAAATGCAGCGCCCGGTGGATGTGAATGCGCTGGTGACCGACGTGCCGCGCGGGCTGGGCCCTCAGGTTTACGCGATGTCGCTGCTGGCCATTGATCTCGATTCCCAGACCGAGGCGCAATATCTGCATTCACTGGCGCAAGGTCTGGGTATGGATGCCGCATCGGTCAATGATGTGCATGCGCAACTCGGGGTGCCGTCGCTTTATACCTGAGGGTGGGCTTTGCCGGGCCGCTTCAAATGACGAAGGCGGCCACAGGGATTTGTCTGCGTGACGGACTGGACCAGTGCTATGTGCCGCCTTGCGGCGACAAGGCAGGTGGATGTCACGGAGCGCGCCCTTGGGGGGAAATGCGCCACAACGGACAATTGCGGAATCAGGTATGATGCGCTTAGCTGTTGAAAGACATTCACGTGATTGGAAATTGTCACATGGCATTGGAAATTATCGGCGCAGGCTTTGGCCGCACGGGCACGGACTCTCTTCGGACGGCTTTGACAATTCTTGGCTTCGGACCGTGCCATCACATGTACGAGATCCGCGACAACCCCGATAAAGCCGGGCCTTGGCACGACTATTTCTGCGGCGCGGCACCTCTTGATCTTGATCTGTTGTTCGAGGGCTACCGGTCTCAGGTCGATTGGCCCGGCGCTCATCTGTGGCGCGAGTCCGCCAGGCATTTTCCGGACGCGAAAGTCATCCTGTCGGTCCGTGATCCCGAGGGCTGGTATGCGTCATATTCCAAAACGATCAAGGTCTTTCGTGAAACTGAAATGCCGCCCGATGCGCCGCATATGAAGCAGATACAGGAGTTCGTCGATGTGTTCCTCGGTGATCGCCTTGATACCAAGGAACGTGCGATCGCGGATTTCGAGGCGAATATCGCCGAGGTGAAATCGGTCATCCCGCCCGAACGTCTGCTCGTTTACGAACTGGGATCGGGCTGGCAGCAGCTCTGCGCCTTTCTGGGCGTTCCGGTGCCGGATCAGGATTATCCGCATACCAATGCGACGGCGGAATTTCAGCAAGGCAACATCGCGCTGAAATAACAAAACGCCGCCCGGAATACCTGACAATCACGGGTCACGTGACGCGTTGAAATCCACGAAATCAGGCGGCGCTCAGGTCAGTCAGGTTATGTCGAAAGCGCCACAGCCCCGCTCAACGCCGATGACGGTTTCGTTTCTGTCGGACCACCTGTGGCGCATCCCGACATATCCTTGGGGGCTTTGGGGTTATTGTTGCCCGCTCTTTGGCCTCGGCTTGTGCCGCCGCCGGTTGGAAGGTTTCGCCCCACCCGGTGCGCCACCCGGACGACCACCACCGGGACGGCCCCGGCCCCTGCCCCGGCCACCGCCGCCCGGCTTTTTCGCCGTCGGATCATCCACAGGCTCCCAAGGTCGCCCTGAAGCGACCGGAATGGCAGTCTTCAACACCTTCTGGATGTCCTTCAACAGGTCCATCTCGTCAGGCGCACAAAATGAAATCGCCAACCCGTCTTTGCCTGCGCGCGCGGTGCGCCCGATCCGGTGCACATAGGCCTCGGGCACATTGGGAAGGTCGAAATTGTAGACGTGTTCGACATCCGGGATGTCCAGACCACGCGCGGCCACGTCGGTGGCCACCAGCACTTTGATCTCGCTGGCCTTGAATGCGGCAAGGGCGCGGTCGCGCTGGCCCTGCCGCTTGTTGCCGTGGATGGCGGCAACCGAAAAGCCCTTTTTCTCGACAGCGCGCGCCAGACGGTCCGCCCCGTGTTTCGTGCGGGTGAACACCAGGGCACGGTCTGCCTTGTGTTCGCCCATCAATTCGATCAGCAGGCTTGTCTTTTCGGCCTTGGCGATAAAATGGATGGACTGCGTCACCTTGTCGGCCGCCTTGCCCGGGGGCGACACCTCGACCCGGATGGGACTGCGCAGGTAGCTGCCTGCAATCTCGGCCATCTGCTTGGGCATCGTGGCCGAAAACAGCATGGTCTGGCGATTCTCGCCCATCATGGCGGCAATCTTGCGCAGATCATGCACAAACCCGAGGTCGAGCATCTGATCGGCCTCGTCCAGCACCAGAAACCCGGTCTGATCCAGCCGCACGGCGCGCCGGTCCACCAGATCGAGAAGACGCCCCGGTGTGGCCACCAGAATATCGACGCCCTTGGACAGGCGCTGTATCTGCGGGTTGATCGAAACGCCGCCCACGACAATCTGAACCTTCATGTCCGTCAGATCGCGCAACATGGTCGCGATCTGTCCGGCAAGTTCACGCGTGGGCGCAAGAATCAGGCCGCGCGCCGTTTTGGGCGCCGCCTTGCCGCCCTCGTCCATCAGACGGGCAATCAGCGGAATGCCAAAGGCCGCCGTCTTGCCGGTGCCGGTCTGCGCAAGGCCCATCACATCCCGCCCGTTCATCGCGTGGGGGATGGCCTGTGCCTGAATCGGGGTCGGATTGGTCAGACCCATCTGTGCCACGCGCGCGCGCAAGCCGTCGGGCAGGTTCATCATGTCAAAATCACTCATGGCCCCCAGTGGACCCATCCCACCATGGCGTCAACCGCAATTGGCCCGCGCGAATTGTACAAGCGGCAAACCTTCGCTACACCTCACGCAACGAGCGGCGGACCAAACACCACGGATACCCCATCGACATGCGTAGGGGCGAGGGGAACAGGTTCGTCGACACAGACATCAATGCGCTGCTGCAAAACCGCCCGAGAAACCGGATTGCCAATGGCGCCGGACTTGCGCAGAACGCGGCTGTGTGACGACAAATCGCTGCGCGCACCAAAAAAGGAAAATGCCGTGACCGACCGCGACCGCCCCCTGCTGGCCGTTCTGATCGACGCCGACAACGTGCCCGCCAAATTCGCCGATGCGATCCTGCGCGAGGTGACGGCAATCGGCGAACCCGCCCTGCGCCGCGTCTATGGCGACTGGACGTCGGGGCGGCTCAATGCATGGTCGGCGCGGATTCTGGAACTGGGGCTGGTGGCGCATCAGGACACGTCGAACACCACCGGCAAGAACGCCTCCGACATCGGCCTTGTGATCGACGCGATGGATATCCTGCACGGCGGGCGCTTTGACGGCTTTGTCATCGTGTCCTCGGACAGCGACTTTACCGCGCTGGCCAACCGGCTGCGCGAGGACGGGCTGACCGTGATCGGCATCGGCGAGGCCAAGGCCCCCGAGGCGCTGCGCAATGTGTGCAACCGGTTCATCCTGATCGAAAACCTGCTGGACGAGCCGCAGGCCACCACCAGCCGCGAGGCCCCCAAATCCGCCATGCCCCTGATCGAAAGCGCCATGGACAAGATCCAGCAGGACGACGACTGGTATGCACTGGGCCAGATCGGCCAGGCGATCCAGAACGCGCACCCCGATTTCGACACCCGCACCTATGGGCACCGCAAGCTGTCGGCGCTGGTCGAATCCCTCAAGGGCGTCGAAACCCGCAAGCAGGGCAACCAATTGATGATGCGCCTCAAACGATCCGGCTGATGGACAGCGGCAACCTGCGCGGGGCGGGTTTGATGGTGATGGCAATGCTGTGCTTTGCCATCGAGGACATGTTCATCAAGCTGTTGGGCGGCGCGATTCCCGTGGGACAGCTGATCGCCCTGCTGGGCGGGGGCGGTGCGTTGCTGATGGCGGGGGCCTGTGGCTGGCGCCGCGAACCACTGGTCAGCCGCGATTTGCTGGCACCCCCTGTGGTGATCCGCAATATCGGCGAGGTGTTCGGCACACTGGGCTTTGTCTCGGCACTGGTCCTGGTGCCGCTGGCGACGGCGTCGGCCATCCTGCAGACCACTCCGTTGATGGTGACACTCGGGGCGGCCCTGTTTCTGGGCGAAGTCGTGGGCTGGCGGCGCTGGCTGGCCATTTGCGTCGGCCTTTCCGGCGTCTTGCTGATCGTGCGCCCCGGAATGGCGGGGTTTGACCGGAATGTCCTGTTTGCCGTGCAAGGCATGATCGGCCTTTCGATCCGCGATCTTGCCACACGGCGCGTGCCTGCGTCGCTATCGGCGCTGCAACTGAGCTTTACCGCCTTTGCATTGCTGGTCCCGACAGGCGTCGCGGTCATGTGGATGGCTGGCACCGCCTTTGTTGTCCCCGACATGCGCGAATGGGGACTCCTTGCCATTGCCGCGCTGATCGGCGCATTTTCCTACCGTTTCATCGTGATGGCGATGCGCATGGGCGAGGTCAGCTTTGTCACGCCGTTCCGCTATAGCCGCATGGTCTTTGCGTTGATCATCGGGGGCGTGATCTTTGCCGAAGTGCCGGACGCGCTGACCCTGATCGGCGTTGTCATCGTCATTGCCTCGGGCCTGTTCACGCTTTGGCGCGAACGGATAAGCAAATTGCCCCTCAGATCGTAAATCCACTTGTTGTTAGCGATACCATCGCGTTAGACGCTAGGTTATCCACCCCAAAGGAGTTGACCCATGAGCACCATCATCGACATCCACGCCCGCGAAATCCTCGACAGCCGGGGCAATCCCACCGTCGAGGTCGACGTGACCCTCGAAGACGGCACCATGGGCCGGGCCGCGGTGCCGTCCGGGGCCTCGACCGGAGCGCACGAGGCCGTGGAGCGGCGCGATGGCGACAAGACCCGCTATATGGGCAAGGGCGTGCTGGAGGCCGTGGCGGCCGTGAACGGCGAGATTGCCGAGGCGCTGGTGGGCATCGACGCCACCGAACAGGTCGAAGTCGACGGCGTGATGATCGAACTGGACGGCACGCCCAACAAGGCACGTCTTGGCGCCAACGCCATCCTCGGTGTGTCGCTGGCCACGGCCAAGGCCGCCGCCGATTACACGCAGCAACCGCTTTACCGCTATGTCGGGGGCACTTCGGCCCGCATGCTGCCGGTGCCGATGATGAATATCATCAATGGCGGCGAACATGCCGACAACCCCATCGACATTCAGGAATTCATGATCATGCCGGTGGCGGCGGACAATATCCGCGAGGCCGTGCGCATGGGCTGCGAAGTGTTCCACACCCTGAAAAAAGAACTCTCCGCCGCCGGGCTGGCGACCGGCATCGGGGACGAAGGCGGCTTTGCCCCCAACATTGGCTCCACCCGGGAAGCGCTTGATTTCATTATGAAGTCAATCGAAAAAGCAGGGTACACACCGGGCGAGGAAATTTACCTCGCGCTCGATTGCGCGGCCACGGAGTATCACAAGGATGGCCAATATGTCCTTGCGGGCGAGGGCAAAAGCCTGACATCGGACGAAAACGCCGCCTATCTCGCGGCGCTGGTCAACGACTATCCCATCATCTCGATCGAGGACGGGATGGGCGAAGACGACTGGGACGGCTGGAAGACGCTGACCGAAATCCTGGGCGACCGGGTGCAACTGGTCGGTGACGACCTGTTCGTGACGAACCCCGAACGCCTGGCCATGGGCATCGCCCAGGGCTGCGCCAATTCGATGCTGGTAAAAGTCAACCAGATCGGGACGTTGACGGAAACACTTAAAGCGGTCGAGATGGCCCACCGCGCCCGGTTCACCAATGTGATGAGCCACCGGTCAGGCGAAACCGAAGATGCCACCATCGCCGACCTTGCCGTCGCCACCAACTGCGGTCAGATCAAGACCGGATCGCTGTCCCGCTCGGACCGGCTGGCCAAATACAACCAGTTGATCCGCATCGAGGAAAGCCTTGGCGAAAGCGCGGAATATGCGGGGCGCTCGATCCTGAAGTGATCCGCGCGCGCGGCACTGTCCCGGGTCTGGCGGTCATCGCCGGACCCTTCCCCGCCCGTCCCGGCCCCCGTGGCGCGGCGGCGTGTCAGTGCGGAAATGCCAAGGCCGATCAGGGGCATGATGGGGACATGCGCGACGGGATGGTTGGCGCGCAGGACACGCGGCATGACGGTCTGGCGCTGACCGACGCTGCAAGCCTGCGCAATCGCGCCCGCCACAAGGCCGGCGACATTGCCCTGACATTGCGAAAAACGTGCCAATGACCCTCCTTGTCCGCACCGGCACCCCATCCGATGCTGCCGATGTCGCGCGCCTGTGCTGGGCCTATCGCGACATTTTGCTGGAACGCTCCGCAGGGTTGCCGCCCGTGCTCGAAGCCTATTGCGCCGCTGACAATTATGCAGCGCTGATCGACGACCTGCCGCGCATCCATGCGCGCCCGGGCGGAGAAATCCTGCTGGTGGAACGCAACGGGTGCGTCGTGGGCTGCGCGATGTATTATCCGCTTGAAATCCCCGGCGTGACCGAGATCAAGCGCGTGTTCGTGGACCCGGACGCGCGTCGTTTGGGTGCCGGGCGCGCCTTGATGCAGGCCGGGATGGCACACGCGGCTGCCGACGGCTATTCACGCATGGTGCTTGACACCATCGCGCCGCTGACAGAGGCGATTTTGCTTTACGAACGTCTTGGGTTCACACCATGCGCCCCGTTTTATGACCCTGACCCGGAGTTTGCGCCCTTTCTTCGGTTCTTTGATCACCCGCTTTGAAACCGGAGCGGTGTGAACGGAGCGACCAGAGCCGCCTGCGTGTTGCTGAGTGGCCTGCCCAGTACCTGTGCGCTGACCAGTTCCCCCGTGATCGCGGCCAGTGTGATACCGGAATGCATGACGGCCACATGCAGCCCTTCTGGCCCGCACGCCCCGATCACCGGCAAACCATCCTGCGGCATCGGGCGCTGCGCCATCATCACACGGTCCCAGGCCAGATCATGGTCTGGCAGCATCGCGCTGAGCCGCGCGCGCGCTGCATCGGCCAGCAGGTCGGGCGCGCGCGATACGGTTGTCGCGTCGTCGCCCTGATGACTGGCAGACGCAGGTGCCCAGATATGCCCCCGATCATCCTGTCGCAGTTCCTGATCCGGCGCGACAAGAACATGCCGCAGGATCGCGGCCACCGGTGCCGTGCGCAGCATCAGCCCCGGCCGCTTTGACATCGGCAGGTCGACCCCGACCGTTGCCAGCACTGCGGGACTGCCCGTACCGGCCGCAACAATCACGCGATCAGCGGCCACAGGCCCAAGGGCGGTGTCGATGCCGGTGATGTTCCCCGCGCGGGCACGCAGCCCGGTCACCTGCACCCCGGTGACCCGACGCACGCCGGACAACAACCCGGCCAGCGTCTGTGCCGGTGCCGCGACCCCTTCCTGTGCGAACCGCACTGCGCGCGCCGGAGGCGCGACATGGGGTTCCAGCGCGGCAAAGCGCGCCGCGTCAACGTCCTCGACCTCATAGCCAAGCGCGGCAAGCCGGTCGCGCTGCGCATCAAGTGCGACGCCCTCCTCTTCCCAGCTCAGACATCCCGTCCAGGCCACATGCCCGCCCAGACGCCGCCACGCCGCGATGCCCGCCGCACGAAGGGCAAAGTGATCGGGCGTGAGAAAGAAGCTGGCATTGACCCATCCAAAAGAGGCAGGCGTTGCACCCGGCGCACCCTCGAACACCGTCACGTCCGCGCCCGCCCCGGACACCTTGTACGCAAGGGCCGCACCGATGATGCCGCCCCCCACAATCACGATCTTCATCGCCCTTGCTCCGCTTTTGTCCTCACCCTACCCTGCGCCGATGACCGCACAAGAGATCATCGACCGGCTGAACCTGACGCCCCACCCCGAAGGCGGGCACTATCGCCAGACATGGGTGGCGAGCAATGAAGGGCGCCCCAGCGGCACCTGCATCTATTTTCTGCTGGCGGCGGGCGAGGCAAGCCACTGGCACAAGGTCGACGCAACCGAAATCTGGATGTATCACGCGGGCGCGCCCCTGATCCTGTGGCTGAGTTCAGATCAGGACGGTCCGGCACGGGACCACAGGCTGACGCCGGACCTGACGGCTGGCGCGCCGCAGATCATCGTGCCCGCGCACCATTGGCAGGCGGCACGCAGCACCGGCGCGTACACGCTGGTCAGTTGTACCGTCTCGCCGGGCTTTCAGTTCGATGGATTCACGCTGGCCCCGGCGGGTTTCGACATTCCCCGCTGACCGGGACGACTGAAAATGCCGCCGCCGACCGCCGCGCGCACGCCGGTTGTTCCCGGGCAGGAGGTCGGCAAACCGCGCGCCACACGCACAGCAAGGTAGGCGAACGCCTGAGCTTCGAGCATGTCGCCATCCAGGCCGACGTCCTCGACCGATTTCACCGGGCAATCGAGCGACACCTCAAGCATTTTCATCAACACCGGGTTGTGCCGCCCGCCCCCCGTCACCAGCACCCGACCGGGTGGCCTGGGGCAATGCTGCATCGCCTCGGCCACCCCGGCGGCACTCATGGCGGTCAGGGTTGCGGCGGCGTCGGCATCGCCCAGTTCGTTGACCAGCTTCACCATCTCGGCAAAATCGTTTCGATCCAGCGATTTGGGTGGCATACGGGCAAAGAAGGGCTCGGCCAGAAACAGCTCAAGCGCACCGGTTTCGACCGTGCCGCGCGCCGCCAGCGCACCATCCCTGTCAAAGGCCACCCCCTTGCGCGCGCGCATCAGGTCATTGAGCGGCGCATTGGCCGGACCGGTATCAAAGGCAAGCAGCGCGCCTTCGGCCTCTGGCAATTCCTGCGTCGGGTCAACCCATGTGATATTGCCAACCCCGCCGAGGTTCAGAAAGGCAAGCGGCGCCTCGGCCCCCATCCATCTGGCGCAGGCAAAATGAAAGAACGGCGCCAGTGGCGCGCCCTCGCCGCCCAGTTCCACATCCGCCGTGCGGAAATCCCAGACCACGGGCAACCCCAGCGTGTCAGCCAGGGCCCTGCCATCGCCCAATTGCAGCGTGCCTTGCAGGCGTGGCGCATGTGCCACCGTCTGCCCGTGAAATCCGACAAGATCGACATCTTGAAAGCGCGCCAACAGCTCGGCGTGCCCGGCCATCACGACATCCGTCGCAGGCCCAAGTGCGGGCCCGTCCCACTGACCCAGTGCCGCGCGCAACACATCCTGCTCTGCGGGTGAAAAGCTGCGATAGTCGTGCGGCCCAAAGCCCGAGATCGTGACGCCGTCGGTCTCGATTACCGCTGCGTCCACCCCATCCAGCGACGTGCCCGACATGGCACCCAAAGCACGGATCACCAGCCCTTTTTGTCTGACCTTATCCATGGTCTTTTCCTTTGCCCGCCCGCCCCTTATAGACTGCGCGACGCCTCGCATTACTTTTTCAAAGACTGCGGCAGCAACGCCGCAAGGACAAGCCATGACGTATTCACCCCGATCCGATTTCCTGCACGTGATGCAAACGCGCGGGTTTGTGGCCGACTGCACGGATCTGCAGGGGCTGGACGAAACGCTGCTGAAGGGCGCGTGTTCCGCATATATCGGGTTTGATGCCACGGCCAAATCCTTGCATGTGGGATCGCTGATCCAGATCATGATGCTGCGCTGGTTCCAGAAAACCGGGCACAACCCGATCACGCTGATGGGGGGTGGCACCACCAAGGTGGGCGATCCGTCGTTCCGCGCCGACGAACGCCCGCTGCTGGACAGCGCTGCCATTGACGCCAATATCGCAGGCATCAAAAAGGTGTTTTCCGCCTATCTTGACTATGGGTCGGGCGCGCAGATGCTCAACAATGCCGAATGGCTGGATGGGTTGAACTATCTCGATTTCCTGCGCGACATCGGGCGGCATTTTTCGATCAACCGGATGCTGTCCTTTGAATCGGTCAAGTCCCGTCTGGATCGCGAACAATCGCTGTCCTTCCTCGAATTCAACTACATGATCCTGCAAGCCTATGATTTCATGGAGTTATATCGCAGATATGGCTGCATTTTGCAGATGGGCGGATCAGATCAATGGGGCAATATCGTCAACGGCATCGACCTCACCCGCCGGGTTATCGACGGCGAGGTTTTCGGGCTGACATCGCCGCTGTTGACCACGTCGGACGGCAAGAAGATGGGCAAATCGCAATCCGGTGCGGTGTGGCTGAATGCCGACATGCTGTCGCCTTACGAATTCTGGCAGTTCTGGCGCAACACAACGGACGCCGATGTGGGGCGGTTCCTGAAACTTTACACGGAAATGCCGCTGGATGAATGCGACCGGTTGGGCGCGCTTGAAGGCTCGGAAATCAACGACGCCAAGGCACGGCTCGCCAGCGAGGTCACCACGCTGCTGCACGGTGCCGACGCGGCGGCAGTAGCGGCAGAGACAGCGCGCGCGGTCTTTGAACAGGGCGGCGTGGGCGACGATCTGCCGACCCTGTCGCTCAGCGCGCAGGATGTGGGCGATGGGATCTCGATCGTGCAACTGATCGTCAAATCAGGCCTTGCCGGATCGGGCAAGGAAGCCAAACGCCTGATTGCAGAAGGTGGCGCGCGCCTGAATGACGCGCCCCTGAAGGACGCAGGGTTGATGATCGACGCGGGCGCCCTTGGCACGCCGATCAAACTCTCGGCAGGCAAGAAGCGCCACGCGCTTGTGCAGATGGACTAGCACACCGTCCCGCAGCCGGTCTCGCATGACCGCCTGCGGGGTCCGGACCAGAAAAACCGCGCAAAAAGGCCGCGCCCACGGGACGTTTGCCGCGTTCCCGCAGCACAGACCGGGGGGCCGCACCGCCACGGATCATGCGTCGCGCAATGCGCCTGCGAACATTTCGTGGTGCTGATGTCAAAGCCGCGCCGGACCAGATAATGTAATGCGCCTGAAAGGCGCTCGATCTGGTCAGAGACGGCCCAGCACCGCACGTGCCGCCCGCAATCCGGGATCTTCCCCGCCCCGGCCCAGCAAGTCCATCGTGCGTTCCATCGCCGCCGCCTGCGTAGATGTGTCCGCCAGCAGACCTTCCATCGCGGCCAGCACCTTTTCAGCGGTGAAATCAAAGCCGATCAACTCGGGCACCACACGGCTGTCAGTCACCAGATTGACAAGACAGGTCGTGTCCGTGATCAACAGGCGCGGAATGATCACCCGGCTGAGCCAGTTCAGATCAAAGGCACTGACCATCGGAGTGCCCGCCGCCGCCAGTTCCAGCGCCACTGTTCCCGAAGTCGCCAGCGCCACATCGGCCACACCAAAGGCGGCGCGCTTTTGCGCCTGCGCGCTCTGGGCATCCTGATCGCGGATGTCGATCACCTGCGCGGCAATGGGCCAGCTGTGCACCAGCGCATGTACCGCATCCGCAACCACAGGTGCGGCAGGCACAATCACGCGCATGTCCGGTCGTGTCCGGGCCAGCGCTTTCAACACCTCGCCAAAGACCGGGCCCATCCGCGCCACCTCGCCGCGCCGCGAACCGGGCAGCGCCAGCACCAGCGGGGCGGCGCCGTCCAGCCCATGCGCCGCGCGAAAGGCGCTTTGTTCTTCGGGTGTGGCGCGCGGCGCACCCGCTGCCGGGTGGCCGACAAAATCACACGCCATGCCTTCGGCTTCCATATAGGGCGGTTCGAACGGAAACAGGGCCAGCACATGGTCGATCATGCGCGCCATCTTTGTGGCGCGTCCGGGGCGCCATGCCCACACCGTCGGCGCGACATAGTGAACGGTCCGTATGTCGCTTTGCGCTTTTACCAGCCTGGCCACGCGCAGGCAGAAATCCGGGCTGTCGATGGTGATCAGAACGTCGGGTTGCGTCTCGATCACCGCGCGGGCCGTCTGAGCAATCCGCCGTTTGAGGTGAAAGTATTTCGGCAACACCTCGGCAATGCCCATAAGGCTGAGTTCGGACATGTCAAACCGGCTGTCCAGCCCCTGCGCCGCCATCAGCGGGCCGCCGACACCCGCGAATTCGACGTCCTGAGACAGCGTTTTCAACCCCGCCATCAGCGCGCCGCCAAGGGCGTCTCCCGAAGGTTCCCCCGCGACCAGAAACACTTTCAGCGCACCCACAGAAACATCTCCATCCGGTTCAGGATTGCCAGGACCTGCGGCTGATCCAGAACCATTACGCCGCCCCTGGCGATGACAATGCCATCCAGCCCGGCTTCGGCCGCACGCATGGCCGTGCCCGGGCCGATGGTCGGCAGGTCAACGCGGCGATCCTGCCCCGGCTTGGGGGCCTTGAAAACTGTACCACCTCTGGCAAGTGCCCGTGTCTCGGCCACCGGGCCGGACAGCCAGTCGGCAACGCCATCCTGCGCACCGCCCGCCACGTCCACCCGGTCACCGGGGGCTGACAATGGGTGCCCGGTCGACAGATCGCGCAGCATCGCATCCGTGCCGCGGGCATCTTCGCGCGCAATCACGACCGCGCCGCGGATCACGCAGGCCTGTCCCAGATCCTGTGCCGCCTGCTGTGCAAGCACCTGATCGGCCAGCGCAACCTGATCCGTCACGCCGTCAGGCAGCGATCCGTTCGTCGCGACACCCGACGCGGGCAGCAATCCCGGTGCCAGTTCATCGGCGCCGCGCACCAAAAAGCCCGACGCCTCAAACAGAGCGACGATGGCGCGCAAGGCACTGTCCTCGCCCCCTGCCACGGCACCCGCAAGTGCCGGCACAAGGGGGGCCGTCAGCGCATCAATCTCGTTCGGATCAATGACGGGCCGGGTCACGCCGCCGCAAAAACAGACCTCGCGCACGCCGCGCGCCTGCAAAACGCGCAGAAAACTGCCCAGATGCTCGATCCGAAAGGAAATATCGACGTTCAGACCGTCAGGGATGTGCCCGGAAAGACTCGCAATCAGGGGCATGTCGGCTTGCGCCCGCGCCACCGCGCCGGGCAGCGCCCCGCGCCCAGCGATCAACGCCAGCATCAGCGCGGCGTCAGGAACGACCGGTCACTGTCGCCCATGACGAATGCCACGATTTCCCGGACATAGTCACTGTCGGTTTCCTTGCCCAGCCGTTCGGCGCGGTCGTGAAAGGTGCCTTCGCCCTGCGCCAGCATCTGAAACGCCGCCCGCAGGGCAGTGATATCAGAGCGCCCGACGCCGCGCCGTTTCAGCCCCACAAGGTTCAGCCCGTCCAATTCGCCGCGTGGTGCCTGCACAAGTCCGTAGGGGATCACGTCGTTGGTCACCATGGTCACAGCGCCGATGATCGCACCACGCCCGATGCGCACGAATTGGTGAATGCCCGACAACCCGCCGATGATCACATCATCCTCCAGAATGCAGTGCCCGGCGACTGCGGCAGAATTGACGACAATCACCCGGTTGCCGATATCGGCATCATGCGCGACATGGCACCCGGCCATAAACAGCCCGTCATCGCCGATCCTGGTCACGCCACCGCCGCCTTCGGTGCCACAGTTCATGGTGACGTGTTCACGGATGCGGTTGCGTTTGCCGATCACGAGACGGCTAGCCTCTCCCCTGAACTTGAGGTCCTGCGGCACCTCGCCGATCACCGCAAAGGGAAAGACGGTTGTGCCCTCGCCGATCTGCGTGTGGCCCGTGATGACCACATGGCTTTTGATCACCACATCCGGGCCAATCACCACCTGCGCCCCGATCACGCAGAACGGCCCAATCTCGGCCGAGGGATCAATCCGTGCGCCGTCTTCGATCACGGCCGAAGGATGAACGCGCGCTAGGCTCATGATGCGGGCAGGTCCATCATCGCGGTAAATTCCGCTTCGCAGGCCATCTCGCCTTCCACTTCCGCGACCCCGGAAAATTTCCAGACCTTGCCGCCGGGCTTGCCCCGCGTTGTTTCCAGCTTCAGCTCCAGCACATCACCCGGCACAACCATGCGGCGGAATTTGCATTTGTCGATGGCCATGAAGTAAACCAGCATGTTCCTGTCGGCCATATCCAGCGCAGTGCCGACCATCACGGCCGCTGTCTGCGCCATCGCCTCGACAATGGTCACACCGGGCATGATCGGCTTGCCGGGAAAATGGCCCTGAAAGTGAGGTTCGTTCATCGTCACGTTCTTGATGCCGACGGCCCGTTGATAGCCATCAATACCCACCACCTTGTCGACCAGCAGGAACGGATAGCGGTGGGGCAGGATACGCTGGATCAGCGCAATATCGGCGGTTTTCAGGTCGGTCGACATCAATGCTCGGGCCTTGTTCTGGGATGTTCTGCAATCTGCCTATCAAGGCGGACGGGTCGGGGCAAGCGCGGCTAGTCGGCGCTTGTTTCGGTTCCGTCTTTCAGCACCGCGTCGATCTGGCTGATCGCCGTTTCGGTGATGTCGATGGCGTTGGCGCTGATGAACACGCTGCGCTGTTCCAGCACGACGGCGGCCCCGGCCTCGCGCATGATGGTTTCCAGCACCGGGCCAGCCGCCGTCAGGAACCGGTCACGGTTGTTTTCAAGTTGTGCCGCGATTTCACGGCTTTTTGTCTCTCTCTCGCGGCGGATTGCCTGAACACGCGCGTCAAAAGCATCTGCAAGGGCGCGAAACTCTTCGGCAGACAGCGACGCGCGTTGGGCGGTCAACGCGCTTTCTTCCTGTTCCAATTGCTGTTCGAGGGCGCGGTTCTCTTCGGCCAGGACACCTGTCTGCACCTCGATTTCGCGCAAGACTCGCTGGCCAAAGGCACTGTCGCGGTACAGCCGGTCACTGTCGATGGTCAGGATCGGGCTGCGCACCTCTTGCGCCGTGACGGCGTGCGCCCCCGAAAGGGCGAGCACCAGACACAGCCAACGCAGCCAGTTGCCCATCCCCTAGAACGTGGTCGAAATGGTCAGGTCGAAGGACTGCTCTTCGTCGAAATCCTCTTTCTTGATCGCATTGGAGAAGTTCAGACGCAGAGGCCCGATCGCCGTATCCCAAAAGATCGAAAAGCCGACCACATGGCGGAACGAACCGCCCTCGCCCACGACATTGCCGCCCGTCAGGTTGACGTCGCTCAGGTCCCAAAGGTTGCCTACGTCATAAAAGACGCCCCCCGTGATCCCAAGTTCCTCCGGCAGACCAAGCGGGAATTCCGCCTCGAACCGCGCCGCGACATAGAGGTTGCCGCCCAGTGGGTCAGATGCACCCGGTGCGCTCAGATCACGCGGCCCAATGCCGCCCGGCTCGAAGCCGCGCAGGATGCGGGGGCCGATGCTGAACCGATCTACCGTTCTGTTCGTGCCGCCACTCCAGGACAGGATACCGCCCTCAAGTGTAGCGCGCAGGGTAATGTCATTGTTGAACGCCAAACGCTGGCCGACGATTTTCGCCGTCGTGCGAATATATTCGGAGTCGCCGCCAAATGTCGCGAAATCCTGCCCGAATTCAAACAGCCAGCCCGCATCCGGGTTCAAACCGCCAGTCCGGGAATCGAACGTGTAGGTGTATCCGATCGAAGAGGCTGTCTGACCGCCGGCATTGATTTCGTTTTGCACGACCGCACCGTTCTCGCTCGGGTTGCGTGTCAGCATTTCGATATCGGTGAAGGAATACCGGACAGACAGCCGCCCACGTTCGCTGACGGGGAACGTCAGACTGGGGCGGAAGGTAAAGGATTCCGAGTCATAGTTGGCAAAGCTCGAGTCGCTTTCGGAATATTGCAGGTTCAGCCCGAACGCGACGTCGCGCCCCAGAAAGGCGGGCTCGACGAACCTCAGGCCATATTCCTGACTTTCCTCTGCAGACGAGAAATCAAAACCGAGCGTCTGGCCACGGCCCAGAAAATTGCGTTCGGTAAAGCTGACCACGAGGCCAAACCCGTCATCAGCCGAAAACGCGCCACCAAAGTTCAGCGACCCGGTCGGCTGTTCCTCAAGGTCAACGTCAACGACGACCTGATCGGGCCGCGAGCCTTCGCGCGCATTCACATTCGAGGCGCCAAAGAAGTTCAGCGCACGAATGCGTTCTGCCGCGTCCCGGATTTCGCGTGGATTGAAAGGGTCACCTTCGGCAATGCGGAATTGGCGACGCACGACGCGGTCCAGCGTGGTTGTGTTGCCCTCGATGTCGATTCGCTCGACAAATACGCGGGGGCCGCGGCTGAGCACCAGTTCGACATCCAGCGTCAGGGTGCGGTCATTGCGGCTCACACGGGGCTCGACACGCAGGAAATCTATGCCGTCCCGTTGACCCTGAAGCTCCAGCCGATTGATTTCAGCATCCACCAGAGTCGGCGAATAGACGACGCCGGGGCGGGCCTTTACGAGGCTTTGGTAGAAATCCACATCCACTTCACGCAGATCGCTGGACACGGTGATTTCGCCGAATTTGAACTGCTGGCCTTCCTGCACGTTGAAAACCAGAAAGAAACCGTCGCGTTCTTCGGTCAGTTCGGCATTTGTGCTGAGCGTGCGGAAATCCACGTATCCGCGCGAGAAATAGAAGTCGCGCAGCACTTGCTTGTCGAATTCGATCCGGTCCTCGACCAGCGTGTCGGTGCGGATCAGGGTGCGGAACAGACCCGCCTGCTTGGTTTGCAACACGCGGCGCAGACGCCGGTCGGAATAGACCCGGTTGCCAACAAAGCTGAGCCGCTCGATCTCGACCACATCGCCTTCGAAAATTTCGAAAACGAGGTCGACGCGGTTGTCGTTGCGGCGAATGATCCGGGGGGTGACGCGCGCCGCGATCCGGCCCTGACCGCTATAGGCTTCGGCGATGCCGCTGGCGTCCCGCTCGACCTGCGACGGGTTCAGAACACGCCGTTCCTGACTGCGAATGATCTCGCCAAGGGCGTCATCGTCGATGCGGCGATTCCCTTCGAAGGAAATGCGGTTGATCGTCGGCAACTCGACAACCGTGATGCGCAGCGTCGATCCCTGCGGTTCGACCCGCACTGTCTCAAACAAACCGCTGGACTGAAGGTTTTGCAGCGCGTCATTGACCTGCCCTGCTGACACCGACTGACCCGGAGCGATTCCTGCCCGCGTGAGGATGGCGGCATCGCCAATCCGGGTGTTGCCATCGATAATGATACGATTGAACTGGAAATTCTGGGCCTGCGCAAGGCCACCAGACCCTGCCCAACCCACTGAAACCAGTGTGATAATCAAAAGCGCTCGAAAGATGCGCTGCAAGCCTGTTTCAGCCATCAAACGCATACCGCTCATCCCCAGTCCCATGGTGTTCCCCACGTGTTCAGACATCCATTGTCAAAGTGAGTAACGGCAATGCGCGGCGTTGTCAAAAGCACAAAACCCGCGACAATGCGCGGGCATGGCTACTACATCTGTGGATAAGTCTGAAAAGTCAGAGGCTGCCGAGCCACGCGCCTGCGGCCAGCGCAAGGGCCAGTGTCGCCACATAAAGTGCGCGATCCCAGTTCAGCATCATGATCAGGCTCAGGCCGCGGTATCCGCTTTGAATCGTCTGCATGGGTTCATCCCTCTCTTTGCCAAAGCAATAGCCGGCAAATAGGGCGCGAAATTGGACCGAATGTGGCAAAATCTGGGCAGGACCCCGAAATTTGTAATCAGGGGCAGAAAAGGTCGTTCCCGAGGGCAAACACCATCAGGGACAGCACCAGCGCAAGCCCCACGGCCATCAGGATACGCAGGGCCCCGTCGCTGGGTGGTTTGCCAGTCACGGCCTCGTAGGCATAGAACACAAGGTGCCCCCCATCGAGTGCCGGGATCGGAAACAGGTTCAGCAACCCCACGGCCGTGGACAGCACCGCGATGAACCAGATAAAGCTCTCCAGCCCCTGACTTGCCATGGTGCCCGACACCTGCGCGATGCCAATGGGCCCTGACAGATTGCAGGTGCTGATCGACCCGGTGATCATATAGCCAAGGCCCGAAATCGACCCTGAAATGATCTGCCACGTCTGGACAACGCCACCGGTTATCGCCTCGCCAACACCCGGTGCTTCGGTGGCCGGATCAAAGGCGTTGCCGCTTGCGATTCCGATGCGCCACTGGGTTGCAAATCCGCCTTCGGGCTGGGGTTCGTCCACACGTTTGGGGGTCAGAACCTTTTCACTCAGGTTTCCGTCCCGCCAGACGGTCAGGTTCAGGCTGCGCCCGTCTGATCCTTCGACCGCCTCCTTGATCTGACCAAAGGCAAAGATCGGATCACCGTCCACGGCTGTAATAACATCGCCACGTTCCAGATCGGCCGCGACTGCCGCGCTTTGCGGGCTGACACCGCTGACCAGCGGCGGGCGCAGGTACGGGCCCAGAACGGTGCGTTCCGCCCCGTCCCGTTCGACCCGGTATTCGAGCAGCGGTTTTTGCGGCAGATCGTTCATGAACTCGCCATAGGCGGCGTCATAGATGCTGGGAACCGACGCGCCTTCGATGGCCAGCACCACGTCCCCTGACTGCAATTCCTGCACCTCTGCGGGCAAGGGGCGCAATTCGCCCACAGTCAACGGGTCGCGGATCACGCCGTTGGAATACCCCACGAGGGCAAAGACCAGGATCGACAGGGCAAAGTTGAACACCGGGCCTGCCGCAACGGTCGCGGCGCGCGCCCACAGGGGCGCGCCATGCATGGTGCGGCGCAGGGCGGCGGGGTCATCCCCGACCTCTGCCATCGCCTCTTCGTCCTTGCCCGAGGCGGCGTTCGCGTCGCCTGCGAACTTTACATAGCCCCCAAAGGGCAGCGCGGCGACTTGCCAGCGGGTGCCCCGCTTGTCCATCCGGCTCCACAGCACGGGGCCAAAGCCGATCGAAAACACATCCGCCTGAATGCCCGACCAGCGGCCCACGATATAGTGGCCATATTCATGGATCGCGACAATCACGCTGAGCGCGACGACAAAAAAGAAAACAGTCCACGCCGTGCCGCCGAAAGCGGAGAAAAAGGCCGAAATATCCAATGATCTATCCTGTTGTCTGCTCTACGACGCGTCTTGCGGCTTGTCTCGCCATGTGGTCCGCGTTCATTACGTTATCAAGGGTCATTTGGGCATCAATATGGCTGGGGTCCAGTGTATTGAGCACTTGATCCACCACTTCCGCCATCTGGGGAAAGCGCAAATGCCCGGCGATAAAGCCATCAAGAGCGGTTTCCTTGGCCGCGTTGAACACCGCCCCCGCCAGTCCGCGCCGCGCCATCACTTCGCGTGCCAGACGCAGGGCGGGCCAGCGCACCTCGTCCGGGGCGCGAAAGCTGAGCGCGCCGATGGCGGCAAGGTCCAGCCGCTCGACCGGCAGCGCGCGCCGCTCCGGCCAGTGCAGCGCATAGCCGATGGCGTGGCGCATATCCGGCGGCCCCACATGGGCCATCAGCGCACCATCCGCAAAGCCGACCAGGGCGTGGATCATGGATTCGGGGTGCACAAGCACCTCAATCTGGCAGGGTGAAACGCCAAAATATTCTCGCGTTTCAATCACTTCCAATGCCTTGTTGAACATGGATGCCGAATCAATGGTGATCCGTTGTCCCATGTTCCAGTTGGGGTGGCAGGACGCCTCGGCCAGCGTCGCATTGGCCAGATCGTCGAGCGGCCAGTCGCGAAAGGCCCCGCCGCTTGCGGTCAGGATAATCCGCTCGACGGCGGCCATATCCTCGCCCACCAGCGCCTGAAACACGGCAGAGTGTTCGCTGTCGACCGGCAACAGACGCGCATCGTTTCGCGCCGCGGTGCGCAGCATCAGGTCACCGGCGCAAACCAGGGATTCCTTGTTGGCCAGCGCAAGGGTTGCGCCCTGCTCCAGCGCGCGGATGCCGGGCTGCAACCCGGCAGCGCCGACAATGGCCGACATCACCCAGTCCACCGGACGCTGTGCCGCCTCGATCAACGCGCCTCGCCCGGCCGCGGCCTCGACCCCGGATCCGGCAAGTGCCGCACGCAAATCGGCCAGCCGATCCTCATCCGCAGTGACAACCACATCTGCGTTCAGGCGGATGGCATCCGCCGCAAGCTGGCCAATATTTGCAGCACCCGTCAGCGCCACCACGTCATAGGCGTCGATGTCGCGCGCAATCAGGTCAATCGTGTTTTGCCCGACAGAGCCTGTCGCGCCGAAAACCGACACCCGGCGTGTCATAGGGCGATCCACGGAAACCCAAAGACAAGCTCGATACCCAGAAACCCGAGCGACGCGCCCAACATGCCGTCAAACCGGTCCAGCACGCCGCCATGACCCGGAATCAGGGCCGAAGAATCCTTGACCCCCATCTTTCGCTTGATCGCGCTTTCGGCGATATCGCCCAACTGGCTGGCAAATGACAGCCCGATCGAGGCCAGCAGGACCGCGCCCCAAAGGCCTGAATTGATTGCGAAAAGACCACCGACAATCGCGGCGGCGACCCAACCCGCCGCCGTCCCGGACCACGTCTTTTTCGGGCTGACACGGGGCCAGAATTTGGGCCCGCCCAGCAACCGCCCGGCGAAATACCCGGCCACATCGGTGACCACCACAATCAGCACCAGCCAAACGAGCCAGGCAAATCCCAGATCGTCGCGCACATGCATCATGCCATAGCTCGCGGCCAGAACCAGAACGGTAAAGCCGCCGAACAGGCCGCGATATGTCCTGAGCTGACTGGCCCCCACAAAGGCCGGCGCAACCAGCAAGGGCGCGGCAAAGATCACAGGCAGGTAGATCGCCATAAGCACGGCCAGCGCCGCCACGCCCCCCATTTGCAGGGCCAGTCGCGGAACATCGGGTGCCAGCATGCGCGTCAGTTCCCAGATCATCAACCCGCACACCAGACCGACAACGACGTGAAACACATCCCCGCCCATCCAGATCGCCCAGATGCCGACCGCAACCATCAGTGCGCCGGACCCCATGCGCACAGCAAGGTCGGACCAGCGTTCACTCATGGCTCGACACCCCCGAACCGCCGCGCACGCCCCCCATAGCTGGCACAAAGCGAGGTGAATTCCTCGCGTCCGAAGTCGGGCCAGAGCGTGTCGATGAATTCGTACTCGGAATAGGCCGACTGCCAGAGAAGGAAATTTGAAATCCTGGCCTCGCCGCTGGTGCGAATGACAAGATCAGGATCAGGTAAAACATATGTATCCAAGTACTTTGGAAGCGTTTCCTCATCCATGTCTTCAGGCAACAGCTTGCCATCCGCCACGTCCTGAGCCAGCCGTTTGGTGGCCCGGGCGACCTCGTCCCGCCCACCATAGTTCAGAGCGATGGTCAGGTTCACCACGGTGTTTTCGGCCGTCAGCTCTTCCAACTCGTTCATGAGGTCGATCAGTTTGGCGTCCAGCCGCACCCGGTCGCCGATGAACCGCACCCGCACGCCGAAATGCTGAAGCGCACGGGCCTCTTTGATAATGTAGCGTCGGAACAGGTTCATGAGGCCCGCCACCTCGACCTGCGTCCGTTTCCAGTTCTCGGTCGAAAAGGCGAAAATCGTCAGATACTTGACGCCGATGTCCGGGCAGGTCTCGACGACTTCGCGCACACGCCGCGCGCCTGCGTGGTGTCCGAACAGGCGGGGCCGGCCACGCTGCGTCGCCCAGCGACCATTGCCGTCCATGATGATGGCGACGTGACGCGGGCCGTTATGCGGGGTATGTTTGATGGGCTGGTCCTTGGTGCTGTGTGGCGGTCTGGCCCGGCGAAACGGGATTTTGTGACTGTCTGAGCGGGCGGTCCGGGATTGCGCCCTTTTTGGGCCTGAAACGTCCCCCGGACCTGATTTCGGGTATGGCCCTTTAAACCTGCATGATTTCGGATTGCTTAGTCTCAAGCGCTGCATCCACAGACTTGATGTAGGTGTCGGTCATTTCTTGAACTTCGGCTTCCCACAGTTTCTGGTCATCTTCGGACATGCCGTCGGCCTTGCCCTTCTTGATCTGGTCCATACCGTCGCGGCGCACATTGCGCACCGACACGCGGGCATTTTCGGCGTAGGAGCCTGCGACCTTGCTCAACTCGCGGCGGCGTTCCTCGTTCAGTTCGGGGATCGGCAGCATGATGATCGTCCCGTTGAGTTGCGGATTGATGCCCAGCCCGCTTTCCCGGATCGCCTTTTCGACCTTGTTCACAAGACCCTTGTCCCAGACGTTTATGGTGACCATCCGGGGTTCGGGCACGTTCACCGTGCCCACCTGGTTGATCGGCGTCATCTGCCCATAGGCATCCACCATCACCGGTTCCAGCATCGAGGCCGACGCGCGCCCGGTGCGCAGCGAGGCAAATTCGGTCCTGAGGTTGGCCATCGCTCCGTCCATGCGGCGCGTCAGGTCATCTGTGTCGAGCATGAAGTCGTCTGACATCGTATTTCCCCGTGTTCTTCAGGTGGCCTTTTTGGCCGATTGGTGTCGGGTATAGATCAAGGTTCGGGCCAAATGCCAGCACCAGTTATGCCATGCTAGCCTTGAACGCGGGTAAACGTGCCCCTGCCTTCGAGGATGCTTTTGAACCCGCCGGGGGTGTCCAGCGGAAAGACGATCAGCGGCAGATTGTTGTCGCGCGCCAGTGCGATGGCGCTTGCGTCCATGACGGCCAGACGCTTTTGCAGCACTTCGTCATAGGTGATAGTGTCATAGCGCACGGCATCCGCATGTTTGGCCGGGTCCTTGTCATAGACCCCATCCACGCCGTTCTTGCCCATAAAGATCGCCTCGCAGGACATTTCATTGGCGCGCAGGGTCGCCGCGGTATCCGTGGTAAAATACGGGTTGCCGGTGCCGGCGGCAAAGATGCAGACCCGCTTTTTCTCAAGGTGGCGCACGGCGCGGCGGCGGATATAGGGTTCGGCGACCTCGTTCATGGTGATGGCGCTGATCACCCGGGTAAAGACGCCGACACCTTCCAGCGCGGATTGCATGGCAAGCGCGTTCATCACGGTGGCGAGCATACCCATGTAATCGGCCGTGGTGCGCTCCATTCCCTGGGCGGAACCCTGCAGGCCGCGAAAGACATTGCCGCCACCGATCACCATGCAAATCTCGACACCCATGTCGTGGACTGATTTCACCTCGCGCGCGATGCGTTCGACTGTCGGCGGGTGCAGGCCATAGCCCTGATCGCCCATCAGCGCCTCGCCCGAGATTTTCAGCATCACCCGGCTGAAGGTCGTTCTGGTGTCGGTCTCGGTCATGGCGTGCCCCTGCTCTTTCAATTGTTGCGCAACCTGTCCTAAAAGCGTGCAGGTTTCAATGGATGACCGCACCATGATCCGCGACCTGATCGCCTCTCTGCCCCGGGATATTCCGGTTCTGATCGCCGGACCGACGGCATCGGGGAAATCGGCGCTGGCGCTGGCCATTGCCGAGACGCAGGGCGGTGTCATCGTGAACGGCGATGCCAGTCAGGTCTATGACTGCTGGCGCGTGCTGACGGCCCGCCCTTCACCCGAGGAAGAGGCCCGCGCGCCGCACCTGCTATATGGCCATGTGGCCTATGACGCGCCCTACTCAACGGGGCACTGGTTGCGCGATGTCCTGCCCAGTCTTGAGGGGCCGCGCCCGATTGTCGTGGGCGGCACCGGCCTCTACTTTTCGGCTTTGACCGAAGGGTTCGCAGACATTCCCGAAACCCTGCCCGAGGTGCGCCGTCAGGGTGACGCCATGGATATCGCCGACATGGCCGCCGCCCTTGATCCCGAGACAGCCCGCCGCATCGACCTTGCCAACCGCGCCCGCGTGCAGCGCGCATGGGAAGTGCAGCGCAGCACGGGCCGGCCGCTGTCGGCCTGGCAGGACGACCCCGCGCCACCTGTTCTGGCACAGGGGGCCTTTTCAGGCGTCGTTCTGGACAGTCCCAAAGACTGGCTGACCCCCCGTATCGAGGCAAGGTTCGACCAGATGCTGCGTGCCGGCGCGCTGGACGAAGCGCGCGCCATGGCGGATCGTTTCGATCCCGCGCTGCCTTCATGCAGGGCCATCGGCGCGCGCGAAGCGATGGGCGTGATCAACGGCACCCTGGATCATTCAGACGCCGTCGTGTCGGCGACCGTCGCAACCCGCCAATATGCCAAACGGCAACGCACCTGGTTCCGCGCCCGCATGAGCGGATGGACGTGGATCAAGGCAGACGATCTGGCGGGCGCTTGACTTAATCGGCATATTTTGCCCAATTGATTCACGTCCCCGTGACACTCAGTTTACAGATTCGAACATATCGAGCATCCAATGACCTTACCCCCGATCCGGGTCACTACCCTTGCACATCTGACGGGCACGCAGGATTGGCGGCTGTCTCTGGCCCATGACCGCGATGCACATCTGCTGATCTGGATAACGCGCGGTCAGGGCCGCCTGTTGCTGAACGGCACGCGGCGCGGAACGGGAACCCACAACGCGATTTTTATTCCGCCGCAGACGCTTTTTTCATTGGAATTGGGGCGTCAGGGGATGGGACTTGTCGCGGTGATCCCCGAGGGAACGCAGGTGCGCATGCCCAGTGGCCCGCGGCAATTGCGGGTGCGCGACGTTGCCGCAATCAGCGAACTGACCGCCATTTTCGAGGCCGCGGCACGGGAGAATACGGGGGCGCGCGCGTTATCGCAGGATGCGCTTGATGCGCATGTCGCGCTGATGTCCGTCTGGCTGCGCCGCCAGATCGCGTTGCCCGACAATCTGCCTGCCAAAATGAACGCCGCGGCCCGGCTGAGTGCTGCTTTTTGCCAGCGGATCACCCAATACCACACAACAGGCATGAGCATGGCAGAGCACGCGGGTGCTTTGAACGTCACGCCGACGCACCTGACGCGGGCCTGCAAATCCGCATCAGGGCGCACGGCGGCTGATCTGCTTACGGAACGTGTGCTTTATGCCGCCCGCATGGCGCTGACAGAAACAGATGTCGCCATTCAGGATGTCGCACGCCATCTCGGGTTTGGATCGGCGGCGTACTTTACGCGGTTCATCCAGCAACATACGGCCAAAACCCCTACGGCACTGCGCAAGACATCGCAGCGCTGAGGCATCGGCACGCACGCGAAATTTCCGAACGCGGGCGGTCGATGTCGCAAACAGGCGTATCGCATGTCGCAAACAGTCAAAAATTCTTCCAAGCCCCCCGTTGACCTGCGCATCGTTCTGTTGCCTCATGGATGCATCAGAAATGAGCGCGCGCGACCGGGACACATCCAAAGTCACGCAACAACGCACATGACAAGCTGCGCCCCGGCGCAGCAGGGACAACCGTTGTCGGGGGGGGGCACCCAAGACAAGAACCCAATGCCTGAGCCCACCGGTTCAGCAAAGCCACCAACAGGCGAGGCGCTTTGAATGCCGCCCGCACATAATAACCGGCAGCAACAGACTGCCTTCAGCCACCAACAGGGGCGATTTCATGGGACTATTCATCCTGAGACGACTGGGCGTGATGTTGCTGACCGCAATATGCCTGACATTCCTCGTCTTCTTTCTGACCAACCTTTACCCGAACCTCGAAAAACTGGCCAAGACCCAGGGCAACTTCCGCATGTCGGACGAAGCCGTGAGCAGCTGGCTGGGCAATCGCGGCTATCTGGACAACACATTTGTCAAATATGGCCGCTGGCTGGGTGTGGCGCCCGGTTGGGTGACTGAAAACGCCGAAGGTGCTGTGACAGGCCAGTGCTTTGCCGAAGGCACGCCAGAGGGTGACCGCCCCAATTTTTGCGGCATCCTGCAGGGCGACTGGGGCACATCGCTGGTGTTCAAGGATGAAGTCAGCAACATCGTGGCCGTGCGCCTTGCCGCCACGGGCAAGCTGATGGGCTTTGTGTTGCTGGTCATGGTGCCGATGGCGCTGATTGTCGGGGTGCTGGCGGGGATGCGCGAGGGATCGGGGCTTGATCGCTCGCTCTCGACCTTTTCGATCGCGACCACGGCAACGCCGGAATATGTGTCGGGGGTTATCTTTATCGCGGTCTTTGCCTCATCGGCCTTTGGGCTCAAATGGTTCAAGGGGTCGGCCACGCAGGCCATCGACAATGCCACTTTCGAAAACTTTGCCCTGCCGGTGATCACCATCGCGCTTTACGGCATGGGGTATATCGCGCGGATGACGCGGGCCAGCATGACCGAGGTGATGACAGCGCAATATATCCGCACCGCGCGCCTCAAGGGCGTGAGTTTCGGCAACATCGTGATGAAGCACGCGCTGCGCAACGCGCTGATTGCGCCCTTCACGGTGATCATGCTGCAAATTCCGTGGCTGCTGAACGGTGTCGTGATTGTCGAAACGCTCTTTAACTACAAGGGCTTTGGCTGGTTGCTGGTGCAGGCCGCCTCCAACAATGACATCGAACTTTTGCTGGCCGTTTCGGTCGTCTCTGTGGTCGTGGTGCTGATCACGCAGCTGATATCGGATATCGGCTACGTGTTTCTCAACCCACGCATCCGCATTTCTTAAGGGAGGGCCACAGACATGGAACCTTTGACGTGGACAGGCACCCTTGGCATTTTTCTTGACCCGGTGCTGTATGCGGTTTCGGCCATTTTCATCATCGCGGTACTGACGCAAATCGCGCTGAGTATCGTGTCGAGCGGGGACCGCGTGGTCACCAACCCGGACGGCACGCTCAGTTCTTCGGGTGGCGCCTATGGCATGGTGTCGACAGCGACGCGCTGGGTCGGGGCGGCCCTTGTGGGGGTTGTTCTGATCTATCTGGTTGTCGGTGCGTTTTCGGGGCCGACATTTGCCGGCATCATCGGCGGCATGAGCCAGCAACTGTTGCCGGTCTGGATCGCGCTGATCGTCACCTTTGTGCTGTCGGTCAAATTCAAGCGGAAACTGGGCCTTTACGGCAAACTGTTTGATTCGACCGTCGGCATGATCGGGTTTGCGCTGGTGATGTTCTGGATCTTTGCGGGCATCATGGCCGGTGTCTTTGATCTGATCACCACCCATGACAGCCTCAGTCAGGTGTCGGGGATGAAGAACAAACTGCCCGGCACACCGCTGAGCGGAGCCGAGGAAGGCGAATATGCCTGGTACCTGCTGGGCGGCGACAACCTTGCCCGCGACGTGTTCAGCCGCCTGTTCAAGGGCGCCTGGGTGGTGGTGCAGATCGCACCTCTGGCCACGCTGTTTGCCTTTATGGTGGGCATCACGCTGGGCCTGCCTGCCGGGTATTACGGCGGGCGTCTGGACACGGTGCTGTCCTTTCTTGCCAACCTGATCCTCGCCTTTCCGGTCATCCTGTTGTTCTACCTTCTGGTCACACCCGAGATCGTGGCGACGGGCATCCCCAACTATATGGCCACGGTGCTGTTCGTATTCCCGCTGGTGTTTCTTGCGGTTTTGCTGAACTCGCGGTTTTATACCCAGCCCAGCTTTCGCACGCCGCTGTTGGTTGTGGTGCTTGGAATAACGGGATGGATTTATTTGTCGCTGATCTCGACCGATGGGGCCATCGTATCGACGCCGACATACACGATCCCCGGCCTGCCGGGTTTCATCGACATGTTCGATATCGACGGCGGTATTCTGGTGGTGTTCGTTTCGGTGGTCTTTGTGAATGCGCCCACCGTGTTCCGGATTGTGCGTGGCCTCGCGCTGGACATCAAGACCCGCGACTATGTTGCCGCCGCCCAGACCCGTGGCGAAGGGCCGTGGTATATCATGCTGTGGGAAATTCTGCCCAACGCACGCGGGCCGCTGATCGTGGATTTCTGCCTGCGCATCGGCTACACCACGATCCTTCTGGGCACATTGGGCTTTTTCGGTCTGGGACTGGAAAGCGAGTCGCCCGATTGGGGCACGACCATCAACGCGGGCCGTCGTCTGTTGTCGATCTATCCGCACGCGGCCATCGCCCCTGCCCTGGCGCTGCTGACGCTGGTGCTGGGTCTGAACCTGCTGGCGGATGGCCTGCGCGAAGAAAGCCTGAAGGATTAAGTTGGGACGGCGGGACCGGGGGCAAGCCCGTCCCGCCAAAGGCGGGCAAACATATCGGGAAAAGGCACGCCCCCGGCGCGACCCCCCGTGGTATTTTTGGTCAGAAGAAGCGCAAGACAGCGTGATCTGACAGGGAGAAGACACAATGACCAAGACCGATTATGACGGACCGATCCTTGAGATCGACAGACTTTCGATCTCGTTCTTTACACGGCTGCGCGAAATTCCTGCCGTGATGGATTTTTCTGTCACCGTGCAACCCGGCGAGGCGGTGGGGCTGGTCGGTGAATCGGGGTGTGGCAAGTCAACCGTCGCCCTTGGGGTCATGCAGGATCTGGGCAAGAACGGGCGCATTGTCGGCGGGTCGATCAAGTTCAAGGGCCGCGATTTGCAGGAAATGAGCGCCGAAGAGTTGCGCGACATTCGCGGCAGCGAGATCGCGATGATCTATCAGGAGCCCATGGCCTCGCTGAACCCTGCCATGAAGATCGGGCGTCAGTTGATGGAAGTGCCGATGATTCACGCGGGCATGAATGAAAAGGAGGCGTATGCGCGCGCGCTTCAGGTGGTCACGGATGTGAAACTGCCCGACCCCAAACGCATCCTCAATTCATTCCCTCACCAGCTTTCGGGCGGTCAGCAGCAGCGTATCGTGATCGCGATGGCGCTGATGTCGGAACCTTCGTTGTTGATTCTGGACGAGCCCACAACCGCGCTCGATGTGACGGTCGAGGCGGCCGTGGTCGAACTGGTCAAGGATCTGGGCAAGAAATACGGCACCTCGATGCTGTTCATCAGCCACAACCTTGGTCTGGTGCTGGAAACCTGTGACCGCATCTGTGTGATGTATTCCGGCGAAGCGGTCGAGCGTGGCAGCATCGAGCAGGTGTTCGACGAGATGCAGCACCCCTATACGCAAGCGCTGTTTCGTTCGATCCCGTTGCCCGGGGCCGACAAGAACGCGCGCCCCCTTGTGGCGATCCCGGGCAACTTCCCCCTGCCCCACGAGCGCCCGCCGGGCTGCAATTTCGGTCCGCGCTGCGATTATTTCGAGGCCGGGCGCTGTGATGCAGACAAACATATTTACATGGCCCCCGCCAATGAGGACGGCAGCCACGAATCCCGGTGTCTCAGGTTCAAGGAGATCGACTGGAACGCACCGATGGAGTTGGCCGACGTCAAGACCAAGGGCGAGGTGGGCGATGTCGTTCTGAAGATGGACAACCTCAAGAAATATTACGAGGTTGCGGCCTCGGCCCTGTTCTCCTCCGGTGCCAAGAAGGTGGTCAAGGCCAACGAGACCCTCAGTTTCGAGGCCCGCGAGTCCGAAACCCTGGCCATCGTGGGCGAATCCGGGTGCGGCAAGTCGACCTTTGCCAAGGTGCTGATGGGGCTGGAAACGGCGACCGAGGGCACGATCACCCTTGGCAACAAGCAGATTCAGGACATTCCCATCGAAGATCGCGACACCCAGACGGTCGCGGATGTGCAGATGGTGTTCCAGAACCCGTTCGACACGCTGAACCCGTCCATGACGGTGGGTCGCCAGATCGTGCGTGCGCTTGAGATTTTCAAGATCGGCAAGAACGAGGCCGAACGCTGGCAACGCATGCTGGAATTGCTGGACCTCGTGAAACTGCCGCGCGAATTCGCCACGCGGATGCCGCGCCAGTTGTCGGGGGGGCAGAAACAGCGCGTCGGGATTGCCCGCGCCTTTGCGGGCGACGCCAAGATCGTTGTGGCGGACGAACCCGTTTCGGCGCTGGACGTGTCGGTGCAGGCCGCTGTCACCGACCTGCTGATGGAAATACAGCGCGAACACAAGACCACCCTGCTGTTCATCAGCCACGATCTGTCCATCGTGCGGTATCTCAGCGACCGGGTCATGGTGATGTATCTGGGCCATGTGGTGGAACTGGGCAGCACCGATCAAGTGTTTTCGCCCCCCTATCACCCCTATACCGAGGCGCTGTTGTCCGCCGTTCCGATTGCTGACACCAAGGTGCAAAAGCAGCATATCGTGCTTGAGGGCGACATCCCTTCGGCCATGAACCCGCCTCCGGGTTGCCCGTTCCAGACGCGCTGTCGCTGGAAATCGGAGGTGCCGGGGGGCTTGTGTGAAAAGGAAGTGCCGCCCGTGCGCCATCTGGCCGAGGGTCATCAGGTCAAGTGCCATCTGGCCGACGATATTCTGGCGCGCATGGAACCGGTGATCAAAATCGCCGCTGAATGATCGCGCGCGCCCTCAGACGGGTGCGGCGGTCAGAGTGTAGTAATAGGTTTCGATATCGGTGTAGTTCGCACCGATCACACCGGCGACATAGCCGATCCAGAATTGCCACGCGCGCGGATTGCTGCGCGCGAAGATCTGGCTCATCACAAAGCCGATGGGCGCAATAGCGACACCTGCGATAATGGCCGCTGTCAGGTAATCCGCCAGGATCAGTTCGTAAAGCGTGGTGGAGTTGAGCGTGACCATGAACAACAGGCCGACATTCATCGCAAAGAGAATGCCCGCCGTACCCCCGGCAAGGCCGCCGGCGGCGAGCATATCAAGATGGAAAGTGCGCTTTTTTCCGGATTTATTGACAAGCCCGCGGCCTTTGACAACCACGTCGCTTGCGTTCTTGGTGCGTCCCGAATTGATGCGCGCCACCCGTTCATCGAATGTAGATTGTCCCGCTTTCATGTCCCAATTCACTCGCTGCTGCACAATGCAAGCAGGATCAGAGCGCGCGCGCGTGGCGAGACTGTGGCGCAATCGGTACGATTTGTGGAAACAGTGCCGATGCGGGCCTAGCTGCCCCAGATGACCCGCACGTAATTGCGCGTTTCGCGGAACGGGGGCACGCCGTTGTGCTTTTTCACGGCACCCGGCCCCGCGTTGTAGGCGGCCAGGGCCAGACGCCAGCTGCCAAAGGTCAGGTATTGCTGTTTGAGGTATTTCGCACCGCCGTCAAGGTTCTCGTAAGGGTCCTTGCGATCAACCCCGAGGGTGCGGGCCGTGGCGGGCATCAGTTGCGCAAGCCCATAGGCCCCCTTGCGCGACCGGGCCTTGACGTTCCAGCCGGATTCCTGCTGCACAAGTCGCAGGAACAGATCCACAGGCACTCCGTGGCGGCGTGCTGCGTCCTTGGCCACGGCCAGATAGGGCCCGTCATACCGGCCGCGATATTTCGGAGTGTCCGAATCCCATTTTGTTGGCGTCACCACCTTGGTCGGCTGCAGGCGAACCGAATTGCTGTATTGATTGGCGGCACGGGAATCGAGCACTTTGGTTTGCGAATTGAACAGCTTGGTGCGGTTGCGCGATGACAGGGTCTGCGCCGACGCTGCGTCTGCCACCAGCGCCAGAACAATGGCCACTGCACATGCTGCCCGTATCAAAGTCCCACACCCCAGTTGACGGCTTTGAAGCCCGTGGCGGCACTATATACGTATTTTTCGGTGCTGATCCACCCTCTGCGGTTTTACGCGGCATTAACCATGTGTAGGCTAGCGACAAAGTGACTGCGGGCACGGAATCATCGTGTCACCAAGGACAAGGGAAAAGAACATGGCAGGATCGGTAAACAAGGTCATTCTGATCGGTAATCTGGGGCGCGACCCCGAGGTGCGGACGTTCCAGAACGGCGGCAAGGTGTGCAACCTGCGCATTGCCACGTCCGAAACGTGGAAAGACAAGAACACAGGTGAGCGCAAGGAGCGGACCGAATGGCATTCCGTGGCCATCTTTTCCGAGCCTCTGGCGCGGGTGGCCGAACAATACCTCAAGAAGGGATCGAAAGTGTATCTCGAGGGCCAGCTTGAAACCCGCAAGTGGCAGGACCAGTCGGGACAGGACCGTTACAGCACCGAAGTGGTTCTGCGCCCCTACCGCTCTGAACTGACCATGCTTGACGGTCGTGATGGCGGCGGTGGCGGCGGCGGTAACTTTGGCGGCGGTGGCGGCAGCGCGGACCAGATGGGCTATGACGACCGTGGCGGCGGCGGCAGTGGTGGAGGTGGTGGATCAAGCCCGGCGCCAAGCCGTGATCTGGACGATGAAATCCCGTTCTAGGACCGGGTAGCAGACAAAAATGGCGGGGCTGGACATCGACGTGGTTTCCGGCCCCTTTTTTTGATGCCGCCCCTGAAATCGGGGCGATGCCACGCAATCAGCGTGCCGCCAGCGCATCCCCCAGCACCTCGAGCACCGTGTCGCGCGGGACATCCGAGGTTACAAACGCCTCGCCAATTCCGCGCGCCAGAACGAAATTCAGGGTGCCTGCGACGACTTTCTTGTCCTGCCCCATCAGATCCAGCAATGCATCGGCCCCCGGCAATGCGCCCGGAATATCGCGCAGATCGGTCTTCATCCCCATCGCCTTCAGGTGCGCGCGCACGCGGCCTGGGCTTTCCTGACTGCACAGTCCAAGACGCGCGGACGCCTCGAACGCCAGACCACAGCCAATCGCGACACCTTCGCCGTGCAGCAACCGGTCGCAATAGCCCGTGGCGGCCTCAAGCGCATGGCAGAAAGTGTGCCCAAGGTTCAAAAGCGCGCGCTCGCCCTGCTCGGTCTCGTCGCGGGTCACGATGTCGGCCTTCATCTGGACGGACCGGCGCACCGCAGCGACGCGCAATGCCATATCGCCCGCCGCCATCGCCGGCGCATTCTCCTCCAGCCACTCAAAGAATGCCGCATCGCCAAGCAGGCCGTATTTCATGACCTCGCCGTAACCGGCCAGAAAATCGCGCGCTGTCAGTGTCGACAGGACATCCGTGTCCGCAAGCACAAGGCTTGGCTGGTGAAACGCGCCGGCAAGGTTCTTGCCCTGGGCGGTGTTGATCCCGGTCTTGCCCCCGACCGAACTGTCGACCTGCGCCAAAAGCGAGGTCGGCACCTGCACAAAGCGCACGCCACGCCGCAGGATGGCACAGGCAAAGCCCACCAGATCCCCGATGACACCGCCGCCCAAGGCCAGCACGACGTCGCTGCGTTCGATTTTCTGATCCAGCAGCCACTCGGTCACCTGCGCCAGATGCGCCCAGCTTTTGGTAGCCTCCCCCGGGGCCAGCTCCAGAACGGTGCAGTCGATGCCCGCGCGCGCCAGTCCGCTTTTCAACCCGTCCAAATGCAGGCCGGCGACGCGCGTTTCCGTGACGATCGCGACGCGCGGGCGCGGCAACATCGGGGCGATCAACGCCCCGGATTCGGCGATCAGGCCGGGGCCAATCAGCACATCATAGGCGCGCGCGCCCAGGGGCACATGGACTGTTTCACGCATTTAAGCTCTCCAACACATCGGGGCGTTCGGTGCTCAGGGCCGCGATCACGCGATCGACCATCCCTTCAATCGACAAATCAAAAAGGGATTTTACCCGCACATCTGCCAGCGCATAGAGCGGCACACGGTCCGCATAAATTCCGGCCAGCGTGTCGCGCGGGCTGGACGTGCGCAGCAAAGGGCGCGTGTCCTTGTGGCGCACCCGTTGCCACAGCAGGTCAAGGTCGGCATCCAGCCACACCGAAACCCCGCGCGCAGAGATGTTCTTGCGGTTCTGTTCCGCCAGAAACGCGCCGCCGCCCGTCGAGAGCACACCGCATTCCCCGTCCAGCAATCGCGAGATCACCTGGGTTTCCTTGGTTCGGAAAAAAGCCTCGCCATGACTGGCGAAAATTTCAGGAACGGTACGGCTTGCGGCGGCTTCGATTTCTGCGTCACTGTCCAGAAACGGCACATCCAGCCGCTGTGCAAGACCGCGCCCGACGGCGGTTTTTCCGGCCCCCATCATCCCCACCATCACGACGGTCTTTTTCAAAAGATACTGCGCCCTGACCTGCGGATTTGACTGATTTTGCTGTTTTTCGCTCATTTCGCTGTCAATGACGTGATTTTCGGAAAAAGGCCATATATGCTTTTGACCAAAACAAGAAATCGCTCAAACGTCATCGAGGCAGTACAACTATGGTCCGACTTTTCAAGCTGTTGATCTTTCTTGCGATCATCGGGTTCACCGGCCTCGTGGGGTATGCCTACGTGGGTGAATACTTTGGCGCGAACTTTTCACCACCTCAGAACGAGGTGCGTGTTCCCGTGACCCTTGATGCGGAATAGCGGGCCATTTCTTGTCTGTGCGGCCGCACTGCTGGCGGCCACGATCGGGCGGGCCGAAGACACCGCCTCGGTGCCGCTGAACGTGATCGACTGGCTGGACGAACAAACGGCCCAGCCCGCGGCGGTGCCGGCGGATGAACCGCGCGTCACTGTCTCGGGCAATATCCCGCGCGTGACCGTCAGGCCGCTTGAAACCGCCGCAGCCAAACGGGTTGGTCTGGCCCCGTCGGATGTAACCGGCCTTCCCGATACGTTGTGGTCGGGCAGTCAGGGCGCACCGCTTGCGCGCGCGATTGCCGACATGCCGGATGTACGCCTGCCGTCTTTGCAATCGCTGTTCTATACGATCCTGCTGGCCGAGGCGCTGCCCCCAAGGGGCAGTACGGCGGCCTTCGATCTTGCCCGCATCGACGCGCTCTTGGCCCTTGGTGCGCTGGACCCGGCCCTTGCCCTGATGGAACAGGCCGGGCCTGAAACATCTGCCGCACATTTTGCGCGCTACATGGATATGTCGTTGCTGGCCAACGCACCCGCGCGCGCCTGCGCGACCCTGTTGGCACGTCCGGCCCTGTCGCCCGGCAAGGCGTATGAGGTGTTCTGCACCGCGCGCGCCGGAGACTGGAGCACAGCCGCCCTGCAACTGGGCACCGCACGCGTTCTTGGCCTCATTGATCCGCCGGACGTGGCGGCACTTGAACGCTTTCTTGATCCGGACCTGTATGACGGCGAACCACCCCTGCCCGTGCCATCCCGCCACAGCGCGTTGATGTTCCGGTTGTTCGAAGCCAACGGCACCCCGGTTCCGACTCTGCACTGGCCGGTTGTCTATGCCAATGCCGATCTGTCCGACACCGCCGGATGGAAGGCGCAGATCGAGGCGGCGGAGCGGCTGGCCCGCACCGGTGCCTTGCCCGACAACCGCCTGTTGGGGCTTTACAGTCAACGCCGGCCCGCTGCATCCGGCGGGGTCTGGGACCGGGTCGCAGCACTGCAACGGTTTGAAACCGCCCTTGCCACCGGCAGCCCGGCGGCGGTGTCCAAAACCCTGCCAAATGCGTGGCAGACCATGAAAGGCGCGCGCCTGTCCGTGCCGTTCGCCACCTTGTTTGCCAAGGACCTTGCCGCGATGACGCTGAGCGGACGCACGGCCGATATCGCTTTTGAGGTGATGCTGCTGTCGCCCGATTATGAACGTGCCGCCCAGATCTATCCGGCCCGCGCATTGCGCCGCCCCGAACTTGCCGCCGTGGCGGCAGGGGATGTGCCCCCATCCCTGACGGCACAAGGCACAGCGCAGGCTGTTCTTGCCGCCTTTGGCGCCGCCCCGGCCGATCCGCGTATCGTGATCAGTGCCCGTGACGGGGCCTTGGGGGCGGCATTGCTCGATGCGCTTGCGCTGACGCTTGAGGGGGCTGAAGGGGACGTCGCGCGCCTGACCACGGGGCTTGCCACGCTGCGCGTTCTGGGGCTGGAAGACATCGCACGCCGGGCCGGTCTGCAGGTCATGTTGCTGGAGGAGCAGTCATGACCAGCGGCACCTGGATTTCCACCTTCCTCGAGGCGCAAGCCGCTGAACTTGGGGCCGCGCGCAACACTTTGCTGGCCTATGGCCGCGATCTGATCGACGCCCAAAGCTGGCTGGATCAACAGGACACCGGATTTGCCACCGCGACCCAATCCGATATCGAAGCCTACCTGATCCACTGCGATGCGCAGGGGTTGGCCAAATCGACCCGCGCCCGGCGCCTGTCGGCCATCAAGCAACTGTTCCGCTTTGCCTTCGAAGAAGGCTGGCGCAGCGAAAACCCCGCGATCCAGATCGCCAGCCCCGGACAGGACAAGCGCCTGCCCAAAACGCTGGACGAGGCCGAGGTGGACAGCCTGTTGACCGCCGCCCGCACGTTTGGGCGCAACCCCAAGGACCGGGTCCGCGACACCTGCCTGATGGAGCTGCTTTATGCCACCGGAATGCGTGTTACCGAACTGGTCAGCATGCCGGTCAGTTCGGCGCGGGGCGATCCGCAAATGCTGCTGATCCTTGGCAAGGGCGGCAAGGAGCGGATGGTGCCGCTGTCGCCCCCGGCGCGCACCGCGCTGGCGGACTGGATTCGGATACGGGACGACATCGACACCTTCGCCCAAGGCAAGGGCGCGCAACCGTCGCGTTTCCTGTTCCCGTCACGCGGCGTTCTGGGGCATCTGACACGGCACTGGTTTTATGCGCGCATCAAGTCACTGGCCGCCTTTGGAAACGTGGCCCCCGACAAGGTGACCCCGCACACCCTCCGTCACGCCTTTGCCACGCACCTGCTGGCGGGCGGGGCGGATTTGCGGGCGATCCAGACCATGCTGGGCCACGCAGATGTCGCCACCACCGAGATTTACACACATGTGGTCGACGAGCGTCTTACGCAGCTGGTTCTTGACCATCACCCCCTGGCCCGGGACGGCACACACAAAGGGCCCGGCAAGACGTCTTCGGACGGCCAATAGCCCGATTGCAGCGACAACTGATAGCCTTGGGTCAAACCGGCGGCTCTCATGTCGCCTGCGGCGGCTGCGGCATCATAGTCCAGCGTGCAGATGCGCACGGCGCCATCCTCAAGCAGGGCAAAACGGGTCTGCGCCCGCCCGTCATGGGGCGGCATGCCGATGACGCCCGCGTTGATCCATGTGCCGCGCCGCAATGCGCGCTGAAAAGGGATACCGGAATGCCCCGACCAGATGTACGAGACGGGTCCGATCACGGCCTCCAGCGCGTCCCATTCGGCCTCCAACTGCGCCTCCCGGGACGTGGACCACAAAAACCGGGCGACATCCGTGGCACCGCCATGCACAACCCCATGTCGCTGACCTGCATGCGTGAAGCTCGCCACATCCGGCAATGTGCCCATCCAGTCGCGCGCCTCGCGGCCCAATCGGGCATCCGCAAATGCATACCAGCCCGCGGACAACAGATCGCACGCACTGCCATCTTCAAAACCGCAACCACAATCGGGCGCTCCCTGTGCCAGCTGCACTTCGCAATTCCCGGCAATCACGTGACAGCCCGCCGCACGAATGCTTGACACCGTTTCCGCGGGACGCGCGCAATAGGCCACAACATCGCCGGTGCAGATGCTGGAGGCTCCGAATGCACGGGCACGGGCCAAAAGCGCCTCTGTTGCCTGCAGGTTCGAATAGGGCCCGCCAAACACCACAACCGGGCCATTCAGTGCACCATATCCCTTGTGCTGCATGTATGTGTTCCCTTGAATGCGCCGCCGCGCGCGCCCATAACCCAGTCCAGAGCAAAGGATACATCAAGAATGGACGACCCCGCCACCATATACGACGCCGCGTTCTGGACCACCGCCGGAGTGATCCTGTTCCTGTTGGTGCTGTCGGGGTTCTTTTCGGGATCTGAAACGGCACTCACTGCGGCATCACGGGGCAAGCTGCGCACGCAGGCCGACAAGGGATCGCGCGGGGCCGAACGCGCTTTGGTCATCACCGAAGACAATGAACGCCTGATCGGATCGGTTCTGCTGGGCAACAACCTGGTCAATATTCTGGCCGCATCGCTGGCCACCAGCCTGTTCACCCGCGCCTTTGGCGAAAGCGGTGTGGCGCTGGCCACACTGGTGATGACGCTGCTTGTGCTGATCTTTTCCGAAGTGCTGCCCAAGACCTATGCCATCACCAATTCCGAAAGTGCGGCGTCGATGGTGTCACGCCCCATTTCGGTTGTGGTGACGGTGTTTTCACCGGTCGTGGCCGCTGTGCGTCTTTTGGTGCGGGGGCTTTTGCGCCTGTTCGGTCTGCAGGTCGATCCCGACAGCCACATCATGGCCGTGCGGGAAGAGATCGCCGGGGCGCTGCAACTGGGGCACTCCGAAGGCGTGGTGGAAAAGGAAGACCGAGACCGCATCCTCGGCGCGCTCGATCTGGGCGAGCGCACGGTCGAAGAGATCATGCTGCACCGTTCGGGCATCGAGATGATCAATGCCGACGACGATCCGCAAACCATCCTGGAACAGTGTCTGAAATCCAGCCACACCCGCCTGCCGGTTTACCAGGACGAACAGGAAAACATCATCGGCGTGATTCACGCAAAAGACCTGTTGCGCGCCATGTATTCCGTGGTTGGTGGTCCGAATGGCGATGCGGCGGCGCTCAAATCCTTTGACGTCACGGCCGTTGCGATGCGGCCCTATTTTGTGCCGGAAACCACGACACTTGACGAACAGATGCGCCAGTTTCTGCGCATTCGCAGCCATTTCGCGCTGGTCGTGGATGAATACGGAACCCTGCAGGGCCTGATCACGCTCGAAGATATCCTTGAGGAAATTGTGGGCGAGATCACGGATGAATTTGACCCCGACGCCGATCAGCCGGTGATCCAGAGCGAGGACGGCCATTACCTTGTGGACGGCGCAACCACGATCCGCGACCTGAACCGAGCCACGGACTGGAACCTGCCCGATGACGAGGCAAACACAATTGCCGGCCTCGTTATCCACGAGGCGCAGATGATTCCGACCGTGGGTCAGGTGTTCAGCTATCACGGGTTCCGTTTTGAGGTGCGCGAACGCGACGGCAACCGCATCACCGTGCTGCGCATCAACGCGCTGGAGTGACCTTCAGGCGATTTCGCCCTCGTCCCGGCGCGCCTGCAACCAGGCACGGACATCCTCGATACGACCCCGCGCGACGGGCACCTTGTCACCACAGACCAGACCCAGCTTGGCACCGTTCATCTTGGTGGCCTTGCGCTGCGCCACCCAATGCGAGCGATGCGTCTGAATGCCGTCCTGCGGTGTGACCTGCTCCAGAAAGGTCGACATCCGTTCGCGAATGACCTCGGTGCCGGAGTCCATATGCACTTCGAGGTAATGCTCGGCCGCCTTGACCCGCCCGATATCGGCCAGATCAAAACTGCGTCCGGCCAGTGTCACTTTGCGGCGCACCGGGTCCTGTTTCTTGCGCAAACGCTGCGCCGGAATAAGCCACAACAGGGCGACCGTTTCAAAGGCATGTGCAACCAGAATGTTCCGCACATTCATCTGCCATGTCATGATTCCCAGCAGGTGATGGTATGGTTCGAACAGAACGCTCAGCAATGTCCCGGCGATGTAGGTGGATGCCAGCACCAGCGGAGCCGACAACAGGATCAGCGGGATCGCCTTGCCAAACAAGCGGTGCCACATCTTGCCTGTAATCTTGGAATAGAAATCCGACGTGAGCATGTAGATGAACAGGGCAACGAACCAGAACGCCATGCGCAGTCCGAAACTGTCAAACTGCGGCAGCGTGACCGGGTGTCCCGTCGACATGATGAAAAAACCGACTGCAATCAGAACCCACATCTGCCAGGAACGGTACAGCTCGTGCATTTCGCGTAACGTAAAATGCACGATGGCGCCGTTCGAGACATAAACATGCACTTTGTGATCAAGGTTCTTTGCGAACATGTCTTGGATCTAGCATGTGACGCCAACTAGAGTAAACTGTCGGGAACGGCCTGATTGGGGTGCGGTGGTGCGACCTTTCGGTATCAGTCGCAGGCCTGTTACGATGAGTCCCTGTCGCTGCGCCGCACCCCGCTTTCCTTATCCGCGCAGTCGTTTTCCATCTGCGTCAAATGGCGGTTCATCAAGTATGGTTGCCTTATGGGCTTGCCCAAGCACCATGACGTCCACCGCGTCTCCCGGTCCGACACCTTTGACGTAGGCCAGTGCGAGGCTTTGACCGACCGCGTATCCAAAGGCGCCCGAGGTCACGCGCCCCACGCCTTTGTTACCGAAAAAGACAGGTTCCCCGCCGGATGCATCGGCCCCTGATGCGTCAGTATCCGCTTTGTCCAGTTGCAACAGCACCAGTGATTCGCGCGCCGGTTGTGCCAGAACTTCGCGCACCGCGTTCTTGTTGAGAAAGTCCTTGTCCATTTTGATCAGCCGATCAAGGCCGACCTCTTGAGGCCAGTATTCGGGGCTGTATTCCCGGCTCCACGAGCCATAGCCCTTTTCGATGCGCAGGCTCATCAACGCGCGACTGCCCACGGGGCCGATCCCCATCTCGCGCCCCGCCTCGATCAAGGCGGCATAAAGCTGCGCCTGATCTTCGGTGGCGCAGTGCAATTCCCAGCCGAGATCACCGGTGAACGAGACACGCAGCGCCAGCACCTCGATGCCTGCAATCGTGATGCGGGCGGATCGCATGAACGCGAATTCCTCGTTGGCAAGCGACGCATTGGTCATGCGTTGCAGCATCGCGCGGCTGTCCGGGCCCGCGACGTTGAAACCGCAGATCTCTTCGGTCTGGCTGGCAAAGGTCGTGCCCTCGGGCAGCGGCACCTGTTTGAAGAAACGCTGGTGATAGCGTTCGGCCATGCCCGACCCGATGATCCAGAATTCGTCCTCTGCTGCCCGCGTCACGGTGAAATCGCCCGCGATCCCGCCCCGTTTGCTGATCAGCGGCGTCAGGCATGAGCGCCCCACCGCTTTCGGCATGTGATTGGCAAAGACGGCGTTCAGCCAGTCCTCGGCCCCCGGACCCTTGCAGACGTATTTTGCAAAGTTCGAGATGTCGATGATGCCACCCGTCTTGCGCAGCATCCGGCATTCTTCGCCCACCGGTTCCCACCAGTTCTGCCGGGTGAACCCGTCGGTGTCCTGCGCGCCCGGCGCATCGGCGAACCAAAGCGGGTGTTCCCAGCCATAGTTCAGCCCCATGACCGCGCCCATCTCGCGCTGCACCTCGCAGGCGGGGCGTGTGCGCACCGGGCGACCGGCACTGCGTTCCTCGTTCGGGAAGTGGATCTTGAAACGGTTGGCGTATTGATCGCCGACGCGCGCCTTGGTGAACGCCTTGGACGCCCATGTGCCAAAGCGTGCCATGTCCCAGGCGAACATATCGTATTTGGTCTCGCCCTCGATGATCCATTGCGCCGCCAGCAGGCCCATGCCGCCCGACTGGGAAAAGCCGGGGATGATGCCGTTGCAACAGAAATAGCCCGTCAGTTCCGGCACCGGACCAAACAGGACATTGGAATCCGGTGACCAGATCATCGGGCCGTTGATGACCCGCTTGATGCCTGCCGTGCCCACCACCGGCACGCGATCAATGGCGCGCATCATATTGTCCTCGATCCGTTCCAGATCGTCGGCGAACAATTCGTGACCAAAGCCCTGCGGCGTGCCATCCTCGGCCCAGAAGCGCACGTCTTTCTCATAAGCGCCGACCAGCAGGCCCTGCCCCTCCTGGCGCAGGTAATATTCGCCGTCCCGATCCGCCACAGACGGCAGGCGGCGATCCATGGCCGCAATTTCCGGGATCGTTTCGGTCACGAAATACTGGTGCTCGGTCGGTTGCAGCGGCAGCGTGACGCCCGCCATCGCCGCCACCTCGCGCCCCCAGAGCCCTGCGGCATTCACCACCCAAGGGGTCGCGATATCGCCTTTTTCGGTGCGCACAATCCATGTGCCGTCTGGCTGCTGTTCGGTGCCGGTGACGGGGCAAAAGCGGATGATTTCAGCGCCGTTCGCACGCGCCCCTGCGGCATAGGCATTGGTGACGCCCGACGGGTCCACATTGCCACCCTCGGGTTCCCACATGATACAGCGGATGCCGTCGAAATCCACCAGCGGGTGCAGCCGCTCGGCTTCGGTCCGGTTCACTTCGAAAAAGTTCATGTCGTAAAGGCACGCCTTGGCCGCCTGCAGACGCAGCTGATGTTCGCGGGCTTGCGTTTGGGCCAGATAAAGCGACCCGGGCTGGAACACGCCACAGCCCTGCCCGGTTTCCTGTTCCAGTTCCTTATAGAGACCCATCGTATAGTGCTGGATGCGGCTGATATTGGTGCTGTCATGCAGCCCATGAATGTTGGCCGCGGCGTGCCATGTCGACCCCGAAGTCAGTTCGTCGCGTTCCAGCAGAACCACATCCGACCAGCCGAGTTTCGTCAGGTGATAGAGGATCGAACACCCGATCACGCCGCCGCCGATTACCACCGCTTGTGCATGTGTCCGCATTGCCCGTTCCTCCTGTCCGGCCAACTATGCCCAAAGCATTGCCCTCGGATTGCACAAACGCGACACAGTATGTCGCTCTGTTGCAGCGCGCCCAAAGACACGCACACCCCGTTATCACCCTGCTGCAGCCCCAACGCCGCCACTTTTCCGGCCCAGGATGGAGCGTCATCAAACCACGCGGGTCCCATGCTTGACTACATCCCACGCCCTTTGCGCTGGCTCCGGCACAAGATACGCCGCGGCAAAACCAACTTGGCGTTCCGTCTGGAACATGAGAGGCAAACCCATCGCAGTGTGAGCCTGTGGATCCACAACCAGGCCCCTGCGGGCGCAGGGGCCGCGCTCGCGGACGCCATCGACCTCATCGCGCGCGCTGACCCGGTCAGCTTTTCACGCCTGTCGCACGTCCTGCCCGGCGGCATCGCTGCATCGGCGACAAACTGGGCCGTCGCTTGGTACAACCGCCCCGCCCAGCGCTGTTTCATTGGCGCCAACGCCTTGAAGCGTGGTACCGCAACCGATCTTGCACTCTACATCATCCACGAGATGACCCACGCAAGGCTAGCCGACTTTGAAACCCGAACTGATCACGCCCTCCGTGTCCGCGAGGAAAAAATATGCGTCCGCCGCGAGTTGGCCTTCACCCACAAGCTCGAAGCCCTGGGCTTCCGTACAGCATCATACCGCGCGGACGAGATCCGCGACTATCTCGACGACTTCCCGGCCCACCTCTATGAAAACAGCCACTTCCACGCCTCGGACCGCCGGGCCATGCTGGAAAAGCTGCGCCTTTTGAAACAATTCGACATCCCGCGCTGGCTGCGCCGGGTCGTGGTCCTGCGCCTGCGCCGCAAGCTGCGCGCGCACCGCACGGCCAGCGCAAAACTCCAAATGCAAGACACGGCCCAGTAACGACACAACACGTCGCTGAACCACCTTCGCGCGGGATTAGTCGCGCAGGCGTTGCGCCACCTTGGACAACAACCGGTCACGGTCAGGCGCCCATGTGATGGCCTCAAGCGCGCGGTCCAGAAATTCGCGGCCCAGCTCCTCGGCCGCCTTTTGCAGGCCTGTGTCGGGATGCTCCATCAGCCCGGCAAGACAGCGTTGCAGGCGCTGTTGCACCTCGACCTCGCCCGCGCCGTCGCGGGCAATACCGCTATAGGCGTCCACGATCAGATCGAACGGGTCGATCGGACGCACCCGCAACCGGTCGTATCTGGGCGCCGCCTCGGTTGCGGTTTCATCCTTGTAAAGCGACAGGATACGGGCCGACCGGTTCAGCACGTCAATCGCAGTGCCGGGGTCATTCACGCCCGGCGACAGCGCCTTGCTGCCGATTTCGGACATGACCAGCAGGCCAAAGCGCGGATCCTGATCATAGGTGCGCACGTCACCCAGCACGGCCAGGCGGCGCACGTCCTCTTCGAACGCGTCGCGGTCCGCGACCTCGCCCTCGACCCAGACCAGCGGTTCGTTCAGAAACACAAAGCTGCCAATGCCACTGCTGAGGTACAGCGTCACGCCGGCGGTCTTGGCCTGCTCCTGCAAGGCTTCGGGATAGATATGCTGGACGTATCCGCTTTGGTGCGCGCGGATCGGGGTGGCGGTGTCGGGCACGGTGCCGTCCCACGCCCTTGCCCCCAGACAGGGCGTGTCCAGACGTTCGCGAAACTGGATGCAGGTGATATCCTCGACCTGCCGCGTGGTGTGGATCAGGCTGCCAAGGGTCTGAAGATGCAGCACCCAGCGGATCAGCGACCACACCACATAGGCCAGCACCAGCACCGTGACCCAGAACAGCACCAGCGCCCGGTCATCCGCATAGATGCCCGTTTCGCGCAGGATGATGGCAAGCAGTGCGAATACATAGGCCCCGATGAAGGCCGCCAGCGTATTCTGCGTCACGCTGTCCTGCATGATCAGCTGATGCACCCGTGGCGTCCACTGGGACGAGGACGAGCGATAGACCGAAACCATCACGGTCAACGAAAACGTCGTGACCGCCAGCATCGCGTTGGCAATGGTGTTCAGCAACCGGTCTGCCGAGGCACCGGGCACGGATTGCGCCATCGTGTCGGGGACAATCACCTCGACCATTTGCGTGACCCCAAGGGCGACAAAGGCCAACAGCCCCATCAGCGCAACCCGCACATACAGCTTGCGCCAGTAATATCGGGCCAGCTGCAACAGCGTTTGCGGCAGGCTGCGCAGCGTATCGAAGTCTTTTGTCATCTCTGCGCTCTTCCCGGTTCTTGATTGGCATTCGCGACATGTTATGTCGCTTGCCGTCGCCCAACGCTCCGGCTTCGGGAAATACAGTGGCCCTCAGCACGTAAAATGACCAGCCAATAGTCATGGAGACCCTCATGCAAACCACCACCCGCGTTGCCGTCATCGGCGGGGGCGTCGTCGGCGCATCTGTCCTGTATCACCTGACCAAGCTTGGCTGGTCCGATGTCATGCTGCTGGAACGCTCTGAACTCACCTCAGGTTCCACCTGGCATGCGGCGGGCGGTTTTCACACGCTCAATGGCGACACCAACATGGCCGCCCTGCAAGGCTATACCATCCGCCTTTACAAGGAACTGGAAGAGATCACCGGCATGTCCTGCGGCCTGCACCACGTGGGCGGTGTGACACTGGCCGAGGATCGCGACCGCTTTGACATGCTTGTGGCCGAACGGGCCAAACACCGGTTCATGGGCCTTGAGACCGAGATCGTCACCCCCGAAGAGATCAGGAAAATCGCACCCGTCACCAATGTGGATGGCATCGTTGGCGGCCTTTACGATCCGCTTGACGGCCACCTTGACCCCTCTGGCACCACCCACGCCTATGCCCGTGCCGCCCGGATGGGCGGGGCGACGATCCAAACCCACACCATGGTGCGCGAAACCAACCAGCGCGGCGACGGCACTTGGGACGTGGTGACCGACAAGGGCACGATTCATGCCGAGCACGTGGTCAACGCGGGCGGGTTGTGGGCGCGCGAGGTGGGCGCGATGGCGGGCATCTATTTCCCCCTGCACCCGATGGAACACCAGTATCTGGTGACCGAACAAGTGCCGCTGATCGCCGAGATGATGAAAGACGGGGTCGAACACCCGCACGTGATGGACCCGGCAGGCGAAAGCTATCTGCGCCAGGAGGGCAATGGGCTGTGCATCGGGTTTTACGAGCAGAAATGCCGCCCCTGGGCCGTGGATGGTACGTCGTGGAACTTTGGCCAGGACCTGCTGGCCGACGATTTCGACAAGATCGAGGAGTCCGTCGCATTTGCCTACAACCGCTTTCCCGATCTGCAACGTGCAGGTGTGAAAAACGTGATCCACGGCCCGTTCACCTTTGCCCCCGATGGCAACCCGCTGGTCGGCCCGGTGCCGGACGTGCGCAACTACTGGGCCGCCTGCGGGGTCATGGCCGGGTTCAGCCAGGGTGGCGGCGTCGGGCTGATGCTGGCGCAATGGATGGTCGAGGGCGAGACAGAGCGGGACACCTTTGCCATGGATGTCGCCCGTTTCGGGAGCTGGATCAGCCCCGGCTACACCCTGCCCAAGGTGATCGAAAATTACCAAAAACGCTTTTCCGTGGCCTATCCGAACGAGGAACTGCCCGCCGCGCGGCCCAATCGCACGACGCCGATGTATGACATCTTCTCTGGCATGGGTGCGGTCTGGGGCCAGCAATACGGGCTGGAGGTGGCGAACTACTTTGCCCAAGGGGACGAGCCGACATTCGAGACGCCGTCCTTTCGCCGCTCGGACGCGTTCGGTGCCACGGCGCGCGAGGTGCGCGCGGTGCGCAACGCGGTCGGCATCAACGAAGTGCACAATTTCGGCAAGTATCGCGTCACCGGCCCGCGTGCGCGCGCCTGGCTTGACCGCATCATGGCGGGGCGTGTCCCGCAGCGGGGGCGCATTTCGCTGACCCCCATGCTCAGCCCCAGGGGCAAGCTGATCGGCGATTTCACCATGTCCTGCCTGGGCGAGGAGGACTTCCAGCTTACCGCGTCCTACGGCGCGCAGGCCTTTCACATGCGCCACTTCCTCAACGAGGTCGAGGACGGCATGGCCATCGAAAACATCACCGACACGCGCACCGGGTTCCAGATTGCGGGGCCAAGGGCGCGCGACGTGCTGCAGGCGTGCACGCGCACAGACATATCGGACATGAAATTCCTCGACGTGTGGCAGATCACCGTGGGCATGACCGACTGCATCGTGCAGCGCGTCAGCTATACCGGCGATCTGGGGTTCGAGATTTATTGCGCGCCCCTGGCACAACGCCAGTTGTGGCAGACATTGTGGGCGGCGGGGCAACCACATGGCATGACCCCGTTCGGGATGCGCGCGATGATGTCGCTGCGGCTCGACAAGTTCTTTGGCGGCTGGCTGCTGGAATTCGGCCCTGACTATACTGCCGCGGAAACCGGGCTGGATCGGTTCATTTCGTGGAAAAAGAACGTGGCCTTTGTCGGGCGCGACGCGGCAGAGGCCGACAGGGCCACGGGTCCGTCACGCAAGCTGTGTGCCTTTGTGGTCGAGGCCGATGACGCGGACGTGCAAGCCTATGAACCGATTTGGCTGGACGGGTCCGTGGTGGGCTTTTGCACCTCGGGCGGGTATTCGCACCACGCTCAGGCATCTGTTGCGCAGGGGTTTTTGCCTATCGACCGCATCACGGAAGGACTGGAAGTCGAGATCGAAATTCTGGGCCGCATGTGCCGGGCGCGCCTTGTCACCACGCCGCTGTTCGATGCAAGTGGCGCCCGGATGCGAGGGTGATAGACTGGTGCCATGATGCCCATTCTGATCCTTGCTGCAGGTTCCTCGGTGCGGATGCGCGGCGCCGACAAGCTGTTGCAGGATGTGGACGGTATGCCCTTGATCCGGCGGCAGGCGCTGATGGCTCTGGACGTCAGCCGCGACGTGCGCATCGCCCTGCCGCCACGCCCGCACCCGCGCTATGACGCAGTGCAGGACCTGTCAGTTGCGCTGGTCGATGTCGCGGATGCCGCGGAAGGGATGAATGCGAGCCTGCGCGCGCTCTTTGCCACGCTGGGAGGGGATGTGACGCACGCGATGGTGCTGCTTGCCGATCTTCCCGATATTACGGCAGATGATTTGCGCCAGCTGATCACCGCATCCAAAACGCACCCAAAGGCATTGATCTGGCGTGGCACAACTCCGGATGGGACGGGCGGGCATCCGATGATCTTTGCGGCTCCGCTCTTTGGCGCATTTCAACAGCTGTCGGGTGATGGCGGTGGTCAGGCCATTGTCGCGCGGGCAGGACATGCCGTGCATCGCGTGCCATTTGCGGATGATCGCGCGCGCCGGGATCTGGACACCCCCGAGGATTGGGCGGCATGGCGCGCCGAACGGGCGCGGCGCACTATCCCAGAGCGTCGATGATGACCGCAGCCTCGTGCCGTTTAAGAGCCAGTCGGGCGGCGCTATAGGCGTCAAGCCCTATGGGAGTGCCCAGTTCGGGGAACAGCGACAACACTTCGTCGCGCTGGTCCGCTCCGATTCCCTGCAATGCGTAGTCGCCGGGCTGAAAGCTTTCAGACCACGCGCCATCGGCCAGAATCACCTCGTGGTGATCGAACATCAGATGCATACAACTGACGGTGTCGGTGCGCACGGTTTCCACCCCGTCAAGCCCGGTCAGATGCCGGACGGCCACAAGGACTTCGCGTTCGTCAAACATCATTGCCCGGTGCGGTGCCCTCGCTGACATCGCCGAACAGCGTGTCGTTGCCGTTATTGAAACAATCGCGTCAAATAGGTGCTATTATGCACAAAAAACGGCGCAGCCCCCTGCCCCGTTTTTCGCGCTCCGCGCGACTCGCGCGCGGAGTGCTGCACATATGAGTGTAAGGATTGTGGCGCGAAGCCTTACTGCGAGAGCAGCTTGGCTTCGTGCTTTTTCAGGCTGCGCCGGGCGGATACATAGGCGCGGATCCCGATCTCTGTTTCCAGTTCCGGGAACAGTTCCAGAATCTCCGAACGCGGGCCTTGACCCATCGAGGCGAGTGTCTGATCACCGGGCTGGAAGCTTTCGGTCCAGGCCCCGTCGGACAGGATGACTTCGTGCTGGTCAAACATCACGTGGATATACGTGGTGTGTGACACCTCGACCACGTCGATGCCCTCCATGTCGGTCAGATGCTTGGCGGCCACCAGCACTTCGGCTTCGTCGAAATACAAGGCCGTCTTGTCGCTGGCCATCAGCACGCGGTGCTGGGGCGAAACGAGCATATCACGCTCCGGCAGGCCCTTTCCCAATGCGCCCTGTCGGATCAGTACGGGGCGCAGATGGGCCGCGTTGCTCAGATCCTGACCGCTCATGTCGCGCTTGCCGATCCAGCGGATTTCCTGAATGCCGTTGTCGCGGGTGATAACCCGGTCGCCGATCTGCAGATCCTGCACCGGACGCTCGCCGCTGGCGGTCGCAATCATGGTGCCCGGCGTAAAGCAGGGAATGATGTCTTCGATTTCGGTAAAGGTCAGGCTGCCTGCATCATTGCCGTCGCTGTCAAAATAATTGACCACGCCGTCAAAGCCATTTCCGTTGGAATCCGGCCCGGTGATCACGACCTCCAGCCGGCCGCCTTCGGGGGCAGAGCCTGTCAGATCGAGCGTGTCAAAATCTTCTCCGGTCGTGACCTCGGCGTTGCCATCTACCAGGTCACCTGCATTCACGTTGATGAACCGGTCTTCGTCCGCGCCGCCTGAAAGTTGGTCGTCGCCAATGCCGCCGTCGATCGTGTCCTGACCATCGCCACCCATGACGGTGTCATCGCCTTGGCCGCCACGCAACGAGTCATTGCCAGTGCCGCCGTCGATCAGGTCATCGTCGATTTCGCCGTCGATCGTGTCATCACCTTCGTCGCCGAACAACTGGTCATCATCGTCCGCGCCAAAGATAACGTCGTCGCCGTCGCCACCGAACACGGTGTCGCGACCATTGTCAGGGCGCAGGTCGGGCCCGAACCCAAGGGCGTTGGTTCCGTCGTCTTCGATGTTCAGGATATCAAGGCCAAGGTCGGGATCGTTCCCGGCATAGATCGTGTCGTCGCCGTCGCCGCCTTCGATGACGTCGTTGCCTTCGCCACCCACAATGCGGTCCGCGCCCTCGTCGCCGGTGATCTCATCGTCGTCGATACCGCCGTCGATCACGTCGTCGCCGGTGCCGCCCACGATGGTGTCACGGTCGTCGCCGGTGGAAATGGTGTCGTTCCCGGCACCGCCATCCACAAAGTCGCGCTCGTTTTCGGCTGCGGGCGTGCCTTCTTCTCCGGCAAAGAGACCGGGATAGCCCTTGTCGACCAGCAAGTCGCTGGCGGGATCGCTTGAAGTGATCAGATCATCACCGCCACCGCCCAGAATGCTGTCAGACCCGGCACCGCCGGTGATTGTGTCGTCGTCGTCACCGCCGTCGATTGTGTCGTCACCAGCGCCTCCGCTGATCGTATCCTTGCCTTCATCGCCGCCCAGAACGTCATCGCCGGACCCGCCGGACACTTCGTCGTCGCCTGCGCCCGCAAAAATGGTGTCTTCGCCAAGCCCGCCGTCAAGAGTATCATCACCCGGCGCGCCGTCGTCGATCACGGGAACGTCGAAATAGACATCAGTGATGTTGACGCCGGAGTTGTCGTAGCCGTTCTGGTCGTGTTCGATCACGATCCGCGAGACAGGCCCGGGAATGCTGACCAACACCGAGTATTCAGACGATGTATCCGGTAGATAGCCTTCGTTGCTGTCCGCTGTGTCATTGCCGGGCACGCCATCGGTGTCCTTGAGCGTCAGGCGGCTCCCGGCTTCGAGGTTCACGATGATCGGGTTGCCGTCAGCATCAAATGCCGAGACGCTCACCACGCCGTCGCCGTCAATGTCGTTGATACGGAACGACACGTCTTCGACCGGGGTCGAGAAATCGAGGCGGTAATCCGCGTCGTTGCCCTTGCCGTTCAGGATGCTGCTGAGCGAGCTGTTGTCATCCGGAGCGGTGCCATCATCCTCAATATCCGAGACATTCTGATCATTCGCGGCAAATTCCGTGTCAGCCGAGCCGGTTTCCTGCAGGATCGTGAACGTGACGTCCACGTTGCCGGTGTTCTGGGTAAAGCCGGACAGATCCTCACCGTCGCCAGCGCCCGCCAGATCCCATTCAAAGCTTTCGCGGATCGCGGACCCGGGAAGGCTGGCGTCGCCAAAGATCAGGTCGTCGCCCGCGCCGCCCTCGACGCTGTCATTGCCCGACCCGGCATAGACGTCATCGTCACCCGCGCCGGACTTAATGACATCATCCCCGCCCAAGGCGTTGACGATGTCGTCATCAGGCCCCTCTCCGGGCAAAACGGCGTCGCCCGCGTCGATCTTGTCGCCATCAGGGTCGCCTTCGTAATCGGTGTCGATCAGTTCGCCATCATCCGAACCCGTAACGATACCATCCGAAACCGATGGTGGGTTGTTGATCAGGTCACGGTCATAGATCGCGACATAGTCGATCGACCCGTCAAAGAAGCGGTCATAGCTTCCGTCGTCCTTTTCGCGTGCGCCGAAGCTGAAGGATTCATCGTCGTTGTCGCCAATATCCATGGTCAGGCCAGTGGTCGCATAATCAATCGACTGAGTCGTATCGTCCGTCAGGTTCTCGACCTTGAAGGTCCCGCCTTCGGTTTCGGACCATGTGTAGGTGACCTTGACGTCATCGCCCTCGTCAAAGAAATTCTTGTCAGTGCGCAGGATGATCTCTGATCCGTTGGAGCAATGCTGCACCTCGACCCGACCGTCCTCGGTGATGCGGATTTCAAAAAACCCTTCGGAGCCACGATCATCGTATTCGCCGCGCGTGACAATTGTGTCGGGCGAACTGCCCACCTGTTCATCCTGACGAAACTCAACCGCGATGGTGCCTTCGGACAGATCGAAAGGCGCATCGTTGCCCGCCACCTCGCCGTCGCCGTCGACATCGAACACATCGCCGCGCCCGTCGAAATAGGCCCGTCCGCCAGAGAAGTTGACGTCGCCGCGTGTGTCACCGTTCTGGGCGATCCCGTCGGCAAGACCGGTGTCATCCCGTGGACCGCTGTTCAGGAAATCCCACAGTCCGATCAGGTTCTGCGGATACGGGTCATCAAAAGTATTCGTCATCGTCATCGTCTCCATCTGCCGGCTTGTGGCGCGCGAAAATCGCTCCACCCCGTTTCACCAAACTCGCGCCCCACCTGAACGATGCTGTCAAACAGGGCGACCCACATACGCACGCCGTCAGAGAGGAAAGATGCCGCGAAAACGGGCCAGCGACGGAAAACTCCGCCTCTTGCATGTGTCAAATGAGACTGCGGCAGCAATCCACGCGACAACACATCCATCCGCATCCTCAGATACGCACACAATGCGGTCGCCCCCGTGACCTGACAATCATCGCCCCCCAGTTGGGCCTCTTTGTATTACGAAGTGGTTTGAGCCAAACAAAGCGAAAAATGTAGGAAAATCATCGCTATCGCGCCAGGGATTGCGACGAAACGGAGCGGTATTGGTAAACAATACGCAACCGTGGGTAGAATCCATACGCCCATACGGTTGCAGGATTTCGGCGGAAAACGGCCCAAACCTCAAGTACACAAGGATTTTCCGGGACGCTGGCCCGTGGCGTCCTTCACGGGCGATTATTCCGATTGGGAAACAGTCAAACGGCTTCGTATTGTGTCAGAATTCGCTCAAAATTACGTCGCGCCTGTTCACGAACCCTGATCAATCCGGTGAAATACCCCGCATTAGCGACCGACTTGCGTGCCTGATGCCATATTTCACGAATCGTTCGACCCGGTTTGTGACACAATTTCGCCCTATGTGGCGAAATCACGGCATTGTGGCGTCCTCGTCAGGCAACCGGGGGTCAGAGCGGCCCAGATCAGGGCTGCATCCGCCGCACTCGTGCGGCTCACCATCTGTATCCGAGGCTGGTACCCAAGGCCGGACTCGAACCGGCACGCCCGCAAAGGCGGGGGATTTTGAATCCCCTGCGTCTACCATTCCGCCACTTGGGCCTCGACGCCCCGATTAGCGAAGTGACGCCACCGGGGCAAGCGCAAACCGTCTTGACGCTGGTGCGGTGCCGTGCTCTGGCGCAAGACATGTTGAGACGTTTGTATGACTGGACAATGGCCTGGGCCGACCATCCGCGCGCGCTGTGGGTCCTGGCCCTGGTTTCCTTCATCGAAAGCTCGGTCTTTCCGATCCCGCCGGATGTGCTGATGATCCCGATGATTCTGGCCGCACCGCGCCGGGCGTGGCTGATCGCGTCCGTTGCGTTGGTGTCTTCGGTTCTGGGCGGCATCCTTGGCTATGCCATCGGCGCGCTGGCCTTTGAAAACATCGGCCAGCCGATCCTTTCGGCCCTTGGCAAGGCCGACGCCATGGAGGCGTTCAACATCCGCTTTAACGATCTTGGATTCTGGGCGGTTCTGACGGCCGGGGTCACGCCGTTTCCCTACAAGGTCATTACCATCATGTCGGGCTGGACAGGCATGCCGCTGGCCACGTTCATCATCACGTCCATCCTTGCCCGCGCGCTGCGCTTTTTCGTCGTTGCCGGGCTGCTCTGGCACTTTGGCGCACCGATCCGGGATTTCATCGAGCGGCGTCTGGGCTTGATGTTCATCCTGTTTATCCTTCTTCTGGTTGGCGGGTTTTTTGTCATCGGGGCACTATGAGTCGCAAACTGCTGATTGTTCTGGCCGCGGGTGGATCTGCGGCGTTGCTGCTGGGCGCGTTCGCCTTTCAACATCTGGGTGGGCTGGCCCCGTGCAAGTTGTGCATCTGGCAGCGCTATCCGCATGTCGCGGCCATCGCCCTTGGGGCTTTGGCGCTTTTTGTGCCGCTGCCCGCCTTTCTGGCCCTTGGCGCGCTGGCCGCGCTGGGCACGGCGGCTGTCGGTGGCTTTCACGTCGGTGTCGAGCAGGGCTGGTGGGACGGGCCGACGACGTGTTCGTCCGCACCGGTGGACAGTCTTGATCCCGGTGCACTGTTCGACCAGATCATGGCCGCACCCCTGGTGCGTTGTGACGAAATCGCGTGGCAACTGGCGGGCATCAGCATGGCGGGCTGGAACATGTTGATTTCACTGGTCCTTGCGGGCCTTTGGCTGGCGGCATTGCGCGCACGCTAGGCCGACTTGCGGGTCGACAACAACAACGATGTCTCGGACGACATCACGCCTTCCAGCCTTCGGATCCGAAACAGAACCGCGTCAAAACGCTCCAGCGTATCGGTGCCGATCTCGACAATCACATCCCAGCGCCCATTGGTGGAATGGACGCTGCGGACCTCGGTCATGCCCTGCAGCTGGCGGATGATCTTTTCAGTGCCGCGCCCCTCGATCCCGATCATCATCAGGCCCCGTACCGGATCGCGCAGCGTATCCTCGCGCAGCACCACGCTGAAACCGATGATTTCACCGCGATTGCGCAGCTTTTCGATCCGGGTGCGCACCGTTGTGCGCGACAATCCCAGCGTGGCTGACAGATCAGACAGGGACGCGCGCGCATCATGGCGCAGGGCCGAGATCAGTTTGACGTCCGTTTCGTCCATTCAACAGTCCGTTTTGACAATTTAGCCTCCGATACGGTCAATTTGCCTGCTTGTCCACGCATCATTTCGGGCAGACACATCTGCCAGGACCACAGGAGAGCATGATGACACCTCAAAACATCCAACTTATCGGCGTGCCCATGGACAGCGGCAAAAAGCGGCGCGGATGCCTGATGGGCCCGGACGCCTATCGCACCGCCGGACTGGCCGAGGCGTTGCGTGGTCTGGGCCACCGGGTCGAGGACAATGGCAACGTGTCCCCCGGGGCATTTGACGACACCCCCCACCCCCGCCTGCATGCGTTGGGCGAAACCATCGCCTGGACGTCGGCCCTGTCGGATGTATCAAACAGGGCCTGTGCACGCGGTCTGCCTATCTTTATGGGCGGAGATCACGCGCTTGCCCTTGGCACCGTGCACGGGGCCGCCGCTAACGCCGCCGGACAGGGCCGTCCGCTGTTCGTGCTGTGGCTGGATGCGCACACCGATTACCACACCCCCGCTACAACGGATTCAGGCAACCTGCACGGCACCCCGATGGGATATCTGACGGGCCGCAGCGGTTTTGACGGATTCCCGGCCGTTGACCACCCCATTCCGCACGCACAGATCGCGATGCTTGGCCTGCGTTCGGTCGATGCACAGGAACGCGCCGCGCTTGAGGAAACCGACGTCACCTATATCGACATGCGCCACATTGACGAACATGGCATCGCCAAGCCGCTTTCGGCGTTTCTGGCACGGGCGGCTGCGGAAAACGCGATGCTGCACGTCTCGCTGGATGTCGATTTCCTTGATCCGTCCGTCGCCCCCGCCGTCGGCACCACCGTTCCGGGCGGTGCGTCCATGCGCGAGGGGCATCTGGTGATGGAGATGATCTGCGACAGCGGCCTGCTCACCTCGCTGGACCTTGTCGAACTCAACCCGTTTCTGGATGAGCGCGGGCGCACGGCCCAGGCCATGGTGGACCTGACGGCGTCGGCCTTTGGCAGGCGTATCTTTGACCGCCCCACACGCGCCTATTCCTGAAATCGCCGCACATAGGAGTTTCACATGACCCAACTCGCCCCTTCGGACAAAGCGCTAGTTCCCTTCGTCTCGGTCGATCACATGATGCAGCTGATCCACCACATCGGCATGGCCGACATGCTGCGCGGCCTCGCCACTTATATCGAGGCGGATTTCAGGCGTTGGGAGCTGTTTGACAAGACACCCCGCATCGCCAGCCATTCGGCAGAGGGTGTGATCGAGTTGATGCCAACCTCGGACGGGGAAACCTATGGGTTCAAATATGTCAACGGCCACCCCAAGAACACCGCCGATGGCTTGCAGACGGTCACCGCCTTTGGCCTGCTGGCGGATGTGGACACCGGCTATCCGGTGCTGTTGACGGAAATGACCATTCTGACGGCGCTGCGCACCGCTGCGACCTCGGCGCTGGTGGCCAGAACGCTCGCGCCCAAAGGGGCAACGACAATGGCGATGATCGGCAATGGCGCGCAATCGGAATTTCAGAGTCTTGCCATGATGGCCATCGCGGGGGTCACCCATGTGCGGCTTTATGACATTGACGCGCAGGCCACTGCCAAATGCGCACGCAACCTGGCCGGAACAGGTCTGGTGGTGACCCGGTGCGCAAGTGCCGAAGAGGCCATCGAAGGCGCCCAAATCCTGACCACCTGCACCGCCGACAAGGCCTATGCCACGATTCTGACGGACAACCTGGTCGGTGCGGGTGTGCACATCAACGCCATCGGCGGCGACTGCCCCGGCAAGACCGAGATCGCGCCCGGCATCCTGCGGCGCGGAGACATCTTTGTGGAATATCCACCCCAGACCCGGATCGAGGGCGACATTCAGCAACTTGACCCCGATCATCCGGTGACGGAGATCTGGCAGGTGCTGGCAGGTCAGGTTGCGGGGCGCACATCTGACAAGCAGATCACCATCTTTGACAGCGTCGGTTTCGCGATCGAGGATTTTTCGGCATTGCGATTCGTGCGTGACAGCATCGAGGGGACGGCGTTTTTCCACCCGCTTGATCTGCTGGCGGACCCGGACGATCCACGCGATTTGTTCGGGATGACCATGCGGGCATCGGCGTAGGCCGAGCCCGCAGGTGGCAAGGACTGCTTTTCAAAGAAAAGCTGTCAGCCACACCGTTGATCCATGGTGCGCCAAGCAACAAAGCGCGCCGTTGATCCACAGGGCATCCAGCAACAAAGCACACCGTTGATCCACAGGGCACGAAGCAAAAGGGCGCGCCGTTGATCGGTGCGCCCCAATGGAATTCTGTGAGTTGGCCGCGTCAAACGCAGGCCCTTTGGATCGGCTGTGTGGCCGGTCGCTTTTGCAGGCAAAAGCAACCCTTGCCACCGGTCGCGTCCGCATTTCGCGGTCGCGACTTCAGTCGTCCCTGTGCACCTTCTCGCGGCGCTCGTGCTTTTCCTGCGCCTCAAGGCTCATGGTGGCAATCGGGCGGGCATCCAGACGCTTCAGCGAAATCGGCTCTCCGGTCACCGAGCAGTAGCCGTATTCGCCCTCGTCGATGCGACGCATTGCTGCGTCGATCTTGGACACCAGTTTGCGCTGACGGTCGCGGGTGCGCAGTTCAAGCGCGCGGTCTGTTTCTTCCGAGGCGCGGTCCGCCACGTCCGGAATGTTGCGCGTGCCGTCCTGCAAGCCTTCGATGGTGTCCTTGCTGCCTGCGAGCAATTCGGCGCGCCATGCCAGCAGCTTGCGACGAAAATATTCAACCTGGCGGTCGTTCATGAACGGCTCGCTCTCGGCAGGGCGATAGTCGTCCGGTAAAAACATTTCCTGTTTCATTTGCGTCCCCTCAACTCGACTGACGTTGGCCATATACGGTTCCCTGAGGTCTCCAGTTCACTGCCCCACCAGCTCCCTGCCGCAGCATTTATCCGAGCGATACAGGATTGTCACTACCCATTCCCATGACAAGTTCGCTAAAAGCGATGTGATGAACAAATCAGTGCAACAGGGTGAACTCACATGAAATTCCAGGGCACCGACGCCTATGTCGCCACCGACGATCTGACCATTGCCGTCAATGCCGCTGTCACCCTGGAACGGCCCCTTCTGGTCAAGGGTGAACCCGGTACAGGCAAGACGGAACTGGCCAAACAGGTGGCGCGTTCGCTGGGCTTGCGCCTGATCGAATGGAACATCAAATCGACCACCCGCGCGCAGCAGGGCCTTTATGAATACGACGCGGTCAGCCGCCTGCGCGACAGCCAGCTGGGCGAGGACAAGGTGCACGATGTTGCAAACTACATCAAAAAGGGAAAGCTGTGGGAGGCGTTCGAGGCCGATGAGAAAACCGTGCTGCTGATCGACGAGATCGACAAGGCCGATATCGAGTTCCCGAACGATTTGCTGCAGGAACTCGATCAGATGGAGTTCTTTGTCTATGAGACGGGCGAGACCATCAAAGCCCGTCACCGCCCGGTGGTCATCATCACCTCGAACAATGAAAAAGAACTGCCGGACGCCTTCCTGCGCCGCTGCTTTTTCCACTATATCCAGTTTCCCGACATGCAGACGATGAAACAGATCGTGGCCGTCCATCACCCCGACATCAAGCAGGCGCTGCTGACCACGGCCCTGACCCGGTTCTTTGAAATCCGTGACCAGCAGGGGCTGAAAAAGAAACCCTCGACGTCCGAGGTGCTTGACTGGCTGAAACTGCTGCTGGCCGAGGATATGAGCCCCGAAGACCTCAAACAGGGTGGTGCCGACAGTTTGCCCAAACTGCATGGCGCGCTGCTCAAGAATGAACAGGACGTACACCTGTTCGAACGGCTTGCGTTCATGGCGCGGGGGCAGCGCTGACGCGGGCAGAATGTCTAAAACCTGAAACAAGACAATTTTAGGCTTTTGGCGCTGTTAAGACATCGACTGCAACAGTCCCCAAAAGGGAACTTGCACGATGACGACAACATTCAACGGCGTCGACAATGAATTCGCCGTGTCCACTGGCAGCAATGTCGGCACGACGGGAAACACGTCGACTTTCGACAACCCGCCGCAGGGCTCAAAGGATCTGGTGATCACCAGTCTGGCGGGCGATGACGACCCGCTGTTGTTCGAACTGGGCGACACGTACGACGTCACCTGGGGTGGTCAGAATGACGGCGGCACGATCCTGAACGCGGTCGTCATCCGATCCGACCCGGCGCCGGACGGCAATGGCGGCGGCGTCATCGTCCTGGAAGGGACCGATGATCAGGGCAATCTTGCGCAGGTGGTGTGGACACCGGGCTTTGACCTCGAAGGGTGGTACAGTGACAACTACAACCCGTCGATGGAGCCGCAGTTTTACACCCATGATATGGATCCCAACTATGACCACGCATATGTGTGTTTCGCCGCAGGGACGCTGATCGACACACCCCGGGGGCGCAAGGCCATAGAAACGCTGGGCCCCGGTGATCTGGTGATGACGCTGGATGCCGGGCCGCAGCCCGTGATCTGGGCGGGACGGCGCGATTGCCTTGGCTTTCGCGCCGATGCGCCCGTGACCTTTGGCACAGGAACCATCGGCAATGACACCCCGCTGACCGTCTCGCAACAACATCGCGTTCTGATCCGTTCAGCGCAGCTTGAACTGCATTTCGGCCATCACGAGGGCCTGGCTGCCGCCAAGGCCTTTGTCGGCTTGCAGAATATCCGCCACACGCCGCGCCCGACGATCCGCTATATCCATATCCTGTTGCCCGCTCATCACCTGATCCGGGCCAATGGCGCGCTGTGTGAAACCCTGTTTCTGGGCGACAGCGTAATAACCGTCTGTGCCGATGATCCGGTGTTTTCAACCGCCATCAAGGGACGTGGTGTGCTGCAAGCGCACCTGAAAACGACCCGCACAGTGCTGCGCACCCAAGCGGCGGCGCGCTTTTTGTCGGTGTACCCGCCAGACATACCGACCAGACCAGCGCGCGTCCCTTCACGCCTGTGTCTTGTCGCATGAACCGTCCTGCAAATGGACTACCGTGCCGAGTCTTTTTAGCCACAAACGTGCTCAGCAGTCCTGCGCCCGTCCAACTTGTGGATAAAATGTCTTTCTTTTGCCTAAAATGCTACATACCCTGACCTTGATGAGAGGTGAAAACACCCGCATCCAATATGCTTAAAGGCAGGCAGGCAGTATACATGGCAGGTTCAGACGCACTGGTTGTGCGCCCAATTTCTTTGTCGGATCGCGATCAGTGGGGCGATCTGTGGACGGCCTATCTCGCGTTTTACGAGACGTCGCGTCCCGAAACCATCTTTGACACCTATTTTGACCGGCTGTTGGGCGATGATCCGCAGGACTTCAACGGCCTTGTTGCGGTACTGGGCGACAGGCTGGTCGGCCTCACCCACTATGTCTTTCACCGCCACGGATGGCGCGTCGAAAACGTGTGCTACCTCCAGGACCTCTATGCCGATCCGTCGGTGCGCGGACAAGGTGTAGGGCGCAGGCTGATCGAAGGCGTTTATGCCGCCGCCGACGCTGCGGGGTGCCCGTCGGTCTATTGGCTGACGCAGGATTTCAATACCGAGGCCCGCAAGCTTTATGACCGCATCGGGAAACTGTCCCCCTTTATCAGGTACGACCGGGGATGAGTATGATGCGCCGCCTTGTTCTGCCGTTTGTCCTTGCGCTCAATGCCTGTGTGCCGGTCACGCCGGGTGATACGCCCACGCGCGCGCTGCCCCAGGTCAGCGACCTGCCCCCGATGAAGATGTTCGGCGCGCCGCAGCCCGACCTGCCGATCCGATCCAACAACGATCTCGCGCTGGACTTCATCGAACTCAGTTTTCAACTGGAATCCGGTCGGGACCTTCCGGTGTTTACCCGCTTCGAAGGGCCCATTTCGGTACGCGTCACCGGCGCGCCGCCGCCCTCACTGGGAACGGACTTGCGCCGCCTGATGTTCCGATTGCGCGACGAGGCCGGGATCGACATCTACGAGGCCGCCCCCGGAAACACGGCCAACATCACCATTCAGGCCGTCACTCGCGCCCAGATTAGACGCGCCCTGCCAAATGCCGCCTGCTTTGTCGCGCCCAACATCACCGACATCTCTCAGTACCGGCCCAACCGGCGCAGCGCCCGCACCAGCTGGTCAAACCTGCGCACACGACAGCAACTGGCCATCTTCCTGCCCAACGATTCCAGCCCGCAAGAGGTGCGCGACTGCCTGCACGAAGAACTCGCCCAGGCCATCGGACCGCTCAACGATCTGTACCGCCTGCCCGACAGCGTATTCAACGACGACAACGTGCACACGGTCCTGACCGGCTTCGATATGATGATCCTGCGGACCTATTACGCGCCTGAACTGCGCTCTGGCATGACGCGCGGACAGGTCGCGGCTAAACTGCCCGGCATTCTGGCGCGTATCAACCCGGCCGGCGAAGGGTTGCCCGCCCAGTTTACCACCCGGACGCCACGCGCCTGGAGCGACGCCGTGCAAACCGCCCTTGGCCCCGGCGCCACCCCGGCGCAACGGCGTGAAGCAGCCGCCAAAGCCCTTGAAATCGCCAAGGCAATGGGCTGGAAAGATCACCGCCGTGCCTTTGCGCACTATGCGAACGGACGCCTTTTGCTGGCGTCGGACCCGCAGGCGGCACAGACTCAATTCCGCGCCGCGGACCAGTATTATGCCGCCACCAAGGGCGCCAGTCTACACCGCGCATACGTCGCGACTCAACTGGCCGCCTATGCCATTACGCGCGGCGATGGCGACACCGCTTCGGTCCTGCTGTCCCCGCATATTGATCAGGCGGTGCGCAACGAAAACGCGGCACTTTTGTCCACTCTGATGCTGCTGCGCGCAGAAGCGCTGGACCTGCAGGGCCGTTCGGCCGAGGCGCGCACAGTCAGACTGGACAGTCTGGGATGGGCACGCTACGGATTTGGCCCAGACTGGGCGGTCCGGGCCAAGCTGCGGGAAATATCTGCACTCAATCCCCTGAATGGTTGAACTTGCCGCCCCAAGCCATTGAGAGGCAATACAAATGATAGTCATCGCAGCCGCGGTTCTCGGTGCATTGATTGGCGGATTCACCGCACGCAAGCGCGGCGGCAACACGCTGGACATCGCACAATATGCCGCTGGTTATGCCTTGGCCTTTGTTGTCGTTGGCCTGATCGCCACTGTGCTGATTGACCGCATCCTGAGCACCTGAGATGTTTCTGCCGTTCTTCGAACATCTTCGAAAAGGCGGCGTTCCGGTCTCCTTGCGCGAATTCCTCACCTTTCTCGAAGCGATGAAGGCGGGGCTGGCCACCTACGATGTCGAGGCGTTCTATTACCTCGCCCGCACCGCGATGGTGAAGGACGAGCGCAATATCGACAAGTTCGACCGCGCCTTTGCCGCCACTTTCGAAGGGCTCGAACAGATCAGCATCGACCAGGTGCTTGAAGCCGTCGACATTCCGCAGGACTGGCTGGAAAAGCTGGCCGAAAAGCATCTGAGCGCCGCAGAACGCGCCGAGATCGAAGCCTTAGGTGGCTTCGACAAGCTCATGGAAACGCTCAGGAAACGGCTGGATGAGCAAAAGGGGCGGCATCAGGGGGGCAACAAGTGGGTTGGCACCGCTGGCACCTCGCCCTTCGGGGCCTATGGCTACAATCCCGAAGGGGTGCGGATCGGGCAGGACACTTCGCGCCACAAGCGGGCCGTCAAGGTCTGGGACAAGCGTGAATTCAGGAACCTGGACGACACGGTTGAACTGGGCACGCGCAACATCAAGGTGGCCCTGAAACGCCTGCGCCGCTGGGCACGTGATGGTGCGGCCGAAGAACTGGATCTGAACGGCACAATCCGCGCCACGGCCGAGCACGGATATCTGGACGTCAAAACCCGCCCCGAGCGGCGCAATGCAGTCAAGGTGCTGCTGTTCTTTGACATCGGCGGGTCGATGGACCCGCATGTCAGGATCGTCGAAGAACTGTTTTCCGCCGCAAAGTCCGAATTCAAGCACTGCGAGCACTTCTATTTCCACAACTGCCTTTACGAGGGCGTGTGGCGCGACAATCGCCGCCGCTGGGATGCACAAATCCCCACCCACGAGGTGCTGCGCACCTATGGCCCTGATTACAAATGTTTTTTTGTGGGCGACGCCAGCATGTCACCTTACGAAATTGCCTATCCCGGCGGCGCGAACGAACACTGGAACGCCGAGGCCGGTCAGGTCTGGCTGGGCCGTGCGCGGGATCAATGGCCATCACATCTGTGGATCAACCCCGTGCCCGAGAAATACTGGAACCATACCCATTCGATTCAGATGATTCAGGAGATCTTTGGCGCGCAGGCGATGGTGCCCATGACGCTTGAAGGTCTGAGCCGCGGCATGAAGGCGCTGACGCGTTGACCCTTTTCGATGGCCGGTCGCTGTTCTAGGCTGACGCCTGTGTCAAACGCCCCCATCGTTCACATAGATCCGCAGGCCTTTCATGCCGATCCTTATCCGACGCTTGCGAAAATGCGGCGCGATACACCCGTCTGTCATGTGCCGGAGCTTGGGGCGACATTGTTCACACGCCGTGACGATGTGTTTGCAGAAGAAAAGCGGATCAACCTGTTTTCCAGCCACCAACCCGACGGCCTGCTGACCCGCGTGATGGGGTCCAACCTGATGCGCAAGGATGGCGAGGCGCACATGGTCGAGCGGCGCGCGCTGTTTCCTGCCTTGTCCCCGCGCACGGTGCGTGACGTTCTGGCCCCGCAATTCAAGGCAATCGTGCAGCGGCACATCAACCGGATCAAACCGCTTGGTCGCTGCGATCTGGTGACCGACTATGCCATGCCAGTGGCGGCGGATGCGTTGCGGGTCATGACCGGCCTTACCAATATGGACGCCGCAGAGATGGACGCCGCCAGTCAGGCCATGCTGGACGCGGCGGCCAATTATCAGGGCGATCCCGAGGTGGATGCCAAAGGCTTTGGCTATGCCGACCGCGTGCTTGAGCTGATCACGGCGCGCCTGCCCGAATTGCGCGCGGCCCCCGATCTGTCGATCATCTCTGTGTTCGATCAGGCGGGGCTGACCCTGGATCAGATCGCAGGCAATGTGCGTGTCATCATCGGCGGCGGACAGAACGAACCGCGTGATGCGATTGCGGGCACGGCCTGGGCGCTGCTGACCCATCCCGACCAGCGGGCCTTGATCGAAAACGGCACGGCGACATGGGCGGACGCGTTCAGTGAATATGTCCGCCTTGTCGCGCCCATCGCGATGTCGCCCCGCCGTGTGACGCGCAATGATACAACCTGCGGCGTGTCATTCGAGGCCGAAGAGCTGATCTTTTTCATGTTCGGCTCTGCCTGCCGGGATGAGGCACATTTTGAAGACCCCGACCGCTTTGACATCACCCGCAACACCGGCCCCGCGATCCCCTTTGGCGCGGGGCCGCATTTCTGCGCGGGCGCTGCCGCCTCGAAAACACTGATTGCGGGCCATGCCGTTCCGATGCTGTTTGAACAGTTCGATGGCCTTGCACTGGAAGGGGCGGCCCCTTTTGCGGGCTGGGCCTTTCGCGGGCCAACTTCGTGTCCTGTGCGCTGGAAAACCTGACATGCCTGCCCCATATCATAAGATATGATCAAACTCGCGCCGATCCTTCTTGCCCTTGTCTATGGTCTCGTCATGTACCGGTTTTCGGTCTGGCGCACGTCGCGCGCGTTGAACGAACAATCGACCGAGCTTGCCGATCCGATGCTGCGCCAGATGTGCGACCAGTTGGCGGGCGCGCTCGACCTGCCCCGGATCAGGGTGCACATCTACGAGATCGAGCCGGTGAATGGCCTTGCCGCCCCGGACGGGCGCATTTTCATCACGCGCGGGTTCTATAACCAGTTTCGCAAGGGGGCTGTGTCGGCATCAGAAATGGCCAGTGTCATCGCGCACGAACTGGGCCATGTCGCCCTGGGCCACAGCCGCCGCCGGATGATCGACTTTTCCGGGCAGAACGCGATGCGCGCAGCCCTCGCCATGGTCCTGTCCCGCTTTCTTCCCGGTGTGGGCGTATGGATCGCCAACGGGTTGACCACGCTGCTGGCCGCGCGCCTGTCGCGCCAGGATGAGTACGAGGCCGACGCCTATGCCGCCGCCCTTTTGACCAAGGCGGGCATCGGGATTGCGCCGCAGATTTCCCTGTTTGAAAAGCTTGAGGCACTGACCAAGACCCGTGGGGGTGCTGCGCCCGCATGGCTGCTGAGCCATCCAAAGACGGGCGAGCGAATCAAAGCCTTGCAGACCCTTGAGGCCAAATGGCAGGTGACAACCTAGCGGTTCGCGAAATACTGTGATCGCTTGTGTGCGGCCCCTGCCTTTTGGCGACCGCGCACAGCGCCAAGGGATGAAACACCTATGTCCCGAAAGGCGTCAGGTCAGCCGTTCGATGGCCTTGCCGAAACGCGGCAGGCGCGCCTTTTTCATCAGCTTTCGCAAGGTCCAGTCTTGGCCTGACAGCCGCTGTGCCTCGGCCACCACGGCATGTGCGACCGGGATAACCAGATCGGGATTGGCCTCGACGCAGCCTTGCAGATAGCTGTCGGGGTCGACCCGGTGCAGCCCTTCCTCGCTCAGCACATTGCGCGGAAAATCCTTGGCATTCACGGTCATGATCGCATCCGATGATCCGGCGATGGCCGCCGCCAGCACATGCACATCATTCGGGTCCGGCAGCCACAGACGGTTTTCCAGTTCCGGCGAATAGCGCACCTCGGCCCCCGGCCATGCCGCTTGCAGCAACGCGATTTCGCCGCGCGCCTGGGCCTCGCCCTGCGGTCCCAGCCTTGTGGCGGCGCGCGCCCATTCCTCAAGGATCCGGCCGCTCCATTGCGGCGTGAACAGGCCGGTGCGCGCGACACCCAGAACGACTTCGCGCATGACCGTGGGATAGAGAACGCAGGCGTCGATCAGTATCTTCATATCAGGACTTCTCGGAATTCATGAAAAATGGTCAATCTCCAAACGCGTTGAAATCTCCGATTTCCGGCAGCGTTCGGAGATACCGCAGTTTCCGCACAGTCCTAAAGCCGAAAGAACAAAGCCTTGAGATATCCGCTTTCGGCCAGTTGCGGCAAAAGCGGGTGGTCCGGCCCGGCAAAGCCCGTGCGGATCAATGCAGGCGAGCGCCCTGCCCGCCCGATGCCGCGCACACAGGCGCTGCGGAACTTGTCGAGGTCGGCGGCGTGGGAACAGCTGCACAGCGCCAGGATTCCGTTCGGGGCCACCAGTGCGGCTGACAGCCGCGCAATCCGCTCATAGGCGCGCAGGCCCGCGTCCAGCGCAGGCTTGGCAGGGGCAAAGGCCGGTGGGTCGCAAATCACCAGATCGAACTGCGCGCCCTCTTGCCCGAGTGCGGCCAAGACATCAAACGCATCGCCCTGACGCGCCGCGAACCGGTCCGAGGCACCCATGGCCGCCGCCCCTTGCGTGGCAAGGTCCAGCGCCGGGGCCGATCCGTCGACACACAGGGCCGAGGCCGCGCCACCCGCAAGTGCCGCCAGCCCAAAGCCACCCGCATGGGAAAACATGTCCAGCACCCGTGCATCCCGTGCCAGTTCGGCGGCAAAGGCATGATTGGGGCGCTGGTCATAGAACAGACCCGTCTTTTGCCCGCCCGTGACATCCGCCATGTACGTGGCACCGTTCATCGGCACCGGGATCGGACCGTCGGGCACGTCCCCGTGCAGCACGGCGCTGACATCATCCAGCCCCTCAAGGCTGCGCGTGCGCCCGCCTGCGTTTTTCAGCACAGTGCCCGCCCCGGTCACGGCCGTCGCCGCCTCGGCCAGCATGTCGATGCGGGCATCCGCCCATGCCGCGTTGGGCTGGATCACCAGCACATCGCCAAAGCGGTCGATCACGACACCGGGCAGGCCGTCCGCCTCGGCATGGATCAGGCGATAGTACGGGGCATCAAACAGACGCTCGCGCAGGGCCAGGGCGCGGGTCAGACGGGCGGCAAACCAGTCTGTATCGACAGTCGCCTGCACATCCATGTCAATGACACGCGCAATGATTTTCGAGGTCGGGTTGACCGCGACCAGCGCCATCGGGTTGCGGTGTTCGTCCTGCAATTCAGCGATCGTGCCGGGGGCCAACGCCTTGGTGCGCCGGTCGGTCACCACCTCGTTGGCATAGGCCCAGGGAAAGCCATGGCGGATGCGGCGTGGGTCCATCTTGGGACGCAGGCGGATAACGGGGCGATCGGATGCAAGTGAGGGCGCTGTCATAGCGCCCTCCTCTAGTGTGTTCGCCGGCTGTGCGAAAGGTCAGAGTTGGTTCATCGCCTGAATGAGACCGAGTTTGGGATTCTTGAACCCTTCGGGCGTGGTCAGTTCCTGACGGATCGCCTCGGCCAGCATGTTGGTGATGCGCATTTTTTGTGTCTCACCACGGGCTTCGGCCTCAAGCGCCTGACGGCCACCAAAGGCATGCAGGTCGGCGCGGATGCGGCGCGGTTCACCCAGCGGGGCGCCGGTTTTGGCATGGCGCAGGGTCAGGATGAAATTGATGTTGTGCACGCCGCCCGTGGTATAGCGGGCGCGTTCGGTCAACGCATGAAACCGCGTGACTTCGATGTCCAGGAAAACGGGCGTCGCCCCGTCAAGGTTTTCTGTTCCCTTTTTCATTGCATCATAAAAGATCGCACCGATCTGAGCGTAGCGGTCCCCGATAGGATCGCCCCGCCACACGATATCGGTCGAGGGAAGATATCCGTTGCCCTCGGACACCCGCAGCGTGCGTGGCACGCGCACCGTGATGTTTTGCACGCGCACATCGGTGATGTAGGCGCCGACCTGCCTGCCTTCGGCAAATGGCAGTGCGGACGGGGTGAACGGTGCGTTACGCGTTGTCGAGCCTGTTTGCGCGCAAGCTGAAAGCAATGCGCCCATCATCAGCAAAAGAACCAATTTGACCTGTTTCATCTGTCTCTCCGTCCCGCGCAGTTCAGTCCGCGCATCTTTTTTACTCGACGGCAGAATGACGCCCGACTTGGGCGGAAATGAGACAATTTTTAATCAATTACGGGGATTGTTTCGCAGAGCGGATCACGTTGGCCGGGCGCGGCCGCGCCACCCGCCGCGCCGCCTGGGGCTCTCGGCTGTCACGCGACCCTCGTGCAGCACTTCGGTCATGGGATGTTCGGGATGGTCCGTCCCGTAGCGCGCCAGCAAAATCTCGATCGTGGCCACGGGGGTCTGTCCTTGCGGCAGGCTGAGCGCCCAGTCCAGAAAGATTGTGCGGCATTCGGGCTTGGTAATTCCCTCGATGCGGTAGGCCTCAAAGATCAGGCCCTTGGGATCGTGGCTGTCGGACTTGGCGATCATGGCGCGGACCTGTGCGGCAGGACGCGGGTCAGCGCCGCTTCGATCACATCGCGCGACGCCGTGTGCGCCTGGTCCAGCCGTGCTTCGGCCCCGGACTGCTCGCTTGCCCCTGTTGCACGTACCAAAACCGCCAAACCTCTTGATCCCATGTCTTCGGGGCGTACCGGCCCGTTGCTCAGCAGGCGCGCGGCCATCTGAACCCGCCACAGCATCGCATAGTTTTCGCCCAGCACCCGCGCCTCTGCGTCACTTATCAGTCCGACAGCGACGCAGCACCCAAGACCGCCCGCGACATCGCGCGGCGCCTTGTCAGCCAGCAGCGCACCGGTCTGGGAAAACAGTTCGATGTCCTGCATCCGGCCCGGCCCGATCTTGGCATCCCAGACGCTGCCCGCCACCTTTGCACTGGCAATACGCGTGCGCATGTCCGCCAGTTCCGTCATGACTTCGGCAATGTCGCGCGGGCGTGTCAGCACTTCGGTCCGCAAGGCGGATATGTCCGCGCCCAACGCGTGCGGACCGGCAACCAGCGTAGCCCGCACAAGCGCCAGATGTTCCCACAGCCACGCTTGGTTCTTCTGATAGTCCTGAAAGGATGCCCAACTGGTCGCAACCGGCCCCTGATTGCCCGACGGGCGCAGCCGCATGTCGGCCTCGTAGAGGCGGCCCTGTGCCGTCTGCGCAGTGATCGCGGTGATCAGGGCCTGTGTCAGGCGGGCGTAATAGGTGCGCACCGGCAGCGGCTTGTCCCCTGTCGAAGTGTCCGCATCGCCCGGATCGTAGATCACGATCACATCCAGATCGGATTGCGCCGTCAGCACCCCGGCCCCCAGACTGCCCATGGCCAGAATGACGGCCCCGCGCCCCGGCGGGGGCCCGTAGCGACGCGCGAATTGCGCCTGCACGACCGGCCAGAGCGCGGCAAGGGACGCACGCGCCAGATCGGCATATTGCACTCCGGCCTCTTCGGCCGTTGTCAGCGCCCGCAGGTGGTGCACTCCGATACGGAAATGCCAGTCCTTGGCCCAGTCCCGGATCGCATCCAGCCGCGCCTCGTAATCCGGTTCGGCCCGCATACGCGCGCCTGCTTCGGCCTCAAGGGTTGCCTGGCCCGGCCAGTCCGCAAAAAAGCTGCCCCCGATCACGGCATCCAGCACGGATGCATTGCGTGACAGATACCGGGCCAGCGCAGGCGATGTGCTGACAATGTCGACCAGAAGATCAACCAGTTGAGGATTGGCCTCGAACAGCGAAAACAGCTGCACACCGGCTGGCAATCCGGCCAGAAACCCGTCAAAGGCCGCCAGCGCCTCTTGCGGTTTGCCCGCCGCCCCAAGTTGCGCCAGCAAGGCCGGTTCAATCCGCTCGAACAGCGCGGCGCCACGTTCCGAACGCAAGGCAGGATAGCTGCGCCAGCGCGCGCGCATACCCTGATCAATCTCTACCTCTTCCGGGACAGACTCCGCACTGACAGGTGCAAAGAACCCTTCGGTTTCCGTGTGTACTGCGGACAGACGTGCGGTCAGTTCTGCGTTCAGTTGCGCACGGTCGGTGTCCATCATCGCCGCCAGCCGTTCGAACTCCTCATCGGTGACCGGCAGGCTGTGGGTCTGGGTGTCGCGCACCATCTGCACACGGTGTTCGACCGTGCGCGCGAACTGATAGTGATCACTCAGCGCGTCGGCCACAGAGGTGTCGATCCAGCCCTTGCGCGCAAGGCATGCCAGTCCGTCCCGGGTGCCCCGCACCCGCAGATCGGGGTCGCGCCCGCCCGAGATCAGTTGCCGTGTCTGGGTAAAGAACTCGATCTCGCGGATGCCGCCCCGCCCCAGCTTCATGTTGTGCCCGCGCAGCGTGATCGGCCCGCCCGTGCCCTTGTGCTGGCGGATCGCGAGACGCATGTTGTGCGCATCCTGCACGGCGGCAAAGTCGAGGTGGCGGCGCCACACGAAAGGGCGCAGATCGTCCAGGAACCGCGCGCCTGCGTCCAGATCCCCCGCGCAGGGCCGCGCCTTGATATAGGCCGCGCGTTCCCATGTGCGCCCCAGGCTTTCGTAATACCGCATCGCGGCCCCCGCCGACAGCACCACAGGCGTCACCGCAGGATCGGGACGCAGCCGCAGATCGGTTCGGAACACGTAACCATCGCCCGTCAGATCATTCAGACACCCCGACATGTCCTGCACGGCACGCACACAGGCCTTGCGGATCAGGGCGTGATCGGCGGGCGCGTGGCGGGTTTCATCAAACAGGCACACAAGGTCGATATCAGAGGAATAGTTCAATTCGCCCGCGCCCATCTTGCCCATCGCAAGCACGAACAACCCCGCATCCATATCCGGCAACTTGCCGCGCTGCACCTGATGGGCCAGCGCCGCGTTCAGCGCCGTCTGCGACGCCATGTCGGCCAGTTCCGTCAACGCGCCTGTCACCTGCTCAAGCGACCATGCCCCGCCCAGATCGGCCAGTGCAGCCAACAGCGCCACCCGGCGCTTGGCACGTCTGAGGGCGGGCCTGATGGTGTCCATAACCCCCTCTGGCGGGGTCAGGATGGCGCGCATCGCCGCGTCGGAGTCATCGAGGGCCTCGGGCAGCCATGCCGCCTCTTGCGCGATCAGACCTGCCAGATAAGGGCTGCATGCCGCTGTCCCGTGCACCAGACCCTTGAGCGGCGCAGACAGATCGGGCAGCAACGCGACGGCCTCGTCACCCCGTTCGGGTCTGAACGGGCGCGGGGCGCGGGTCAGGCGGTTTTCAAGACGCATGCGATACCATCAACAGGGGCACGGGTCGGCGTCAATGCCCCTTGCGCCCCGACGCCGCACCCGCCACATTCCCGCGCATGAGCAAAAGCCTGAAACGCGTCCGCGCCGCCCTGCAGGCCGCCGGGATTGACACCGAGTTGCGCGAAACCCCGTTGGCCCGCACCGCGGCAGATGCCGCCACGGCCATCGGGTGCGAGATCGACCAGATCGCCAAATCCATCATCTTTCGCGGAGAGGTCAGCGGCAAGGCAGTCCTGTTCGTCACCGCCGGCGGCAATCGGGTGGATGCCGCAAAGGCGGCGGCACTGGCAGGTGAACCGCTGGGCAAGGCCGACGCGGCATTGATCCGGGCCCAGACCGGATTTGCCATCGGGGGCGTTTCGCCCATCGGGCACATGTCGCCAATCGTTGCGTTTTTCGATCCGCGCTTGCAGGATTTTGAGACTATTTGGGCCGCAGCGGGCACACCACACCATGTTTTTCGCGCCTCGCCCCCTGATTTGTTGAAAATCGCAAGGGCGCAAGTGACTGTTTTTACAAAATAGTCTCACTTCATGTAAAATACATTCACATCCACCCTTGCACACTGCACTTCGAACCCCAATCTATGTAATGTGAAGCGCATTCACATACACCACTGTTCACAGGGGCAGCACCCCCAACCGCGAAAGGTTTGAAAATGGCAACCATGTCCACCACCGCTCCGGCCACGCAAAACGCCGAAAGCTGGTTTTCCAAGACCGAACGCTGGCTTGACGACAAGGGCAAAGGTGCCTGGATCGCGGCCATGGTTCTCGGATTCATCTTCTTCTGGCCCATTGGCCTCGCCCTTCTGTTCTACATGATCTGGAGCAAACGCATGTTCTCAAAATCCTGCACCTCCCGCCGCATGAGTTCGACGATGACGACCATGCGTTCAACCGGCAACGCAGCCTTTGACGCCTACAAGTCCGACACCCTGCGCCGTCTCGAAGACGAGCAGCACAATTTCGAGGCCTTCCTCGAACGGTTGCGCGAAGCCAAGGACAAGTCCGAATTCGATCAGTTCATGGACGAACGCGCCGCGGCAGCCAAATCCGAAGACTGAGACCACAAACCCGATCACCCGGCCCCCGTGACCATGGGGCCGGTTCTGTTGACAGGACGCCAGACCGACATGCACCTCGCCGACCCCCTCACCCAACCCCAGTTCTACCGCGACGTGGCGGGCAAACGGCTTTTGGCCTGGATCGTGGACACGATTGTCGTGGCCCTTGCCAGCTTGCTGATCGTCCCGTTCACCGCCTTCATTGCGTTGTTCTTTTTCTTTGCTCTCATGGCAGTGGTCGGTTTCATCTATCGGGTGATAACGCTGGCCACGGGATCTGCCACATGGGGGATGCGCCTGATGGCCATCGAAATCCGCGCGGCGGACGGCGCGCGCCTCGACTTGGGTCAGGCGTTCCTGCACACGCTGGGCTACACGGTCAGTTGGGCCGTAACACCGCTGCAACTGATCTCCATCGTGTTGATGGCCACGTCAAACCGGGGACAGGGCCTGACGGATATGGTTTTGGGAACGGCTGCGCTGAACCGCCGCGCACAGGCTTAGGAGCGCACGTTACCCTTGCCTCCCGGCCCAGCATTGGTATCATCCGCGCAACCACTCGGGAAATCCATGCGCCACACTCTTCCTCTTGCCCCGCAGTTTTACGTGACTGCGCCGCAGCCCTGCCCATATCTGGAAGGGCGCATGGAACGTAAGCTGTTCACGGCCCTGCAAGGGGACAATGCGGACAAGCTGAATGACTCGCTCAGCCAGCAGGGGTTTCGGCGCTCGCAAAACGTGCTCTATCGACCCTCGTGCGCGGAATGTACGGCCTGCCTGTCGGCGCGGATTGATGTGTCCGCGTTTTCCCCAAGCAAAAGCCAGCGGCGCACGAACAATCGCAACACCGATCTGGAACAGCGCGCCACGTCTCCGTGGGCCACCGAGGGCCAGTACGAGTTGTTCCGCATTTATCTCGACAGCCGCCATGCAGATGGCGGGATGGCGGATATGGACGTGTTCGAATTCGCCGCGATGATCGAGGAAACGCCGATCCGCAGCCGGGTGATCGAATACACCGAAAAAGACAGCCGCAAACTGGTCGGTGTCAGCCTGACGGATGTGCTTTCGGACGGGCTGAGCATGGTTTACAGCTTCTATGCCCCGGACGCGCCGCAACGCTCGCTGGGGACCTACATGATCCTTGATCATGTGCGGATCGCGCGCGAGTCGAACCTGCCATATGTCTATCTGGGCTACTGGGTGCAGGGCAGCCAGAAGATGGGGTATAAATCCAACTTTTCCGGCCTCGAAGTCTATCTCGGCGGCAGTTGGCAAAAGATGAGGGACCCCGAGGACTTCAAACCCAACACGCACCCCTTGTCGACCGACCCGATTGCCGAACAGGTTGCCAACATCTCGCTGCCCGATACCCGCCCCACCCGCTGATCAAGCGCAGGTGTCCCGGCCCGGGACTTGGGTACGTACACACGAAATCAATGAGTTACAGCGGCGCTCTCAAATCTCCTGACGCCTCGGGTTCCAAAAGGGGCAAAGCCCCTTTTCCCTACAGGTAACGCGCGCAAGGGCGGCCTACGGGACCGCCCTTCCTTTCGGGTCAGTTCGGGATCAGGTCCGGAATGATCGTCACGATTCCGGGGAAGCTCCACAACAAGGCCAGCCCCGCCACCTGGATCAACACGAACGGAATGATGCCGCGATAGATGTGGCCGGTGGTGACCTCTTTGGGTGCCACCCCGCGCAGGTAAAACAGCGCAAAGCCAAAGGGCGGCGTCAGGAACGAGGTCTGCAGGTTCACCGCGATCATGATCGTCACCCATTTGGGGTCGAACGTGCCGCCATAGATCACCGGCCCCACAATCGGGATCACGATATAGATGATCTCGAGGAAATCGAGCACGAAGCCCAGCACGAACAGCACCAGCATCACGATCAGAAAGACCTTGAATTCGTTGTCAAAGCTTTTCAGGAACTGTTGGATGTATTCTTCGCCCCCGAACGAGATCACCACGAGGTTCAACAGCTGCGAGCCGATCAGGATGGTAAAGACCATCGAGGTGACCTTGGCCGTTTCGCGCACAACTGGCGACAACACGCCATTGGTCCACAGGATCCAGCAGCTGAACAGCAGACCAAAAAGCGCATAGAGGTAGGCCGCATAAGCGACAAAGAAGGCGAACCAGCTTTGCGCCGACACATTGTCCTGATTGATCCGCAGATCGAAATTGATGCCCACCAGGATGGTGATGATGATGGCCAGCGTTGACCAGATGATCACCTTGGGACTGCGATCCAGATCCTTGAGCTTGCGATAGGCCGCCAGCATGATCGCCCCGCCCGCGCCTAGGGCGGCTGCCGGTGTCGGGTTGGTGATGCCGCCAAGGATCGAACCCAGAACAGCCACGATCAGGATCAGCGGCGGGAACACCACGCGGACCAGTTCGTTTCTTGCACAGCGTTTGGTCGCCTCGATCACACCATAGATGATCAGCGCAAACGGGATCGCCATCACAAAGATATAATAGCCCGAGGAATTGAGCGGCCCGACAAGGGCAATGTCCACCAGCAGGGCCAGAACCACCCCGACGCCACCAATCAGCAGCGGTTGCGGATCAGAGCTGGGCGAGATGCCGCGCGCCGTGGTCAGGATCAGGCCCAGGATGATCAGCAGGATCGCCGTGCCGGTGCCGATCGGGGCGGCCGCATCCACCAGATCGTCCAGCGCCGTGGCCAGCTCTTCTTCGCTCAGCCGTTCGGATTGCTGCACCCCACCGGCGTCGGCAATGGTCTGCTGTTCGACAATCGCCGCGTCCCAGGCCTCTTGTCCGTGCAGATCAATCATCGCCGCCTGGCAATCTTCACTGACGTTTGTGCGCAGGGATGCCGACTGGCCAATGTCCGAAAAGGACGAAATCGTGGTGGACTGGCTGCCCACGACGTTAAGTGTCCCCAGCAGGATGGTGCCCGCAATGATCAGCACAGGTGCGCCAAGGAACCATGTGAACGCTTCGGAGCGTGTGACGGGTTCGGCATTTGTCGCCCCCATCTCGACCGCCGGGGCCTTTTCCGGGTTCAGCAGCGCATAGCCAAAGGCATAAAGCGCATAGAGAAGCGCCAGCATGATGCCGGGCAGCAGAGCCGCCTGAAACAGCGTGCCCACGGACACAACCGCAGGTTCCCCCAGATAGGTCAGCGCGTCGGTACAGCCCACGGACTGCGCCCGCGCCTCTTGCGCGGCGGAATAAAGATCGCCCGCCAGCGTGCCCAGCAAAACGATCACGATGGACGGCGGAATGATCTGCCCCAGCGTACCGGAGGCCGCAATGACCCCGGTGGACAGTTCCGGCGAATAGTTGTTGCGCAACATGGTCGGCAGGGCGAGCAGGCCCATGGTGACCACGGTCGCACCCACGATCCCTGTCGAGGCGGCCAGAAACGCCCCCACAACCACGATGGACACGGCCAGACCGCCCGGCAGCGGGCCAAAGACGCGTGCCATGGTGGTCAGCAGATCGTTGGCGATCTTGGAGCGTTCCAGCGTGATGCCCATCAGGACGAACATCAGAACCGCCAGCAGCGTTTCGATGGACTGGCCGGCAAGCACGCGCTCGTTCATCCGGTTCACGACAAAGGACACGTTGCGATCCAGCGCCACTTCCCAGCCCGACGGGAACACCGGTTCGCCAATGCGCGCAAGGTCGGGATAACGGAAGACCGAAATGGCATCCGGTTTCACCCCGCTGTTCACGAGGTTTCGATACGCCTGACTGCCCTCGTCAATCGCCTGGTGGATCAGCAGGCCCGAGCTGTCCAGAGCGGCAATGATCCCGAAAGAGATCACCCCGGCCCCGCCGATCGCAAAGGCCACCGGAAATCCCGAAAGGATGCCGCCAAACAGGCAGACAAAGACGATGATCAGGCCGATCTCTACGCCATCAAGTCCAAACAACATTGCTTATCGTCCCCGTCTTGCTTTCATCGCATCGCCGGTGCATCCGCACCGCAACGTCACGCAATAATCAGTGTGTGCCTTCATAGGCTTCTTCGCCGTCGCCGAGTGTGTCGCGATCAAGGTACTTGTCTGCACTCTCTTCGCCCTCTTTCCACTCGAGATACGAGCGCATGAAGAAGGAGACGCCGTGCAGGAACACGAGACCGGCAAAGGCGACGAGCAGGATCTTGAACAGGAAGTAGCCGTTAAAGCCGTTCGGGCTGAACCCGATGGTTTCCACGCTCCAGCGCACCGCGCGCGAGGTGCGCAACAGCCGCTCAAGGTCATAGCTGGCCGCCGGGTTTGGCGTGATCAGGTTGCGCCACAGGAAATACCAGCCATAAAGCCAGATCAGCACCGCCGTGGGTATCATGAAGATGGTCGACCCCACCATGTCGATCACGCGCTTGGCGCGGTGGCTGACGGCGGAATAGATCAGGTCGACCCGCACATGTCCGCCCTGCACGAATGTGTAGGTGACGCAAAGGGTCACGACCAAAGCGTTGTAGAGTTTCAGTTCCTCTGCAAACCACGAGATGTCGAATTGCAGTGGGATGCCGAAGCCGAACGAAATGTCGGGCCGGGTAAAGATACGCTGCATGAACACGATGATGATTTGTTGCAGCACCATCAAAAGGCCCGCCCATGCAAACAGGCGGCCAACGCCGTTGGCCAGCCCTTCGAGCATGCGCACACAGGCCCACATGAACGCATTGCGCCACATGCCGACCCCGATCACGGTGACGATGATCGCAAGCAGGGCAAAGAAAAATTCGGTTGATCCACCGTAATAGACGAACCGCATCAGCGATTCCTTGTCTTCGGTGGTGTTGGCCCATGTCAGCCAGTCCAGCCAGCTTGCCGGATGGGTGATCGCGTAGGCCAGATTGTAAAAGCCGAGGGCGAGGCTTTGCACAAACCAGATCAGGCCATCAAAAAAAGTCGCAAGGAAGCCGCCTGCTTCAGCGCCGTTCTCGTTTTCCATGATTTTGCCCCTCCACGGTTTCGCCGACTATGCCGTGCTAACCGCTCCCCGTCATCAGTCAAGTGACGAGGGCCCCGAATAAGGGCCCCCGACTGTATTGGTTAAGTCAGGCCTTAGCCGCCCAGAACGCGTACGCGCTGCTCGACATAATAGCCGTCCGACTTGTTGATCCAGCTGGCCGATGTCGCAAGGCTTTCCTCGAACGATGCGCGGGTGCGTGCGAACAGCTCGTCGCCCATGTTTTCGTCCATGACGGTCTTGGAGGCGGCACCGAAGGCGTCCCAGACATCGTCGCTGAACTGCAGCGTTTTTACGCCCTGCTGTTGCAGACGAGCAAGCGCCGCGCCGTTGTTGGCCAGTGTCTCGGACAGCTGGTAGTACGTGGTCGCGCGGCTTGCGCCTTGCAGGATCGCCTGATGCTGTGGCGTCAGGTCGTTCCAGACGTCGAGGTTGACGTTCGCGACCAGTGCCGAACCCGGCTCGTGGAAACCAGCGGTGTAGTACACTTTGGCCACTTCCTGGAAGCCAGCGCGCTCATCCGCCATCGGACCAACCCACTCCAGACCGTCCAGAGCACCAGACGACAGCGCCTGATAAAGTTCGCCGCCGGGAATGTTCTGCACGGATGCACCAAGTACACCCAGAACTTTACCACCGAGGCCCGGCATACGGAATTTCAGACCATTAAAGTCGTCAGCCGAGGTGATCTCGTTGCGGAACCAGCCACCGGACTGCGAACCGGTGTTGCCTGCCATCAGGCCCTTGAGGTTGAAGATCGAGCCCAGTTCGTCGTGCAGTTCCTGACCGCCGCCATGCTCGTACCAGTTTGTGACCTCTTGCGCTGTGCCACCGAAGGGCACGGCCGTGTAGTAGGCATAGGCCGGGTGCTGGCCGATGAAGTAGTAGTCAGCCGAGTGATACATGTCCGCCTGGCCCGAAGACACCGCGTCAAACACTTCGAACGCGCCAACCAGCTCGCCCGGAGCTTTCTTGTCGATGGTCAGCTGACCGTCCGAGATCGCGTTCACGAAATCGACAAGATAGCTTGCCGCGTCATCCAGAACGGCGAAACCGCGGGGCCAGGATGTGACCATTGTCAATGTGCGCTTGCCTTGGGCATAAGCCGGGGCCGCGAGTGTAGTTGCCGCAGCGGCTGTGCCGCCCATTGCGGACGTCTTCAGAAAAGAACGACGATCCATAGAGATACTCCTCCCAATTTTGTTAAACGCCCCCCGCACATTGGCAGGTCCGCGTTTCAGGTGGCGTCACACTAGCGAGAGTGCGCGGATTGAAAATACCTATTACTGCGTAGAAAGACGGCAAAAGACCGTTTCCGGCAAGAAATATGCACCGATTTCAGGCATGTCGGGGCACCGCGATAAACTGTTAGCGCGACCATCACGGCGGCAACCCCTTTGATTCGCCGGGCATTCGTCGTATCGCAGGAAGGTGCAAAACCTGTTTCGATCCCTGCGCCTGACCTATGCGCAAAAGCTGTCTCTTGTGGCGGCCATTCCGCTTATTCTGGCGGCAGCGGCCATTGCCGCCCTTGTCGCGACGCAGGCCCGTGAAATGGCCGAGCGCGAAACGCTGGCCCTCGAAGACCAGTTGATCGAGGCCAAGAAGCGCGAGTTGCAGAACTATGTCACGCAGGCGCGCAACGGGTTCTACTTTATCTACGGCTCTGCCGCGCCCGACGATCAGACCGCCAAGGATCAGGTGACGCAGATCCTGTCGGCGATGATTTACGGCGATGAGGGGTTCTTTTTCGTCTACGACTATGACGGCACCAATCTGGTCAGCCCGCGCCAGACCGACATGATCAACCGCAACCACATGGGTCTGACCGACAGCCGCGGCACCCCTGTTGTGGCCCAGCTGATCGAGATTGCACGTCAGGGGGATGGTTTCCTGACCCACCTCTGGCCCAAGCCATCGACCGGAGAAGAGGCCGAGATGATCACCTATGTCACCTCGTTCCCGTCCTGGCGCTGGGCGGTGGGCACCGGCGTGTTCATCGACGATGTGCTAGATTCCGTTGCGGCGGCGCGCGCCGAAGTCGAGTTTCGCATGGAACGGACCTCGTATTACATTCTGGGCATCACGCTGGCCGCGCTGTTGCTGGTTTTTGCCTCGGGCATGGCACTGAATTTTCGCGAACGCCGGCTGGCGGATGCCAAGCTGAAAAAGCTGGCCCAGCGTGTGCTGGACGCACAGGAAGAAGAACGCGGTCGCGTTGCGCGCGAATTGCATGACGGGATCAGCCAGATCCTCGTGGGCGTGCGCTATGCGCTCGATTCCGCACGCCGCCGTCTCGAAAAAGGCAACGGCGACGCCGAAACACCGCTGAAACAGGGGATCGGCAATCTTGGCACCGCAATTTCCGAAGTCCGCCGCATCAGCCGCGATCTGCGCCCCGGCGTGCTGGATGATCTGGGGCTTGGGCCTGCGCTCAAGGCGCTGGTCGAGGATTTCGGGCGGCGCACCGGAATGCAGGTCGAATTCGACACCGTGGTGTTTCGCAACCGTCTTGACCCCGAAGCCAAGATCGCCCTCTATCGCATCGCACAGGAGGCGCTGACCAATATCGAACGGCACGCGGACGCGAGCAAAGTGTCGGTGGATTTGCGTGGCCACAAGCGCGGCGCCACCTTGCGGATCTCGGACAACGGTGTCGGCCTTGACCGCACCCGCCGCCAGCACTCCAACGGCATCGGCCTGCGCAATATGGCCGAACGTGTCGAACAACTGGACGGGCAGTTTCGCATTCTGTCCAGTGCAAGCGGTCCGGGCGGTGGCACGGTGATCGAGGTCAGCGTGCCTTTGTCTCACCTGCTGCCGCCTGACCCTGCACACCCTGACAAGGAACGCGTGCGCGCATGACCACGACCACCCCACCACCCCCCGACACCCGTGTTCTTATCGTCGACGACCATCCGATGGTCGCGCAAGGCATCCAGTCCGTGCTGGAGGATCACGACGGCTTGCAGGTGGTCGGCACCCTTGGCACCGGGCGCGCGGTGGTCGAACAGCTGGACGCGCTGGACCCGGACGTCATCCTGATGGATCTGAATATGCCCGGCATGGGTGGGCTGACAGCCACGGAACTGGTTCTGGAAAAGCGCCCCGGCACCCGCGTGCTGATCCTGTCGATGCATGACAGCCCGGAATACATTTCCTCGGCTCTCAGTCACGGTGCCATGGGGTACGTGCTGAAAGACGTGCCAACGGATGAAATCGCACGGGCCATCGAGGCGGTGATGCGTGGCGAGCAGTATCTGTGCACCGGGGCCAAAGGCGCGATCGCACCGCGCAGTGCGGATGTGCCCGGTGCGCTGACCGGGCGCGAACAGACCATCCTTCTCAAGCTCGCGCAGGGGCTGTCCAACAAGGAGGTGGCCCTTGCGCTGGACATTTCGGTGCGCACGGTCGAGACCCACCGAAAGAACATCAAGCGCAAGCTGGGCATATCATCAACGGCAGGGTTGACGCGATATGCGCTGGAACACGGGGTTTTGCAGGGCACCGGCAACGCGCTGTAACGCGGCCCGGATAACGGTTTCTTTACCCGGACGGCCCTATGGTCGCGCCATGACACAAATGCCCCGCTTTGACACACCTTCGCGCGATGATCAGGCCGCAGTTTTGGCACAACGGCGCGCAGCAATTGATTTCATCGCGACCACGCGGGCCAAAACCATCCGTGCCGCCCTGTTTGCCACCTATCTGCACCGCCCGCACCCCACACATCCCGAGGACGAGGACACGCGGGCCGGCTGGCGGGCCATTCTGCGCGAACAACTCGATGATATGAACAGGTTGTGCAGCATTCTGGGCGGTCATGACCCGCTGCAGGACCTGCCGCCGGACATCTGCACATGGATTGCCGATCACAGCGCAAGACACCCCGAGGAAACCAGGGCGTTCGAACATATGCGTGACCTGACGCGCGATATCGTGGACGCGACCGACGCCGAGGAACAAACGCAGCTTGGGCGCGCCCTGGACGCGCACAAGACCTATGGACGGGGCGGTTTTTTTGAGCGCGTAACGGGCTTCTGTGATGGCCTATGGGCGGATCTGGACGAAAACCGCAATCAGGAGGTGCGCGTCGCCAAGGCCACGGCTGCGGCCATATCCAAGACCCTCGCACGGCTGGAACATATCGGCAAACATGTGCGCCTCGTCTCTCTCAATGCCTCGGTCGAGGCTGCGCGCGTCGGCGACGCGGGGCGTGGGCTGGGCGTCATCGCCGTTGAATTCAAAACCCTGGCCGAAGAGATTCAGCACCTGGCCGTGACGGCGGGCGCAGATATCGGCAAAATGGCGCGCGGACAGGACGGCCAATAGAACGACGGCGCCATTCGGCAGGTGTAATTTGCGGTTCTTGCCTCAACAGCCCTAAAAACGCAAGAATATGTCAAATTTTTCTGCGACTGAGACACTTTTTTCGGGCGTTTGCCTGTTGACGCCCATTTTCACCCCGCATAATGTCCGCCCAAGCAAAGAAAGGGCCTCCTGGTCAATGACACCCCTTGTCGTCATCGTTGGACATACGCGCATGGGCCGGTAACGGAACTCCAGTATGACCCCCATGCGCCTCCGAAACCCGGGGGCTTTTTTTTGCTTGAACGAAACCGAACAGCGCGGAGCCAGAGCGTAATGACACGTCAAATGACCGGAGCCAAAATGGTTGTCCAAGCCCTGATCGACCAGGGTGTGGATACAGTATTCGGATATCCCGGAGGCGCCGTGCTGCCGATTTATGACGAGGTCTTTCAGCAGAACTCGATCAAGCACATCCTGGTGCGCCACGAACAGGGGGCCGTGCACGCCGCCGAAGGGTACGCGCGCGCCACCGGCAAGCCCGGCGTGTGCCTTGTGACCTCCGGGCCCGGTGCGACAAATGCGGTGACCGGCCTGACGGATGCGCTGATGGACAGTATCCCGATCATCGTTCTGACCGGTCAGGTGCCGACCTTCATGATCGGATCAGATGCCTTTCAGGAGGCCGACACCGTGGGCATCACCCGCCCCTGCACCAAGCATAACTGGCTGGTGAAAGAGACCGACAAGCTGTCGGGCGTGCTGCACGAGGCATTCCACGTCGCCACCGCCGGTCGTCCCGGCCCGGTGCTGGTGGACATCCCCAAGGACGTGCAATTCGCCACCGGCACCTACGAGGCCAAGAAACCTTCGACCTCGCATTACAAACCGCAGGTCAAGGGCGATATGGAGGCGATCACCGAACTGGTGGCGGCATTGGAAACGGCCAAGCGCCCGGTGTTCTACACCGGTGGGGGCGTGATCAACTCCGGCCCTGCGGCCAGCCAGTTGCTGCGCGAACTGGTCGAGGGCACCGGCTTTCCCATCACCTCGACCCTGATGGGTCTGGGCAGTTACCCGGCCTCGGGCGAGCGATGGCTGGGCATGCTGGGCATGCATGGTCTTTACGAGGCGAACATGGCGATGCACGATTGTGACCTCATGATCAACATCGGCGCGCGGTTCGATGACCGGATCACCGGGCGCATCGACGCGTTTTCGCCGAAGTCGAAAAAGGCGCATATCGACATCGACCCGTCCTCGATCAACAAGGTGATCAAGGCCGACATCCCGATTGTCGGTGACGTGGCCCATGTGCTCGAAGACATCCTGAAGGTCTGGAAATCGCGCGGGCGCAAGACGAACGCGGCCGCGCTGGCCAAGTGGTGGACGCAGATCGAGGCCTGGAAGACCGTCGATTGCCTTAAATTCACGCAAAAGGGCAAGACGATCAAACCGCAATACGCCCTGTCGCGGCTCGAAGCGCTGACGAAAGATCACGACCGCTATATCTGTACCGAGGTGGGCCAGCACCAGATGTGGGCCGCGCAATACCTCAATTTCGAGGACCCCAACCGCTGGATGACCTCGGGCGGTCTGGGCACCATGGGCTATGGCTTTCCCGCGTCCATCGGAGTGCAGATGGGCCACCCCGACGCGCTGGTCATCAACGTGGCGGGCGAAGCGTCGTGGCTGATGAACATGCAGGAGCTGGGCACGGCCATGCAGTTCAACCTGCCGGTCAAGCAGTTCATCCTGAACAACGAACGCCTCGGTATGGTGCGCCAATGGCAGGAATTACTGCATGGCGAGCGGTACTCGCATTCCTGGTCCGAAAGCCTGCCCGATTTCGTGAAACTGGCCGAAGCGTTCGGGGCCAAGGGCATCCAGTGTTCCGACCCCGCCGATCTGGACGACGCGATCATGGAGATGATCAATTATGACGGCCCGGTCCTGTTCGACTGTCTGGTGGAAAAGCACGAAAACTGCTTTCCGATGATCCCGTCGGGCAAGGCGCATAACGAGATGTTGCTGGGCGAAGCAGAGACCCAAGGCGTGATCGACGCCAAGGGCTCGGTACTGGTGTAAGGAGAGGCCGATATGTCAGCCCTGAAACTCAAAAAAGGCTCCACGAGCCATTCCGCCTATAACCTGCGCCCCACCTTTTCGGACGTGGTGGAAAAGCACACGCTTGCGGTGCTGGTCGAAAACGAACCCGGCGTGCTGGCGCGCGTCATCGGCCTGTTTTCGGGGCGTGGCTACAACATCGAAAGCCTGACCGTGGCCGAGGTCGATCATCAGGGGCACCTCAGCCGCATCACCATCGTCACCACCGGCACGCCGCAGGTGATCGAACAGATCAAGGCGCAGCTGGGCCGCATCGTTTCGGTCCACGAGGTCCATGACCTGACCGTCGAGGGCCCCTCGGTCGAACGCGAACTGGCCATGTTCAAGGTGGCCGGCAAGGGTGACAAGCGGGTCGAGGCGCTGCGCCTTGCCGATATCTTTCGCGCCAACGTGGTCGACAGCACCTTGGAAAGTTTCACGTTCGAAATCACCGGCGCCCCGGAAAAGATCGACGCCTTTGCCGATCTGATGCGCCCCCTGGGACTGATCGAAGTGGCGCGCACGGGCGTCGCCGCCCTGCCCCGCGGCGATTAACGAAACGGCGCATCCGGCTGCAACAGCCGCTGGTGAAAGGGCAAAAGCTCGCTCAGTTGGCGATAGCCCGACATTTTGCCTGCGGCTTTGGCCCGGCCGATTTCGGTACCCAGATGTTCATAGACCACCCGGACAACGCGGTCGGAATCTGCGGTTTCGCGCACGGTGCGGGCAACGTAGCCAACCCAGAAATTGTTTTCAAAGGATGTGACGCGGTTGAGAAAATTGAACGACGCCGTCATCGCATCCTTGCGCGAGATCAGCGCGGCAATACCGTCTTCCTGACGCAGGACCAGGCCACGAAACTCACGCGACTCGCGATCCATTCCCAACCCCTGTGCCGCCATGGCCGCGCGCGCTTCGAAGCCGCGAATAAAGGTCGAAACGCCGTCGCGAAACACCCACACAAGCCCACTGACATACTGATCGCGGGCCAGAAAACTGCGGCGGGAAAAGCGGTAGAAACCCGACGGAAACAGCGCCTCCTGCACGTGATCCGCACCGCGCCCGACATAAGAGCGCAGGAACTTGCCGGTCAGCGGGTCATTACCCTTGCCGAACTGATCCACCGGTTCCAGCAAGACACGTGCATCCACATCAAAAAATGTGCAAATCCGGGCCAGAACGTCCGGCCGGGGAAAGCTTTCTCCGGACAGGTAGCGGTTGAATTGCGTCCGGTTTATTCCCAACTGGCGCGACAGCTCCGAAATCGACGGAAACGGCTGAGCAAGAATCCGCAGATTGGCACCGAACATACTGCGCAACTCCGCCGGTGATCTGCGCATATCCGCCATAGGGGTCCCTTTTTTCCAGATTTGGAATAGTGTCCAGACAACTGCTGGTTGATGCTCATTACGTGTGTGTTTTTGCGAACTGACGCCAAATGGCGTCAGCACTGACGCGAACGACTGTCAAAAAGATACTCGCATAGACACAAAAATCAAGCGCACGTTGCCGACTTAAATCTATCCCGAACCGGCAAAAGCGGGTTTCACTAGGTGATCAACTCTAGGTGGAACAATGATCGGTATCATATTGTGGAGCGACCTGTCCGACCAGAAAGCTGTTATCTGGTGCGAAGATCAGGGTGATCTTGCCTATCTGCCGGGCTGCGAAAACGTCACCGCGCCGGACCCGTTTTTCGACGTTGGCGATGTTGTCGAATTCGACATTCAGACACAGCGCAACATGCGACTGGCGCTGAATCCGTCGCGGGTCGCGCAGCAAACTGCGGGCACATCACTCACGGACAGCCTGCGATCTGTGCCCATGACGCAAGACCATGTCGTCAGCAACACCGCCAAGGTGATCCCGTTCCGCCCCGATCATGCAACATCCGTTGGTCCGGCCAAGACGGGTCGACGCAAACTGCTTGGCTGATGCGCTGAACACCCCTTCGGGTGTCGGTGACGGGAAACTCTGGTCGAAAATGCACATGTGACGCCGCATGTCTCTGCTACGCTGCTCCCCAAACAGCATTCGGAGGCTTGCATGCACCAGACCGACCTCAGCGCCGTGCGCCAGACGATCAGCGCCGCACGTGGATTGCCCAATGCGCACTACACCGACCCGCAAGTTTATGACGAGGAACGCGCCGCCCTTTTGATGTCGGGCTGGTCCGGGCTGGCGGTTGTCGCCGACGTGGCCGAACCGGGCGATGCCGTGCCGTTGACCTTTCTGGATATGCCGCTGCTGCTGATCCGCGACCGCGCCGGACAGGTGCGTGTCTTTCACAACATCTGCCGCCATCGGGGCATGATTCTGGTCGATGCGCCGCGCAAGATCGAAGGCGCCATTCGCTGCCCCTACCACAGCTGGTGCTATTCGACCGAAGGCCGCCTCGTGTCGACTCCGCATGTGGGCGGCCCCGGCCAGAACGTGCATGAGGCCATCGACAAGGACCTGCTGGGACTTATCGAAGTGCGCAGTCATGTCTGGAACGGAGTGATTTTCGTCAACCTCTCGGGCACCGCCGAACCCTTTGAGGTCACGCACCGTGAATTGCTGGATCGCTGGGCCGAATTCGATGTTCCGATGTATCACGGCGGGGCTGACAGCCGCATCCGCCTTGACCTCAAGAGCAACTGGAAGCTGATCATCGAGAATTACTGTGAAAGCTACCATCTGCCCTGGGTCCATCCGGGCCTGAATTCCTATTCCCGCCTGGAAGATCACTATCACATAGAAAATCCGGGAAAGTTCTCGGGGCAAGGCACCTATGTCTACCGCCAGATCACGGATGAGGACGGCAGCGTTTTTCCCGATTTTCCCGGCCTGTCCGAAAAATGGGATGCCGCGGGCGAATACCTGACCTTTTTGCCGAACGTGATGGTGGGGGTGCAACGCGACCATATGTTCGCAATTATTCTGGACCCCGTTTCGGTGGACCGCACGATCGAAACGGCGCATCTTTTTTACGCCACGCCCCAGACATCCGACACTTTGCGCGCCAAGAACACGGATCAGTGGAACGCGGTCTTTGTCGAAGACATCATGGCCGTCGAGGGCATGCAGCGCGGCCGCCAGTCACCCGGCTTTGACGGGGGCCGGTTTTCCCCTGCAATGGACGGGCCGACGCATTTGTTCCATGACTGGGTGGCCGAACAGATGGCGCTGCATCGCGCCGCTGACAAGGCAGCGGAATGACGGATCTGGATGCGCGGTTGCTGGCCGCGCACGACTCCGGTGACATTCGCGCGCTCGTGGCGCTTTACCGTGAGGCAGCAGAGGCCGCCAATACCGAAACTGCGCGCGCCTTTTTCCTGACCCATGCGCATGTGTTCGCGCTTGAGATCAACCACCCTGACACCGCCGCATTGCGCGCAGGCCTGATCGCCATGGGGCGGGAAACAGCGCTTTAACGCGCCCCGGCCGCGATCTGCGCATATACGTGCCAAGACGCATGACCCAGCCACGGCAGGATCACCAGCAATCCCAGCAACCCCGGCAACATCGCCAGCGCCAGAAGTGCCACGATAACCACCGCCCAGAACAGCATCTCGCGCGGATAGCGGCGTACATGGGCCACACTGCTCAGGATTGCCGTCATGTAATCCACCTCGCGTGCCAGCAACAGCGGCAGGCCCAGCACGCACATGGCGAAAAACAACAACGCAAACAGCCCGCCCACAACCGTGCCAAGCGCCATCATCATCAACCCATCCGGGCTGAGGAACACGTCGAGCGATGTGGTCACATTGACCATCGGCCTGAGGCCGAGAAACAGCGCAAAGATCATGTGCCCGAGAAAGAACCAGAACAGCAGCGCCACCACCATCAGCATCGACAACCACGGGATCTGACGCCCGCGTTCCACTCGCAAACGATGCAGAACGGCACCAAGGGTGACCGGCTCCCCGGCCCCGATGCGGCGTGACACCTCGTAGGTCCCAAGGGCACAAAGGGGCGCGACCAGGGGAAACCCGAACACGGCAAGGATCAGCCAGAACGTGTGCCCCGCCCAGAGTGTCAGCCCGACCAGGCTCCAGCCTGCCAGCACGGCACTTGCCCCCGCCAAAAGGCCAAAACCGGGGCGCGCGCGAAAATCATCCCAGCCACGGCGCAGCGCGCGGGCGACAAATCCGGGCGGCGGGGCATGAAACGGCGGCACGCCTGCGGGCAGGTCGGGATACGGGTTGGTTTGGGTCATCACGGCTCCCCCCTCAGAGATTTGGCGGTCTGCGCCCGGGCCAGTCGGTTGCATGGTGCCATGCCTCGGCCAGCCTGAGCAATTGCGCATCGCTGCCCCGCCGCCCGATCAGTTGCAGCCCCATGGGCAGATCGTGCGGCCCCCCGAACCCGGCAGGCACACAGAGGGCGGGCAGGCCGATGAGGCTGGCGGCGATGACCACCTCCATCCATCTATGATAGGTGTCCATGCCCTGCCCCGCAATCTCGCGCGGCCAGTCCAGCGTCACGTCAAAGGGCCACATCTGCGCACTTGGCAGCACCAGCACGTCGAAACGCTCAAACAGCGCCGCGGCCACCCTGAACCACTGCGAACGGATCACGCTGGCGCGATGCACATCCATCGCCGACAGCGCCAGCCCGCGCTCGACCTCCCAGATGGCGGTGTCTTTCAGATGGTCGCGCTGCGCCGGGTCGCTGTAAAGCGGTCCAAGACTTCCCGCATTCGCCCAACTGCGCAAGGTTGTCCACGAATGCCACAGCGCATCGCGCTCAAATGGCGCACTCAATGCCTCGACCCGCACGCCAATCGCGCCCATCTGCCCGAGGGCGGCGGCACAGATGTCCAGAACGCCCGGCTCCATCGCCAGGGCACCACCCCAATCGGCCAGCCAGGCAATGCGCAGACCGTCGGCCCCACCCTCGATCTGTGGCAGGCTCGGGGCCTGCGCAACCCCATGCGGCTGGCGCGGATCGGGCCCTGCCATCGTGTCCAGAAGCGCGGCCAGATCGCGCGGATTGCGCGCCATCGGCCCACCCGTCGCGATCTGGTGCAGGAAAACGTCCCCCTTGGGTTCAGACGGCACCAGCCCCCAACTGGGCCGCATCCCATAAACGTTGTTCCACCCTGCCGGATTTCGCAGGCTGCCCATAGTGTCGGACCCGTCCGCGACGCATGTCATGCGCGTGGCCAGCGCCACACCCGCGCCACCGGACGACCCACCGGCACTGCGGGTTGGGTCATAGGGATTGCGTGTCGCGCCAAAGACCGGGTTGACGCTGTGCGAGCCGAGGCCGAACTCAGGCACATTCGTCTTGCCGATGAAAATCGCGCCCGCACGACGAAAGGCAGCAACGGAGATATCGTCCGCCGGGGCAACCTCACCTGCAAACAGAGGCGAGCCTGAGGACGTAGGCAGGCCGGCGGCATTGTTCGTGTCCTTGATGGCCATGGGAATACCATGCAACCAACCCGCGCGGGGTGCGCCATCCGCCGCCGCCGCCTCGGCCATCAGCGCATCGGCGTCGCGCAGGGACACGATGGCGTTGACCGCCCCGTTGACGGCCGCGATGCGCGCCAGGGTGGCCTGCATCACCTCAACCGCACTGACCTCGCGCGCGGCCAGCGCCGTGCTCAGCGCAAGCGCACTCATGCCTGAAATATCCATCCCTCAAGTCAACGCAATCGCATCAAGCAGCGCAAGCCTCTTGCGTCTCCCGCTTCGCCGATTTTAAAAAATCCCGGGGGGAGGCCGCAGGCCGGGGGGCAGCGCCCCAGCCACACTCAGTCACCCTGCGCCTCGGCCCGGCTTTTGCCCGACACATCCAGCGCCAGCGTCGCGGCCATGAACCCGTCCAGATCACCGTCCAGCACGCCCTTGGTGTCGGAGGTCTCGAAGTTGGTGCGCAAATCCTTGACCATCTGGTAGGGCTGCAACACATAAGACCGGATCTGGTTGCCCCAACCCGCATCGCCCTTGTTCTCGTGCATCTCGTTGACAAACGCGTTGCGCTTGTCCAGCTCCAGCTGATAAAGCCGCGATTTCAAGGCCTTCATCGCGATATCGCGGTTCTGGTGCTGGGATTTTTCCGAACTGGTCACGACGATTCCGGTGGGGGCGTGGGTGATGCGCACGGCAGAATCCGTGGTGTTGACGTGCTGGCCACCCGCCCCCGAAGAGCGATAGGTGTCGATGCGGATATCGGCCGGGTTCACCTCGATCTCGATATTGTCGTCCACCACCGGATAAACGCCCACAGAGGTAAAGGACGTGTGCCGCTTGGCCGCTGAATCAAAGGGGCTGATCCGCACCAGCCGATGCACACCGGATTCCGATTTCAACCAGCCATAGGCATTCTGGCCACTGATCTTGTAGGTCGCGGACTTGATCCCGGCCTCTTCGCCCGCGCTTTCGGCCTGCAACTCGACCTTGTAACCCTTCTTTTCCGCCCAGCGGACATACATGCGGGCCAGCATCGCGGCCCAGTCACAGCTTTCCGTCCCGCCCGCACCCGAGTTGATTTCGAGGAAAGTGTCATTGCCATCGGCCTCGCCGTCCAGCAAGGCTTCCAGCTCCTTCTGCGCGGCAAGCCGGGCCAGCGCCTTCAGCGCGGCTTCGGCATCGGTGACGACCTCGGCGTCCTCTTCCATCTCGCCCAGTTCGATCAGTTCGATATTGTCGGCCATGTCCTGGCTGATGCGGCCATGCACCTCAAGCGCGTCCACCAGCATCTGGCGGTCGCGCATCAGCTTTTGCGCGGCCTCGGGATTGTCCCACAGGTTCGGGTCCTCGACGCGCGCATTGAACTCCTCAAGCCGGTGCTGGGCGGTGTCGATGTCCAGCCGCTGCGCCAACAGGTCCACCGACTTCTCGATCTCGGCCACGATGTTCTGAATTTCGGCGCGCATCACATATCCCTCGTCTCGCAGAGCCACGAGATAGCCCAAGGCCCGCGGGGCCACAAGCATCCTTCACCTTGCGAAAGAAACCGCGCGCGGGGCTGGCCCCCCTCGCAGACCGCAACCGGAAATGTCAGTAAAGCCCGCCGGAACTGAGCGATCCAAAGCTGGCCTTGGGGCCCACAACCGTTTTGCGCCCCGTCGACGTGGTGACCTGACGCCCGCTTGCAGCCGCCTCGTCAAACAGCGGCAGATCGGCGCCCATGGCAAACCCGCCATCAAAGGCAAGGCCAAAGATCGGATCCTCGCCCTCGCGAAAATATTCAGCGACCACATTGGGCCCACTGGCGTCATCGCTGAGACGCGCACCGGTAAAGCGGTCGATCTTGATGAAATACCCGCCCGGAGGCACCTCGAACGCGCCGCCGCCGAATTTCTTGATCGCCTCGCTCATGAATTCCTGGAACACCGGGCCGCACATGCTTGACCCAAACGCACCCCGCCCAAGGCTGCGCGGCTGATCATAGCCGATATAGCACCCGGCGGCGATGTTGCTGGAAAAGCCGATGAACCACACGTCCCTGGCATCATTGGTGGTGCCCGTCTTGCCCGCGATGGGCACCGGCAGGTTGATCACTCCTGATGCGGTGCCGCGCTGCACAACCCCCTGCATCATCGACGTAAGCTGATAGGCCGTGACCGGATCCATGATCTGCGCCCGGTTGGAATCGATGCGCGGGCCAAAGCCGGGATCAAGGCTCGCCAGCCGCGTACAGTCGTTGCAAACCCGCTGGTCGTGGCGATAGACCGTGCGCCCGTAACGGTCCTGCACCCGGTCCACCAGCGTCGGCTCCACCCGCTCGCCGCCATTGGCGAACATCGCATAGGCCGACACCATCTGATAAAGCGTGGTTTCTTCGGACCCCAGCGCGTTGGCCAGAAACGGCGCCATGTTGTCATACACCCCGAACCGCTCGGCATAAGAGGCGACGACCTCCATGCCGACCTCCTGGGCCAGACGCACCGTCATCAGGTTGCGCGAGCGTTCAATGCCGGTGCGCAGCGGCGTCGGGCCATAGAACTGCTTGGACGAGTTGCGCGGACGCCACAGGCCCTGAGGCGTGTTGACCTCGATCGGGGCGTCCACGATGATCGTGGCCGGGGTGTACCCACTGTCGAGAGCGGCCGCATAGACAAAAGGTTTGAAAGACGAACCCGGCTGACGCTTGGCCTGCGTGGCGCGGTTGAACACCGAATTCTGATAGCTGAACCCGCCCTGCATGGCGATCACGCGCCCGGTGTCGACGTCCATCGCCACGAAACCGCCCTGCGCCTCGGGCACCTGCCGCAAGGTCCAGCGGATGAACGCGCCGTCACTGTCGGACGTCATCGCACGCACATGCACGACATCGCCGACTTCGAAATTGTCAACGAAACTGCCCTTGACCCACGTTATGTCGTCACGCGGGACAACCGGTTCGGGCTCGCCCTCGCTCCAGCCTTCGATGCCCAGACGCATCTGCTGATCGCCGATCTCAAGCACAACGGCAGGACGCCATACGCCATCCAGATCAATGTCGCGCGCGACCTTGATGTCAGGCAGGACCTCGGCCCAGTTTTCAAGCTCATCGGCTTCAATTTTCTTGCCCGTGCCGCGCCATGCGCCACGGCCACGGTCATAGCTTTCAAGCCGCGTGCGCAGCGCGCGCGCTGCAATGGGCTGCATTTCGGCATCAATGGTGGCGCGCACCGTATAGCCGCCGGTAAAGAATTCGCCCTGGCCGAAATCCTCGCTCAGCTGGCGGCGGATTTCATCCGTGAAATAGTCGCGCGGTGGAAGATCGCTTTTGAAGCTGTCGAAATCGCCGTTCTGGACAGAACGCAGCGGCATCTCGCGCTCAATTTCATAGGTTGCCTCATCGAGAAAGCCGTTCTCTTTCATCTCCTTGAGGACAAAGTTGCGCCGGGACAGCAACCGATCCTTGCCGCGCACGGGGTGATATTCGGACGGTGCCTTGGGCAGCGAGGCCAGAAAGGCCGCCTCGTGCGGGGCCAGTTCATCGAGGTTCTTGTTGAAATAGGTCTGGGAGGCGGCGGCCACGCCATAGGAGTTCTGACCCAGGAATATCTCGTTCAGGTACAGTTCGAGGATCTTTTCCTTGCTCAGTGCGCCATCGACACGGGCCGCGAGGATCAGTTCCTTGATCTTGCGTTCGGCCCGCCGGTCACCGGACAGAAGAAAGTTCTTCATCACCTGTTGGGTGATGGTCGAGGCCCCGCGCACGTCCTCGCCGCGCGAACGCACGGCGTCATAGGCCGCAGCCCCGATGCCACGCAGGTCATAGCCTTCGTGGGTATAGAAATTCTTGTCTTCCGCGCTGATGAAAGCCTGTTTGATCATCGTCGGAATCGATTCGGCGGGGGCGAACAGGCGACGTTCCTGCGCGAATTCGTCGATGATCCGCCCCTCGCCGGAATAGATGCGGCTGATGGTGGCGGGCTGATACTGTGCGAGGCTTTCATAGCTGGGCAGGTCACGCCCGTACATCCAGAACACCGCCCCGACGGACAACGCGATCATCGCGGCCCCCATAGTGACCGTCGTGAAAATCCCGCCGAAGAAGGACAAAATGAACCGAACCATGACCGCTCGCACCTGATTTTGAAAAGGTTGCTTTGATGTATCGTTATACGCCAGCCGTTCGGGGCCGTCAAAAGCCAACTAAAGCATGATCTCGCTGACGTGAACGGGCCTTACTGACGCAGCCCGATACCGCCTGACACCGCGCCTGTTGGCGCACGCCTGCGAGTCTGAATGTGCGCCTATTGGCGCACCAGTGGCTGGCGGGCCAGATCGGCGTCGCGCCATGCCAGAAGGCCATTGGCCAGGGCTTCGACCATCACCGCGCGCCAGACCGGATCGCGCAGATTGGCCAGATCGCGCTTGTCCGAAAGGAATCCGACTTCGACCAGAACCGACGGAATGTCGGCGCTCTTGAGAACTGAAAACGACGCCTCGCGCCGGGGGCGCTTGTTCATGGGCCCGCCCGCCGCGCGCATCGCGTCAACCAGTGCCGTGGCCAGATCATCCGCGCGCGGCATCGTTTCGACCCGCGCAAGGTCCATCAGAACCGAGGCAACCTGATCATCTGTTCCGCTTAAATCGACACCTGAAATGATGTCGGACCGGTCATGCTGTGCGGCCAGTTGCGCCGACGCGGCATCGGACGCTTCGTCAGACAGGGTATAGACGGTGGCCCCGCGCGCCTGCCCTTCGCTCAGCGAATCGGCGTGCAGGCCCACAAACGCATCCGCCCCGACCCGATGGGCCAGCGCCACGCGGGCCGTGAGCGAGGCAAACACATCGCGCTCGCGCGTCAGCACAACCTCGACCCCGCCGGCCCTGCGCAATGCGTCGCGCAAGGACAGCGCGATGCTCAGCATCAGCGCCTTTTCGGTGGTTGCGTCGCGCACGGCACCCGAATCGACGCCGCCATGGCCGGGGTCGATCACAACCACAAAGCTGTCCTGATCCGGCACAGGCAGAGGATCACTGACCTGCCCACCCCAGCCAGGTTCGACAGGCGCACCGGCACGGGCGGAAAAGGCTTGTTGTTCAACGGCTTCCAGTACGATCTTGAGTGTGGCGTGCCCGCTGTCCGGATCGACCGGCATCGAAATCCCGGTCGGCAGCATCGGCCCGGCCAGATCAGCCACCAGCCGCGACCAACCGGGCCGGAACGTGCCGAATCGCGCGCCGGTGATGTTTACTGTTTCCCCCAGCAATGCCGCTGCGCTGACGCCCGCAAAATCGACTTCGCGAAAATCGGCCACAACGCGGGCCGGATCGTCCAGCACGAACACCCGAAACGGCACGCCCTGGCTGAGCGACAGGGTCAGCGTCGTGCCGCCAAACCAGCCATCCTCGACCTTGCTTGCGCCCATATCGACGCGCGCAAGGCCGGACAGGTCCTGCGCGATTGCCGAAACCGCCCAGACCCAGATCATCAGTGCCGCTGAAACTGCCCGCATCGTTTTTGCCCGCTTTTTTGGTGCAGCATAGTCCATGCCGCCGCCAACGGGAATCCCCCTATCCGCGCTGGCCCATGAATTCCGCCAGACGGCGCAACCCTTCGGCGATGTCTTTGGTCTTGCGCGCATAGGAAAAGCGCAAAGTCGTGTGGCCCCGCACTGGGTCGAAGTCGAGACCCGGCGTGACGGCAACCCCGGCCTTTTCCAGTATCTCGGCAGCAAAGGCGCGGGAATCTGCCGTGATATCAGACACATCCGCATAGACATAGAACGCCCCGTCGGGCGGCGCGATATTGGTGAAACCCGCCTTGGGCAAGCCCTCAAGCATCAGCGCGCGATTGGCGCGATAGACATCCATGTTGGCCTGCAATTCGTCCCCCGCGTCCATGGCGGCGAGGGCCGCGACCTGAGACGCGTGAGGCGCACAGATGAACATGTTCTGGGCGATCCGTTCCACCACCCGCACGTGATCCTGCGGAACCACCATCCACCCGACACGCCAGCCGGTCATCGAAAAGTATTTTGAGAACGAGTTGATCACATAGACATTGTCGCTGACCTCAAGCGCGCTGACCGCCTTGGCCTCGTATTCCAGCCCGTGATAGATTTCGTCGCTGATGAAACTGGTGGCCGCATCCTCGCAGGCCCCGATCAGCGCGGACATGGCGCCGCGATCCAGCATCGTGCCCGTGGGGTTGGCCGGTGAGGCGACCAGCAGACCGGCAAGGTCCATCCCGGCAAAATCCGCAGGCACCGGTTGCAGGCGGTTGGTGTCAGCGGTCGGCAGATCGACCGCTTCGAACCCCAGCCCGCGCAGAATCTGGCGGTAGCTTGGATAGCCCGGCGCACCGATCCCGACGCGATCCCCGCTGTCAAAAAGCGCGTTGAACGCCAGGATGAAACCGCCCGACGCACCAGAGGTCACGATCACGCGCTCCGGGTTCAGATCGACGTTGTACCACTCCCCGTACAGCCGCGCGATGCGGGCGCGCAATTCGGGCAGGCCAAGGGCGACCGTATAGCCCAGCGGGCCCGCCGCCATCGCGTCGTTCAGTGCGCGGATCGCCGCCTGCGGCGCGCCGGTGCCGGGCTGGCCCACTTCCATATGGATAATATGGCGCCCCGCGGCCTCGGCGGCGCGCGCGGCCTCCATGACATCCATCACGATGAAGGGATCGACGTCACTGCGTCTTGAGGTTCGCATGGGCTCTCCTATGATCAGCGCCATGACCTTTCATCCTGTCGCGCGGCGCGCGTCAATCTCTATCCTTGGCCTGATCCTGGCCCTTACGCTCGCCTTGCCCGCGCGGGCGGTGTCGTTGCTGCGCGATGCGGATCTGGAATATGCGCTGGCGCAACTGGCCACGCCGGTGCTGAAGGCGGCGGGACTCAGCGCGGCGCGCACAAAGATTTTGGTCGTGGATGACGGGTCGCTGAACGCCTTTGTGATCGGCAATGACGCGATCTACATCCATTCGGGCCTGATCGGACGGATGGAAAACGCGGCCATGTTGCAGGCGGTGATCGCGCACGAGGCGGCCCATATCGCCAACGGCCACATCACGCGGCGCATGACCAATATGGGCAGCGCGCGCACCGCCGCCGGACTGGGCATGGCACTGGCGGTGATTGCCGCCGCCGCCGGTGGTGGCGAGGCGGCGGGTGCCATTGCAGTCGGGACCCAAAGTGCCGCCATGCGCGCCTTTCTCACCCACACCCGTGCCGAGGAAAGCTCGGCCGATCAGTCCGGCGCGCGGTATTTGCGCAGTTCAGGCATCCCGTTGTCGGGTATGCTGGATGTGTTCCGCCTGTTCCGGGGGCAGGAAGTGCTGTCAGCGGCGCGCCAGGACCCTTATGTGCGCTCTCACCCGCTGACCCGCGACAGGTTGCGCGCCATCGAAGGATATGCGGCGGCCTACGGCGATCTGACATCGCCCAATTCGGCCACGTGGGACTATTGGTTTGCCCGCGCCAAGGGCAAGCTGACCGCCTATCAGCGCCGCCCCGGCTGGACGCTGAACCGGCTTGGCGATTCAGGCTATCGCGACGTGGCGCTGATGCGCGAGGCCATGGCGCGCCATCAGAATTCCCAGACCCGTCAGGCGCTGAGCGCCATCGACAAGGCCATCGCGCTGCGACCCAATGATCCGTTCTATTATGATCTCAAGGGACAGATCCTGATGGAAACCCGCCAGTTCGCCGCTGCCGCAAATGCCCATGGGCGCGCGGTGCAACTGCGCCCGCGCGACGGTTTGTTGCAGGCGGGATACGGGCGCGCCCTGCTGGCCAGTGGCAACGTCAAGGCGGCCCTGCCTGCGCTGGAACGCGCGCGGTCCATCGACTTTCGCGACGGCTCGATGCTGCGGGATTTGTCGGTGGCCTATGCACGATCAGGCAACACCGGCATGGCCGCGCTGGTCACCGCGGAACGCTATGCCCTGCGCGGGCGCCTTGAGGATGCAGGTATTCACGCCAAACGTGCCACGGGCCTGTTGCCCGAAGGCTCTGGCCCCTGGCAACGGGCGCATGATGTCCTGCTTGCCTCGGAACGGGCGGCCAAGGCCGACAAGAAACGCAGATAGGTCGCTTTGACCGCGCGGTTCTGGCCTGCGATCCGCCCTGTGATCGGGTGCAGGCAGGGGGGCGCCGAAAACGGTGGGCAGACTGTCGCCGCGCTGGCGCTGCGGCGACCGGGGGGGGGGGGGGGGGGGGGGGGGGGGGGGGGGGGGGGGGGGGGGGGGGGGGGGGGGGGGGGGGGGGGGGGGGGAGGGGGGTGGGGGGGGGGGGGGGGGTGGGTGG
>Ga0316204_10000514_pt1 | contig 141404 bp, 127 predicted proteins | sample 6monrhotite_MG_2_FD_205661 | JGI IMG/M metagenome (GOLD analysis project Ga0316204, IMG submission 205661) | Microbial mat bacterial communities from mineral coupon in-situ incubated in ocean water Damariscotta River, Maine, United States -... | ecosystem: Environmental > Aquatic > Marine >... | reverse complement strand
ATGCTAACCTGTGTATTGTTAAAAGAAGAAGCTTACGGCATCCGCATAGTGGAAGAGATACTGGCCAGGATGGACCGGAAAGTCAACCTCAGTGCGGTGCATGTGACCCTCTACCGGCTGGAAGACAAAGGCCTGGTAAGTTCCTCCATGTCGGGGGCTACAGCCCAGCGGGGTGGCAGGCGCAAGCGCATCTTCCAGGTAACCATGCTGGGCATGCGCCTGCTACGCGAAACCAAAGAGAAACGCGAAAACCTATGGAGCCTCATCCCTGAACTGAAGCCCTTGTAGATGTCGGCCCGCCCAACCCATATCGTCAAATGGACCCTAAAACTGGTCCGCTGGTTTTGCCCGGAGCGGCTCAGGGAAGCCATTGTGGGCGACTTGCTGGAACAATACGAAATCAACAGCGCCCGCAACGGTGCCTTCAAAGCCCAGTGGCTTTTTGCATACAACGGCCTGCGCTTTATGCGCTATGGCATTCTCAAAAGACATACCTATCGCTACCATTCTAATTTTTCTGCCATGCTAAAGAATTACTTTCTCACCTCTTTCCGCTCGCTTATGCGCAGCAAATTCTACTTTTTCCTCAACATCATCGGGCTCTCTACCGGCATAGCCGCCTGTCTGCTTTGCTACCTGCACATCAGCTATGAGATGAGCTATGACCAGTACAATGAGAAGGCCGACCGTATTCATCGCCTGATCACAGGCGACCTGAAGGCGGGACAGGGCTGGGTAAAAGTATCGGCTCCTATGCCCCCGGCTCTCCAAGACAACATTCCGGAAATAGAGGCTTATGCCCGCCTGGTAAACATCACCCGCAACCCTCAGATAACGGTTGAATACGAGCAAAGCATTTTTAGTGAAAGCCAATTCTTCCTGGCCGACCCTGCCTTGCTGCAGATGTTCGACTTCAAACTGCTAAGAGGCCAAAAGGAGCAGGTGCTGGAAGACCCCAATTCGGTGGTGCTAAGCGCCTCTTCCGCAGAAAAGTACTTTGGCAATGCAGACCCTGTGGGCAAGCAAATCCGTGTAGATGACCAGTTCGACTTTGTGGTGACCGGGGTTTATGAAGACCTGCCCTTTAACAGCCACTTTGAGTTCGACTTCCTGATCTCTTTCGAGAACCTGCCAAGAGTAATGCCCGGCACCAGCCTCACCGGCAACTGGGGTCAGTTCAACTATTTTGCTTACCTGCAGCTAGCCGCAGCAGCTGACCCGGCCAATGTGCAGGCCAAAATCCAAAGCACAGAAATCAACATTGGCGACAACCGCAATTTCAACATGGAAGAAATAGGTATACAGCCGCTCTCAGAAATCCACTTTGTGAACAATCGAGGCAATTTGAAGCCTGCCTATAACTTCAAGTACATCTATATCTACTCTGCCATAGCCCTGGCCATTCTGTTTATCTCGTTCATCAACTTTGTGAACCTGAGCATTGCCAACTCGGCCAAGCGGGTGAAAGAGGTCGGAGTTAGAAAAGTAGTGGGCGCAGGTCGTGCGCAGCTGATATTACAGTTTATAGCCGAGGCCTTTTTGGTGGCTTTGGTGGCGGTAGTAGTAGCATTAGTAGCCTCACAGTTTTTGCTGGTACCAGCTGTGAATGAACTGATGAATAGTCAGATTGCCATCAACTTTAGCGACCCATTGATGTCGGCAGTAGTGGGAGGTATTTTGCTGCTCATTGCGCTCAGCTCTGGTGCTTATATTGCCTACTTTATCATTTCTTCCAAGCCCATCAATGCTTTGAAAGGTACCTACAAGGCCGGAAACAAGGGAAAACTGTTTAAGAATGTCTTGCTTGCTTTACAATTCTGCATCTCCACTGTTCTTATCCTTTCCAGCCTTTTTATCTACCAACAGCTCACCTTTCTGAGCGGCAAAGATCTGGGCATGGACAAAGACCAGGTGGTGAATATCTCCCTGGCCAATAGCACTGCTCAGGACAATGCCCAGCTGATTGCCAGCAGGTTTGAACAGATCTCCGGTGTAAGGCATGTTGCCCAATCGAACTTTATTCCTGGAGGTGCCAATTGGAACCAGACTGTATGGTGGGAAGGCCAGGAAGAAGATGTGAGCATGTTCCTGATCGGGGCCGATCCGCAGTTTATAGATGCGGTAGGTCTGGAGCTGGTTGAGGGTGACATAGAGCAGATTCGCAATGCGGAAGGCACCATTTTGGTGATGAATGAAGCGGCCAGAAATTATGTAGGCTGGGATTCTGCATTAGGTCAATCGTTCAGCATTTCTGGAGGCCCATCAAGTGCCAGGCCCATAGCCGGAGTGGTGAAAGACTACAATTTCCGCTCGCTACACCACGGGATAGACCCTTGTATATTGGTGTTGCGACCCACCGCCAAACACAGTCAGTTGGCGGTGAAAATGGACGGCAATTACGTGCCGCAGATCATGGTTTTGTTGGAACAGGCCTTTGAAGAGGTGCTACCGCAGATGCAGTTTGAATACAGCTTTATGGACGATGGCTTTGCCGTGCTTTACGAAGCCGAAATGCGCACCAGCAAAATTGTGGGAGCTCTCACCGTAGTAGCCATTCTGTTGGCTGTGCTGGGACTTTACGCCCTACTCACTTTTGCAGTAGAAGAGCGCACCCGGGAGCTGGCGATTAGGAAAGTACTGGGCATCAAAGTACAGCAAACGCTCTTTTTGCTTAGCGATAACTATGTGAAGCTTTTGATCCTGGCCAATCTGATTGCCATACCGGTGACCTGGTACATGCTGGACGGCTGGCTGGCCAACTTTAACTACCGGGTAAGTCTGGGCATTCCTACTTTCGTGCTCACCATTGGAGTCACCTTTCTGCTCATTTACGCCATTGCCGGACTGAAAACCTGGCAGTCGAGCCGGATCAATCCTACGCAGGCTTTGCGGCATGATTGATAGAATCCATCACTCATCAGGGTTGCTAGAAGGGGACCCTGATGAGTGAGTGATGGCATTAATTATTAAGCCTCATGAGGAATATATTTGACGGATTAAAGTCTCGGAAAATGACATAGAGAAGATCTCCTGAATAATTTTCCTTCACTTCTTCAATGTTCTCGAAGGGTAGTGGTTCATATTTCTCAGTCAAAAATTCAACGATGGGTCCGGTAGCAGGATAGTCAAATTCATAAGGGTCAAATCCCAGAAGTTCATCGCCAGCATTTCTTGTGAAGTAGATATAATACACAAGGTCATTTTCTGAACCTATCCAAATGTTTTCATTTTGATTAAGCCTGAATTCTGAGTCTTTTTCTCCGCTTTTGACGATGATTTGTTGTTTGAGCAAAACACTTGCCCTGTCTCCTAATTTAACGGGAGTATTATTGTCTTGGTCCTTCCAAACAAAAAATCTCCTTTCGATCATCATAGCAATTGTACTAAAAAGCTAAATATACGGATTGTCCTTACTCTGCTATAGAAAAAACCTATCAGTCGAGCCGAATTGACCTAACCCTGGCGCTGAGGCGTGATTAAATGTACATGCCTGACTCATCAGGGTTCATTCGTTTTGATACGAAATGATACGAATATATGCGATCGTGATATTAGCGGGATGATACGAAATGATACCAATGTATATGATCGTGATACGATCCGCATTCTCTGTAACCGACCTTCAACTACCGGGCGGCTATGAGTATTCTTATTTTCCTGCTCATCTACGCCATTGCCGGACTGAAAACCTGGCAGTCGAGCCGGATTAATCCTACACAGGCACTGAGGCACGATTAGCACTTAACTGTCAAACCAATGGAGAACGTCATTCCGGAATTTTTCTGTGCAAATTTCCAATGCACAGAAAAACATCCGGAATCTCATTTTTATATGATTGTTGTAAATCTCCTGTTTCGCAAAGTAATTTGATATGCTCTTAAAGTGCTTTTTAAGGTCAGCACTCACTACTGCGAGCACCAGGGGTATTATGTAGAAGTATCCGTTTCATCCCACGATTCACCGGTTGTTTCGCCTGTATCTGCATATTGAGTTCTCAGCCAATTGAGTACATAATGTCTTTCAAAGCTCGTGAATCGATTAATCCTGGTTTTATCTTTTTTCCCATTGAACATCAAATCCCTGAAGTAAGTCGTAGCCATTTCATTCAACAGGTTTTCCTCATAGATTTCATCAAAATCACGGTATTTTAACTGGGTTAAAAAAGGTGTCAATGCCTCGCCTATTTCAGGTAGGTTTTGTTGGAGCTCTTCAAATGACTTGTCGTTTTTGTCATTGTCCAATCTTGGCAGCGATTCTGTATTTTTAAGACACCAGCCAAGGGTCAAAGCACCTTCAATTCTCCAGGACATATCCATAAGTGTCTTTTCATTTGGCGTTAAGTCTATTAAAAATTCACGCTCATTGGGGCTTACTTTGTCCCAGATTTTTTCATCCTTAAACCACCCTATGAGTGTATCTCGCTCTGCCAGGTTATGAGCTACAGTTGAAATGGCGTATAAAATCATCATCCTACAACCTGCCTCATATTCCGATTGGAATTTCTCATTTGTGTGATCTAAGTATGGCAGGTAGCCCACTCTGTAATTCTTTATTCCATAACTGATCAACCTGGATTCTAAGCTTTTCTTTTTCGCTCTTAAATTCTGGTCTCCGGATGATTCAATTAAATCTATTTCCTCTTTGGTCTTATACCAATTAGGATGTGGTGTGCTGGTGCCACAAGCAGGGCACCGGGTATCCTCCCATTGCGTTTTGCATTTAGGGCATTTGGCTTTCGTTTTGAAGGTATTCCATCGATAACCACAACTGCATCCCCAATGCTTATCTCCGTCAGGGTTCCATTCACATGTCGGACACTGTATGATTATTCCGCTTTGTTTTTTCTTCCAGAACATTCGTCTCTTTTTAATTTTCTATGATTCCGAATAGGAGGCCCTGGACCTTTGAGATAACTGCCAGGTTCTTCTGATGACTAAAAAGTCCACGCCTCTTGACACTCTATTACTTAATGTAACACTTCAGAATCTTTGTTTAGGATTTGAACCCGATCTACTTTGCGATTTACTCAAGCGTCAAGGGGTAGATTTTACTCTGTGATCATCAGATAATATCCATCAAGGTCCCTTAGGCAAAATTGGTTCTTTCCTGAATTTGGATTGAGATGAAGAGGCTCTTCTAACGCCAGGCCCAGTGCTGTAACATTTTTCCAGGTATGATTCAGGTCCTCCACGGTGAGGTACAAAATCAATCCATTACCCGGCTCAACCTTGGGGCTTGACAGGGTCGGATGTTCATGTTCGCCCCATTTATGCAAACAGAGAAATATTGCGTCATTGTTGTCTGTAAGCATATCGAAGGTGCTTCCTCCATGACCGCTTTTACAATCAAGCACTTTCTGGTACCATTCAGCGCTTTTTTCTACATCATTAACGCCAATTATGGGTTGATTTTTAATCATTCAAGGTCTTTTTCAATTACCGTTAATTACTCAATATACAGTGTAGTCTAATCTGATATGAGACTTATAGAAAATGGGTGTAAGCACTGGCTCAGATATTCAGCTTATTCTTAAGATAGTCGCTGGTCAGGTGTTTGGTAACATCAAAGGGTTCACAATCGCTTACACCAGAATCAATGTCAATTGGACCCATTTTTTTAGCAACCATTAATGCAGCTGAGTTCAATTCTATATTTCTTTTACCCATACCCATGAGCGCCCCACCCATGGCTAGTCTGATAATGTTCTTCTCTTCTTTGAATGAATTAAGAATTTTCTCGATTCTATCCAGAAAAAAGGCATTATCTGGCGCACTTTTCTTAGTGGATTTAGAAACTTCATAAAGCAAGCCATATCCACATCGTTTACGAATGGTGCTATCGCTGTTGGTCCAATCCATTAAAAGAGGTACCACAAATGATGTTTTGGCCAAGGCTGCATCACAAGAAGAAAACACATGCGCAAGGTGTCCTTTGTACAAATGATCTACCTGAGATTCTGCTTGGTCTATGGTCATCAGTTTTGGGTCATCAATCAGCAGCGAGATTATCTTCACATCATAAACGTCACTTTCCCATAATTCCCTGGCAAATTCATGATCCCGACCTACCTTCTTTGCCAACTTACGCAGGACAGTCAACCCAATGCCAAAACTCTTTAGACTATCAGGCTCTGGGTTCAGTCTATTCCAATGAACCACACCGCGTTCATTTCGATGTTCTTCAAGTAGCGCTATTACATCAGTACTATTCATAATCGGAAATCAAAGTTTGAATTGAATAATCACTTTTGATTGTAGGGATACAGTGACATGATATCGACATTTTGATAATCCAAAGCATCGAGCCGTGTGGTACCAAACCAGGAACCTGGTGCATCTACCACCATGATGGTCTTCGCGAAACCTGTTTCATCAAAGCCCCGCCTGAAATGTACCCTCGAATTGGTTACAAACACTTCGTAATCTTCATGGTTGATACCGCCAAATGAAAGCTGGGAGGGATAACGGATTTGCGTATAGGCAGGAACAATGACCACCATGTTATTGCCGGGCAGTTCAATAGCCGCTACATGCTCATAACCCCATCGCGGGCCTAAATATTTGATGGTTCCGGTAAGATTTATAGGAGTGCCTGCCTGTTCCCCCGTAAAACCGCCCACACTCATGTCAAAAGGATCACCCACTTTGGCTTCTGTAGCCACGAGTTTATCAAGCGCTTTCTCATCTCTCAGGGCACTGTAGTATATATTCTGAACGTTTCTGGCCAGCAGTTCTTTTAGTATCCAGGTGGCATCTCCGGGTCGGTCGGAATAATTGCCCAAGGCTACTGGAATTGCACCTGCTTTGATGGCCTGCACTGTTCTACGAGCTGCTTCATCAGGCATGGGGTATTCCCGGTCAGCAAATTCCTTTCTTACCCTCCAGGCGTATTCATTCATATCATCGGCAATGCTGTCTGCCAGCTGCTGGTCATTGTTGGTCATTACCTGTATGGTGGTGCCTACATCAGGAACATCCGACCAGGGAAATCCATAAAAGACAGAGACGAAAACGTCTGGAATACGGGCTTCCCACCGTCTGGCTCTTTCCATGATGTCCATAGAAGGTGACTGTCCGGTCCATTGTACCACTGTGGGAGTGACGATGCCCGGTTTGCGAGTGGTGGTGGTGGGGTTGTATTCTCCCCGCATAATTTGCCGCATATAATGTGCTGAGCGCTCTCCTTGCAGGTAGCCATCGTAATGTGGATAGCGTTTATTCACAAAAGATCCGTCAGCCCATTTGAGAAATTCCTCGTCTTCATTTCCATGCAGGTCGAAGGTGGCAACGATGGGCACCTGATCACCCACAATGGCTCGCACTCTTTTGGCAATCTCAGCTTCAGGCCTTGGAATGTTTCTTACCGCCAAGGCTCCATGAAGTGAAAGAAAGACACCATCAAGCGGCATATTCTTTTTCAGGTCTTCTTCAATCATGCCCATAAAGTGTTCAAAGCTTTCTTCACTATTCCAGCTCCTGGATGAGCCGCCAAACACTCCCATAGGCGACCTGACCCCTACGAGTTGCATGTCCCCATAAGCCTGTGCACGTTGTACAAAACCCCTGATGTATCCACCCGCTCTCAGCAGGTCATCCCCTTCTCTTATACCTCCACCGCGCATCCAGTCCTCTATCTCAGAATCTCCACCCGGACAAAATGTACAGGTCTCGTGCATGTATCGGACTACGGCCACTTTGTATTCCTTATCGGAAGTGCCAGAAGAGGTGGACTGATGACATGATGTAAGGACTATGAGCAACAACAGTGTCCAGCTATGGAAATGCTTTGAGTATGAAGGAGAGGCCATGATGGGTCTTGTTTACTAGTAATTTACTAATTGAAGTCAACTTCTACGCATGGAGCCAATGGCAACGGTAAGCTGCAACCACCAGAAAGTAGTAATTGACAGGGTGGTGAAGAAAGGGTTATATCACTCTTCGGACACTGTCCTCACCCACACCAGTCTTTCAGGAATTTCTTCATCCAGTGGTCGCAAGGTGAGTGTATCACCGCTAATCGTATATTTTCTTGGAACGATATCGCTCCATTGGCCGGGGTTAGAATGTGAAATTCTCGCGTGTTCAACAATGCCCTGTTCTTCGTCAACAGCGTATTTTGCAAAATATACATAGGAGCCAGTCAGGTGCCTGAGGGCCTCAATGGATATGGAATCGTCAAAGTTGGGCCAGCGCAAGTCAGTATTCTCATAGCCTGCTGTGGTCAGGTGAATGGCCATGTTGCCCTGGTCATCATAGAGTATATAGCCCTGCATTCCATTTTTGAATTGCGTCCATTCCCCCGTTTCAGGGTTCATTTGCTCCATCGCAACTAAAGACCAAAGCCCGCTGAATGGATTGAGGGCTTTTTGATCAGGCACTTGATCGCAGCCCAAAAACATACCGGCTATAAAGAGAAATAAGACTTTGTTAAATTTCATCACCAAAGTATTTGAGTTCAACAATTACATATCAGGGGTCATCCATTTTTAACAGCCCTTTGAATAATTCCAGACATTTGGTGTCTGCTCGTCTGCAAGCAGCTTTACCCAACCTGTTAGTGTTTGGACAACCAGGTCTTCACCACCTGAGCAGGGGTGTTCCCGATATTGCTTCACGGTAACTTTGCACCAAAGTCCGTTTACTTCCTCAGTAAGCGTGATCTCCCAAAGGTCTCCTTTTAGAGTTGCTAAAACGGTATTTTCGGTAGAAGGTCCGGCTCTTAAGTTCAGGCCCGGTTCATTGGCGTACCAGCCCAACACATCGCCTTTTTTGATGAGATAATCCATCCAGGTTGTCAAAATCAACTCCTTGGACTCCAATTCTTCTACACTCAACCAGTAACCATCATGAGTTTTCACAAACGCACCCTGCTTGTCAACATATAGCAAGGCAGTCACCTCATATCCAATCATATGGAAGTTAGTGTAATCCAAAATAGTCGAGTCCTGCCCCACTTTTAGATAAGCCCCATAGACCTCTTCACTACCATCAAAAGTCCTGGGTTCAAGTTTTCCGAGGGGTTCTCCATTGGGCTCATTGTAGACGGTAAGTCCGGAAGATGGAATGTAGGTACAGCAGGAAATAGAAGATTCACCAGGTTTGGGCATAATCAGCCCCTTCTTTAGTTCCTGCCCTTGACCAACTACAGCAGATGGTAGTATTGATAATAGAAAGAGGATAAAATATTTCATCGGATTGAGCCTGTTAATAAATATAAGGAATGCCGCGAAAAAGTCTGTGAAAGGTGGCCAACGGCAGCCCATCCAATGCTAATCCGTCACTAGTTGTAAACCAGCGACTGGTACGATTTTCCTATTCGGTTTTCTTGTATGCTGTTGAGCTGGCCTCTCCATTTTGACCCACTCTAAATATGTTGAGGCCCGTTATTTCACCATTTTCATTTCGTACAAATTCAATATAATTGCCTTCAGTATCGCTAGGGAGCATAAACCGGTCGGTATTTGTATTAATGAACTTAAGGGCACTCCCACTACTGGCAAGGGCTAAATAATACTCCCTTGACAAAAATTCAAACTTAACATCACGATTATCGACCCCCTTATAAATGCCGGCATACTCTTTCAGCGCACCTTCATCTGGAAAGTAAAACCGCTCAATCAATTCTGAGAATGGCTCATCGTGCATCAGTTGGCTGTGAATTTTACTGTAGGCAATTGCCACATTTGATTTGAGGGTAGTCAAATGCTCCAGGAGGTGGTTGATTATTTCCAGGTGTCTTCTGACATCATTCAGATGTTTTGGATCATTGAGCATGTATTCTACCCTTTGCCGAAAATGAGAAGGGTCGGTATTTGAATACCAGTCATAGGTCGTTTGATATTTGTCATCAATCTCATCTACAAAAGCCTTTACCTCCATGGCCACTTCATTTACCACGGGTACCTCTTTGCTATACACATCCTGAAGCATGTTAACAATGGGCATGTATTCATCGGGAATGATTTCTATACTAGCCATCAAACGTTCGTATGCCTGATCTTCGAACTGGAAAGGCTCGAACTCATAATTCATCAAACGCGATAGGCCTCTGCGCCCCTCACCGCCCGCTTCATAGTCTGCGTAGTCTAGCGCATTGTTGAGCACCAGGTTATTCAATGAATCTTTAAACTCGCAGAAGCCGATGTATCTTAATATGGGATTAGACATATCGCTTTCCAGGTTGACGAATACGCTTTTGAGAATGCTTTCTACATGCTTACGATTGGTGTTTTGTTGGTTTGCGGTATTGAGTTGAACAGCGATGAGGATGCCAATCACAACCAACACGATTTCACCAATGGCGTAAAAAAGGTATTTGCTGAGCTTGCTTTGGGAAAGGAATTTTTGACGAATTTTTCGAAAGAGGGTAATCATTGACCACTGGACTTATGAATGCTAAAAGTTCAATATACAAAGTCCGGGTTGGTTCTGGGAAATTGCCGGGGAATCAGGCCATACCAATGCTATGTAGATAATGTGGCATGATTGCGGGCATTATTTACCCCCTACAATAGGCTTATTCAAATCAAAGACAATTGACCGTTCCAGAATGATTGGTTTATAGGTTATTCCATCAATAGTTATGCGATATTCGTCCTCAACCCATTTCCTGGTCACTTTGAATCTTTTCATATCCGGCAAAATATCTGGAGCCAGTTCAACAATGATATGATCTGAGTAATTCTTCACCATTTTCAAATCTTCAAGTTCCAAACTATCGTTATGGGTAGGGATATTTTTGACCACCAGTAAATAATATCCCATGTAACGGCATTTAATTGTTTTACTGGTTCCTTTCAAAGTAAACCGAAAGTTGCCCTGAGAGTCAACAACATCTCCATTTCCAATTTCGTCTTCAAGTATTGTCGCTCCTGTGAGCGGTTTACTTGTTTCAAAATCCCTGACAGTTCCAGAAATAGATACATCCTGTGCATTGGTGTAAAACGCAAGGCAAGTCACCGTAAAAAGTACAAGAAAGTGCTTCATATGACTTCTGGAGAGATGGTTCTTAACAGTTAATATACTGACTCCTGGATAAAACTGCTATAAGTGAGTCACACCCGCACAGTACGTCACATCAGCCTTTTTCAAAGCACAACAAAATATCCGGAATCTCTTATGACCTGCACTTTGCCGATATTTCGTACTTTCATTGTCTATGAAGAAACTCGCTTACGCCTTCATTGCCATTGCCGGAATATTGGCACTGCTGATTTTAGCCGAAGGCATACTTATCCCCCTGGTTTTTGGGGTCATCGTATGGTTCCTGGGCAAGAGCTTCAAGCGCCTGGTAGAGAAGATTCCTTATGTAAAAAAGAAGCTGCCCGGTGCGGTGGTCAATATCCTTGTCTTTGTATTGTTGGTAGTACTCATTGGTACGCTCTCCAGGCTCATCACCAATAGCGTTGATACGCTTCTTCTGTCTTACGAAAGTTATGAGGCCAACATCAAGCACATTGTAGAAAAGCTTAATGCGCAATTCCATGTAGACATCTTTCAAAGTGTGCAACAGGCTGTGGAAGACTTCGACTATGGTGAAATTCTCACCAACATTGCCAATTCTATCTCAGGCGTTTTCAGCAATGTCATCATCATTCTGGTGTATGCTGCTTTTATGTTTTCTGAAGAGTCAAGCTTTAAAAATAAGCTGGTCAAGATGTTCCCGCGTGATGATGAGTATGAGCGCTCTTCGGGCATTCTCAACAAAATCGGCACCTCGTTCAGCGATTATATTCGCCTCAAAACCTATGTGAGCTTGCTTACTGGTGCGGTGGGTTATGTCTTCCTGCTCATCATGGGAGTAGACTCCCCTTTCTTCTGGGCACTGCTCATGTTCCTGCTCAATTACATCCCTACTATTGGTTCGCTGGTGGCTACCATCTTCCCGGCCATTTTCAGCTTGCTACAGTTTGGCGAATACACCCCTTTCTTTATCATTCTCATTGGCCTGGGCATTATCGAGTGGCTCATTGGCAACGTAATTGAACCCAAGCTAATGGGCAATTCTCTCAACCTAAGCCCACTGGTTACCATTCTGGCACTCATCGTTTGGGGGCAAATATGGGGCATAACCGGAATGCTTTTGAGTACACCTATTACGGTGGTGATGGTGATTGTATTCTCGCAATTCGAGAACACCAGGTCGGTGGCTATTCTGCTTTCTCAGAACGGAGACATCAGTAGTTTACCCAAAAAAGAGTAGGCGTTGATGCAACCTTTTATAAGGTTTTGTGACATTCTTTTACAATTAAGTGGCTGACTTAAAAGTTTTTAAGTTGACAATGGTCCAACTTTTTTGGACTTTGTAACGGTCAAACTCAAAACCTTAACAACATGCTTTATTCCTATTTTCGCACTGCCTTGCGCAGCCTGCTCAAAAACAAGGTATTTTCTTTTCTCAACGTTTTCGGCCTGGCCATAGGCATGGCTTGCTGTATGATCATATTCCAATATGTGACCTATGAACGCAGCTACGACAAGTTTCACCCCAACCATGAAAACCTGTACCGGGTACAGTACAACTACTATAAAAACGGGGAAACCATATTTGAATGTGCCGCTGCCGTACCTGCCGTGGGCAAGGCAATGCGCGACAACTTTCCCGAGATAGAAGAATATGCCATTGCCTACCCTGTAAGTGGAATTGTGACCTACGAAGGCCAAAGTTTTAGAGAAAGTAAAATGCAAATGGCCACCCCCTCATGGCTCACCATGTTCAACTGGCCCCTGCTCAGAGGCGACATTAATACGGTACTGGACGGACCCAAAAAAGCAGTGATTACCGAAAGCACCGCCAAAAAGTACTTTGGTGATAAAGACCCCATCGGCAAATACATTAACTGGGCCGGTGGCTGGTTAGGGGGCGAGTACCTCATCACAGGTATTGCAGCCGATGTGCCCAACAATTCCCATGTGAAATTTGATGTTCTCTTTTCGCATTCCTCAATGAGAGAACCCTCTAATGGTGGCTCTGAAACCAACTGGGGTTGGTACGATCATAACACCTATGTGAGCCTGAAACCTGGGGTAGACCCAAAAGCATTTGATGCTCGTTTTGCTGAGTACCTCTACGGTCTTAGGGGAGAAGACTTTGAGAAAAATAACAGCCTGCAGGCTTTTCCACTACAGGCGATCACCGATATACATCTGAATTCAAACCTGCTTCAGGAGTCTGAACCAGAAGAAAACGGAGATGCGCAGTCGGTGACTATTCTGGGTATTTTGGCCATCTTCATTTTGGTCATTGCCTGGGTTAACTACATCAACCTGGCCTCCGCCAAAAGCCTGGAGAGGGCCAAAGAGGTGGGCGTTAGAAAAGTATTGGGTGCCTTCCGCAGCCAGCTTATCCGTCAGTTTATTACCGAATCTGTTCTGGTAAACCTTATTGCTGCCGTCATCTCGCTGCTGATTGTTGCCCTTGCCTTGCCTTACTTCAACCAGCTGACCAGCTCACCGCTGTCGATGGCGCTCATTTTCAATTCGGGTACCGTTTTGCTGGTAGTTGCTGTGTTCTTAGCGGGTGCCTTCCTTTCGGGACTTTACCCTGCTTTCGTATTGTCTTCTTTCAAGCCCATTACCGTGCTCAAGGGAAAATTCAGGTCATCGAGTAGCGGCAATATCTTAAGAAAAATATTGGTCGGTTTTCAGTTCACAGCTTCTGTTTTCCTTATAGCAGGCACTTTGCTGGTGTACAAGCAAATGACCTTTCTGAAAAACCGCGATTTGGGTTTTGATTTGGAGCAAACCATGGTACTAAGAGGGCCTAGTGTACTACAAGTAGATTCTCTTTGGAGCAACTATGTAGATGGGTTTAAAAACACAGTGACGGGCATGGCCTCTGTAGAATCCTTTAGTACTTCCACCAATGTGCCCGGAGACGAGATCTTCTGGACCAACGGAGCTAAAAGAGCCGAAGCGCCTAATTCGGATTTCAAAACCATTTACAATGTGGGCATCGACTACGACTACATTGCCAATTATGAAATTGAGCTGCTGGCTGGCCGTAGTTTTAGCAAAGACTTTCCTACTGACACGGCAGCGGCCATCATGAACCTGGCAGGTGTCCAATTTCTGGGCTTTAATAACGCAGATGAGGCCTTGGGGCAAAAAATATCTCATGGCGGCATAGACAAGACCATCGTGGGCGTTTTAGACAATTACAACCAGATGTCTCTAAAAGATCAGGTGTCGCCCATACTCTATCGTTTGATCCCCGCCAGCGACTCGTTCTTCTCACTTAAGCTGGCCGGAGGCAACGCAGCCAGAACTACAGAAGAGGTAGCCAGAGCATGGGATAACTTCTTTCCTGGCAACCCTATGGACTACTTCTATCTCGACTCATTTTTCAATCGGCAGTATGCCAATGAAGACCAATTTGGAACGGTATTCAGCATTTTCTCAGGGTTGGCCATTTTTGTGAGCTGCCTGGGGCTCTTCGGGCTCTCTGCCTTTAGCGCCTTACAACGCACCAAAGAGATTGGCATCAGGAAAGTATTAGGAGCCAGCGTTCCCACAATTCTGCTACTGCTTTCCAAAGAATACATGTGGCTGATTGCCGTTTCAGTAATGGTCGGGGTACCCTTGATCTACTTGTTTATTGACAGTTGGCTGGATAGTTTTGCTTATCGTACTGCCATTGGTTGGGTGACTTTTGCGGCTGCCGCTGCCATCGTTTTTGTGGTGGCCATTGTCACGGTCAGTTTCCAAACCCTGCGCAGTGCCAGAGCCGACCCTTCGAGTACGTTGAGGTACGAGTAGAATAAAAAAGCACAAGTAGTCATTCTGATGGAGCTTGCCAGCTGCAAGCGACTGAAGAATCTAAGCCATGATGTCTAATAAATTATATTCAACCAGGCTTAGATTCTTCGCTATGCTCAGAATGACTTTGTTAAAGAATAGACGAAAAAGGAATGAACAAAAAACTAATCGGTAACCTCTTGCTTGGCGCCCTGGTCATCACACTGGGTCTTAGTTTTATTGACTTTGGAAAAACAGCCAAAAGCGATGAGGACATAATCAGCTGTTTTGTGAACGATAACCTGGAAGCGGAAACCACTTACCGCTCCATTGCCTTCAAACGCGTAGATGAACAAATGCTGATGAACCAGCCTGGAATTGGAACGGCTTATGCAACTGTGGTAGATAGCATCGACAGGCAGCTAAGGATGCTGGGGAGTGAGTATGTCTCTCTGGATTTTCAGAACAGCCTTCAGGCAGCTGGTGACTATGCCAATCAGCTCAACCTGCAAAACCTGGCTGGTTACCTGCCTCTGGATGCCGGGTTGAAACGAGCTGTCAAAAAGCCGGGAGTGCTCGACAAGAGTTTGAAAGCTGCGCTTTACAAGGAAGAAACGCGCATGCACGAGGCCATCAACCAATTGAACTCAGAACTGGGTACTTACAACCTTTCTGTTTTTAGCTTAAATCTCGGTGACGATAGCAACCCGATTTACTGGCACCAATATGAGTTGAGCGATGCAGCGGGTAGCTCTGCGCATGAATCAGTTTTTGAGCTGGAAAGGGAAAGCGGAACGATTGTATCATTCAAAGAAATTGAAAATGTTGGATGATGAATGTTGAATTAGGACATTTAACATTCATCATTCAACACTAATCATTCTCATGTCATGAGTCTCATCGGTAATATCATCTGGATTGTTTTTGGTGGCTGGCTAATCGCCTTGGAGTACATATGTGGCGGTATCGCTTTGTGCCTGACCATTGTGGGTATTCCCTGGGGCATACAGTGTTTCAAGCTCGCCATTTTGGGCTTTGCACCCTTCGGTCAACAAATACAGCCCGGCAGAACACTGGACGGCTGCCTGGCCTTGCCACTCAATATCATCTGGCTACTCTTTGGGGGCTTCTGGGTCTTTCTTACCCATGTCATTTTCGGCATGCTCTTCTGTATCACCATCATCGGTATTCCCTTTGGCGTGCAGCATTTCAAGCTGGCCGGTCTGGCCTTTTCACCTTTCGGTAAAAGCTACGGGTTTTAAAAGTTATTTAGTGCTAATAAGCAACTCCCTGATATCTACATCCAGGGCTTCAGCTATGCGGGAAAGCATGTCGATACGAGGCTGATTGTCATTAGTGCACCACTTGCTCACGGTTGTCACATTCACGTCCAACTGCTGAGACAACCACAAGCTGCTCTTGCCTTTTTCTGCTATTACCGCTTTGATCCTATTGTGCTTTTTCGGGGCCATTCAGGGCTATTACCCGAAAATATTAAATTTCAGAGAAGGGATTTTTTGTAAAAAGTTGCATTAAAAGCAAATTTAAATTACCTTAACAGCACTAAAATGGTGTTTATATATTCTTTAAAACATTTCAAAGCTATTTTATTGGTAGTGAGTGCAAATGCAAAGAATTGAAAAAAAATACCCGGCCAGGTGAAAATATTCAGGCATGTCCTCGAATTGCACTGGCCATGACATAAGGAAGGTTCCGTAGGCGGGCCCATAGGTTCCGGGCCTGCTTATTGGTTTAATACCCGTACCAGCGGGATGTGTTTTGGTGACCTGATCAATGCTGCCGGAGTGCCGAGTGTGTGTTTCTCTGGCCATTGGTCGGTCATATTTTTAGCCGCTTTCCAATCGCCCCGAAATTTTCATCACAGCACCAGCAGCGTTTATCACAAAGCCCGTCAGGACGTCACTATAATTCGCTGTTTAAAAAATACACCCTCAGTTTTGAGTGAAAATCATTGGTCAAACATTCACTCAAATGAAAACAAGCAATACCCTAACCCTGATCATAGGCCTCTTTTGGGCTTTCCAGGCAACCCCTATTCAGGCGCAAAGCATAGCGCTACCTGAAACTCCGGTAGGCAAAATAGCGACCGCCTTTTTTGAGGCTTTTAATGTCGAGGACGATTCAAAAATGCGTGAGTTTACCAGCAATTATCGCACTGAAAGCGCCCTTAAACGGGTGCCGCTAGAAAGCCGCATGGCACAGCACAATCAAATTAAAGGAATGATCAAATCACTAAGCCCGCGGGTGATTAAGTCGTCAAGTGATCAGCAGTTGACCGTTTTGGTATTTGCTGAAGCGATTGGGGCCTGGTTTGAAACCAGCTTTGCCATGAGCGAAACCGACCCCTCAAAACTTGAAAAATTCGGCCTACAACCCACTTCACCTCCATCCGATGACAGTGCTTTTGGTGACTGGGCCAGCCTGGAAGATTTGCTGGAAAATGTGGTTGCTAAACATGAGGTTCCGGGAATCTCCATGGCTGTGATAGAAAATGGAATGATCAAGGAAGTAGCCGTGGCAGGCCTGCGGCAGATGGGTGGCAGTGACCCTGTACAGCGCAATGACCGTTTCCACCTGGGCTCCATCACCAAATCGATGACCGCCACCCTCATCGGCAGGTTGGTAGAGCAGGGCAAGCTCAGTGCTGAATCTACCTTGAAGACACTCTTACCAAAAATGGACATGTTGCCGGTATACGAAAAAGTAACCGTGAGGCAGCTTTTGGACCATATGGCAGGCATAGCTCCTTACCTTACGGTAACCGATGAGGAAGAGGTAGAGCTCCTGGCATTGCCTGGAAACGCGACACAGCAGCGAGAAGCATTTGCCAAAATGGTGCTGCAACAGGAGCCCACTAGTGCACCCGGTACCGCATTTGCCTACTCCAATGCAGGCTATGCCATTCTAGGAATGATCACAGAAAAACTCAGTGGCGAGGCCTGGGACAAGCAATTACAGAATTACCTCTTCAAGCCTCTGGGCATGAAAACCGCAGGCATCGATTGGCCCAGAACTGAACAAAGACCCAATGAGCCCGCAGGACATTTTGGGCCTAAAGATCAGGCCAGAGTACAAGGAACTGACGAATATGAGCTTGGGCCCTACATAGAGCCTGCCGGAGATACGCATGCTTCTATGCAAGACCTGGCGCAGTATGCCTTGGCCCACATGAAAGGCCTTCAGGGCAAAGACGGGATTCTTAATGCCAATACCATCCAATGGCTGCACCAACCTGCAGAGGGCAAAAGCTATGCGGGGGGCTGGTTCGTAACCCAATCAGAAGAAGGCGTGGCAGTTCACGAACACGGTGGCAGTGCCGGTACTTTCATGGCCATGATGATGATTGAGCCAGAAAACAACAGAGGCTGGGTAATTGCCGCCAATGCTGGTGGCCTCACCCTCGATGGCATTTTTAGAGAAATGATCCAAGCCTGGAGGTCAAAGTAAAGCCCTTATGCAAGGATCACTTAATTCCCCGGTAATAATAAAACCTGTATTTTGGTATGTGCTGAGCCAAAGACTCAATCGGTTGACCAAAAATACGGGCCTCATACACCTGGTCGTTTGGGTCATATTTGCTGGAATTTTCCTGTTGGGTATTAGTGGTGTGGAGCGCTTTCCAAAAAGCGGGCTTATTGTAGCAGCCGTATTTTTGCCTTCTGTACCTGCCGTATATATCCACTTTGAAGTACTGGACCGATGGTTTCGCAAAAGACAGTTCGCCATATACCTGATATTCACAATCAGTATAGTGCTGCTTTTTGGTTGGCTCATTGAGCTTATTTCGGCAGAGTTTGTTTTTATAGATGACCCTGATGCCTTTGTTTCCGGCAAGCTCACCCTCCTCACTTTCCTGGTCGTTTCTTCAGGTTTCCGCTCTTTTGCAGAAGGCGTTAGGGCAAAGAGCAAATTAGCTGAAATTGAAGCCAAGCAAACCAGGGCCGAGCTGGAATCGCTCAAGTCGCAGGTCAACCCTCACTTCCTCTTCAATTCACTCAACAACATTTATGGTCAGCTCTTGGAAGACCATGAACAAGCTGGTGAATCATTGCTTACCCTCTCATCGCTGCTTCGCTACCTCATCTACGCTTCACAGAAAACAAGCATTTCACTGGAAGAAGAGGTCAAGTTTCTGGACGATTACATGGCCATGGAACGACTACGCCTGGGCGAAAAGTGTGAGCTACAGTTTGAAAAGGAAGGTGCCTGGCAGGGGCACATGCTTTCACCCTTTCTGCTTATTCCCTTTGTGGAAAATGCCTTTAAACATGGCTCATTTGCCACGGTAGATAAAAGCTATATTCACGTAAAACTATCCGTAGCCAATCAGGCCCTGCACTTTGAAGTAGTCAATAGTGTGAAGCAGCAGCCTGAAACCAACTCAAAAGGCACGGGCATTAGCAATGTAAAAAGACGGCTGGAACTGATCATGCCAGAAGGCCACGAGCTGGACATCTCGCCAGGTAATCACGAATTTAAAGTCCAATTGAGCTTGCAATTATGAGCATACGCTGCCTGATCATAGATGATGAACCCATAGCCCGTAGCATACTGGAAAAGTATGTGGACAAGACCCCAGACTTGCAGCTGGCCGGTGCTTTGGACAATGCATTGGCGGTAATTTCCTTCCTGAAAGAAAACCCGGTAGACCTCATTTTCCTGGACATTAACATGCCCGAGTTCACCGGCATCGACCTATTGAAATCGATGAGAAATGCCCCCCAGATAATCATCACCACGGCCTACTCTGAATATGGCGCTGAAAGTTATGATTACGAAGTGGTGGACTACCTGCTCAAACCCATCCCTTTCGATAGGTTTCTGAAGGCCATTCAAAAGGTAGACCTCAAAGCTGATGACCCGGGAACCACAGAATCTAAACCCGCAGGCAAGGGTTATATATTCCTAAAAGAAGACCAGCACACGCACAAAGTAGACTTGGAGAAAATCAGGTATGTACAAGCCTATGGCAACTACCTTAAAGTTTTCTGCGATGGCCAAATGATCATGGTAAGGAAAACCATTTCTGAAATGGAACAGGAATGTAGCCAATCATTGGTTCGGGTGCATAAATCTTACTTGCTGGCCATTCCCTACATGGCTCACCTGGCGGGCAATGAAGTCACCATGGACCAGGGCGAGATCATCCCCATTGGCAAGGTGTACCGAAAGGCCTTTGAAGCCGCACTCTCATAGGCACCCCCTCTTTCAAATTTGGGTTATAGAAGATATTGGCATAGTCTTCGTTATATTTTCACTGTGAAGCACTTTTTCATTTTACTGCTGCTAAGTTTTACGCTACTAGCTCATGGACAGGCACCAAAATCAACCGCCAGAAGCCGCAAGGCCGTTGTCAACAATCAAGAAGCTCTGAGCAAAACGCTGACCGAGAAAAGCATGAAGCTGGGCGACCCCATTTTCATGCGGATTTTCAAAGAGAGCAATGAGTTGGAAGTATGGGTAAAACCACTAGGTAGTGATCAATTTTCCCTTTTCAAAACCTATGAGATATGCTACTATTCTGGTGAACTGGGGCCAAAAACCCGCCAGGGAGATGGACAAAGCCCGGAAGGTTTCTATTTCGTAAATGCAGGTAGGTTCAACCCCTGGAGTAGCTTCCACCTTTCCTTAAACATGGGCTACCCCAATGCCTATGACCGTAGCAAAGGGTATACTGGAGACTACCTGATGATCCACGGCAGCTGTGTTTCCATTGGCTGCTATGCCATGACTGACGAGGGCATAGAAGAAATCTACACACTGGCTCACAAGGCAGTGGCCAATGGGCAAACCTATTTCAGAGTGCACTCCTTCCCTTTCAGAATGACAGCGGAAAAAATGGAAGCCAATGCCGATCATCAATGGTCTCGCTTCTGGCAAAACCTGAAAACAGGATATGATTGGTTTGAGGAGAATAAGACCCCACCTAATGTAGTAGTAAGCAATGGAAGCTACACTTTCAACTGAATAGACTAAGCAACTTTTCATAAGCCAGCGTAGTCTTTCGGGCAGATTTCAAATTGACCTCGCCATATGATGACTTCTTTGAAGAAAGCGCTGCTATGTCTGACCTTGACCTTTTGCCCGGCATTACTTTCAGCCCAAGACCTGGTGATTGAAGATGCTCTGCGGTTTTCAGAGCTCATGCTTGCCCACCCCGATAGTCTGAGTCCCGATGTCCTCCAAACCGAATACCTGGACAAGGGTACCAAAGGCATCAAGATCTTTACTCCTCGCAGAATCCAGAATGCCGAAAACCTGGCCAAGTGGGTGCATGCCCGCAAAGAATGGTACCAGAAGGCTGTAGACCTGGCCATACCCGCCATCAAGGAAATGGAGACTGAAGCCAGTGAAACGCTTAACTCGGTCAGGACACTTCTGAATCAGGACACCGGTGCGCCCATCTACATTGTCTTTGGGGCGGGCAACTCTGGCGGTACTGCCAGCGGTCGCGGTCTGGTGGTAGGGCTTGAAGTGGTCACCCGATTTGTAAACACCAAGGCAGAAGCGAAAGAAACCATTCAATACTTCATAGCCCACGAGGTGGTGCATGTATATCAGTTTAGGAACAAAACTCGCTCGGGCCGCAGTTTACTCGGTCAGTCTTTGAGAGAAGGCTTTTGTGACTTTATTGCCACACTGGTTTTGGGAGGAATTCCGAAATCCGAGACCGAAAGAAATGAATATGGCCTGGCCAATGAAAAGGCCCTTTGGGCCGAATTCAAAGAGGCCATGAACAGCAAAGAATTGAGGCCATGGATGTACGGTGAGGGAAAAGACGGCCGGCCCGCTGACCTTGGCTATTGGGTAGGCAAGCAAATTTGCGCAGCCTACTATGAGCAGGCTGCAGATAAAGCAGTAGCACTACAAGAGCTGTTAAAGCTCAAAGATATCGAGAAAATTCTGGAAAAAAGCGGATATGGTTCTTTCTAAGCCCTGAGTCAGGCAAGCTCGCATTCATCTGAATTTGCTAGTTTGGTGAAGTAAAACGGCACATGTTCGAGATTTTCATCTTTACCAACGGCATATTCCTGGGCATACTGCTCTTGATCCAGCGCACTGAACTGCGCAAGGCAAACCTTTTCCTGGCCCTTTTTCTGATCTCACTTAGCATGGAGCTGGGCCCAGACCTCTTCGAAGAAGAAAACCTTCCCTTTCCTGAGACTTCCTTTTTCACAGTACCACTTCTGTTTCTCTATGCTCAACGCATTATGAATGGCCGCCTCAGGCCAACCCTATGGCTCTGGCTATTACCAGGGGTTTTGGTTAACCTCATTGAACTCCTGATAGGCGATGCAGAACCAGCTTTGTATGTAATCGTACTGATGCTCATCCCCTTTTATGGGTTCAATTTGTACCTGCTCTTCAACCTGCAGAAAAGACTTACCCAACACCAGCGTCAACTCAAAGAGCAATACACCAACCTGGAAACGCGCACACTTTCATGGATGAAGGGCCTGGTATTCATCTTCCTGGTTTTCCATCTGGTGTGGATCCTCGATGACAGCCTTTTGATCATGGAAGTTGATTTTCCTGTACTGGCCCTGATGGCAGAGTTGCTTACCCTCTTGGCCGTATTTTGGGTAGGATACTTTGCAATTGGCCAAAAAGACTCTCAACTGATCAATACTGCACCAGAGGACAAAACGGAAAGCATTAAAGAAGTGCCTAAACAAGATGAACAGAGCAAGGTACAGTTTGAAAAAGTGCTGCTACAGTTAGAGCAACACAAACTTTACCTCAATCAGGAACTGACCTTGAGGCTGCTGGCTCAACAGGCGGGTGTTAATGAAAAAAAGCTATCGGCCTGGATCAATCAGTTCACAGAAAACAACTTCTACCACCTTATCAATCAATACAGGATAGCAGAGTTCAAAACGCAACTCAACCTGCCTGAAAATGAAAACTACAGCCTGCTCGGAATTGCCCAAAATGCTGGCTTCAGGAATAAATCTACTTTCTATAAAGTATTTAAAGAGCTGGAAGGAATCACCCCCAACGACTACAAAATGCAGCTTTCCAGGGCCTAAAGGGTATGAATGGAAGCAAATGGACTCCTTCGGAGCTTTTAACGGGTAGGGAATTACACGGGCCTACCGTCTGTGTGGTAAATCAAATTTAAATTACCCATGAAATTCAAAAACATGATCAGTTTATACTTACTGGCTTTGACCTTAGTCAGCTGCGGGGGAAGCGATGACGGCCCCGAACCTACCACAGCCATAGACCCGGGCAATGACCCTAACTTTACCATTGTAGCCAATACTGATGTAGGCCTAAACTCCTTCAATCGCAAGGTGGTAGTTTTCGGTATTGATATCTATGCGGTGTCTACCGTGGAAGATGAAAAGCTGCTCCATGCCGCCAATGTGATGGCGCAATACCTGGACAACGATGAGGACGGAAATGTAGACGACCCCAATGTGTTGAGTGCCATGCAAAGTGCGAGGGCCTTTATGGTAATGTGGAAGAGTGAGAATGACCTGGAAAGGCTGGACCCACCTGATGGCCGTGAAGGGCAAGACCTGGGCAATGATGAAACCCGGCCCGAATGGCACCGCAACAAAACCGGGGAATTTGACGCTTCCCTTGAAGAGGTGTGGCACATCATTAGTCATGCAGGCTATGCCAATGCCTACCCGGATGTTTTTGGTGAAGGAGCCGGCACTACCCTCTCCAATGCCATGGACCTGGCCAGGGGCGGAAGGCACAGCGATATTCCTAACCCATACCCAGCCGAAGCCTGGTACACTTACAATGACCAGACCTGCGATTATGAATGCCAGACCACCGAGTATTTCTACTGGGCCATTACTTCTCAACTGGGTGCTCAGGCCAACCGGCTTGGCGAGATTGGACACGAATGGCGACTGAATACCTCACAAAAACTGCAGGAAGGTGACCCTGCTATTTATCAGCTACTGACCAACCCAGCTTACTCATTACCTACTATATTACCTGACGGAACCTATAAACAATAAAGACATGAACGCTTATAAACATAAATTACTGGCAAGCCTTATGGTATTTGCCGTGCTCTTTTTCGCTGCCTGTGGCGGAGATGACAGTCCAGAGTCGGTATCCATTGCTCCTTTTCAAATTATTGATGATACCACCATTCGCCTCAATGGGGAAATTGATAGCAATACCTTAGAAGCCTTTGAGGAAGTGCTCCGGCAAAACCCGAACACCGAACAACTCATTTTCGGCATTGCCCCGGGCTCCTCAGATGATGAAATAAACCTTCTAGTAGGTCGCAGACTTTTCCAGGTGGGCCTTGATACTCATGTGGAAGACAATGGTGAAATTGCCTCAGGAGCAGTTGACCTATTTCTGGCCGGAACCGAGAGAACACTTGGTGACAATGTATTGGTGGGGGTACACTCCTGGTCTGACGGTAGTAATGATGCCACCGACTTTCCCATGAACTCTGCTGAGCACCAGCCCTATATTCAGTATTACCAGGCCGTTGGTTTTAGTAGCCAGTGGGCAAGCGACTTTTACTTCTTCACCATCAATGCTGCGGCTGCCGATGACATTCACTGGATGACTGATCAGGAGCTGGAAACATATGAGATTGCTACAAATTAAACAGGGAGGTTAGCGCAGGTTGACGAGCATTTTCCTAAAACCAAAACCATCAAAGGCTATCTGGTTGATCTTTTGAGGATACTGGAAAGAGAACCTGCCACGTAAATCGGACTTAAATTCTTGTTCTAAAGTAGTGCCTGGATTCACAATCAAAGTGACGGAAAAGAGGGAATCTACTTCTTCCACATCACTGATCAAACCGTTATAGTTGCCCGGTGTAATTTGACTTAATCGAACTTTCATCTCGCTCATTACAATGCACCCGTCTCTATTGCCATCACCATATTGAGGCTTACGGTCAATAATCCAATGATTACGGGTGATACCGTTGAAGGCAAATTCCGGCTTCGGATGAAACGAAGCGCAGCCTGCCATGGTCACCAGGAATAGCAGTATACAGCAAGTATTGAGGTATCGCATTTACCTTAAGATAACAACTAACAAAAAAGCGAACCCTATACGCTTGCGCTGAAGCTTCAGCGTAGGCGCACAGGTTCGCTTTTTTTGAGTTTTAACTAATCCTCCTAAGAGGTAATCTTATAATTAACCGAAGTAGTAAGCGTACTTACCTTCTTTGATCAGTGTATCTGCAATTTGTCTTCTCAGCTCCTTGGTATTCACCAGGTCCATCTTGGTGAAACGCTTGAGGCCCATCAGCATTACCTTCTGCTCGTCTCCTTTGGTAAAGGAAGCAATGGCTTCTTTGGCAGCAGCGTTGATGCGATCAACAGCCGTAGCCAGGTATACCTGAGTCATGGCAATGTAATCGGCACAAGCTTCTTCACCCCTGAGGTTCACCAGCTTTTCGGTACGCAACATGGCCGACTCAGCAGCATAGGTCTCGATAAGGATATCAGCCAGGTTCATCATCACCTCTTGCTCATCCTCTATGCGATCTTGCAGGGCCATAGCAGCTTTACCACCTACCATCAGGAATACTTTCTTCAGGTTTTTGATCACTTCTTTCTCAGAATTGAAAAGCTGTGACTTGTCGATGGTATTGAAAGAAGGCACTGAAGTAAGCTCTTTAGACACATCCATAGCTGGGCCATAAATGTCTAGTTCACCTTTCATGGCGCGTTTCAGCAACATGCCTACCATGAGCATGCGGTTGATCTCGTTGGTACCTTCATAGATTCTGGCAATACGAGCATCGCGATAAGCACGCTCCATAGGCGCATCAGCCGAGTAACCCATACCACCATAAACCTGGAGGCCCTGGTCTACTACATAGTCCAGTACTTCAGAACTGTGGATTTTACCAATCGCACATTCAATAGCGAACTGTTCTACACCTTTTAGTTTGGCCTGAGCATCGTCCATGCCAGAAGCTACGAGGTCGTCAATTTTATCTTCTATGTTCTGTCCGGCACGGTAATCCAGTGATTCTGTTACAAACGTGCGGATTGTCATTTCAGCCAATTTGTGTTTGATAGCACCAAAGTTTGCGATTGGGGTACCAAACTGCTTGCGCTCATTGGCATAAGTAATAGCCTGTGAAATGACTGTTCTGCAGCCACCCAATACACCAGCACCCAATTTGATTCGGCCAATGTTCAGAATGTTTACGGCAATCTTAAATCCGTTCTCACGGTCAGAAAGCATGTTTTCAACCGGCACCTCAGTGTCGTTGAAGAATACCTGACGGGTAGAAGAACCCTTGATACCAAGCTTCTTCTCCTCATCGTTCATAGTGATGCCATTGAAACCCTTCTCTACAATGAACGCTGTCAGGTTCTTGTCATCTTCAATTTTGGCAAAAACGATGAATACATCTGCAAAACCAGCATTTGAGATCCACATTTTCTGACCCGTAATCTTGTAGTGCGTTCCATCTTCAGAAAGTACCGCTTTTGTCTTACCAGAGTTGGCATCTGAACCTGCGTCTGGCTCAGTCAGACAATAACATGCTGCCCACTCACCTGTAGCGAGTTTCGATACATATTTCTGCTTTTGGTCCTCAGTACCATAATACAGAATAGGCAGTGTGCCAATTCCTGTATGAGCGCCATAGGTAGTAGAAAACGAACCCGCTGCACCTACAATGTCTGCGATGAGCATACCCGTGTTGAAGCTCATGCCCAATCCACCATATTGCTCAGGAACTGAAATACCCAATAAACCCAACTCTCCTGCTTTCTTGAAGATATTCGGAACAATGTCCGGATTCTTCATACCATCTATCTCCTCTACATTCGGGGTGATCTCCGTATCGATGAAGTCCTGGCAAGCCTGGGCCATCATCTTCTGCTCTTCTGTGAATTCTTCAGGAATAAATACCTCCTGGGCATTGGTTTCCCTTACTATGAATTCACCGCCTTTGATTGCTGATTTTTCGTTCGCGATTACCGACATGGTCGTATTATTTCTTTACTTTTTTCTTATCACTTAAGGAACTCGTAAATGCCGGCTACTCCCTGGCCACCACCCACACAGGCGGTTACCATGCCGTATTTGGCATTTTCCCTTCTTCTCATTTCGTTAAACAGCTGTACCGACAGCTTGGCACCTGAACAACCCAGTGGGTGACCCAATGCAATGGCACCACCGTTTACGTTCAGTATAGATCGATCTAAATCCAGCTCTTTGATTACGGCCAGAGACTGTGCAGCGAATGCTTCGTTCAGTTCAATCAAATCAATGTCGCTTTGCTTCAAACCTGCTTGCTTTAGTGCTTTTGGCACCGCATCTACCGGGCCAATGCCCATGATGCGAGGGTGCACACCTATGGCAGTATAAGTCACCATGCGAGCCACTGGCTCCAGGTTCAGTTCTTTCACCATTCTTTCCGACATCACCATCACAAAAGAGGCACCATCAGATACTGGCGAAGAGTTACCAGCCGTCACTTGACCGCCTTGCGCAAATACGGGTCTCAAGCCACCGAGTATATCCATTGAGGTATCACCTCTAGGGCCTTCGTCTTTATCAACTGTGTACTTCTTTTCGTGCATTTTGCCATCGGGGCCAACGAACTTATCATGCACATTGAGAGGTACAATCTCATCATCAAACTTGCCTGCTTCCTGAGCTGCTACCGCTTTGTGGTGAGACTCTAATGCAAATTGATCGGCTTGCTCACGATTGATTCCATACTCTTTGGCTACCTGCTCGGCCGTAAGGCCCATGCTCAGGTAATAGTCTGAATGTTCGGTGGCCAGTTTGTAGTTTAGGGCTGTTTTATAACCCATTACCGGCACCATGCTCATAGATTCAGTACCTCCAGCAATGATGCAGTCGGCTGTACCGGCATGTACTCTGGCAGAAGCCAAAGCGATGGCTTCGAGACCAGAACCGCAGTAACGGTTTACTGTCACACCAGGTACCTCTATTGGTAAAGCCAACAGAGAAATCATTCGGGCCATTTGCATGCCTTGCTCTGCTTCGGGAACAGCATTGCCCACAATCAGGTCGTCCACTCGAGTGGCATCAAATTCGGGCACCTGAGAAACCAGGTGCTTTATTACATCTGCAGCCATGTCATCAGGTCGAACCGTTTTGAGCACGCTTCGCTTACCACGACCTACTGCTGATCTATATCCTGCTACTATATATGCATCCATTTTTGAAATGTTGGATTTTAGATTTTTGAATCGAATTAGTTTCTTAAAGGTCTACCCTTAAAGAGAATACTGTGAATACGCTCAAGCGTCTTGGGCTCTGCCGTGAGTGACAGGAAGGCCTCACGCTCAAGGTCTAACAGGTACTGCTCAGATACATACTGTGGAGATGTCAAATCACCACCACACATAACATGAGCCACTTTGCGTGCAATCTTGGCATCGTGCTCTGAAGCATAATTGCCAAATACCATTCCGTTAACACCGGCCTCAAAAAGCGCCAAGCCAGTACGACCTTGTACTTTTATATCAGTGCGCTCTACAGGCTGAGTATAGCCTGCCTCATGCAGCTCAAGTACACGCTGCTTGGCATCGGCTATAAGCCTGCTGCGGTTGAGCGTAATCTGATCACTAGGTCTCAGAATGTCCATGGCTCTGGCCTCTTCAGCCGAGGTAGCCACCTTGGCGGTAGCAATGTTCATGAATGAACTCATCAGCTTGTTCAGCTCAGGGTCACCCGCTTTGTAAGCATCAGAAGCTCTAAGGGTAAGTTCCTTAGTACCGCCACCACCTGGTATGAGGCCAACACCCACTTCTACCAAACCAATGTAGGTTTCGGCATGGGCTTGAATGGCATCACAATGCAAAGAAAGCTCGCAGCCACCACCCAATGCCATACCGGCTGGTGCCGAAACAATTGGCACAGATGAGAAACGCGCCCTCATCATGGTATTTTGGAACTGAGCAATCATGAGGTTGATCTCATCATATTCCTGATCACCGGCAAACATAAACAGCATCGCCAGGTTGGCACCAGCAGAGAAGTTGGCACCTTCATTACCTATTACCAGGCCTTTGTAATCTTTCTCCGCGAGGCTAATCGCTGTTTGAATACCTTCGATTACCTCAGCACCAATTGAGTTCATTTTGGTATGGAATTCCAGGCAAAGCACATCGTCACCAATGTCGAAAACAGATGCTCCTGCATTGCCCCATACTTTCTTGGTTTCTCTTATGTTTTCGAGGATGATGAGCTCTTCTGTACCAGGAACGGTCGTGTAAGACTTAGAAGCCACATCGTAGTACTTCTTAATGCCATTCTCGATTTTGTAGAATGACTCATGACCAGCCTCCAGCATGTCATACACCCACTGGTTAGGCTTCAGGTCCATGGCCTCCATTTTGGTCACGGTTTCTTTCACGCCCAGTACATCCCAGGTGTCGAATGGCCCCAATTCCCAACCAAAACCTGCACATACAGCCTGATCGATGCGATACAGCTCGTCTGCTATTTCAGGAATTCGATTCGATACGTATTTGAAGGCATCGAAGAAGGTGGTGCGGTAAAACTCGCCTGCCTTGTCGTCAAAGTTGACAAGGGTTTTGATTCTTGCCTTCAGGCTTTCCTCATCTTTTACGGCTTCCAGTGCTTTGAATTTCGCACGGGTTCTGTCGCCATATTCAAAGGTCTTCAGGTCTAGTTCGAGAATGACCTTTTTACCGTTTTCGTCTTTAGTCTTTTTGAAATAACCTTGCTTGCTTTTGTCGCCAAACCATCCGCGTTCGTGCACTTCTTTGACAATACCTGGCAGTTTGAATTTCTCGCGAGACTCATCATCTGGCAAGCCTGCATACAGGTTGTTAGACACATTCACCGTGGTGTCAAGCCCTACCACATCCATGGTACGAAAGGTGGCCGACTTGGCACGACCAATGATTGGCCCGGTCAGTCTGTCTACTTCACCTACAGTGAGGCCCATTTCTTCAATGGTATGCATGGCCGACATGATGGCGTAGATTCCAATGCGATTGGCAATAAACGCTGGCGTGTCTTTACAAAGCACAGTTTCTTTACCCAGGTACAAGTCGCCATAGTGCATCATAAAATCGATGATGGCTGGGTCTGTTTTTGGGCCTGGAATGATCTCCAATAACCTGAGGTAGCGAGGAGGGTTGAAGAAGTGTGTTCCACAGAAGTTTCTCTGGAAGTCTTCGCTTCTGCCTTCGCACATCATGTGCATAGGTATACCTGAAGTATTGGAAGTGATGAGTGTACCTGGCTTGCGGTATTTTTCAACTTGATCAAAAATGATCTTTTTGATGTCGAGCCTTTCTACTACTACCTCAATAATCCAGTCAACATGGGCAATCTCAGACATGTTGTCTTCGAAGTTGCCGGTCTTGACCAACTTAGCGAATCGCTTGTCATAAATAGGTGAGGGCTTTGATTTGAGCGCAAAGGTCAGGGCATCGTTAACGATTTTATTCCTGGCCTTGGGGTTTTTCTGGTCTGACTCAGCCAGGTCTCTTGGCACAATATCGAGCAGCAATACTTCTACACCAATATTGGCAAAGTGACAGGCTATGCGCGAGCCCATAACACCGGAACCTAATACAGCAACCTTTTTTATGGATCTGTTCATGGGTCTTAGAATATTTCTTTTTTGTCTACTAACTGATTGATCGTTCCTATGACTTCGAAGAAGACTTCCAACTTATCTTCCGCAATCGATTTCCTGACTGCTTCATTAAAACGGATGACGGTAGTTCTTGAAACTTCCCTTTTTTCTATGCCCAGGTCTGTGAGGAATATCCTCACCGATCGACCGTCATTCGGGTCTTTCTGGCGATAGATAAAGCCTTTCTCTTCCATGCTCTTGAGCATGCGGGTAAGGCTTCTGGACTCTAGGCCCATTAGCGGGGCTATCTTTGTGGCGGGTGTGCCCTCTTTAGGGTCAATGTTCAAAGCCACAAAGCCCATGGAAGTGGTACTTTCATGCTTAACCGCCTGCTGGTTGTACATCCTGTAAATGGCGTGCCAACAAGTTTTTATATGGTGATCTACCGTTTCTTCTCGCTTCATAGTCTTATTGAAGGGTTACGAAGTTAAAGAAAATTTGTTATGCATGCATACTATTTTTCTGAATTTCTGGCGACAGGAATATGAAATTATCGTTAAGTCATGCACTTTGAGAGCCTCCAGAGGGAATATTTGGTAGGTAGAAAATAATAGTGCTCCCATAATTTTGAGCGATGATTTTGCTTAGATGAAAAGACATAGTGTAACTTGAGGACCAGCAAATTGCCATGGCCAAGTTAATTCCTCTCAATACTTTCACAGATGAACGGGGCAACCTTACCGTCATTGAAAAAGTACTTCCTTTCGATATCAAAAGGGTGTTTTACATTTATGGTACTGACCAAAGTACACGGGGTGGGCACCGACACAAAACGACCGTTCAAGCCGCCATTTGTTTAAGGGGCCAGTGCAAAGTCAAAAACCATGACGGAGAAAAAGAAGTGGTGTATGACCTAGACAACCCGGCCAAATGCCTGATCCTTGAGCCAAAGGACTATCATTCTATGTACGAGTTTAGCGAAGACGCCATGCTCATGGTTTTGGCTTCCACCAATTTCGATGAAGAGGACTATATTTTTGAGGCATATTGAATTTGATTGGCTAACGCTTAGTCCAGGCGTTGAACCAGGAATATGGTAGTAAGTGTGGAGCTAATAATAGCAGCCAGGGTACCGAAGTTTTCTAAAAATTTACCGTTGTTATCGCGAGGAGGTTTTTCCTTTTTGGGTATCACTGTTACCACAGAGCCATCCAGCACTGTTGGGTTGCTTAAAAACCCAACCCTCTTGGTAAACCCATTGGGTTGAGTGATAATGATCTTTCTTCCATCCCTTGATTTTCCGCCTGCATTTCGAACATAGGACCTGACGGACTGCCCTGAAATATACTTTTGCAAAGAAGGATTGATTACCTGGCCTTCAACGCGTATGGTAAAATTAGATTCTGGAAAATATATACTATCAGCATGGCTCAATGTTATGTCGAAAGCAGAAGAGTTTTCTTCAAACAGCTTGTCAAATGCAAAGGCCAATTGCTGCCCGTTTCGGTAGAATCGTGCCGCAGGTAAGTATACATTGGGCGATAAGCCACCTGCCCGATCTACCAGTTGTGTAAGTGTCTCGCTTTTTGACTGTAAAAAATAGTCGCCTGGAAACTTAACCTCCCCACTCACTTTAACTTTCCTTGGACTGCTGCTTCCAGGAATAAGGTCTACAGTAACTTGATCATTATTCTTCAAAAATTCTGAATTCGCAGCTTTTGGCTGTAAGCCCAACAGATAATCCATGTTCGTTTTTATCCTGCTGGTAATGGCGATTCTATTTCCGGTAAAATCGAAGTTCTCCCGTGAAATTGTAACAGAGTCTCTGAACGAAGTTCTTAGAAAGCCCCCTGCCTGGATAATGAGATCTTCTACGTTCATGCTGTCGGTCAATAAATACCGCCCTTGATTTTTTACTGCTCCGGTTACTACTACATACTTTTCCAGCTCCTCGCTAATACTCCTGCTATACAGGATCACGCGGTCTTTGGGTTTGAGTAAGGCATTGAACCTTTTGTTCAATACATTATCCAGGTTGAAAGGTATTACCTGGTATTCAGACTTGCCTGGCTGAAACCTTAGCAGGTCTGCTCTGCTGGTTAGAATGCGGTTTTGGTATTCGAGGTCTTCAACATTGGCCGACATAAATATCAGATCGTACAAAGACATTTCTTCTCTCCAAAGCACAGATTTAGGTTCATCCAAAAACCCTTCAATTGAAACCATTTCGAGTGTTTTCAACTCATCTTCATTATATAGCTTCAGTGAGTCATCTGGCTGCAAGCTGATGTTATCTACATTGGTGTCTGCAGCCAAAACGTTAGCCAATGAAAGTGACTTGAATTTCAAGTCTCCATTAGCATCTCTGCGATAAAGGTCCAGTTTGTCAAAAAAGGTGTTGGGCCGAGGACCCCCGGAGTTTTCTATCAATTCCCTCACGGTCATTCCTTTTTCCAATTGATATTCACCTGGTCTGAATACTGAGCCAGCTATTTTGACCACATTATCGAGTTTATCCAAGACACGGCCAAAGGTTATTTCATCACCGTCCTGAAGCCTGAAATTATTTCCGGCAGCCATTAGTTCATTATAGTTTACACTGATGATCTCACGGTCGAAAGCCGAGTCGGGGGTTCGGCCCATAATGGACTTAAGTCTTCTGATTGTTATGGATTCATCCGCTGTAGGTTTGATACCTCCGGAAAAACCCAAAAGGTCCATAAGGCCTTCATTGGCTTTCAATTCATAAATACCTTCTCGGTTTACCTCGCCTCGTAACGAGATACTGTTCAGTCTGCTTTGGATAAAAATAACATCATTGCTTATGAGCCTGATGTCTTCAGAGACTGCTCCTTTGATCAGGTAATCATATAAATCGATGGTAGAAATGAATTTGTTATTTCTGAATACTTTGATTTCCCTTAATGAACCAGAGGTTTTGATTCCACCTGAAGCATACAGCGAGTTGAGCGTGGTGGCAAATGCATTAATCATATGCGACCCTGGGTTATTGGACTCACCCATGACCATAATGCGAATGGGCCTCAACTTGGTGAGAGAAACATCCAGAAAGATTTTTGGCGGGTTCTTTTTCAGGCCTGAGTAAAAACGCGAGAGGTATTCTTTCATCCTTATGTTTAAACCCTCATAACTTGTGCCTGACACAAATACCTGGCCCACATTAGGAATAAACAAGTTGCCGTTGATATCTACAGTACCTTCAAATTGAAATTCGGCTTCACCCCATAAATAAACCCTGAGCTCATCTCCGGGACCAATTAGGTAACCTGGGTCTATATTGCCAATAAGTGCTTGCTGATTTGCGTATGGGTTGTCGTTAAAAACATCATAGCCGTAATATTTGAGACCTGTTTCATTTTTGGCTTCGGGAACGGGCTGCTGGGTGGCCACATCATTGGTGGTTTCAGTTGTAAAATCTACCGGTTTTACGGCTACATTTTCAACAGATGTTGGTGTGTTTTCTGAAGGGTTTTTTTGACTTACAATGTACTTGTTAACGTAATCATCATAGTTAAGACCATAGAGCTTTGCCTGACGCCTGGCGTCATCCTCGGTCATTCCTCTCTTCGAGAGTTCCGCCCTAATTTCTTCGAGGGTATCAATGCCACGCTTCTCCAGCTCACTTTTAACCTGAGCTTCAGATTGCGCAAATGCCAAATGGCTGGCAGCCAGCAAAACCACGGCAACTAATGCCTTCCTTCCTATATTCCCCATAATATGGTTGAGTCAAAAACGTTCCCCCCAGAGCGTTTCGTAGAACAGTAAAAGTAGGAAAATTTTGCGAATTAAATGTAGTGTGAGCAATCTGGCCTAAAGCATAATCAAAATGTCACCCAAATTTCATATTTCCAAAACATCGAAATCCTCGCCTTTACCAAACCTTATTAGGTCTGATAATAAGTAGGGCTCCAGTGTGTGAATATCTTTGAGACGGCAATCACCATCTGCCAAAAACTCAGATACTTCAAATTCAGATACTTCGCCAAAGTTGGTGATGGAAAAACGCTTTCCGACTCTTAAGTTGTTAAAAGATTTGGCCATAGAGGCACGAAGATATCAGTCCTGGTAGAATCCATCTATGTGATCGCCAAATTTTTCCTTGATCACGCGTCTTTTCAGTTTTAGAGTTGGGGTCAACTCACCGGTTTCAATGCTCCACTGATCTTCCATGACCGCGAATTTTTTGATTTGCTCCCATTTGCCAAAGCGTTCATTGGCCGCATCTACTTCTCCATTCATCTTCTCAATGAATTTTTCATGCTTGAGAATATCAGGATCACCAGCATTTAAACCGTGCCTTTCGCACCAGCTCTGAACAGCATCCAGATTGGGCACCAGCAGTGCAGATGGAAAATTCCTGCTTTCGCCTACTACCATGGCTTGCTCTATGAGAATAGATTCTTTCAATTTGTTCTCTATCACCTGTGGGGCTATGTACTTGCCACCAGAGGTTTTGAACATTTCCTTTTTACGGTCGGTAATGCGTAAGTAATTGTCGGCTGAAAGCTCTCCAATGTCTCCGGTGTGGAACCAGCCATCTTTGATCACCTCATCTGTTTTTGCCGGGTCTTTGTAGTAGCCTTGCATCACATTGGGGCCTTTCACCAGTATTTCTCCATCATCTGCAATGCGTACCTGCACGCCTTCCAATAGCGGGCCCACAAAATCGAGCTTGGCCAGCTCTGCTTCATGCTTGCCTATGCATACACCAGGTGAGGTTTCGGTAAGTCCGTAGCCTTCGATGATCTTGATATCGGCAGCCCAAAAGACTTTTTTCAGCCTGGGTTGAATGGCCGAGGCTCCCACAATGATATGTTTGATATTTCCACCGAGTGCCGCTTGCCATTTACTAAAAATGAGCTTTCTGGCTATTTTCATTTTGCGATTATACAGCCCTCCCATTTTCTTATCGGGTGCATAGTCAAGGCCCAGGTCGACAGCCCAGAAAAACAGGCTCTTTTTTACACCACTCAAAGCGTAGCCCTTTTCAAGAATTTTGTCATAGACTTTCTCGATCAGGCGCGGCACGGTATTGAATCCGTGTGGCTTAATGTCTTGTAGATTTTCACTGATGGTCTCCAGGCTTTCTGCATAGTAAACCGAAACGCCCAGCTGAAAATAAAAGTAGATGGCGGTGCGTTCAAAAATGTGGCAGAGCGGCAAAAAGCTGAGTACCCGGTCTTTTCCATGAACATAAGCTGCCCTTTGTGCCACGGCCCTTGAGTTGGACATTATGTTGGCATGAGAAAGCATCACGCCTTTGGGTCTGCCGGTGGTTCCTGACGTATAAATGATGGTGACCATATCTTCAGCAAATACGGCTTCTTTTCTTTTTGCTACTTCGGCTTCATCATCGGCAGTACCTTCTTTGAGCAGTTCTTTCCAATGTTTGACACCATCCAGCTCATTAAAACTGTAAATGGGCAAATCGAAGCCGGCTTTATCTGCACCAGCTTTCGCCCTGGCATAAATGTCGGCATTGGCCACAAAAACCAGCTTGGTTTCTGAATGCTCAAAAATGTAAGCATAATCTTCAGCCGATATGGTAGGATACATGGGCACGCCTATGGCCCCGATTTGTTGGATGGCCATGTCTGCAAAATTCCACTCAGTGCGGTTTTCGCTGATGATGGCTACCTTTTCTCCTTCAGCTATGCCCTGGGCCAATAGTCCGTAGCTCAGCTGATTGCAAATGTCTATTACTTGTTGAGTAGAAAACTTCTGCCATGCACCATTTTTCTTGTCGGCAAGGCATACATCGAGATTGAACTTCTCCAATTGGTAGGGAAGCAGCTCGAACAATCGGGTAGGGTTGTCCATAAAATTTTTTTGGCTAAAGGACATAAGATAGCCAAAAAAGGAAAAGGATAAAATTACTAGAAATCTCCCCTCAGCTCCCGAAACCTTTTTCGGGCTTCAGAAACATAAATACTCCCCGGAAACTGGGTAAGTAATTGGGTATAGAGCTCCATGGACTGCTCAGTATTTTTTAAGTCTTCTTCCAATATGATTGCCGTCATAAACAGAGCATCGTCTGCGAGAATATCAAAATTGAAGCTCTCAGTGATCACATTGAGAGAAGCTATTGCTTCGGTGGGTTCACCCAACTCTCTGTGAGTTTTGGCTTTGAGGTAATGGATTTCATCTGCTATGGAGTGTCTGCCATGTTTGGAAAGCATACTATCAAGTGCAGTCAATGCTTCACGCTTTTGGTTTTGAAAAAGCATCAACTCAATGTTGGCATATTCCTGCATCACCACATCAGTGCTGTCGAATACCGTGTTATTTTTGATGAGTATACTCAGGTTGAGGGCATCGTTGGCAATCTCTCTGGAGGTGGCCAGTTTCAAAATGTCAAGGTGGCCCTGTGCCAATTCAAATTCTCCTTTGAAGTAAGAGAGTTTGGCACTTTTCAACTTGGCCTCATAACCCAGTGGCTCATCTTTGAACATGCGCTCTACCTGGGCATATAGTAAAATTGATTCCCAGGGTTGTTTGTCGAGCAGGTAGATGTCTGCCAGGTCCATTTTGGCCTCAGCGACTATTCTGTGCTTGCCTACAGGCTGTTGAACCAGGTCACTGAGTATGGTGATCGATTCTTGTATTTCGTTTAGGTAGAAGGCATGTAAGAGGGCTTTTCGTCTTTGGGCATCCAAAGCAGTAAAGAGATCTCGCGACTGCTCCTGAAAGACTGTGTATTTATCTATCAAAGTCCTCACTGCCACGCTATCTACCGGATAGGTAGATTTGACCACTTCTTCTTCAGATAGCAGCACGTATTTCTGTGCTAGCCTGCGGCTGGGGCTTTCCGGAAAATCATTGATGATGTAGCCAAATGCTTTATTGGCAGATTTATAATCTTCATTTCTGAAGGCAATCAAACCCACGTTAACAATGTTCTCGCCATTGTTTGCTTGTCGTCTATCCAGTGCCCGGGCTTGCCTCAGGGCTGCGTTGAAATTCTTTTGTTGCAGGTGAGTCCACACCAGCATCTCGTTGAAGATAGGATTGCCGGCCTCTTTTTGAATAAAATCGTAGAGCATGGTCTCCAGTGTATCCAGGTCGGCTGGCTCGATGAGCACCCTTTGAAATGAGTTTTTTACATAGTTGAGATTTTGCGGTTGTGACTTCGAGAAGGTAAGGTACTCTTTGATCATCAACTGCTTCTTATTCATCAGTCGATAAGCATTGGCCAGCTCTAGCGAAAACAGGCTTGGCCGCTTAAGGGCTTCTCTTCCTCTTTGATAGGTCTGCAGTGCTTTTTCTCTCAGGTTCTTTTCAAAGAAGGTTTGTGCCAGTATTCGCACATCGGTGGTCTTCTTATCTTTTTTAGCTTTGTTGGCTACCTTTCTGATTATTCCATCAAACTGTTTGTCAGCCGCCTCTTCTTTTCGCTGTGCCTGATAGACTACTCCCAGGTCTATTTCATACAAGTAATTTTCGGGGTATTGTTTTATCACACCTTTCACATATTTCTCTGCTTTGCTGAATTCCTGAATCGTGAGCAGTAGCTTGAAATAGTTGTCGTGAATTCTGGCAACATACCTGCGGTTGCGCGATAGCTTCTGGTATTGATCTTCTGCCTTTTCCAACTCACCCTGCCTGTAGTATTCATCGGCCAAAGCCACAGGATCGTTAGACTGTGCCACCAGCAAAGGCAGCGATAAAAAGAACCAAAACACGAGACCGTACTTCCTCATACTTATCAACATAATCAACAGTGTAGTAACTAAAAATAGTTATTTAATAAATTATACTATAATCTATTAGGGATGTGGATATGTGTATAACGTAGGGACCCACATTTCTGATCGAATTTTGTGCATGAATGGTGTGTGTATTTTGACTTATCCACAAGTTATATACTTGTAATGTTTTGATATTGAGTGCGTTAATCTAAAATCACCATAACTCATAATTTTTGTGGATAAGATATGTGGTACTTGTACACTGTGGATTAAGTATGGATGACTCAGAGTTTTTAGGTGAACATCCACAGATTGGACCTATTTTGAATTGGCAGTGTGAACAATGTGAATAAGCAGGGTGTGTAAACACGAAGTTATACACACTATACTATGGTTTATTCACCTGGTAATTGATGTTAATATCGTCTACTTCCCAGTTCTTTCTAAGCTCAATTACCTTGGTATTAGTGAAGCTATCTATGTAGTAAACCACAGGTTCTGCCTCTGTTCTGGTAAGGATATTGCCGATGTCCCAAACGCCATTTCCATTCAAATCGAAGATGACTTTTACAGAGTAAGAGCCTGCGTTAAGGTAATCGAATTTGAAGTCCTTCTGGTTTGTCTTGGTGGCGATTACTTCTAAAGTTCGGGAATTGAGCAGCTGAATAATGAAGTTTTCTGCATTGGTATTGACTGTTCCATTGATGATGCCTGAGTCTTCTGCCTTTAATATAGATAAGGCCTTTAACCGTGCATCGGTACTGTCTTGCTCTACACTGATAAAGGCAGTAGGTCTAAAATTGACAGTGAGGCGTTCATCACCCTTTATATGGTCGTTGAGGTTAAGCTTCCAGCTAGCCTCGGTTCGGTTAGTGTTCCACGTGAAAGCTGTATCTGGTAGGTTGAATTGATTGAGTGAATCAATCTCAAAAATGAGGCTGTCCTGGTTATAGCTCAGAATGGGTTTGTTGAAGATGACCTTCATTTCTACCAGGGGTATTACAGCACTACTGGTTGGTTCTATTTTGAAATCAAAATTGTCCTTTGGTAGTTTCGACTCATTGAAATAGAAGTCTACAGTGTCCCTGAGATTTGTGTCAATAGAATCATTGGCTGTTAGAATAAGCGGTATGGTATCGTTTAGCGCTGCGCCAGTATTGTAGAATCGAATCTTATTGTCTTCGTATTGTCTATGGGGAATGGTGTCGTTATTCAGTAGTTCATAACTGGTTATTGCCTTGTTGAATTCAATGTCGAAGTATTGGCCTACATACCTGGCCGACTTCACTTTTAATGGTGTTGTATTAAGGCGCTGTATGTCGAAGTCGATGCCAGTAACATTGGTGTTGAGTTTTATGGTGTCTACTCTGAAACCATAGAGTTCTTCAGCTACATCAGCTTTCTGATTTCCATTTTTGTCTTGTGCACTATAGATGAGGTATTCACCATCAGGTAGGTTTTTAAAGTTATAGATACCAGAGGTGTCGGTACGTGCATAGTACGAAGCTGCTCCTGAGGTTATGTCCAATGTATCGGTTAGGGTATATAAAGATACCAAGGCGTTCTCTGCAGGTTCTTTAGAATAGACGTTGGTAATGATGCCCGATACCTCCAAAGAGTCAATGTAATCTCCAGTGGAGAAACTAAGGTTAAGATTGGGCGGCACGTTCCGATTGTTCATGTCTTGAATAGTACTGCCAAAGTTGATGTTGTAGGTAGTACTCTCTTGCCAGGGTTCATCAAAGGTGAGAATGATTGAGCGCTTCTTAATTTTAGATTTGAATGAACCGGTAATCTTAGGAGTAATGATCAGGTTGCTTTCAATGGCATTGGTGCTGACATACTCATCGAAGTTGAGCACAATGGTCTGATCGGTATAATTGGTTTGTTGATCATTGGGAATTGATGACAACAACTCCGGTGGGGTTTCATCTTCTGGCCCACCATCGGGAGTTGAGATTCTGGCGCATTGTGCAAAGAACACAATGGTGATTGCTAGACAGAGATATGAAACGAATTGCCTCATTTGGTAAGCACGTAAATTAAGCTGCTGTATTCTTTCGTTCGTTTGGCCTTTCGGTTGGACTTATATCCATTCACTAGTCCTCTCAAAAAGCTGAGCGATTTGCCCATGTACTTTTCTGAAAGCATACTTACGTAATAACTATCAAACTTCATGGGTATGGTTGAAACAATATTCAGACCATAATTTTTAGAGAGCTGAAATACTGCTCTTTGATTGAAATGATAGAGATGACGGGGTACATCATATCCTGCCCAATATTCCCCATAATGCTCAGCATCTTTACTCAAATGATTGGGCAGGGCAAGGTACAATACACCATTCTTATCAAGTAATTTGATGAGCTGATTGAGTGTTTGATCCAGCTCATGTACATGCTCCAATACATGGAATAGAGTGATGACATTGAACTGTGCATCTTCCGGTAACTGTGGCAATGAGCTGACTACATTTTTTTGTAAAGTGGGTACCCCGTTTTCCCTGGCTGTTTCATCAGGTTCTACACCTTGTACCTGCCAACCTAGTTTGTCTGCTTTTTCCAGAAAGTGTCCGGTGCCACAACCATAGTCAAGCAGCTTTCCTTTGAACGAAAAGCGTTCTATCATCTTTAGCTTCTTACCTAAGGCATAGTTTCTCACCAATTTGTAAATAATGCCGGTTATAGACTTTGATTGGTTGCTATGTGATATGTAACTATCTGATTTATAATAGTTTACGACTGATTTTTCGTCAGGACGAGGGTTGGTGAGCAGCAATTTGCATTTAATGCACTTTTCGAGGCCAAATGTTTCCTGTGAAAGAAAATGATCTGTGATCTCTGTCTGTTTCTCAAGCTTTTCGCTGTTGCAGACTGGGCATTGATTGAGTGTTTCTGTCATGATCATCTTCCCATGTAAACCATGAGCACTGATATATCGGCAGGAGAAACTCCGCTTATGCGAGAGGCCTGGCCAATGGTTTTGGGTTGAATCTTTTTGAACTTTTCCCGGGCCTCTGATGACAAGGCAGTAATGGAATCGAAATCAAATTCCTTGGCTATGTTCATAGCTTCCAGGCTGGCAATCTTATCGGCTAGCTTTTGCTCTTTGTCCAGGTAGTCTTCATACTTCAATAGTATCTCTGCCTGCTCCAATATCTCTGGTTCATAGGCCGTCAGGTAATTGGCCAAGCCTTCCTGAAAAGAAGGCAGATCCATGATAGATACCTGTGGTCGCTTGATCAGTTTGGCGAGAGTGGTCTTCTCTTTTATGGTAGCTGTACCCAGTTGTTCCAGTGATTCATTTACCTCTTTCGGAAGTGTCTTTTTCTGCTTTAGATCATTGATCAGTCGAGAAGTGTTTTGCTTTTTCTCCTGTACAGCTGCTAGCCTTATATCATCTGCCAAGCCTATAGCATGCCCCTTTTCTGTAAGCCTTACATCGGCATTGTCTTGCCTCAAGAGTATCCGATACTCAGCCCGGGAAGTGAACATGCGGTAAGGTTCATCGGTACCTTTATTGATAAGGTCATCGATGAGGACACCTATGTATGCTTCTGATCGTGAAAGGGTGAATTCTTCTTTTTCTCTTACTTTCTGGTGGGCATTTATTCCTGCAATCAAGCCCTGACAAGCAGCTTCTTCATAGCCAGTAGTGCCATTGATTTGACCAGCAAAATAGAGACTATCTATCAGTTTGGTTTCAAGTGTATGGCTTAGCTGTGTAGGTGCAAAATAGTCGTACTCTATGGCATAGCCTGGTCTGAACATCTTGGCATTTTCAAAGCCAGCTATTTCCCTCATGGCTTTGATTTGCACGTCTTCGGGTAGAGAGGTAGAGAAACCATTCACATAGATTTCAACCGTATTCCATCCTTCTGGTTCCACGAATATTTGGTGCCGATTGCGTTCGGCAAACCGATTGATCTTGTCTTCTATTGAGGGGCAATAACGAGGACCGAGACCCTGAATCCGTCCATTGAACATGGGAGATCGATCGAAACCAGTCTCTAATATTTCGTGTACTGTTGGGTTGGTATAAGTAATGAAACAACTTCTTTGCTCGCCTAATGGGTGGGTAGATTCAGAATATGAGAACTTGCCGGGCTTCTCATCGCCTGCTTGTTCTTCCATTTTGCTATAGTCCAATGAACGGCCATCTACACGAGGTGGTGTGCCTGTCTTCATTCTGCCCGACTCAAAGCCGAGATTTACTAGCTGTTCAGTAATGCCTTTTGCGGCCCTTTCTCCGGTTCTGCCACCACCAAACTGTTTTTCACCTATATGAATAATACCGTTGAGAAAGGTGCCATTGGTGAGTACAACCGCCTTAGCTCTGAACTCTAAACCCATTCCAGTGGTAACTCCTACTACCTTATTATGCTCGGTAATAATGCCTGTTACCATTTCCTGCCAAAAGTCTACATTGGAATTTGCTTCAAGGGCTAATCTCCATTCTTCGGCAAATCGCATACGGTCGTTTTGTGTCCTGGGACTCCACATAGCGGGGCCTTTAGACTTATTAAGCATACGAAACTGAATCATGGACTTATCAGAGATGATACCAGACATTCCACCAAGGGCATCAACCTCTCTTACAATCTGTCCTTTAGCCACACCACCCATGGCTGGGTTACATGACATTTGGGCAATTGTGTTCATGTTCATGGTAATCAACAGTACTTTTGATCCCATTTTCCCTGCTGCATGGGCAGCTTCACATCCGGCATGACCGGCTCCAACTACTATGATATCGTACTCGCTAAACATGATTGTCTGTGGTGTTCCACGTGGAACGTTGATTGTTCAGTACGTCAAATGTTCCACGTGGAACACTGACTATTTGTAATTCGGGTGCAAAGATAAGCAAGCTTCCTCTTTTTCTCTCATGGCTAGTTTTTGCTCTTCGGTCTTATCATTCCAGCCGAGTAGATGTAAAATGCCATGGATGATTACTCTGTGTAATTCACGATCGAAAGATATGCCTAAGTCATTGGCGTTGTCTTTGACTCTGTCTATGGAAATGAAAATGTCAGAGTCTAATGCATCCTCTTCCTCCTCCCGGTTGTCGAAGGTGATGATGTCTGTATAGTAATCGTGGTCCAGGTAGTCGCGGTTGACCTTAAGTAAGTACTCGTCACTGCAGAAAATGAAATTGAGGTTTTCTACTGTACCGCCATGAGTATCGAGAATATGAGTGAGCCACTGAAGGGTGGTTTCAGAGGAGGTGAGTTCGAATGCAACGTCTTCAGTGAAGAAATGGATGTCTTCCATTAATTGAGGTAGAAGGTGAGCTCTACACGCTGACCATCGTTTTTGAAGTTAACCTCGTCTGCCAGGTGCTTCATTAAGAATATACCTCTACCTCCTGTCCTCTCTATGTTTTCAGGAGCTGTAGGATCAGGTAAGTCGCTGAAATTGAAGCCGTTACCTTCATCTTGAATCACAAATCTGATCTGCTCATCTTCAAAGAGTAATGAGAGGTCTACGTTTTTTCCTTTGTCACCGTCATTGCCATGTACTATGGCATTGTTGACAGATTCAATGACGGCAATCATGATGTTGCCGTATATGTCATCGTCTAGATCGTACTTGTCCTTGGCGTTGTCTATAAAACTCTCTACGATGCGGATGTTTTCTACCAGGGAAGGGATCTGTATGTTAATGGCGTTCATTGACAGTAATCAGTTCTGAAGCTTAATCTTTTTGAAGTATTTGTTGGTCTCCTTCTTGTAATAGGGGTTCAATTTAGCAGGTATTGTTTTCAAAAGCTCGATTTCTTTCTCTTTTGCTTTCAGATACTCGTTAATTGACTCCGGAACGGAGATTTGATATTCGTAGGCCGTCTTGGCTTTGCGCTCTTCTTCCTGGCCTCTTTCCTTCACAGCACTCTCTGCCTCTAAGAGTCTGGTTAAAATGTCTTGTTGGCGCTCTATGGTTTGATCAGTTACATTCTTGTTAATGAGGTCTTCCTCATTCTTTTCCATCTGATTTATGAGCTTGTCAATTTTGTCTCCTAATTCTTTGCCACCATCCAGGCCGGTTTCCATTTGTTGCAGGGCATTCCTGAGTCGTTCTTGCTGAGCCGCAAGGCGGGCTAGTTCCTCGGATAAGGCCCTACCTGATTTGCCGCTCTGTTTAAGGTCTTGTATCTGTTGACTCAATTGTTTCTGTAGTTCACCAAGACCTCCTGGCATGGGTTGATTTTTGCCTTTACCCTGTTGACCCATGCCCATGGCTTGTGCCATTTGCTGTTGCATTTGTTGCAAAACATCATCGAGTAAAAGCGCTAAATTATTGATAGAAGTCATTGTAAACTGCTGTTTACCAGTGGCTTGGTTCAATCTTTTGTCTTTTAGAGCATCCAATGCACCATCCATTTGGCGGTTCATTTCACTGAGTTCGCGCATCACAAAGGAAGAGATCTGAAATACTCGTTTTGATAGGGACACAAGGCTGTCTTGTATGATTCTGGAGTCGTCTTTCAGATCTAGCTGTTTCTGAGAAAGCTCTTTAAAGCGCGGGTCACTTTGTCTGATCTCTTTGAATTCATTCATAAGATCTTCCTGATTGAAAGAGAGAGTTACCAGATTGTCTACAAGGTCACGGAGAAAGTCCAGGTTTTCTTGTTGCTGTTGCATGCCGGCAGTGCTTTGCATAGACTGGAGGCTTTTCTGCAATTGCTTCATTTTCTGCGTAGCCTTTTGCTGAGATTGGCCGGCCTTTTTGCGCTTGTTGTTTTCCAGCTGCTCTTGCGCATTCTGTTGCTCTTGCTTGATTTGCTCCAGCTGCTCTTTCATGTCCTCTGGTAAGGCGTCAGGGTTTTCCCTTTTCTGGTTCATCTCGTTCAGCTTGTCGAGCTCTTCTCCTAGCTTTTCAGTCTCTTCCTTTTCCTTGCCCTGCTCTTTGCTCAGTTCTTCTTTGTCATTTTTACGGTCGCCTGACTCTTCATTAAGCTTTTCCTGGTCGTCAATCTGTTCTTGCAGATCTTGAATGCTTTCTTCCAGCTTCATGTCAAACTGCAACTTTTTGAAGAGTTCCAGGGTGCGTTCCAGCTCTTTTTCAAAATCGCCTTCCTGGTTTTTCAGCTGTTCCATTTTTTCTCTGAATTCAGAGATATCTCCTTGTTCCTCAAGTAGTTGCTTTAGTTCATCATAAAGTTTTTTGGTCTCTTCGTCCAACACGTTTTCCATGATTTCCTGCAGCTGCTCCATTTTCTGCTTGAGCTCCTCACTCTGAGGGGTGAACTGCTCCCTCTTCATATTATTGAGCTGATTTTCTTTCTGGAGTTCCTGTAGTTTTTCAGACAATGCTTCTTTTTGCTTCAGAATGTCCTCCATTAGCTTCTCATCTTGCCAATCGAGTTTCTTCTTGGTTTTTAAACGTTCATCTGCCTCATTAATCTTTTCATTCAGCTCTTTGGCTTCCTGTAGCGTTTTGTCAATGTCGTCCTGAACTTGTTGTGAGGTCTTTTCCAGGTCTTCCTCTATCTCTTCCTTGGAAGGAATCTTGAATGAGTAGGTGCCGGTTTTACTGGATTTTGACCCGTTAACACCGTCATTATCTGATACTTGTATATAATAAGAAAGCTCAGCTCCAGCCTTTACCAATGCAGAATCGAGCTCAAATATCTGGTAATAGCTTTGGGTGGTAAGAGAGGGGTTCATCTCAAATGGGATGGCCGTATACTCATTCTGTGACTCGTAGCGATAGTATAAGGCGAGGCGGTTGAAACCATAATCATCTGAAATGTTTCCGGCAAGTACCAGGTTTTGGAATAGTACAGTGTCCTGGTATTGTTCCAGGGTAATTTCAGGATAGCGGTCTTTGATGGTTTCTATCGCAAACTGGAGCGAATCACGATTGGTACTGTATTCGTTTTTTAGTTGTACACTATAAGGTGTAGACTGCTTGAACACTTTGTTATAGCTAAAGCCATTGTCGCCTTCTCTTTCTACATTCACTTTTTCTTCGAGCTTGCTGAAGTTCATGCTCAGTTCATCGGCACTTTCGGTTTGAAAGTCCCAGGTCACGCGCGTGCCTTCAGGTATGGATACATTTCCTGAGTTTTCTATCGATTCCGGATCACGTTTGAGATAGGCCGGAAATGTAAGTTGAAGGTTGAATAAAGAAATACTTGGCCTTGATACTACTTCGATTGCATAGTCTGCAGACACAATGCTTTCAGCTTCCAGACGAAATTGTGTGTCTGCCTGTAGGCGATCAAAAACATATTCAAAATTGCCAGCAGTGGTCTTTTGGGCCTTTACCTTGCGGTTGTTCGACCATACGTATAGATTTTCTGGTGCAGCCCGGCCTTCCGTCCCAATTTTCACGGTATAGCTTTCACCCTTGAAGGCCATCAGGTCTTCTGCTACCACAAAGCTGAAAGGTGGCTCAGGAATAAACTCTTCATTGTACCTGATGATTCGGGCAGAGCTTTCGGTGATGAATTGAGGTACAAAAAGCAGCAATAATAAGATGATGCTGGCAGGAACCAGTGCATAGCGGAAGTACTTTCGGTTTTTTGAATAATCAATGGCTGCCGCAAAGGGGATCATGGAAATTTGCTGGCTCTTTTGGTTGATTGAAGCAATGAGCAAATCGTTCTGTGAGTCGGATAACTCTTCTAACTGAATGATATTCAGTAGCTTATCAGAAATTTCTGGAAAATGTCTTCCAATTTGTCTGGCAGCCTCTTCATTGGAGATTTGTGCCTTGCTGTTTTTGAGTACCCATAGATATTTGCCTACATAGGCCAGAAAGAAACCCAATGAACCCAGCAGGAAGCTGTAGAAAAGAATGGCCCTGCCGGTAGAATCGAACCTGGCAGAAAACTCCAGGGTATTGGTGACTACAAAGAAGGAAAGCATAAAGGCCAGCAACAAAATGCTTCCTTTGATTGCCTTATTTTTATAGAACTTTTGCTTGTATGCTTTTAACTGAGATTTAAGTGCTTCGTTGGATCCCATGAACTTCTTCTATTAGCCTCAGTATTAATACGAGCAAATGATTTATTTGATTGTAAAACAATTGATTAACGGAGGAATATACGACATAATCAACCAATTTCTAGTAGAATCGGGCAGTGGTCAGAGTGTATGGCATCGGGTAAAATGCTGGCAGACTTCAACAGGTCTTGCATTTCTGCGGTGGCCATGTGGTAGTCGATGCGCCAGCCTTTGTTATTGGCGCGGGAGTTGGCCCGGTAACTCCACCAGGAATAGTGATGTGGGTCGGGGTTGAAATGCCTGAAGGTATCAACGAAGCCAGACGATATGTATTTGCTAAGCCAGGCACGCTCTTCGGGCAGAAAACCCGATGATTTTTTATTGGAAACCGGGTTGTGGATGTCTATCGCCTTATGTGCTATGTTATAGTCACCGCTGATGATGAGATTGGGATGGTCTTTCCTCAACTCATTGGCATAATCGAAGAAGAAATCGAGCCATTCGTATTTGAAGTCCTGCCGAATGTCTCCGCTGGTACCGCTGGGCATATAAACGCTCATTACGGAATAATCTTCATAATCGGCCCTGATCACACGACCTTCACGGTCATACAACTCATTGCCACAGCCCTGTTCCACGTGGAGCGGTTTGTCTTTGGTAAAGATGGCCACACCACTATATCCTTTCTTTTCTGCAGTTTCCCAGTACAAATGATAACCCAGGTCTTCAAAAAGAGAGGGCTCAACTTGTTCAGGGAGTGCTTTTAGCTCCTGAAGGCAAAGCACATCCGGGTTTTCGGCTTTCAGCCATTTTAAGAAGTCTTTTTTCAGGGCTGCCCTGATGCCATTAACGTTATAGGATATGATCTTTTTAGACATAGTTATTGTGGGTCAGTATAAATGCCGTATTCTTTTTCGAAGTATTCCAGGATGTGCATTTTGAGCAATTTTTCCTGTTCCAGCAAGTCAAAATGCGGTAATGGGCGTACGGCCTTCCAATGTGGCCAGCCTTCTTCATCGGTGCCTTCCAATTCATAAAACCCCGAAAGGCTCAGCACCTTGCAAATGGCAATGTGCATCAGGTCTTGTTTTTCTTCTTTTGAGAAGTTCTGTTGTCCACGGCCTAGCTCTTGCACCCCAATGAGAAACAGGAGGCTGTTCAGGTCTTTGGGTCGTTTGCCCACCATTTCTCCCACTTCTGCCAGTAGTCGCACCCAGGCGCGTTGTAGTACCAGGTCTTTTTTATACATCCTTTTGCTCTTGCAGGGCTTCCCAATACTCTACGGCTTTGCGCAGGTGTGGTATTACAATAGTTCCCCCTATGAGGTTGGCAATGGAAAAAATCTCGAAAACCTCAGCAGTGGTCACGTTCAATTCATGGCACTTGCCCAGGTGGTATCTGACACAATCATCGCAGCGCAGAACCATGGAACTGGAAAGCCCTACTAACTCTTTGGTTTTGGGGTCTACAGCTCCGGGAGCAAAGGCATTGGTATCGAGATTGAAAATCCTTTTGAGCACAGTGTTGTTCTCACCCAGAATCTTCTCGTTCATTTTTACCCGGTAGTTGTTGAAATCCTCTACTATATTCATTATTTTAATATTACTTATAATAATTTATTCTAATTAGTGCTTCCCTGGCAATCTCTGTTTTGCGCCTTACCTGGGTTAGCGGGAGCTACTATTAGTAGTACCTATCAAATATACAGGCAAATTAACAATGGCAACTCAGCAAGTTTCGATGCTACAGGATTTTCTATCCCTGTTTTTTCCAAATGTCTGTTTGGGCTGCCAAAACAGCCTGCTCCGAGGGCTTATGCACTTGTGCCCTTCTTGTCAATTGTCATTGCCTAGAACGAATAATCATCTGGTAGAGGTTCCTGCATTTACTCAAAAGTTTAGCGGTTTAATAGAGCATGACCATGTATTGGTGTATCTCCACTTTGAGAAAAAGGGCATTGTGCAAAAACTGATGCATGAGTTGAAGTACAATCATCGAAAGGAACTGGGCACTTTGTTAGGCCGCTGGTATGGCACTGCGTTGAAAAGCAATGGCTATGATGCTGCTTTTGACTGTGTGGTACCAGTGCCGCTTCATAAGAGCAGAGAGCGCTCCAGAGGATACAATCAGAGTGAATTTTTTGCTTTGGGCCTTGCTGAAGCTTTCGAAATACCTTGTATACCCAAGGCACTTTTGAGAACCCGGGCCAATGAAACCCAAACCCGGAAAAACCGGATAGAGCGGTGGAACAATGTAAATGGGCTTTTTATCCCTGCAGAAGGTGGTGCTTTAAAAGATCAGAGGGTGTTATTGGTAGATGATGTACTCACCACAGGTTCTACTTTAATGGCCTGTGGAGAAGCTGTATTGCAAGCCGAGGCCAGATCCCTGAGCTTTGGACTCCTGGCTGCCGCCAAATAAAAAAGGCCTGCAACACTTGGTCACAGGCCTTCAATTTCTTTGTGCCTGGCTTACTTACCTCCGCCAATTCCGAGGAAACCTCCTCCGCCACTATTGAAGCTTTCAAAGCCAATAGAGATCATTGCGCTACGGAAACCAATGGTATTGGTGGCTTTGTCTTGATCGAGATACCTTCTGGTACCCGGAGACATCCAGTAGGCAACATCTTTCCACGAACCGCCTTTGTAAACCTTGGCTCTGTCATTGATAAGCGACCTGAATTCATTTCGGCCATCGCCCCAACCATAATTACTTTGGGGGTCAGCTGTACCATCTTTCCTTACTGGGTTCAAATCTTCAACATCAGAATAACTCAAAGGTCTGTAGGTGTCATTTACCCACTCGCTTACGTTACCGCCCATGTTAAACAGGCCAAAATCATTAGGATCATAGGTACCAACAGTTGCAGGAATTACATCACCATCATTGTTGATGTTACCGGCTATACCGGCATAGTCACCACGGCCACGCTTAAAGTTGGCCAGCAGTTCACCTCTTCTTTTGCCATAAGGGTTTCTTACACCTCTACCATCCCAAGGATAGATACGGCCATACTCTTCGTTTTCGTCAAGGTATTGTGTACCCACTGTGGCTTTAGCGGCATATTCCCACTCAGCCTCGTTGGGCAGTCTGAATTCTGGAAGGTACAAGCCTCTTTCAATGAACATCTTCTTGTTTGCATTGATGTAGGTAATCATGTCCTGCTGTAACTGATCCAGGTCTTCAAGGAAAATATCTTGCGTACCGGTGGTACTGGCAGAGTTTCCGAGCATTTGCAGGCTTCCATCTGGATTATAAAACTCCTGCTTGAATTCATCTGGCAACTCTTCAAATGCTACCGTTGCAATGATCATGGTATAGTTCACAAAATCAGTTCTCCATTTGTTGAAGTCTACCACCTGCCTCCAGGTGACACCTACCACAGGGTATTCATTAAAGCCAGGGTTGCTGTAGTAGTTCTGGCTATACACATCGTTGAAGGAGAAGTCACTGGCCCAAACACTGTCATTGGGCACCAAATCTGCTAACTCTTGTCCGTTATGAGAGGTAGTAGCTGGAATGAAAGGATTGTTTTGATCATCTTTGATCTCAGTGTCCTTACCCATCTGCTCCACCATAGGGTTGAACTGGTAATAGACATACTCTTTCCAGTTGTTATTGGTGATTTCCGTTTCATCCATGTAGAACGAATTCACCGTTACTGTTCTTTCAATGTTATCTCTTGCACCAAACAGATCTTGCTCGAATGAGCCAAGAATGGTTCGGCCACCCTGTACGAAAACCATACCGGGAGGGTTGGGCAAGTTTTGAATGTCGTATGGGCTAAAGCTCAAAGTATCTTTGGAGCTTCCATAGGCCGCACCTGTGGTACTGCTTACCCCACCTCCTTTGTTTTTGTTGAACAAGAAACAAGATTGGAGCAGGGTGGTAGACAGCAATATCAGCACTGATACCTTTAAAAACCTCGCTATATTCTTCATATTGGATTCTTTAGTCAATTTGTTCAGGCGAAAATAGACCCGCTAATATACAGTTATTGGTACAGTATATCAAAACCAGTTCAGACTCATTTTCTAAGCAAAAACGTCATATACAGGCCCATATTTTGTATTCTGACCTGAATTTCAAATAAAGTTGCCGATTCACCCGCTAGTCCGGAGAATGGTTTAAGGCTTTGAAGCAGGAACTGATCCGTTAAAATTATGTGCTAATCAGCCCTATTTACCATTCAGTCAATTGTAATACGCTTTGCAACTCTGATCTACTTCTTTTATGCTGTAATCTGTGTTTGTTATGGTCAACCATACCGTTTTAACCAGGATTTAACCATCTATTAATATGAAAAAGAGCCAACTGTATTGGATTCTTCAATTTGGAGGGTGGGGAGGCCTGATGTTCACCAACTTTCTTGCAATAGCATTAATAGTACCTGCTTTACCCCTGCTGCTTGCCCATATATTCATTATGAGCCTGAGTGTTTTCAGCAGTCATTTGTTTCGGCTTTATGTCAAAAAGAAGCGATGGGTAGACCTGAAGATCATTAAACTCATACCTAAGGTTTTGATGGGTAGCTTACTTCAGGGTTTTATCACAGCACTTTTCTCATTCGGCTCTATCATATTTGGCGTAGTGGTTTTTGCTCAATCTAACCCTGATATTCAGCTTCAGCTTATGAGCGTACCGGGTGCTGAGGGCTTGAGTGACGAGGCTAAGAAAATATTGGAAGATGCACAACTTGCTCAGTTTACCCCCGGTGTGATTCTGGGTATGGCTGCAAGCTGGATTTCACAATATTCAATATTTTATATCTGCTGGTCTGCCTTGTATTTCGCCTATCAGTATTTGCAAAAGAACAGGCAGGTAGAAATAGAAAAATGGAAGCTGCAGGCATCTTTTAAGGATGCGGAACTGAGCGCACTTAAGTCACAAATCAACCCTCATTTTATATTCAATAGCCTCAACAACATCCGGTCATTGGTGGCAGAAGATGAAGAAAAGGCAAGGGACTCTATTACACACCTTTCCGACTTGCTTCGCTACTCCATCCAGTTTGACCAATACGAAAAAGTAAGCCTTGAGAAGGAACTGGAGGTGGTCAAAGATTACCTGGAACTGGAATCTATTCAGCTGGAAGAACGCCTTACCTGCCAATTTGAAATTGATGAAGAAAGCCTGGAAATCAATGTACCACCTATGATTATCCAGACACTGGTAGAGAATGCTATAAAACACAGTATCAATGAGTTACCGAATGGTGGTGAGGTTTGTATTGAGTCTAACCTCTCAAATGATTATCTTAAAATTCTGGTAAAGAATACGGGCCAGATGAAAGAAACTTATACTACGGACAAGAGCAAACGCAAAGGCATAGGAATCAAAAATGCCCGTGAGCGGTTGAGGTTATTGTACGGAGAAAATGCCACTTTGCTGGTTGAAAATATGAATGAGCACATGGTTTGTGCTACTGTTAAAATACCCCTGATATGAAAACACTGGTCGTAGATGACTCTAGGCTGGCTCGCAATGAGCTCAAACGCCTGCTCAAAGAATTTGACAATGTACAGATCGTTGGTGAAGCGGCCAGTGTAGATGAGGCCATTGAAAAAGTGAATGAACTCAAACCCGACCTGATCTTCCTGGACATTCAGATGCCCGGTAAAAACGGCTTCGATTTACTGGAAGAGTTGGAGGCGGTGCCAGAGGTTATTTTTTCTACAGCTTACGATGAGCATGCCCTCAAAGCATTTGAATACAATGCCCTGGATTACCTTGTAAAGCCTGTTCAAAAACAGCGCTTGGCTGGTTCTGTGGCCAAGGTGTTTGAGAAAATGAAGAAAAAGGAGCGTGAGGAGGAAAACGGCAACGAAGACAAGCTTAGCTCCAACGACCAGGTATTTGTAAAAGATGGTGAAAGATGCTGGTTTGTACAGCTATCGGAAATTCGCCTGTTTGAAGTAAGTGGCAACTATACCACCGTGTATTTCGACAAGTCGAAACCCATGATTACGCGCACGCTCAATTACCTTGAGTCGAGGTTGGACGATAAAACCTTCTTTAGGGCCAACAGACAGCAGATTATTAACCTGAAGTGGATTGAGCGAATTGAGCCCTGGTTTAGTGGAAGCTTGCGAATTTATATGAAAGGTGGTGAAGAGATTGATGTTTCCAGAAGACAAACGCTGAAATTCAAGGACCTTATGAGCTTCTAAACTTCTATGAAAGTCAATACCCGCAAAGCTACTTTTGAATTTTTGTCCATTGTGGTGGCAGTGGTATTGGCCATGGGTTTGACCGAGTGGCGACAAGATTACCTCAATGAACGGCTGGCTCAAAAATCATTTGCCAACATTGTTGAAGAGATCCAGGAAAACCTGGAAGAGCTCAGGGCCGACTCTTCGCGCATTGCCAAAGACATGGACTTTATGCAAAACTGGGTTCGCAACCGAGTACAAGGCAATGAATCTGAAGGTTTCGAAGCCAATTTCAGGTTTTCCTTACTTAGCAAGGCAGCCTTTGATGTGGCCAAAGTAAACCTTTCGCTTACCCACCTTACCAACGAGCAAAACATTGACATTGCCGGAGTTTACGCGCTTCAAGACTTCTATTCACTAAAAGCAAGCGAGGTTTTTGGTCTCATGGGAGAACTACAAGGGGAAGTGCTCGATCAAAATTCTGACGAGTTTTTCAAAGTGGTGCAAAAAATGCGCTACCATGAAGGCTTGGTTTTCAATACCATGAGGGCCTACATATCAGGCTGTGAAGAATTTCTGAAACGTTATCCTCAAACAAATGAATAAAGGCTTCAAACGAATCGTTTTTGAATTCTTATCCATAGTGGTGGCGGTATTACTGGCCATGGGCCTGACCGAGTGGCGGCAGGAAATTCTGAATAAGCGACAGGCCGAAAAGTCTTATGAAAGCATATTGGAGGAGGTGCAAAACAATCATGAGAACTTGTTGCCCGACTCTACTACAATGGCCGAACTCATCACCAAAATTGACAACTGGCTGGATGCAGAAAAGGAGGCCAGAGATACCATTGGTTCTTTCGACTATGAGCTCAACCTCCTAAGCAAGTCGGCCTGGGATGTGGCTAAGTTTAACAGCTCTATGACCTACATAGACAACGACAGGTTACAGGGCATATCGCTGGTATACGAATTTCACGATTTCTATGTACGCTCAGGAAGCGAAGTATTCGATACTTTGACCGAACTGATGAAAATCAACAGAGAAGACGATGAGTATGAAGGGGCCATGAGGGCCTTGAGGCTGAAAGTGGGCCTTACTTATAATTCGCTTGTGGGTTACCTGGCCAGCTCGCGTGAGATTATGGGCATTAGTGCTCCATCTGACTGATCAATTCAGGTATTTGCCTATAGGCAGTCTGTACAGCTCATTTTCCACTTCAGGGTGCCAAAAATAGAGGTATTCGTCATCTACTGTTGGAGTAAACAAATGCATCCAATCCTTTAACACGATCTTTAGCACGGGGTTACCTTCAAGGTCTAAAATGAACACCTCCTGTGCAGACAGTGATTTTCTTGTTCTGGTGCTGCGGTCAAAAACATCTCTTACATGCATCAAGGCATAAATGTATTTGTTGGTCACGTGCAAATAGGTGAAGTAAGCGTAAAATTTTTCGTTGGTGATATTTCTGCCATCAGGTCTCATTTGCACGTTTTCAGGAATATAGAAGCTAGGGTCTACTTCAATAAATACGTTTTTGGTTTCTCCATGGGCAGTGTCATATATTCTCAACAAAGGGTAATGGTAGTATGAAATCACGATTTTTGAGCGATCTCTGCTCATTCGCAACTGTTTTTGGTAGAGCATTGATTTGCCTAGCCCATTTACTGCGGGCTCAAAATCCGGATAAGGAATCAGTGACCCACCCTTTCCACTTTGCAAAGAAAAACACCAAACTTCTCCTTCTTTATCGAAGGGTTTAGCACCTACATAGGCAGTATCATTTAATTGATAGAGGTGGTTAAAGGGTAACAGTTCTTTTGGCGTGTCAAACTGATCAATCATATTTTTCGATAGCCCCTTTTCTTCATTGACTGAAAGGTCGATCAGCCTATTGTATTTGATACTTGAAGCTTGAATGACGTTGCCTTTGGGTGAGTAAAAGCTTGAAGTGACAAAATGCTCGTACTCAGAAGGGCCCTGACCCACTTTGCCAAAGCCACCCAGGTAATTCATGTTCGCCAGATCAAATACGCGGATGAGCGTGTCTTCAGTAGCGCTATTACTTACCAGAAAATCGTCTGTACAGATCAACATTCGCTCTTTGAAGAGCACCGGAGGAATTTTAATGGTTTCTAATTCGCTCGTGATGATGGATTTCTCAAAGCTTATGGGCCTTTCCGCACTTTCTTCATTTTGACAGGAAAAAAGGAAAAAGCATACACTGAGAAGTAGAAAGACCGTTTTTATAGACATCACTTAATGGATTGACAACTCTAATGTAACTAACGTCTCTGGCCTTCAAAATAGTCTAAGGCCGGATAATTAGGGTCATTTAACCACTAGCCCTCCATCTGACTGATCAGGGCTATGCCCTCGTCTACCGACCTAATCTCTTCAATTCTTAAGATCAGCCTGGTTTTGTACTCCTTCATTTTACACATGCGTGGGCGCTGCTGTACAAAGGCCAGCACTTTGCCAAATACATCAGACTGAAAATAGGCCTCATTGTCTGAAGGCATGAAGTAGCACTTCATCGATTCGTTTTTGAGCGTCACCTTTTCAAAACCTAGCCTTTCTGCGATCCAGCGAAGCCGTACTGTTTTAATCAGGTCTTCCACGGGGTCGGGAATAGGCCCGAAACGGTCTTTAATGCTGTGTAAAAACTTATCGAGCGCTTCTTCATCCTTGATGCGATCCAGTTTAGCGTACAGGCTCAGGCGCTCAGCAATGTTAGAAACATAGGTTTCCGGAATCAGAATTTCCAGGTCTGTTTCTATACTACAGTCTTGCGCTACTACTTTGGCTGCCTCTTTTACCAGGTCTTTGGTAAACAGCTCTTTGAATTCCGTTTCCTTGAGTTCTTGTACCGCTTCATCCAAAATCTTGTGGTACATGTCAAAGCCCAGGTCAGAGATAAATCCGCTTTGTTCTGCACCCAGCAGGTTTCCGGCTCCGCGAATGTCCAGGTCGCGCATGGCTACTTTAAAGCCATCTCCCAGGTCGGAGAATTCTTCCAGAGCACTCAGGCGTTTGCGCGAATCGGAGCTGAGGCCAATGGTAGGTGGGGTCAGCAGGTAGCAGAAAGCCTTGCGGTTGCTTCGGCCTACGCGGCCACGCATCTGATGCAGGTCAGACAGGCCAAACATGTGTGCATGGTTGATAATGATGGTGTTGGCATTGGGTATGTCCAGGCCCGATTCGATGATATTGGTAGAAACCAAAACATCGTATTCTCCCTCGATGAATTTCACCATGCGTTTTTCCAGCTGGCTGCCATCCATTTGCCCATGGGCTACCCCAATGCGCGCATCGGGTACCAATTTGAGTATGATGTTGCCCACCATGTCGATGTCTTGAATGCGGTTATGCACAAAAAACACTTGACCACCCCTGCGCAATTCAAAGGCTATTGCGTCCCGAATGACTGTCTCGTTGAAGCTATGAATCTCGGTGGTTACCGGTTGGCGATTGGGCGGTGGCGTGGCTATTACGCTCAGGTCGCGCGCACCCATCAATGAAAAGTGCAGGGTGCGTGGTATGGGAGTAGCAGTAAGCGTGAGCACATCTACATTCACCTTAAACTCTTTGAGCTTGTCCTTCACCTTTACCCCAAACTTCTGCTCTTCATCTATGACCAGAATACCAAGGTCTTTGAAGCTCACATCTTTGTTGACAATGCGGTGCGTGCCAATGAGTATTTCGGTTTTGCCTTCTTTTACGCGCTGTAATGTCTCTTTAATCTGCTTGGTGGTCTTAAAACGATTAATGTATTCCACCTTTACCGGGAAGTTCGACAGTCGTTCTACAAAAGTGCGGTGGTGCTGCATGGCCAATATAGTTGTGGGCACAAGTACTGCAGCTTGTTTGCCATTTACCACGGCTTTGAAAGCTGCCCTGATGGCCACTTCTGTTTTACCAAAGCCCACATCACCGCAGACTAGGCGGTCCATTGGGTGTGCCAGTTCCATATCGGCTTTTACGTCTTCTGTGGCTTTGGCCTGGTCGGGCGTATCTTCATAAAGGAAAGAAGATTCTAGTTCCGCTTGCAAAAAGCCATCTTCTGAAAAAGCAAAACCCGGTGCATTTTTGCGCTTGGAATAGAGATTGATCAGGTCCTTGGCTATGTCTTTGACCTTCTTTTTTACCCGTTTCTTTTTATTCTCCCACTCAGGTGAGCCCAGCTTGCTCATGGTGGGGGGTGCTCCTTCTTTGCCGGTGTATTTAGAGATTTTGTGCAGCGAGTGAATGCTCACATAAAGCAAATCGTCATCGCGATACACCAGGCGCACGGTTTCCTGCTCATTGTCATTGACAGTTACCTTTTCCATGCCCGCAAAGCGGCCCACACCATGGTCTATGTGGGTAACGTAATCGCCCGGCTGCAGCTCACGAAGCTCTTTCAGGGTCAGGGCCTTCGACTTGCTGTGCTTGGTTTTGGTCTTGTATTTATGAAAGCGATCGAAGAGCTGATGGTCTGTGTAGCAAAGTACGTCCAACACCCGATCTATAAAGCCTTGTCTGAGACCAATGTTCAGGGGTTGGATTTTGATAGTGGGGTCCAGCTCGGTGAAAATGGTCTCCAGTCTGTTGATCTGATTGGGCGATTCTGCCGCTATTACCAGGCTGGCACCTTTAAGCTGCCATTCGCCCAGGTTTTCGGTAATCAGATCAAAATTCTTATTGAAAGAAGTTTGGGGTTCAGCATCGAACTGGGCAGTAAACCCGGTTCTGCGATAAAAACGGTTCCCAAACTCTACTTGTGCAAAGTGCTTGAGGTCTTTTTTGAAGGTATTACTCGTTTCAAAAAGCTCATCGGGCCCAAGCATCACTTGAGTATCGCTTTGCGAAAGCACCGCATCAAAGTTGGTCGAGGCCTTTTCGAAGTAGGCATCAATGACATCGAGCGTTTGCTGGTAGTCTTTGAACCAGAGCTTTGAGTTTTTGGGTACAAAGCTCAAAAGAGACTGACGCACTTCTTCCAGCAAGCGCGTCTGTACATTGGGTATGATGTTGATCTGCTTGACCGATTCCTCACTTAATTGACTGATGGGGTCGAAAGTACGGATGCTGTCTACCTCATCTCCAAAGAGCTCTATGCGATAAGGCAGGTCATGTGCATAAGAAAATACATCTACTATGCCTCCTCTAATGGCGAATTGACCTGCTTCGTACACAAAATCGGCTTTTTCGAAGTCGTAGGTTTGAAGCAGCTCGGCCAGAAATTCTACATCCAGGTTTTCACCTACTTTGACGGAAAGGGTGTTGCTGGTAAGCGATTTTTTATTGATCACCTTTTCTGATAGTGCTTCCGGGTAGGTCACAATCAGTTCACCGGTAGAGGCTTTGTTATTGATCCGGTTGAGGATTTCGGCCCTCATGAGAATGTTGGCATTCTCTGTTTCGTCAAACTGATAAGGCCTTTTGTAAGAGGTAGGGAAGAGAAGCACCTCTTTTTCTCTCATCAGGTTTTGCAGGTCGTTGTGAAAATAAGCGGCTTCTTCCTTATCGTGTAGCACAAAGATGCTCGTCTGCTTGTTGAGCTGGTACACACTGGCGGCTATCACGGCATCGAGACTGCCTACCAAACCTTTGAGTTGCACATGCAACTCCTCATTAGGTTTGACCTTTTCGGCAATGGTCTGGACGATCGGGTCCTCCTTATAAATCCGTATGAAATCTCTGATCTTCAAGGGAATCGGGCTTTCAGGGGCTGCAAATGTAATTAATTATTCATGTCTACCACCGAAACTAGTATTACTCGTATATAAATTAGTGGCAATTAGCTTAACCATCTGCTTGCTTTAAAGGTTAACAAGCCGCTAAACATTATGACCAAGCAAAAAGTACGGTTCGATCTCAGGCGTGAGGCTTATAAAAAAATGGAGCTGCTGCACCCACATCAGCTCATGCTTTATGTGGCCATGATTGGCAGTGCCATTATTTTCCTGTTCATGATAGTGGCCTTTGTTGTGAGCAGGCCCGAAGCGGCTGAATTCATCAGTCAGCAATTCCCTAAGTCGTTTGTGATTAGCACCATTGTGCTATTGCTTTCCAGCTTTTCGGTTTCTAAAGTAGTGCCGGCCTTTGAGAAGGACGATATGGAAGAGCTCAAGAAATGGATGGGCATTACCTTTTTACTAGGGTTGGTATTTGCTGCCAGCCAGGTAACCGGCTGGAAAGAGCTGCAGGCAAACAGCATCTTCTTTTCTGGTGTAAAATCGGGTGCTTACCTCTATGTCATTTCCGGCCTGCATGTGCTGCATATGGCTGTGGTTATGCTTTTCCTCCTGTCGCTATTGCTCCAATGCCACAAAGTGAGCAAAGATGTAGTAAAGCAGTTGGTGTACACCACCACGCCTTATCAAAAGATTAAACTTAAGATGCTCACCGACTTTTGGCACTTTGTAGATGTACTTTGGTTGATGCTGTTTTTGTATTTTCTGTTCACATTTTAAGTTGCCAATAAACACCTAACAGACTGTTGTTTCTTATTTAATTTCCTTGAAAATGAAGCATTTGGTTTAATTTTTGAGGCCCTTTTAACTACCAAACCAAACCCAGCCTTATGAAAAGGAGTGTCAATCAATTCAAGCTTATCGCCATGTCATTGGCGATGGTATTTATACTCACACATTGTAGTAAAAGTGACGACCCTACTCAGACTCCAGAGCAAAACCTGGAAATGTCTGAAAGGCTTGAAGAGGTATTCGGCATTGCCCAACTCAATTCAATCAACCGTTTAACCATTGATTGGGACGATTTGCGAGTGGAAGTGTCTGCAATGGAACGAAGAACCGGCTATGAATCTGGTCTGAGGTTACTCTTGCGCAGCCTTGCCGACAATCATAGCTTCTACACTTTCGCTGACGGTAGGTTTGCATCTGAAAGTCAAATCAGATGTGATGGCAATGTTTACGACTTCAGCAGCCTGCCCGATGATATTGGTTACATCAAGGTAAATGCCTTTTCGGGTAGCACAGCCGAGGCGCTGGCCCTGGCCAACTCAATTCAACAAAGCATTCGGGAACAAGATGTAGATGGCCTAAAAGGTTGGGTAGTGGACTTAAGCAACAATGGAGGCGGCAACATGTACCCCATGGTTGCTGGACTTGGCCCGTTTTATCGCCAAGAGCTGCTCGGGCATTTTATTGGGCCAACTCAACAAGAAATAGAATGGGGATACAGTGTAGATGGCTCTTTTATAGGCGATTTTACCAGGAAAGTAACGCAGGTGGAAGATCCCTACGAACTGAAAAACCCTAATTTGAAAGTGGCCGTCATCGTATCTAACAATACTGCTTCGAGTGGCGAAGCCACCCTCATTTCGTTTATGGGCAGGGAAAATACATTGCTGCTAGGTCAGCCAAGCTGTGGGCTTTCTACCGCCAATAGTTCTTTTAGCCTCAGCAATGGAGACCGTTTCACTTTAACCGTTTCTACCATGGCCGACCGTGAACGCACCTTATTCGGTGGCCAAATTATGCCCGATGAGCAGATTGACAGCGACCAGGACATGCTGGAGCGGGTAACCGAATGGATCAACCAATAGCCACAGGGGTTACATTTACTCACAGTTGTTTTGCTTTGGGCAAAGCTGTGCTAAATTTATCTATACTAGCCAGGTAGTATTTCAAATACCTAAAACGCGCTTCATGAACAATCTAAAAGTACTTAGAGGCTTACCATACCTTACCATGATAGTGATGCTACTGACCATGGCTTGTGGTGGAGGTGGCGGAGAGAGTAGCATGGAAGAAGAAATGCAGTCGCTGAACGAAATACTTCAAGTAGGCCGACAACGGGCGGTAAACAAAGAAAATATAGACTGGGATGCACTCACCGTTCAGGTAAATGATACCTATGCCAACACAGGCTTTGAAGCGGCTGTTCGGGTTTTCCTGGCTGCTATGGGAGATAATCAAAGCTTTTACGGCAGGTTGAGTGGGGCCAACATTTTTTCTTCGGAAGCCAATTGTAATTCAAGTGGTTTCGGTTTTGGTGGCCTTTCTACCGACATAGGCTTTATTCAGATGCGCACTTTTGTGGGCTCATTGGCTGAGGCTACCTTTTTTGCAGGCGACCGACATAACAGGGCCCGCACCCAAGACAATGCGGACATCAGAGGCTGGGTGGTAGACCTTTCCACCACTAATGGGGGAGATTTATATGCACAAATTGCCTCATTGGGCATGTTCTTCGATCGCGAAACACTGGGCTATTTTATCAATGCCGATGAAGAGGTTCCCTGGGGTTTTGCAAACGGCAATGCTTTTTTGCGCAGAGTAGGAGAAGCCAGAACTGTGGTTACTGATCCTTATACCCTAATGGACCCCAACGGAAAGCTGGTAGTGGTTATAGACTTGCCTACAGCGGGTGCTGGCGAGGCAGCTTTGATAGCCCTGAAAGACCGACCCAACACGCTTGTTTTGGGCAGACCAACCTGTGGCCTTGCATCTGTAACAGAGTCATTTTCCCTTTCTAACAGTGACTTTCTGGTGCTGGCCACGCACTATATAGCTGATAGTGACAAAGAGACTTATACAGACAGGTTGCAACCAGATGAGTCAATTGGTAACTCTACTGACCTGGTTGAGCGCATTGAGTCTTTTATGAATGAGTGACGCTTCGTGCAGCAGGTGCAAGACCTGCGAAGCGCAAAAAAACGGGGCTGCACTTGACCTGTGCAACCCCGAGTAATTGACCTATGAAGAGTACGTTCTTGACCTTTGTGCTCTGGTAATATGACCGATTAGTTGAAAGTAATTTCTTTAACATCTTCCCACGCGATGTAGGTAGGGTCTCCTTTTCCGTTGTTGAAAACCAATATCCCATCGTTGTCTTCAGTTACATCTCTCGACTCGCTAAGCATGAGCTCAGTACCGTTGGTCAAGGTGATTTCTGAATTGTCGTAGTTTCTGGGCTTAATCTTTTTGATTGAGGCGAAAGGGATGATGTATTCCACATCGTCATCTTTGCCTTGCAGCATTTCGAAGTTGAATTCTTCGTCCAGATCGTAAACGATCACACCCGTTAAGGTTTCGCCATCATTGGTTAGTACAGTACCCGAAAGCTTTTTCATGTCGCTGTAAGCGCTGTAAGGCTTGCCAGCGTTTGGAGCATCGGTGAAAGTTACTTTTTTGAACTCTCTCCAAGGAATGTCTACTCTGCCAAAGTCGGTAGTTACAATGATGCCCTTATTGCTGCTGTTCACATCGTTGCTACCTCGCAGGTACAACTCACGGCCGCTTCTGGTTACTACATTGCTACCACCTCTGTCTCTTTCGATAGACTGCAGTTTGCCAAATTCGATAGACATGTCGCTGTCGCGGGTATCACCATCCAGTACATCGGTAGTAATGCGCTCGTCATGGTCCCACTGAACGATGCCAGTATATTCGCCTCCGTAGAATTCTACAGTACCGTACATTGGCTCACCCAGTTTAGAACTCAGGCTCTTAGGGGTGTCCATGAATTCAACCATTTCCACACGGCTCCACTTAAACTTCATTTTGCCCAGCTCATCGTCCATCACGGTAATTTCTGTACCGAAGTCGTTTGAACCGTCTTTTACATAGAGCTTATCTCCATTTCTCATGGTAAGCTCTACTTCAGACCTGCGGTCGATCACCAATTTGGAGATGTCGCCAAAACGCGCCTGAAATTCGTGAGTTACCTCATAGTCTCTGCGTGAGTTCCAGTTCCAGTTCCAGTTTCTTCTGTTGCCGCGATCTCTCAGATCGTCCTTTTCGTTGCGGGTGAGGTAGCGATAGTTCTCGTTTTCCTCTTTGTTTCCATTGAACAGATCTGTCCAGTAGGCTTCCTCTTTGCCCCAGCGGATTTGACCAGTATAGGTTTCGTTATCAATGGTAGTGATTTTGCCGTAGATGAAACCCTCATCCTGGGCGCTTAATGTGAAGGTAGTGAAGGCGAAGATTGCCAGTATGACCGATTTTGAAATGACTTTCATTGTTGTTCGTTTGAGTTATTCTTTAATGACAATCAAACATACGTTGAATGAATAGCCTGGGAAACGCAATGAAGACCTAACGGGGCATTTTCCAACCGAACCGGGACAAGCTACTACCGAACCTGACTGCCCGATTCATCGGTTACTGGTCTAGCCAGCGTTTGAAGACGGGTGTCTTCTCTGAGCTCACCACTATCTCCTCGTCAATGTCGGGGTTGAGGCCTAGTTTTACCCGGCCTTTAAAGTAGGGGTGAATGTCGGCCACTGAATTGAAGTGTACCAGGAATTTACGGTTGACTCTGAAAAAGTCTTTAGGGTTGACTATTGTGTCCAGTTCTTCCAGGGTTTGATCAATGGGGAATTTCTGGCCCTCGAAGTTTACAATGTAGGTGAGCTTGTCGCGAGAAAAGAAGTAGGCCACCTTTTCTATGGGTATGGCCCTGATGCGCTGCCCCACCTTTACCAGAAAGCGCGATTTGTATTCAGGTTGGTCTTGATGTATTAAAGCTCTGATCTGCTCAATGTCAAGCCCAGCGCTGGTATCGCTGCTGGCCGTCTTGGCTCCTACTTTGTCCAGCGCAGCTTTCAGCTTTTCACTCTGAATGGGTTTGAGCAGGTAGTCAACACTGTTTACCTCAAAAGCTTTGATGGCGTATTGGTCGTAAGCAGTGGTAAAAATGACAGGGCAGCTGATTTGAATCTGCGAGAAAATCTCAAAGCTGGTACCATCCAGCAACTGTATATCGCTAATGATCAGTTCAGGCTCATCATTATTTTGCAGCCACAGTACACCTGCTTCTACAGATTTAATGCTGTTGACCACTTCCATTTCCGGCCTCAACTCTTTGAGCAATTCAATGAGCCTTTCTGAGGCCAGTTTTTCGTCTTCAAAGATGAGTACTTTCATGGGCTGCCGTTTATATGCTGTCTATGTCTATCAGGGGTACTTTTACAATAAAGGATTTTTCGTTCTTAAATACCTCTACCGGTTGGTTTGTAAAATAAGAATATCTTCTCTCAATGTTGCGCAGGCCGGTTTTGCTGCTCGTTCTCGACTCTATCTTTTTTGGCTGAAGCACATTTTTTACCACCAGGTAGCGATCACGGCACTCAATGTTGATCTTCAGCGGCCTGATCTCCGAAATAGCATTGTGCTTGATGGCATTCTCCAGTAGCATCTGTAATGTAAGCGGAGGCAAATAATAACCTTTGTTTTCAGGCTTGATGTTGATGTCTAGCTGAATGGTGTCTTCAAAACGAATTTCCAGCAGGTACATATAGGCACTGATAAAGTCCAGCTCCTGGTTGAGCTCTACCAGCTCTTCCGAACTACTTTGTAATATGATGCGATAGACTTCTGCGAACTTTTCAAGGTAAGACTGTGAAAGCTTCTGGTCTTTGGAAATTAGGGAAGATAATATGTTTAGGTTGTTGAACAGAAAGTGCGGATCCAGGTGGTTTTTGAGTGTTTCTAACTCCGCCTTGATCGACTCCTTCTGAAACTGTTCTGAGGCCAGCTGGGCATTTTTCCAGTTTTTCAAAAACTGAATGCCAAAGTTGATGGATATCGTGGGCAGCAAAATCAAAACACCCAGGGCATTCATAGAGGCCATTTGTGCACTATCGGGCGGATCTTGAGTAAGCACCAGCTTAAAGATGAGGTAGCTAATGTTGATGATGACCAGTGATAGGAACACCCCCAGGCCCAGTTGCCAGTAAAAGCGCCTGTTGCCATACTTGAGCCAGGGCAGCTTGCGATCCAGCAAAATGGTGAGTCCACGGTTGCTCAGAAAAATGAGCAGCAATACCGCTATGAACCAGCCCGCTGTAATGTACAAGGCGGTATCGGCTTCAGTAGCATAGAGCGCAATGAACACTATTGCTATGAGCAGCAGTACTACGGTGCTCTGAATAATTTGAGAACGAGAGAGGTTCAAGTGGACTTAGTCAAAAATTATCTCATCGATGCGAGACCAGCGAATATAGATGGGCTTGTCATCCTTACTGGTAAATATAAGCACTCCGCTGTTATTGTCAGATACATCTCTTTCATCTCCTAGCAGAAGGTCTGTGCCATCGCGCAGAATCACCGTGGAGTAGTTAGAATTTTTAGGAATGATGTTTTTGATGTTGCGCATGGGTATTTTGAATTCCACGTTATCATCTTTGGCATCGAGAATTTCAAACTCCCACGCTTCGTCAAGGTCGTAGGCAATCAGGCCCTTGTGCTCGTCACCATCTATGGTAACCACGGTAGCCGATAAGCCTTGAGAGATGGGAAAATCATTGAAAGCAAAGCCTGCGGGCATATTTTCCAGAATTTCCATTTCCATAAAGTCTCTCCATGGTATGATCACCTGACCAATATTGGGGTCGTTTACCACAATGCCATCATTGTCACTGTTTACATCTTCGGTACCAGAGAGGTAAAACTCCCTGCCGGAATGTAGAGTAATTTCTGAACCACCTCTGCTTTTCACAATTTTCGATATGCTTCGAAATGGAATGGCACGATCGCCATTGCGGTCTTTTCCGTCAATGGTGTGCTCCATAAAGCGCTCGTCTTTGCCCCACTGAATCAGACCAGTGTATACGCCTTTTCGCCCAGCATCTACACGGGCATAAACCGGGGTACCGAAGTTATCGGTCACGTTATTCGGTGCTTGCTTGAAGTCTACTTTTTCTATGCGGCTCCACTTAAACTTAAGCTCACCCAGTTCATTGTCATAAACCCTCACAGTGGCACCTACATCTTCATAGCCACTGCCACCGGTTTCCAGTATCACCCCGTTTTTCAAAGTGAGTCGTGCCCTGCCATTGCGCGTAGGCTCTACAGAGGCGATATCGCCAAAACGAGTATCGAAACGGTGATTTGAACCACTGTATTTATCCTCCCAAATGTCGAGTATATTCAGGTTGATGCCCAACCATGAATTGCCTTCTGTTTCTTTTGACAATTTATCTATCTCACCACGAGACAGGAATTTCATAAAATCGTTTGAGGTTTTTTCTGCATTGAACATTTCTACCCAATACACCTCATCATCGCCCCAGCGGATGGGGCCAGTGTAAGTATCACCAGACAATGTGGTGACGGTACCATACATAAACGCATTACTCCCACTCTCCTGAGCCTTTGCCTGGCTGGCGATGATCACACCACCCACCACAATTCCTATGGCTATCAGCACTTTTCTCATAACTGCACGTGTTTGCTTATGTGAGTACATACTACAAACATAGTTGAACGGTTGGGGCAGAAGAAGGCTTTCAGTCTGGATCAGCATAATAGCAGGATGAATCGGGCATACATTGTACCTGGAAATTGAGCAATTGTTTAGTCGGGGAAGATAGATTTGTCAATATCGGGCACAATGCGCAAGGCATTTTTATAATAAATCTTCTTCAAAACCTCGTCAGAAAGGCCCAAGCCGTACATTCTCCAGAAGGCGTGATAGCGTTTATAATAGGGGAAGTACTCGTCTTCAGTTTCCAGCACCCTAAAGTAAGTAGCATACTCGCCCGGGTTGTAGGCATCCTTGCCAAAAAGTACGCGGTCTTGATATTTCTCTAAAAACTTCTTGGCAAATCGTGGCTGACGGCCCAACTCGGCTATCACCGCCCCTATTTCTACTACCATGTTGGGCATTTCGTCTAATAGTTCGCCCAGCTTCACAAGGTCGTTGGCATGCCAGCCCATGTGAGCGGCTATGAAAGTTGTGTTCTTGTGTCTTTTAAAGAGGTTGTGCTGTTCCTCAATCAAGGTTTCCCATGGTACAGGATTGTTGGCGCCTCTTTTGCGCCTGGGCCTCAGCTTCAGCTCCAGCCAGCGCTCGTTGTCTGTATCATGGTTTTGCCAGAAGGGCTTAGGGTCAGCGGTGTGAATGAGTACCGGAATGCCCAGCTCGCCACATTTGGCCCAAACAGCATCCAGGCGCGGATCGTCTACTGCTATGCGATTGCCATCAGTGTCTTTATTGCTTAAGCCAAGGCTTTTGAAAATCTTCAAGCCGCGCGCACCCTGGTTGTAGTCGCGCTCCAGTTGGGCTGCTGCTTTTTCGCCCCAACCTTCATCCCCTACGCGGGCAAAGTTTATGTTGGCGAATATTATAAAGCGCTTGGGCTGGTTGTCTTTGATGTTTTTAATACCATCTACTATGTTTTTGCCCGTACCGCCACTGAGGTTTACCATCAGGCCCATGTTAATGCCATCCATTTCGGAGGCCAGCTTGTTCAGGTCACGCTCGCCCATGCGCCATTGGTGGCTGTGAATGTCTATGAAGGGAAACTTGGCTCTGCTTAAGGGGTTTTCCGGCACCTTAAGGGTAGACGGTGGGTCGTAATCCTCAAAAGTAACGGACTGTGCGGTGGACAGTTGTACGGCCAAAAGTAGGCTCAGGGCAATGATGCCTTTTGTGTATTTCATTATCGGTCTTTTCTCTATTGTCGTGGAGCAGTTGAGCAGCAAGTCAACAACTCCTATACAGTAATCGCAAAGCAGCCTGTAAAGTTGACTACACATGACGAAAACGGTAAAATGTCAGACACTCGTAAGCGCCTATTATTTAAATGCTTAAAATGGCTTTAACGATTTACGAATGTAGATTTAAGTATTGTGTAAATCTAAAAGCGGGCATCGTACATCAACCAATCTTTGAATTCAGATCAACATTTTGTCGATTTGAAGAATCAAAGGCATGATACAGAATGCAGTTTAATGGACTGAAAGACATAGACTATGGAAATTTCTTTAAGAGGGCAGGTTATTTTGGTAACGGGGGCTTCGCGCGGAATTGGGGCTGGCATTGGCAGACAATTGCTGGAATCAGGGGCCACCCTGGCACTGCATTATAACAGTAAGCTGGCTGAAGCCGAAGCTATTCGCAAAGGCCATGAAGACCGTTGCCACTTGTTCCAGGCCGACCTTGCTTCGGCCAATGGCCCTATTCAGTTGTTTAAGCAAGTAGTTGCGCAATTGGGTAGGCTGGATGCCCTGGTGAACAATGCTGGAGTAGCGGTTTCTTCAGAAGATGATGGCGCAGATGCCGACTGGCTGGCCGATTGGGATTTTACGATAAAGGTAAACCTGCGGGCCACAGGCATTTTGTGCAAAAAGGCAGTTGAGCTTTTTCGCAAGCAAGAAGGGGGGCGCATAGTGAACATCTCATCAAGGGCAGCTTTCAGGGGTGACACTGCCGATTACCTGGCCTATGCTGCTTCTAAAGGAGGGGTGGTGGCCCTTACCAGATCTATCGCCAGGGCTTATGGCAAGCAGAACATCAAGGCCTTTAACATTGCCCCTGGGTTTGTACGCACCGACATGGCGCAGGACTTTATGGACCAATACGGTGAAGATTATGCCCTGAACGACATTGCACTCAACCAACTTACTGAGCCGAAAGACCTGGCACCAACCGTGGCCTTTCTCTGTAGCGGCCTGGCCGACCATGCTACTGGCTGCACCATAGATATTAATGCGGCCAGTTACGTGCATTAGTCGCTCGCCTTTGGTGAGTGACTAATTTAGGACATCCCCATTTCCAATTACTCGGCTTTGCCGAGTGATATGTCTACAGCCACTCGGTGCAACCGAGCGACTGTAAAACCTCCTAGCCACTTATTTTCTTACCCAACGCTCGGCTGTGCCGAATGATGCTCTAATTAACCATTACTCAGTAGTGACCGAGTGACAAAACTTAAAACTCGATTTCGATTCTAAAATGTGAGATGTCCTGAGCTTTCCTGAAGCCAAAGCTATGCTTCTCCACAATTTGCTCGGCTACCTGAAGGCCAAGGCCCATACCTGGCCCCATCTGGCTGCCCTGTGGAGGAACGGCATTTTCAATACTTAGCGATGGTTTACCGTCAGTACCACACAGGTTGATGAGGATGGGGCTTTGCTGGTCTCCGTATTTGCGGCAGTTGTCTAGCAAGTTGACCAATACGGCTTCAATTTTTTCACGGTCGGCCTCTATGCTCAGGTTTTCCAGCTGCTCATCGAGCGAAAACCTCACCTCAAATCCACTTTTGGTGAGCAAGGGCCGCATGCGTTCTAAGGTGTCGTACAGCAAGTCGTCTAGCCTGAATTGCGAAGGCCGCAGCACCAGCGTATCTGCTTTTAGCTGGCTCATGAGCAGAAAATCCTGCACAATATTTTTGAGCCGAACCACCTCTTCTCTCAGGCTGGTGAGAATGTCAGCGCTCAATTGCTGGTCGGCACCGGTTAGGTAATACTCCAGCTCCGACTGCATGTTTGCCAGGGGTGTGCGCAGCTCATGGGCCGCCATGGCGAAAAAACGGTTTTGGTTTTGAATGGCTTCTTCAATGCGGCCAATCATGTCGTTAATGGTATCGGATAGCTGGCCTATCTCATCTTTCACCTTGCTTTCTGGCAGGCGCTCCATTTGCTCAGCTGCCTGAATAGTGCGTGCCTTGTTGATTACCTTTTGCACAGGCCTGAGCGAAAGCCCTGACACAATGTAGGCCATGGCGGCAGATAGTAGAATAGCTAGTATAATGGCCCCGAACATCTGGTCGCGGATGCTACGAAGCTGAGCATAAAACTCACGGTTATCTTTGGCCAGCAGCAGGCTGAGCCGTGACTGTTGAAAGTCTTGCAGCCCCCGGCTCACCATTTGTAGGTCTACGCTGTCCAGGCTCAGGTATTCGAGCGGTTCTTGTGGCCGTGCTTCAAAGGTTTGTAGCTGCTGAAATACCGTTTGATAGCCTGTTGGAAATCCCGGTTTTTCAAAGAGTGTGGTGGCGTCCAGCCCTGATTCCAGCCAAATGAGAATGGACTGGTCGGGTGTGGTCAAGGGTATTTCCAGAGGGTCGGTGCCTACCCGGTCTAATATGTTCTGTGCTTCCTGCGTAAAGTTAGACCGGTAGGCTTGTGTGAGCTGGCTTACGATGTTCTGGTAAATGAAAAAACTGCTGACCGCAGTGATGCTGAAGAACACCAGGGAAAAGGCCAGGGCGATTTTGAAGCGGAGGCTCCGGAAAGGAAATGCAGTTTTCAATCTATTTCGTGACTAATTCGCCCTGCAATTTATAACCAAAGCCTACATGTGTCTGGATTAATTTTTTCTCGTATTCAGAATCTACCTTTTTTCTAAGCTGATGCATGTGTACCTCAATCACATTGCTACCCATGTCAAAGTCAATGTTCCAGATCTTTTGAGTGATCTCCATTTTAGACAAAACGCGGTTGGCATTGCGCATGAGCAGCTCTAGCATGCTAAACTCTCGCTTGCTCAAATCGATGGTGGCACTGTTACGGCTTACCTCCCTTTTGAGCAGGTCTATCTTCAGGTCGTCTACCATCAAAATGGTTTCGCGCTTGGTGCTGAACTTACGCTCAACATTACGGATTCTGGCTTCCAGCTCTTCAAAGTCGAAGGGTTTACGAATGTAGTCTACCGCACCAATGTCCAACCCTTTGATCACATGCTCGCTTTCGTTGAGAGCACTTATGAATATCACAGGTGTTTGCACTTTGAAGCTTCGGAGATTTTTCAAGATGTCGAAGCCATTTTGCCCGGGCAGCATAACGTCCAGCAGTATGAGGTCAAACTCCTCTGCTGCTGCTGCTTCCAGCCCTTCGCTGCCATTTTGATAAGCATCCACATTGTGCCCCGAACTGCTCAATCCTTTCTGAAGGAAATCGGCCAGTTTTGGCTCATCTTCTACTAAAAGTATCTTCATCAGAGCGTCCGCTTAATATTGTAGTTCTTCTGTGCAAAGGTTTTGCCGCCAATGGTAAAGGCATTTACCGCCATTATGGTAAAACCTTTTAGGTTTACCTCACCGGATACTTTTTTCCTCATCCACCCCTTGATGGTAATGTCCATACCCTCTTTTATTTTGTCTTGAATGTTCAGGGCTACAATCTCTTTTACTCCTACGAAAATGGAGTCATTCACGATGAGGTACTTTAGTTTGGCAGCATTGATAGTATTGGCAAAATAGCCCGTGGCGCCTTTGTAGTTGAGCAATTTGGTATCGGCAAACCGGGCGCTGGTTACTTTACCCTTCAGGGTTACCTCTTCTTCTTCATAATTACCATTGGCAAGAAACGGCTGATCACGGTTGTCTAAAAATTCGGCATTTTCACCTTCTCCTGTTACATATAGCACAATAGAGTCTTCCCCAATGTTTTTGTAATAGCCACTGAATGCTTCATTTTCCTTTACGGTGGCCATAATCTTCTCCCCGTTTTTCACATTGAAAAACATCGATTCCTTGTTGCCATTTACCTCTACTTCATAGCCACTTAAAAGACCTCGCATGTTACTAATCCTTGACAGCGGTACAAACTCTGCCTTTTCAAGAATTACAACGGCATGTGATATTATGATACTGCCGATTTCGCGCCTGCCGATGGGGTGATCAAAAAGCATTGAGGCCAAGGTATAAGTGTTGGGCGACTTGAAATAGGACCCCTTGCCAAAAACTGAGTTGCTACGAAAATAGCTGATGCTTTCGCGGCCTTTAATGGACTTATCTTTTTTTATGGGAACCAAAATGGTATCACCATTTTCCAAGGCATAAAAAACCTGATTGTCAGGAGCTCTTTTTCTTTTAACAATGGCCACATTTTCCACAAACTCCCCCCGCTTGCCTGGGGTTGAAAAGAGGGTTCGGGTTTTGTCGTAAGTGTATTCTCCAGCTGAGCTCACTACTTTTTTGAAATGGGCAATGCCGGTGAGTTTAATGTCCAGGGTATTCTGGATCCGTAGATACTCGTCTTTGTAGTAAAGTATTTCTTTCAATAAAACCGGATCACCAGTCACCGTCAATTCAATGCTTTCATTCCTGGTTATAAAAGGCATAAGCCTTGACCCGTCATGCTGTCTTATTCTCACGTGATAGTACTGATCTTCATTTGACCGGAAAACGAACCCCGTAAGCGCCTGGCTAACCCCTTTATACAGGTAGTTTACCACTTCGCCTTGCATGTGCTTTTCGATGTGATTGTTCTTCCTGGCATCACGCTTGACTTGTTCCATAAAGTCCACATCAGTTTGACCAAACGACAATTGACAAAGCATTAAGAACGACAACAGACTAAAAGATAGCTTTCTCATGATTTCACTTTTATGCAACCTAAGTCGCAGGCATTAATTCAGGCTTAAAATGAAATTAATTTTTCTTAAGTAAGCAGACCTGATGCCTGTTTTGTGTATGACAAAACAGGGGGTCGACTGTTTTTCAAAGCATGGTACAGCACCCTTACAATGGTCCTTCTAATTCGACCGAGACTCCCATTTCAATCCTTTTATTGCGTTTTTTTTGCTATTATGAGGACTAGATCAATCAACCTTTAACAAAAAAATATGGAAGCCGAGAATTCTAATCAACCCATATCGGTAGGTCAATGGATGCTTAATATGCTCATCCTTTACATACCGGTGGTAAATATTGTCATGCTCATTGTTTGGGCGGCAAGCAGCGATACTCCACAAACCAAGAAAAACTGGGCCATTGCCAGGTTGGTTTGGATGGCCATTGGTACAGTATTACTGTTCTTGTTTTATGGTGCCCTTGCAGCGCTGTTTCTTACCCAGGGCGGCTTTGATAACTTTTAATTACTAAAACCACCTGATTTAATAAACCCTGCAGCCCGCCCATAAGCAGCTGTGCTGGTTTACTAAGAGATAATACACAGGCTTATACAGTCTGCATTACGTTTTAAATTTAGAAAAGGCCATAAGTAGATTGTGGCCTTTTTTTATGAATGACTTTTACAATTTCTTATAGCTAACTTTGAACATGACGAAGCGTTGCAAATGGGCCGAAAACACCTTTGAGGCCTATGAGAAATATCATGATGATGAATGGGGTGTGCCTGTACATGATGACCGGGTGCATTTCGAATTTCTGATCCTGGAAGGAGCACAAGCGGGTCTCAACTGGGCTACTATTCTTAAAAAACGTAGCGGCTATCGCAAAGCCTTTGCCGACTTTGACCCTGAAGTGGTTGCAAACTATGATGAAGCAAAAATTGCCTCGCTGATTTTAAACCCCGAAATCATCAGGAACAAGTTGAAGATTAATGCGGCAGTGAATAACGCCCGACATTTTTTAGAAGTGCAACAAGAATTTGGCTCTTTTGACGCCTATGTTTGGCAATTTGTAGGGGGCCAGCCCAAGGTGAATGCCTGGGAACAAAATGACCAGGTACCCGCCACTACTCCCGAATCGGATGCTTTGAGTAAAGACCTGAAAAAGCGCGGCTTTAAGTTTGTTGGCAGCACCATTATGTATGCCTACATGCAAGCCTGTGGCCTGGTAAACGACCATCTGGTGGATTGCTGTTGTTACAAGTCTTAATTTTGAATAGATAAGATCACGTATTTCCTGGGCAGCTTTAAAGACCACATACCTACGAGTTGGCCCTCCAGCAGGATAGGGGCATTGTAGGCAATTATATCTCCTGGCAGGTCCTGGGTATTTGGGTCAGCCGATAGGTTGTTTTCAGCATTGTATTGGTAAGCGGCCAGAACCCCAGCTAGTTTTTCTGTAAGCTGATAGCTGCCGTTAAGCGCATATGCGGTAGCACTGAAGCTCACTTCTGCTACCTCCCAGGTTTTCACTGCTTCTCCGGCCTTGGCCATGGCTTCCGTGGCATTCAGTACTTTTACCAGGCTATCGCCCAGGCTCAGTGCCTTTTCCACAATAGTAGCTTCAGGAATCACTCTTATTTCCCGGGCCTTCATTTCTTCCTGAAGTTTAGAAGTATCTACCTTCCCGTTGCCACAGGAGGCTAAAATGAGTAATGCAAAAAGAAAAGGCGTGTTTTTCATGAGTTCTTGAGGTTTAACTCCGGATGTAAAGTTAATTTGTTTATTAATTTTACGAGCTAACCCCCAAATGAATTATGCTGGAGAAGCTTGCAGCCATAAAAGATCGGTTTGAAGAGGTAGGACAGCTCATTGTGCAGCCCGATGCCATGTCGGACATGAAAGTCTATTCCAAATTAAATAAGGAATACAAAGATCTGGACAAAATTGTCAAGGTCTATGATGAATACCGCAATGTGCTCGAAAATGTGGCTTCGTCTAAAGATATTCTGAGAACAGAAAAGGACGAGGAATTTCGAGACATGGCCAAAATGGAGCTTGATGAGCTATCTAAGCGTCAAGTGACCCTGGAAGAGGAGCTGAAAGTGATGCTGATTCCTAAAGACCCGGATGATCATAAAGATGTAATTGTAGAGATTAGAGCAGGTGCCGGGGGCGATGAAGCAGGCATTTTTGCCGGTGACCTCTACCGCATGTACACCCGCTACATCGAGACCAAAAACTGGAAACAGGAATTAATAAACATGAGTGAGGCTAGCTCAGGGGGCTTTAAAGAGGTAGTTTTCGGTGTTTCAGGTGAAGATGTCTATGGATCGCTCAAATTTGAGTCGGGTGTGCACCGCGTACAGCGAGTACCGGTTACCGAGTCGCAAGGCCGGGTGCACACTTCTGCTGCTTCAGTGGCCATTATGCCTGAGGTAGAAGATGTAGATGTGGAGCTGAACATGAAGGATGTGAAAAAAGATACTTATCGCAGCTCAGGCGCGGGTGGTCAGCACGTAAATAAGACAGAATCGGCCGTAAGGCTTACACACCTGCCTACGGGCATTGTGGTAGAGTGCCAGGACGGTCGTTCACAGCATAAAAACTACGACAAGGCTTTGAAAGTACTGCGGTCTAGAATGTATGAGCAGGAGCTGAAAAAGCAGCAGGATGAAATTGCCGGGCACCGTAAATCACTGGTAGGTAATGCCGACAGGTCTGATAAAATCAGGACTTATAATTACCCCCAGGGCCGCGTTACCGATCACCGCATTGGCTATTCGCAACATAACCTACCCGCTGTGATGGACGGCCAAATATCGGAGTTCATAGAAAACCTTCGCATTGCTGAAAATGCCGAAAAACTGCAGGAAGGGTCTGGTAGCTAATGTCTGTTTACCAGGCTGAGCTGCGCTTACCCTCTTTTTCCAGGGGTTTTCATTTGATTACCCGCCATGTGCTGGAGGCGCTGCCCGAGCTGGCCGGTATGAAGGCTGGAGTTTTGCATGTGTTCATTCAACATACTTCTGCAAGCCTTACCATCAACGAAAATGCTGACCCCACCGTCAGAGAAGATTTCGAATCACATTTTAATGTATTGGTGCCTGAATCGGCTACCTATTTCAAGCACACCTTTGAAGGGCCCGATGACATGACCTCTCACATTAAATCTTCTTTATTGGGTAGCTCGGTGAGTGTACCGGTCACCAATGGCAGGCTGAATTTGGGCACATGGCAAGGCATTTACCTGTGCGAACATCGCAATTATGGGGGAAGTAGAAAGTTGGTGCTAACGGCCTATGGAGCTTAAATAGATCCCACCTCAGTTCTTTTCAGGTAGTCTACTGGCTCAAGCTCAAATAGACTGTTGACGGTAGTATTGAAAATCTCTGATATCTTCAATGCCAGAGCAGTGGAAGGCGTATACTTACCCCTTTCAATGGCATTGATGCTTTGGCGCGATACCCCCACCAGGCTGGCCAGTTGCTCTTGGGTAATTTTTTTACGCTTGCGTTCGTCTCTCAGACAGTTTTTCATCACAGTGTTTTTGAGATATTCGAAATTAGATGCGCGCCTTCGCATTTTGCGGAACAAATGGTTAAGTTATTATTACATTTCGGTGCCAATTTGACCTGTGTATTATAGCCTTGTTAAAAATATGTGAACAGTTTCTTAACATAGGCTTTTTGCATATCTTTGCCGACCTAAAGACGAGAACCATGTTATTCGATCCTCCAATAGCTTCTGGCGCCAACACTTTCATTTGGATTGTGGTTGTTTTGATTGCAGCAATCAGTGCACTTAGTCAGCACGATGCGCTCTTCAAAGGCAAGAAGAAAAAAGAAGAGAAGCACTAAGACTTCTTTGCTATAGCCGCTGTACCAGGCGGTAGTAGTCTACCATTGTAATGCGGAAGGCCTCCCGGTCTTCTGACTGTTCCAATACATTATATTGTACACCCTGCACCTCAGTTGTGAACTGGCTGCCTAGCTGTATTTGCTCATACACCTGGTCGGCAAAAGCCACATAGGTCTCTTTGTTGCCGTTTTCAAAAACGATTTCGCCTCTGGTATCTGTTTCCGGGTTTTTCCATGTCAGAGTAAGGTTGGCCAGGTCCAGCAGGTTGTTGGGTTCCAGCATCACATAGGCCTCATCAAAGCGCCAGTTATTCACTATGGCCAGGTTAATGATGGGCCTCTCCTGGCTTAGCACCCTTTTATTCAGCCTATAGACCTCCATTTTGGCTGCTTCCATTTCTTCTACCTCATAATAGGTCCTGCGCACATTTTTGAAGAAAAGCTTGGTAGCATCATTGGTTGCGAACGAGATAGTTGTTTGATCAACTTTCCTGTTTTTATCTGGGTTACAAGCCCATAAAAACAGGAGAATGACCAATGAGAAAAGAATTCGATTAGACATGGACTGTCAATAGGCCCTTAGCCCTTTTGTTTATAAGCTGCATATACCTTGGTCGCTTCAGCCTGTATAAGCTGCCAGGCGTTTTCTATGTGCCGCTTTTCGAGTTCGGTACTGCCAAAAGCCAGTCGCAAAGCAAAACGTCCCTCCAGCACCATTTGCATGAAAAACAGTTTCCCGCTTTTGTTGATGTTGTCCATGATCTCTTGGTTGAGCTGATCAACCGTGGCATCATCTTCAGGCGGGTCAAAGCGGAAACAGAGTGTGTTTAAAGGCACTGGGGCCAATAAGTCGAACTCTGAGTGACTATCAATTTCTTCGGCCAGCCAGTGGCCCCAGGCAATGTGATTTCTGATCTTTTCGCGAATGCCACTCACGCCCATTTCTCTGATGACAAACCAGAGCTTGAGGGCGCGAAACCTTCGACCCAGCGGAATGCCCCAGTCACGGTAATTCTTCACTTCCGTATCTACACTCGTTTTCAGGTAGTCGGGCATGATGGTGAAGGTGTTGACCAGCGCTACCGGATCTTTCACAAAATAGGCAGTGCAATCAAAATTGGTAAACATCCACTTATGGGGGTTGAATACAAAGCTATCGGCTTTTTCTACTCCTTTCGACATCCAGCGTAGCTCGGGCAGCACCAGGGCTGTGCCTGCATAAGCGGCATCTACATGGTGCCAAATACCATACTCCAGGCAGAGGTCAGAGATCTCGTCAATCGGGTCAATGGCAGTGGTACCTGTAGTGCCCAGTGCCGATATCACACAAAGTGGCTGGAAGCCATCGGCCAGGTCTTGCTCAATCGCAGCCTTCAGCTCATCAGCATTCATGGCATAGGCCTCATCCACGCCTACTTTTCTAACCTGCTCACGGCCAAAACCGGCTATTTTAGCACCTTTTTCAATGCTGGAGTGCACTTGCTGCGAACAGTAAATGGTATAGCGCTCATTGCCTGTAAACCCTTTTTCATTCACGGCATATTCTGAAGCCCGTTCGCGTGCCGTCAACATGGCGCAGAGGGTAGCAGTTGAAGCTGTATCTTGAATGCTGCCGGTAAAGTCGGCAGACAGCCCCAGCATTTCGCGCAGCCAGTCCATCATGCGCTCTTCCAGCTCTGCTGCAGCCGGAGAAGTGAGCCACATCATGCATTGAGAGCCCAGCGTAGACATGAGCATTTCGGCCAGCACCGATGCCTTGCTTTTGTTGGCCGGAAAATAGGCCATGAAGTTGGGGCTTTCCCAGTGAGTAATGCCCGGCATGATCTTTTGCTTGAAGTCGCCAAAAATCTGGTCGAAAGCTTCTGCTTCATCAGGTGCTGAGTCGGGTATTTGGGCATAGATATCGCCAGGCTTCACATTGGGCAAAACCGGGTAATCTTCTACACCTTCCAGGTAATCGGCCATCCAGTCGACCAATTCATGGGCATGTTTTCTGAAATCTTCTGTATTCATGGGGCGAATGAAAGGCCCCAATTTAGGAACTAATTCTCGAAATCAGCCCTTCGTAATAGGTTTGGCTGATAGGAATTTCCTGGCCAGCTACATGCAGCTGGTGCCGCTCTACTTTTTCTATAAAATCTAGATTTACCAGGTAAGAGCGATGAGTTTTGACAAATCGATCAGGCGGTAGTAATTCCTCCGCTTCAGACATTTTTAAGCGCGTCATGACGGGTGGTTGGTTATGGCTGGCAAAGCGTACATAGTTGCCCTCTGCTTTGGCATAAGTGAGCTGAGTCAGGTCCAATCTCACATGGTCAAAACCCTCTTTTACAAAGATAAAGTTGTCGTTTTGCTCCTTAAGCACCTCAGTGGCCTTATTAACTGCTTTTAAAAACCGGCCAAAGTCAAAGGGCTTGAGCAGGTAGTCCAGGGCCTCGTGTTCATAGCTTTCTACCGCATATTCAGAGTAAGCAGTGGTGAAAATCACTTTTGGTTTTGTTGCCAGGCTTTCCAGAAACTGCAGACCTGTAATATCGGGCATGTTAATGTCCAGAAAGATGAGGTCAACTTTCTGTTGTGTCAGGTATTTGATGCACTCAAATGGATTGACAAAACATTCGACCAACTCCAGGTATGGAATCTTCTCTGCATGCTTTTTAATCACCTCCAGGGCAATCTTTTCATCATCCAGGGCAATGGCTTTGATCATCTTAGTCTTACTTTGAGCTTTACTTCAAATGTATCATCATCTTCGTTCAACACAAGCATGTGTTTGTCGGGGTAAAGGATCAATAAGCGATCTTTTACATTTTTGAGCCCTATGCCGCTTGTCTCGTTTTCAGGTAAAGACCTGGTGTGTTTGGAATTTTTCACAAAGAGACCCACATGTTCAGGACTACATTCCAATCGGATATTGATAAAAGAACTATCCTGAACACTCACTCCATGCTTAAAAGCATTTTCTATAAAGGGAATGAGAATCATAGGAGCAATATTGCCTTTACAGCCCCTATTCAGCTCAATATTCAAGACTGTTTCAGAACCGGTAAGTCGTAGCGATTGTAGCTCAATGTAGTGGTGTATATAGTCTATCTCTTTAGCCACGGGTATCTGCTGCTCCGTATTTTCCCTCAACATAAACCTCATCATTCCACTGAGCATTTGTACGCCATTGGCCGTTTTGGGGCTATTCTCAGAAAGCGCAATACCGTAAACAGTATTGAGAGAATTGAACAGGAAGTGCGGATTTACCTGCGATTTGAGAAAATCGAGCTCAGTGGTTTTTTGTTCCAGACTCAACCGCAAATTGGTCTTGGAGCGTATTCCACCCACATTGGCAAGATAGAGACAGTAGCATATAAAGGAAGAGAAGACAATAAGGCCCAGGCCGGTTATGAAAATATGGATATAGTATAAGTTCATGCCCTGCAAGCTCTCATACCTTGAAAATAAAATAAGTACAATGCCTCCAAGGCAACCGAATGAACTGAAAAGGAATTTGAAAATTTCGTTAAAAGAGCTGTGTATCCTGATTTTACCCCGATGGAAGTAGTGATCAAGAAAGAATAGGCCCACAAAGGTGGCCCAAAAGGTCAACCAGATATTTTGTTGTACAACGGAAGTAATAGACCTTATTGACTCGGAGCTCCTGAACTGAAAGTGGATCAGCAGCCCAATAATAAAACAGACAAAAAAGAGACTAAGCCAGAATAAGGAGCTCGTGGAACCTAGTCTTTTCTTGAGTGAATCGAACTGATCGAAAAAGAGTTGTTCCACTTTGAAAATAAATCCGGCAAAAAGACATGCATTCAGCAGATAGAAAAAATTGACTAATTGTAATCTCAAGAAATTATTTGCAGTAGGGAAGCCATCCTTAACAAGGCTGAAAGAGATATAATAATAGGGGTTTAGCCAGCGATCGATATGAGCGAGGCCAATTGCCAAAACGGCCGACAATATGATGGCCACTGGAAAAGAGAGCCACCAGAGCCTTCGTTTATCCAGCTGTTTGAGTACGAGTGAGTAAAAAATAGGGATTATCAGGAGTAGGAATGAGGCATTGACAATAGTTTGAAGCTGAGCGACCCTGAGGTGATCATTAGCAGCTTTGAAGCCGTCCAGCGTCTGTTCTGCAAATTCGAGGGCGTTCACAGTGGCCAATGTTGGAAATTCAAATGCTTTTCGGCCTATGATGGTGACAAGCACTGTTGCCAGTAAAATGCGGAATAATGGACGCTGACTCATGATGTATTTTTCACTATCATAATAGTTGGCCTTACCACACACAACTCAATGTGACCAAACCTCCGTTTGATGTGACGGAATCTGAAAAGTGGTTGCTTGCCTTGGTAGAATTGATCAATTTGAACCAAAATATACGCATATGACGACACCTTTTCATTTGGCCTTTCCGGTAAAAGACATTGCCTCTACCCGAAGCTTCTTTGGCGACTTATTGGGTTGCGATATTGGCCGCTCGACCGATAAATGGATCGACTTTAACTTCTTTGGCCACCAGCTGAGTGCTCATGTAAAGCCCGAAGAACTTTCCAAAGCTCATGCAAACGATGTGGATGGTAAGAACGTACCCGTACGCCACTTTGGTGCGGTGCTGGAGTGGCAACAATGGCACAACCTGGCAGATAAATTAAGGGCACATGATACCGATTTCGTCATTGAGCCCTACATCCGCTTTGAAGGCGAAGTAGGTGAGCAGGCTACTATGTTTTTTCTGGACCCCAGCGGGAATGCGCTGGAATTCAAATCCTTTAAAGACCCCTCACAAATCTTTGCAAAATGAGGATAACTACATTAAATGTCATGTTTGCTTTACTTTTTTGCGCCTCAACTATGGCACAGGAAGTATCTTATCGCCTAAAAGCTGATCGTGTATTTGACGGTGTTTCTACTCACCAGGGCTGGGTGGTAGATATAGTGGGCAACGAGATTGTCTATGTAGGGCCTGAGAAAGCTTTTGATTACGATGAGATGTACGTGTTGAAGGACCAGACGCTGATGCCTGGCCTCATCGAAGGACATTCTCATATTTTGCTTCACCCATACAATGAGGTGGGCTGGAATGATCAGGTGCTGAAAGAGTCTGTGGCAGAGCGCTCGGCCAGGGCTGTCAATCACCTTAGGGCCTCACTTTCGGCAGGCATTACCACCATGCGAGACCTGGGCTCTGAAGGAGCGGGTTATGCCGATGTGGGACTGAAAGAAGCTGTGGAAAAAGGCGTAATTCCTGGTCCCAGATTGCTGGTGGCAGGAAAAGCCATAGTGGCCACAGGCAGTTATGGCCCCAAGGGTTTTCGTGAAGGAGTAAAGGTACCGCTGGGTGCAGAGCCAGCCGATGGTTCAGACCTGATTCGCGTTACGCGTGACCAGATAGGTAATGGTGCAGATTTTATCAAAGTGTATGCCGACTATCGCTGGAGCCCTGAAGGCACCGCAGCACCTACTTTTACGGTGGCAGAAATGAAGACCATTGTAGAAATAGCCGAAAGCAGTGGCCGTTATGTGGTGGCGCATGCCTCATCGGCAGCCGCCATGAAAAGGGCAATTGAAGCTGGTGTAGAGACCATTGAGCATGGCGATGGAGGGACCTATGAGGTATTTCAATATATGAAAAGCAGAGGAGTAGCGTTTTGCCCCACCATTGCTGCAGGTGATGCCATTACTCAATACCGGGGATGGAGAAAAGGGATAGACCCTGAACCAGAGCGTATTCAAAAGAAAAGAGAGTCGGTAAAAGCGGCCCTAAAAGCAGGCGTGAAAATAGTATTTGGTGGCGATGTAGGCGTTTTCCCGCATGGCGACAATGTGCGCGAGCTGGAGATGATGGTAGCGTATGGCATGAGTATCAATGAGGCACTCAAATCAGCTACTTCAGGCAATGCAGAAACTTTTCACCTGAGTCAACTGGGACAATTGAAAGCTGGCTTCCTGGCCGATATCATTGCTGTAGAAGGAGATCCCACACAAAATATTTCGAATCTTAGAAAGGTCACCTTTGTAATGAAAGACGGCCTCATTTATAAAAACTTAAAACCATGAAAAAGATCTTAAGTCTCTGCCTGCTACTGATGGTGATGGCAGCCTGCCAGGGTCCGGCTGAAAGCACGGTTGAACAACCTGTAGCCGAAAGGGTATATGTGCACAAAGCCGAAAATGCACCAACAGAAACCCTGAATGTGGCATTTCTGGCCATCAATGGCGTGTATAACTCAGAACTGATAGCACCTTTTGATATTTTTCAGCACACGATTTTTCATGCTTCTATTGGGATGAGCACCTTCATAGTTTCGCCCACCGAAGAGGTAATTACCACCTTTGAGGGAATTCGCATCACACCAGATTATAGCTTCGACAATGTGCCTGACATTGATATACTGGTGGTGCCCAGTGCAGAGCATAACATGGATACCGACCTGGAAGACGAAGTGCTCATCAACTTTGTGAGAGAGAAGGGTGGCAATGCGAAATACATCATGTCGCTTTGCGATGGTGCCTTTATTCTGGCCCAGGCCGGTTTGCTAGATGGCCTTACCTGCACAACTTTCCCCAGCGACATTCAAAAATTCAGAGAAACCTTCCCTCAGCTGGATGTAAGAGAGGACATCAGCTTTGTTCACGATGGCAAAGCCATAACCTCGGCCGGTGGTGCTAAGTCATATGACCCAGCCTTGTATCTGGTAGAGTACCTTTATGACAAAGAGATAGCAGAAGGTGTAGGTCGTGGCCTGGTCATCGACTGGAAACTAGAGGATATCAAATCGATATTTCCTAAGTAAAACCTAGAGAGTAAAGTAGGCCTCCAGGTCTTGTAATGTGCTTTCGCTGGTCCGTATGTCTTCCTGGATCAATCCTTTTTCCATCACCACTATGCGCTCGCATACTTCGGTGACATGGCTAAGGTCATGGCTGGAGATGAGCATAGTAAGTTGCTCATTTTCGCTAAGCTCTTTTAGTAAGCTTTTCAGTCTGATTTGGGTTGTGGGGTCAAGGTTAGCAAAGGGCTCATCCAGAATGAGTATTTCGGGGTTTCCCATCAATGCAGATACAATGCCCACCTTCTTTTGGTTTCCCTTTGACAGGTCGCGAATGTACTTGTCACGACCCAGTATCTCTCCATTAAAAAGGTCTTCAAAACGCTCCAGGTATTCTTTCAGGTCACCAGGTGAGTAACCGTGCAATGAGGCCAGAAAATCAAAGTATTCATCGGGAGTCAGGTAGTCTATCAGGAAAGACTCATCCAGGAAAGAACCGGTGTAAAACTTCCAGTCTTCCGTAGAATTTACCGCCACCTCTTTGCTCATCACCTGGCCTTCAGTAGGCCTGATGAGGTCTAAGATCATGCGGAAAAAAGTAGTTTTTCCTGCTCCGTTGTTGCCTACCAGGCCAAAGCTCTCTCCTTTGCTGATGTTCAGCTCAGGTATATTGACCACCTCTACTCCTTTGTACTTTTTCGAAAGTCCTTGTACGCTGATCATATTTTTTATTGGGCCCTGAAACCGGCCGCGATTTTATGTCTGTTACTTGAAAATACTTTTGTCAATTGGTCCAGCACTTGCCTGTGAAACAAGAAGCCAACGATACCCACTGCTCCAACGGCCATAATGCCATAGCTTTCATAGCCTGCCAGGGTGAAAGGCAGGTAAAAAAGATAAGGGCCCGCCATGACAGGCAGCATCATCAGCCATTGGGCTGCGCCCACGCCTTCATAATTAAAGGCTGCTCCTCTGTTTAGGTCTATCTTTTTTGGGCTAAACATCGACAAACGCATCACCACAGGAATGTTGATCCCAATGTTGAAAAGAAAACCAGCCAGATTGATGGCAATGATTTTCCAACCGAAGTAAACATAGCCCAAAGAGGCGACAAAGAAAATGCTGGCAGCTACTACAAATAGCCAATATTTTGACTCCAGATACTGCTTGAGGCTCACATTACGGGTGAGCAGAAAATCGAAGTGGCCGCTCTGCCAGCTTAGCATAAACTGCCCGTGATTGATGAAAAACAAGCCTGTGATGAACACGCCAACAAATAAGAAGAAGTACCGGTATGAATCTGTATCGGTATAGAAGATTAAGCCATAAAAGAGCAAAAAGGCGCTTAAAATCAAGGTGTTTCTGGGGCGTTTATGCCTTAGAATCATTTTGAGCTCCAATGCTACCAGTTGGCCCATTTTGCCAAATCGCCTTAAGAAGGCAAAGTCGCCCGAAATCTTAGACTTGCCCTGCTTGCTGTTTGCAATCTCTTCCGGGTAGGTATTGTTTTTAAGGTATAGATAGTTGAGCTGATACAAAATGATGGCCACTACAATGGGTATGGCCCCGGCCAGTGGGTTGTTGATAAAGGCGCTAAACACCCAGGTAGATAGTATGCTGAATTCGAATATGCCGAAGTATTCTACTCCAGACACCAAGAGCAGCCCGCCTAACAGGTAAATGACCAGGTTGGGATAGTCATTCAGTTTTTTCTTGACATAAATGCCCAGAAAGTGGTTGGTGAATGAGAGTCCAAATATGGCCAAGACCCAGCCGCCAAGCGCAGCCGCACCCAATTCAGGTAAAATGGCAAAGAAGCCAAATGGCACCAGTAACAGTATGGCCAGGAGGTTGAAGATACTGACCATGCTTTTTTGGAGCATAAAGTGTATGATCTTGCTTTTGCGCAGCGCCAGGTGCAGGTAGGGCTGAATGAACAGTACAGGCGTATTTTGCAGGAAAAACCGCATAATGGCCTCCATGGCGAAGTAGTAGAGGCTAAACCTCAATACGATATCGATACGGCCAGCGCCCTGGAAATAATCTTCTGCCAGGCCATCAACTACTACATGTAGCAACAGCCCCAGAATGAGAACATAGGCCAGCATCATGAGGGCGAAAAACCCCAGCATGATATTGGTGGCAACGCTTTTGGCCCAAATGGGTGAGCGCCTTGCCTGCCTGAAACCATGAGAAAGAAATACTCCGATCATTTTATTAATTAAGTGACCTGTCAAGGGCCAGTATGCACTCCAAAATGGCTTCTGCAGACCTTAGGTAAAACTTCTGGTTGATATTCTCAAAGGTATCTGTCTCCTTATGGTAGTGTTCATGATCTTCAACACCGAAGTAGACAAATGGAATACCCTTGGCATGAAAAGCGGCATGGTCCGATGAATTGGTCCAGTCATTTGAGCCAAGATCGGGCGTGTCATGACCAAAAAGCAACCTTAAGGGTGCAGGCTGTACCTTTTCCAGAATGGGTTTTAGTTTGGGGTAATGATGGGTTCCGGCTACATAAAGCTCGTTTTTATCATTAATGCTAATCATGTCCATGTTGATGTTGAGCACCACCAGCTCCATCGGTACATCAGCATCTTCAACAAAGGCTTTGGCCCCCTGCAGACCCATTTCTTCGGCATCCAACGCGGCAAATACCATGGTATGGCGAGGTTTGTTGGATTTAAAGTATTCGGCCATGGCCATCAGTGCTGCTACACCTGACCCATTGTCATCGGCACCGTTGTAGATCTTGTCACCGTCTTTACCCAGGTGGTCAAAGTGAGCGGTGATTACAAATGCGGTTTGTTCCTGACCTCGTATATAGGCCACAATATTTTCGCCCTGGATGGTATCTCCCTGGCTGTTTTTAAACTCAAAAGGGTGACGAAAATCTTTCTTCAGGCTCTTGGCCTTCATGGTTTTGAACTGCCTGACAATGAATCTTTTGGCGGCCTCTCCTCCTTTGGTACCCGTCTTTCTGCCTTCAGCGGCATCGTGACTAAGTTTTCGTAAGTCTTCCAGCATGAACTCTGCGTCTAACCTTCCCTGAGCCAGCCCGTTGCTGTTAAGGGTCAATCCTAGACTCAGGATGAGAAATACAAGAAAGTGCTTTTTCACGTTGAATTGGTTAGTTTCGACATTTGGTTGAGTAGGGTCCAATAATTAGACCAATAAGAAGTTAAACTTAATGAATTGACTACTAAGTTTTGAGCAGTCCCTTTTATAAATTTTTGCCCCTTGCCCTGTGTGTTTTGGTATTTCAAAGCGCTATGGTTCAAGGACAAACAGCTAATAGAGAGCATCTGGCCTTGCTGCAAATGAATGATGCGCTTGATCCTCCGCAAAATATATTGGGGAGTAAATCTATCGTACTCATTTCTGTCCCAACGGGCACTGCATTTGGTGAATGGAAAAATTATGCCACTGAACTTCAGGCGTTTTTTGCAGAACAGAGCATCGATGCCGTGGCTTTTTTCAATGTAGACAGGCAAAGAACCGTTCCCGGTCTGGTTCAGGCGCTTCCCAAATACATTCTCGATCGGGAAATCAGCAACCTCATTTTCTACATTGCAGGTGGGGCTGATAAGCCTTCTACGCTTGGCATAGGACCATTCAATAATAAACCGGGCTTTTATGACAAGGGGGCCATTTTTTGGACCCGGCAATTCAATGAGCTGGAAACGGTATTTAATGAGTTGGATGGCCTTTTTAAAACGGGAGCTTTCAACAAAACTAACCTGCTGGTCAACGACTCAGCAGAATTATTTGACTTTACCAAGCCTTCGTTTGGCAACAGCTACGCTTCTTTTCCACCAGAGCTGCAAACACGGAAAATTGCCATTCCTGTTCTCAAGCCTTATCCTACCGGAGTGGGCACGCACCTACTTACGGCCGATCATTTTTTTAACCCCAATGAAAACGCCAACGCAACCGGTACTCGCAATGCAGCACTGGAGGCTGTGGTGGCCGACAGCCTCTTTGACATTCAGCGGGTAGAAATGGATAAAACCACTGAGGCCCTGATGCGAAGAGATGGTTTTACGCATGTGCTCGGCTTTGTAGAGTCAGACTCAGAGTATATTTATGATCTATTTAGATATAAAAACAGGGAAGAAGTAGCAGCCCCTCGCCTGGTCAAGTTCTATCTGAAAGACCTCAGAAACCGCAATGTATTTCTGGGTCGCAGCTGGGAAGCATCCGCCAACTGGCGCACTGCCCTGGACCTTTTTCTGGCCCAAATGGAAAAAGAATTGCCAGGAAAAGGAGGTTAATCCCTCATATTTTCCACATACATTATTTTATATCTCCTCGTTGGCTTGCAATGCCTATATTCTACCAAAATTGCGACCTATGAGAAAAAGACTGTCTATTACACTATTGGCCATGGTTTTGGCCTTGCCCTTGGCGGCATTTCAGAATGCGCGGGTAGATCATGCCTCTGTCTATAAAATCAAAGACGAGGGTTTTAACAGTTCTGAGGTAATGGACATTGCCTGGAACCTCACCGACCGTATTGGCCCCCGACTTACGGGTTCATCAGGTTTGAAAAATGCCTACGACTGGACCTCACAACAGTTTAAAGATTGGGGCCTTACCAATGTGAAAGTGCTGCCCTGGGGAGAGTTTGGCAATGGCTGGGATGTAGAAAAATCTTATGTGGCCATGACAGCTCCCTACTATCAGGCCATCATTGGCATACCGAAAGCCTGGACACCTGGCACCAATGGGCCTATTTCTGCAGAAGTAATGTATGTCGATGCAAAAAGCGAAGAAGACCTTACGGAGTATAAAGGCAAGCTGGCGGGTAAAATAGTAATGCTGCCTACCAGCATTGAAGCCACTACTACCTTTGAGGCCGATGCCAGACGCTTTACCGATGAAGAGCTGGAAGACATGACCAGCAGGCGCGTGAGCAACGCCAGCGGTACGCCCAATAGAGATCGTTATGCAGACTATAGAAGAAGGGCGCGCCTCAGAAATGCGGCTTATGCCCTATTCAAAGATGAAGGAGTAAAAATGGTGCTGAATACCCACCGAGGTGGAGGCCAGGGAACTTTCTTTACGTCTAACGGAGCCAGAAGAGATCCGAGTGCACTGCCTGAAATGGAAATTGCTCCTGAACATTACAACCGAATGGTACGCCTGGCCAGCAAGGGCGAAAAGGTGATGATTGAAGCCGATACCAAAACGAAATTCCATACTACAGACCAGCAGGGTTACAATGTGGTGGCTGAGATAGAAGGCTCAGATCCTAAACTGAAAGATGAAGTAGTGATGCTGGGTGCACACCTCGATTCCTGGTTTGCAGGTACTGGTGCTACCGATAATGCTGCCGGTTCTGCTGCCATGATGGAAGCCATCAGAATTTTGAAGGAGTCGGGTGTGAAACTCAGACGCACGGTGCGCATTGCTCTCTGGAGTGGTGAAGAGCAAGGCCTCTTTGGTTCGCGTAACTATGTGAAAAACACCTTTATGAACAAGGACAACAAGCCCAACAAGGAATACGAAAAGTTCTCGGCCTATTACAATATGGATAACGGAACGGGTGCTATCAGGGGCATTTATCTGCAAAACAATGAGGCCGTACGCGACCTGTTTGAAGAGTGGTTCAAGCCTTTTCATGAAGTGGATGCGAAAACCATTACGTCACGAAATACAGGTGGAACGGATCACCAGGCCTTTGATGGTGTTGGGCTACCCGGCTTTCAGTTTATTCAAGACCCGATTGACTATGGAACACGTACACACCATACCAATATGGACTTGTTTGAGCGCCTGCAGGCTGCCGATCTGAGAAAGAATGCGGTGATCATTGCTACCATGGTAATGCAGACAGCCAACATGGATCAGAAAATGCCACGTAAACCAAAAGATTTTGAAAACCTGAGCCGTTAATCGTAAAGGCTTAAAGAGTTTCTCAAAACGTCATTCTGAATTCAATTTCAGGATGACGTTTTGTTTTTTAGGGAGTTCAGAGCTCAGTAATACTCTGGGTTCATAAAGGGAATGAGTGCCAGCACTACTGCGGGTTCATAATAGCTCACCCGGTCTATCAAATCATGAGTGAGAATGCCAACGGCACCGTTTTTCTGCTTGCTGTTTTCTCGCTTGAACACCATGTCATCGGCATGGCCCAGCTCCACTCCCTGCATAATCAGTTTGACAACTTCAGGAGGTAATGAAAAGCTTGCAGTTCGGGCTTTTCCTTGCCTCTCCCGACTCATAACCACTACCCAGGCAAATGCCTCCATGCCTTCGTCTGTAGTAGCAATGCCGCCTTCTACACCTACCCAGTAGGCTGCATCAGGTTGAGCTTGCTCTGCGTTCCTGGCCCTGTTTTGTGCGCCTGTGAGTGTTTCCTGGTCGGTCATGGGCTGGTCGCTTACTCCTGATGGAACAGCAACTCCTTCAAACTCCCATGTTACTTCAGGAAAGGCTTTGGCAAAGGCTTGGCTAACACACTGTATTTTTACAGGGTTGCGAGAGGCGATGATTACTTTTTTCATCGGTTTTTCAACTGTGCCAGCTTTTCTACTAGTTTCAGTCGCTGGTAAAAAGCCCGGAGCGCTTTGAGTACGTCTTTGTCATTGGGTTGTAAATCAAGGGCGCGCTCCATATAGGGCAGTGCTTTTCGGGTCCAGAGGTGACCTTGGTCTTCTGTTTCTTTACCACTTATTTGGTATTCTTCTTCGCTCAAGAGGTTGGCGCTTACATAATAGCGGTTGGCTTTCTCGTTAATCATCACAGCAAAGTTGTGGTTGGCCTTGAAGTGTTCTGGAAAGGCCATGAGAAAGCGTTCATACTCTTTAGATGCCAAATCAAAATATCGTTCTGAACGTTCCGGTTGGCCTTCGTTATAAGACTCTTTGAACACCCGATCGAAAAGGTCGGCACGGAGCAATACCAGGTCGTAAACCTGTGGGTTTCTTTGTAAAACAGTCTGTAGCCTCGACTCAGCCTCCTCATAACGGCTCAGCTCTACCAGCAACCTGTTTTCTTCTATGATGTAAGGAATGTGGTCGTTGTAGTTGAAAATGGCCTCTTCTACGGTATCAAGGCGCTCTTCCAATGGGGCATTCTTGGCCCTTTTACAAATAATGAGGCTGTTGTAGACGGATTTACTAAGGGAGGTGTATCTCTTCAAAGCCATGTAATTATCAATGGCCAATTGATATTTACCTGCCTGCTGTGCGCTAAAACCAGCATAGAGGTAACCAGTGGTGTCTTGGGGTTTGGCAATTTTCGCCACGTCAAAAGCCCATACAGCCTCCAGAAACTGTTGCTTCTGATAATGCTCGTAGCCTTTGTTCATGTGGTTGGCCCAAAGCAATTCTTTCTGGTTATTGGCTAAAATGAACAGGTTGTTGCCCCGGCCAGTCAGTTCTTTGGTACGATCGTAAGCCTCAATGATATCACCCACAAAAGAACTAAGGTTGCTTTTGTACTGATTTAGAGCAGGTTCCGGGCTTTTGAGAATTTCATGATAAACCCGCCCCTTCGTGTACCATGCACGAGGGTTGTCGCTTTGATCTGTTTTCACGAAGGCTTCATCGATAGACCTTTTTGCTTCCACATAGTTCTTATCATTTAAGAAACCATTGGCAACAGAAATCAGGTCCTGGGATTTACCGGGAGACAGTAGCGTGTAGAGGAATATGACAATGACGTACCGCAAGGTTTGCACTTTGCTTTTGGCAAATTAATAAAAATTGCAAGATTTTGAGGTATTTGTTGAGGTACTAGAACGACTAATATACAACGGATTTTCTAACAATCACATACAGGAATATGATGATCGTCACAGTTCCAGGCAGTTACGCCCCAATATGGGAATAAATAAAATATCGAAATGGCCTAAGAACTCCTGTGATTAATACCAAAATAAACTGCTTTTCCGGGGACATGTCTATCACATCGCCCCCGGATAAACATCATTCTTTCCTCCAATTGGGCAGTCTACCGGGTGTCAGAGGTGCTCCTTTTTGGTCTAATTTGTTATCCATTTGATCAAAGTCACCCATTAAATTTTTAACAACTTTTAATATGGGGCCGAACTCATCGGCAGCTACCTCATATCCGGTTTGTGAAGTACCCGTTACATTTGAGGTACTTCCGAATATATCGAAGATGGTATTTTGTGCGCGTTGCCTGGTACTGTGTGGGGCATCCCTGTCGAGTCTATTGTAATCCCTGTCTCCATTCAGCTGTATATTCACAGCAGTCACTTTTGCTTCCAGGGCCAGCACCTCTTTCATCAGCTCATTAGCTTCTGCGGCCGGATAGGCCTTGGTCACCGCCTTGTAAACCCTGATCTTCGTATTCATCTCGGTAATGGCACCGCGGGTAGCATTTACAGCATTGAAAAGCTTCAGTGCTTTCTTTTTGAAAGCTGTCATGGCTGCCCAGTCTGCCGCTGGCAGGGTGCGGTTGTTCAGCTCTTTCACAGTAAATGATACCGGTGCCACCACTTCGGTAAGCTCCCCTTTTATATTTTGGCTCATGGTCACGGTATAATTACCAGGCACTACATAGATGCCAGAAGAGGGCAAGCTACTGCTTTGGCTTGCTTGTCTTTCGCTCACAGATCCGAAACCGGCATAGGTCATGTCCCAGGTAATGCGGTTCATGCCCTTTTTTACCCCGCTTCTTAGCTCGCTTACTATATCTCCGCTTTGGTCTTTTATGGTAAATACCAGGTAAGAAGGCAGCTCAGCACTTTCAGCTTTTAATTCATCCATAGTAGGGTAAGGAATGGCCTCTCCATTTTTGAAGGCTGCTTTTTCCCGCTTGGTACGAGCAGATTTCAGACTACTGACACCTTCTTTTAACCAATAAGTAAATACCGCACCTCTGTCTGGGTTTTTAGCGGCATAGAAGGTTTCGCCCTGGAAGCCTTTTTCGCGACTTCCCAGTGAACCCAGGGGCTGCCAGGTATTGAAGATAACCGCATCTTTCACGGCAAAAATATGGCCTGCATTGTCCATGGTGGGTGCAGCCAGTTCGCGTAGTGGCGCATAGTTGTCGAGTACATAAAAGCCACGGCCAAATGTGCCCAGCACCAGATCGTTTTCTCTTTCCTGAATGGCCATGTCTCTTACATTGGTAGTAGGCAGGCCTGCGCTGAATTTCTTCCAGTGGGCGCCTTCATCTACGCTCACATATACGCCATATTCCGTACCTGCGAAGAGGATGTTGCCATTTACATGGTCTTGCTCCAGAGCATATACTGCTCCGTTGGGCAGGTTGCTGGTTATGCTGGTCCAGCTGCGGCCTTTGTCGCTGCTTTTGTATACATATGGATTGAAGTCACCGCTTTTATGATTGTTGAAAGCAGCATAGACTACGTTTTCGTCATGTTTAGAGGCTATGAGGTCGTATACATAAGTATTGGCCGGCACGCCTGAAAAGCTGTTGATTTTGAACCAGTTTTGGCCGCCATCTTCTGTCACGCTGATTTGACCATCATCGCTACCTACGTAAACGAGGCCTTCTTTCAGCCTTGACTCATCCAGCGATACACCGGCACCATAGCGAGAGGTAGATCCGTTTTTAGCCACAGCATCAATGGGCCAAATCTTGCCCATGATGGGTAGCAGGTTGCGGTCAATGTCCTGATCGAGTTCCCCACTTATTACCTCCCAGGAATCGCCCCGGTCGCGGCTGCGGAAAAGCTTGTTGGCTGCGTAATAGAGCGTTTTGTGGTCGTGGGGACTTACCATCAGTGGTGAATCCCAATTGAAATTGTAGTTGGCTTCGTCTTTCCTGGGCTTGGGGGTAATGGCCACTGCCTCTCCACTTTGCTTGTCGAAGCGGGTAAGGCCACCATTTTGGTACTGCGAGTAAATGATGTTAGGGTCAGTAGGGTCGGGCACCGATTCGAAACCGTCACCGCCCAAGGTCACAATCCAGTCGCTGCTCACAATGCCATGTGCGCTGTTGGTTTGTGAAGGTCCGTGCAAACTGTAATTGTCTTGCGTACCGCCCATGATGTTGTAGAAGGGCTCGGCATTGTCTACCGATACCTTATAGAACTGCGTTACGGGCAGGTTGGTAAAGAATTTCCAATTTTTGCCCTGGTCGTAAGACTCGTAAACACCTCCATCGCAACCTTGCAACAGATGATGGTTGTTATTAGGGTCAATCCACATGGCATGATTGTCCCAGTGCTTGCTCTTTTCTCCCAGGTTGCTGAAGGTTTTGCCGCCATCTACCGTCACTTGAGTGAATGTATTGAGTAGGTAAACACGGTCTACATCCACCGGGTCGGCCACTATCTCCTGGTAGTAGTTTCCACTGGAAGAGGTGCTGCTCATTTTTTGCCAGGAAGCTCCGCGATTGGTGCTTTTGTAAAAGCCACCTTGTCCCCGCTTGGCTTCTACCACTGCGTAGATCACTTCCGGGTTGGCTGGCGAAATGGCCATGCCTATTCTGCCTTTGTCTCCACCAGGTAAGCCTTTGTTGGCTTTGTCCCAGCTTTCACCACCATCGGTAGATTTGTAAATGCCTGATTCAGGGCCCCCACCCAGGTAGGTCCATTGCCTTCTTCTGCGCTGGTGAGCGGTGGCATAGAGTACATCCGGGTTTCTAGGGTCGAAATGAATTTCGTTGATACCGGTATGTTCGCTTACCTCCAGCACTTTGTTCCAGTTTTCACCACCATCGGTGGTTTTGTAAAGGCCACGGTCGCCACCTGCACTCCATAATGGGCCGGTAGCTGCTATATAGACCACATCAGAATTGCGAGGGTCTATCTTGATCATGCCTATGTGCTCAGACTGCTTCAGGCCCAGGTGTTTCCAGCTGGAGCCTCCGTCAACAGACTTATACACACCATCTCCATAGGAGACGCTGCGTTGGTTATTATTCTCTCCGCTGCCTACCCAAATCACATTGTGGTTGTTGGGGTCAATGGCCATGGCGCCAATAGAGTAGGAGCCCTGGCTGTCGAAAATAGGCTTGAAGGTAGTGCCGGCATTGGTGGTTTTCCACACCCCTCCGGCTGCTGCTCCAACATAAAATTCGCTGGTGTTGTCAGGGTTCACAGCAATGTCGGCTATGCGGCCTGAGGTCAAAGCAGGACCCACACTTCTGAACTTGAGGGCGCTTAGAGAAACGCCATCCAGAGGGCCTTTGCTTTCAGTTTCTTGCTTGTCTTTTTTCTTCTTTTTCCGTTGAGCCTGGCTGTCTTGCGCAAAAAGAAAGCAGCTGGTAACGAGTAGAAGTAGGAGGGAAAAACGGAGAGTTTTCATAGAATGAGCTTTTTCAATGGTGGATGAAATAAGGCAATAGCCAACGAAAGCCCAATACGGTTTTTATGAGTGGGCAAAAAAAAAGCGCCCGGAGGCGCTCTTTATTATTTTTAGCAAGATCGGGGCCCTATTGCTTCCCTTTAGAATCCAGGCTGGTGGGCTCTGGTTTGGTGGTAGCGTTTTTCACGTGTTTTTCCAACCAGGTATCCATTTCCCAGAGCATGTGCATGATCGACTCTTTGGCACGATAGCCATGGCTTTCGTTGGGCAGCATCACCAACCTGGCCGTACCACCATGACCTTTAATGGCATTGTAAAAACGAATACTCTGGATGGGGAAAGTACCTGAGTTATTGTCTGCTTCGCCATGAATCATTAAGAGCGGCTCGTTCACTTTGTCGGCATGCATGAAAGGGGACATGTAGTTGTAAAGATCTGGATCTTCCCAATAAGTACGCTCTTCTCTTTGAAAACCAAAGGGTGTGAGGGTACGGTTGTAGGCCCCAGAGCGAGCAATGCCAGCCGCAAATAGGTCAGAATGTGCCAGGAGGTTGGCCGTCATAAAGGCTCCGTAAGAGTGGCCGCCTACGCCAATTTTGTTGCGATCGCCCACGCCTAGCTCTACTACAGCATTGATGGCTGCTTCGGCATTCATCACTAATTGCTCTCTAAAGCTGTCGTTGGGTTCTTTGTCATCCTCGCCAATGATAGGCATTTCAGTATTGGCCATTACTGCATAGCCTCTCAATGCCCAGAATAATGGCGAGCCGGAGCTTACACGGGTGAAAGAATAGCGAGAGCCCCTCACCTGGCCAGCATTTTTGGCCGACTTGTATTCTCGCGGGTAAGCCCACATCAGTACAGGCAGTGGACCGTCTTTTTCTTTATCGTAACCAGCTGGCGTATAGAGCACAGCTGTCAGGTCCACCCCGTCTTCTCTTTTGTATTTGATTACCTCTTTGTTCACGGCCAGCATCTCTGGTTGTGGGTGAGGAAAGTCAGTGATCTGGGTAGTTTTCTTTTTCTTCAGATCATGCATATAGTAGTTGGGTGGCTCCTTCTCAGACTCCCTCAGGGTAATGATCTTGTCTCCTTTTCTGGAAATGATGTCAATGGGGCGTTCGTAGTAGGGTGCCTCCGACCTGAAAAGGATTTCGGTCTTTTTGTTCTTGATATTGTACTTACTCAGGAATGGCCTGTCACCTTCTGCCGAACCACCTACACTGGTCAAAAAGAGGTTATCGCGGTCCATCATCATTACATTCCAGCCATACTCATTTTTCACGGTTACGGCCCCTCCTGGGTCGTTATAGCGATCAGAGGTTGAGCGATCGACAATTACTTCACCGGCTGATCCAGGTTTGGCAGGGTCTATCAATACTCGCTTATCTCTGCGCTTGGCCCACCAGCGTTCGTGTACCAGGGCTTTGTTTTCATTGCCCCAGAGTATGTAAGAATACCGCAGCGATGTGGTAGCAAGTTTCACCGGCTGGGCGGTGAAGGGTGCATTCACCATATATATCGCATCTCTTTCGGTTACTTCTGCTTTTGGATCACCACCATCCAATGCTTCAGCCCAATATAGGCTGGCTGGTTTGTCGGCCCTCCACGTCATGCTTCTGGCGCCAAGCCTTGTAGCGTCAAAGCCTTTGGGTCTTACTTCATCCAGGGGTACTTCGGCCATCACTTTTACCTTTTGGCCTTTGATGTCCCACACCTCATAATTGAATGGAAAGCGGTAGCCAGGTACCAGGTATGAAAATGGCTTTTGAATGCTTTGAACCAATATGTAGTCGCCATTAGGAGAAACGGAGTAGCCTTTAATGATCTCAGCATTACCTACTTTTTCGCTATTGCCGCTGAGGTCTACCATTCTGAGCTGTACGGTGGTGTAGTACTCAAACAAGTCCTCATCATAGGGGTTTTTCAACAGGTCCTGGTAAGTGCGTGAAGGAGCTTTGGCCCCGGCAGTTTCCTGCAAAACCGGTCCTTTAGGCGCTATGGGTCTTTCGGGTGCGTTACCTCGGTTTTCCAAAACTGTACTCACCAGCAGGTGCTGGTTGTCGGGCATCCAGTCAAAAGCTTGCACATAGGCATTGTTAATGATGGCTCCGGTCAGTTTGGTGGCACTTCTGCTTTCCACATTGGCCACCCAAAGTTCAATGCCATTGGCGGTAGTATTGGTGAATGCGATCTTCTTTTCGTTATTCGACCAACTCACATTGCCAATGTTGGCTTTGGCCGGCAGTCCACTGAACGAGAATTCTTCTCCGCTTGAAACATTCTTCATTCGCAGGGCACTCATGTGCCTTTGCCTGCTGCGACCATTGGTAGCAGGGTCTATGCGTGTACCGGCTATGCGCAGCTCTTTGGCTGAAACCTCTTCAATGCTGGGGTAACCGGGGCGTTCCATCAGCAGCATCCATTCTGCTTTTGAATCTATGCTCACGGAGGGAGTGGAGGGAGCATCAATCAGTTTAGCGATCACTTCGGGAGGACGCTGATAGCCTCCATTATCCTGGGCCTGCAGGTGGCAGGTGAGCAGAAAAAGCACCAGGGTGAAGGAGAGAAAACTACGGGTAAGTCGTTTTTGGCCAGTCATGGTTCTATTGGTTTAAAGGAAGAGGAATGTAACCAATAGAAGGATTAAAATCAGCCTAAAATGACAGGAAGGCCTTGGTTTTGAGGATGAAAGGTCAGTTCAAATGTGCTTCTTCGTGGTCACCAATGCGGTCCATGGCAATATGAATGAGGCCATCGTCTTTGTGATCGTAAATGGAAACGAACTTTTTCGCCCAGCGCAACTCGTTGTGAACATAGCTGGTGCGGTCGTAAATATGGCGGGCATAAGTGTCGTCAAAGGCCTTGAACATAACAATGATTTCCATTTGTTGCTCTTCAAAATCTTTGGCGGTCATGCCGTACAAATGGCTTTCTTCGTTGATGGGGTGCACTACCGTCCAGCTGGTAGAAAAGAAGCTGATGGTTTTGCGTTCGAGCTTCAGAGGTTGAAAGATTCTTCGTTTTTCGGCCTCTATCCAGCATGAGGCTACCATTTCCACTTCTGCTTCTATCAACTGGTTTTTGCCTCCATGCGCAAAGCGAAACATCAGGCCGTTGATGTCCTGATAAGGTGCGATGATGGCATTTTGGCTATAGACCAATTGTTTGTTGGGCCTGCTGAACCGGGCAAACATCAAACCTGTGGCTAGCGCGAAACCCAATAGCCCCATGAATGACTCAATGGCGGCCAGCACACTCACAAAGTCGGTGCTGGGATTAAGCTTGCCAAAGCCCACAGTGGTAATGGTTTGGGTGCTAAAGTAGAAGGCCTCGATAAAGTGACCAAGCCCCTCAGTGGTACGCATACCCTCTATAGCGCTGGGGCCTGCCAGGTAATAAAGCACTGCAAATACAAGGTTGACCAGAAAGAAGCCCGTGGTGATAATTAAAAAGAAACGCCCCCAGGACACCGATATGAGTTCATGATAGGTATCGAGTGTTTCCCAAAAGCCTTGATTTTCTTTATGCACGTTAAAGTCTCCACCCTTATTAATGAGGCGGGTACTGCGGGAATAGGCGCGGTTGCCGAAGCCTAGTTCTTTGCTCTTTTTCTTTGGTTTGCGTTGGTGTTCTTTTTCCAGGGAGTCCTTAAGGGCCATGATCAAATATAAAGGCTAATCCAATTAAAAACAGCAGTCAGCGTAAATGGTTCATGCTGCGCAGAAAGAGCCCTGTTTGGTGACAACACAGACAATGGCAGAGAAAAAGGGTAGCCCATAAAAACCGATCTACGAATGATTTCGTACTAAATGCTTGCTATTACGAAACCCTTCGTATATAATTGCGTTTACGAAACTGTTCGTAGATAAATATGAAAAGCTTAATACTCATCTTGTTATTTGTAATGGCCGCTCCCGGGCAAGAGCTGGAGGAGTCGAAAACCGAACGCGTGTTAAAGGCCTGGGTGGTGATGCAGAATGAGGGTACCGATGCCGCTGTGAGGCGCTTTATCAATGGCTATTACAGCCCTGCTCTACTTGAAAAGATGAAGAATTATGAAGCTCACGTAAAGTTTTATAAGCAGATCATCAACGAGTTTGGCCCGGTGCAAGACATTATTTATCACACCGAAGAGACCAGTGCCAGTAAACTGAAAGTACAGTTATTGAAGGTGGGCAGAACTTTAGTACCGGAGCCCACACCTGAAGAAATATTGGTGGTAAACATAGACCTGGACCCTAATAACCAGGACTATCTGGCCAAAGGTTTGGGCCTGGGTGCCCTGGTATGTTATATAAAGCGATAAAAAATTGAACCATGATGGATAAACCAACTGATTCGGAATTTGAGATACTCAAGGTACTATGGGCTGCAGGGCCTAGTACGGTAAGGCAGGTCAATGATGTACTCAAAACCGTGCGTGAAGTGGGCTATACCACTACCCTCAAAATCATGCAAATCATGGCGCAAAAGGGTCTGGTTTCTAGAGATGAAAGCACACGCACACATGTGTACAGTGCAGCAGTAAAAGAAGGCACGGTGAAAAATGCCCTGATCGATCGGTTGATGGACTCCGCATTTTCCGGCTCGGCCTCACAGCTGGTAATGCAGGCACTGGGCCGAGGTAAAACGAGCGACCTAGAGCTGCAAAAGATCAAAGACCTGATCAAGCAAATGGAAGGAGGGGACTCATGATGGGCCTGTCCGGATCATTCACTGAAGCTTTGGGGCTTACCTTGCTGGATTCACTGTGGCAAGGCGCCATCATCTTACTAGTGTGTACGCTCTTACTGGCACTGTTAAGGTCAGGTGCTGCCCGTTGGCGTTATCGCCTGGTGCTGGTAGGCCTTTTGGCCATGCCAGTATTGGGTATCATCACCTTTAGCCACCATTATGAGCCAGCGGCTACTTTTTCTGAAGGGCCAAAAGTCATGCCTTCAACCACGGAAGCTCAGATAGGGCCTTTCCAGCTTGAAGTAATGTCTGAAGTTCCGGGAATGATTGAGCGTTGGCAAATGTGGGCACAGCAAAACGCCCACTGGGTGGTGACTGCCTGGGCTATTGGGTTATTAATCTTTGCACTGAGAATGGCCGGAGGCTTCTTTATGATCAGCAGCCTGAAAACATCGGCTGAACCTTTGAGCCAGTCTCACTGGCAAGAGCGATTGGGGGAATTGGGCGCATCGCTGGGGATAAAACTCAGGGTTCAAATCAAAGAGTCGGCCAGGGTGAGCTCACCCATTGTGGTCGGCTATTTAAAGCCCCTGATCATTTTCCCCCTGGGGCTTATCCAGGGCATTTCTACCGATCAGGTAGAAGCCATTTTATTGCACGAACTGGCTCATATCAAAAGGCAGGACTACCTGGTCAACCTGCTGGTGAGCCTCTTGCAAGCCATTTATTTCTACCATCCTGCTTATTGGTGGCTGCAGCAGCAGCTCGATGCCGAGCGTGAGTATAGTTGCGATGATTTGGTTATAGGCCATGTCAACCAGCTTTCTCTTGTAAAGGCACTCACAGCTGTCAAAGAATTCCAAATGAACCGGTATACGCCCGCATTGGGCTTTGCAGGGCATAAAAATCAATTACTCAAACGTGTCGAACGAATTATGAAAAAGAAAACAAGAACCAATTGGTTGGGAAGCCTGCTATCCATGTCTGCCCTGCTGCTCAGTTTTTTCCTAATGAGCTATCAATCCGCCACACCTATAGAAGAGGAGGAACCGAATCGAATCATTACAACGGCTGTGCCTTTTCTGTTAATTGAACCGGTAGACTCTATCACTGTTCAGCAAGCGGTTATGCAGTTGCTGGAACCAAAAGAAAACAACATCATTCTGGAATTGGACGGCAGGGGCCGCCTAATAGATATGATGCGTAATGGAGAGCCCATTGGTCAGGCCGAACTCAAAATATTTCAACATGCCCATGCCAAGCTAAGAGATTACAACTATGCGAAGGACAAACTAAGTGAAGAAGAGCTTGCTCAAGAGCGGGAGCTTCTAAAAGAAGAACTACAGAAACTGGAAGAGCGGTGGAGTCGCGAAAAGGAAACGCTTACAGAAATTATTATTGAAGAAAGGAAGAGAAAACTGGAGAAAGAAGCACTGTCGCTGAATCAACAATTAAGTAAACAAGAGGTGGAACAAAAGCTCGTAGAGTATGAGCGCCTTTTGATAGAACTCAAATTGTCGCAAAGTGAGATTGAGGAGCAAAGAACAAAGGCCAGTACCAACCTGGATGAGTTATTGAAGCATTACCCCAGCCTGATAAGGGAATACAAGGAAGGAAACTATAGCAAATGGATGGACCAGGATTCACTGATGTTTACCATGTACCCCAGTACAGAATCTAAGGGTAATGTTTATGCAAAGTATAAGATCGCCATTGCCCAACTCAAACAGCGTTTGGCCTACCTCGAATCGAACAATTTGCCCTTGATAGAGGAAAAATACACGCTAGAGAAATACAAGGAAGAGATGCAAGCCCTTGAACGTAAGCTACAAGAGCAATCACCTTTGGTCCCGACAAAATTTGATTTTACTACCTCAGACTATGCTCAACGCATGGCGGCCAGGCAACTTAATGCCCGAAGCACCTCTAAGGACGTGATACTCATTGTGGTTGATGGGGAGGTCAAGGAGAACTGGACCTTGACCGATCTTGATAAGCTCAACCAGTCATTGGCATTTAAAAGTGTAGAGGTCATTCGTGCGGAATCAGTGACCGATCCGAAATTTAAAAAATGGATGGAATCAAGGGATGCCCTTGTGCAAGTCACCACACAGCCAGGCGAAAAGGGTTTTGAAAGGCCGTCAGTACGCCATGCTCCGCCACCATACGAACAACTGCCAGAAGCAGAGGTAAAGGAGCGGTTTACCAAGCAAATGCTTGAGAGGATTGAAGCAGATAAACTTGCACCTGAGGGTTGGAATACCCTTGAGTTATCTCAGAAAGCCCTACTGATTGATGGCAAAAAGCAGTCGAAAAAAACGCTCAAAAAATACCTGAAACTTTATGAAAACCTAACTGGTAAAGCATTGTCAAAAGGTAAGATCATAGAGCTCCAGAACTAATTCTATCCCTCCCTTTATTGCATATACCCTGACTACAGTAGCCCTGTAAGTCAGGGTTTTTTTGTGGTAACTGGTGCCATTGCGAGTGTCAATGATATTTTCTGCTATTTTTATGACGAATTCACTTTTTAAAGCCGTCCAATCATGAAACGCCTCATTGCCATTGTGATCTTCCTGGGGATAGCAGCCTATGTTTTCGTTCAGATAAAGAAGGACAGAAGGTTTAACAAACTCTCAGCATACGACCACCCCATAAGCGAGCAAATTGATACAGAATTTTATGATCAGGCCGTATTAAAGGACTATTACAAAACGGTGTTGGAAATAGGCTCTTTTGCGCGCTCGGTATGGCGTACCAAGATGATCGATGTGCGGCAAGCTAAACTGGGCGACCGGGAGGAAAGTCTTGAAGTAGACTATTACAACGAATTATTAGCAACCGCCTTAATGCTTCAGAACAAGCTCGAAACATCCAAACGCTATAAGGATCAGGGCTATTCAGACACGGATGTAAAAATGATAATGGAGCATGGCTTGACGCAGGAAGACCTCAGGTTCAAAGAAAAATATTACCTGGTTGGCCTGAAGATTGGAAGCAACGGCTCTTCCGTATGGGAGCTTCAAAAAATACTCAACACTAAGGGCGATAGCATTCCCGAAGACGGTATTTTCAACCTGATTACCATCAACAGATTGAAAGAATATCAGTCGGCCAACAACCTTTTTCCGTCAGGAGAAGTGGACGAAAACACATTAAGAGCTTTATTAAAATAGAGATATAAGACATGGCAAAGCAAAAAGAAGAAGCACCAAAGGAAGCAGCTAAAGAAGAGGTCAGCGGAGCAGGAATGAGCGGTGATCCAAAAATTGAAGCGGTGAAGCAACTCATCTTTGGTGAGAACATGCAGCAATACGATTCAGAGTTCAACGAAGTACGCGCTACTATCAAAAAGACCAAGCAAGAGCTGGTCAATGAAATTGATGAGACCCGTACTGCCCTCACTGACCTGATCAACGAGACGCGTGAATCGCTCAACAAGGCCCTCTCAGACCTGAGAAACGACATGAATAAGAAGACTTCTCAGCTTCGCGAAGACATGGATGAGTCTATAGCAGACCTTGACGAACGCAAAGTGAACCGCAAATTGCTGGGAGAGCTATTGCAAATGATGGGTAAGCAAATTGCTGAGTAAGCTACTTTCCAGATGAAGGAAGGCTTGGGCTTTGATCAATTAAGAAAAATCCTCCTGGAGCAAGACCGGGAGGAAAGGCACGAGCTTGCCCGAAAGCTGCACGACCTTGACGATCAGCTCAACAGCCGAGAACGCCTTGAAACCAAGGTAGACCCCATTCTGAAAGACCAGGAAACCCGCTTTCAAGACAATTTCCCAAAGCTATTCGGTCCGCAGATTACCGAAACCATCAAAACCCAGATCAAAGATTCGCAAGATGAAGTGGTAGAAGCCCTCTACCCCATCATTGGGCGGATGATCAAGAAATACATCACCAGCGAGATTCAAAAACTCAACGAAAGGGTAGATCATCAAATGGAGCTGGCCTTTTCATGGGAAGGCTGGAAAATCCGCATCAAAGCCTGGATTAGTGGTACACCGCAAAAAGATCTGGTGATGTCTCAGCTCATAGAGCCAAAGATTGAAGAGATCTTCGTCATAGAAAAAGATTCCGGATTGCTCATGGGTAGCTTCTCCCGCCAGGCTTCTGTGGATCAAGACATGGTGGCTGGTATGCTTACAGCCATCAAGGCCTTTGTGGAAGATGCCTTTACCAGTGATGCACAGCAGCTGGAAAGCATCGATTACGAGAACTTCAAGGTTGTACTCAAAAGCTTCAAATCCTTTTACATAGCGGTGGTAACTTCCGGAGGAATGAGCAGTGCCTTTCAAGACAAACTAGACGACCTGCTCATCGACTTTGCCGATCGCGTTCTGAAGAAGGCGCGGGAAGAGGAAGACCCTGAAAAGGAAATCTCAGGTAGTCTGGAAGAATTTTTTAACGACTTCGACAATGCCGATAAGTAAGAAAGTGATCCTGATAGGGCACTTTGGTGTGGGTAAGACCTCATTAATCCGCAGGTTTGTACACCAGAAATTTTCTGACGAATACCTCACCACCATAGGCGTAAAAATAGACAAGAAGGTGCTGGACCTGGATGGCCTGGAAATGACCATGATCATTTGGGACATTGCCGGTGAAACCAACCAGAATAAGGTGCCGAAGAGTTACCAACTGGGAGCACATGGCGTGCTCTATGTCTTTGACATTTCCCGACCTTCCACCTATGAAAACCTGCACGAGCAACTCGATTACCTCAAAGGCCTATTGCCGCTTGCACCCATTGAAGTAATCGCCAATAAAAAAGACCTGCTTTCTGAAGAAGAACAGGCCAAAGTGCTCGACAGCATCATGCACCCCTCCATTCACACCAGTAGTGCCAAAACCGGTGAAAATGTGGAAGAGATATTCCAATCACTGGGCAAAGCCATGCTGGGATGAAGCTGGACATTGACCAAATCAAACTAGACGCATTCAGGAGCCAGGCCCAGGTTACTTTCTTTGAACCAGGCGGTAAAGTGGTCCAGTCTTGTCAGACCCTGGTAACAGTCAAAGAGGACACGTCTATCTATGAGCAGTTTGTATTTCTGGAAAGTTTGCAGGATGTGCTGGATGCCATGGGACCCGAAGACGTTTATGATTTTCCCGCAGTAGAGTGGGAAGAAGGCACCAAGGGGCTTTTCCACCTGTACTTTAAAACCCTGGATCATGAAGGTCAGCAACTGATCCAGTGGGCCATGGTGGACAAAACAGAGCAGTATAAGCAACTGCTCAACCTGCAGCAAGGCAGAAACGACAAGGCCATTGGAGAAGAATTTGCCCTCATTCAAAAGAAGGTGGCTGAAGTGGAAAATCAGCTGGTAAGCTTTCAGAATGAAGAACTTAAGCGGGTCCAGCAGTTCAAGTCCGATTTCTTTGCCCAGGTGAGCCATGAAATGCGCACTCCGCTCAACAGCATCAGTGGCCTGGTCTCCCTCATTATGGAAGACCAAAAAAAGACAGAAGAGTACTTGCCAGCTTTGCAAGCCACCTCAAAGCACCTCAACTCCATTATCAACGACATTCTCGACCTCTCTAAAATAGATGCAGGTAAGCTCACTTTTGAAGCGGTAGATTTTGACCTCACCGCCCTTGCCCATTCCATTATGAAGGGCTTTGAATTTGGCGCCTTGGAGCAGGGCATTTCGCTCAACCTCTCGGTACCTGATGAGCCTATCCTTGTAAAATCGGACCCAACGCGAGTGGCTCAGGTGCTATACAACCTAGTGGGAAACAGCTTGAAGTTTACAGAAAAAGGCTATGTGAGCCTGGAAATAAAGGTTTCAGAGGCGAGTGAAGGGAGATTTGATGTAGACTTTCTGGTAGAAGATACCGGCATAGGCATGGAGCCCAGCCAGATTGAAACACTGCTGGAGCCCTATCAGCAAGCAGAAGACAAAACGGCCAGAATTTATGGTGGCACAGGGCTGGGCTTGCACATTGCCCTAAAGTTGGTGGAGGCCATGGACAGCCAATTGGAGATCAGAAGCGCTCCCAACAAAGGCACCAAAATGAGTTTTGGCTTAAGGCTGACAAAAGGTGCAAACCTGCGGGCACAACAGGCCTTTGCACTAAGTCTGGAAGGCCGCAAAGTATTGGTGGCAGAAGATGATGCCCTCAATCGAAAAATACTGGAAGAGATCTTGAAAAAGGCAGGGGCTCAACCTACCCTGGTAGAAGATGGACTCAATTCTGAAAAGGCATTATCTAAAGGCGATTTCGACTTGCTGATTACTGACATCAACATACCCTGGAAAACGGGTTGGGAGGTGTTCCAGGATCTTCGCAAAGCAGGGAATGACATACCTGTGCTCTTTGTTTCGGGTAGCGAGTTGGAAGTACTCTATGAGCTGGAAGCCTATGAAGGCTGGGGTTTCACCATCAAGCCACTGAACATTAATAAGGTCAGGGAGCAGATTAGCCGACTCTTGCCAAAGGCATATCCTACTGAGCTCAATCTGACAAGCCTGAAAGAGATGATCTCGGGCGACATGGCTTTTTTCAAAGACCTGCTGCAGACCATCCTGGACACCTTACCACAGGAAATGGCAAAATTGAAGGCAGCTGTTAGTGAACAGGATGCTGAGACCAGCACCAAAGTATTGCATAAGATCAGACCTAGTATCGATTATATGGGCATACCTGAACTGACCAAAGAGCGACATTGGCTGCATGCCCAGGCTGAGGCCGGAAAGCTCGATGAGTTCTTCAGCAAACGCATGTCAGAGTTTGACCCCTGGGTGAGGCAGGCGCTGAAGAAATTGGCCAGGGAGATAGACTAACACAATCACAACTTTTTTGTCGCTCGGCTGTGCTGAGTGACAAATCCTGGTAGATTAACCACTCCTATTGCTCCTCTAAACCTGTCGCTCGGTTTTACCGAGTGACAAACTCCAAGCCCAAGAGGCACCATATTCCACCCAGGAGTATAGGCTATACAGAGTAAAACCCACCAACTAAAAAAGCACTCAAGGGAACGCCCCGAGTGCTTTTTTGTGCAAGGTTAGATTTAGTAAGCCTATTGCCCCACCATAAACAGAGCATTCACAATCAGCATCTTACCGTTTTCCCAGAAAGCGCGGAAAAGTGGATCATCGGCCATGTACACTAAAGCGCCACCGCCCATATTTTCTACACCAAACACCATCGACTTGGACAGGCCTTCTTTCACCTTGTCTCCGGCCACACCGGCCACATGGGCGTTTTCATCTGCAATGATGCCTACATTCCAGCCATTAGGTAGGTAAGCGTAACGACTGCTGTTGTTTTTGATAGTGAAGTAGTGCTGTTCATAACCATAGCCCAGTGGGTGGCTATTGTCTACTTTCAGTTTGAAAATAGCACCTGGCAGTCTGTAAGGGTCATATTTTTTACCACGCTCAGCATATGGAGTCAAGGCATCGGCTTCTTTTTCTTCGTCTGTTTTCTTTTGGGCCTCCTTCTTCTCACCATCTGTTGCATAGCGCTTTAGGCCGAAGCCATCCTGATCGGCAAAGCTGTTCAGTGCACGATCGATGGCTACCACTTTACCTCCCCCTCTGATCCAGCTTCTTAGCTCTTCTTTTTTCGACTTGTTCAGCACGCGTCCATAACCGCCACTCGGCATTACAATGGTATTGTAATTGTCGAGGTCTATACCGCCAAAATCACCAGTATCTACCATGGTGATGGGGTAATTGAGCTCTTGCTCCATAAAGTACCAGAAGGCACCGAAACTGAGCGAAGAAACACCTTCACCCCGCAATACAAGAATCTTGGGAGCATGCATAAAAGGCACATTTCCCGAGCCAAAGTCTTTACCACTGTCCACAAAAGTGGTAGGTGTTGAGAACAGGTCGCGACCGTAAGTTGCAGCTGCGGCCTTCACAGTTTCGTCAAATTTGCTGCCCATATGGCGGTTGCCTTTACGGGTGATAATGAGCGAGCCCTTTGCGAAATCGCGGCCAGCTACATTGAAGTCGTTGGTAGCAAACCGAAGCTTGATCTCATTTTTCAGCAAATGAGACAGAAACTTGGCGTCTTCCATGCTCTCCCACCGAGCCAGGTAAGCAGGAGGTGTGCCGGTTACCTCTGTAGTTATGTTATGTGCCGGAAAATCTGCTGGGCTCACATCTATTTTAGTTTCCGTAGCAAAAGCATCCAGCCCCATCATATAAGGCACCGCCCATGCCGTGATGTCGTAGGTATCAACCGTGCTCACAAAAGTCTTAGGCTCGAAAAAGGCCTGTACCAAAACCGCCTTGGCCTGGTAAGCACTGATGAGCACATCGCCATTCTGAATGCTCACATTGTTGCTACTTCCTGTAGTGTAATCAAAGGCAGGAACCGCCTTGCGGGTGCTTCCTGTACCATATTCAATCTGATGCCTGTCTAGAAAATCCTTTAGCTTTTTCATTTTGTCTGGATGATTGGTACCCCGTACGATATAAGTTTTGTACTTGGCCATTGGGTTATTGATCGACTTATCGAAATAACCAGCAAACTCATCAACCATGCGCTCCATATTCTTGGAAGCCATTTCTACGGTAGACATGCCCGTAGTATGATGATGAGCAATACGATCGCCAAGAGTAAGCGTATCTCCTTCTTCGGTGGCTACTGCCAGACCGCCATAGCTGTGGCCTGCCTGCTCGTAGGTCATGCCGATGGCGCCATTGTACATAGGATAAGAGTCACCATAGCTAGGGTATAGCAGGTCGAAATTCTCTTTGGTAAAAAATAGCCAGCTGTTTTCGTCAAAGTACTTGGCGTGGTTGCGGCCGATCATGTTCTGAAATTCTCTTTGCCAGTTGGTTACCTGCTCATGCACTGGCTCGGCAGCAGGGGCAAAGTAGTAAGGGCTGTTAAAACCTTGCTCGTGAAAGTCGACATGGATGTGTGGCATTACAATGTTGTACAGCTTCATGCGCTGTTGCGATTCCACTTGTGTTTGCCAGGCCCAATCTCTGTTCAGGTCAAAGTAATAATGGTTGGGCCTGCCACCTGGCCAAGGCTCGCGGTGTTCTTTAGAGTCAATGCTGGCGTTGGGTGAAGTACCCACTACCTGATTGAACCAGTTGGCATAGCGATCGCGGCCATCAGGGTTGATGCATGGGTCCATGATCACCACGGTATTCTTCAGCCATTCTTTTGAAGTAGCATTGTTAGGGCTGGCCAGTTCATATAAGGTTTTCATGGCAGTTTCGGTAGAGTTGGCCTCGTTGCCATGCACATTGTAGCTCAGCCAAACGATGCCCACTTTTCCACCAACCGGGTCGCCTTCCATCAGCTTGGCGCGCTTCAGGTTATCGGTCCTTATCTGGTCCCAGTTGTCCATGTTTTCCTGAGAAGAAAGCAGGGCAGCTACCAGAGGTCTCAGCTCGTTGGTTTCACCATATTTATGCAGCTTCACATTGCTCAGCTGGTCGGCAACATGTTGGTAGTAGGCCACTACTTTGTGGTGAGGCGTAAAGCGAGTGCCGAGTTCGTAACCCAAAAATTCATCAGGGCTTTTCAGGTCCTGAGCAAGGGTGGCACTAATTGAAAATAGAAAGAGGTAAAGGCAAAAAAAGGCTTTTTTCATGTTCTGAATGTTGTGGAGAATGGGCGCATAAGCCACATTCTTGGTACATAGCGCGGAATTTACGCCAATTCACCTCTCGAAACAAGGCAGATCATGGCAAAGGCCAAAAGCTTTAATCGACTGCCTCAAGGATGAGTACTCGCGCCCAGTTGCCTGCGGTTCCACTGGCAAACATCATGCGGCTGGCACTGAGTTCTTCAAGCTCCAGAATGGTAATAATGGCCGCGAATTCGCTGCCTTTGGATTCCGATCTTCCATGGTTTAAATAGGCCGTGCCTTCTTCGGGGTAGTAGTTAAAAGCAAGCACAGATGCTTGTTCATCCGGGCTATCCCAATAGCAACTTACTTCACCGAGACTCATTTGCACATCGGCAGAGTCAGCATAGAAGGTGTAGGTATCGTCTATGATGCAAGCCGACATTTCATCTAACCGGTTTGCGCCATAATTTTCATAAACCTCAACTACTCGCCAGGTTTTCTCGCTGCCATTGTGGATGAGTTCAATTTCTGCCTGGGTGAATTTGACGCTGGGCGTTTCATCTTCTTTCTGGCAGGCGAAAATGGTAAGGAGTAAGATTAAAAAAATGGAATACTGCTTCATGGTTGAGTTTTTGAATTAGCCATAGCAAAGCCAGGGCCAAAGTTAATTGGTAGGATCAAACATGAATTCAAAATCGGTTTAGATTTGCAAAAATGAAACAGAAGGAACGTTACTTCCTGGCCATTATTCCACCGTCTCCTGTTTATGAGCAGGCTATGGATATCAAACACTATTTCAAAGATCAGTATAACTGCAAGGCTTCCCTGCGTTCACCAGCGCATATCACTCTGCAAATGCCCTTTCAGTTTTCAGAAAGCAAGGAGGCCGAATTGATCCATCAACTTCAACTATTTGCTTCAGGCCAGCAGGCATTTTCACTTCACCTTAATGGCTTCAACTGCTTTGAGCCTCGGGTCATTTATATCGATGTGATAAAGAGCAAAGAGCTCCAATCCATGCAAAAGGCCTTGGCAAAGTACCTAAAAAGTCACCTGGGTATTTTCAATGCCGACTATAAAAACCGGGGCTTTAATCCGCACATGACAGTAGCCTTTCGAGATCTCAGAAAGCCGCTTTTTTACCAGGCCTGGAGCGAGTTTCAGGACAAACCCTTTGAAGGGAAATTCGAAGTTCAGGGCTTTTGGCTACTGAAGCACGATGGCCAAATGTGGCAGCCGCAGAGAGAAATTTCCTGGGCTCAATAAACTCCCTTATTGTAATAGAATGTCTAATAAGTAAGAGGGTTTACAGCCGTTTAGTTAAGCGTTTTCTGCCCTTATTTTCCCTAAAGGGACTATAAAACAAGTTGGTTTACCCTTCAGGGATAGGGCTGTGATTGAAGTTCATATGTTGCGACTTTAACTAAACGGTATTATATCTCAATTAAACCTTTTCCTGTCCCTTATATCCAAGAAGGCGAACAAACAATAATAACAATGAGGTCAATTAATAAAATGGTAATGTTGCTGGCTTTGGTCGGCCTGAGTAGCACTGCTTATGCACAAAACAATGAAGGTCAAACCCTGCTGCGCACTGAGATGTTGGCAGCCAAGCTGGAGCTGAATGAGACTCAAAAAGCAGCACTGGATAAACAGCTCAAAGCGGCCAAGGCAGACAAAGAAGCCCAAAGGGAGAAAGCAAAAGCTTTTATGGAAGCAATGAAGAGAGAGGCTTTTTTGGCGAGACAGGCGCAAGAAAAAGAGCTGAAGAGCATCTTAACAGATGAGCAGTGGGCAGAGTATGAGAAATTGAAAGCCGAACAGAAGGAGCATGCAAAGAAGGGAAAGAAAGGAATGAGGAAGCGGCATGCTCGTCAACATCAGGGGACTGATGGCGGTGGGAAATAGACCTGCACAATGGAATAGATTATCTATTACATCAAGCGGATTGAAATGCCTGCTTGCATTAGTTTGAAAAGCCTCGGTTCGTCCACCGGGGCTTTTGCTTTTTTACTCCAGTTTCAATACCGTTTTTTAAGGCTTTTCGCCCTTTAGTTCCCTGAAGGGAGCATTAAAATCACTCTGATTCACTCTTTAGGGCCTGGGGCGGAATCATAGTTTTGGTATCCGATTTCTTAACTAAACGACATTGGTCCCGGTTCATGTAGTCGGTTCCTATTCCAGAATTTGGGCTTATCGCCAGTCTTGTTCGTTTTTGGGCCCCATTTTCCCTTTTACAGATTTGAGTAGCTCTTCGGCTGAGTAAGTGATACCGCCTTTGACCACCGTTAAAACATTCCGGGTATTCCTGATGTCAGACAGTGGATTACCCTTCACCACAAAGCAGTCGGCTAGTTTTCCTACACTGATACTTCCTAGCTTATCACTGAGCCTTAATGCCTCAGCACCATTAATGGTGGCTATTTTTAAGACATCACTTGCCGGAATGCCGATGCTGTTTAAGGCTTCCATTTCGCGATGCGAACTGAAGCCGGCAAGGTATTCGCCTACTGAGGGATGATCTGTACCAAGGGTGATTTTACCACCACGGTCATAATAGCGCTTGATGGTGCGCTTCTTCACATCAAATATCTTTTGAAACATGCCCAGCTCCTGGCGTGTCTCTTTGGTGATTTCTGCCGCATAAGGGCTCAGGTATTGGCGCTCATTGTGCCAGTAGTCATAGAGCTTTTCTCTGTGTCCATAGTAACCGTAAGCAGTCAGAGTGGCGTCAAAGTAGACGTTATTGCTAATGAAAAGGTCGATTTGCTGATCGAGTGAAGGAGTTTCCGGGTCCAGGTCTTGCAGGGTGGCATAAGCCGACTGAGTGGCGGGAAGTAGATCACCTCCCAGGAAATGCTCAATACGGTCGATGCCCATCATGATGGCATCTCGTGGGTTCACGGTATTGCGAAACCCCGAACCCAGATGAGCTGTAACGGTAAGTCCATGTTGGTGGGCCCGCTTTACAAGAGCCTCTAATAATACGGGTGAAATGCCCTTGGCTTTGAATCCAGCCACTCCCAACTCAGCCCACTTGTCTACCTTGTCGTAAACGTCCTGTATAGTGGTGCCGCGATTCCAGGCAGGAAATGCTGTACCGAAATAAGGTCCAGAGCTATGAATGCGTGGCCCTACTTTTTCTCCTCGGTTAATGGCCCTTCGGGCTTCCAGCATTACCTCTGGCTGTATTTCACCACCCGGAAAGGTGGAGGTGACACCATTGGCCAGAAAGACAACCGGATTTACTTCTACTTCATCGCGCCTTACTCCATCAAAGGTTACGCGGTAATGAGCATGTAAATCGAATATGCCTGGTAACAGGTATTCCCCCTCCGATAGTCTTAGGGTTTCGTAGCCCTCCGTGTCGTCAGGTATCTCGCCCAGGTCGACAAATTTGCCACTTCGAATGACAATGCCAACGTTTTGAATCATGGCGCCACTTTCTACATCAAAGTAATGTCCGCCAATAATGAGCAGGTTTTGCGCATGTAGCAAAGGACTCATGACCAGGCAGAGCAGGCCACAAAGGAATAATTTCTTCATAAGGTTAATTAAAGATTTAAGGCTCAAATCGCAAAGCGACTTTCTCTAAGCTGTCGTTGGAGCCTACCATAGTGAGTATATCGCCAATGCGCAGGCGCGTATAACCATGGGTAATGATCATATGGCCACCGCGTTTTATAGAAAGGATAATGATATCGGCAGGCAGTCTCAGGTCGCGCAGGGCCAGGCCACGCAGGTCCTGATTGAGCACTTCCACATCCATGGTGTCCTGGTTTTCTTCCATGCCCAAGAGCAGAGAAGCAGCCTGTGGCGAACGTACAAAGTGGTCCATAAGACTCACTATGGCCGTGCTCGGGTCTACAATCAGGCAGTCCAGCTTGTGAAATTTCTCAAAGTTATACCGGTGCTCAAGCCTAACCACTATGTCTTTGGTGCCTACATGCTCATAGATATCCTCGGCCACCGCCAGGTTTTCTTTGTCGGTAAGCATGAGCACTGCAGCTTCCGCTTTTTTGATGTCGATAGATTCGAGTGTTTCCAGCTTGAAGTCAGGTACTTTAACCAGCTTTACATCTGGGTATTCAGTGATGTCTATATCCTTGCGAGTAAGAATTTCAGCCTCCCAGCCATGCTCCTTCAGTTGTTTGGCCAGGGCCACCGATTGTGTATCAAAACCGATGATCATGGCATCTCTCACCCCATCAAATTCTGGTGCATTGGCCTTCAATCTCGACTCGCCCACCATGTTGATAGACCACTTGAATAGGGGTGGTCCCACAAACTGGTTCAGCACAATTACGGCAATCACGATGGTGGCGAATTCATTGCCCCATTCAGGGAAAGAGTTGGCCACAATGGTAGCAAGGCCTAGCCCTACTCCGGCCTGTGTCACATAAGGCATCCAGCCTATTCGCCTGAAAAGACCAGTATCTCCCCCCAGAGCTCCCCCTACCAATGACCCTAAAATCATGGTGACGAGGCGCAGTGAGAAAAGGATCAATGCCACGCCAATTACTTTGGGCAGAATGTCCAGCGAAACACTGGCACCTGTGAGGGTGAAGAAAGCCACGTAAATCAGCGGACCTACTTCTTCTAATATCTTGAGAAACTCGTACCGGAAGCGACTGTAATTGGTCACAAAGAAACTGCCAATGATGCAGATGAGCAGCGGCTCAATGTGAAACTCCTTGCCAAGCTCTTCTAAAGTGTAGTGCTTTAAGAAATAGTACAAGGCGTAAACACCGTAGCCTAAGCCTAGTATAAGCACTGTTTTTATATGCTGGTTGATGCGAAAGCCCATGATCAGGCCCAGTAGTTTTCCTACTACCCAACCCAAGCCAAAAGAGGCCAACAACTCACCTAGAAGTACCAGAAGGAAAACGATACTGAAGGGCTCGCCCCCAACCATTGCTTTGGATATGGAAAGACAAATGGCGAAGAGTAAAATCACCAGGAAGTCTTTCACTACTGTCACTCCCATGGCGGTCTGCACAAAAGGACCCTTGGCGCGCATTTCGTTGATAACCGCTATGGCTGAAGCCGGTGAGCGGGCTACGAAAATAGTGGCCATGAGTATGGCTACGGCTATTTTATTGGCCGAATTCATGTCTCGCATGAAGTTGATCTGGCCAGAAAGGAAATAGATAGCGATGGAGCTGACTACAAAGGTGACCACCAACTGGCCAAAAGTCATCCATTTGATGCTTTTGAAGCGGCTTCTCAGCTCTTTAACATAAAGCTCAGCGGCTGCCGCAAAGGCGATGAAAGCCAGCGAAATGTCGTTGATAAACTGTAGCGAGTTGCCAGAACCTTTGGGCAGTAATTTGAAAATAAAAGGCCCGGCAAAAAGGCCGATCACCAACACCCCGGTAATGAACGGCAACCTGGCTTTTTGGAAAAAGCCTGCTATTTGGTTGGCTGCCACCGCTACAATGGCAAAACCTCCCAGTAATAGTAAGGTATTGGTTATCTCTGGCATAGAGGTATTTAAGGTCGATTACCCTATATGGTGAATCAGGTTAACTACCAAAATAAGCACCAGCGTTGGATTTTGTGTATAGTGAGGCCGATTTTATTTCATCTTGGCATTGATGGTCAAGCCATTCACCAGCGTCTTGTGCACGGGGCATTTGTGTGCTATGCGCAAGATACCGTCCAATTCTTCCTGGCTCATGTTACCTGTGGCTTCCAGCTCCAAATCAATGAACTCCATCAGGCTTTTGGGGTCATCCATGTTGGCGGCATCGGCAGCATGTCGTTTTTCCCGACTCAGGTGTACCTTCAACTCTTGCAGGTCTATGCCCTTGTGTTTGGCATACATGCGAATGGTGATGGCAGTACAAGCGCCAAGGCCAGCCACCAGCAGGTCGTAAGGCGTGCCGCCCAGGTCGGAGCCACCAATGTCTTTGGGCTCATCGGCTACCAGGTAATGGTTTCTGGCTTTTATCTCTGAGAAAAACCCATTATCAGCTTCATTCCTCACTACTACCTGATGGTTAGTTTCCAGCCCTTCTTCGTCTACTTCCAGGTCTACATAGCGCACCACCCAAGAGGCAATCATATGGCCTACATAGATGGAATCTTCTTTTCGCGTAAGCAAATGGTCGGCCCCGTCCAATGAAATGTAGCTTTTCGGGTGCATAGCCCCTATGTAAATCTTTTCGGCATTAGTGATGTCTACTATCTCGTCTTGGGGGGAATGAAGAATGAGCAGTGGCTTTTTGAGTGCTTTCAGCCTTGTATTCAGGTCCGTTTTTTCCAGGTCATCTACAAACTGCTTTTTGATTTTAAAAGGTCTGCCTCCGATTGATACCTTAGCTTCTCCACTTTGCTTAATCTCTTCCAGAGAGTTTTGAAACAAGTGTTTTACATGGGGTGGGTCGGCCGGTGCACCTACGGTGGCTACTGCCTTGATGGAAGGAATGCTTCCTGCCGCCATCAAAACCGCAGCTCCACCCAGCGAATGGCCAATGATGATTTTTGGTGCTTCATAGTGGGCTTCCAAATGTGCTGCTGCATCGATGAGGTCTTGCACATTGGAAGAGAAATTAGTGTCAGCAAAATCACCTTCACTTTCCCCCAGGCCTGTAAAATCGAACCTTAATACAGCAATGCCCTTTGCCGTCAATGCCCGACTGATGTTGGTGACGGCCACCAGGTTTTTGTTGCAGGTAAAGCAGTGCGCGAAAATGGCAAAAACCAAAGGTTTCTGGTCAACAGGCTGTTCTAGACGGGCAGATAAGGACAGGCCGTCTGCATTGGTAAATTGCAGCTTAGTGGTTTTCATAGTGGCTGGTTGGTCTACGAGGTTTGACTACCCCTTAATTTAATGATTGTGCTGGTATAGAGCGATACAAAAAACGGAACCGTGTAAGTAATAAGGAACTTACCCACCTGGAGCTTTTCAAATTCCATGTTCACCATGCACTCGCCTTGGTTGATGCAATTGAGCAGTGTGCCAACCACTAATCCCATTTTTGCTGCGACCAACAGACTTGCGGGATCTAACATGGCGGCAATGACTCTATTTTGTTTCAAATGACCCATTTTTGACCTTTTATTAACTAATGATCAATGCCGTTTAATTAAGGTCCTGGGGAATTATGTATAATTAATAGCCCTGTCCCTGAAGGGTAAATTGACCTGTTATTATCAACCCTTTAGGGAATTAAAGGGAGGAAAATGCTTAACTAAACGGCTTTGAATCCAGTATTTATCTAACTTCAATTTGTCAGTTATCATTCAAATGACATGTCTGCTGCCTAACCTTTGAACGGATTTAGATAAATTTGACTTGACCAACATATGCAAGCCAACAAAAACTTCAGCATTGCCATACAGGTCTGCGTCTACATGGACTATGTAGGAAGCGAACGCTATTCCTCACAGGAATTGGCAGAAAAGGTGATGACCAACCCTGTGGTGATTCGCAGGCAGTTGGCCCGGCTGAAGGCTGCAGGTATAGTAGACAGTCAGAACGGGCCAAACGGAGGTTACTTCTTGATTAAGGATGTAAGCGAACTGAATTTGTGGGACCTTTATACTGCAACAAGGGAAGGAGAGCTTTTTAACAGACCGAAGCCCAACCCTGACTGTGTGGTGAGCAGCAACCTGAAATATCTGGTGGGTGATGTGTTTGACGAAGCCGAATTATCCATGCAGCCCAGCCTTTCTAGCGTCACCATTCGCAACCTTTCTAAAAAACTTAAGAATTTATTAGCCTGCTAATCAGCCAGTTGAAAATTTATTTCATTACTCTGGAACTTAATTGTAACTCTAAAAGTTACATTATCGAAACTCGACAGAATGTCGCTGAGTAAATCGAAGAAAACAAAAAACAAAAGAGATATGAAAACTTTAGACGCACTGAACAGAGACCAGGTTTCTGTGAACAACCAACAGATTTTTGACACACTGAAACAAAAAGTAGGCATGGTGCCTAACCTTTACGCCACTGCTGCTAATTCGAATGTGGCCCTTGGCGCCATCCTCGGGTTTGGAGATGCCCTAGGTGGTGGATCATTCAAAGGAAAAGAAATTGAAGCCATTGCATTGGCTGTGAGCCAGGTTAATGATTGTGAATACTGTCTTGCTGCCCACACTGCCATTGGAAAAATGAATGGTTTCAACGAAACACAGACCCTTGATCTAAGAACTGGTGCGATTGCTGATGAAAAACTAAGAGCGCTGACTCAACTAGCCATTGCACTGACAGAAAACAAAGGCAGGGCTGATCAAAGCTTCATCGATGCTTTCCATGCCGCTGGTTATGACAAGGCTGCTTTGGTAGATCTCATTGGCTTCATCGCTGTGAATACTTTCAACAACTTCCTGAATAACACTGCCGGAACCACTGTTGACTTCCCAGCAGCACCTGAATTGTTGGCCACTGTATAAGGGTAAGTTTTTGACCCATTGTTATATAGGTGATCTACCTATAATCAGATCGCTCAACACCCTTAAGGTTGATTCGGGAACGGAGGAAATTGCTGAATCTTAATTGATAATCTAAACGCGGGGTGAGCGTGAATATAGATCGAAGTCCTGGCTGCGCGGCCAGGACTTTTTTTTCGATTTCACAGACACCTTCCCTTATTTATCGTCTTTGCGAGCGCAACGCTTGCGCTGAAGCTTCAGCGAAGGCGCAGCAACCTAGCCAGCGAAAAAGGCAGGTCTCCTTGTAATCTGTAGAATTCGTCTGGGTGATTGCTTCGCCCTTTGTCCCTGCCTAAGGCCTGGCATTGACGATAATGAAGTGGATTATTGAAATTCTCTGTGGAAAAAGGATAGGCATAGGAAAACCAAGGCCCTATGACCAAGACTCGGTTTCATTTCCTAAAACTAAAATGCAGCTTAGCAAACGAGTATATTAACCCGGATTACAATTCGTGAAATTAGGTCGGTTGGTGGCCGCTAAGTTAGAGCCCGTTGAAAAGCTACCGCAACCCATTACGCCTATTACATTCCACAGCGTTAGGTCTTGGTTAAATGCTACTGCACCTCTGAACATCTCGCCCATGCTTTGGACATTGCTCACATCCCAGCTCCCGATATCACCATTAAAAGCTAAGGCATCACCAAACATTCTTTGCATATCAAAGACATTGCTCACATCCCACCCGTCTATATTTTGATTAAAAGCTGAAGCCCCTTCGAACATTCTCTCCATATCCTTGATATTGCTCACATCCCAACTCCCAATGTCCTGATTAAAAGCTGCAGCATAATTGAACATTGAATACACGTCAGTCACATTGCTCATATCCCAGCTCCCGATGTCACCGTTAAAAAATAAAGCACCACGGAACATGCCCCTCATATCCGTGACATTGCCCACATCCCAGCTCCCGATATTCTGATTAAAACCTCTGGCATTACTGAACATAGAGCTCATGTCGGTGACGTTGCTCACATCCCAACCCCCAATGTCCTGATTGAAAGCTGAGCCAACACTGTACATTTGGAACATACCGCTCATGTTGGTGACGTTGCTCACATCCCAATCTCCAATGTCCTGATTAAAAGCTAAAGCACTGTTGAACATCTCGTGCATGTCAGTGACGTTGCTCACCTCCCAACTTCCGATATCACCGTTAAATGCGAAAGCATTACTGAACATAAAGCTCATATCAGTGATATTACTCACATCCCAGCTCCCTATATCCTGATTAAAAGCCACTGCACCAGCGAACAATCGATCCATACTAGTGACATTGCTCACATCCCAACCTCCAATATCTTGATTAAAAGCTTCTGCACCAGTGAACATTCCATCCATATTAGTCACTTTACTAACATCCCAATCCCCGATATCCTGATTAAAATAAAGAGCACGGAACATATTGCTCATATCGGTGACGTTGCTCACATCCCAATCGCTAATTTCTCCATTAAATGCAGAACTATAGAACAGCTCGTTCATATCGGTCACATTGCTAACATTCCAATTGCTTAAGTCACCATTAAAATTTGTGCAGTAGTAAAACATCCCTGACATATCGGTTACCTGGGATAAATCGGGAGCATCTGAAGCATTTTCTCTCACATTAGGAGAAGATGCAAATGCATTGTTCATGCTTTCCCATTCAATACCGCCCCATTGGTCAATGGACACGAGTTGTCTTGCTCCTTGTGTTCTTATAGCAGGAAAAGTACCCGAGATCGCTACCTGATAATCTCCGGGAGTGGCATAGGTGTGTGTAGGTGGACCTGTTAGGTTATTCTCCGTTGTACCGTCACCCCAATCTACATTGTAATCGTATGTCAGATTAGTATGCGTGAAAAAACGAATCGTTTCATTAGCTACCGTAGTTCTCCAGGTAGTAAGAAAAGGACCTTCAAAAATCACTTCTTCTACATCTGTCACAGTTATGGTGATTGATGCCGTGGTAGTCAATTCCATATCTGAAACTGAAACAGTAACCGAAAAGCCGGTAGCTTCTTCAAAATCCAGAGATTCACCATCTGTAAGGCTTAGTGCTCCTGTCTCTTCATCTATTTCAAATAATCCGGTAAAATCTGTATTACCGTTAATTTCAACTGTTTCTGTTATGGAAAAGCTGAAAACGTCCCCATCGGGATCATTGGCCTGTACCATACCAATAATCTCCTCATCGTCTATGTCTTCAGCTACAGAGAAGGATTGATTGCTTATAGTAGGTGCCCTATTCTGTGGTGTTTCACCTTCAGTACCGTCACAGGCACTAACAATTATTATCAGTATTAATAAGAGTCCGAACAGGTTTATACAGCTCTTCATAATTTCATTTTAGTTTAACTTGACACTCAGCCCGTTAGGGACCCGAGAATATAATTGATTACAGCATCAATCACAAAGCTTGAAGATAAGGCGTGCGGAATTAATTGCCTTTGACTTTTCTACTCCAATCCCCTGATTTCTGCTTTTAATAATCGCGAAGGTGTCCTTTTATAGACTCGTGCTATGGCCGATTATAATATTCAATCTCCTTATCCAGCACCGCCAAAAACAAATATCTTTACACTCAGTTTTGCAAGGGAAATACTAACAAATGCAGCAAGGTAAGACAGGCGTATTGATCGTGAACCAGGGCACACCAGACAGCCCTAATACACCAGATGTAAGAAAATACCTCAGGGAATTTCTGATGGATGAGCGCGTCATCGACATTCCATACATAGGGCGTTGGCTGCTGGTCAATGGCATTATAGCCACCTTTAGGGCACCAAAGTCGGCCAAAGAATACAAAAAACTTTGGGAAGACCGCGGCTCACCTTTGAAGTTTCACCTCAGCGATGTCAGTGATATGCTACAGGAAGCACTGGGTGATGAGTACCTGGTAAAGTTCGGTATGCGTTACCAAAGCCCTGACCTGGAGTCGGTGCTGAATGAGTTGAAAGCTGCCAATGTAAAGCGCATCATCGTTATTCCGCTTTTCCCTCAATATGCTTCAGCTACTACGGGTTCTGTCAATAAAAAAGTGGGCGAGATTGTGAGTAAGTGGTGGATTACTCCTTCGATTACCTACATCAACCAGTTTGTAGATCACCCCAAGTTTATTCAGGCATTTGCGGAGAATGGCAAAGCGTTCCTGGATAAAAAGGAATACGACCACATTGTCTTCAGCTACCACGGTATCCCCGAAAGGCACATTACAAAAGGCTCGGTGGGCGACCAATGCAAGCTGGGTACCTGCTGCAGCTCCTTTCATGAAAGAAACCGCTACTGCTACCGTGCACAGTGCTTTTATTTGTCACGCCAACTGGCCAAAGCCCTTGACCTAAAAGAAGACCAGTATACCACCACCTTCCAATCGCGCCTGGGCAGAGACCCCTGGATAAAGCCCTATACTGACATAGAGCTCAAAAAATGGCCGGCTGAGGGCAAAAAGAAAGTGCTGGCCTTTTCACCTGCCTTTATAGCCGACTGCCTGGAAACGACCGTGGAAGTAGGTGAAGAGTTCAAAGAGGAATTTGAAGAAGCCGGTGGCGAAGTATGGGACCTGGTGCCCAGCCTCAATACCTCTGAGACTTGGGTGGAGTGCTTGAAAGACTTGGTGGAGACGGTTTAAAGGTTCTTTTTAGCATTGTCCTGCCTGTTATCGAAAACAGTGATAATCTCTACGCCATCAGACATTAGCATGTAATAAAGTGTATTGTGCTTTGAAATAACGCAGCGCCTTACCCCCTTTTTGACCCTACTTTCGGGATACATTCTTGGGATATCTAAAATGTGACTGATTAACGTATCTATGCGCTTCATGTAATTTGAAGCAATTTCTTCTCCCCAATGCGTGAATAAGTAATCTGTAATTGAGTCAAGTTCATCCAGTGCTCTTTGCGACCAAATGATCTTCATATCAGTTGGTAAACTTGGCCCTGATCTTGGCCATTACTTCTTGGTGAGTATAACTTTTACCATTTTCGAGATCCTTTAAACCAGCATTGATTGACTCTCGCTCTTTATTAGATATCTGATTCCACCAATCATCACCATCTTTTATTGCTTGTATTTGCTGAAGAATTCCATCGTCATCCACTTCCTCTAACCAATTCAGTAAATCGCCTTTCAATTCTTGCAAGTCCATATGATAATGTACGAAAAATACAGGTTTAGGGCTAACATTGATCCTAATTCACCCTTATCTGCTCAATCCTGAGCCTTTCGGGAGCATTGGTTGAGCAAGTAGAAGCTTCTCCTAAAAACTCTACATTCAAAAACACGCTCAAGCCTTCCTGTTGGAATTGACTGTTCAATACATTGGGTAGGTATGTGGTGCCGTTGATGTCTATCAGCCAGCCGCACTGCTCGAAACCATTGGCGGCTGTGCCTTCAAAAACAGTTCCGGTCACTTCTGAAATCACGGGTCCATCATCATCGCCACAGCTGGCAATAACTAATGAAAAACAGAAGGCAGATAAGAACAGGAGCCGTTTCATGGAGTCTGGTTTTACCTAATAGAACGTTGAATATCAAGAAGGTTGCCTAGACCAGGGCTGGTTGCACAATTTCTTCCAATTTAGCGATCACAAAATCTACTTCTTCCTCGGTATTGTACTTACCAAATGAGAAGCGAATTCCTTGTCGGTTGCTATCGGCTTTTATGCCATTGAGCACATGTGAACCAGTATTGGCGCCACTGTTGCAGGCACTACCGCCAGAAGCAGAAATGCCGTTGATGTCCAGGTTGAACAGCAGCATATCATTGTCTTCGTTGGGTGGGAAGCTCACGTTCAATACCGTGTAAAGACTGTGCCCTTCGCGGATATCGCCATTGAATTCAACACCGGGAACAGTAGCCCGAAGCTTTTCAATCATGCGGTTTTTCAATCCCTGAATATGGCGCTGGTGATCGCCCATATCGCGATAGGCAATTTCCATGGCTTTGGCCAGGCCTATGATGCCATGCACATTTTCAGTACCGCCACGGTGGTTGCGTTCTTGCCCACCGCCATCAATCAGTCGGCCAATTTTCTTGCTCTTACACACCCTCAAAAAGCCGACTCCTTTTGGTCCGTGCAGCTTGTGAGCCGAGCCTACCAGGAAGTGGCATTTCAAGTCTTGAGTGTTGTGAGAGAAGTGCCCCATGGTCTGCACAGTATCCGAGTGGAATACTGCATTGTGAGCAGAAGCAATTTCTCCAATAGTGGCAATATCATGCATGGTGCCAATCTCATTGTTGGCATGCATGAGTGTAACCATGGCTTTTTCGTTGGCCTGAAGCAGCTGCTCTAGCTGGTCATGGTCAATGTGACCTTGTGCGTCAAGGTCAAGGTAATGCAGTTTGATTTTGCCCTGTGACTCAAGCTTTTCAGCCGTTTGAATGACTGCTTTGTGCTCAATGGGCGTAGTAATGATGTGCTTCAGGTCGTAGGCATCTACACTGCAGCGCAATGCGGTATTGTCGCCTTCGGTGCCTCCTGAAGTAAAGAATATCTCTGACGGAGCGGTATTTAACAAGTCTGCAACGATACGTCTGGCATATTCTACCTTAGCACGAACCTCACGGCCATGTGAGTGGGTGGAAGATGGATTGCCATACATATCAAGCATCATAGGCTTCATGGCCTCAAATACTTCCGGGTCTAGCGCAGTGGTGGCAGCATTGTCAAAATAAACTCTCATGTGACTACACGTTCATTGATACGATTTCTTTGATATCCGACATGATCTTCTTGGCCAGGTGCTCGGCAGTAGCCTGCGACTCTGACTCTGAGTAGATGCGAATGATCGGTTCAGTGTTCGACTTTCTCAAATGTACCCATTCTTTGTCAAACTCTATTTTTACCCCGTCAATGGTGTTTACGGGCTGTTTTTTATATTTCTCTTTGATGCCTTCCAGTACCTCATCTACATTGATTTCTGGCGAGAGGTCTATCTTGTTTTTCGAGATATGGTAGCTTGGATAAGAAGCGCGCAGCATGGTCATCCTCTTGCCATATTTGGCCAGGTGAGTAAGGAAAAGAGCAATGCCTACCAGCGCATCGCGACCATAGTGTAAGGCTGGGTAAATGATGCCCCCGTTGCCTTCGCCACCAATGATGGCGTTCGTTTCCTTCATTTTGGTAACCACATTCACTTCACCAACAGCGGCAGCTTGATATTCGCCACCATGCTTTTCGGTCACATCTCTGAGCGCGCGTGTAGATGAAAGGTTTGAAACCGTATTGCCTACTTCATTTTGCAAAATATAGTCTGCTACGGCTACCAGGGTATATTCTTCGCCAAATGGCGCGCCATCTTCGCAAAGAAAAGCGAGTCGGTCTACATCAGGGTCTACAACAATGCCCAGGTCATAATTACCATTTTCCAAGACACCTGAGATCTGGCCCAGGTGTTCTGGCAGTGGCTCAGGGTTGTGAGGGAAAAGCCCATTGGGCTCGCAATACAGCTCATTGACTTGATTAACGCCCAGTGCCTTCAACAGTGGCGGAAGTGAGATGCCTCCTGTGCTGTTCACACAGTCGATCACTACGCTAAAATTAGCCGCTCTGATGGCCTCAACATCTACCAAAGGCAGCTTCAAAACTTCTTCAATGTGCTTGTCTATTTGCGTATCGTCTTTGGTATAGCCACCCAACGATTTCACGTCTGCAAAATCAAAAGCATCTTCCTCTGCAATAGAAAGTACTTCTGCACCATCGGCACCGCTGATGAATTCGCCCTTGTGATTGAGCAATTTCAGAGCATTCCACTGTACAGGGTTATGGCTGGCTGTGAGAATGATGCCTCCACCGGCACCTTCATTGGCTACGGCCATTTCTACAGTAGGTGTGGTACTTAAGCCCAGGTCTACCACATCTAGCCCAAGGCCATTGAGTGTAGATACTACCAGTGAAGAAACCATTTCGCCCGAAGGGCGGGCATCGCGGCCAATCATGATTTTTTTACTGTCCGAGTTGCGCTTTACCCAGGTACCGAAAGCTGCGGCAAATTTCACAGCATCAACCGGGGTAAGCGATTCGCCTACCTGACCACCAATGGTGCCCCGTATGCCTGAAATGGACTTAATTAACGTCACAGAAATATTGTTTTAAATAATGTCACAAAGCTAGTAAAAAGCCCTTTAAGGATGTGGGTTTTTTGCCTTGTAAAAGAGAAGAGTGTAAATGGAGTGTTTATTTGAATTTGCCCAGGACCTTATCAACCTCATTGTCAGGGTTGCCACAGGCTTCGCCAGCTTTCATTTCTTTACCACAATAGCCACAAGTAGCGCCTTCCTTATTCAGGAATGGGCTCTGTGAAGCGCAGGTGCCTTTGAACTCACCGTTTTTGAGCAGGATGAGCCTCACCGACATGCCTACAAAGAACAATCCTATCAATACTAATGTGAAAACCAGTGTCATAGCCGACTAATTTGATACAAATTTAATATTGTTTATGGCTTAACACTACCTTTGCTGCATAAGTTTCTCCAAACCCCACGAATCAAGTGATCGAACCACCTAAAGACGAAAAGCGAGCCCAAAAACTGGCTGCATTTGACCGACTTTTAACCATCATGGACGAGCTGCGGCTCAACTGTCCCTGGGACAAAAAGCAAACCCTGGAAACCATTCGCCACCTGACCATTGAGGAGACTTATGAGCTTTCTGATGCCATTTTGAACAATGACCTGGAAGAGGTGAAAAAGGAAATTGGAGATTTGATGCTGCACATGGTTTTCTACTCTAAAATAGCCGATGAGCGACAGGCCTTTGATGTAGCCGATGCACTGAATTCCATCTGTGACAAGTTGGTGCACCGTCACCCGCATGTTTATGGAGATGTAGAAGCGAATGATGAGGAGGCGGTGAAGGAGAATTGGGAGAAGATTAAGCTGAAGGAAAAAGGCAATACATCGGTGCTGGGTGGTGTGCCGAAAACATTGCCGGCCATGGTAAAAGCGGTGCGTATTCAGGACAAAGCCAGGGGTGTGGGCTTTGACTGGGAGAAGAAGGAGCAGGTTTGGGAAAAGGTGGAAGAGGAAATGCAGGAGTTCAAAAACGAATTTAACATTGACGAAGACCAGCCTGTGAACAAAGAGAAGGCCCTGGGCGAATTTGGTGACATGCTTTTCTCGCTGGTGAACTACTCGCGCTTTATAGACATAGATCCGGAAGAGGCGCTGGAGCGCACCAACCTGAAGTTTATCAAACGCTTTCAGTACCTGGAAGAAGAGTCGAAAAAAGACGGGAAGAACATCGCTACCATGAGCCTGGCCGAGATGGACAAATATTGGGAACGGGCCAAAAAACTCTAACTTGAAATAGGGTTTAAGTCATGCAAGGGGGGAGACTACTTACCAAATTTCTAATCTGGCGAATTCGTCATGTAAGTACCAAGAATTTCATTCTGGTGCTTGGTGGCCTGATTGGTATTATTGGCGGAGTGGCAGCGGTTACCTTGAAAAGTGCCGTCCATTACCTGCAAGAGTTGCTGTTTAACCTTCGTACTTCTTATACGGAGTACATCTACCTTATTTTCCCCTTCATTGGCATTGCACTCTCCTATTTTGTGGCGCGCAAGATTTTCAAAGAACGCATGGGCCAGGGGGTTACCAGCATTCTGTACGCCATTAGTAAAAAGTCGAGTATTCTGAGTGCGGCTAAAATGTACAGCCGCATGATTACTTCCTGTATTACGGTGGGTTTTGGCGGTTCGCTAGGCCTTGAGTCTCCCATTATCATGACGGGTTCTGCCATTGGCTCTAACATAGGGCAGCTCATGCACCTTAACTACAAGCAGAGGACGCTACTCATTGGATGTGGGACTGCAGCAGCCATTTCTGGCATTTTTAACTCCCCGGTGGCAGGCGTTATTTTTGCCATTGAAGTCATCCTCACCGATGTCACCATTGCGGTATTTATACCCTTGCTTTTGGCCTCAGTTATGGGGTCGCTGGTGTCCATGCTCTTTTTGGGGCCTGATGTACTCTTCTCATTCGACCTTCAAGACTCATTTACAGCTTCTGACTTTCCATATTACCTCTTGCTTGGTGCTATTTGCGGCATGGTATCGGTCTATTTTACCCGCATGAGTCTGCTGGGTGAGGAGCTGATCAACCGGATAAAGAATAAGTACTGGCGAGTGGTTTTTGGTGGTTTGGCCTTGGGCATCATCGTGTTTTTCTTCCACCCCATTTACGGTGAGGGTTACAATTCCATCACTAATATTCTGAATGGTGATCAAACAGATCTTCTTGCCAACAGCATTCTGCTTTCAGGTATGGAAGGCAAAACGCCACTGCTGCTGTTCGGGCTTGGGGTCATTTTGCTAAAGCCATTGGCCACGGGTGCTACCATTGGTGCAGGTGGCAGTGGTGGTATTTCTGCTCCAGCCCTCTTTATGGGTGGCTTTACTGGTTTTCTTTTTGCCGAAATCAATAATTTGCTCAACCTGGGCAAGACGCTGTCTATTAGCAACTTTACTTTGGTAGGAATGTGTGGAGTAATGAGTGGGGTTTTGCATGCTCCCTTAACGGCCATTTTCCTGATTGCCGAGGTCACCAGTGGCTACACACTTTTCCTTCCTTTAATGCTCGTTTCAGCTATTGCTTTGAGCACCAATAGCTATTTCCAGAAACACTCGTTCTACACTGCCAAATTGATTCAGCGAGGTGATTTGATTCCTTATGACAAAGACAAGCAGCTACTCAGCCTGATTAAGATCGATAAACTGATAGAGAAAGACTTGCTCACCATCAAACCGGATGAGACATTGGCTGATTTAGTTGGCCTGGTTCGGAAGTCAAAACGGAATATTTTTCCGGTTATAGACGATCAAGGAGCCTTGTTGGGCATTGTAACCCTTGATGATATCAGAGAGATTATGTTTGATCAGGCGTCTCAAAAAAATGTAATTGTGGCCTCTTTAATGCATAAACCGCCCGATACGGTCTCTTCAGCCTCTGCTATGCAAGAAGTGATGGGTAAATTTGAAAGAACGGGTGCCTGGAACTTACCCGTAATTGATGAGGGCAAATATACTGGTATCGTATCTAAGTCCCGAATCTTCAATGCCTACCGCCTCAGGCTGCGCAGAAACCACAAAGAGTAAAAATCTCACAGCTGCTAATATTCAGTAAATCAACCCCTTAGCTAAAAGGGGCTTTCTGGATAGAATTTTCAGAAGATTTCATTTTTTAATTTAGTTATCAACAAAAAATGACTTTCAGAAAACGATCATAAAAACCTGTTAGTCAGCGGGTTATGGGGGGTGTGTTGATAACTGTGGATAACTTTGGTCATTTGTGGAAAAAAAGTATCCGTTTTTGTTGATTCTATTTTTTGTCTAAAAACGCCTAATTATTGGCTTCTATTTTCACCTCTCTGTAGTCCATATTTTTAGTGCGTAAGTGAACAGTTTTAAAAGTTTCTGGATGACCTTCAATTTTCTAGTTTTGTCAATGAGCCTAGCCATAGGTCACTGAAATGACGATTATGTCAATGTTAAGCCATTTCACCGCCTGCGTAATTGACTGATGACTTTGACTAAATATTTGGTTAACATTGAAAATCCTGGAATTCTGAAATCTTGAAAAAGTACAATATGAAAATTGACACCTTTGCAGCTCCCTCTTTGATCAATGCCTTGACCCTTTCCAACAATGGGTGATAAGCTCCGTTTTATAGTTATGCAAAAACAAATTCTAATATGTGCGTGCTTCATGCTGCTCTTGGCTGCCTGTGCTGGAGCAGCTAAAGAAGAAGCGGCAGGACCACCCAAAGTGATAAAGTGGGAGGGTTTGGAGGCCGTTATTACCAAAAAGACAGACCAACTTCAGGTAATCAACTTCTGGGCTACCTGGTGTGCTCCATGCATTAAAGAGTTACCCTATTTTGAAGCATTGAATGCTGAGGCAGGCGATAAGCTTGATGTGACCTTAATTTCCCTCGATTTTGAAGATGAATTTGTGAAGAGAGTGCTGCCCTTTGTGGCAAAGCGTGGAATCAAATCTCAGGTCTTATTGTTAGATGAAATTGACTACAATTCATGGATCGATAAAGTAGACCCGAGTTGGTCTGGCGCGATTCCTGCTACATTAATTATCAACCCCTCAAATGGCAAAAGGAAGTTTTTGGAAAAACAACTCAACGAGGGCGAATTGGAAACGTTAGTGGAAGAAATGCTGAACTAAAACTAAATGCTATGAAATATATAATCTCATTACTGATGACAGGCCTTCTGTTTTTTGGAGCAGAGGAGTCCCCGCACGATGGCCTTAAAGTAGGCGATACGGCCCTCAACTTCAGCCTAAAAAATGTTGATGGCAAGATGGTCTCATTGAATTCAGATGCCAATGCCAAAGGGTATATTCTTGTTTTTACCTGCAATACCTGCCCTTATTCAAAAATGTATGAAGACCGCCTGATTGCACTTCATAACAAATATGCCAACCAGGGTTACCCTGTATTGGCCATTCAACCCAACAATGCAGATAAGTCACCTGGTGATTCTTATCAATTGATGCAACAAAGGGCAAAAGACAAAGGATTTCCTTTTGCCTATGTGGTAGACGAAACCCAGGAAATCACTACAGCATATGGCGCTACCAATACGCCACATGTATACCTGCTCAACAAGGCCGGTAATGACTTTCAAGTGGCCTATATCGGTGCCATTGACAACAATAGTCGCAATGCCAGTGCCGTTACTCGCAAGTATGTGGAAGAAGCCATTGAAGCACTTCAGCAGGGCAAATCTGTAAGCACTACCGATACCAAAGCCATTGGCTGTACGATTAAATGGGCAGAGTAAATCAGCAAAGAAATTTCAGATTAGAAAATCGCTGCTCGTTAAATGAGTGGCGATTTTTTTTTAAGATGGTTTATAGAATGGGCTTTAGCTTGAGCAACCTACGGTCGAGCTTTCCGTCTCTACGGATGATCAGGGTGAGTACGGTACCGCGGTTGCCCCTGAAAATGGCATTGATTTCAGACAGCTTATAGAAAAAAGCTGGTTTGCCATCGATGGCGATAATTTCATCACCTGCTTTCAGGTCCGCTTTTACCGCAGGAGAATCCTTGATGATGTCTGCAATGAAGTAGGAGTTCAGTTCGTCTCCTGTGGCCAATACATTGATGCCTGCCGAGTTAAAACGAAAAGGATCTTTATAGTCCTTGTTCTTCTTGAGGTATATTTTCTCGCGTTGATAATCGAATATTACACTGAAGCGGGAAAGAATTTCTGAACCGATGGTGCCATGTCTGGGGTCGAGTTCTATATCGCCATCCCGACTGGACACCAACCAGTTTTCGGGAAAGGAAGTGGTTACTTTTTTGAATTTGAATTTTTTGCCAATCAAGAGACGGTCTACCCGGCCTATTTTACCTTCAATGACGCCTACTAGTGCACGGCCCAAGGTATGGTCTACTGTTTTGTCAGGGAGGTTGATCTGAGGGTATGAATTGGCATCCAGAAACAAGGCACTGCTGGCCCCTGTGTCGATCAACAGTTTTACTTCAATTGGCTTCTCACCCTTTTGTTTTACGGTCGTCCTGATGAACGGGCGATAATTTTCGAGTGTGATTGGAAACCCTTTGTAACCCCTTGGAGGCTTGAAGCCTTCGGGCTCAAAGAGCTTCAATTTCTTTTTGTCATAGTCGATCTCAACCACAAAGCGATTAAAAATCTCTGATCCCAGAATACCATGTGCGTTGACCCCGATTACATTTTCAATATCGATGAAGTTTTCCTGTAACACCAGCATGGATTGTTGCCTGCCCTGTACTCCCGGTAGGCCGATGTTCAGGTTATTGGCCACCCAAAGGTCCGTTACCTTGTTGCCATCTGCTGCATAAACAGGAATAGTGCGGGCATCTACCAGGTTGTTTTCCCCTATCACCCATTTATCGAAGACCATGCCCGACTCAGAACCGGTATCGATAATGAAGTTATACGGCCCAGCGCCATTAAGTTTTATGGGTAAAATGATCAGGTTACTTTCTCTGATAAAGTCTAGCTCAACCATCTTTGTGGTCCCGTCAAGGGCGAAGCCGAGAGGGTTTTGTGACATGGCGCTAATGCTCATCAGCGACAACAGTATGATGCTAAGTGACCTCAATAGTAACGTGGTAGTTCCTCTTTATACGGGCAAACAACAATTTAGATAACAATTAGTCGTTATGGCTGCCCTCAGCCAAATACCTTTCGGTAGATCGGCTTCCTGTAGTTAAACTGTAAGTATAGAAAAGGATACAGGAGCCAGTCTAAAATAACAAAAGGAGTTTGATAGCTAATGTCATCCGTTATCACGGTTTTGCCTCCTTTGTCACTTAGCAGATGTTTATGTCTCCAATTTTTGAAAAAGAAAGGCATTTCAGTGCCTTTGTCCACAAAGTAAAAGGTTTCAGCAGTACTTTCATCCTCTACAATCTCGCTGACCCACAGCTGTTTAAAGAAAATAAAGTTGAGCTCCAGCGACACAATATCCCCAGTCAAACAGCCATCAAACCGCTTGAGCTTTACCTTGGGAAAGGGCGGGTTAAGCTTGAGAAAAAGCTGGTCGTTAAAACCCATTTTTACCTGTTCGAGAGACTGAGAAACTAAAGTATCTATCTTGATTTTCACATGCACTAAACTGTTTGTCAAACAGATTGTTAGGCACAGTACTTTGGATTTCGGATGGTTTCTGAGTAATTTTTAGTCTAATTCACCTTAACAAAATTCGGTGTCTGCCTTAACCGCCAAATTGACACTCAGCCTCGCCCGCTCCCTTTTCACTATCAGCCTCTTAGGGCTGGCCTTTAATCCCCTATCCGCTTTTCAACAATCTGCAGCTAAAAAGACTAAGTACGAGTTTACGGATACGCGAATAAGTGAAGCAGATTCCTTACTCTCTTCAAAACAATATCAGGCCGCACTTGAGGCCTATGAGAAAGTGTATGCCCTTTACGAAAACGACTCCTTTTATGAGGGCATGGTTTATGCAAAGGAGCGGATGGGATATGTCTACCGTAGAATAAAAAAAGACAGTCTTTCGATTCAGTCATTCAATGAGGCAAATTTAATAAGTAGAAATGAATTGGGAGAGAATCACCCCCTTGAAAGCAAAGTCTATTTAAATAATGGCATTAGAGCCCATTTTGCACGTAGACCCATTCTGGCCTCCAGGTTAATTGATACAGCAAAATATATTTATGATAGGTCAGGTTATTATGACTCCGCTACTCTGAGATCAATAGTAGATTTCAAGTTTTATACCTACTTCTATTCCAACTTAGGCAATGACACTTTGGTCAAATATTTGGATGAGAAGAGTAGATACTATGAGAAAGAGTCGGTTACAGTAAATCAACAGGTATTTCTTTTTTCGGATTATAATAGGGCGTTCTATACAATTGGCGATTTTCAAAAAGCAGTTGCTTATGGTTTGGAAGCAGTCAGAGTTGCTGAACAAAACTTGGAGAAAGTTAGCCATTCAGTTTATGGTGATGCCCTATGGAACCTAGGTAGATCGCTACATTCTCAAAGAGATTTTGAACAGGCCTTAAGCATATCTACCAAGCTTATAGAATTCACCACCAAAAATGATCCAGATAATACCTCTCTCCCCACATATAAAAGCCTGAGGGCTGTTGTATTGAATGGTTTGGGTCGTTATCCTGAAGCGGCAGATGAGTTTAAGAGTATTATAAAAATGCTTGAACCATCAGAAATCAATACCAACTTCTACAGAACTACCATTCAAAACCTAGGAGTGTCCTATCAAAAGATGGGTGAGTTTGAACTATCATTGGAGTATCTGAAAAGGGCATTGAGGCTGCAAAAAGAGCATAGACCACTGTATGATCTTTCGTTTGTTAATCGCTATAGATACCTAGGTCATTTATACTCGGCTATGGAAATAGAAGAAATGTCCCTAAAATACTATGACTCAGCATTAAGAAGTGCGGTTTCATCATATAAAGGAGCTATTCTTGAATATCCTACAGAAGAGCCAATAAATGCGACTTATGACCTGCTCTCAATAATCAGAAACAAACAATTGGCTTTTGATAAGTTGTATACTAATCAAGATTTAAAAGATTCAACATCGCTACTATATTCAGCCATTGAATATGCGGAGTATACACATGAATACCTGATGAACAATAGAAGGTCATTACAGGCATCTTCAGGAAAGCTATTGTTATCTGACGATTTCAAAAACCTTTATGAGTCGGCAATGAATGCTATTTATTTATTGTTAGAAAAAGAGAATAATGATTCCAAAAGAGAAGTGTTAATAAAAAAAGCTGCACGCTTTTTGGCTCTAAGTAAATCAAACCTCTTTTTAGAACAGGCAGGAGAGTTTGGTAAAGTGAGGACTGGAGTTTTGTCTGAAGATGTAACCCAAAGGTATTACGAGCTAAAATCTGAAATAGGCGTTCTTGAAAAGAAGTTTTATGACCTGTTCGATCAAATTTCTTCAAGTGATTCTTTGAGACTCATAAATTCCCGATTGATGTTACTTAATGCCGAACTCACGGATCTTGTAAATATGATTCAAGAAGGTGAAGAAGAGTTGAGAAATGAAGAGGGGGGCTTTGATAAAATCAATGAAGTACTTTCTGGCGCCACAAATCGTAAGTATGTCGAGTTCTTTGTTGGAGAGCGGTTCACTTTTGTTTTATCATTGAGTAAAAAAAGACAGCAGTTGTCGAGAATCGATTTTGGCGAAGACCTAAAGACTGCATTCGACAGAGTTGTTTCCCATGTTTCTAAGAGACCCATGATTGATTCCTATAATTCTGATTTGGTAGATTACAAGGTTTCTGCTAACAGGTTATACAATGCTCTATTGCGTGACGCATTGGAAGGAGATCCTATGACCGAGGAAATTATCATTGTTCCAGATGAAATTCTCTCGAAACTTCCTTTTGAAGTACTGGTGCAGAGTATTTCAGGAGATGAATCGTATTTCTATGAACTAAACTACCTTATCAAGAAGTATGACATCCGGTATGCATTATCCTCTAATGAATTGACTATCAAATCAAAAAAGCGAATTGCTGAAAAGGAGTTTCTTGGAATAGGCTTTAGTGGCTCTACCCCGACCGATAATAGGTCCGAGGCTTTTGGAGCTCTTCCGGGTACAGAAGAGGAAATAAAGTTTTTAAAATCTCGTTTCGATGGTGACTATCTGTTGGGTATGGAAGGAACTAAGACCGCCTTTCTGAAAAAAGCAAAAGACTATGACGTCCTTCATTTAGCAGTTCATGGATCGGCAAATAACACTAGTAGGTTTGAATCAAATCTGATCTTTAATGGCAATAGTGACAACGTCTTAAACACAAATGACCTCTATGCTGCGAATTTGAATGCTAGGCTGGCAGTTTTAAGTGCATGTGAAAGTGGTGTCGGTCAAATCAATAAAGGTGAAGGGACGTTTAGCATAGCCCGTGGGTTTGCGATTGTAGGTGTTCCTTCAATTGTGATGAGCCTCTGGAGGGTGAACGATAAGATCGGTTCTGAAATAATGATGAAGTTTCACAAAAACTTTGAAGAGGGGAGTACAAGTAGTCAATCACTTAATCAAGCTAAAAGAGAATTTTTGTTGAATGACTCAGACCAATATACTAGCCACCCTTATTATTGGTCGGCATTTGTTCCCTTGGGAGAAGATGTATTCATCGATAGATCCGGTCTAGATTTAAGACTTTTGATAGCCATCCTAATAATTATAGCTACCACTTTTGTTATTGTGACTCTAATAATTAGAAAAAGAAAAAGGGCCTAAGGCCCTTCTTCATGTGTGTGTATGTGTGTATATGGAATTCTGATTATTCAACGTCTATCTTACCGAGAATTACGGCCATTTCAACGTTCTTCTTACCTCTGGATTTTACCAAGATATATTCTACGAAATCGCCTGTTTGTAATTCATAAATAGGGTAGTCGTTCCAAAAAGTATATGTATTTCCACTATTCATGGATCTAACAGTTCCTGTTTGGTATTGTCTAACGTCTGTAATGGAACCATCGGGAGTAGGTGCTGGATCTTCAGGAACAAGAGTTTGATTTTCCAATTGTCCATTATCATTATCGCTCAAAGCCAAATTCAAATCGGCTAATAGCTTTTTAGAATCCTTACGGTAAGAACTTTTAGAAGCAGCCAAACTAGCAATATTTGCAATTGCTTCATTTTCATCTCCTGATTTGAAAAGTGTTATGGCCAAATACCACTGAGATTGTTCTTTCAACCCAGTAAAATTATTCATAACCGTGTTAAAGTGGTTTTTTGCTACATCCAGGTTACCTGCTTCCAGGTTAGTAATACCGGAATAAAAATAGTTTTCGGCACTCTTTTCTACATTTAATAGTTCTGCAAAAAGGTTGGCCGACTTGCTGAAGTCTTTAATATCATATGCATTATAAGCCCTTGCAGATAAAGTATTGATCTCAATGTTTTCCCCACGTTCGATTCCCGATACAATATTCGGATAAGCTTCGTAATAGGCGGTAAACACTTCATCTCCAGTCATCGTACCCCTAGTACGGTTAGAGATGGCAAAGTAACTTACAGTAGCAATGACAATCAGGCTTGCAGCAATAGATACAAGTCGTCTCATTGATACGTTTATTTTGGTTGTTTCTTTCTTGGCAAAGTTGGCTTCAACATTCTGTAGAATGTTAAGCGCATTGGCACGGGCAGACTCTTTTGCTCCTTCACGAACAAACTTCATGTCTCTGAACTCTTGCTCAAATTTGGAGTCCTTCTGAAGCTTTTCATTAAAAATATGAAGCTCTTCTTCGCTTAGCGTTCCCTTGAAGTACTTTTCAATTAAATGGAAGTCTTGATCCATTCCCGTGTTTATTTCTATTCTAAAAACTTTCTAATCCGTTGAATGCACTTGTATTTCAAATTTCTTACAGTGCCTCCATTTTTGTAGTTCATGACCTCAGCAATCTCATCTGCCGATAAATTATTGAAGTAAAAAAGCTCCAATAACTCTTTGCATGGGTCGCCTATCTCTTCCAGTGCCCGTTTGACTTTCTCAATATTCTGAGAGCGAACAAACTCAACTTCGGTTTCCAACTCTATCAGTTCGTCATCTTCAATGTGATCTCTATAAGTCACCTTCATCTTCCTTCTGGAATCATTCAGGAGCTTATTTTTACCGATAGAGTAGAGATAAGTTTTAATCCCTGCATCGTTCATGCTGTCAAATGAACCTTCCACGACATTTTCGTAGAATGAGAGGATTGAATACTGATATATATCCAAAGCTTCCTCCTTCGTGCATTTGTGCGTGTTTGTGATCCAAGTCAAGAAGCTGGTCCGGAACTTTCCGTAAATCTCTTCCAGTGCTTTTGAATCTCCCTTCCGCAGACGAAGAACGAGAGAGCTTTCACTCATATCCTCACTTGTTTAGTGTTTTAGAATTTGCAATGTCACCCAAAGGAGGAAGATTTTTTCGAAAAAAATTTTCCTCGAATGGTAAAACTATTTTTATAGCCAGAATACTAATAAAAATTATGGTCTGAGTCTAATAACTAGCCTTGTAGAACAAATCGACAACTAATAAGTTTACCACAAAGAAGTTTTGCAGAAATTTTTTTTCCATGTGGGTGATGTTTAAATTTCTCAAACACTAATATATTACCACGGTATTCAAATATGGGCGCAAAGTCATATTATTTCGAGGACAATCAGATCAAACCAATGGGGGACATTCCTGAGGAACCGTCAGCCAATGGAAAATCCGACATACAAAATGATCTGTTAAAGGATGCAACAATCCTCGTGATTGATGATAATCCTATCAACCTGACCGTGGCTCACAAGACCCTGGCCAAGTTTGGCGCCAAGACGGTGAAAGCACTCAGTGGTGTAGAGGGTATCAAAGCTTTTCAGAAAAATGAGGTTCAGCTTATTCTTATGGATCTTCATATGCCTTTCATGGATGGATTTGAAGCCACTCAGAAACTGAAGGCTGTTCAAGAGTTTAAAGACAGACCAGCTCCCATACTGGCCTACACTACTTACGCTTTTGAAGATGTGAAGGAACAGATTGAAGCTTATGGCCTTGATGGCTACATCGGCAAACCCTTTACTCAACACCAGGTTTTAGAGCGCATAATAGAAGCTGTAAAACAAAAGTAACCCACTCCTTTCGGAAACCCGTGCGTTTAGCCCAGCTAAATCCCTCAAATACAGGAGCTTAAATCTATTTCAATAGATTGCATTTCACCAACCCAAATTGGTTGGTTATTCTGAAGCCATGCTGTATTTTTGGCAAAATCTTAATCCCCAATTTTTATGCAGCGCGACCAAGCCATTTTTGACCTAATCTCCAGGGAGCAAAACAGACAAACATCTGGAATTGAGCTCATTGCTTCAGAAAACTTTGCTTCACCACAGGTGATGGAGGCAATGGGAAGTGTTTTGACCAACAAGTATGCTGAAGGCCTGCCAGGCAAACGCTATTATGGCGGTTGTGAAGTTGTGGATGAAGTTGAAAACCTGGCCATTGACAGAATCAAACAGCTGTTTGGTGCCGAATGGGCCAATGTTCAGCCCCACTCTGGTGCTCAGGCCAATGCAGCCGTAATGCTGGCTTGCCTGAACCCGGGCGATAAAATTTTGGGTTTTGACCTTTCACACGGTGGACACCTCACCCACGGTTCGCCAGTGAACTTTTCAGGTAAGCTTTACAGGCCCACCTTTTATGGTGTAGAAGAAGAAACCGGCCTGATTGATTGGGACAAGGTTGAAGCCCTTGCCATGGCCGAAAAACCACAGATGATCATTTGTGGTGCCTCTGCTTACAGCCGCGACTGGGATTATGAGCGCTTAAGAGCAGTGGCAGACGAAGTGGGTGCCATTTTGCTGGCAGACATCTCCCACCCAAGTGGGTTGATAGCCCGCGGCTTGCTGAACGACCCCTTGCAGCACTGCCATGTGGTGACCACCACTACCCATAAAACCCTCAGAGGCCCGCGTGGCGGACTGATAATGATGGGTCAAGATTTTGAAAACCCCTGGGGATTGAAAACTCCTAAGGGTGTTACCCGTAAAATGTCTCAATTGCTGGATTCTGGCGTATTCCCTGGCACTCAGGGTGGGCCTTTAGAGCATGTGATTGCAGCAAAGGCAGTAGCTTTTGGAGAGGCCTTGAGTGATGATTATATGGAATACATAATTCAGGTAAAGAAAAATGCAGCCGTAATGGGCAAGGCCTTTGTTGACCGTGGCTATAAGATCATTTCGGGAGGCACAGACAATCACATGATGCTGATTGACCTGAGGTCTAAAGGTCTGACGGGTAAAATCGCTGAAGCAGTTTTGGGCAAAGCAGACATTACCATCAATAAAAACATGGTGCCTTTTGATGACAAATCGCCCTTCGTAACTTCAGGCATGAGAATAGGTACTCCCGCCATTACCACTCGTGGACTGATGGAGTCTGACATGGAGCGCATCGTTACATTGATTGACGATGTGTTAACCAATCATGAAAACGAAGCTAAAATTGCTTCGGTAAAAGGCGAAATTAACGGTTGGATGAATTCATACCCTTTATTTAAATAAGATTGGCACTCGATCAGATAGGAGAAGAAGAAGAAGGTAAGGAAATGAGTTTCCTTGACCACCTGGAAGAGCTCAGGTGGCATCTCATTCGTGCAGTAATAGCCATTGTAGTATTTGCCATCGCGGCATTTCTGGCCAAAGACTTTATCTGGAATGAAGTCATATTTGGTCCTTTAGAGCCCGATTTTCTTACCTATCAGGTACTTTGCGACCTGGCCGAAAAACTGGAAGCTCCTCTCCTTTGCTTTGGAGAAATCCCCTTGAATGTCATCAACATAGACATCACTGGCCAGTTCACCATGCACATTAAATCATCGCTGATTATTGGCCTTATCATGGGTTTCCCTTATGTTTTTTGGGAGGTCTGGCGATTTGTCAAGCCAGGATTACACTCTACTGAAAAGAGGGCTTCTCGCGGCATAGTTTTTACAGTATCTCTGCTCTTTATGTTAGGGGTGCTCTTTGGCTACTTCATTGTATCGCCTCTATCGATCAACTTCCTGAGTAATTATACGCTGGCAGATATGATCAATAACGAAATCAGAATCACCTCCATCGTCAGCCTGGTGGCTACTTTGGCCTTGGCCTGTGGCTTGATGTTCCAGCTGCCGGTAGCCTCTTATATTTTGGCAAAAGCAGGTATTGTAGGTCCCAAAACAATGAAGGCTTACAGAAGACATGCAATTGTGGTAATCCTGATTGTTTCGGCCGTCATTACACCACCTGATGTTATTAGCCAGATATTGATTGCCTTGCCTTTGATGCTGCTTTATGAAATAAGCATCACCGTTGCTAAGCGGATAGTAAGGAAGCAGGAAAAAGCGGCAGTATCGTAAAACCCATACGAACATGAAAAAAATAGGAATAGGAGGAGATCACGCTGGCTACCAGTACAAATCAAAAATGATTGCCAACCTGGAAGCCAAAGGCTATGAAGTAATCGATTATGGGCCAGGTTCGGATGCCTCTGTAGACTATCCCGACTATGTACACCCAATGGCCAGTGCGGTTGAATCAGGCGAAATTGAATCGGGTATCGCCATTTGTGGCAGTGGTAATGGCGTTTGCATGACGGTGAATAAGCATCAGAATGTGCGCGGAGCACTCGTTTGGAACAATGACCTGGCCGCCTTGGCTCGCCAACACAACAATGCCAATGTCATCTGTATTCCTGCACGCTTTGTAGATTTTGAGCTGGCTGAAGAAATGGTGCATACCTTTTTGAGAACAGAATTTGAGGGCGGTCGCCACCAAAGAAGGGTAGACAAGATCAGCTGCTAATTTTACTTAATTCCAGCCAAAGAAAAGGGCAAAAGCGCTTCATCTATCATGGGCGCAAAAGCCACATAAAGCCCTGCCCACAATAGAAAATGGACCAGCCCTTCTGCCAAAGCGGGCTTCTGAATGCTGTTTAATAGTAACGTGATGAAGTAGGTAGCCGCTGGCATAATCCAGATAAACTCACTGAAAGAGCCATTGGCACTGATAAGGTAGAATGCCACTCCAAACAGGCCTAGCCAGAGCATGGTCCGTTGAATTTGTATTTGGTTGTTGGTCATGCCCACACCCGTGAAATGCTGCGCGGCAGCCACCAGGGACAGTAGCATAGGCACCGCAGCCCAAGCCAAAAGATTTTGGTGCAAGACCAGCCCCTTGCCCTCCATATGCACGATTTGACTCATATATCCCGACCAAAAATCGGCTCCCGAGTCATTCCAGAAGAAGTAGAGCCACAGCATGACAAAGGGCAAGCCAAAGCCAAAAGCAGCCAGAAAATAACGCCTGTTCAGTGTGCTGGAATACAGCAGATAGATGATGATGGTAAGCGGTAAAAAGAAGAAAGCCGATTTGGCAAAAAGCGCAGCCAGACCAAAGGCAAATCCAGTGCTGATGATGTTTTCTTCCGTACCTCTGTATTTGAGGTGGGTGAGCAGAAAGTTGAGGCCCATGAGCACAAAGGTGATCGATATCATTTCCGGCCCAAGTGTCATAAACTCGGGTGAGGCACTCATCAGAATTGCATAAACGATAGCTGGCAAATAGGTGTTTTCGTTAAATGCCGCCAGGCGAATGAGAATGGTGTTGAGCAAAAAAGCCTGCAAAAACACAAATACGGTAGACAGGGCAGCTGAGAAGATCAGGGTATCTTCACTGATGAACGTGATGAGCCCATAAAAAAGAGCATATAACGGCCCGGCATTGGTGCTGCCTAACTCTTCTATGATCAATCCGCCCTGGTTGATGAACTGCCCCAAAGTTTCTGACTCATGCTGAAGGAAAACGAAGGGGTTTCCGAGCAAAACGGCAGCAAGTCTGGTAGCCAACAAGAAAATGAAGATGGCCAGCAGTCGGTAAGGGTCGTTAAGCTTGAAAAATCGGATCAATGGGCTAGATTTTGCGCAAAGTAATGTAAAATTCCTACAGGAGGAAAATCGGTAAATTAATCGGATATTTGACCCATGAGTGAGAGTAAGCGACAGCTTAAGTTTGCCAAGCTGATCCAGAAGGAAATCAGTGAGATTTTGCAGCGTGATTTTTCGGGCCGTTTCATGGGTAGCCTGGTGACAGTGTCGGATGTGAGTATGAGCCCCGACCTGGGTCTGGCCCGCATTTATTTCAGCATTTTTCCAGCAACCAAGTCATCAGAGTTAATGGAGATGTTTAATGACGAAAAGAGCAGAATCAGGGGCAGCTTGGGCAGAAGAATAGGCAAAGAAGTACGAATAGTGCCAGAAATTGCGTTTTTCGATGACCAGACAGCCGAAGATGCCTCCAGAATGGACAATCTGCTCGACTCACTGGTAATTCCACCGGAAGAGCCGGAAGACGATATTGAGTGAACGCATCCAGCTTCATAGCAAAGCGGTATTTCACCGCTAAAAAATCTAAAAACTTTATTCAGGTCCTTTCCTGGATATCCATGATAGGGGTTGCCCTTGGCACCACAGCCCTGATAGTAGTGCTGTCTGTATTCAATGGCTTGCAAGACCTGGTACGGTCAGTTTACAATTCTTTCGATGCAGAAATAAAGATAGAGGCCTCGATGGGCAAATCATTTATAATGACACCGGAGATTGATGCCATGCTGAAAGACATGAGCGAAATCAAGGCATATACCGAGGTGATTGAAGACAATGCCTTAATCATGTATCGCGACCAGCAGGTGGTGGCCCGCTTAAAAGGCGTGAACAATGCCTTCATGGAGCTAAACCGGCTCGATACTTTCATGTTGCGAGGTGAAGCTGTCTTAGAACAAGGCTCCTTAAGCTTTGCCATTTTGGGTACTGGTGTAGCTTACGAGCTGGCCCTTATGCTGGACAATGACTATTACGATATGCAAATGGTGTATCCGAAAAAACTGAGACCAGGCATGCCTGTATCCAGAAATTCGGTGAAGCGAAAGCGTATACTGCCTGCAGGTATTTTTAGCATTGAGCAAGAATACAATGAAAACTATGTATTCGTGCCCCTGGCCTTTGTGCAAGACCTGATGGATTATGGAGATAAACGGACGGCCATCGAAGTTTTTCTCAACGATCCCGCAGACATTCAAAATGTAAAGGAAAGACTGGCAGGCCAACTCGGTACCGATTTCAATGTACTTGACAGCGATGAGCAGCATTCCAGCTTACTGAAGGCCATTAAAATTGAAAAGCTCTTTGTCTTCATCACCCTGTCCTTCATTACCGCCATTGCTGCCTTTAATGTGTTTTTTACGCTGTCAATGTTGGCCATAGAAAAGAAGAAAGACATTTCAGTACTATATGCCATGGGCGCTACGCAGAAGACCGTACGGCAGATATTCTTGAAAGAAGGCGCCATCATCACCTTTTCCGGCTGCATAACCGGCCTCATTTTAGGCTTAGGCCTTGCCCTGGCGCAACAGGAATGGGGCATGGTGGGCATGGGCATGCAAACAGCTATAGTCACGGCCTATCCGGTAAAGATTCAAGCCACTGATTTTTTGCTGGTAGGAGTCAGTATTTCGCTCATTGCATTGCTCACTTCATACCGCCCGGCCATCATTGCCTCAAGGGTAAATATCACCAGACATTTAGGTTGATAAATTTGTCATAAAATTAGGTCGTCCGGCCGCTTTGGTTCTCGCGAAAATAATTAATTTGCGAATCGCTCTATTTTCAAAATGAAAGTATCTACGGC